>Ga0256406_1000034_pt1 | contig 224665 bp, 198 predicted proteins | sample RumenRJG_03DNA_FD_185986 | JGI IMG/M metagenome (GOLD analysis project Ga0256406, IMG submission 185986) | Bovine rumen microbial communities from Lethbridge, Alberta, Canada - RJG_03 | ecosystem: Host-associated > Mammals > Digestive system > Stomach > Rumen | place: Canada: Alberta... | reverse complement strand
TCATATCATCTTCCCTTCCGAAGAAGTTCTGTCAATACGCTTCGTTCGACTTGCATGTGTTAAGCACGCCGCCAGCGTTCATCCTGAGCCAGGATCGAACTCTCATGTTCTTATTCATCCCAGGCTTGGTTGAAGCTTGCTTCATCCTTATCCTGTTCATTTACTGTTTTAAGGCTTGTTCGTCTTAATTAATTCAAATGAATCTTTCAAGGTTGTTTCACTGTTCAGTTATCAAGGTTCTTAACTCTTGACGCTTAAGCTTTAGCTTTTTGCGTCAGCCAGATTATATTATCAAATCCGTTCTCTCTTGTCAAGAACTTTTTTGATTATTTTTTCTGACCTACGGAGAAGGAGGGATTTGAACCCTCGCGCCGCTGTTAACGACCTGCACCCTTTCCAGGGGTGTCCCTTCAGCCATCTTGGGTACTTCTCCAGATGCCTTACCGTATGGCTTAATTCTTTAATTGAATCCGCGGTCTTTCGCGAACGCAAGTAATAATATATAGCATACCATCAGAAATTGCAAGCACTTTTTCAGTTTTTTGTAAATTTTTTTTATGAAAACACATGACCTGTCCGGATTTCCTCCGGACAGGTCATTAAATCTATTACTTTATTCGTCTTTATTCCCGTCAGATAAGCCCGATGGTCTTCAGAATACCTCTTGCATCAGCTGCGCCCAGCATCCTCAAGTGCCTCTCATCCGAAAGGAAATTGCCTCTGTCACCGCTGTTACTAAGATAGCAATGCTCCACTATCACAGCAGGCATGCCCTTTTCTTTCGCATGGCGAAGGATTGCGTAATAGTCAGCAACCGATCCGTCAGGATAATTTTCATCACCGGACCATCTCTCGACAAGTCCGTTCCCCGATGATGTGGGGATCCCGATTTCATTCAACTCATTCAATATATTCCTGCCTATCTCCATGCTCTTTTGATGGACATTATTTACATTGTAATTAGTATGCTGCACCATGATTGCCGCGCCATGGGTTCCGCTGCTTGAAGCCGCATTAAGATGAAGACTGACAAGATATGCTGCATTTTGCCTTGCAGCATAGTCTACTCTCCATTTCAGGCATATCGTGGAGCTGTTGGTGCCGATGGGACAGCTCGATTTTGACCTTGTCATATATACAGGTACGCCGTATCGTTCCAGTTCTTCCTTGCAGTACTGAGCAATCTTCAAAGTCAATTCTTCTTCATGAAGACCGCCGCCATGCGCTCCGGGTTTTGCTGAATCATGTCCGGGATCCAGGACTATTACCTTCTGTGTTGCTTTATCTATAAATGCCCTTGCCGTGCTACCGGGAGCCGCGCAGCCCTTTATCGCAAGACTTATCCTTATTCCGGTTACCGGGCTTCCAAAGCCCTTTGTTCCTGCATTAGCTCCGTTTGCAGCCCATCCAAGCCAGCCGAAACCTTCGGAATAAACTGAATAATAGACGTCAAAGAGACTTGACAGATGTCCTGTCAGTCTTATTGATACAGCTTCAGTATTATTCTGACCTGGTCTTCCGTCGGCGTTCGGAGATGCCGTCCATGCAGATTCCCAGCCTACGTTTGATATATGAGATCTATACTCTACGCTTCCTGCTGCCGCGCCGTAACCACATGACACCTTGAGTCCCTGAATAGGATTCCCGGTGGTTCCTTTTCCTGCCACTGCGCCATTTGCCGCATCACCTGTCCATGATGACGTATTCTTGTCATAAACGGAATATGTGATATTGGGCTGCAGAAAGGCATCAGCCGTGCTGCCGGGAGCGGCATCTGATTTATCGGAAAGGACTATCTGGAGAGCCTGCACATGCAGACTGAAGCCGGTAGATCCTGCCGGATTTCCATTTGATGTCCAGCCAAGCCAGCCGAGATTTGCAACATGGACACGGTACCAGATGTTATATCTCTCCGCCATGTCCCCGGTCAGATTGATCTTTAGGGCTTCCACACCGAGGCCTCTGCCTGTAGTGCCGCTTGTCTGCCCGTCTGCCACAGAATTCTTTTCCCATCCTATATTTGAGATATGAGCACTGTACTGAATGCTTCCTGTGGTGTCAGGATTATCAAGGCTGAGCCTGAGCGCCTCGACCTGCAGTCCTCTTCCTGTGGTTCCGCAGACATCTCCTTCGCCCACACCGGACATCCAGCCAATGTTCTGCACATGAGCTTTTGCAGATATCATCTGGTGGACGAAGGGTCTTGCCGTGCTGCCGGGAGCAGGCTGACCTTTTGCTATAAGCCTTATCTCTATTGCCTCCAGCCTGAGTCCGTGCCCTGCGGTACCTGCCGACCTTCCATTTGACGCCCAGCCGAGCCAGCCGAAATTCTCAGCATGAACCCTGTAATAAATGTCATACTTCTCAGATATTTCGCCTGTCAGATGTATCTGAAGTGCTTCAACCCTCAGAGACTTCCCGTCCGTGCCTGATTCAGCTCCATCAGCTACCTCACTCTGCCAGCCTATGTTCTGCACATGGGCTCTGTAAACAACGCTTCCGGCTATAGATGAATTCAGCCTTATCTTTACAGCTTCCATGCGAAGAGACTTTCCTGTGGTACCTGCATCGGCTCCATCAGCCACCTCACTCTGCCAGCCTATGTTCTGCACATGGGCGTTATAAACGACAGACGGCTTTGGTCCGTCATAGAGAACCGGAGCGTTCGCAGTTTGAACTTTTCTTTCCGTTCCGATCCCTGCCGCAGATTCACCATCAGTCTTTTCATCTGTTGTATTAGTCTTCTCGTCATCCGATACTGCATCATCGGACTTTTTTGAAATCGCATCATCTTTTTTGGTTTCAGCTGACACATCCGTGCTGTCATCCGTCTTTACTGTCTGTGTCTCGCTGCCGGATGCATCATTAGCCTTTATCTCATCGCTCTCCTGTGCTTCATAATCTTGACCGCCGGGATTTATCCCTTCGGCATACACCGGAAATGATGCTGATAAGGCCGACAGCGAAAACACTGCAGCAAATATCAGGCTTTTTATCTTTCGTCCTTTTCTCTTCCTGAACAACCTTCATTCCTCCCTAGAAGCTTCTGTCCAAATCTACCGCGCCGTTGATTCCGGGAACCGATCCCTTGCTGCTGTACTGCCACATTTTTGCCTCAGGGATCCTGACCGATGATGTGCCATAATCAGCTACCCATATATATGCGTCATGGATCGAAGACAAATCGACCCGTTTTGTCAGCCAGTAATAATACGAATATACACCGGCCATATAACCGCTTTCATTTACCTTGTCAACAAAGGCCTGGATCATCTCTGTCCTGGTCTCGTTTGAAAGACCCTTCTGTGATTCATCTTCCTGATCAATAAATATGGGGAAGTCGGTTCCGCCGGCCTGCCTTACAAGAGCTATGGTTCTCTCGGCTTCTTCTATCGCCTGCTCTTTTGTAGTGGCCGTTGAATAACAGTATACACCAACCTGGACATTATTGAGCTTGGCTCCGCGCATGTTGTCAAAGAAATACTTGTCGGTACCGGATGTACCGTTCTTGTGGGAATTTGCCCTTATTATCGCGAATTTCGCATAAGACGCAGCTTTGCTCCAGTCGATCTTGCCCTGATAACTCGATACATCTATCCCTTCTCCTGTTCTCATCGGAGTATAAAAGGTATTGATTATATCTCCCGGTGCGTCCTTGCATTTATATATGAGCCTTGCCTGGATAGCCTCCACACGAAGAGACAAACCCCGGCTTCCGCAGTTGGCTCCGTTTTTCGCCCAGCCTGTCCAGCCCTTGTCCTGTATATGACATCTGTAGTAAATATCATAAGTATCCGCCATCTGACCGGTAAGTCTCATGGAAATAGCTTCCACGCGAAGCGATCTGCCGGTTGTACCGGCAATGGCACCGTCGCCTGTCCAATCCTGCCAGCCCACATTCTCCACATGAGCCCTGTACTGAACAGAACCTGAAAGACTTGTGCCGGTCTTTACCGCTCTGAAAGCCTCTACCCTAAGTCCCTTACCGGTAGTGCCGGAAATAATTCCATCTTTCTCATATCCAGTCCAGCCTATATTCTGCACATGGGTCTCATAAGAAATATGCGCCATCTCTCCGGTAATGCTTGAGATCGACAGCCCGTCTGAAGCCGGCTTTACGGGAGTTCCTTTGATTTTCAGGACGATCTCAATTCCGTCTATCGGAAATCCCAGCTCATCACTTCCGCTGATCTGACCGTCAGTTGTCCAGTTCAGCCATCCGTAATTCTTAAGATAAGTTCTGTAATAAATATCATAAAGAGACGCTGCATTTCCGTTAAGGCTTATCTTTACCGCCTCAATGCCTTTGCTCTTTCCGGTAGTGCCTGACGTCACTCCGTTTGAAACCGCTCCCTGCCATCCGCTTCCGGCCACAAGAGTGCTGTACTGAAGAGTCACTGACGGATCCGGAGATGTTATTTTTAATGCTTCTATCTGATTGTCATTGCCGGCATTTCCTGCCGCATTTCCGTCAGCCTTAGCATCACGCCAGCCGATATTTGATTCATGTACAGAGTATCTTATTTCAGGTCCGTTTCCCAGCTCTGTGGCTGAAATGGTTCCTGTGTTTCCGGGAGCCGGACTGCCTTTTTGCACCAGAAGGGCGCGGAATGATGTGATCTTAAGCGACTGTCCTTCAGAGCCTGAAGCCTCTCCGTTTTTGGCCCAGTTCAGCCAGCCCGCGTTTTCTACATAAGAAGAGTAATAAAGATCATACTTGTCGGCAGCTTCTCCATAAAGTTCCATCTTCATCGACTCAAGCCTCAAGCCCTGTCCCGTAGTGCCTGCGGCATCGCCGTTATATTTCCAGTCCTGCCATCCCACGTTTTGTACATAAGATCTGTATCTGATCCCGGAATTTCCGGCATTGTTAATAAGGACATTAAAGGCCTCAAGCCTCGTGACCCCGTCTGTCCCCGATACGGCTCCGTCACCGGTTTCCGATGACCATCCTATGTTACTGTAATGACCGTTGTATGCTAAAGAAACAGAAGTCGGGTCTATGTTATCCATCACGGCAGCTATCTGAAAAGAGCCGGGATTTGCCGGAGCAGCCTGCCCTTTTTGAACGAGCTTTACCATTACAGCCTCTACTCTCAGGCTTTTCCCTGCAGAGCCTGCGGTTTGTCCGTTCCTTGCCCAGTTGAGCCAGCCATAGTTCTCCACATGAGCGGAATAATACACATCATATTTGGACGCGTCTTTTCCCGTAAGTTCCATCCTCAGCGCCTCTACGCGAAGTGATTTTCCTGAGGTTCCTGCAGTTTCCCCGTTACTTACCCAGTTCTGCCATCCTATATTCTGCACATGAGCCCTGTAGCGGATCCCAAGATCATTATCCCCGGCGATCCGGATCTTCATAGCCTCGACTCTCAGCGACTGCCCTGTAGTCCCGGCAATGGCGCCATTACTCACATCGCTCTGCCAGCCGATGTTCTGCACGTGCCCCGAATAAATAACGGAAGGCAGATCGTCAGCCTTTACATTTGTCTTTTGTGAAAAAAAGATCACCGGCAGCATCATTACCGTCAAAAGCAAAAATAAAAATTTTTTCATCACATATCCTCACCATAAAAAACAAAGCCTGTCTGTAAAAATACCATACAGACAGGCTTCAGGCAAATTTAATTTTTAATTCTTACAAGGAGTCATCCCTCATAAAATACTTTTGCATTCGACAGGTTAAGATTAGTTCCCTTCGGCACAAGTTTTACCTCCAGTCCCTCGAGTCTTAAAGACTTATGTTCGGAACCGCATTTAGCGCCGTTTTTAGCCCAGCCTGTCCAGCCGATATTCTGAACATGTGTCCTGTAATATACATCGTAATGCTCCGCCATCTCATCCGTCAGTTCAATGGTAACAGCTTCCAGGCGAAGAGATTCCCCCTGGGTTCCTGCCATCTCGTCATTTTTTACTGGCTCCTGCCAGCCGATGTTCTCGACATGAGTCTTATAAACAATGTCGCCTTTATATTCCTGATTATCAAGCTTTATTTTAAGTCCTTCAAGACGGAGAGCGCGTCCTGTGGTTCCGGCAAGTTCACTGTCTTTTACATAATCCTGCCAGCCGATGTCCTGCACATGAGTCTTATAAGAAACGAGAGGATGATAATATCTTCCATCCTGCATTCCGGTTAATTTCAGCGGCTCTTTTCCTTTCGGTACAAGCACTATCCTGATAGCCTCAAGCCTGTATGAATAACCTGCCGTACCGGACTCCTCGCCGTTCTTTGCCCAGTTCAGCCAGCCGAAATTCTGGGCATGCACACAATAGAAAATGTTATATTTATCAGCTATTTCTCCAGTCAGCCTGATTTTTATAGCTTCAAGGCGAAGCGACTTGCCTGTGGTGCCGGTAAGCTCATCGTTTTTCTTCCAGTCCTGCCAGCCTATATTTTGAATATGGGTACTGTACTCAATACCGCCCTTAAGATCTCCGGTATCAAGCTTTATATTCATGGCCTCCAGGCGAAGTGACTCACCTGTGGTGCCGGCCATGTCGCCATGACCCACATAGTCCTGCCATCCTTTATTCTCCACATGAGTCCTGTATGTTACATTCGGTTCTTTCTCAGGCTGTGTATCCGGCTTTGTATCCGGCTTTGTATCTGGCTGTGTATCTGGTTTTGTATCCGGCTTTGTATCCGGCTTTGTATCCGGCTTTGTATCCGGTTTTGTATCCGGTTTCGTATCCGGTTTCGTATCCGGTTTCGTATCCGGTTTTGTATCCGGTTTCGTATCCGGATTTGTATCCGGTTTTGTATCCGGTTTCGTATCCGGTTCTGTATCTGTCTTTGTGTCCGGATGCTTGCCAGGTTCTGTATCAGTCTTTGTATCAGGATCTGTGTCGCTCTTTGGATCTTCCTGGGTTGCTGTCGCCGGATCGTAGGTTCCGCTTACACACGGAGGACGGTTGAATGTTTTATCCCATATTTCGTTGCACTTATGTGCGACCTTGGCGTCATTGTCGTCCTGCTTAGCATCGATCTTCAGTAGTTCTTCATCACTTATATTGAAGCATTGGTGGCTCACGGTATCACTCTTACTGCCAGTAGGGTCATCCCACGTGACATCGACTGCATACCATTTCCCGTCAAGTCTTACTTCGACCCATTTATGACTAGCGCTGGTCACAGCAATGGTCTCTATACCGACTTTATTGCAAAGCGCCTGAAAAGCTGAAGCATATCCTGCGCAGACGCTCTTGCGGTCAATCAGCGCCGAGTCCATCTTCTGCTCATCCAGACCTTTAGAGGCTGTATCATACTCGGTATTATTCACTATATAATCGTGTATATACTTTTCCTTATCATAGGCGGTCTTTTCCTTTTCAGCAACTGATGTGATCTCAGTGATTTTATTTTTCAGCTGCTCCTTCATAGCTAAACGGTCTGTGCCTTTTTTATATTTATCTATAATGCTGAAATGGATCACGCCACTTGTATCATTTTCTTTGTAATAAGATACCGTGACCCCCTGCATGAAGAAATACTGGGGATGATCTTCTTCAAAACAGATAGCGATATTCATCGCTTCTTCCTTCGTCATCCCGGAATATTTTGCATCTCCGTCATAGATTCCAAGTTTTTCGTCATATCTTTCAAAATTACCCTCATATGCCATCAGAGCCGCAGCCTCCCGCTCCATATTGTCATATAAAGTTTTGGCATTGCCCGTAAGCTGACTTCCATAATAAGACGAAGACATCGTTGACCAGAAATCATCGGTCGGAAGTCCGTCATGAAGGACAGGCGAACTTTTCGCGTACGAGTCTTCCTCTATTGGCACCACTTTTACGGAAGGTTCTATATAACCTCCCAGCTGCGCCCTGTCGATAGTGTAGTTCTCTTCCGTATCATTTCCATAAGTGGCAGCGTTTGCGCTCAGCGGAAATACTGCTGATGTGGCAATGACAGAGAATGTAAGAAGCGATGTAATCAGAGCGCCTCTTATCTTTCGAAAAGCTTTCCTCATTCATAAACCTCCGTTTAATATCCTTTCGGGGCTCTCATACATGCCCCGAACTCATTTGACCTGTAAAAGATTATATAACAAAAAAGCTCCGCTGAACAATCAGCAGAGCTTTTTTTGATAAGCGGAGAGGATGGGATTCGAACCCATGTGGCGTTGCCGCCAAACGGTTTTCAAGACCGCCTCGTTATGACCGCTTCGATACCTCTCCAAAGCACGCTCATAATAATAACCATTTAACTTCCGCTTGTCAACCTGTTTTTCAATATCATCCTTCCGATTTCGAGATCTTCAGGCGTAGTGATCTTAATATTGGTATATTCTCCCATTACAAGCTTTACTTTAGAACACCCTGAAAGTTCCACGACCATGGCGTCGTCGGTTATCTTCTCAGACGGCATCCCGCCTGTTTTTTCATATCCCTCTAAAAGCAGATCCTTTTCAAAGCCCTGTGGCGTCTGTATTTCCCAGAGCGTTGACCGATCAGGAGTGGATGTGACATATCCGTCACTGTCAGCAATCTTTATTGTATTTTTCTCAGGCACCGCGGCAGCTGCTGCCTTGAAAGCGACTGCCGCATCCATCATTCTTTTTATCAATTCGCCTGTGACAAAAGCTCTGGCGCTGTCATGAATAAGGACATGATCCGACTTTGCCGCCTTTATTCCATTTAATACAGAGCCTGCTCTGGTATCCTGTCCCGCAGCAATTGAATGCACCTTATCAAAGCCGAATCTGCAGACGATCTCTTTCAGAGCATATTCTTCGTCGCCGCTCGGAACTACCAGCACTATCTCATCCACCGGGCTTTCCTGAAATGCCTTGAGAGAATAATAAAGCACCGGTTTCCCTTCAAGCGGCATATACTGCTTGGGAAGAGCCGAATGCATTCTGCTGCCGCTTCCGGCAGCAAGGACTATTGCAGAAAATGACATGGCTTATCACCTCTCTCCAAGCTTCAGGTTCGGAATAGCGTTCAAGTCCCAGCCTGAAACATTCCCTTTTTTAAAATCATAATAAGCCGCCGCTCCTATCATGGCGCCGTTGTCTGTACAGAGGATCGGAGCCGGGCATGAAAAACGCACACCTCTTTTTTTACAGGCTTCCTCCATGGCACTTCTGAAAGCTCCATTCGACGCCACGCCGCCCGCGATGGCAAATGTGTCTCCGCCAAATTCATCCAATGCCATCATGGCATGTCCGACCAGAGTAGATACTACAGAATGCTGAAATGAAGCGGCCACATCTGCATCGTTTACCTTCTCGCCCTTCATCTCGCACATATTGAGATAATTAAGAACTGCGGACTTCAGACCGCTGAAGCTGAAGTCATAGGGATGATCACTGACCTTGCCCTGCGGAAAATCGATAGCTAAGGAATCGCCCTCTTTTGCCTTTTTCTCGATCTTAGGGCCACCCGGATAACCTAACCCTATGGCGCGGGCCACCTTGTCGAATGCCTCTCCGGCAGCATCATCTACAGTCCTTCCCAGAATGTCATAAGCTCCGTAATCTCTTACACGGACCAGATGGGTATGCCCGCCCGAAACCACAAGACATAGAAAAGGAGGAGTCAGATCCTTATTCTCTATATAATTTGCGCTGATATGACCTTCTATATGGTGGACTCCTATCAGGGGCAGATGCCGACCGTAGGAGAGTGCCTTTGCAAAAGAAGTCCCGACGAGAAGAGGTCCCACAAGACCCGGTCCGTAAGTCACGCCGACAGCGTCTATATCATCAAGAGAACATCCTGCATCACTCAGACTTTTTCTGACCACAAATGAGATTCGTTCTATATGCTTTCTCGAAGCAATCTCAGGAACCACTCCACCGTACAATGTGTGTATGGGTATCTGCGTCGATATGACATTGGAGAGGACAAGCCTGCCGTCCTGAACCACGGCAGCTGCTGTCTCGTCACACGAACTTTCAATTCCAAGTATTTTCATTTCAGAAATTTCCTAATTAAAATCAAACTCATCACCGTTTATTTTACGCCAAGTAAGGATCTTCCATCTGTTTTCAGACTTCCTTAAGCAGAATTCTTCGAAGGTCTTCTCGTAATTCTTGCCGTTTTTCACATAATAATAAGCTGTAACATAAGCCACATCATCACCGTTTACCGTCGCATATCTGACATCATTCGAGCTGCACTCATCAGTCGTAATGATAAGCGCTTTTCTCTTGTTCCAGTCACGGACATCAGCCTTTACGCTTTCATGATAAGAATCAATGGGATTCTTGTCTAGAAGCTCGCTGTCAAAAAGCAGGCGGGTCTTATCAGAAAGTTTTTCTATCTGCCTGTCAGAATGCTTTTCAGAATAATATTCCGAAATTATCCTGTTGTATCTCTTAACTACGCCCCTTGGCGTCTCCGGATAATTCTTCTTCAGATCATATGAAACGATCTTATCATATTCCGTCAGTTTCTTCTTATCATCTCCCGAATTCCGGCGGTTCGAAAGATAATAATAATAGCCGAGAATCAGCGCCGCCAGAACCACGCCGACTATAATGAGCCTTATTGCCTTCTTCATCAGCCGTCCTCCTCAAAATCAAGTTCCAGAATGCGGCCGTCTTTTCCAAGTTCGCATCTGGGAAAGATTTCCTTAACCTTATCAATATATTTTTTAGGCGATGCAAGCGACGGCGAAAAATGAGTAAGCCACATCCGCTTAGGATCAGCCTGCCTGCCGAGCTCGGCTGCCTCATAGAAAGTCATGTGCTTGTACTGCCTGGCCTTTGCAGCCTTGGCGGGATCGCCGTACATTCCCTCACATATAAAAAGATCCGAGCCATAAGCCTCCTCAGCAATTACAGGAACCGGTCTGGTATCCGTGCAATATGTGACCTTTATGCCCTTTCTTTCAGGTCCCATCACCATATCCGGCGTAAATACCTTGCCGTCAAAAGTTACAGTATTCCCTTTCTGCAGAGGATTCCAGAGCCTTAGCGGAATATTTTTTTCCTTTGCCCTCTCTGTATCAAACCTGCCCTGCCGCCTTATGCTTACGGAATAACCATAGCATATCACATTATGTTTTACTCTGAATGCTCTTATATCATATCCGTTCAGACTTATATCAAAAAAAGGCTCCCGGATCTCAGTTACATTTACCTCAAACGGCAGCTCCGGAGTGATAACGCATAGCGATTCCACTACGTGTCTCGTACCCGCAGGACCTATTATTTTTACCGGTTCCGTCCTGTCTGCGTTCGCAATCGACAGAAGCAGACCGGGAAGACCGCTTATATGATCAGCGTGCAGATGGGTTATTATTATTGCGTCAATGGGTTTCGGACTCCACCCGGACTTTTTCATGGCTATCTGCGTACCCTCGCCGCAATCAATAAGAATGCTGGAGCCGTTATATCTCAGCATCAGGCTCGTAAGCCACCTGTTTGGAAGCGGCATCATTCCTGCCGTTCCAAGTAGACATACATCAAGCATTCAGTTCATCCCTCCATGTCATTACAAACGCATCCTCTCTTGGAAAAGAATAAAAATCCCTGCGTTTTCCTGCTGTTATAAATCCCTCATCTTTATATAGGGTAATAGCGGCGGCATTTGATTCTCTGACTTCAAGCGCTATCGTCACTATACCATTTTCTCTTGCAAACCGCTTCATTTCTTTTATTAAAGCGTGCCCTATTCCTAAGCCCCTGTATCCTTTTTCCACGGCAACAGTCATAAGTTCCCCATCGCCCGGCGTAAAATAAAGTACGAGATATCCTGCCGGAGAGCCTTCAGACTTCCCTTCTCTATCATTATAAAATGCCGCAAATATTCTCGCTGTATCAAGAGCAAAGGCATCTTTAAATCCTTCATATGACCAGGGCTCTGAGAAGGACTCTGATTCGATTCTGGCAATCTTTTCAAGATCACTCATTTCTGCAGTTCTTACCCTGATCCCTGTCATGCCCCGCCGTTTTTCTTTTTCCTTTCACGCTCTGCCTGTGTCTCGCGGAGATATTCAGGTCTGAATTCATCTCCTCCCAGAGCCTTTCCTTCCTTTGCCAGTACCAGCCCCAAAGACGCCAGAGTACCCGCTCTCTGAAGTCTTTCATGAATGGGAGCGAAAGCAAAAGGCACCTTCAGATGCTCTTTGATGTAGCCGGAAAAAACAGGCACTCCGTCGCCAAGGAAAGTGACATTTTCTCCCCTCTCATTCAGATCATCAATTATCTCATCTATAGTGACTGCGCACTGAGGCCTTACGGTATCCATTAAAATAATTCCATCTTCCGAATGGAAAGAATATATGCCTGTATATGTCTGACCTCTTCTGGCATCAAGCACGGGGCAAACATATCCTTCCGTGCCTGCCATATTCCAGGCGATCGAATCCACCGTAGGCACAGGCACTATCATCTTGTCCCAGGCAAATGCCAGGCCCTTGGCTGTAGCTGATCCGATGCGAAGTCCCGTAAAGGAACCCGGTCCTGATGAAACAGCTATATAATCCACTGTTGAGAGGTCCTCTCCTGTGAGATGCGCAAGCTCATCTATCATGGGCAGCAAAGTCTTTGAATGTGTCAGATCCGTATTGGCGGTATATTCACCGATGATTCTGTCATCAGACGCTATAGCTGCCGACGCTACAAGCCCCGACGACTCTATTGAAAGTATCTTCATAATTTATTTTTTTCCGGCCTTTCTATAGTGATCCTTCTGAAATCAAAACCGTTTTCAAGATCCTTTTCGATAGTGACCCAGACCGTCTCCGGCGGCAGCATGTCGCTGATCAGCTCAGCCCATTCTATAAGCGAAAGCCCGCCATTCGACAGGTAATCATCAAGGCCTACCTCATCCATCTCTTCCGGATCTCCGATCCTGTACACATCAAAATGAAAAAGCGGCATCCTTCCGCTTCTGTATTCCGAGACAATAGTAAATGTAGGACTGGAGACAGGTTCATCTATTCCAAGTCCCCTCGCTATGCCCTTTGTAAACACAGTCTTCCCTGTGCCAAGGTCACCGGTCAGAGCGATAATATCTCCCGGAGCGGCCTTCTCGGCAATCGATTTTCCCAGCGCCATCGTCTCCTCAGGCGAATGTGAAATAAAAATCTCTTTCATACTATATCCTCACCAGCTGATGGTCAGCCATATGTTTTTTCAGAAATCCGGTTATCTCCGGCATCTTATCCGTGCATCTATCTGGAATAATGTAAGCGTGATTTCTGTCATGATAAATAAGAAGCTGCTTTTTCGTCCTGACGGCCTTGTAGAGATTCGCCCACGGCAGCAATGCATTGTTCCCGTCGCCGTCTGCGCTGACTCTCAGCCCTTCGTCCAGAAATTCGTATTTCAGGTGTTCCGTATTGCCCTGCCTTATAGATGCTATCTTCAGATCTATCCGCTGCTTTATGATAAGCGCCGCTCCCAGCAGGACATAAAGGATGGTATAGATCCTGTCTACGGGATGCTTTGAAATAAGTGGCGATGTGACAAGTGCCACCACAAAAGCTATACATGCAATTATCACCCACTTCAGACCGCTTAAATGGGTATATGTATGATAAATATTATAAGAATAAATGTCATCCGAATTCAGATCACACTCTGCTGTCAATATTTCCTTGTCCATGCATACCTCCGGCATGAAAAAACACAATGAATGCTCATCTAATAATAGCATTCATTGTGCTTTTAGAAAAGTCATGAGAGTTTTCAGATCAGACATTCCTTCCGTGCAGAACAGGTGACAGCGGCTTATAGATAAGAAGCGTTATTATTACGGATATCATGCCCTTGACAAAAGTAAACGGTACGTTAAATACCAGAAGTGCCTGAGTCATCGATGAAACAGACGGCATGATCAGCTGATACATATGAAGAACCGTCTTCTCCGGCATGAAATTATAATAGAAGGGATATACCAGAAAAAGATTTGCCGGGAATGATATCAGAGCCATCAATATCGCTCCGATAGTAGAGCCGATGACAGCTCTCTTCTTCGTCTTCTTTCTTTTATAGATAAGTCCTGCCACACCTGCGAATACAGCTCCCAGTATGAAGTTTGAGATTTCTCCGACTCCGAATGACTGGGAGACAGAGGCATGAAGGAGATTCTTTATAAATTCGATAATGATTCCTGATAAGGGTCCCAGAGCGAATGAGCCGAGAAGAGCCGGAAGGTCTGAAAAGTCAAACTTTATAAATCCCGGCATAATCGGAACGGGCAGCTCCAGATATTGAAGTGCGAAAGCTGCTGCCGAGAGAATTCCGGTTACGGCGATTGCTCTCACGATACGCTTGATTTTCGGTGTCTGAGCTGATTCGATCTCTCTCGCTCTTCTGTTTAATTCCATCTGTTTTCTTGTAGTCTCGTCCATTTTGTACTTCCTTTCCAAGATATGAGCCATGGCTCCATCCTCAGGAAATGAAATAAAAGAAGCAAAAAGTCCCGGAGAAAACTCCGGGACAGATACACAAAAATAAAGCTTCTCTTCTTCCATCCAGACTGTAACTGTCGGTACCGGAATCACACCGGTTCATGCAAAATGCTTGCGGACTCTACCGCCGATCGGGAATTTCACCCTGCCCCGAAGACATATAATATTGTCAATAGTGACTATAGCACAAGTTCTGTAAAAATCAAGCCGTCATCAAAAAGCTTTCTCTATTGCTGATAACAAATCGGGAAATTCTTCAAAAGACGGAATATCAGGATTCTCTGCCTTTATTTTATCTGTGGATCTGAAAAGAAAACCTGCCTTGGAAGCCTTTATCATGCCAAGATCATTGTAGCTGTCTCCGCTCGCAATAGTCTCGAATCCGATCGACTGAAGAGCTTTCACTGTATTGAGCTTCGAATCTTCGATCCTCATGCGAAAACCGTTTATTGTCCCGTCGGCTCCAACTTCAAGAGTATTGCAGAAAAGAGTCGGGTAGCCGAGCTTTTTCATAAGAGGCATGGCAAACTGCTCGAATGTATCGGAAATGATAATTACCTGAGTCTCTTCTCTCAATCTGTCAAGAAATTCTCTGGCGCCCGGCATCGGATCAATTTCCGATATCACGTCCTGAATCTCCTTCAGACCCATGCCATGTTCTTTTAAAATCTGAAGTCTCCAGTTCATCAGCTTCTCATAATCCGGTTCATCTCTTGTCGTTCTTTTAAGCTCCGGTATGCCGCTTGCCTTCGAAAAAGCGATCCATATCTCCGGTACCAGCACACCTTCCATGTCAAGACATACAATATTCATATAAAACTCCTTCCGGCAGTAAAAATATACGCTGACATCGTAACCGAAAGAGCCGGCCCGGTCAATAATATTCTTCTACTCATTTTCTTAAAATTGTGATAGTATAATTTTTGTTATTGTCTGCATTAAAGATTAGATTATTCGAAAGCACTTCTGATACTCATATCTTAAAATACTCAATAACAGACTCAGATACACTTTTTATTCAAAAAGGAGGAGAGATTATGTTTTGTCCTAATTGCGGGAACGAGATAGACGATGATTCTGTCTTTTGTCCCAACTGCGGATGCAATGTAAATGCCGCAGACACTCAGAACCAACCCCAAGATCAGCAGCAAAACCAGCCACAGGATCAGTCTCAGACTGCAAATGCCAACTCTGACTGGCAGCCCTACAATGCTTCGGGTGTAAACCCTTCAGTAAACACCGGATGGCAGCCGAATCAGGGTGCCTCTAACGGCAATGGAAAAAAGAGCTCTGAAATCTTCAAGTCCAAGCCATTCATCGCCTGCATAGGGGCAGCTGCTGTAGTTGTCGTTATTATCCTAGCAGTTGCTTTGAGAAAACCGACCATCAATTTAAATAAATACGTTGACATCACTTTCTCCGGATATGACACAGCCGGCGTGGCAAAAATCAATAAAGATGAGAACAAGCTCGAAGAAGCCCTGAAGAAACGGAAGCTGAACACAAAATATATTAAGAGCTCTATTGGCCAAGAGACCTACGGTCTTGAAAGCTTTGCCAACAACAAGGCTGCCAGAGCAATAATCGATAAATACGCAGCTGAAGCTCTTCTTGAAATGAACGTCAGGAATTCGGGTAAGCTCAAAAACGGACAGACAGCAAAAGCATCATTCAGCCTCGGAAAGAGCGATGCGGAGAATATAGAAAAGCTTTATAATATCAAGCTTAAATACGAGGATGTCAAGAAAAAGGTGTCCGGTCTTAAAAAAGTCGAAACCAAAGACGTATTCAAGGATCTGAAGGTCACTTTCAAAGGTACCGAAGGTGACGCTTACGCCAAGTGCGAATATAAAGGCAAGGACGTTGATGAATATTCTTTCAGTATTAAAAACAACAAGAACCTGAAGACAGGCGATAAGATCACAGTCGTGCTGAACGGAGAAAAAAATAAGTCTTCATTTATAAGCCAGTATTCATTCCTTCCGAAGACCTGGTCGAAGACATATACTGTAAAATCACTTCCGAAGTATATTACGAAGGCAGCAGATCTTTCCGACAAGGCTCTTGAGACTCTGAAAAACCAAGCTCTTGACACGCTTAAGGCCAAGATAGCTTCAGGCAGCAGCAATCTTACTCTTGCTGATGATACAAATTATATCGGCCTTTATATCCTGTCACCGAAAAACGATGAAGGAAACGAAATATTTGCAGTCTATACCGGCACCCTTAAGTCAAATGACGGTTCACTTCCGGACACACCGGCTTACTTCCCTGTCAGATTCTCTGATGTAATGGTAAATGGCGATGACCTTGAAAACCTCAAGAACGGATCTGTCTATGGTTCGTTTGAGATCGAAGGAAGCGGTATCTTCTCATTTGCCTACACAAATGGCTATAAGGATGGAGCCGAGATGTATAAGGATATCATCACTTCGAATCTTGATGACTATAACCATGAGGTGACGGGTGACGCACTCCTTGCGTTCGGAAACTGATGGAAAATTTTCTTTGATACTCGCCGGTGTCATCTTACTTTGACTCCGCGAAATAAAAAAACTTCGTCGTGAGGGATTCATTCGCTTTTGCTTACAGATGTCACAGTGGTGGCTCACAAGTAGTGTTTTTCTGTTTGCTCGCACGCGCTTATTAGCGGCTCTCTGACAAAAGCGCGCAGAAATGCTTGAATTAAATTCTTGCAGTTGCAATGTGCTACAAGGAAGCATTTCTGCTTGAACGATTGTCAACCGAGCCGCAGCTAGCGTGCTCGCTCACGACGAAAAACACAATGTTCGCCACCATCTGTGCATCTGTAAACAAACTTCAATGAATCCCTTACGACGAAGATTTTATTATTGATATGGGAAGTTTTAGTTATAAATCAACAAAAAGATGGTTTGCCGAAGCAAACCATCTTTTTATTCGCATTATTATAAAATGTCGGCTCAACCGAAAAGTGCGGCGAATCCTGCCATAGATCCTACCGAGGCAAGAATAATTCCCATAATGATCGCATAGACGATCAGCCAGCAGAACTGCGCTCTTGCATAATTCTTGAGATTCACATTTCTTGCGCTTACAGCAAATACAATAGTCAAGATCAGTCCTACTATCGGAATGGCGAAAAGAATGTTATATCCAAAATAACCCCACATTCCTATCGGACGATATTCCTCGGGACCGTTGTAAAAATCACTCATAATTACCTGCTTTCTAAATGAAAAATCAAATTCGTCCTGTCAGACGATGCCTCCCGCCATCAGAAGAGAAAACACGCACCTCGCAGTTTTCCGGTCTGGGTCTCCAGAGATATCCGGATCTTTTGTCCATAAGAAAACCTGAGATTACACGCATTATTCCTCCGTGACAAACTAATAGTACATTTTCAGCATTTTGTTTGTCAATGGTTTTTAAGAAATCTTGTACTCTATTTTTCATTTCTTTTATAGATTCTACCGTTGGAGGTGCCGGAAAGACCTCAGGCAAAGCCCAGTAAAGAGACATCCTTAAGCTTGTATTGAAAGGCTTCGCATCGTATTTCCCGAAATCAGCCTCAATGATCCGCTCATCCATTATAATTTCACTTTTGGAAAGGCCTGTCATAATCTCAGCTGTCTCAACGGCTCTGGAGAGAGTGCTTGCATATACCTTATCAAATCTGATACCCTTCAGCTTCTCTCTCATTTCTTCAGCCTGCGCTCTTCCGGTATCATTCAGTTCCATGTCAATTCTTCCCTGCCAGCATCCCTGCCGGTTCAGATCTGTCTGTCCGTGACGTGCCACATAAATATTCATATTATAAACTCCAAATTATTTTTAAGTATCCTGTGAAACCTCACACGAAAGTCACGAGTGTGCGCCGCCAATGTTATCATACAGACCGGATTTTTTCAATCAAGTCACCGCATGAGAAGCGCCGGAAAAGAAAATTCCTGCTTGCTTTTTCCCGGAAAAGAATTATAATAACCCTTGTCTTTTGAGACGGGGTCATAGCTCAGCTGGGAGAGCGCAGCGTTCGCAACGCTGAGGTCGAGGGTTCGAACCCCTTTGGCTCCACTGCATGCATTCCTATTACTGCCTGCCCAAGACTTATTCCGCCATCATTCGGCGGGACAAGAGAATGCAATAACACTCTCATTCCATTATTTTCAAGTCCTTGTCTTACAAGGTTCAAAAAAATCTTATTCTGGAAGCATCCTCCGGACAGGGCTGCTGTGTCAGGGAGAGCGGGATCCTGCTCCTTAAGAGTCCTTACAGCTTTCACGGTTTCCTCAGCCAGCTTTATATGGAACATAAATGCCATTCGATCAGTTTCTTCTCCCTCAAGCCTGGCAATAATTATATCTTTTATTATCTTTTTAACATCAATTGTATAAAACGACTTGCCAGGTGACACATGTCTGTCAGGGATATCATGTGGAGCTGCAGCAAAACATTCATTAAAAATCATATGTGAATAGTTCCAGTCATTATCCATGAATTTTTCAGCATGAAAAGTAAGTTGTTGGGCCGCCTCACCTTCAAAACCGGACTTCCGCCTGATACCCAAGATCGCGCTTACAGCGTCAAAAATCCTTCCGGCGCTTGTAGACATGACAGAATTGATATGATTCCTGTGCATTGCATGAATCACCTTTGCCTCGGTCTCGCTGCAAAGTCTGAGATCAAGCATCAGCTTTTCCGGAGATGAATATTCTAATTCGCCGTAGAGATCACAAATAAGCGATGCGGCAATTCTCCATCCTTCTTTTGATGCCGGATCGCCTCCGATATGCTGAAAAGGTGAAATACTGCCGATCCTTCTATACCCGCGGTAATCAGCCAGCAATATTTCGCCGCCCCATATAGTATTGTCAGGTCCTATCCCGGTTCCGTCAAAAGCGATTCCAATCACCGGAGACGAATAATCATTTTCAGCCATGCAGGAAACTATGTGGGCAAAATGATGCTGTACCTTCAAAACATTCACATTTTTTCCATGCTTTTTCAGTTCATCGGCAACTTCAAAAGCAGCAAGAGCGGAATTATACCGCGGATGTAAATCTGTAACTATAGTATCCGGAACAAATTGAAAAAGCTCAAAGAAACGCTTTATCGATGATTTTAGGGTTTTGGCGCATCTTAAATCAGAAAGATCGCCGACATAAGGCGACAGGTAATAATTTGACTCGTTCGCAATACAAAATGTATTTTTAAGTTCCCCTCCTGCAGCAAGGACTCTTTTATTTACAGCATCCTTGTCACTTAGAATAACAGGCAGCGGTGAATATCCCCTGGACCGTCTGATCATATATGGTTTCCCACCGGCCATATCCATAAGAGAATCATCGCACCTTATTTTTATATCTCTGTTATGAGACAATACAATATCAGAAAATTTATAAAGCGATGCAGCTTCAGCATCGTCTATGCATATCGGCGCGCCGCTCATATTGGCACTGGTCATAATAAGAGTATCTGAAATCTTTATATCATCATCAAAATCAAATAGAAGAATCTGTATCGGAGCGTATGGAAGCATCACTCCGATATATGGATTATCGGGAGCCACAAATTGAGAAATATCAGTATTTCCCTTTAATTTCAGAAGAATTATAGGCTTCTCAGGACCGGTAAGAATTCGTTCTTCTTCAGAAGATACATGGCATCTTTTTTTCACTGCATCAATGTCCCTCATCATTACTGCAAAGGGTTTCCCAGGTCGGGCTTTCCTTTCCCGAAGAAGCTTGACAGCAGCGTCATTCGAAGCATCACAGATCAGATGAAATCCACCTATCCCCTTTACAGCAGCAATGCCGCCTTCTTCAATCACATTTCTTGCCGCTCTTATCGCTTCACTGTCTTTTCTCCCATGAGTGCCATCTGAATTAAGCACATAATAATAAGGTCCGCATGAATTGCAGCAAACAGGCTGGGCGTCATATCTCCTGTCTTCCGGATCATTGTATTCATGCCGGCAGGCGCTGCACATCTCAAATTTACTCATGGATGTCCTGACTCTGTCATAGGGTATCCTGTCAAGAATAGTGAGTCTGGGACCGCATGAAGTACAGTTAATAAACGGATGATGGTAACGTCTGTTATTTTTATCCTTCAGCTCTCTGATACAGTCAGGGCAGACTGCAATATCCGGTGATACATATATTTCATTAATTGATTCGGTACTCTCTATTATTGAAAAACTACAGAAATGCCTGCCATCATTTATTTCAGATACCTCTGTCTTCATGACAAGAGCCCGGTCAGGAGCATTATTTGACAGAAGGTTTTGAAATTTATCAATACTTTCCCTCGTTCCTTCAGCAATAATATTAACACAAGAGCCGGAATTTGATACCGTTCCTGTCACTCCTGCAATTTCAGCCAGTCTCACAGCTGCCGGACGAAATCCGACTCCCTGAACAATGCCATGGATTTTTATTTCGACTTTTAGTTTATCACTCATAAATGCACTTCCTGAAATCAGGATGATCTCCTCTTGACATTACGACTTTATATCCCGTTGACTCAATACGCCCGGTCATGCATGAAACACACTCCGCCGCCTCATCCCCGGTACAGATCTTTCCGTCATAAAGCATATAGCCCTTTCTATAGTCTTTCGGCGAAAGATTCGGCATCACTACATTTGCGCCGGCCATGATCCCCATCTCACGACCTTTGGGGTGAATCGTGCCAAGAGCCGTGGTAGCCGGTATCAAGGCATCCGGCCACATCAGCCTTAGGATGGATATCAATTTAAGAGTATCTGAAAGACTCCCGTCAGGCTGATTTCCAAAAGGCGTATCACTGTGATGAATAAAAGGACCGATCCCTATCATATGGGGTTTAAGAGTTTTTATAAAAGAAAGATCTGATATTATATCGTCCTGAGTCTGATAAGGTGATCCGACCATAAAGCCGCACCCCACCTGGTAACCTATGTCATAAAGGTCAAAAAGACATCTCTTTCTGTTTTCAAGAGACAATTCGGCGGGATGAAGTTTCATGTAATGCGCTTCAGAAGCAGTTTCTTCCCGGAGAAGATATCTTTCAGCTCCGGCATCAAAATAGGCCTGATATTCAGCTTTTGACTTCTCTCCTATTGAAAGCGTGACTGCCATATCCGGATGATCATTCTTTATAGTGCTCACGATCCTGCATATTTCATCTGTAGAATATGAAAGATCCTCTCCGCTCTGCAGCACGACAGTACGAAACCCAAGCGTATATCCCCTGTCGGCACAGGAAATAATGGTGTCTCCCGGCAGCCTGTATCGCCTTGCTTTCTTATTACTCTTCCTGATACCGCAATAATAGCAATCATTCCTGCAATAACTTGAAAACTCTATTATTCCGCGAAGATATACGTCTTTTCCGAAATATATTTCACGCTGTCTCCGGGCTGCTTTTGAAAGTATCTCCATTTCTTCAGAAGTAATTGTCAAAAGCAATGCCCTCATCTCTTCCTGAGGAAGATCTCTTTCTTTTTCCAAAAGATTGATTCTTTCGATATTATTCATAGATCCGGTCTGCCTTGCCGGTCAGAATTCCTGAAACATTCTGATAGAGCGCTTTAGTATTCCTCTCATAAAAGAAACTGCCACTCCATAATTAGTCATCGGGACACTTGCCGCCATAGCTTTTTCCATTCTGTATTTCATTTCACGATCATTCAAAACACATGCTCCGCAATGAATGATAAGACTGTATTCTTTCAAATTTTCAGGGAACTCATTTCCCGATGAAATATCGATTTCGATAGCACGGCCTGTATATCTTCTGAGAAGCCTCGGTATTTTTTCCGAACCTATATCACCGCAAGTCCTTCTGTGTGTACAACCTTCCGCTATAAGGACTTTATCACCGTCATTTAAATTATCAATTGCTGCAGCATTTTTCACTTCTCCTTCCAGGGTCCCCCTGTATCTTGCCATCAAAATAGAAAAAGAAGTAAGCGGAATATTTTCCGGCACTATATCCATTATCCTGTAGAATGCCTGTGAATCAGTGATCACAAGGCTGATATCTTTATTCATTCTTATAATATCCGGCAATTCCTCCGGCTGACAAATCAAAGCCTTTGCGTGTTTTAATAGAATTTCATGCATAACCATCTGCTGGGGCAATATTATTCTGCCTTTTGGTGCCTCCGCATCCATCGGTATTACCAATACCAAAAGATCATTCTCCGAAACAATATCATCGAGAAGACCTCTTGTTTTTAATTTTTCTGATGCTTTTTTTCTTATCAGTTCAATAAGATGGTCGAAGCCTCTGTTCTCCAGAGCTGAAACGACCGCAACATCTTCCGGCAGGAAGCTGAAGTGAAAAATATCATCTTTGTTATAGCAGATGATATATGGTATCTTTTTTTTCAAAAATACAGACATCAGCTCTTTTTCATATTCCGTGATTTCTCCGTCTCCTGTCACGATCACGGCAAGATCTATGGATCTCATAGCATCAAGGGTTTTCTCTACCCTGAGCCTTCCCAGTTTTCCTTCATCGTCAAGCCCTGCCGTATCGATAATAACGCAGGGACCCAGTCCGTGGATCTCCATGGCTTTTCTGACAGGATCAGCAGTAGTTCCGGGAACATCGGACACAAGCGATACATTCTGTCCGGTCAGACGGTTTATTATACTTGATTTACCTGCATTTCTTCTCCCGAAAAATCCTATTTGTATTCTCTCGGATGACGGTGTCTCATTCATTGACATAATAATTTCCTCACATTACCCGGTTTAAAATAATCAATAAATCCATTTTTAAAAATTCTTCCCGACACAGAAAGCGTAGGCATACTTATTTTCTTCACTTTATCAGAAAATAAATAAAAATATTCAGGATCTGAAATCACATCAAAGTCCCTGTTTTCCGAAATAAATCCTTCCAATGTCTCTTCATCCCGGATCTTCAATAATTTAATTGATCTGCCGGCAGGATAATAATCCGATTCCGTCGGATCAATTACTGTTATCTCACTCGAATTTTTCGCATATTCAGCAAGTGAGAGACCCAGTACAGGCTCTGATATTATCAGTAATTTCCTGTCAGATTTCCTGATTTCTCTGTCCTTTACATTAGTTTCCATTACAGCCTTGATTTTTCTTATCACAGGGTCATTTTCAGATTCAAACGGCACCCCTGCTATATAAGGCAGGCCAAATCTCCTTTTTAAATATTCAGCCGGCATTATGCCTGATGATGAGATCACGAGTGTAAGGTCAGCCTGACCGCATTTCAGTAAATCATCAAATAATCTCTGTCTGTTTTCAGTTTTCTCGTATTTATAATCCTCATTCATTGCAAAAACAGCATTTATCTCAAATCCGGCAGCTTGAAGCAGTTCTTTCAAAGAATGTAAAGATGATTTATTACCGTAATCAAGCGGCATCATTCCTGCTATGTTCAGACGGAATTTCCCGTCATTTTTCTTCTTTACCGATATCGAAGAACTGAATTTTTTCAGAAATTCAGTCCATGCCATACCGGCTCCCCTTATATAATCATGGCAGCCGTTTGACGGTACGTAAAAAACAGGAATGTCAAGTTTTCTCTCCAGAAGCCTCGCGATTCCCTCGTAATCTCTTCCTGTAAGATAGGGTACAGGCGAATTGCAAAGGGCAATAAACTTTGGTTTATCTGTCATATTGTCTGCCGCACTGATAATATCATCGAGAAGTTTCTTGTCATTTCCAATGATCGCGTCTCTCATATTAAGGCCGGAAATAAAAATATCGGATCTCTCATGATGCCACCTCAGCTCATCATGAGTATTAAATGTCGAATTACACCCCGACGGATCATCTATTACGACCATTCCGCCCAGTTCATAAAGCGCACCGGCGATCCCGGACACATCTCCTGAGAGAACGGGCATGGCACGATAAGTCTCCTTCATACCATGCCTCCCGTCCATACTCCTTTAAGGCCCAATCCTTTCCCTGTGACGATTTCTTTGTTCTTTTCAGTCCGGCAGGCATCATCTATCAGAGACATGATATGTCTCAGTCCCATATATCCGTCTCCGCCGTCATACTCGATGGCATTAACAAAATGAGATGTACCGGAAAAATATGCAGCCTTTGGTCCCACCGCAACAGGCTCCTTATGATCATTTTCACCACCGGAAAAAATATTCATATAGCTCCTGTCAAATTCAGATCCTGCTCCAATCGGATTTAAAACATAAATCTCAGGACACTCATCTTTTAAAATCTGAAGATCATCAGCTTCTTCCATACTGATGGTATCAGCGACTATCATTTTCACATTAAATCCATGCTCAAAAAGAAGCCTTGCGAAGCCAACAGGACGATTGATGCATAAATTATCAATAATAACAGGTCTGTCCCCGACCGCTTTCCTTGTTTGTAAAATAACCTCTTCCGTCAGCTTTCTCTGTTCTTTCGACCAGGAAGTGACCATTTCATTCGGATCTTTCAAATATTGAGAGTCACCTCCGGTACTTTCCGATAAAGGCAAAATTATCTTCTCATAAAGGCAATTAAGATATGTCGTAAGTTCCCTGTCGATCTCATCATACGTCACAGCTGCCGGAAGATAGAGTCCTTCCGCCCCGGCTTCTTTTGCTGCTTTATTTATTCCATAAGCCGAAAAGGCTGATCTGGTGATCCAGACCTGTGATTTACCCATTTCGAGATATTCATCAAAATTCTTTGCTTTCATCACTTCCAGAAGCTTTATCCCGCATTTCTCAGTAAGAAATCTGATATCGCTTACATTCATGGGCAGATCGTCTCCCAGTACGGATACGGCTGCTTTTATCCGCGAACCGTCCTCAGTTTCTGATAAGCCGACTCTTCCCCTGCCGGTCGAATTCGATTGCGATAGCACCTTCATCATCTCGTATCTCTGCCTCATCTCCGGAGTCACGGTCAGCTTCTGTCTGATAGGATCCATAAAACATTCCATGACATAAATATCCGGCAGAGTCTTTTTTATGCTGTCAAAAATAAACCTTGTATCACATCCGCTGATCAAATGAGTGCAAACTAAGAATACCTGAATTGCCCTCGGTCTTACCGGCAGCTTCTGTACGATGTCAATTACGCCGTCTATTGTCACCCTCTCAAGCCGTCCGTTATACAATTCCTCTTCATCTGGCATAACAGCTGATATCCGGTCTCCGGCTCCCATCTCGTCAGCTGTCATGATGACGCCTCTGAGGCAATTGTCAGGACAGATATAGATCTGGTGACATTCAGGTATCAACATTCCCGTGTGCACTATATTCCAGTTCTCGTGAACAGGACAGTTGTACTCCAGCTCCCAGGGAAAAGTTCTCCGGCATTCGGCGTCGGAGATCCTTATTAAATTTCCGGATTTTTCAAAATCATCAGCTCTTATCAACATTTTCCATGATTCCTGACATGATCACACAATATTTGTCATTATAAGAAGTTGTGAAACCTCACAAAACTAAAGTCGCGAGTGTGCGGCGGATAATCATCAAACATTAGAATATGCGGTCTTTACACTTACATTTGGGATCCGTCCAAGTCTTCCCGATATGGCGCTTGTGACAGGCTGAGGAGCGTCAAGAACAACACTTATAATATTCACTTTCTTCTCTTTATATGGAAGTCCCATCCTGCCGATTATGAAATCCCGTCCTTCGTGCAGAATGCCGTTCACTTCTTCCACCGCTGACGGATCCTCAACTATTATCGATATCACAGCCACTCTTTTTTCCTTTTCCATTTTCCCCTCGATTCTTTGCATATCTAAAGAATTTCTCTTCAGCATATCCTCGGAAGCAGCTCGTTTCCCGGTTCTGGAAGATATGTAAGCGCTCCGATCTCCGATTCCATGACCACGCGGCCTTCGTTTTCTTCTGTGACGTGTCCAATGATTGCTGCTTTGCCTGTATGTTTACCCCTGTGCAGGACTTCAAGCGCCTTTTCCTTGTCCTTATCAGGAACGATTACTGCCATCGTTCCTTCACAGGCCAGATACATCGGTTCAAGTCCAAGCATCGAGCATATCCCTTTTACCGCAGGAGATACAGGAACAGATTCTCTGTTAAGATAAATTCCATTTCCGGATTCGTGAGCGATCTCATAAAGCACGGTCCCCAGTCCGCCTCTGGTAGCGTCCCTGATTACATGAGTCTCCGGCACAGCCTTAAGAAGCTCATGGATATCATTCCAGAGTGGCGCGCAGTCAGATATTATATCCGCGTCTATTCCATAATCATCCCTGGCCAGAAGAATGGAAGCTCCATGCCGTCCTATGTCTCCCGTCACTATAATAGCGTCTCCCGGCTCTGCAAACTTTCCTGATGTGCTGACTCCGTCTTCTATAAATCCGACACCGGTAGTTGTGATAAAGCAGCCTCCTGCCTGACCTTTTCCGGCGACCTTGGTATCACCGGCCACCAGAACAGCCCCGGTCTCCTTTGCAGTCTCTGCCATTGATTTTGCTATCGTCTCCAGCTTATCGACCGGATACCCCTCTTCAATAATGAAGGAGCACGTAAGATAAGCTGGTCTTGCGCCCATGCAGGTAAGATCATTTACGGTCCCGCAGACGGACAGCTTTCCAATATTTCCTCCCGGAAAAAACTGGGGAGAAATGATAAATCCGTCAGTCGTCATTGCCATCCTGCCCTCATGCCCCGGCACTACAGCAGCGTCATCAGATGTCAGATATTCGTTTTCAAAATATTGCCTGAAGACAGCATCTATTAGTTCCGATGTCTGTCTTCCTCCTGCGCCGTGCGCCATTGTTATTATTTTCTGCATTTTATGCCTCCGTATAAATAATATGCGCTGCATGTTCCCTCAGATGAAACCATGCAGGCTCCAACAGGATGATCAGGCGTACAGGCAGTGCCAAAGAGCGGACACTGACCCGGTGATACTTTTCCGGTCAGGACCTCTCCGCACCTGCATCCTGCTGCTGCTTTGCCTTTTATCCTTGGAACGCTGTATTTTTTTACGGCATCAAAATCAGCATATTCATCTCTTAGTCTGAGTCCCGAATCAGGAATGATTCCTATCCCGCGCCACTCATCATCGCATGGTTCCATCATGGAATGAATAAGCTCTATCGCATTGGGCTGCCCTTCTTCTCTCACGACTCTGGGATACGCGTTTACAAAAAACTTCTTTCCTTCCTGAAATTTCTTCACGGCAAGCGCAATCGCCGTCACAAGTTCCCTGGCGGTAAATCCTGCGCATACTCCCGATACCTGCCCGGTCTCCGAAAGCATTCTCGGCACGGAAAGTCCTGTGATCGCATGGACATGTCCCGGATACAGAAAGACATCAGTGGAATCCTTCATAGCCATATAAGCCGGCGGCATGGTCTTATTGGCTGTCATGATGCTGAAATTCGATATCCCGTTTTCATAAGCCTTCCTTACAGCAATACATGAGCCCGGTGTCGTTGTCTCAAATCCCACCGACAAAAAGACACATTCTTCATCTCTGTGGTTTTCGGCATAATATAATGCGTCCTGAGGAGAATAGACCGTAACCAGGTGACCGCCTAAAGCCCTTCCTTCCTGAAGAGATGCAGAAGTCCCCGGCACCCGGACCAGATCTCCGAAAGTCAATATCGTGATCCCTTTTTCCATAAGATAAAGCGCCATGTCGATATAGCCTACTCTTGTTACGCAGACCGGGCAGCCGGGGCCGGAGATCATATGGATCTTCGGCGAAAGCATCTGCCTGATTCCCTGTCTGAATATCTCGTGAGTATGAGTGCCGCAGACCTCCATTATTCTGATATCTGGTCCGTCGTATTCTCTTATCAGCTTTTTTGCCTTCTCGAAATTATCCATCAGAGATCCTCCAGAAGGCTGTCTGTCTCCGAATCATCTCCGGATGTGATCTTAGCAATGGCAGACCCGGCATGGACCATCACATAATCTCCGGGTATCAGATCTGAAATCAGTTCAGACGATATCTGCTTCTTAGCTCCGTTTGAATCCACCAGAGCCACATCTCCCTTAAGAGATAAAACCTTTGCCGGTATACCTACACACATTTCTTATCCTTTCTGTTTAAAACCGCCGATTTCTTTCCTGACAGAGCGAACCAGGGAAGCTCTATCCATCTTCCGAAATTCCTGACGCTTTCCGTCAGAAGGACCCTGTCGGAAATCACGGCATAATACCTGTCCGTATTAATAAGTTCCGTATATTCATCCTCTCCTGTAAGCTGTATAAAAGAGCCCGGCGAGTTTTTTTCAATGACATTCATCACGCTCTTGCTGAAATTCTGAAAAGACGCGCAGTCTGTCATGTCCGCCGGTATTCCCAGTTCCTTTTCAATACAGGTTCTAAGAGACGATCCTGCCACAAAATCCGCAATGATAAGAATCTTTTTTTCATGATCAAACGCTGTCCTGAGATACTGCCTGTCCTCATGACTTATATGGTGAAAAATACCGGGATAGCCAATCTCAAACGGAGTTCCATATTTACTTTGCAAACGGACAGCAGCTTTTACTCCCGATGCAGCCGTAACTATATTTATATCATTACAGCCTGAATATCTGTAATCCTCTGCAGTGGCATCGGCACCATAACAGCGGATATCCTTATATCCCTTTTCTTCCAGATATTCCCTGAAAAAATTTCTGTCGCCTTCATCAATGATCTCAAGAGGCGAACATCCGATGATTCCGGCTGTGGTCTCCGCTTTATTTCGAAGTCCATTCTGAGAAATATTATGCTTATAAGCCTTAACCGTCTCCGATGAGTCATCCGGCCCAAAAGCATCAAAAAGTCTTATGTAGGCTTCCTCGGCTCCCCGCTCATATGTATGCATCCCATCAGTCGGAATATTTATTACCGGACACCCGGTTCGCTTCCCGATCATACGGCACAAAGCGTCATAATCCATCCCGGTCACAGCAGGAACAGGCGTACCGATAAGGGTAATGAAAGAGTACAGAGCGGGGTCATAGGCTTTTTTGATCTTATCAATAAGCCTTCTGTCATCTCCCATTACAGCGTCCATATCCCTGAGGCCGGCCGAAAATACGGCTGACACCTCATATCCCCATCTTTTCTCATCAAATCCGAGGATATTTCCGGTGCAACCGCCGGCATCTATTATCACAGTCATTCCGCCAAGCTCATACACTACTCCGGCTGCGCCTGACTGATCGGGAGCTGACGGAGTCAGAATGGAAAAGCCCCGAAGCCTAGCACGATTAGAACATTCCTTTGATTTATCAAAAGGATTTTCTAATACTTCCTTGTTTGAATTATCTTTGGTCAAAACATTATCAGCGTCGTTTGAGATCTTAACGATCGACCTGTCTGAATTCGAATCATTATCGATAACCTTTCCGACAGATCTCCACAGATGATAGGCCGCCTCATATCCGAACGGCTGGACATCCTCATTAAAAGGAAGATGATATGCCTCCTTATGATAAAATGACGCATCCCGTCCGATAGTGACCCTCTTCTTTTTTATATCCTTCTCGGCATAGAATCTCATCGACGGATCGGTATTACTGTAGATGGCAGTATCACCTGATAGTTTTGCTATCCTCTTTATAAAAGCAAATGAATCTTTTCCCGGCGTTGCGAAGATCTCGTCAACTTCATATCCGCATTTTATAAGATAAAGTGCTAACTCGAAAGGATCAGTATTCGAGCACTCACCTATGCTGAATAAAAGATCCTGATGTGCCGATATGACTTTGTCTCTCTCATGATCAGCCTGTCTCTTCGAAATAAAGCCCTTAGCTTCTAGCCAGCTGTCCAGGCCTGATATTTTAACTTCTGCACCTATAGCGGAAAGAAAGGCTTTATACTGTCTCATTGCAAGATCCGTGTCATAGAACCTTTTCAATTCTATCCAGGGGATCCCAAGCCGGTTTCTCATATCTTCGGCGCACTCCCGGGCTTCGGGATGAAGTACCAGGTTAAAATTTGCTTCTCCCATCATCAAAAACTCATCGAAAGAAGATGCAGATCCTGCCTGCCTTATATTTTTTATACCGCATTTTTTCAGTATTCCCAAAAGATCTGAATCTATATCAAGCGGCGCAAAATACCCCAGCAGATTTACACTGGCCGGATTTTTCGGAAGCTTCTCAAGCATACTGTAAATTGTCTGCCTGATATTCACCATGGGCGGCTTTCTGCCCTCCCTGGTCAATGCATACATATAGCAGGGTCTGACTCTTACACCGGTCTCCAATGATGCCTTCTCGCACACTCTTAAAAGATCCGTTCCCAAAAGAGCATCGACGCAGGTAATGCAGACCATCACGACCGAAGGTTTACCGAAAAGCGACACGATTTTCCTTACAGCATCGGAAATTTTCTTCAGATGCCGTCCCGTCACCAGATCCGTCTCATCCATGTTTAAATAAAAAAATCTGCCGGAGAGCCCTTTTATTTTTATTAAATCTGACGTATTCCTTCCACAGCAGCCGGGCGACACTATAAGCATCACGGAGCCGGGAATCGTAAGTCCCGCCCTTTTTACACCAAAGCCTTCTGCGCCGGGCGAATTAAAGCCAAGCGATGCAGGCGATGAATAAATCAGATGAGTGTCATTTTTATATAGATCCGGAAGATTTTCGAAACCTCTTTCGGCCAATTCTTTTGCCGTGAAATATTCTGCTTTCGATTCTATACAGGCACTTGTCATCAGGATTGATCCTCCGGTCTTTCAATAAGATTGCCATATTCACCGAATTTTACAAGAATGGTCTCAGCCAGTTCTCTGAACTTCCCTGCTATATCAGAATCAGGAAATGCCTCAATTACAGTTTTTCCCATATCTTCAGCCAAATTGATGAAATCCGATCTCGGTATGTCAGAAATGACAGACGTCCCCGCACTTTTTGCATGCTCCTTCACCCGGTTCTCCTCATCAGGCACATTTCTCCTGTTCAAAATAAACCCGGCCACATCAGCATAACCTCTGTCGCTGAAATTTCTGACTGCTGCCGAGATATTGTCAGCTGCATATAAAGCCATCTTCTCACCCGATGTAACGATCAGCACATGATCCGCATATCCCTCTCTTATGGGAGCGGCAAAACCTCCGCACACCACATCTCCAAGTACATCGAATAAGACCACGTCAGGTTTTTCATTCTCCATAAGTTCCAGATCGTCCAGGAGATTAAATGTAGCTATGATTCCCCGGCCGGCGCAGCCCAGTCCCGGAGTCGGTCCTCCTGTCTCTATGCAAAGTACATCATTGTATCCTCTTGCAGATATGTCATCAAGACTCTCCGGATCTTCATCATGATCTCTCATATAATTCATAACAGGTTCAAGATATCTTCCCGAAAGAAGATTCGACGTGGAATCAGCCTTTGGGTCACACCCAATCTGAATCACCCTGAGGCCTCTCTCGCTTAAAGCCGCTGACAGATTCGATGTGACAGTCGATTTCCCTATTCCGCCTTTTCCGTATATAGCAATTTTCAGCATCTTAAGATTTTACCTCTGATTAAAAAAAGCTCCCTTGGAAAAAGGGAGCCATAAGATCTGTGAAAAAAATATGTAATAATATTGATGACCTATGAGTCCTTTTCCGTTCAGGATCCGGAATAAATCCGGACGCTTTGCAGTTAAGAAACATAATGAGTATACAATATCTAATCGATCAGTCAAGTTCCTTTCCCGCGATCGACTCAAAAAAGTCATTCCATTAATGTGGGCAGTTTTAGTTACTTTTCAAAGTACGGTTTGCATATTTTTCAGTGTTTCTACCGGTCTTCACTTATGATATGGCTCTCCCTTTATTATCTTAAACGACCGGTATATCTGCTCAAGCAATATCACCCTCATCAGTTGATGGGGGAAAGTCATCTTTGAAAAACTGATCTTCTCATCCGCTCTTGAAAGAACATCTCTTGAAAGGCCGAGCGACCCGCCTATTACAAAGACTATACTGCTCATGCCTTTATTCAAAAGGTCTTCCATATGATCCGCCATCTCTTCCGAGGACATCATCTTCCCGTCTATAGCCAGTGCGATTACATGATCTCTTTCATTTATCTTTTTCAGAAGTCTCTCTCCTTCTTTCTGAAGGATTATCTCGCGTTCACTTTCTCCGGCATTCTCAGGCGTCTTCTCGTCCTGAACCTCCGTTATGCCAATCCTGCAATATCCCGAAAGACGCTTCTTATATTCGTCCAAAGCATCCCTGAAAAATTTTTCCTTGATTTTTCCAACCGCACATATCTCTATATGAACCATAATATCCTCATAAATTTTTAACCGCATTATTGCCGGAGCAGCAAAATAATTGCTAACTAAAACTTCCCACATCAATAATGAAAATTTTCGTCGCAAAGGATTCATTTGCTTTTTGCTTACAGATGTCACAGCGGTGGCTCACAAGTAGTGTTTTTCTGTTTGCTCGCACGCGCTTATTAGCGGCTCTCTGACAAAAGCGCGCAGAAATGCTTGAATGAAATTCTTGCAGTTGCAATGTGCTACAAGGAAGCATTTCTGCTTGAACGTTTGTCAACAAACAATGATGCAAGCGCATTGAAGCGCAAACTTCGTTTGCGAGCGCTTGCACATGTAACACCACTTCGTGCTGTTACAATAGCTCTCAGCTAGCGTGCTCGCTCACAACGAAAAACACAATGTTCGCCACCATCTGTGCATCTGTAAGCAAGCTATAATGAATCCTTTGCGACGAAAACGATCCATGTTAATTGATGCAAGCGCATTTAAAGTGCAAACTTCGTTTGCTTGCGCTTGCACTTGTAACATCACTTCGTGATGTTACATGAAATGCGGGAAGTTTTAATTGCTAAGAAAATACCGCCCTGTATTCCGCATTCTTTACTACTTTTTCGGGCAGATCCAAAACATTTTCTCCTGATTCCGACCAGCCTCTGAAAGTCTTTCCGGGGCACACAGGTTCAGCAGGGACTTTCATATCCATCCCCTTCAAAAGCTCATATTCCTTATAGAGATATTCGCTTCCATCGGACTTCTCAGATATAAATTTTATTTTCATAAGCTTCTCTGTCTTTTCCTGCTCCAGCACCGCCGTCTCCGTACACGAGATGTGAGCGACGCTTCCGTTCGGATTGGTAAATGACTCATCGACCTTACATGACAATATTCCCTTTTCCGGATCAGCGCCATAATAAGTATACTTCAATTTAAACTGCCTGTCTTTCTTACTTCGCTCGGCTGATTTCAATCTTTTATTCATGATATCTTCAAAACGTTTTTTCATATCACTTTCATCTGCCGCCGATTCAATTCGGCTTACAGCAGCTTCACTCACGACAGATTTTACAGAAGACCTGAGAGCGCTCTTAAGCTCCCTCTCTCTTGAATTTCTTCCCTCGACAGTCAGCACCGCCACAATAGTCAGAACCACCATCAGACTTGATACTATACCAAAAATTATGTGTTTCACTGCTTTACCCCTATATACAATTCTTCCGTACCGGACCTGAGATCATTATCTTCAACAAAAAATCTGATCCTGTATATTCCTTCGTCGGAAAAACGGCAATTTGATTCCCCATCAGCTTTTAAAATTACATCATCCGTAATATCGAGTCCGTTCATATCAGATACTTTTAATATCCTGACATTGATGTCAGTTCCATTCGCAGATCTTATAAGATCTTCCGGTCTGTAATTCTTGTCAGCCTCCAGATCATCACCGGCTCTGACATCAGGCGTGCCGCTCTTTATCCGGCTCTCAGATACTGCAAGACTTTTTATGTTTTTATCTTTTTCTCCGTCTGTCTCAGATACGGTATCTCTTATAACATGAAACAGCCCGATTTGATTTTTGAATTTTACATTTACAAAAATAAGTGTGAAAAGAAGCACTGCTGCCGTTGCGGAAATAATTGCGCCTCCGTATTCCCTCATTATCTCTTTCATGTATTTTCTCCTGTCAGAAAATAAGCCCTATCCAGCTTTTGATCATCTCAGTCACAGGTTCATGAAGAACAAAGAAAAATATGGAAATGATAAATACCGCTGCTATGCAGCCAAGAACAAGCGGGCCGTACTGACTAAACAGATCCTTCATATGATCACCTCTGAACAAATTTTATTTTGATTCATGATTTCATGACAATCTGCTTATCAGATTAAAAGCAAACACTGCAAACATCATTCCCGTTATTGAATAAAAAATTGCCATACCGTAATCCTCTAACAGTTCTCTCATATCATCCACCTCATCTCATTAAACATCTGCCGATATAGTCTTGATCGAATCAATCATTATTAAGGGGACTCTGAAATGATATCTGAGAGACAGTGCGGCATGACTCGCACTGTCCCTGTCATCCGGCTGAATAAGTCTGACGTCCAGGTCATACCCTTCGTCCTTGGCATCTTCAATGCATGCTTCCACTACATCGGGAGCATAATTACTGCAGCCTATTCTCTCTGCGTATGCTGCCAGTGATGCATCAGCATTTCTGGCGTCTGTTGAAGCTCTTATTATTCCTATACCCAGACAGCAGATCGTCAGCGTAAAGAAGACTCCCAAAAAAGCCTTTACTATTGTCTCCATAGTACCTCTCCAGACATTTTACATTTTCACACTGTTCCCCATCTTTACCATATATACGACGAATAGAAGAAGCATATCCACCGTAAGCTTGATGCCGCCTGTTATCTGCGGAGCCAGAAACAAAGCATACATTCCTGCAAGTGCATTCTCATTTTTAAGTTCTGCTGCTCTCTCCATCATTGTCTGATTACGCCTGATTATCTCCGGTATCTGTGATGACGCTTTTCCGCCGGCTCCTTCCGACAGGGAATAGAGCATCTTCATTGATGATCTGACTTCCGGAAGAGTATATTCCTTCAGAAAACTGATATAAGGTCTGATTCCGGAAGGATCTTTTTTCAGATCATAAATAAATTTCTTAAGGGGAAGCTTCAGGGATGCCGGTGCATCGCTGTATGACTTTATTACAGCTACCGGCACATTCTCAGTCTGAAGCAGCAGTGATACCTGCATAAGCCATTTTGGAAAATCAATTTCCAGCTGCCGTGTGACTCTTTTTATTGCAGACTTCTTTGCTATTCTCTGGAAAAACTTTTTTTCATCATATTTTTCAATTCTCTCTTCCGCATCTTTTATTCCTTTCTGATCGCTCTCATCGCGAATAGCGTCATCAGCAGACATCTTCTTATCAGATATATAAAAAATAAAAAGATCAGAAATCAGAACGAAAAGCGTTACTCCCTGTGACAGGGGATTTGCGGCGACATCTATCTTCATCCTGTAGCTTAAAAAATAGATCATGGTACAGAGGAGAAGAGTGATAAGGATCGAAAGTATGATCCTGGTACGCTGATGCTTTTTCTCAGTAAGAAGCTTATAGTTACGATCAGCCCATAACCTTCTAGATTCCAGTAAAAGAAGCGTCGATTCCTGATATTCGCCTCCGTTTTTCTCTACTTCAAGAGCAAAGGAATGAATATTTTTAAGTCCGCTGCAGGGATATTCCCTTTCTATTATCTTAAGTCCATTCCGCTCCACGTCGCTCTCATTATATGTATTTTCGATATGATCTATTGCTTTTTTAATGGTATCCTTCATGGTCCCGTCTTCAAAAAGTATAAGGACATCATTTAGAGTCGTAATGATCTTTCCGGTCTTCTGAAATGAATAAAGGAACTGTTCCATATAAATATTCAGATCTGAAAAGCGCTGCTGATTATCCCGGTTAATAAGCGAATTTCTGATAAAAAAAGGCAGCATTATTATTACAGCGATAATCAGGATTATCTGACAGACCATATTCAGCCGAAAGATACGTCCCATAAGAAAAGAAATCAGTGACGCCATAATATAGAGAATGACATTTTTCCTGAGAGAAAATACATATCCATATTTTTTTAATTCGTCAGATATACGCCTGTCTTCCACAATACGTCGCCCCCGTTTCCGATCCCGAATCGAGTTCCTTTCCTACCTTCTCCATGAAGCGAAGCATCTCCTGTCTCACTTCCTCCATCGCCTTTTCAGAATCATCTTTAGATACGGCATCGCTTTCCATATCCGATTCCATACGATCATGAACCCTGTATTCTCTGCCTGTCTCGGCCACATATCCCGATTCATCCACCTTCAGAAATCCCGTGATATTTGCGCACTTCCCTTCAACTCGATTCATCGGAATCTTTACCGGTTCACCGGTGAATCCAAATGGATGGAAGATGCCGGCATCATTAAATTTCTTCATCATGCAATCCGGTATATCATTTCCGGTCATCATACCGTCTTCAGCAATCATTGTGACCTTATTTTTCTTTCCTTCTCTTGAAAACAGGCAGATCTCATCAATATATCTTCTTACCTTTCCTGACCCTGTCTCATCAGACACTTTTCTCTTTATAAGCACACCAACATCAATAAATGAATAGACATCATTTTCTATTCTGTCTGCCGCCACATCCTGCCCTATCATATTGACAACACGATCCGGAATCTTCCTGACATCATCTGTATGCAAAGTCGTAATACCACGGACTCCTGTCGAAAAACCCTCAAGGAGATACCTGACCTCCGTCGATCTGGCCTCGGACAGAACCATCCAGGCAGGATTCAGACGAAGACAGGTCTTTATGGCATCGGTATAATCCATTGATTTTCCAATCTTCATTTCCACGCAGTCTTTCCCCGGGTTCAGCTTTCTGTAATGCCATTCCGGATTGTCCTCGATTGTAATTACGCGGTCATGGGCGGGAATATATTGAGAGAAAAACTTTGCACATTCAGTTTTCCCTGCTCCGGGATTTCCGGCAAAGACCACATTCATTCTCGACCTTATGCAGTTTTTCAGAAATTCCAGCATCTCTTTTGAAGCATATCCGCTTGAAAGTGCGTTTTCTTCCGTAAGCCTGACAGATGGCAGAGACTTTCTGATGCAAAAGCACCTCATCCCCTGACAGACCGACTCATGCACTATCGTGATGCGAAGCGTGTCTGTCTCAGCCTCCAGCACAGGCGCCATCTTATGGAAAGGCTTAGAGACATCATTTGATACTCTTCTCGTGAACTGCTCTACAAATTCATCAGAAAGATCAAGACCGCGCGCGATATATCTGGTGTTCGAAGAATCCGTAAGCCATACCTCATGGCCGTTATAATCAATATCCGTGACATCATCATCTTCAATATATCTTGAAAGCGGTCCGAAATATTCCTGTGACGCACCTGCCTCTATTTGAATATATTCTTCTGCCAATCAAAGCCTCCCGTCAGATACCGCCTGCGCTCGATGCACTGCTGAAGAAATTACTGATAAGACCGCTGAAAGCCTTGCCGACTACGCTCGTACCATCTCTTCCGATAAGAAAAGTAACAAGCGCTACGAGCGCTATGATTGCCACCACGGTTATAAGTGCCGGTCCGTATTCCTTTATTATGTCCTGCATATCTGCTCCTTTCTCATTACTCTTTGTAATCTAAAAAAATATCAATCAGTCTCTCCGGAGAATATTAAAATGAGATCGTCCTGCCGGAGAAAGGAAGTTGCCTCTTACATCCATGTCTCCGGCGGAACATCTCTCGTGAGTTATATGTTATTTACGAAACACCGAAAAAACAATTAATTGAAAATTAAAAAACAGGCATAATTATAAATTATTTATTAAAACTTCCCACGTTCCATGAATCATCTTAGATGCAAGGATTCATGGAAGCCATGAGATGCACAGATGGTGGCGAACATTGTGTTTTTCGTCGTGAGCGAGCACGCTAGCTGCGGCTCGGTTGACAATCGTTCAAGCAGAAATGCTTCCTTGTAGAATATTGCAACTGCAAAATTTATTTTAAAGCATTTCTGCGCGCTTTTGTCAGAGAGCCGCTAATAAGCGCGTGCGAGCAAACAGAAAAACACAACTTGTGAGCCACCACTGTGACATCTCTTGGCAAAAAGCGAATGAATCCTTGCAACGAAGATTCTCATTATTAATGTGGGAAGTTTTAGTTTTTTTATAAAAACTCCCCATCTTGATATGTACCCTCTTTACCGGACAAACCAGAAAGGAGGGTATTTTTTATTTTCCCTCCACTCCGCAGAAATGATATTGATAATTACTCCTGAAACATATAATATGTTCTCTGGACAACAGACTGAATCGAGGGAACGATGCAAAATATACTTGACATTGATACAGTAGCTCTGAATAAAGAGGAAGACGCTGTCGTGATCATTGATCAGACACGGCTGCCCGGCGAGATCGTATTAAAGGAACTGAATAAGGCTGAAGATATGTTTAATGCCATATATCTTCTTGAAGTGCGCGGAGCACCGGTTATAGGCGTGTTTGCGGCGCTGTCGATGTATGTGCTCTCAAAAGAGGTCAACATCGAGGAGCCTGAAGATTTCAGGCGCTGGTTCGAAAGAACCTGTGAATATCTGAACTCCAGCCGACCGACGGCAGTGAACCTGTCATGGGCTCTGAAGCAGATGTCTGATCTTGTTTTTGAAAAGGAGGGCTTAAAGAGATCCGAGATTTTGCCCTATATACGCTCTCTGGCACTGAAAATACGAGATGACGACATAAAGGTCTGCCGTGCTATAGGCGAATACGGTCTGACTCTTCTCCATAAGGGCGACGGCGTGCTCACCCACTGCAATGCCGGCAAGCTCGCTACAGTCCGCTACGGAACTGCTACGGCTCCAATCTATCTCGCAGAAGAAAAAGGCTACCATCTAAGAGTCTTCTGTGATGAAACGAGACCTCTCCTGCAGGGCGCACGCCTGACGGCATTCGAGCTGACATCAGCAGGCATAGACACTACGCTTATATGCGATGATATGTCCGGTCTCGTTATGAAAAACGGCTGGATCAATGCAGTATTTGTAGGATGCGACCGGGTGGCGGCAAATGGAGATACCGCCAACAAGATCGGGACGTCCGTCGTAGCTGCCGTCGCAAAAAGATATGATATTCCGTTTTATGTATGCGCACCTACTTCGACTATTGACATGAATACTCCATCCGGATCTGACATTGTGATTGAGGAGCGTAATCCTGACGAGGTCACAAAGATGTGGTATAAGGAAAGAATGGCTCCGGAAGGAGTAAAAGTATTCAATCCGGCATTTGATGTGACAGATCATGATTTGATCAAAGGTTTTGTAACGGAATACGGTATTGCCCGTGCTCCATTTGAAAAGTCGTTTGCAGAAATATTCCGCATTAAAAAAGAGAAAGGTAGATAAAAATGTCCGAAACAAAGAAACACCTGACGCCGGAGGAACGCGCAGCCAGAATCAAGAGAGTAAAGCCGCAGGATGACTCCGAGAAAAACAAGTCTGCAGAAGACCCCTTCAGAGCAGATGCAAATCCCGCATCTCATGTAAAGCACATGATCGGCATAGTATCCGGCAAAGGCGGTGTGGGAAAATCATTCGTAACAGCAAGCCTTGCTGACCGTATGGTAAAAGAGGGTTATTCCACCGGAATCCTTGACGCCGATATTACAGGACCTTCAATTCCGAAAATCTATGGTCTTCACGGTCCGGCAGGAGCCACTGACGACGGTGCCATACCGGTTCAGGCAGAAAACGGCGTAAAAGTGATTTCAATAAACCTCATGCTTGACAGTGAAGAAACGCCCGTGATCTGGAGAGGACCCGTGATCGCCGGAGCCGTAAAACAGTTTTGGACAGACGTATGCTGGGGCGATGTAGATTTTCTTTTTGTCGATATGCCGCCCGGAACCGGGGACGTTCCTCTGACTGTATATCAGTCTCTTCCACTGGATGGAATAATCATAGTGACTTCTCCTCAGGATCTGGTGAGGATGATAGTTAAAAAAGCCTATAATATGGCAGAGATGATGAAGGTGCCGGTTCTTGGAATAATTGAGAATTATTCTTATCTCAAATGCCCTGACTGCGGTAAGAAAATAGAACTTTTCGGAACGAGCCACATTGATGAGATAGCAGCTTCCATGTCGCTTCCAGTGTTGGGAAAGATTCCCCTCGACAGCAATTATGCTGCTGAATCTGACAAGGGACGGATATTTGATACGGATAATCCCTATATCGATCCGGCAGTCAGACTTCTCACAGCCATGAATTAAAAATCATTCCCAATAAAAAACAGATCCCTTAAGAAGACTATGAAATATCCGGAGTCTCTTAAGGGATTTTTTTACGAGAAAATCTTTATTACCAGTGTAATTACAATCATATCATACTATTTTCCAGTCTCATTCATTTCCCATATCTTCATGAGCCCCCTGAGAAGAAGCTCCTCATCAAGAATAATTTTATGTTCGCAATACGGGCATACCAGCTTTGCCAATCCCCCTGTGGCTACAATTTCAGGCTCTTCACCCAGCTCACTAATAAATGCCTTTAGTACACCGTCAATAGAGCCTACCGTACCATAGAAAATTCCCGACTGCATGGCTCCGACTGTATCATCCTCGATCGCCTTTTCCGGCTTCCGGATGCTGACGGACGGGAGGAGAGATGCCTTGCCGGATAAGGCTGCAAGAGATGTCACTGCGCCCGGCATTATAGCTCCTCCAACATATGCGCCGTTTTTATCCAGAACGGTAACTGTAGTAGCCGTACCCATATCAATCATAATACACGGCATTGAATATCTGTCCCCGGCCGCTACGGCAGCTGCTATGATATCGGGTGCAAGCGAATCGGGAGAGTCAAGAGAGATCACCAATCCGGTCTTTATTCCGGGACCGACTATAAGCGGTTCTTTTCCGATAATCAGATTACAGGCTCTCCTCATCATCTCTGTGACTTCAGGCACGACAGAGGAAATAACCGAACCGTCAAGGCCGACCGGATCAATCTTTATTATATCGAATATCTGCTTCAGCCTGGCAGCATAACCATACTCAGTCTCCAGTCTGTCTGTAGGCAGTCTGAGCACGGGATCAGCTGCCTTATCTCTGTCTATGCATCCGAACGTAATATGAGTATTACCAATGTCTATTGCCAGAATCATACAAATTACACTTTCATTTATGATCAAACCAATCCACTGATTCCGAGATAAGAAAGAATGTTATATGACATCATCAATCATTCTTCCTCGAGCCGATCACTTTTCGAAGAGCAGTAATAACTATTGGCGAAATAACTGCCGTGGAAATCAGTTCCATAACAAAATTTGTAGCTATCAGACCTGTAATCAAAAGAAATACAGCCGCTGTGCCGTGAACTTTATAACTCTTCTCCATCAGCTCCCTGAAGATAAATGTTACCATGCATACATAAAAGCCGGTATTAATAACAGGTGTAATAATAGATGCCGCTATAGTGCCGGAAAGATTTGAGCCTCTTTTTGCAATAGCTTTATTTAAAAGACCGGCTATGAGACCTGCGAGCATACCCTTTACAAGGCATGTGATGATCGTAGCGCCGGCGTTGAACTGCATCATTGCCATGCTGGCGGGATCCATGCCCAGGAATATCATAATGAGAACCACGATCCCAAATACTGCTCCGAGAATCATTCCGGCGAGCGGTCCGTACAGCACGGCACCTGTAACTATCGGTATCAGCACGAGCGATATGGAGACCGGTCCTACATGGATGCCGCCTCCGGCGATCTGCAGAATAATAATTATAGCAGTCAATACTGCCATGCCTGTGAGTTTCTGAATGTCTTTCTTTTTCATAAATATTACCTCCTTGCTGCTGTTCCGACCTATTTCGGATATAGCGCAATCGTCATTATACCACACTATTATTCTTTGCACGAAAAAAAACGCCGGAAATAAATTCCGACGTTTCATAAATCATGCGGAAGATGAGACTTGAACTCACACGCTGTTGCCAGCACAAGATCCTTAGTCTTGCTCGTCTGCCAATTCCGACACTTCCGCTCAAGGGATATTCAGTTCCCTGTCGCCTCGCGACTTGATTATATTAACAAAACGAAAAGCCGATGTCAAATGTTTTCTGCATTAATGATGTATTTATTCAAGACCAATTTTTTCATCAAGTCCCAGCATGATATTCATGTTCTGAACAGCGGCTCCGGATGCTCCCTTTCCAAGGTTGTCAAAAAGAGACGTGACGCTTGTTCTCTCGTCATTGCCACATACATGAATGACCAGCATATTGGTTCCCGCAAGACCCGCTGCATATATGGTAGACGGTTTTTCCTCGTATTCGGCTACACGGACAAAATGCTCATCCTTATAATAATCGGCGAGGATATCTCTTATCTCCGCAGCTGACGGAGTGCCATTAAGCAACCTGTTCTGAAGCATGATCGTACCCGCCATTCCCTTATAGTAATCATCCACCACCGGCAGAAAGACAGGCGGAAATTCAAGTCCGGCGATCTTGGAGATTTCCGGCAGATGCTTGTGATTCTGGTTGAGACCGTATATGCCCGGAGAATGCAGCTTATCATCCGGCTCATTTTCATAGGTTTTTATCATTTTCTTACCGCCGCCGGAATAACCCGTAAGAGAGAAGCATGTAAGCGGATAATCAGGTTTCATGATACCAAGCTTTACAAGCGGGGCTGCTCCGGCGATGATCCCCGTGGCATGGCATCCGGGATTTGCGACACGCCGCGAATTTCTGATGGCTTCTCTGTTTTCAGGCGAAAGCTCCGGAAAACCATATGTCCAACCGTCAGCAGTCCTGTGAGCCGTCGATGCATCGATCACTCTGACATCCGGATTTTCAATAAGAGAGACTGCTTCCCTGGCTCCGTCATCCGGCAGGCAGAGAAAGACTATGTCGGCGGCATTCAGATATTTACGTCTCTCTTCCTTATCATGTCTCTTGTCCTCATCTATCCTTAAAAGCTCCAGGTCATTCCTTTCGCCTATCCTTTCATATATCTGCAGTCCTGTGGTACCGCTTTGTCCGTCAATATATACTTTTGTCATATCTGCCTCACAAAATCTTTATAAACGAGCCCTGCACGCCTCTCATTCCTCCGGACGCCCTGTGTGAAAAGAGTATCGAAGCATTCTCAGCCGTGCATATATCTGTCACATGGATATTATATGGCTTTACGCCGCATGATAAAAGTATCTGTCTGTTGGTTTCCCACAGATCCAGATACCTGTGTTCCTTGTCTCTGTCAGATGGAAATAAAATGCGGTCGGAAAAATCCCTGAATTCCGAGAATACATCCGCTACATCAGCCCCCACCTCATAACAGTTCCTGCATATAGAAGGACATATGGCGCATACTATATCTCCGGGATCTGATCCGAATTCCGACTCCATCATCGCAATAGTATTTGCCGCGATACGAGCTGCCGTGCCCCGCCATCCGGAATGGGCGGCGCCGACTGCCATCCTTATCGGGTCAGCAAATAACATTGTAACACAGTCAGCACCGAATACAGACAGAACTATTCCTCTTTCATTTGTAATAAGAGCGTCTGTGTCATGGAAATTTCTGGGTCTCACAAGCCCCATGCCCCGGTGAGCTGATGTGACTCGCATTACATTTGCAGTATGAGTCTGATCAGAAAGCACGAAATCATCCGGATCAGACTCAAAAGTCCGGGCGACTCTTCTGAAATTTTCTTTTACGTTTTCTTCTGTCTCATCGAGTCTCACTTTCAGATTAAGAGAAGAAAGGCATCCCCTGCTTACGCCGCCAAGGCGTGTGGTCTGCATATGCCTTATTCCCTCTATTCTGTCAAGTGCAGGAAATGTCATATAAGGCACTTTTCCTGCATGATATGTCATGTGCTCGGCTGCATCTTTTCTGATTATATTCATAATACAAAAAATTTTTATTATTTATAAACTAAAACTTCGTTGCAAGGATTCATTCGCTAGTAACCAAGAGATGTCACAGTGGTGGCTCACAAGTTGTGTTTTTCTGTTTGCTCGCACGCGCTTTTTAGCGGCTCTCTGACAAAAGCGCGCAGAAATGCTTGAATTAAATTCTTGCAGTTGCAATATATTACAAGGAAGCATTTCTGCTTGAACGATTGTCAACCATCAATGATGCAAGCGCATTGAAGCGCAAACTTCGTTTGCAAGCGCTTGCACATGTAACACCACTTCGTGCTGTTACAATAGCTCTCAGCTAGCGTGCTCGCTCACGACGAAAAACACAATGTTCGCCACCATCTGTGCATCTCATGGCTTCAATGAATCCTTGCAACGAATCAGAATCCGTGGCCTCCGCCTCCGCCGCTGCTGCCGCCGCCGCCGCTGCCGCCGCCTCCGGATCCGCCAGAGCTGCTTGGCGGATCGTATACTCTGGTCTGGTGTATAAACTTCGCATTCATTCCGGTCGCTTTCCAGTTGATATAAGCAGCACTCATCACCTCATTCATTCCCGCTTTCCGGATTCTTCCGGCTGTGAGGGTGATGAGATACATTATTCCAAATGACATAATAAATGAAAGAAAAGCACATGACAAAAACTTCATTGGCTGGGCTATACGCTTTCCCTTGAAGAGCGCCGTTTCCTGAGCGAAAACCGCTTCGGCGCAGGCAGCGTATCTTTCTTGTGAAGCCATCCTGTAGACATTGCCCGTGATATCATTTGCGCGCGATGATGTTATGACCGAATAAGCGCTGCCCCCGGAATAGATGTAGAGCTGCCTGTTATACATATCTATTATGAAGACCGTACTTGATGCCTGCCCGAAATTTTCATCACATAATCTCTTGGCCAGTTGCGAAGTCGTATATCCCTCGGTATCATCGACCGTAAAAAGTGCAGCATTACAATATTCCGTAATATCCGACATTGATCTTATTATGTTCTTTATCTCGCTTTCAGAAAAAAGTGAGGCCTTGTCCGATACATAAGCTGTGTAGCCGCTGGAAGTATTTATATAAGGATTGGTATCTTCCTCTTTATTTTCTGCGATGATCCTGTCCGCATTTTTTCCGGCAGCCTCATTACTTTTAATATCAAGAAAGACAAATGAGCTTATTACTATAATAAGCGTTCCGGCAATAATTAAAAACGCGCGAAGCGGATGGTTTTCATTGGGATCGGGTTGTCCGTCTTTTAATTTTTCAATATAAGGCTCATCTCCCGCTTCAGCCTTTATCCTGTCATTCTCGCTGAGATTCTGTGGCAGCGGATGTGTGGTGAGTCGGTTATAAAGTTTGATGAGAGCCATAAGCTCCATTATTTCTCCGCAGAATATTAGCGTCGCTGCGCAGTAATAGACAGTATCATTATGAATCTTCATAAGATATAAGACCATGGCCGCCAGATTGACAGCTGCCGGAAATATAATATCCACAGCATACTGGTCAGGCAACAGAAGTTTTTTTGCTTTCGAATGCAGAAAAATATTTACAATCCAGGCGATGAATGAGGCAATCAGGATAAAAATTCCGACACCCGCAAAACTCACACTATCAATTAATATATTAAATACAATAATAAACCCTATTATAAAACCTATGACTGTTCCAGAACTTAAGTTTCCTTTTTTGCTTACATCTTTTTTATCATTTTTCGTCCTTGTCCTGACATACTCATTTTTATTTTCAGTTTTGTCCCAGCGGAAATCGCCTGCTCCTCCGGAAGAGCCGTGCGATTTCTTCTTTTTATATTCATATCCTCTGTCATCTTCATGTGTCTCGCGTTTCATAATAGACTTTAGCTGAACAGAAAAAACAATACCTGTTATTATGCTTATCAAAAAAGCCACACATGTCATACTGTCCGCCTTTATTGTTGGGAAAATGACAAAGAGAACGAAAAGTGGCAGCGAAAGCAGGAGCGACGCTATAACATATTTTTTCAAATCCACAGGAAAATCTGCCGCCGCCTTGCCGGTCTGACCGTTTACGACCGCATAGGAAACCCTGTCTTTATTCCTGTAAGTCAAAAACCACAAGGGATACAGAGCCATCTTGTGTCCCCTGGGAGTAATATGAAACTGCGAATTCGAAACATCTTCTGCCGCTAATCCGCTGAATCCGGGATAGCTCAAAAATCTTTCACGGGAATATGATGCTGCCTCATCCAACGCCTCATCTTCATAGACATCAGCTCCCACATCGCCTGTCTCCGCAAAAAAACCGCACATATAGGCAGGAGAAAAAGGCACCGTATCTTTTGTCACAAAAGGCTTTACCCCCTCGCTCACCCTGTCCTCAAAAGATGATGATGCGTCGTATGACAGACCTTCAAAACTCGCTTCTATAGATCCGTTCAAAAGATAGTGATCTGTATATATATAATTTCCTCTCCTGTAACTCTTTTCCGCAGGCACTGCTACATTATCAGGGTTTCCATTTGTCCCCTCATCAGAAAAATAAACCCAGTATGGCATATATATACCGCGGAAATTCTCAAGATATTCCGGTGTCTTCATCTCCTTTGGAGCGAAAAACGCCTTCGCAGAATACTTCTTATATATGGATTTCAGTCTGTCCTTTGCCACCTTGAAGGGAATGATATAATCCGGTCGTTCCAGTTTCGAAATCCTGCTCTCCAGCATGACGGGCGCACCGCAGTAACTGCAGAATCCGGCAGCTGCCTCCTCGTATGTAACTATCTCGCCTCCGCATTGAGGACATCTGAAAATATGTGCTTCAAAAACATCCTCCTCTTCAGCTGCATCAGTGTCTTTAACAGCTGATGGTTCGAATGAGCTTCCGCAATGATCACAAATCATCCTCTGCGTATTCGGATCAAACCTCAGCGCAGCCGAGCAGTTTTGACAGCTATACATATATCCCTCCAGTCTCTAGTCATCAAAATAATATATTATGATCACAGTTTCCTGTCTTGCCACCACGCATAACCATTAATGAATGGCAAAATGTACTTTTGACACCCACATCATATATAATTTTACGATATATCTAAGGACATGGAAAGATATTTTATTATGATGATGGCATAAGTTTACATTCGGATTTCATGGGTAAGAGAACACCCGGAATACTGCTGATAAGATAAAACAGTTATATCAATTCACTAATGAAACTGAGACGCAGAACAAGAAAATAAGAATAGTAAATATCAAACGATAATACCGGAAGACTTTAATAAAGCCTTCCGGTATTATACTTAACTGCAGGAGATGGGACTTGAACCCACACGACATTGCTGCCACAGGCACCTGAAGCCTGCGCGTCTGCCAATTCCGCCACTCCTGCGAACATTTATACATTATATAGGATGTCGGTATTACTGTCAATACTGATTTTGCAGTCAATAATACAACTCAGGCTTCTATCCATAACGTTTCAACCCCCTCATCTTCCTTAAAAGAATCTTTGATCCAGTTTCTCTGTTGCGTTTGGAATAGACGCTTCATGGAGTGGATAGAACAATTTTGCCAGTTCCTTTGCCGGGCATCGGTAGCTCATGATTCTGGAAGACCGATTGTATTTCCATTGCCAATAAGTGTAAATGTCCGCCATCCAATGCAAGAGAACACCATCTGCTTTTTCGCCCGGATCACAAGCATCCAAAGGAACGCTATGGTAGACCTGTTTCCATCCCTTCATTAGAGCAGACCAGTTTCCCTCATCCATTTTTTGACGGATGTCGGAAAATCGAAGGAAAGCGTCGATTTGCTGATAGATATCCAAGTCGTTAATTTCATTCATTTGGATGAACACCAAACGAATCAGATTCATGGTTCCTTCCAGATATTCTTTTGGATATGCCGGATGTTTTCCTCCGGTTTCACATAACGGTAGCCCCATATTATTGCTTCCTTTCTTGCTTGAGTTCCTGTTGTCGTTCTCTTTCTTCCATCAGAATCCGCCCCAGCAAGTTTTGCCCATGCCAGGTTCCATCGCTCGCCTGCACATACCCCAGGTCTTATCATTCCATGTATTTCCCTCGATTAGAATGACGTTTCCCGTAGCACAGAGCCTGTCCGACAATTCCGGATGCTGACCAAACTTTTCATGGACCAAGTCTCGCAAACGCCACGCCTCTTTTGAAGAAATCATATCATTGACCTCTGCATTATTGATGTCCGTCTGATAATCCACATAATCACAATCGGTCAAAGTATATTTCGGATGACTTTTTGCATATCTTCTTCGTTTGATATAAAGAAGCGTTGCGTCTCGAATATACTCCGGCAGTTCCAAAACCTCTCGTTCTGTCATAAAAATACACCTCTTTGTAGCAGAAATCTAGCAAATGACTCTATTTTTATAATGCCGGTGACAGGTACTGTTAATAGATCACCTCTTTGGATCCTTCCGTTATGTTCTGAACCACAAAAAAGTGTGCTATGTTTTTTGCAAGTTTTGGGCCATTAACCGTTTTACACTTTTCCTTGCGTCAGCTCATAAGATATGTTATATTATGCGTAGAAAGAGGGAAAGCCAGAGAAGCGGCTTACCCGAATGAATTAAATAACTGTTTTATCAACAGCCGTCATTATTCGCAGTAATGGCGGCTATTTTCGTTTTCCCTTGAAAATCGTGTAGCACAATCCAACAAAGGCGCAAATGAATATTCCAATCTGAATTAAGTCAGAGTATGTAACATACATTGGCAACGCCCTCCTTTCTTTCGTCTGGAGGGGAATCTGTCCCATCGTTGACAGATTCCTTTTCGCTTTCTTTAGTCTTGACATCGTCCGTATAGTTCTTCCAAAATAGACGGATCACCAAATTGTTCAAAAGAATTCCACCCATCGTCTTGGCTCGGCGGAACGAACTCTTTTACACCAAAATACTCATCTTTGCTCTCGATCCTATCATCTATTCGGTCTGGAAAAACGGTGATTAGTTTCTTCATCATTTGTGGATTGTCATAAAACAAATTTAATATCTTTTTCTGAAATTCTCGACTGATGAGCGGAACAGAAAAAATGATGCTATATCCATTCAGCGACGCCTGCCGCAACCGTGCAAACGCAATTGTCCAGATTACATCTTGATTGTCACACGACAAACCGACAACTTCTCTTTCCATTAAAATCTCATTCATGGAAATCGTTGTAAAATCTTTCTCCTGATTTTTCGTTTGCTGTGGAATCAAACCGTCAAGAATTTTCTTTTGCTCAACAATCCATTTGTTTTCCTGATCGACTCCGTTGATTGGGAAGAGTGTGTTTTCAGGAACAAAATGGTATCCTTTCGCCAATAAGTCTTGCTTTAATTGGCACTCTTTCTCCGTCTTTTGCTTACAAGATAGTCCGTCAAGGCAATAAAACAGGCTCGAATCGGCTTCCTTTTTCATCTCCTCATACTTTTTCTCGACCATCTTTTCGTTGTAAAAGGAGATTTTTTTACCGCCCTGCAAGTCATAGACCATATCAACTTTTGTCTGATAATTCTGGCAAATACAGCTTGCATAAACCTCTGGAAGACCGGCCTTTGTATAAAACTCCATCACCTGATCTACGGAAGGAAGACGATCTAAATCTACCACATTTGCATCTTTCACATTGGAAAGCATTTTTTCTTCTGTCGCATAAAAACTTGTAATCGGTCGTTTTAATAATTCAGACCGCTTGTATGGCGTTTTTCGATCATCCTGATAGAACATACTGTTCCCGCTATCAAAAATGGGCGCCGGACCAAGAAACTCCAACGTGTCCGGATTTCGTAAGACGCCAAAATTGCATAAGTGTTCGTCTTCATTACTTAATAGGAAATCCGTCAACGTTTGATAATCCATAAAACGCTGAATTACATCGAGATCCAAACCATGTTTCACGCAAATGTTTATATAGGACTGATAATAATTCACGCTGTTTGGAATTTTTTCGCTGTTTAGAACTTCATACGCTGGAACGAATTCTTTGCGATCGGAGGTAAAAGCCTTGCACTTACAAAGAAGTCCGCCATCTTCCGCCCGCTCTGCCCGATAAGAAACAAATGGAATGTCGATTTTTTGCATCGTGTGAAGTATTGTAGCAAACACTTCATTCGCCGCTTGCTGACCAAAATGGGCAGTAGCCTTCTTTACCAGAACAGGTGGGCGAAAATTAAGATCCCAATACTTATCCATCTGCCCGCCAAGCGATGCATTCACATCATAAGAAGTATCACTATGAAATGGAATCTTATCAACATTGACATAAGTTAGATTAGTGAACTTTACATCTTCATATTCTAAGTTAGAATCTATCGGACAAATCCAATAAGCATCCGTTACGCTAATTGCCAGATTTTTTGCCAAATATTCTGAAGAATTCAAATACCCGGCACGGCGAATCATATCCTGCATCGTTTTTCTCGATGCTGGGACAGCTCGCATTTGCCACCACTTCCTAATTTTTGTTAAGTCACACGTTCCTAAAAACGGTGCTTTGTCTGCTTGCATGGATTGGTAGCCTTCTACCTGATTCGTTGTATCATCCAAAATTAAAGACGCAGTCGGATCGTTTTTGTGCATCAAAATGTATTTTTTTTTCATAACATGGATTCCGTTTCTTTTTCTGACAGATAGACATCAATCAAGCATTTGGTCATCGCAAAGTATGCCTGTTCAAATCGTTTTTGCGTATAATGTCCTGTGTCCAGAAGTATGGTTTTGCCGTGGTCGTTAATGTAAAGATGCACCACATCGCCATCAGCAATCCAGACATAGGAAATCCCGCGATAGACGCCTTTGTTTCCGTCAAGAATTGATTTCATAAAATCTCCTTTAACATGGATCATTTTCGTCGCAAGGATTCATGGAAGCTTGCCAAGAGAATGAATCCTTGCAACGACCCACCAACCCCTCCGCTCTGATCCCGAAGTTCCCCGGATCTTATTTTTTCCCGATAACATATATCATCCTGCCGTTTTGAAAGGCAAAGGACTTTTCCATATGGAAGCCATCCGTAAGTCTTATATATTTCTTGATCAGACTGTCCTCTCCTGTCAGGATCATGATGACGGCGCCGTCAATTGTAATCCTGTCAGCAGACTCAAAAAAGTGCTTCATGAATTCATTCTTTTCATCAATTGTCCTGTTGTACATATCAGGCATCTCGGTGATTATCTCGTCAAAGAGGTAGTCATGCCTGAAGTCAAAGAAATCACGGTTGATGAAATTTATTCTCACGTCTGCCCTGTCTGCGTTTTCCCGTCCGCCTGCTATTGCATGGCCATATATATCGGTTCCATATATATCGCGGGCGCTTACTGCCTTATCACGCTCTATGAGAAGAGTTCCGACTCCGCAGAATGGATCAATAATCTGCGCGTCTTTTCGTAAGAAAGGTCTCACGGTCTCGACAAAGCAGGCGGCGCTTACTCCAGTCATGGATGTAGGCTCGGTATTTATACGATAATCAAATCTTTTATCCCATTCATTTCTAGTCCTGATATATGGAATGAACCTGTTTTCTTTTTTCCTTAAGACAATTGTAAACTGATAATTTCCGGCGATATTTAAAAGCCTTCCTTTTGACGACTCCTCAAGAGCAGCCGCAATTCTTTTTACCAGCGTACCATTAACAGGTGATGAACCCTCTATCTCAAGTCTGAATCGGTAGCTGTCTGAACCGTCACTTCCTGACATTCTGTCGATAAGCCGCATGATGCCGGTATTCTCCGCTAGATGAAAAACCGCCTTCTCATCCAATACCACATCTTTTTTTCTTGGTATCATAAAAAGAGCATCTTTCCAAAGTCTGCATTTTTCTATGATAGAATAGTCCCCGCATGATACTCTTACACCCATCGGAACGGGGCGGGCGCCATGACCTGTTATCTTCGCCGCAACATCACGGTATTCCCTGTCACATAGCAAAATCATCTCATATGGTCTTCCGTCAAATCCTTTGAATAAAGGTCTCCCGTCAGCTTCTTCGCCCGCCTCAAGAATCTTCTCCAGTTCTCTTCTTTCCGACCTGATGTGGACAAGGTTCGGATCATTCTCATCGGGAGTCTTGATTTCTTCAAGCCTTTCCTTAAGCCTTTCTCTAAATGGAGCACAGTCAAAGGATGAAAGTGCCTTCAGGATATCCGAACGTACAAAACAGGTTTCTTCAGAAAGATAAGCATTGAACAGTCTGTCCCTTACATGTTCTGACATGAAATCCGGCAGTGCCTTAAGCCTTCTGATATCATCTATTAGAAGCGCCGCATTCTTCCTGGTCTTCGCGTCGTCTGAATCGAGGCAGTCAAGTATTAAGTCTATCCCGTCAGCATCTGAATCAAAGAGGTTTTTATATTCAGCTCCATCGCCGGCTTCTCGTATAACCTTCCTGGCATCGCTTAGTATCCGGCGTTTGCTCTCTCCGGTCTTAAGAGTCTCGATTTCTTTTGTTAATTTTGCACAAATCTCACTAGTCATTTTTGTTATATTTGTCGTTTTGTCCCTTGTGTCAAATCGTTTCTGGTATATAATAATAATTGACTTAAGAGTTAGCCCCCAAACAAAATAATTCTTATAGTCACTTCCCCTTTTATATTTTAACCCCCTTTCGAAAGCCGTCCGACCCCCAAACGGACGGTTTTCTCTTTTTGTCTGAAAATATATTCGCGCTGCCTTAAAGAGGCAGCACGAATATTGTTATTTCAAATCCCGTCTTATTTATTGTCATTATCAGGCAGCTTCACTGCAATGGACAGCTCTTCGAGCTGATGGTCGGTGACATATCCCGGAGCGCCCATCATCACATCTTCCGCATTTTTGTTCATGGGGAAAGGAATGATCTCTCTGATGGAATCCTCTCCGGCCAGCAGCATGACCATTCTGTCTATTCCCGGAGCGATGCCGGCGTGAGGCGGAGCTCCGTAGCAGAATGCGTTATACATGGCAGGGAATCTGGACTTGACATCGTCCTCGCCGAGTCTTACAAGTTCAAAGGCCTTGACCATGATCTCAGGATCATGGTTTCTCACGGCGCCGGATGAAAGCTCTATGCCGTTTACGACCAGGTCATACTGGTCGGCCATGATAGTCAGAGGATCGATCTCACCTCTCTCGGCCTTCAGGAGAGTTTCAAGTCCGCCCTTAGGCATGGAGAAAGGATTGTGGCAGAATTCCAGCTCTCCGGACTCCTCGCCGATTTCATACATAGGGAAATCAACAATCCAGCAGAACCTGTACTGTTCCCTGTCCATATGACCGTCAACAGCAGCGCCGAATATCTTTATTATTGCTCCCGCGCACTTTCTGGCGCTGTTTACGGGACCGGCAGCAAGCTCTACAAGAGTATTGGGAGCGAGATTCATCTCCTTCTTTATCTCATCTTTTCTGTCCTTCAGGAATTTAGCGATGCCTCCGCTGATTTCTCCGTTTTCATCTACTTTGAACCAGTAAGGATTGATTCCTGACTGGACAGAGACCTCGCTGTTCTTCTTGTCAATAAATTTACGGCTCTCATGGAAATTGTCGATGACAACTGCCTTTATTTCTATATCTTCACCACTGAATGGATCAAAGCCTATGTCTTTCATAATACCGGTAACGGATGTCGCCGTGAGATCGATCCTGAGATCCGGCTTGTCCGTACCATATTTATCAAGAGCCAGAAGATAGGGTATCCTCTCGAAGGGAGCTGATGAAGCACGGTCATACTTTCCATATTCCTTGAAGACCGGAGGGAGGACGTCTTCCAGCACGTCAAAGACATCTTCCTGCGAAGCAAATGCCATCTCCATATCGAGCTGATAAAATTCTCCGGGAGAACGGTCTCCTCTTGCATCCTCATCTCTGAAGCAGGGGGCGATCTGGAAATACCTGTCGAATCCGGATACCATCAGAAGCTGCTTGAACTGCTGGGGAGCCTGGGGAAGAGCATAGAATTTTCCGGGATGTTTCCTGGATGGAACCAGATAATCTCTGGCGCCCTCAGGTGATGACGCTGTAAGGATCGGAGTCGTGATCTCCATAAATCCGTGAGCAATCATGGACTCGCGAAGAGCTATTATGACATTTGACCTTAAAATAATATTCTTCTTTACTGCCGGATTCCTGAGATCGAGATATCTGTATTTAAGCCTGAGCGCCTCGTCCGCCTCACGGCTCCTCGAAATCTCAAACGGCAGCTCGTTTTTCAGGCATCTTCCGAGAACTGTTACCTTTTCCGGCACTACTTCTATATCTCCGGTATCCTGCTTTGGATTCTTGGAAGATCTCTCCCTTACGGTTCCGTCAACCGCTATGGTAGACTCCTTGGTGATGTCCTTGAAAGTCTTCACCATTTCTTCTGTCTCGGCTGTGATCTGAGTGGTTCCGTAAAAATCACGTATCACGATAAAGGCCAAATTCGATCCGACCTCACGCATATTTTCAAGCCATCCGCACAGACGAACCTTGGATCCGGCGTCACTCAGCCTCAGTTCACCGCATGTATGTGTGCGATTCTGCATCATTATCTCCCTTCGGTAAAAATCAATCGTTAAAGAATTCCTTGAATTCCTCGTATCCCTGCTTCTTCAGCTGCTCTTTCTGGAATTTGGCATTCTTGTTTCGTCTAACCACAAGCACCACTTCCCCTCCGGCTCTGAGCGCCGAAGCTTCTTTCATGATATCAGCGTATTTGTCAGCCGGGCAGGACTTGTCGATAAGATATGCGACCTTTTTCGCCCTGTCGGGTATCTTGAAATCATGTTCCATAAGAAGCATTATGATTCTCTCAAATCCGATCGAGAATCCGCATGCGCTGACATCATGACCTGTAAATCTTCCGACCATTCGGTCGTACCGTCCGCCGCCTCCGCATGAGCCTCCGAATTCAGGAATCGCTATCTCAAAGATGGTTCCTGTATAATATCCCATTCCTCTTACAAGGGTAGGGTCAAAAACCATCTCAAAGTCAGCTTCCTTCGCATCGCTTACGGCCGCATCTATCTGACGAAGAGACTCTGTTACGGAACCGTCCAGAAATCCTTCGAGTTTTTTCTCAAGAACTTTAGTACCCTCCTGAACATTACCCTTTATATCATCAAAAAGGCTTAAGAATCTGTCTACCGATGAAGCCTCATATTTTTCACACAGCTCTTCTTTTACTCCGTCAAGTCCTATCTTATCCATCTTGTCAAGGATCACAAAGACCTCATCCGTATCCTGATCTGAAAATCCCGCATATCTTGCCATGGCATTCAAAAGCTGCCTGTCATTGATCCTTATCTCAAATCCCTTGAATCCGATCTTTCCAAGGGTGGCGGTAGTTGCAAGAATAAGCTCTATCTCAGCCAGATTCGTAGGCTCGCCGAATATATCTATGTCGCACTGGGTAAACTGTCTGAAGCGGCCTCTCTGCGGTCTGTCAGCGCGCCAGACGTTTCCTATCTGAAGCGCCTTGAACGGATTCGGCAGATCATTAATATTATTTGAGTAAAATCTCGTAAGCGGAAGTGTGAGATCATATCTCAAACCATAATCCACTACATCAGCTTCACTTTCTGCTTCCGCTATATGAAGCTTCTCGCCCCTCTTCAAGACTTTAAAAATGAGCTTTTCATTTTCTCCGCCCTGATTGGACTGGAGATTTCCTATCTCCTCCATGCAGGGAGTGGCTATGGGAGTAAATCCGAACGACCGGTAGGTATCCTTGATTATACCTGTTACATAATCTCTGATCTCCATCTCGCGCGGAAGAATGTCCTTCATTCCGTTTACAGGTTTTTTCTTCAATGTCTGTGCCATATCTATGCTCCGATTTCTTTTGAATATAATGCAACGCCTGCCGGCATGCATTTATTCATTATACGCCGAAGAAAGCTCTGTCGCAAGGTCACCCCTTGCTGAAGAGCTTTCTTTTCCGGTCAATCATTTCTTCAATTCTTTCGATATAGGTTCTGACATCGCGCACTGTATCACAGCGTCTGATCTGAGAGCCGGATGTATCTTTCGGAACGCGCTTTGACACCGTGCCGGCGCCGCAGGCTATTATTGATTCCTTTTCTTCCATGATAAGGATATTGTATATGCCTTCCTTACCCGGCAGAGCATATCCTGTGTTTTCGAGATTGCCTATCATATTTTTCTGCCTGTACAGATAATATGGAAAAAGTCCCATTGACTCAGCCGCATTCCTTGCCGCATCCATTAGAGCCGTTGAATTTTCCATGGCATAGTTTTTGTACTTTTCCCACTCGATATTGAGTCTCGACTTTGTCTTTATGGCAAGAGAATGAATGGTAAGATCATCAGGCCTCATCTCTGATATCCTCTTCATCGTGTACTCTACATCAGCTACGTTCTCGCCGGGAAGACCCAGAATAAGATCCATGTTTATATTTTGAAATCCCATCTCACGCGCCAGGTAGTAGCTTGCCGTAAACTGTTCCACCGTATGCCGCCTGCCTATAAGATCAAGCGTCTTCTGATTCATAGTCTGGGGATTTACAGAGATCCTGGTCACTCCGTATTCCTTCATTACGGATAGCTTCTCCCTTGTGATCGAATCAGGTCTGCCGGCCTCGACCGTAAATTCCAGCGCCTTATCCATAGGAAGAGCTGATCTTGAATATTCCAGAAGGTCAGAAAGCTCATCGGAAGTCAAGGCAGTAGGCGTGCCGCCTCCAATATAGACAGTATCGATGTGACCGATTTCTTTTATATATTCCCCTGTCCATCTTATTTCTTTTTTCAGTGCCGATAAGTATTCCGATACAAGATCATCATTTCCATATCTCGGCATGCTATCAAAGCTGCAATAGAGGCAGGTCGTAGGACAGAAAGGTATTCCTATATATACAGAGACTCCCTTTTTTGTATCTATGCCGTCAAGGATCTTCTTCTCCCTTATAGCAATATCAATAGAGAGATCTGTCTTTTCCTTTGAAACCAGATATTCATCGGACATCCGGGATTCTATCCTGTCTCTTCCGGCTCCTCTCTCCAACATATCAAGCGAAATCTTTACCGGTCTTATCCCGGTAAGAGTTCCCCAGGGCAGGGTTTGACCGCATGACTTAGACAGGATTTTATATATTTCTCTTTTCAAAAGATTTTTTAAGAGCAGCCGGTAATTCTTGTTTTTCTCAGGATCAGAGCCCCAGCTATCAGGGTATTTTTCAAAAACCTTATAAGGACTGTCTCCGGCATGGGCTCCTGTCCATTCGAGAGAAAAAGAATGAGAGTCATATGTGACCCTGAGACTTGATATGCCTTCATTCGGCAGTCCGTCTCCTCCGTTTTCCCTTTTCAATACATGCTTTCTTGTCTGATATGGCAGCCTGTCAGCACAGGTCACATCATATCTGATTTCTATCGGTTCATGCCTGTAGAATGCCTGAACCAGTCCATATATATCGTATTCGTATTCAGCTCTGTTAACAGTAATGATTATCAATTTATCTTACCAAAAATCTATAGGTTCCCTTCTGCTCGTTCTTTATATCATAGAGAACCTTGTCAGCTTCGTTAATAAGCTCCTGCACATCGAATTCCCTGTCATTCATGACTGTGGTGGCTATGCCGATGGAGCAGGATATGTCGGCAGGCTCAGAAGTGTCAACCTTCCTGCCGAGAAGTTTTTCAAGATCATTTCTGAACCCGTCTGCGATCCTGATCTTCTCATATATCTCTTCTGCTATATCCGAAAGCACCACCTTATCATCGGTGTGAACCAGCAGTATGAATTCATCTCCGCCGTATCTCACTACTATACCCCAAGTGCTTAAGACCTTTACAAAGATATCCGCCATACTCTTCAGCACCAGATCCCCTGCCTCATGACCGAAGTGGTCATTATACGGCTTGAATCTGTCGAGGTCAATAAACATCACGGCATATTTACCGCGAAAATCTTCCCGCTCGCCTCTTTTGATTTCGTCCACAAACTGGTAGAGTCCGTTTCTGTTTCTGACACCCGTCAGCTGGTCGGTAACGGCGCTCTTGTAGAGGAGCCTGTTCATATCCCGGATACGCTCGGCGCTTGCTATTCTCCTTATGGCTGAATTCACTTCTGAAATAAGTACCTCGAAGAGAGCCAGATCTTCTTCGTCCAGAAGATAGTGAGTCACCATCGAGAACCAGTCGCTTCTCATCTCTATATATGTAATAAATACATCTTCAAGCATACTGCCCTTGAAATAAGGGAGCATTACAAGAGAACACACTTTATCTCCTCCGAAATAAGAAAGGAGATTTGAATAATTCGAAATTGCGCCCGATACCTTCGAGAGAACCAGACCATGCTGATTCATTCTGACGGCTTTTCTTATCTCACGAAGCATGCCCTGACTTATCTCTTTCTTGGTATCATTGTACATGACATCAAGCGTCCCCCGGTCATCACAGCAGATGTATATGCAATGATCCACGGAAAAATAACCTTTGAAACGGATCATGGCATTTTTCACAAGTTCCGTAGAATTAAGTTCCTCCCCGTTCATGATTTTCTGCCATTTCTGCATGAATTCCATATTCCTGCTGATGAAGATGCTTTTCCGTCTGTTTTCCTCATTGAAAATAAATTCATCTATGTCATTATTTGCATTATCTGGGACAGCGCATGATTTTACTGCTTCTACGACATCACCGACATCGATCGCGGCGCGTCGCTCGGTATCAGAAAGATATTCCTCATAATCATTTTCAAGAGATTCTATAAGGTCTTTCCCGGCTCCTGTATTTTTCAAAAAAGACAGCCTGTTCTCGTAATATATTCTCTTGGCATAATAACAGTTGCCTCCCGCAGGCACAAGGAACCTGGCTGCACTAGTATAAAACCGTTCTGCCTCCCCGTATTCCAATCGCCTGTCACTTAAAACTGCTGCCGCGAGGTAGTAGAGAAAAATCTCATCTTCAAAGTTTCCGTAGACCCCTTTATTGATTGCTGCGGCATTGTCGCTCTTCAGATAAATGCTTAAGAACCGCTCACACCTCATTGCCAGCTGGTCGGCGCTGAAATAGTTGCCGCGCAAGGTCTCTGTAAGCGACATCAGAGCATATAGCTTTGAAATATTACAGACCCTGAGCCTGTTCAGCCGCAGATGTCTTATTATTCTTATACATACACTGAGTGAATCAAAAGCCTTGTCCCACTTGCCCTCAGCCAGATAATTCATAGCGGCGTTATAATATGTCTCGCTCACATCCTCTACGGAACGGTTCTTACAAAACGCCGCGAGTGAACATTGATATGACATCTCAGCCTGCTTATAGTGTCCGAGTGCAGATAGATTGTATCCAATACCATTCCATATCTCTCCGAGAGCCCTTCCGCCCTCCTCGCCGAAATCAGAAAGACCTTTCCGGAAATATCTTATGGCTATATTATTAAGCCCGTACGAGGATGCCATCATGATATTCTTTTCATAAGCAAGATTCAGCAGATGTTTGTTTCCGGTCATCTTGATAATGTCAACGGCCTCTTTCAGATGGTTGGACACCTTACCGTCCGATCTGTTCAGATATTCCGGATCATTGTCAAACGCATATATATAAATATAAGTAAGATGGTTGTAAAATTTCTTTTTCTTAAGACCTTCTATCAGTTCCTCAGGAACAGGTACATCAGCTTTCAGATAGAATATTTTGTTCCATGCGCTCATAGCCGCCATTGCAGAGAGGAGCATGAAAATGATCTTCCATTCCGGCGTAAGGGCTGGATCCATAAGACAAGCATCTACAATATCCGATGCATCATCCAGATGATCCATATACATCATAATAAGGGCAGTGCTTGCCAGATAATAGTAGATGCCATTCCTTTCCCCGTCACTCCGGCAGATTTCTTCCGCCTTATAGAGAATGTCATTTGCCTTTGAAAGATCATCATCCAGAAAGAATGTGCGGAATGCGACCCCATAAATCATTTTTTTCATTCCGTCATCTATGACAAAGCTGTCATCCTCAACCAAAGGAAGCAGCTGGTCAAGGTAAAATCCGCAGGTCTCAGTGTCAAGAAAGGCAGACAGATTATTCAGCCGTATAATATGCTCTTCGCTGAAGCCTCTGAATGAAGGAAGATTCTCTGTGATAGTAGGAATCATTCCTGAATTGCCTTCAAACAGGACAGAGCCCGCATCGTCCAGTTCCTCATTGAAATCTTCCCAGATCCTTGCAGTATAAACCGGAAAAGAAAATGAATCTGACATGGCGAGAATAAGGGACATGCCGGTCATATTTTCCTCTTTCAGAAGGCGCCTCAGAACATTCAAAGTAAGCCTGCCGGCAATCTGCATATGATTTATCACCAGAACGAATGGATGTATCAGCGAGGCCTCCCTTATCATGGAGATGATATCCTCCGTTATTTTTTCCTTTTCATAGTATGCTTCTGTTCTGATGACCGGCTCGTTTCTTTTTGCCTGCCCGTCTTTTAAATAGCTGTATATAATCTCGCGATGAAGCGGATAAATATTGCACCTTTTAATAAAGCCACTGATGTCGCCGTCAAGATGTCTTTTTATCACATCCCTTATCACATCCAGAAACGGTTCGCACGGCAGCTGTATAGCTCGGAAATCAAATTCCCGAAGATATATGTCAGGTCCTTCATCTGACTTTATATCAGGCGGAATCTTGTACTCTTTTAAGGAGAAATCATTGTAATAATGAATCATTACAACATGCTTCTCGCCCCTTGAAGCTCTCCCATATTCCTGAACAAGTATCTCTGACAGATTATCTTTCATAACATACCCCCTCTTTATATTTCTCAGTTATTGAATATATCCGTAAGAAAAGGATTGTACATCTTCTCAGACGCAATATCCGTCTCCGGTCCGTGACCTGGATATACTCTGGTTTCCACTGGTAATTCCGCAATCATTTTATTCAGCGATCTTATAAGATCTGACATGCTGCCTCCCGGAAAATCAGTTCTTCCCGTCGATCCCTGAAAAAGAGAATCGCCCGAAAAAAGAATTCCATCATCGGGCATATACCATCCGGCTCCGCCCGGAGTATGACCCGGAAGAGCGTACACTTTGATACGAAATCCCCATTCGTCTATAATGTCGCCATCCCGGACAAATCTGTCAGCCTCGTATGTCCTGCCCTGACCCGTAAGATCTTCTGAAACGTTTATTGCGGGATCCGAAAGCGTCTCTTTTTCCTTATCCAGAATGATTCTCGGTATGGAAAACTTATCATGAAAATCTGCAGCGTGTTCTATATGATCCCAGTGCGCGTGCGTAAGCAGGGCAGCTTTCATATGCCATCCGTTTTCCAAAGGCAGATCAAGAAGTCTGTCGCTTCCCGGTCCCGGATCTATTATCAAGGTATTCGCCGTCTTTTCATCGATCACGAAATAGCAGTTTGTCTGTATTGGACCGCATACATATTTTTTTACTATTTTACCCAATTTACAATCTCCATAAACAAGAGTCAAAATACTTTTGATGCTGCAATCGTATCATTCTGAAAAATCAGCCGGTCGTCCTCTTTATGTCGATCACATTCTCGACAGATCTTAATTTCGCTATCACCTGTGCCAGCTCGTTTCTGCTCCTTATAGAGAATTTAAGCTCTATTGTGACTACATTCTGCTTTGATGTCCTGGTATTTACCGAATGGATATCTATGTTATGCTCAGTAAATATTCTGGATATATCCACCAGAAGTCCCGTCCTGTTTTCCGCAAAGATATTGAGCGTAGCTTCGAAAAATTCCGATGTGTTCTTCTCAAGCACATCTTTCTCCCATTCAGCCTCTATAAGCCGCTCTTTTTCAGCTTCGGGGATATTCATAATATTGACGCAGTCGGTTCTGTGAATGGTGATTCCTCTGCCTCTTGTAATAAAACCTACTATCTCGTCTCCCGGCACCGGGCTGCAGCATTTAGAAAATCTTACGGGAATATCAGGCTGACCTTTAATTAAAACTCCTGTCTTAGACCTCTTATGAGATACATTCCCTTCTCCGTCAGCTCCTCCTTCGGTCTTTTCACGGTTCTCGCTGCCCAGCTCTCTCAGTACGTCCTCATCGGTAGCTACAAGCGGATGGTCACGGTCATATTCGAATTTCATCCGGTTTATTATCTGACCTTCCTTTATTCCTCCGTGACCTACTGAGGCGAGGAGGGAATTCCAGTCATTGAAACCGTATCTTCTAAGAACAACAGCCTGATACCTCGACGTATTCAGCTGTGAGAAGTCAATGCCCTTCATCCTGGCATTCTGGATCAAGAGTTCTTTCCCATGGGTGATATTCTCATCCTTGGCCTGATGTCTGAACCACTGATTTATCTTGTTCTTGGCCTGAGTCGACTTTACTACCTTCAGCCAGTCCGTGCTTGGACCCTTGGAATTCTGCGAAGTGATGATATCAACTCTATCGCCGTTTTTTATCTCATAATCTATCGGAACAAGCTTTCCGTTGACTTTAGCTCCAACCATCCTGTTTCCGACAGCTGTATGTATGGCATATGCGAAATCTATTGTTGTGGAACCTTTGGGAAGATTCTTGACATCACCTGAGGGAGTAAAACAAAAGACAGTATCACTGAAGAGATTCAGATCTGACTTGAGAAGGGACATGAATTCCTTGTTGTCGGACATATCCTGCTGCCACTCCAGAATCTGACGGAGCCATGACAGCTTCGCTTCTTCCTGATTTATTGTCGCGCCTTCTCCGCTCTCCTTGTATTTCCAGTGAGCCGCAATACCATATTCACTGATTCTGTGCATCTCATAGGTACGGATCTGCACTTCAAAAGGCGAGCCGTTCGGTCCTATCACTGTTGTATGAAGGGACTGATACATATTGGGCTTGGGCATGGCTATATAATCCTTGAACCTGCCCGGAACAGGTATATACGCCTCATGAATCACGCCCAGAGCCGCATAGCACTCTCTTACGGAATCAACAATTATCCTTACGGCAAAGAGATCGTAGATCTGATCCAGAGTCTTGTTCTGATTTACCATCTTCCTGTAAATGGAGAAGAAATGCTTTGCTCTGCCGTCAACAGTTGCCTTGATTCCGTTTTCCCTGATATGCTTTGACACATCGTCTATAAGCTTCTGAACATAGGCCTCTCTCTCGCTCTTTCGGAGGGCGATCTTCTCCACCAGATCATAGTAGGCGTCCGGGTTCAGATAGCGGAATGACAGATCTTCGAGTTCGACCTTGATCTTTGAAATACCCAGCCTCTGAGCCAGTGGAGCATATATTTCTTCTGTCTCTCTGGCCTTTTCCTTCTGCTTGACAGGGGTCATATACTGAAGTGTACGCATATTGTGAAGTCTGTCAGCGAGCTTTATAAGAATGACTCTTATATCCTTCGCCATGGCAAGGAACATCTTCCTCAGATTCTCCGCCTGCACTTCAACCTTGTCCTTGTCATAATCCAGCTGACCCAGTTTGGTGACGCCATCCACCAGAAGAGCTATTTCGTCTGAAAACTCGACTTTCACATCATCTATCGTAGCATCTGTATCCTCTACGACATCATGCAACAGTCCGGCCACTATAGTTTCCTTATCAAGCTCCAGGTCTGCGAGAATAAGACCTACGCAGAGAGGATGTATGATATAGGGTTCTCCTGACTTCCGTTTCTGATCCTTATGTTTGGACGCAGCATAGCCGTATGCCTTTTCTATCATCGATATGTCAGTATTTGGGTGATACATTCTGACACGCTGAATCAGACGTTCATATATCTCTTCCGGTGTCTGAAAGTCAGACGTCTGAATTACGCCGCGATGATCCTTCAGGATCTTCATTTCAAGTTTATCAAGCTGTTCCGGTTTGTTTTCTGCCATATGTCACGCGCTCCGGTCTGAACCTATACTACTATGGATTAAAATACAATTATAATCCGACTTTCAGCTTTGTGCAATTAAGTCATGTATGGAATTCCGAGAGATTTCTGGCAAGTTCGTCGGCCGTATCCCTGAGCTTTCCTGCTGATGTCGATACAGTATTAAATCCGCCGGACACTTCCTCCAGCTCGTCGTTTGTATCACTTGTATTTGAAGCATTCCTGTCGGCCACGCCTGACAGAGAACTTATTACAGTTACTATATCGGTTCGTGACTTCTCAAGTTCCTGCATGCCGGCCTTTATATTCCTTATGCCCTGGATCGATATATTCAGTCCGTCCACGACCTTGCGGACTGTCTCTTCGGTCTTATCGATATCATTGTTCTGTTCGCCGATGACATCCTCCATCCTCTGCATCGACTTTACCACTCTGTCGAAATCACCGGTCAGTTTCTCGATCGTCTGTCCAATGGTGCGGCTTGCCACATTTGACTGATCCGCCAGCTTCTGGATCTCAGACGCTACCACTGCAAAGCCCTTCCCTGCTTCTCCTGCTCTCGCAGCCTCTATGGAAGCATTCAGCGACAGAAGATTTGTCTGGTCGGCAATTTCTGAAATCAGAGAAGAAGATTTTCTGATCATAGCAGCTGACTCATTTGTTCTGTTCATAAGATCCGATACATCCTTAACGACTCCGCGCACTTCGTCATTAATGTTCTTCAGATCCTCAATGGTATGCGCAGCTCTGTCGGACGCCTCAATCATGGTGTCTGCATGTGAATTCAGCTTTTCGGCATCGTCTCCTGTCGAGATAATAAGCCTGCCCATCCTGTCTATACTCTTTGATGCCGACGCAGTATCTCTGGCCTGGGTATTTGCTCCCTCCATCATCTCCGAGAGAGCATTCGAGACATTATTCATGCTGTCGCTGGTATCCCTTGACATGAGACTCAGGGCATCCGACTGCTCAATAAGCATCCTGGATGTATTGCCAAGCCTTGATACAATGCCGCTTAACTGAGTCTTCAGTTCTTCAACTGAGCGTCCGAGAAGACCGACCTCATCTTTTCTGCCTGTAACGCTTCTATCCACCTTGACACTCAAATCGCCTCCGGCCAGCTGGTCTACAGCTCTTATTGCCTTCCTCAGCGCATGCGTCATGCTGTAATTCGATCTCCGGATAATAATAAAACTGATCACTGTTATGCCAGTAATAATGGCAAAAATAATGATAATCATTCTTAATATCGTTGCATCGACCGGGCTCTTGGGAGTACCGGTAAATACCATTCCTACTATTTTTCCTGATTCTTTAACAGGAATGTAATAACCGTAATACATTTTGTCACCGATTTTTACATTATTGCTGAAATATTCTTTTCCTCCCTTCAGCACCTTATTCTGTACTGCAGCTCCTGCCGGAGATCCGAGGATTCTCTGGCCGCTCGCGTCTTTTGCTGATGTCATGACTCTTTTTTTACCATAGAAAAAAGTGGCTTCCATTCCTGATTTTTTATGAAATCCATCGAGAAGCTCTTCAGAATGAGAAATATTGTAACTGCCCTTCCAGATTTCTCCGTCACTTGACTTTACATATTCTCCCGAATTCTGGTCGTATGCCGCAAGTATAGCGGTCGCTGTACCCCGCAGGGAGTTTTTTGTCATTTTGATCACTGTGTCTCTTACAGAAACTGATGTCATGATTATCACGGAAAGTCCGAGAATTACAAGAGGTATCACAGACATCATCAGATTCTTCGTTCTGATAGAATGTAATCCTGTAATATCCAGCACTCTTTTTCTGTCGCTCATATCTCATCCCTCCCTCAGTCTACTACAGTCACATTATGATAATACCAGTTGAGCTTTCCGGTGATCGTCGCGTCATCAAGCGTGGAGTCCTTGCTTCCTACCGTTTCTCCTGTATTAGTCTTCAATTCTCCGTCAAAGACATTGCATTTGCCCTTCAGAATTTCCGACTCTGCTTTCTTTACTGCATCACTGGTCTTCTCATTGGCAAAGGAGGCGATTTTTGTGATGCCTACAACTCCGTCCTTCAGTCCGCCGTAATAATTGCTTCCATCGTATGTGCCTTTTATTACACTGTTCACATAGCTCGTATAGTATGCGCTCCAGTTCCATATCACACTTGTGAGAACCGTATCCGGGCATTCCTTTGACATATCGGAATTATATCCTATGCCGTAGGCACCTTCTTTCTCTGCCTCTTCTATAGGGTATGGCGTATCACAATGCTGGCTCATGACATCGCAGCCCATCTGAAGAAGTGTCTTTGCGGCAGCATCCTCAGCATCGGGATCATACCAGCTGTTTGTTACTTTTACATAGATTTCAGCTTTCGGATTTACCGATTCCACACCGATAGCAAAAGCATCTATGCCTCCGGTGACCTCTGAATTATCAGAACCCATAGCGGCCACATATCCTATCTTATTACTCTTCGTATTCAACCCGGCAGCTATACCGGAAAGATATCTGACCTGATATATCCTGCCGAAATAATTGGTAAAGTTGCTGCCGTTTGACTTATATCCTGTCCCATGAGCAAAATATACATCCGGGTATTCCTTTGCCATCTCCTCGGTCGCGTCCATATATCCCCAACTGGTAGTGAAGATTATATTGCAGCCGTTATCAATACATTTTTTGATTGATGCCTTTATCGCATCATTATCATCGTCCGGTGTTATCTCCCTCTCAATCTGCGAATCCTTAAGTCCGAGATTTTTCTGCATTCCCCTGATTCCCAGATCGTGAGTATAGCTATAGCCTGAACCCTCTGACGGATCGCTTATATAAAGCACGCCTATTTTTATTTTGTCCTTGGAAATAGTCTTTTCTGATGATTTTGATCCTGACTCCCCGCTTTTGTCGGCGCCGGTCTCGTACCCCTTATTTGTGGCATTGTCGTCAAAACTCTTTCGACTGGCAGCACAGCCCATGGAAGAGATACCGATCAGTAACGCCGATAGAAATGCAATCAATCTTTTCATATGCGCCCCTCTCAATGGATAAAAAACTTTTTACTCATTTCCCCTTCATGATACTACTAAACAGTCATTTCCTGCAGTAACTGAACGTAAATTTTCATCTATGGTACTAAAACTTCCCACATAAATAATGAAAAACTTCATTGCAAGGATTCATTCGCTTTTTGCCAAGAGATGTCACAGTGGTATAATCAAAGACTGAACCAGATTGCCGGGAGAAAAAACAGGTATATAAAAGCGATGAAAATAAAAAAACATAAACCAACCACATTCCTGATTATAATATTGGGTTTCCTCGCAGTAATCTTTGCCGGAGCCCTGCTTCTGATGCTGCCGTGGGCCACAAAAACCCGGTCGGTTCCCTCTTTTGAAACCGCTCTTTTTACATCGGTATCCGCCGTATGTGTTACCGGACTTGTGGTAAAGGACACAGCTACCTACTGGTCTTTATTCGGGCAGATAATAATTCTTATTCTGATTCAGATCGGCGGACTCGGTATAATCTCCATAGTTGCCGGCCTTACCATTCAATCCGGCCACAGGTTCTCTCTCATGCAGAGGAAGACCATGCAAGACGCCCTCAGCGCTCCGCAGGTCGGAGGCGTCGTAAAGCTTATGCGGTTTATTATCCGTACCACATCCATCATCGAAGCAGCCGGGGCTTTGATCCTTATGACAGTGTATGTCCCTATCTTCGGAGTAAAGGGTATATGGACTTCCATATTCTGCTCCGTTTCTGCTTTCTGCAACGCCGGATTTGACCTTTCCGGCGCCTATTCAGGTCACTATTCATCCCTTACTTCATTTTATAATGATCCCGTTCTGATAATAACGGTATCAGCTCTTATTATCACAGGCGGCATAGGCTTCATGACCTGGACTGACATAGCAAAAAACGGTATCCATCTTAAGCGTTACAGAATGCAGAGCAAAGTAATACTTGTCACCACTCTTGCCCTCATTATTATTCCGACTGTCATATTCTATTTCGAGGACTTCAGAAGCGGATCAGCTGTCGACAGGTTTCTCCTTTCATTTTTCCAGGCCGTCACTCCGAGGACTGCCGGATTCAATTCCGCAGATCTTACGTCAATGACTCAGTCCGGGCGTCTTATTATTATTGTTCTTATGCTTATAGGCGGTTCTCCGGGATCTACTGCCGGAGGTATGAAGACTACAACTGTGGCTATGCTTTTCTCCAATTCACGTTCTATATTCCAGCAGAGAAAAAGCGCTTCCGCCTTCGGAAGACGCATAGAGGATTATGTGATCCGGAGCGCATCAGCAATAGCTACTCTCTACATTTCCCTTTGTCTTGTCAATGCCGTAATAATACATCTTATCGACAGGGTCTCTCTGCAAAAGGCAATATTCGAGACCGCGTCAGCTGTCGGTACGGTGGGACTTACTCTCGGAATCACCCCGGAGCTTTCAACCATATCTCATATTATACTTATGATACTTATGTTTATAGGAAGAGTAGGCGGTCTGACAATAATATATGCCGCCACATCCAGCCATCTCTATGACCAGAATCAGTTACCTGTAGAAAAAATAACTGTAGGATAGGAGAAAGATATGAAATCAATATTACTAATAGGTCTTGGAAACTTCGGAATCCTTCTTGCAAAAGAGCTCAGCAGTCTGGGGCATCAGATCATGGCCATTGACAAGGACGAGAAAAATGTAAATCAGGCTCTTCAATATGTGACTAACGCTGAGATCGGAGACAGCACCGATGAAATGTTTTTATCATCACTCGGCGTCAATAATTATGACGTCTGCATTGTAGCTATAGGCAATGATTTTCAAAGTTCTCTCATTACTGCGAATTTCCTGAAGGAGCATGGTGCCAGACTTGTGATCGCGAGGGCAGACCGGGAGGTTCAGGCCAAATTTCTCTTGAGAAACGGAGCCGATCATGTTGTCAATCCGGAAAAGCAGCTGGCCAGATGGACTGCAATCAGATATACATCCAATCACATACTTGATTTTATTGAGCTTGATCCAAGTCACGCTATTTTCGAGGTATCAGTTCCTGCCGAATGGATAGGAAAAACAGTGAGTGACATAGGTATCAGAAAAAAATATGGCATCAATATTATGGGAATGAAATCCGACAACACAATGGATACGAATATTACCCCAGATACAATTTTCACCGAGAGCAAGACTCTTCTCGTTCTCGGTGAATACAAATCAGTCCAGAAATGTTTCAGACTGTGATATAAATAAAACTTCCCGCATTAATAATGAAAATCTTCGTTGCAAGGATTCATTAGCTTTTTGCCAAGAGATGTCACAGTGGTGGCTCACAAGTTGTGTTTTTCTGTTTGCTCGCACGCGCTTTTTAGCGGCTCTCTGACAAAAGCGCGCAGAAATGCTTGAATTAAATTCTTGCAGTTGCAATATATTACAAGGAAGCATTTCTGCTTGAACGATTGTCAACCGAGCCGCAGCTAGCGTGCTCGCTCACAACGAAAAACACAATGTTCGCCACCACTGTGACATCTCTTGGCAAGCTTCCATGAATCCTTGCAACGAAGAAGATCAATCAGAGCTTTTTAATTCTCTCCAGCGCCCTCATCGAATCTTCATAAGTTCCGAATGCGGTCAGTCTGAAATAATGCTCGCCGCTCGGCCCGAATCCGCTTCCGGGAGTACCGACTACATTTGCCTTCTCAAGAAGGAAATCAAAGAATTCCCATGACGTCATATCATCAGGTGTATGAAGCCAGATATAAGGCGCGTTCACGCCGCCGTAGACTTCATATCCGGCGTCTTTCAGTCCGTCTTTCAAAGCATGGGCATTTTTCATGTAGATACCGACTTCTTCTGCTACCTGCTTTGCGCCTTCAGCTGAATATACGGCTTCTCCAGCTCTCTGTACAATGTAAGGAGCTCCGTTAAATTTGGTACCGTGACGTCTTGCCCACATATCGCGAAGCCTTACTCCACCAGCTGCAATATCCTTCGGAACTACCGTAAATCCAAGACGCACTCCGGTAAAACCGGCGTTCTTTGAGAAGGACCTTATCTCGATGGCGCATTCTCTTGCTCCTTCGCACTGATATATGGAATGAGGAATACCCGGCTCGGTAATATATGACTCATAGGCTGCATCGTAAATGATTATTGATCCGTTCTTTCTGGCGTAATCGACCCAGCCCTGGACTTCATCCAGATTGAGCGCCGTCCCGGTAGGATTGTTGGGATTGCAAAGATAGATAATATCCGGCGCCTTGGCGGGGTATTCCGGTACAAAACCATTTTCCCTGGTGCAGGGCATATATACTACATCAGACCACTTGCCGGTCTTCTCATCATAGTTTCCGCAGCGGCCTGCCATAACATTTGAATCGATATATACAGGATATACCGGATCGCAGACTGCGATAATATTATCTGTTCCAAAGAGCTCCTGAATATTTCCCGAATCTGATTTTGCTCCGTCCGAAATAAATACTTCGTCAGCCGAGATATCGCAGCCCCTCTTCTTATAATCATTTTCAACTATGGCATTCCTTAAAAATTCATAGCCGAGATCCGGAGCATATCCCCTGAAAGTATCCTTATCAGCCATCTCATCCACAGCCCCGTGAAGAGCGTCAATAATAGCCGGTACAAGCGGCTGTGTGACATCTCCAATCCCGAGCTTTATGAGATCAGCCTCGGGATTTGTCTCCTTGTAGGCGCTTACTTTCTTCGCAATAGTGCTGAAAAGATAGCTGCCCGGCAGCTTCTGATAATTAGTATTGATCTTATACACGTTTTTCTCCTTCTTGGCGTCTTTTATTTCACATGATATATTTTCACATCATCAAGTCCCTCGTGACTGAATCCTTCCGGAATCTCAATATCTCCGGAAAAGACTTCCTTTGCGGGACCTGTGAGATAGATCATATTGTCATTTTTATCATATGTCACCTGCAAATGACCACCCGGAAGAGCTATATCAACTGTATCATCTGTAAAACCATTTACCACGGCAGCTACAGCTGATGCGCAGGCTCCTGTTCCGCAGGCAAGAGTCTCGCCTGTTCCTCTTTCCCACACTCTCATCCTAAGATGCGTCCTGTCAAGAACGTTGATAAATTCGGCATTCACACGATTAGGGAAAGTATCGTGATGCTCGAATTTCGGACCTATAGACTCAAGATCAAGACCTCTTACATCCTCAGAAAGAAATGTAACACAGTGAGGATTCCCTACAGAAAGACATGTAACATGATAGAGATTTCCGTCGACTTCCATAGGCTCGTTTATCATCTGATCTTTGGGAAAAATTACCGGCACACGGCTTGCCTTGAATTCAGGCGACCCCATGTTTACACGAATCTTTTCAATAGTGCCATCCTCTCCCTTTGTCATGGAAAGGTGCTTCACACCGGCCAAGGTATCCACATCTATCTCAGTCTTGTCTGTAAGGTGATGGTCAAATACATATTTTCCGACGCACCTTATACCGTTGCCGCACATCTCACTTCTGGAGCCGTCGGCATTATACATAATCATCTCGAAATCGGCCTTTTCAGACGGTCCTATAAGAATAAGTCCGTCCGATCCTATTCCGAAATGCCTGTCACTGACGAAACGAGCCGTATTGACCGGATCTGATATCATCTTCTTCGTGCAGTCAACATATACATAATCGTTGCCGCATCCGTGCATTTTGGTGAACCTCATATCATATCCTTTCTAATTACATCAAGCGATCACAGTGTTCTATAAATATTCGCATGATTCGCAGGCTTTTACACTATAATCAAAAACTTAAAACAGCAGAACAATCCTGCTCTGAAATAGTAGCATTACAGTAATTAACCGTCAAATCAAAAGCAAAAATATTCGCTCTTGAAATTTATTTAATAAATGCTATTATATTAAGGCAACGGAAATTTAGCTCAGCTGGGAGAGCATCTGGGTCACAACCAGAAGGTCGTGGGTTCGAACCCCGCAATTTCCATTAAAAAAGGACAGCCGATCGGCTGTCCTTTTTTGCTGAAACTATGTCTTTTTACTCAATCATCCAGCGAATAGTTCGGCGCTTCCTTTGTAATGTGAATATCATGCGGGTGAGATTCACGGAGAGCTGCCGAAGTGATCTTCAAAAATCTTCCCTTCTCCTGAAGTTCCTTTATTGTTCTGGCTCCATTATATCCCATTCCTGAACGAATTCCACCGATCAGCTGGAATACGACATCTTCGAGTGCTCCCTTGTAAGCCACTCGTCCTTCCACTCCTTCAGGAACTAGTTTCTGGTGTCCTTCCTGGAAATATCTGTCCGCAGATCCCTTTTTCATTGCAGCGATAGAACCCATGCCACGGTAGACCTTATACTTTCTGCCCTGGAAGAGCTCGAATTCTCCCGGAGCCTCGTCACATCCCGCAAACATAGAGCCCATCATGCATACAGAACCGCCTGCCGCAAGAGCCTTGACCATATCTCCTGAATACTTGAGACCGCCATCAGCTATGATAGGCACATCGTATTCCTTTGCCACACTGTATGCATCCATAATAGCCGTGATCTGAGGCACACCGATTCCGGCAACTACTCTTGTTGTACAGATGGAGCCTGGTCCTATACCTATCTTTACGCAGTCTGCGCCAGCCTCGATAAGAGCTTTCACAGCATCGCCTGTAGCCACATTTCCGGCAATCACCTGAAGGTCAGGATAAGCATCTTTTATTGTACGAACAGCCGTCATAACGTTCTTTGAATGACCGTGGGCACTGTCCACTACAACAGCGTCAACATGCGCATTGTAAAGAGCCTCGACACGATCCATCATATTGGAAGTAATACCGACGCCGGCTCCGCAGAGAAGCCTTCCCTGTGAATCCTTAGCAGAATTCGGATACTGGATCTGCTTCTCAATATCCTTTATTGTAATGAGTCCCTTCAGATGACCTTCATCATCTACGATAGGGAGCTTTTCTTTTCTGGCTTTTCCAAGGATCTGCTTTGCCTCGTCCAGAGTAACTCCAACCTTTGCAGTCACAAGATCTTTTGACGTCATACATTCGCTTATTTTTTTCTTGTAATCCGTCTCGAACTTCAGATCTCTGTTTGTAATGATTCCGACCAGCTTTTTGTCGCCATCCACGATAGGAACGCCGGAAATCCTGAATTTAGCCATCAGATTATCCGCGTCCTGAAGAGTATTATCTGGCGAGAGGAAAAAAGGATCGGTTATGACGCCGTTCTCTGAGCGCTTTACCTTGTCCACTTCATCAGCCTGCTCTTTAATCGACATATTCTTGTGAATTATTCCGATACCGCCCTGCCTGGCCATGGCTATTGCCATCCTGTGCTCTGTGACAGTATCCATAGCTGCACTCATCATAGGTATATTAAGACGGATAGTCTTTGTAAGATTCGTGCTAAGATCCACCAGATCCGGAGTAACCTCCGAATACTGCGGAACCAGAAGTACATCATCAAAAGTAATACCTTCACCGATAATCTGCGACATCTTTTCCTCTCTTTCCTATATATAACAATTTCAATCTGTAATACATATTATATTCATCGTATTTTAGCAAAAAAAAAGCATATCTTCAATAATAGTACAAAAAAATACGCCCGCCAATCCCGGCGGGCGTCATCTATACACACTCCGTCTGCTTACGCATACGGAGAACTTACTTTAAAAAAATCACGCAGTGCGCTCTGCACTCGCTGTGTTCCATACAGGATATGTCTCATCAGCGATCTCTTTTGTCCTGAGAGCAAATTCATCATTGCTTGTAACTCCGGCATATCCTCTGAGCGCAGCTTCCTCATTATAGAGTCCGAATATAATAAGACTTCTCTGGACTGTATACAGATAATATATCCATTCGCTTGACTCTATGCTGCTCTCATAGTCCTTGTCGTAAATGATACATTTCTTGTCAGGACTGTATGCAAGCTTATAGCAGCTCAGAATCCTAATAAAAGACTCGTAGACTTTCTCTCTGATCTCTCTCTTGAAATATCCTACGAGTTCAGAGTCTTTATCCACATGTGGTGCAAGGCTGGCATCACTGGCAAGATCCGTCGGGAACAGCCAGTCGATATAAACATCCTGCATAAGCTCGATGCTGCTTAAATTCATAACCTGCTCATATGTCTTGCCGGCAGGTCCTACGCCGCCATCCAATAAGAAGTTTTTAAGCTTCTTTACCAGGCTTCCATTCATAGCTGTATTAAGAACTCTTGTGATTCCCATAATTACAGCCCCCTCTCCAATCAACTCAGGTTTCATCAACTAAATGACTTGTCATTTCTCGTTGTGAACATATTATATAACATTCAACAAGATAATAAAAGTCTTTTTTGAAAAAAAATGTAAAAATTATATGAATTGAGTGGAAACGTTTGCGTTAAATCCGACAGATTTATCAAAGTTTTCCGAACTTTTCCGCAAGTATCTTGTAATTCATATGTCCTCCGAAGATATCAAGACCAGATCCGATCGTAAAGTTCACCTTGCCGCGACCGGCATTGTCAAGCTTTTCTATGTCTTCTTCAGATCTTATCCCTCCGGCGTATGTGACCGGGATGGAATTATCCCTCTCCGCATACCTTCCAAGGAGCCCGGCCAGTTCATCATCTATTCCGCCCTGCTTTCCCTCCACATCGCAGGCATGTATCAGAAATTCGCTGCATGATCCTGACAGTTGGGAAAGAAGCTCCTCCGTCAGCTCCATATCGGTAAATTTCTGCCATCTGTCTGTGACGATATAATATTTTCCATCTCTCATCCTGCATGACAGGTCAAGAACCAGAGAGTCTTTTCCGACTGAACGAACCATTCTGTCGAGATTCTTTTCCACAAGATGTCCTCCGGAAAATACGAACGATGTCACTATGACAGCACTTGCGCCTGCCTCCAGAAATTCATGTGCATTATCATCCCTTATTCCGCCCCCTGCCTGCATTCCTTTCGGGAAAGCTCTAAGCGCTCTCAAGGCTTCCTGCTTTGAGGCGTCATACATGCTGCTGTCTCTCGAATTCAGCATGATGACATGGCCGCCTCTCAAGCCGTCTTTTTTATAGAGAGCAGCATAATAAGACGAAGGCTTGGCCGACACATAATTTTCCAGAGCCATATTTCCGTCATCGCGAAGCGAAGAGCCTACTATCTGCTTTACAGATCCGTTATGGATATCTATACATGGTCTGAATTCCATTTTATGTCTCCTGATAGTTATACAACTTGCATGTTGCACTAGCTTTATTTTTTGCGATGTCCATATACTCTAAATATTTTTTCTCTTTGATGACTTTCCTTGCTAAAGGAAAGCTAAATCCTTCATTTTCCTCATAAAATTTCAAGAAATTATCTATAAGAGTAATAAACTCTGTATCGTTACTTGGCTCTATGGATATTTGAACAATATAATTCCAATCATCTAATACCGCTCTGTCTATTGGCATCCCATCTTCAGTCATATTTGGATCCATTTCTCCAAGTAATACACCTAAATCATCCTCTTTCATCATGTTAATACGGTTTTCAAAAAAACAATAGTCGAGAACATAAAAACATATCAAAAAATCATACATATTATTTTTTTCTTGTCTCCTGTCTTTATCTGCTTCCAAGCAAAGTGATGAAGAATACTATCACAGCTATGATGATGAAAGTCCTGCGTATAGCCGACATTGATTTCATGTTGCTGCCTTCAAACATCGACTCTGCTCTTCTGTCAGCCTCCTCAACAGCTCCCGGCACATACTCTTCCTCCGAATACAGCCTGAATTCCCTGTCCGGCTGAAGAAAATCCGGGTTTCCATTTCCGTCATGGTCTCTTGTGATTATTCCGAAGATAAAGCCGCTCAAGGCTCCAAACAGATGGGCAAGTACATTTACACCCGCTCCCATACTGTTTACAAAGATAATAACAAGAGAGGTAAAAGTCGTCATGGGATTAAGCGTAGTCCCTGTCTTTTTCTTGTCTATTATCGCCGTAGCGGCAAGAGCTCCGAATATTCCGAATATAGCACCTGACGCCCCTCCGGCTATCTTTATCGAATCTGTTCCGGAACGGTTCAAATCAAATACCAGAGTCATCAGATTGCCGGCAAGGCCGCTTGACAGATATATGACGGCATACCTGAAATGACCTATCATGGGTTCAAGCGTGGATCCTATCAGATACAGGACTATCATGTTTCCAAACAGATGGTCAAATCCGAAGTGGACAAACATTGACGTCACAAGTTCCAGCGGATGACCACTCATCACAAGCGGAGTGTATTGTGCGCCGAAGGCCAGCCCCACAATTGCCACATTGGATTTTCCTCCGGTCATCGCGGTCTCAATAAGCCACCAGAGGCAATTTAAAATTATAAGAAAATAAGTCACAGTGGGTTTTTTCTTACCTGTCATTTCCGCCTCCATCGCCTACATCTACACCGTAGTTTTCCTTTATCACGTTTCTGAGAGCAGAATTGTAATACTCTCCCTTTCTTATCCGATTCATAACAGCTGTCCATGTGGACTCTTCTTTTTGATCCAGCATGGGATGCTCCGTTCCCTTTTTATAAACAGTCAGAAGTGAAGCGATCATAAATGCCGGAATCAGCATGGTAATTAAAAGAGAGGCGATGGAGCTGCGGTTTCTTTCCGGCTTCGGATTGAAATTATAATTTGAATTAAAATTATAAGTTTTGTTATCAAAGTAAGGCTCTTCATCCCAGTTCATAGGCTCTCCCCCCTTATCAATTCAAAAGTCCGGTAAGATCCGAAAATCTTTCTATCACCATATCGCACTCATCTTCCGCTGCTGTTCCGAATCCATATGATGCGAAAATGAACGGAACCCCTGCCTCATGGCAGGCTTTCTGATCCATAGCTGTATCTCCGACATAGACAGGATATTCAAGTGAGTTCCTTGACACAAGGAGTTTTATGTTGTCAGCTTTCCCGAATCCTGTTCTTCCATAATCCTCAAAATCTTTTATGTAATCCTTGAGAGAATATCTTCTGATAAGTTCTTCTATATACCCCTCCTGGCAGTTGCTTACAATGAAGAAAGGAATATGCCGGCTCATCTCCTTTATCGTTTCTGCTACGCCAGGATAGGCTATATCATAATCATCCCCTGAAAGCATCTCGTTTTCATATCTGAAGCAAAGAGCTGATACTCTGTCTCTTGTATCCTCATCTTCATCCGGGAGTATCACCTCCATGATATCCTTCATGGTCTTTCCAAAGAGTGACTTTAAAAGGTCACTGTCTACATGTCGGTCTGGTCTTCCCGAATCAGCGAGAGCCCTGTTCCAAGCCAATGCAACCAGGCTTGTAGAATCCCAAATGGTGCCATCCACATCCAGTATTATTCCGTCATATCTCATTTCATGCTCCGATCATGCAGTTCCTCAGCTATCCTGTACCAGTGCTGCACTGTATTTTCAAGAAAGAAATAGTGAAGCATATAAAAAAAGAGAAGAATTATAAGTCCAAGAAAAACAGGTCCTGAAACAATAAGAGTATCAGGCCTGAATATCATGAAAGAAAGCGCGCTTAATACGGCGATCGAAGTAAGGCAAGTCACTATAAAGTGCACAAGTCTCTCATGCTGAAGCCACTGAAGCTTCATGCAGTGCCATTCAAGAAGCTTTGCGGGATCCGCGCCTTCATCAAGTTTCCTGATGATATACTGCTCTTCCTCCCGGCACCATTTTTTCATATTGATGCCGAACCTGTCCTTGTCAAAAGCTGATGTATGATCGTCTTTTTTATCAGGATCTGTCATATCTTTATTCCTTTCAGGATATCCCCAAGAGACGTGCTCGCATCATGTTTATTTTCATGTTTTCCGGTCTTCGGTCTTGATCCCGATGTCTTTTTGTTATTTTTATTACCATGTCCGAATGATCTGCGTGTATCTTTAGGTCTGCCTGTCTTATCGGATGAAACTGCTTTATCTCCTGACTTGTTTTCATGACCGATAAGCATGGAAAGAGCTATCCTCTTTTTCTCAGGATCGACATCCAGCACCTCTACATCCACAACTTCTCCAACAGATAACACTTCAAGCGGATGCTTTATGTACTTGTCTGTAATATGAGATATATGCACCAGACCATCCTGATGAACGCCTATATCTACAAAAGCTCCGAAATCAACTATATTTCTGACCGTTCCTTTGAGTACCATGCCCGGCTTCAGATCATCTATTGTAAGGACATCGCTTCTAAGGAGCGGCTTCGGCATCTCGTCTCTCGGATCTCTCCCCGGCTTCTCCAGTTCGCTTATTATGTCATTAAGAGTCGGAAGACCTACCCCCAGGCTCTCCGCCGTAGAATTCACATCCTTTATTTCCTTCTTTATTCCGTGAATACCGCCTGATTTGATATCGTCCTCACTGTATCCGAGCGATTGAAGAAGTTTCCTTGCCACCTCATAGGATTCCGGATGGACGGAAGTATTGTCAAGAGGCTCATCTCCTCCGGGTATGCGAAGGAAGCCTGCGCACTGTTCAAATGCCTTCTTCCCAAGCTTTGCTACATTCAGAAGCTCTTTTCTGTCTTTGAACCTGCCGTTTTCCTCGCGATAGGCAACTATGTTTCTGGCTGTGGTCTTGTTCATGCCGGATACATATTCAAGCAATGAAAATGAAGCGGTGTTAAGATCCACTCCCACGCTGTTGACGCAGGTCTCGACTACGCTTCCAAGCTTTTCGGAGAGCTTTTTCTGGTTGATGTCATGCTGATACTGGCCTACTCCGAGAGATTTTGGATCTATTTTCACAAGTTCTGAAAGAGGGTCTTCCAATCTCCTTGCCATAGACGTGGCGCTTCTCTGTCCAACATCGAAATTCGGGAACTCCTCCGTCGCCAGAGCTGATGCCGAATATACAGATGCGCCTGCCTCATTAACTATCACATATTCCACTTTTACAGGGATCTCTTTAATTATCTCGGAAATGATCTGCTCGGATTCTCTCGACGCCGTGCCGTTTCCGAGTGCGATAAGAGACACATTATATTTCTCTATCAGATGCTTTATTACAGCCTTGGATTCCTCTACTCTGTTCTGGGGCGGAGTCGGAAAGATCACGGTAGTATCCAATACTTTTCCGGTTTCGTCCACAATAGATATCTTGCATCCGGTTCTGTAAGCGGGATCCCATCCAAGCACCACCCTGTTTCTGATAGGCGGCTGCATCAAAAGCTCGTGAAGATTCTTTCCAAATACATCTATGGCTCCGTCCTCAGCCCGCTCCGTAAGAGCTGATCTTATCTCTCTCTCGATCGACGGAAGTATCAGTCTCTTCAGGCTGTCTTCGACTGACGACTTTATCAATTCCACGCCTCTTTTATTTTCGGTCTTTATTACGGCGCCGTTTGTATAAGAAATTATCTCGTCTTCCGGGAAAATAACGGTAACAGTAAGCGCCTTTTCTTTCTCGCCGCGGTTCAAGGCCAGTATCCTGTGTCCGGGTATCTCACCCACTTTTTCCGAGAAATCATAATAGTTCTCATATACTGCATCTGGGTCATGATCTCCTGTCATCTTAGATGAAATGAGTCCCTTCTCCTCAGTCATTTTTCTTATGGCGGATCTTATGTCGGCAGAATCGGAGATATCTTCGGCAATTATATCGCAGGCTCCCTTTATGGCATCATCAGCCGTGCCCACTTCCCTTTCCTCATTAATAAAATCCTCCGCGTACCTGTCAAGATCCGCATCGGGCCCGCAGTTCATAATTGCCGCTGCCAGAGGTTCAAGTCCCTTTTCACGAGCGATCATTGCGCGCGTTCTCTTCTTCTGTTTATATGGTCTGTACAGATCTTCCACTTCCACAAGCGTCATCGCAAGATCAATGCTCTTTTTCAGTTTGTCAGTCATTTTCCCCTGAGACTCAATAGAAGAGATCACCGCGTCTTTCCTGTCCTGAAGACCGCGCAGATATTCAAGTCTTGCCGAAAGATCCCTCAGCTTCTCATCATTCAGTCCGCCGGTAGCTTCCTTTCTGTATCTCGAAATAAAAGGAACAGTATTTCCCTCGTCCAGAAGCTTGATCGCCGCTTCCACCTGGCTTGTCCTGACATCAAGTTCCTTTGCGATAATGCCCGCTATATCCATTTATAAATTTTTCCTTTCAACATTATTTGCAGCTGTATACGATCTTACCACGGCATATCGTATAAATGACCCGCCCCTTAAGTTCATCTCCGATATAAGGGGTATTCGAAGCTTTTGAATAAAATTCATCCGGCACGATCCACTTTCTGTCCGGATCAAAAAGCACTACATCAGCTGTCCCTCCAAGCCTTATTCTTCCTGCATCAAGGCCGTATAGATCAGCCGGAGCCTTTGTGAGACAGTAAAGGATCCTGCTTAGGCTAAGTTCTCCCGTCGCGTATAGATTGGTAAGAAGAAGACCAAGCGCAGTTTCCAGCCCTGTCATTCCCGACGGAGCAGTCTCTACAGTACGGCTCTTTTCCTCTTTTGAATGAGGGGCATGGTCTGTCGCTACAATATCAATAGTTCCGTCTCTTAAGCCTGCTATAAGGGCTTGCCTGTCAGCTTCTGTTCTAAGCGGCGGGTTGACGCGGGCAAGACTTCCCTTCTTCAGTACAAGATCCTCCGTCGATGAAAGATGCTGTGGAGTCACCTCGGAAAAGGCCCTTATTCCTTCTGCCTTTGCAGACCTTAATGCTTCAACTGTCTCTTTTGCCGACACATGCTGGATATCAAGCTTTGCGCCTATTGATCTGTTGATATGAAGATCCCTCATTACAAGCTTATATTCTGCTTCCGAAGGAGCTCCCTTAAGCGACAAGGCATCCGACACTCTTCCTCTGTTTACACCCGGACTTCCCATAAGATCCGGATCTTCCTCATGGAGGGATATAGGCACGTCAAGCTCACGGCACTTTAAAAGCGCTTCTCTCAGAAGTTCCTTATCGCATACAGGCACTCCGTCATCCGTAAATCCGGCTGCGCCATGCTTCTTCAAGGTCTCCATGTCTGTAAGTTCTCTGCCTTCAAGACCGATCGTGACGGATGCGTCCTGTAAAACATTCACCGGCAAGGCCGATTCCCTTTTTATGAGATCATCAAGGACCTCTTCATTATCAACAACAGGCTTCGTATTTGCCATGCATACCACAGTCGTATATCCTCCGGCTGCAGCTGCGCTTGCCCCTGTAATAATATCCTCTTTATATGTAAGACCCGGATCTCTGAAGTGCGAATGCACATCAATGAATCCGGGAGATGCAATAAGTCCTGTGCCGTCTATTATTATCGTATCTTCTGCCGCGATTTTTTTTATGTCAGGATCGGAATTTCCGTGCGCTCTTTCATATATTCCGCGTATCACACCGTCTTTGATATAAAGATCGCCCCTTATATCCATCGCAGTCGCAGGATCGATAATGCGTGCGTTATTTATATATATATTCATACAAGCCTCAGGTATTAAAATTTTCCTTTTCAGAACTTCTGTCGCTTTGCTGACTCGAAGGGTATTTAATGACAGAGGTTGTGGTACCGCCGGACACATATACCCTGCCGCATTCCGGGCAGACAGAAGTATGTATTGATACCGAGGCGCTGATTACCTTCCCATTTTTCTGAGCCGCCTTGATATATGCATTGGTCACATGCTCGCCCTCGTGCGCCATAACTGCTGCCGGAGCAGCCTCCGGAGAAATATGAGTAGCAGCCTTGAAGGACACATTTTCATCAGACCCGTCCTGATACTTTCTGTTCTTGCAGGTCTGACATTCCGCCGGGCTTGAGCGGTATCCGGGTTTCTTTTTATGGTCGATGTCAGACTTTTTCGTATTATCAGCGCCTGACACCTTCTGGCCGTCCTGAATATCACCTGATAACGGCGAATAGGATGTGCCAGATCCCATATCGTAATATGGACCTGCATTATTAATACGAGGGGAAATATCCGAAATATCCATAACGCACCTCCCATCCACAGGTGAAATCAATAAACTTCCTGTTTTATTATAATATCATTTACCCTTATTTCGCAAGACTTCGCTTTTTTCACATTTATGTACTAAAACTTCCCACATTTAATGTTTGCACTTTAAATGCGCTTGCATCAATTAAGATGGATCGTTTTCGTCGCAAAGGATTCATTATAGCTTGCCAAGAGATGCACAGATGGTGGCGAACATTGTGTTTTTCGTTGTGAGCGAGCACGCTAGCTGCGGCTCGGTTGACAATCGTTCAAGCAGAAATGCTTCCTTGTAATATATTGCAACTGCAAAAATTTAATTCAAGCATTTCTGCGCGCTTTTGTCAGAGAGCCGCTAAAAAGCGCGTGCGAGCAAACAGAAAAACACAACTTGTGAGCCACCACTGTGACATCTCTTGGCAAAAAGCGAATGAATCCTTGCGACGAAAATTTTCATTATTGATGTGGGAAGTTTTAGTATGTAATAAATTTCTTTCTGAAATAAACAAACGGCAGGGGTGCCCCTGCCGTAATTAGTGAACTCTGCCGACTTATAGAAGTCGAATCTTTCTTAAGTTATTTTGTCATTTCAAGAAGATCTGCCTTGAGTTTTTCAAGACGATCCTCTGCATCATCAAGAGATGTTCCCTTGACTCCGCAGTAGAATTTGATCTTCGGTTCTGTTCCGGAAGGACGCGCGCAGCACCATGCGTTCCCGGACAGCTCGTAATAGAGAACATTTGAAACCGGAAGAGTAAGTTCTTCGGTCTTTCCGGTCTCCATATCATGTCTTACGGAATTCTCATAATCACGCACCGCCAGAACTTTCTCACCGCCGAGAGTCTTAACAGGCTCATTTCTGAGATGATCCATAATGGCCTGGATCTGCTTTGCGCCGTCGATTCCCTTGAGCGTTACCGATGTGAGTCCTTCTTTATAATAACCGTACTTCTCATAGAGATCTATCATTGCATCCCACAGAGTCTTGCCCTGTTTCTTATAGAAAGCTGCAACCTCGCAGAGCATCATAACAGCCACTACAGAATCCTTATCTCGGGCGTATGTACCTGCAAGGCATCCGTAGCTTTCTTCAAGTCCGAATACATAATTATGTGATCCGGTCTCATCGAAAAGTTTTATCTGTTCACCGATATACTTGAATCCTGTAAGGACTTCAATAAGATCCACCTTGTAAGCGGAAGCAATAGCCTTTGCCATATCTGTAGTAACAATTGTCTCTATAAGAGCCGGGTTCTCAGGCATTGTATGAGTTATCGTCCGCTCTCTTAAGATATATTCAGCTATAAGCATTCCGGACATATTCCCGGTGAATGACACATATTTACCAGACTTAGTATCCTTGCAATATACGCCCAGTCTGTCGGCATCGGGATCCGTAGCGAGTACCAGATCGGCATCCACCTTCTTCGCAAGCTCAAGAGCAAGTTCCCAGGCCTTCGGATCCTCCGGGTTAGGATAAGACACAGTCGGAAAGCTTCCGTCAGGAATCTTCTGCTGAGGTTCCACATATACTTTTGTAAATCCAAGCTGAGAAAGCACACGTCTCACAGGCACATTGCCGGTACCATGAAGAGGAGTGTATACGATCGTCATGTCTTTTGCCATCTCAGGAATAATCTCCGGATGGATACTCTGCTTCTTGACCTCTGCAATATATTTGTCATCGAAATCAGTTCCGATCACGTTGAAAAGATCTTTTGCTCTGGCGTCATCTTCATCCATTGTGCGTGTCTCACTGAAATCAGTAACCTTTGCAACCTCATCCATAATATTCTTGTCATGAGGAGGTGTAACCTGAGCTCCGTCCTCCCAGTAAACTTTATATCCGTTGTATTCTCTGGGATTGTGACTTGCCGTTACTACTATTCCGGCTATGCAGTGAAGCTCTCTTACTGCAAATGAAAGTTCCGGCGTAGGGCGAAGAGACTCGAAAAGATAAGTCTTGATCCCATTTGCATTAAGGCAGAGGGCTGCCTCACGGGCAAATTCAGGAGACATCAGCCTGCTGTCATGGGCAATGGCAACGCCTTTGTCCTGTCCCTTCTGGCTTATAATATAATTAGCAAGTCCCTGCGTAGCCTGACGAACGGTATAAATGTTCATTCTGTTGGTACCTGCGCCGATTACGCCTCTTAAACCGCCTGTGCCAAAGGACAGCTTTTTATAGAAACGGTCTACTATCTCTTCATCATTTCCCTCAATGGAACGAAGTTCTTCCTTGGTCTTGTCATCGATCTGATCAGATGATAACCACTTCCTGTACTCATCAGTTGCGTTGATATCTGCCATAATCTCTCCTTTTTGACGGTAAACGGTTAGTAAATAGTTTCTCCAATTTTTTCTTTACCTGCAACATCTTCATCATACCCTTTTTTCACGTCATCCTCAAGAATATCATTTGAAATTACAGATAATTTCTTTTCTGACGCCGGAGCAAAAACAAGTAATAAAATTTCACTCGTCAACAGAAGAGACCGCCGAATCCCATTTCCGGTTCCAGTCATTCATGATGTCATCGAAAGACTCACTGCCCGAAGAAGCTGATTTAATAATCTGCTGACCTCTTGTACCGTCATCAGCTCCAACGTTCAGAAGAGATATCTGATTCAGATCATTTAGTCTTGTCTCTTCGCCTGACTTGGCCGGCTCATTCGGAATGATCAGAACGCCATTGTCTGTAAGATCACTGTAGAAGTCGGCATCCTTTCCATCTTTGGCGACCGCGAGACCTCCTTCGTTGTATGAGTATTCAGACTTCTCAAGAAGCCACTTGACCCAGATCCGAGCTGCCTCAAGATTTTCGGAGTTCTTGTTGATACCGTAACTTTGATCAGAAGATGCTGCTGCGTACTGCCTTCCCTCTACAGTCATTGGAAAAGCCATGTATCCTATATCATCAGGATTGTCTCCTGCGCGTCTGATCTGTGATACAGCCCATGAGCCAAGCATCATAACGCCGATTTCTCCATTGTTCATCTTTGTCTTTGATGATTCCCAGTCGGTTGCGGAGAAGTCATCTTCTGTGTATCCCTTCCTGACCGCATCGTAGAGAATCTTGAAAACATTGTAGATTCCCGTGCCGTCGCCCGGGTCAGAGAAGATATCCTTTGTATGAAGCATTGTCTGATTCAAATACTTGTCAGAACCGGATGTCGTCACGCCGATAGGATCATCCCATTCCCCTGCCGCCCACTTTGAAGCATAGTTTGTGTAAAGCGGAATTGCCTTTGTATTGCTCTTGATCTTTCCAAGGTCTTCCATAAATTCATCCGGTGTCTTTGGAAATTCTGTAATTCCGGCATCCTTGAAGACTCTCTTGTTGTAGACCATTCCGGAAGCATAGCATGTCTGTGGAATTCCGTAAACCTGTCCGTCTGCGTTCTCACTTAAGCAATACTTGCAGACTTTGTTGATATCATCGATTGACCCATAGCTCGCAAAATATTTTGAAAGATCTGCGGACAGCACCGAAGATGGAATCATCATGACATCACCCCAGTCACTGTCCTGCAGTCTTTTTGCAGCATCGTCATCATAATTAGCAAGCCCCTTTACCTCGATCCTGATATCGGGGTATTCCTTGTTGAAATCAGCTACATACTGATCCCAGGTCTTGCCGTTAAAATCCTTCTTCATCATATCTGTACGGTTTGTAAGAAATCTGACGGTTCCTTTCAAATCCTTGCCGGTTGTTCCAACTCTAATGTCAAGGAAGCTCTCTCTCTTAGAAGAACTCTTATTTGCTGTGCTGCCCGATCCGGATCCGCATGCTGCAAGTGATAATGTCATTGCTCCCACGAGCATGACTACCGCTGCTTTTCTCAGTTTCATAAAGCTTGTCCTCCTGTCAAATTAAATAAACCGGCAAAAAAACAGTGAGTCTACTTAAAAAATGAAGTAAGCTCACAGTTTAATATATCATCTTGAATAAGATTGACAAGGTAATCAATACAGAAAATTAATTGTTAATTATTATTAAAATTTACTCTGCATCAAGAGCCTCAGTTATTCTTTTAAAGTGAAGGAAGCCATCACGTCCATAGAGTTTTTTCATCTCTGAAAAATCTGAGAGTCTGTAATCAGACACTTCCTCCGGCTGGATAACCACATCATCTATTTCAAAATCGACTATGAAATGATATATATCGCAAAAATAATTATCACCGCCGTCAGGATCAGAATTCTTATATGAATAGACGGATAAGGGCTCCAGTCTGCCTAAATCGATGCCTGTCTCTTCATAAACTTCGCGCTTTACGGCATCCATTGAAGTCTCGCCGGCTGATGCGCCTCCACCGGGAATCTCCCAGGCGCCGGCAGCCCATTTCTTATCAAGCGTTCTTCTGGTAATAAGAAATTTATTGGATTTGTTCTCAATAAGTCCCAGCGCATAAATCATATATTCATCCGGCAGAAGCTTTGATCCCTCTCCATGACGGGGCTTTTTATATCCTTTGCTTTGCCGATCTTCAGAATATATGTCAATCAGCTCTCTATCTTCAAATTCAGTCATAATCTCTCCAGAAAAAAATAATCATGGTCCCGGATAGCTGCTGTCCGCCCAGCCTCTTGCATATCTCACTGCCTTATTCCAGCCTGCGATTTTTTCATCCCTTGTCTTATTATCCATGACGGGAATGAAAACACGGTCTGCTCTTATGAGATCCAGAAGTTCCTGCCGGTTCTTCCAGAATCCGCTGGTAAGCCCGGCGAGAAATGCCGCTCCGAGAGCCGTCGATTCCGTGCATGAAGGTCTGTTTACCGGAATACCCAGAATATCCGCCTGAAACTGCATAAGAAAATCATTCGCGGACGCTCCTCCATCTACTCTCAAAGTCCTGATATCAGTACCCGAATCGGCTCTCATGGCAGATGCCACATCAGCCACCTGATAGGCTATCGATTCAAGAGTAGCTCTGATTATATGATATTTATTGGTTCCGCGTGTGATTCCAACTATGGTTCCGCGCGCGTATTGATCCCACCTCGGAGCGCCGAGACCTGTAAATGCAGGTACAACATAGCAGCCGTGCGTGCCTCTGACCTTCCTGGCCATATATTCGGAATCTTCTGCCGTGTCTATAAGCTTCATCTGGTCTCTTAGCCACTGTATGGCAGCTCCTGCCACAAACACAGAACCTTCCAGGGCGTAATTGATCTTCCCGTCTATTCCGTAAGCTATGGTAGTAACAAGGCCGTTCTTTGAATATACCGGTTTGTTTCCGGTATTCATGAGAATGAAGGCTCCTGTGCCGTAAGTATTCTTGGCGTCTCCCTTTTCAAAACAACACTGACCGAAGAGAGCAGCCTGCTGGTCTCCCGCCGCTCCGGCAAGTAATATTTCCCTGCCAAAAAAAGAGACATCAGTATATCCGTAGACTGCTGCAGAAGGCTTCACCTCCGGCAGCATGGATTCAGGAATGCCGATCTCATTCAGGATATCCTTATCCCATTCAAGGGTATTGATGTTAAAAAGCATGGTCCTGGACGCATTTGTATAATCAGTCACATGAACTCTTCCTCTGGTAAATTTCCAGATAAGCCATGTATCGACTGTTCCAAACAGAAGCTCGCCGTTTTCAGCTCTTTCCCGGGCGCCCGGCACATTGTCAAGGATCCAGCGGATCTTGGTGGCGGAAAAGTATGCGTCTATTGTAAGTCCGGTTTTTTCCTTTACCATATCCTCAAGGCCTCTCGCCTTAAGACTGTCAGCGTATGCTGATGTGCGCCGGCATTGCCATACAATGGCGTTATAAACCGGCTCACCTGTATTTTTATCCCAGACAATAGCAGTCTCGCGCTGATTTGTAATACCGATGGCGGCTATATCATCTGCCGTGGCACCGGCCTTCGACACTGCTTCTACAGCAACACCCAGCATGGTAGACCATATCTCATTGGCATCATGCTCCACCCATCCGGGGTTCGGAAATATCTGTCTGAACTCCTTCTGGGCGGAGGATACGATCTGTCCTTCGTGATCAAATATTATGCATCTGTTCGATGTCGTGCCGGCATCGAGCGCCATTATATATTTCGGCATCCCTTAACCCCCGGAAAATTATCAGTCTCCGATGAATTTATCGTGGACCGCGCGTGTAGCTACATCCACATCATTCTTATCGATCAGAACGGTGATTCTGATCTCAGATGTGGATATCATCCTGATATTTACTCCAACATTGTAGAGTGCCTCAAACATTCCGGCCGCCACTCCGGCATTGGTCTGCATGCCTGCGCCTACTACGGAAAGCTTGGCTACATCTGTCTCTTCCTCGATCTTCTGGAATGTCAGATGATTCTGCTCCTTCTTCAGCACATCGAGAGCCTCATCAACATCTGTAAGAGCTACCGTAAAGGAAATATCCTTGGTATTGTCACGGCCTATGGACTGCAGGATCACATCAACGTTGATATTATGCTTTGCCAGGCAATCAAACACCTTGAAGGCGATTCCGGGCTCGTTCTTTAATCCTATAAGGGCTATGCGAGCCACATCCTTATCAACAGCTACTCCGCTTATCAGCATTCCTTCCACTTTAGCTTCCTCCTTTACGAGAGTTCCCTCTGCATCTGTAAGACTCGAACGTACCACCAGAGGTACGTTATATTTCTTGGCCAGCTCGACCGACCGGTTGTGGAGCACCTTGGCTCCGAGTGTAGCCATCTCAAGCATTTCATCATAAGAGATTTCTTTCAGCTTTCTGGCTTCCGGCACGATCCTCGGATCGCATGTATATACACCGTCTACATCAGTATAAATCTCACAGGCGTCAGCATGCAATGCTGCGGCAAGAGCCACGGCGGTAGTATCTGAACCGCCTCTTCCGAGAGTGGTTATATCATCATATTTATTAACGCCCTGGAAACCAGTCACAATAACGATCTTATTCAGTTCAAGCTCGGACATGATCCTGTCTGTGTCGATTCTCTTGAATCTGGCATTGCCATAAGCTGATGTCGTATGCATCGCAACCTGAAAAGCATTCAAGGATACCGCCGGCACTCCGAGTTTCGCCATTGCCATCGCCATCAGAGCAACTGATGTCTGTTCTCCGCACGCAAGCAGCATGTCAACTTCTCTCTTTGGAGCCTTGGGATTTATCTCTTCAGCCTTTGCGAGAAGTTCATCTGTGGTATCTCCCATAGCAGAGAGCACCACCACTACCTGATTTCCCTTTTTATAATCCTCGATGCAGCGTCTGGCTACATTGAAGATCCTGTCCTTGTTGCCGACGGATGTACCGCCGAACTTCTTTACTACCAGCATTCTCTTTCTCCTTCTTTATCACGCCAGCCTTATCACGCTTACAGGCTCTCCCAGGGAATTCATGATTTCCTTAAAAGCGCCCTCCCTGATTTTGCCTGTTACGAAAGCAGTCTCATTGTCATATCCGGCATCTATTATTTTTGCATCCGGGAAGGAACGGCTTATGTCTCCTATTCCAACCCGGGCTCTTACGAAATACCGGTTCTCCTGATTCATGGGATCTGAAATAGACAGCTTTTCTTCGGACCAGCCGATCGTCACATCGCGGTCAATATTTAAAGCCATAGAAACCAGATCAGCCATCACGGCGCTTGCCGTCGGAAGCTTTCCTGCTCCGCTGCCGTAATACATGCTGTCTCCAAGCATATTGCCCTTTACAAACACAGCGTTAAATACGCCGTTAACACTGAAAAGAGGGTGATCCGGATTCAGGAGATAAGGCGCCACTCTGCAGCAGTAGCTGCCGTCGGTCTTTACCATACGGGCAAGAAGTTTTATGGTCATGCCCATTTTTTTCGCATATCTCATATCCATGCTGTCAATACGGGTGATGCCTTCCGTAGGAATATCCTTGTAATCAACGGTCTTTCCTGATACCAGAGATGTGAGTATGGCAATCTTTCTCGACGCGTCATATCCTTCTATGTCCGCGGTAGGATCCTTCTCTGCAAAGCCCTGAGCCTGCGCATCTCTTAAAACTTCGTCAAAATCGGATCCGTTTTCGGACATATCCGTCAACATATAATTGGTAGTGCCGTTTAAAATTCCTGTAATTTCCTCTATCACATCACCGGTGAGGCATGTGCAGAGAGTCCTGATTATAGGTATGCCGCCGCCTACCGAAGCCTCAAACATAAAATTCGCGTGATGTTCCTTCGCTATCCTTACAAGTTCCGCGCCCTTGTCTGCCACCAGAGCCTTGTTACTTGTCGTCACGGATTTACCGGCCTCGAGATTTTTCCTGACGAATTCATAGGCAGGATGTACACCGCCCATGGTCTCCACCACCAGAGATACCTCGGGATCATTTACAATATCATCGACATTTTTTGTGAATTTGCCTTCTTCAGGATCACCAGGGAAATCTCTGAGATCCAGAACGTATTTCAGCTCTATCGGCTCTTTGACTCTGGATGCAATTGCATCTTGGTTCACGCGGAGAATCTCTGCCACGCCGGAGCCAATCGTCCCGTATCCCATTATTGCTGCTTTCATTTTTTTCTCTTCCTTCCTCGTTGACTGTGACAGTAAAAATCAAATACCTGAGAGCACTTTTACATAATGCACACCCTGAGACTCTTCAATAACAGAGCACAACTCAGGAAGTGCTGACGTATCCGGTATCATATCGACAGACAAAGTCAGTGCCGCAATTCCGTTTACAGGAATTGACTGATGTATAGTCAGAATATTAGCATTGAATTTTGCTATGACTGTAAGGATCAGCGACAGATTTCCAGGCTCGTCATCAAGCTGAATAACCAGAGTCACGGTATGACCTCTGCTTGATTCATGATATTCAAATATATCATCCCTGTATTTGTAGAACGAACTCCTGCTTAAGCCTACGGATTGAACCGCTTCCTGAACAGAATCGGTCTTTCCCGATTCCAGCAGAACTTTGGCGCGAACTACCCTGAGCAGGACGTCCGGCACAGCTTTCTCACGGAGTACATATAGTCTGGAGCCTGTTTCCATTGTCTGCCTTTCCTGTCTCTCTCGGAGATACAACTGTCTTTACCTGAGAGAGTCTAACATAAGAGGATAGAAGAATCAAGCTTTTTCAAGCAGCAGGATTATTTCTTTTAGAAGGAGCTATGATAACAAAATCCCTCATAGCAGGAATCCTTGATATGACAGGATAGATAATGGCAGCGTATATTACGGCTCTAAGCACTCCGGAGATTATTCTGAAAGGCACTGCAACGATAAGCGAAGCCCAGTTAAGATAATGGAATATTGTTCCGTCTATTACCATCACGCCGGTATTCAGAAGTGTCACGATGAGATTGGATATTAAAATCACAATAAGCATGGAAGTTCTTTTTAATACATATTTCTCACGCGAAGCATAGGCGCCTGTAATGATGCCAAGGACTCCTGCAGGCATAGCCCAGAGCACAGTCGTTACCGTAAATCCGTAAGGTCCGAGTATCTGAGATAGAAAGCTTCCAAAGAAGCCGGATATAAATCCCGCTGCCGGACCATACATGAATCCGCACATAATTACGGGAAGTCCCGCGAATGACAGCGAGAAATTCTTTCCTATGCTTATTGAAAAATATCTGGAAAGAATAAAATGAAGCGCCATCATCACTGCAATCATTACCATCTTCAAAGTCTTGTTCTGTTTCATAAAAAACTCCTTTCATATGGCAGATGCCACATAAAAGGAGATAATATATCATGCTCGGTCTATGCGGCAGCGGGATGCGGCTATCGTACAGCGCGCCGTTTGGCGCTTCGTCCGGCGATCAACTCCCTGTTCCGCCGGCACGTAACTCACGATGACCTACTCTGCCTTACATATTAATAATGTCTCGAATATGATAACCCTTACATGTGAATATGTAAATAAGGAATTTTTATTCCGCGTCCTGTCCCTTCCACTTCGGCTTTCCCAGAGAGAGCCAGCGGAGATAGGCAAGCATAAACTGGTCAAGAGCACCGTCAAGCACCTTGTCAGCATTGGATGATTCTTCACCTGTCCTCAGATCCTTTACCATTGTATAAGGCTGCAGCACATAAGATCTGATCTGCGAGCCGAAGCCATTTTCCATTACCTCGCCTCTTATGGCAGCTTCCTTCTCGGCATTTTCCTCGACCTTCAGCATATACAGCTTCTGTTTCAGCATCTGCATAGCCTTGTTCTTGTTCTGCAGCTGGGATCTCTCATTCTGGCAGGTAACCACTATTCCTGTAGGATAATGAGTAATTCTGATTGCCGAGCTTGTCTTATTGATATGCTGTCCGCCGGCACCTGATGATCTGTATGTATCTATCCTGATATCGTCATCTCTTACCTCGACATCCAGGTCCTTTTCAATATCAGGCATAACCTCGCATGATGCAAATGAAGTCTGTCTCTTCGCATTTGCGTTGAAAGGAGATATCCTTACAAGTCTGTGCACACCGTGTTCCGACTTCAAAAAGCCGTAGGCATTCTCGCCGTTTACCTGAAAGGTAACAGACTTTAATCCCGCTTCATCACCTTCCAGTATATCAAGCACTTCCACCTTGAAACCGTGCTGATCAGCCCATCTCGTATACATACGGTAAAGCATGGAAGTCCAGTCCATTGCCTCCGTTCCGCCTGCTCCGGCATGCAAAGTAATTATGGCGTTTTCAGTGTCATATTCACCCGACAGAAGAGTCTTTATCTGAAGATTTTCCAGATCCTTAACAAAGAGATCATAATCTCTCTCTACTTCCGGGATCATTGACCTGTCGTCCTCTTCATTCGCGAGTTCAATAATATCAAGAATATCCTGATATCTGTCTTTCAGATCCTGATATCCTTCCACATCAGCTTTCAGAGAGGAAAGCTTCTGAGTCTTCTCGGTAGCCTTTTCCGGATCATCCCAGAAATCGGGCGCCTCCATCTCTCTCTGCAGTTCCTCTATTCTCTGCGTCTTATTTATCAGATCGAGTCCCGTTCCGGCCTCTTCAAGCTTAGGCTTGTAATTCTGAAGATCGACCTTTATATTATCCAGTTCTACCACGATATTACCCTTTCTTAATAAATTACAGACGGCCTGCCTTAAAGCTCTGATTTCAGGACTTCTGCGCCCTTCCGGATCTGGTTATCAAGCGTTACGTCATAATCCTGATCCTTATTCCCGAGGAATTTGTATTTAAGCTTGATGTCCGGCTTGATACCCTTCTTGTGAATGGCATCTCCGCTTGGAGTATAGTATGTATCTGTAGTTATCTTGACGGCCGACCCGTCGCCGAGCGGCATGGTTGTCTGCACTATACCCTTTCCGAATGTCTTTGTCCCGATTATTTTACCATAATGGAAGTCGCGTATGGCTCCGGTGAATATTTCAGCTGCGCTTGCGGTATTTCCGCTTGTCAAAACCACAGTCGGAATGTGGAGAGACTTCTTGTCATCGGATTTGAAATCAGTCTTTCTGCCATATTTATCCTTCATGTAAACTACCGTACCTGCAGGCAGTATATCGTCAAGTACCTTTGTCACGGATTCCACAAGTCCGCCGCCGTTAAACCTTACGTCATAAATCACGGCCTTCATGCCCTGGGACTGAAGATCCTTTATTGCCTTCTCAAATTCATCCGCTGTACCGTCAGCAAACTGAGATATGTTTATATAACCTATGCCATCATCAAGCATCTTGTAATCAACCGTCGGTATATTTATTTTTTTCCGCACTACATCCCTTGTGTATTCTGAGCTGTCACGTTTTAATGTAAGGGAAACTTTCGTGCCCGGCTCTCCGCGGACGAGCTTGACTGCATCATCAAGCTTCATATCAGAAATCTTTTTCCCATCAACAGCGACTATCACATCTCCCTTTTTTATACCGCTTTTTTCCGCCGGTGAATCCTTATAGACCGTGGCAATTTCCATTGCCTTGTCCGATTCCCTCGTTGAAACAGCTATGCCTATTCCGGCGTAATCTCCGGTCAAGTCAATCTCCATCTCGGAAAATTCTTCAGGCGTATAATATTCGCTGTATTTGTCACCGGTGCTTTCGATGATTCCCTTATATAATCCGTCTCTCTTTTTCGAGACAGATACATTCTTATAATAATATTTATCAATTATGGATGAAAGTCTCTTTGCCTTGAAATAAGCTTTAGGCGACAGCATTCCTGACCCGGTCGAAATAACAATGGCAAACGCTGCAGACATACCCGCAATTCCTGTCATTAATCCTATAGAGAAACCTTTGCCGAACAGATGCCTCTTCTTCTCTTTTTTCCCTGCTGACGGAGTATTTTCTTTATTGTTATCAATATCCAAAACAGCCTCCGGTTTGTCACACGTTAAGATGATGCTTCAAAGTAATTCTGGAGCCCAAGAAACCAAGACCGATTCCTATAAGAAGAGATATAGGTATAAGCAGGTTGAATACTGTCCTTTCAGGCACAAAAGTCATCACGTTTGCGAGAAATGCAAACTTTCTCCTGATATATTCAAGAATATTGCCATAAAGGAACCACACGATCACAAGAGGGATTATGGAGCCCACAAATCCTATTGTCACGCCCTCTACAATGAAAGGCGCTCTGACGAAGGAATCCTTTGCTCCTATAAGCTTCATTATTGCTATCTCTTCCTTACGGACAGAAATTCCGACAGTAATGGTGTTGGAAATTAAAAATACCGCTACTGCTATAAGAATCGCTATTACTCCGATGAAAATAAAGGAGATAAGCTTATTAAAGTCCGTAAGAGTATGAGCCGCGGCTTCCGACTGATTGACCTGACGAACTCCGTCCAAGGTCTTTAAATAAGCCACAAGAGAGCTCTGTTTGGAAACATCAGAAAGAAATATCTGGTAGTTGGCTGACTTTGCAAGAGGGTTGTCTTCTCCGAAAGACTTGGCCGCATCTTCATGACCTTTGAAGAAATCCTTTTTAAAAGTAGCCCAGGCCTCATCGGCAGATACGAATTTGTATCTGGCCACCTCAGGTCTGTCCTTTATTTTTTCTCCTATTTCCTTTATCTGTTGATCAGTAACATCATCCTTAAAGAAAACAGTTACGGCTACGCTTTCCTCGGCATTCTTTACCATTTTCTTGAAATTTAGTCCTATTGACATGAATATTCCAAGCAGGAAAATACATGCCGACATTGTGGCAATCGAAGCAAGCGAGAACATCTTGTTTCGCCAAATATTTTTAAAGCCCTGACCTACATTATAAAAAAACGTTGACAGTTTCATCTTTACTCTTCCTCCGGAGCGACATCACTTACAAGGCATCCGTTTTTTATTGAAATCACCCGCTTGTTCATGGAATGCACAATATCCAGATTATGGGTGACTACCAGAACCGTCGTTCCGCCTTTATTGATCTCATCAAGAAGTCTCATTATCTCACGAGCGTTATTAATATCCAGATTACCGGTAGGCTCATCGGCTAAAATTATCTTCGGTACGTTTACGATCGCTCTCGCGATGGCAACTCTCTGCTGCTCTCCGCCTGAAAGCTGACGGGGATAAGACCTGTATTTGGACGCAAGTCCCACAGTCGCAAGAACGTGCGACACCTTGTCCTTTATTTCCTTTTTCGGAGCCTCTATAACTTTCATCGCGAAAGCAACATTCTCGAAAACATTACGGTCCGGCAGGAGCCTGAAATCCTGGAAAACCACGCCTATATTCCTTCTGTAAAAGGGAACACCTTTATGTCTTATATTTGCAATATCCTTACCGTTTACAAATATCTTTCCGGATGTCGGTGTGAATTCATGAAGCAAAAGCTTCATGAGAGTTGATTTTCCAGATCCCGACGGACCGGTAACAAATACGAACTCGCCCGGTTTTATATGAAGACTTACATCATTAAGTGCCGGAACGCCTTTTTCGTATGACTTACTTACATTTTCAAGCCTGATCATCAGAAATTATGATCCTCCATATAATTCATGTATTCCACTACCATCAGCGCGATCTTGAATGTAATCGCATCATCGAAGACTCTTAGATCCAGCCCTGTAGCCTTCTGCAGCTTGTCCAGTCTGTAGACCAGAGTATTCCTGTGAATGTAGAGCTGTCTGGATGTCTCTGATACATTCAGATTGTTCTCGAAGAATTTGTTGATCGTGGAAATAGTCTCTTCGTCAAAATCATTTGGCGATTTATCTTTGAATATCTCGCTTATAAACATCTGGCAGAGCGGGATCGGCAGCTGATAGATGAGTCTTCCAATGCCAAGTACCGAATAAGCTATGACCTTATGATCTCTGAAGAAAATCTTGCCTACATCAAGTGCCATTGTGGCTTCCTTATAGGACCTGGACACTTCCTTCAGCTCGGAGACTATTGTACCATAAGATACACGCACATTCCTGTCTATCTCGTCCCTGAACTGGTCTACAATTGTCTGCGCAAGCTTCTCGATCTCCTTATAGCCTTCAGCCGGAGCCAGTTCCTTTACTATAATTACATTATTTTCGTCTACTGCGGTTACAAAATCCTCAGGATGCTGGTTGAAAAGATCCCTTATCCTCTCTATCTCTGTACCGCCGCGGTCAGAACCTACCTCAACCACTAGTACTATCCGTCTCTTCTCAAATTCTATATGAAGCTTTTTGGCGCGGTTATAGATATCTACAAGTAACAGGTTGTCCAAAAGAAGATTTTTGATGAAATTATCCTTATCAAATCTCTCTCTGTAAGCGACCATCAGCTCATTTATCTGAAAGGCCGCGACACGGCTCACCATAGAGGCCTGATCAGTCTCTCCTTCAGCCACGAGAATGTATTCAAGATGACTCTCTTCAAAGATCTTTACAAACTGAGATCCATAAGCCACCTGCATCTCCGCCTCTGATTTCGAGAAATTTCTGGCAGGTTCGGTATATCTGACAGGATCCATTCCGGCGCTTGCCAGCACGCCTCCTTCAGGATCTATCACCGCAAGGCCTACTCTGGTAATCTTGAAAAGACCATCTATCGTTTTCTGAAGCACCTGATTTGAGACCATAATAATTCCTCCTCAAACAGAACCTATACATTTTCAACAAAAATCTAAGCTAATTTGTGTCAGTTTCAACAATGCCTGTAATAGTTTAATACAAAATTTCCAAAAAATAAAGTGATTTGATAATGTTTTTATGTAATTCTTCTATAGGAAAGAAACAATGTCAAAAAGAATACACATTCTTGGCAAAGTCAATAGAAAAATGGCTTTAAGAGCAATTTTATATATATTTTACAAAACAACATTTCACTCTGTTACTATAAAAAGCGGTTGATAATTGTGGATAAAGTGGATAGTATCGTTTATAAGTCGATTTTAAGCCATTCTCTGACCGGTAATTGTGGATAACTTTTGTGCGTAATTCGTCTGTTTCTGTCGTTTTCGTAAAACGTTGCATCTTTTTTGGTAATAATGCTATTTTTCATAATGTACAAAAAAAGACCTGTCAGATGACAGGTCTTCGGGTTCGATTATCAGAATATTCTTCTAACTGCAAGTATGTTGCTGTAGTTTGCGTTAGTATATGTAATGCCCGTCTTTTCATTAGCCGCATTGATCAGCATGCCGTTTCCTGCATAGATTCCCACATGACCGCTGTAGCATACAATATCTCCGGGCTGCATCTCGGACTGTGATACGCCGTAACCGACGCTTCTGTCTCCGGCTGAAGAATGAGGAAGGCTTACGCCGAAAGCCGCATAGACACTCTGGACAAATCCGGAGCAGTCAGCACCGTTTGTCAAACTCGTGCCGCCGTATACATAAGGATTGCCGGCGAACTGACATGCATATGAGGCAACCGCTGCGCCTGAACCGCCTGAAGGAGCTGAATATGATGCAGTCGACCGTGACTGGCTTCTTGATGATGTCTTGCTTGATGATGTCTTGCTTGAATTTGTGCTCTTCTGCCTTGCCGCCTTCTGTTTTGCGGCTTCTGCAGCGGCAGCTTCTTCAGCAGCCTTTATTTTAGCTTCTTCTTCGGCTCTGGATTCCGCATATGTATATTGAGAGGAGATCGTAACAAAATCCGTCGAAACAAATCCGGGTTCTCCGCCGTTATCAACCTTTATCCAACCCTGATCCTTTGTGGAATCATCTGTCACCACAAGATCATCCGTACCAGGAACCATGCCTGTAACCTTCGAATCGGTAGAAGGCGCTTCTCTTACATATAATGTAGTAGTTGTAACTGTAGCAATCTTTGTAGCGGCAGCCTCAACAGTTGCCTTGTCTCCTACTACCAGATATGCTTTGTTGACATAACCGCTTACGTTTCCTGATGTAACGCTGTACCAGTCGCCCTGCTCACCGGTGATCGTAACAGCTGCATTATTGAAAAGCTTGCCAACATAATCGCTGTTCTGATCAGCTGCTGATCTTACATATACAAAGCCATCGCCAAGATTTGCTGCAATTCCTATATTTGCATATTTTGCAGCCTCTGCTGCAGCTGCAGCTGCATCCTCTGCAGCCTTCTTTTCTGCAGCTTCTACTTCAGCCTGTTCATTTGCCTTGGCGGTAATGGCTGAATTGGTAACAATACCTGTCAGCATGGAGCTTACGCCTGCGCGAGTGGAATATGTATTCTCCTCTGCGGTAGTTTTGTCAGTAGATGTATAACCGGTAACTCCTGCGACGGGTGCCGCATTTACACCTACAGAGCCTGCCGATGCAATCAAGCCGGCAGCCAAAACAGCACATGCTTTTACAGATCTCTTATTTCTATTCATTGAAAACTTATAACCTCCGTGCTTTAATATTCCCCTTCCGAAATATTACAGATATATTACAAATATTTCTAGGCTATTATAACAACGTGACCCTGACATGTCAACCTTATACGGAGATTCGTTGGATTTTCACAAAAACAATCGTTAATATTTGTGTCATAATTTGCTGCGAATATAGGCATCAGCTGATGTTATGGCGTTTGCTCCGTCTGATGCGGCTGTCACGACCTGACGAAGTTTTTTCGTCCTGATATCTCCGGCAGCAAATATCCCAGGCACACTTGTAATGCCTGTCTCATCTGCCACAATATAACCCCTGTCCATTTTGGGAAGCCCTGCTATATCCGATGTGACCGGCACGGTTCCTACGGCTATGAATACTCCCCTGACGCTAAGATTTGTTTCCTTTCCGGTCGATACATCACGAAGATGAAGCGAGGATACGGACATATCACCCTCTATGGAATCAACGACAGTATTATATATCGGCTTTATTTTATCAATTTTCAGAGCCTGATCTACAACCGACGCCGCCGCGCGGAATTCATCTCTCCTGTGAATAAGATAAACGGCCGACGCAAATCTGGACAGGAATATGGCGTCTATTAAAGCAGTGTCCCCTCCGCCTATCACTGCGACATCCTTATTTCTGAAGAAAGCACCGTCGCAGGTGGCGCAGTATGAGACCCCGGCTCCCCTGAAATCCGATTCTCCCTTTACTCCGAGTTCTCTCGGCTTTGCGCCCATTGCAAGAATTACTGCCTTGGCTTTTATTTTGTCTTTATCCGTACTCAAAATAAAATCCGTATCCTTTTCTATAGTAAGAACTCTTTCCGTCAGAAATTCCGCTCCGAAAGACTCAGCCTGAGCCTTCATCCTGTTTCCGAGTTCCATTCCGCTTATTCCCGGAAGGCCAGGATAATTATCAACCTGATATGTATTAATGATCTGACCTCCGCCCATGGGATTCGGATCCAAAACAACGCAGCGGTATCCGGCGCGTTCGCCGTATATGGAAGCAGTAAGTCCTGCAGGCCCTGCTCCGATTATTGCTATATCATACGCTCTCATATAATTCTCCTCTGAAAAAACAAAGATCCCGCCGTCAGCGGGATCTTTTAAAACTCTCTTATTTTACAGCGATGCATTCAATCTCAAGGCAAACATCCTTCGGAAGTCTCGCCACTTCTACGCAACTCCTTGCAGGATAAGGTTCAGGAAAATATTTTGCGTAAACCTCATTTATATTGGCGAACTCATTCATATCACTGATAAATACTGTGGTCTTGATCACGCGTGATGCATCTGTACCGGCAGCCTCAAGAAGATTTGTGAGATTCCTAAATGCCTGATCTGCCTGAGCAGTGGCTCCGTCAGGGATCACGCCTGTAGCCGGATCCACCGGAATGATGCCGGATGTATATACCATATCTCCGACGCTGATGGCCTGAGAATAAGGTCCTATTGCAGCGGGAGCTTTATCTGTATGTATTACGTTTTTCATTTATTCCTCCATTCATTACACCGATACATCGATATTTGATCCAACCGCCGGATTTACAGATCTCTCAAGAGCGGCTCTCGGCATGCTGTTCATCGCCTGTATCATGGTAGCAGCCTCGGCATTGACCACGTCAAGCTGCTTGCCAAGCACGGCTGTGCCGAAAGAATTGGCTGTTGTGGCATTGGAAAGTGCTGTTGATAATGAAGTAATTTCCATATGGATTCCTTTCACAAACCTGACTTTATATACGACCGGATATATCTGTCTTACAAATCTTCTTTATTATATCCTGTCTAAGGACTTTCAGCAAGTTCAAAGAATAAAGCGGCTGAATGTATTTCTTCATGATTACATGATCTGACAGGCTTCTGACTCTGCTATCATTATATTCTTCTGATATGTCCGTCATCTATCGTAATCAAATGCTTTTTATAGAGGTGGCCGACGGCGCGCTTGAATGCAGCCTTGGAGAGACCTGTCTCTCTTTTTATCACGGCAGGATCCGCTTTCTCGGTAAAAGGAAGCGCTCCGGCATAGCTTCCAATCACCTCCATTACCCTTCCGGCATCGGATTCGATCTCTTCAAAGGCCTTTCCTCTTCTCGATACTGAAAGCTTCCCATCGGGCTTTACTTCACTTACATGAAGTTTTATCTCATCTCCTATGCCAAGATCACTTGTATCTTCTGATCTTGGAATCATGGCGTCAAAAATATCATCCACTGCTACAAAGGTACCAAAATCATGTCCGAATTCATAGACACGTCCGCTTACCTCATCTCCCTTCTTATAAGGAGAATCCGTTTTTAAGAATTTATGGATATCTCTCATGGAAGCTGCCGGACGGCCTGTTTTATCTATATAAAGTCTTACCAGGATCCTGTCGCCTTTTTTAGGATGCCGTGTCATCTCACGGAAAGGAAGCATGAGATCCTTCTGAAGTCCCCAGTCCAGAAAAGCTCCTATCTTTCCAACATCCCTTACAAGCAGAGCTGCAACACGGTCTTTCATTATCAGAGGCATTTTCTCTGTCGCCGTCAGCCTGTCTTCAGAATCGAGATAAAGGAATACCCTGACTCTGCTGCCGGGCGAAAGAGCAGATGTCACCTCACGTCCAGGCAAAAGAACCTGATCGTCTTTCCCGGCAGCTTCATTCTCACCGAGATAATATCCCGGAGCAGCCTCCCGGATCACAACAAGCTCTCTTACGGTACACAGGGATTTTGCCAGAGAAGAACGGTTCCTGACAGCCGAACTTCTCCTGTCATTTTTCTTATGATCCTTCCGGATATATTTTTTATTTACATTGTTCCCGTTCATGCCGGTCCTTCCGTTATTCATTCTAATCCAAACTGTACCACGGCACATTCGGTCCCGTCAGTTTTCTTCATTGAAATAACCGCCTTGCCGCTTTCATTTGAAGAAAAGATGTGGATCTCCTCTCCGAGAAGAGCCTGCATCTTGTACTCGACTCTTATTTCATTTACAGTCGCTCCCTCAGGCACTTCAGACATGGCCTCCAGAACATACTGTGAATTATTCATATGATGATTGCTGTCCAGCTGATCAAAGCTGACGGTAAAAGTTCTTTTTTCGGAAAGCCTTGTCTCGTCATATCTTATTTTCCTGCCATACCAGGTACCCTCGACAGGAGGTTCCATGCCATAAGCCTCCACCTGCTTCGGATCAATTTTTTTAGGAAACATCTGATCAAGATCGACGATAGACCAGATGGATCTGGCTCTCGCGAAAACTTTCTCCCCATCAGCTGACTTCAGCCTGAAGTCCCGCTTTGCTATAAGTGCATTGAAACCCGCTGCCCAGGTATCTGCCGTCACCTGATCGCCAAGTGCCGGAAGAGAATTGATTTTGATCTGCCATGAAAATATGAACCATGCCTCATGTCTCGATTTCATATAAGATTTTCCAACGCCAAGATCCTCGGACTGAAAAGTGCAGCAGTCCTGAAAAAGATTGATAAGTCCCGGAATCGACAGCCGTCCGCTGCTGTCTGACTCGCTGAATCTGATTCTGTCATTCATTGAATACGGCATTTTTTCACCTCTGTTTTATCTTATAATGGAATAGTTCCTACAGGCATAGGATAAAACAAAGCCACTGTGAAAATCACAGTGGCTTTTCAGCTGGCCCACAAGGATTCGAACCTTGGAAATGACGGAGTCAGAGTCCGTTGCCTTACCGCTTGGCTATGGGCCATTAATCTGTTCGACTGCTATATATTACAGAATCAGGTCTCATAAGTCAAGCACTTTTTTGCAAATTTCTAAAACTTTCTCATGATACTGCCATCCTCACCAAGTTCTAAAATTTTTTTCCCGTCAATGGCATATCTTACTTTCTCTTTTTCAACCGGCTTTATTCTTCCTGCCGAGATCTCTTTGATCTCGTCGCAGATCCCTCTTCTCATCTCCGCATCTATGAGAAAAACACACCGCACATCAGCGCCATACTCGCATTCTTCTGTCATTGCACCTTTTTCGTTTAAGATTCTTACGATCCTGCCATGGTATTCATATGGATAAGATAATTCATATCTGATACCTGATGTGACATCCATGGAGCCACTCTCATTTAAAGCGTTTTCACATGCTTTTGTATAAGCTCTTACAAGACCTCCGGCACCGAGAAGGGTACCTCCGAAGTACCTGGTCACAGTAACAAGTACATTCACATACCCTCTGTTTTGAATCACCGATAAGATCGGCTTCCCGGCCGTTCCGGACGGTTCACCGTCATCGCTCATCCTCATCTCACCATTTTCAAGAATATAGGCAAAGCAGTTGTGTCTGGCATCATGGTATCTTTTCCTGACAGACGATAATATTTCTTCCGCCTGATCAGCCGATGTTATATACCATGCTTTTCCTATGAAGACAGATCTTTTTTCTTCATACCTGCCTTCGCATTCATTCTCGATTATCATCATTTTTCCTCTATAATACTGAAAGTTTTTGTTTTATATCTATTCTGTTATAATAGTATGGATTATGCAAAAATCCAACACGTAAAATTTTCGTTTTTAAAGGAGAATTTATGAATCTTGGTAGGAAATCGCTGGAATCCGGTTCGGACAAACGCGAACGCAAACGTGAGCGATCCGGAAAACGCGCTGCGCTTTTTATTATAAGAAGCGTCATTGCCTTTCTTATTATATTGATCGCAGGCATCGCAACGTTTTCATGGCTCTATGTAAAAAGACTTATCTACAAGCTGCCGGATGCGTCGACTATAAACATTTCGCCTACAGGATATTCCACAACTATCCTTGACAGCGACGGCAACAATATACAGACGCTTGCAGCTGCCGGATCCAACCGTAAATACGTTAGTCTCGACGAGATTCCAAAAAACGTCCAGAATGCATTTATCGCCATCGAGGATTCCAGATTCTGGAAGCATAACGGAGTCGATGTAAAAGGAATTTTCAGGGCAGCTGTCACAAAGCTTACTTCGCACGGCAGAATGCAGGGAGCAAGCACTATTACCCAGCAGCTTCTAAAGAATAATTATTTCACTACCTGGACTGAGGAAAAAACCTTCAGGGATTCCATAGAGAGAAAAATTCAGGAGCAGTATCTCGCAGTACAGCTTGAAAAAATCACAAGCAAAAAACGGATCCTTGAAAATTATCTTAATACGATAAACCTCGGTCAGAATACGCTCGGCGTAGAATCCGCGAGCGAAAGATATTTCAACAAAAATGTCTCCGATCTGAATCTTTCCGAGGCGGCTGTTATAGCAGCCATCACCCAGAATCCGTCGCGCTATAACCCCATTACAAATCCTGATGAGAACGCAAAGAGGCGGGAATCCGTCCTTTCAAAGATGCTGAAGCAGGGTCTTATCACAAAAGCCGAATATGACGAAGCTGAGAATGATGATGTCTATTCAAGAATAACTGCTACTAATAACGCTGCTGTAATAAATCAGAATAACAGCTATTTTGTCGACGCCCTGACTGACGAGGTGGCAAACGACCTGATTTCAGAAAAAGGTTATACTGACACTCAGGCTTATCAGCTGCTCTATTCAGGCGGACTGACGATCTATTCCACCCAGAACACAAAAATGCAGTCGATCATGGATGAAGAGATCAATAACCCCGGCAATTATTCCTCCGGTGTCAAATATTCCTTCTCATACAGGCTCTCCGTCAAGAAACAGGACGGAACCTTCAAAAACTACAGTGAACAGACTATGCTGAAATATTATAAGCAGTTCCATTCCGGATACACGATCAATTTCAATTCGGAAGAAGAAGCCAGAGCTGCCATAGAAAAATACAAGTCTGACATTATGGAACCCGGCGATACTATCCCGGAGGGAGGAGAGTCACTCATAATCACTCTCCAGCCCCAGATAGCAATGACTCTTATAGACCACACGACAGGCAAGGTCCTTGCCATATCGGGAGGACGCGGCGAAAAGAATGCCTCCAAGACTTTGAACCGGGCAACAGGAATCACACGTCAGCCCGGCTCCACCTTCAAGATTCTTTCCACCTACGCACCGGCTCTCGATTCCGCCGGACTTACCCTCGCATCCGTCCAGGACGATGCTCCTTATTCCTATTCCGGTGCCAACGGAAAGCAGGTCGCGAACTGGGACAATAAATACAACGGCTTCACGACTCTCCATCAGGGTATCGTTCACTCGATGAATATCGTCACTATAAAGACTCTGGCTCAGATAGGAACAGGTCTCGGTTTCCAGTATGTCCAGGATTTCGGCATATCGACGCTTGCCAGCGGAGACAATAATCAGGCTCTGGCCATCGGAGGCATCGCAAACGGTGTGACCAATCTGGAGCTGACGGACGCCTATGCCACTATTGCAGACAGCGGTCTTTATCACAAGAGTATCTTTTACACCAAAGTCACCGATCATGACGGCAATGTGATACTCGACAATACAGAGACAATGAAAACCACAAAGAAGGTTTTGAAACCTGCTACCGCATGGCTCCTCACCACCGCCATGAAAGACGTAATGACCAGCCCCATCGGCACAGGTAAATCCGCAAATCCGTCGAACGCCATAGTCGCCGGAAAGACAGGCACGACAAACGACGACAGAGACCATATCATGGAAGGATACAGCGCTTATTACACTCTGGGTGCCTGGGGCGGTTATGATGACAACACGACGCTCAGAAACGGCGCCTACGTAAATCTCATCTGGAAAAAGGTGATGGAACGCCTTCATGAAGGACTTGAAAGCAAAGATTTCGCCATGCCCGACAATATAGTCCAGGTCGAGGTATGCAAGAAATCCGGAAAACGCGCCATCCCCGGCGTCTGCGATGCTGACCCCAGGGGGAATATGGTTTATACAGAATATTTCCAGAAAGGAACAGAACCATCCGAGAGCGATACCTGTGATCATCACGTGAAAGTATCCATCTGCTCGGCATCAGGTCTCCCCTCGGGACCCTACTGTCCCGGCGATCAGGTTCAGGAAAAAGTATTTATTACCGGAGGAAGCCCCGGCACCGACGACGAACCGTATGAGATTTCCGATGATACCCTGAAGCAGACCTGCAATATCCACACATCACCGGCAAACCCTGCACCGGCGGAAGGCACGGGAACAGCAGGAACAAATAATACAGAAGCATCCGGTACCGGAAATACCGCTTCGGAAAATACCGGCGATACTAATAAAAAAACAAATTCCCCATAAAAAAAAGACCGGCAGCCGCCGGTCCTTTTTTATTCATATCAAGCCTTATCAGCTGAACCGAAGAGAGCGATCTTCGCTCTGACTTCGTCCTTGATAGCCTCTGTTCCGGGAAGGAGAAGCTTTCTGGGATCATAACCCTTGCCCTGCTTGTCCTTACCTTCCTCGATATACTTTCTTGTAGCTGCTGCAAATACAAGCTGGCACTCTGTATTGACATTGACCTTTGATACACCGAGAGTGATAGCCTTCTTAACCTGCTCATCAGGGATTCCTGAACCGCCGTGAAGTACGAGGGGCATATCTCCGACCTTCTTTGAAATCTTGTCAAGAGTCTCAAAGGAAAGTCCCTTCCAGTTTGTGGGATAGATACCGTGAATATTACCGATGCCGGCAGCAAGCATATCTACGCCGAGATCAGCAATTCTCTTGCACTCATCGGGATCAGCGCACTCACCCATTCCGACTACTCCGTCTTCTTCTCCGCCGATGGCTCCAACTTCTGCCTCGATCGACATTCCATTATCATGAGCCAGCTTTACAAGCTCTGTTGTCTTCTCAACATTCTCATCGATAGGATATGCAGAACCGTCAAACATGATGGATGAGAAGCCAACCTCAACACACTTCTTTGCTCCGTCATATGTGCCGTGATCAAGGTGAAGTGCTACAGGAACAGTAATTCCAAGACTCTTGTCCATAGCCTTTACCATTGCTGCCACGGTAGCAAAACCTGTCATGTACTTTCCTGCTCCCTCTGATACACCCAAGATAACCGGGCTCTTCAGCTCCTCGGCAGTCAGGAGAATGGCTTTTGTCCATTCAAGATTGTTGATATTGAACTGACCTACTGCGTAATGTCCCGCCTTGGCCTTCTTAAGCATCTCTGTAGCTGATACGATCATGTGCGTCTCCTTCCAGAATAAATAAATACACTTCTCCGGTACAAGCCCGGACTCTAGTTATTATAGCTTATGGAGCTGTCGTGTTCAACCATTATATCTAATGCCTTGTGTTCGTTTTTCACAAGGGACTCGGAAGCCTTGCCACCGAATTCTCCATCCGTAGTCCACGGAACCTCTTCTGTTGACTTGAATCTGATCTCAGAAGTCTGAAAAGAATAGAGCATCTCCGAATCTCTCCTGCCTGTGGTCAGACAATTCAATATCTCAGACATCTCTATTGGATTTCTGGGATTCCTTATCAATGTCACTTCAAAGAGACCGTCAGATAGATCCACATCACCTGAGATAATGGATCGGAAGCCGCCTACAGACTTGGAATTTGTCACCATGCCATATATGAATTCATCGTAGAGGACATTGCCGTCATATTCGACCTGCATGGAATATGAAGGGATATCCCGGAGCTGCTTTATTCCTTCAAGGATATATGCCGCTCTTCCGAACATATTCTTCATATCCTGGCTGGTCTGATAGGATACCTCGGTAAAGACGCCGAAGGCCGCCACATATACAAAATTTCTTGAATTAAGTTTGCCTACATCGATGGGATATGGTCTTCCGCATATGGCAATCTCAGCTGCATGGATCATATCCTTGTCTATACCGAGACTGCTGCCGAAATCGTTAGTAGAGCCCGCGGGAATATAACCAATCGGCACTTTTATTCTTGACCGCATCATGCCTGTCACAGCCTCATCCAATGTGCCGTCGCCGCCGCTTACTATTATTCTGTCAAACTCACACGCCCGGTCCGCTACGACTTCCGTACAGTCTCCTCTGGCCTGAGTTGTGTGAACAGTAACATCAAAATTGTTTTTTACCATAATATCCAAAATATCCGCCAGGGAGCTTTTTATCTGCTCTCTGCCGGATCTCGGATTGAATATGAAGAGAAGTTTTTTCATAAATCTCCTGATTCCATTCAATGATCAAAAGAAAATTATTCTGTAAGAAATTTTTCTATTTCATCGACCGCCCTGGATTCATCATCGCCTTCGGCGACAACGGTCACATGAACACCGGGCGCCAGCACCAGACTCATCATGCCCATTATGCTTTTAGCATTGACTTTCTTGTTATCCATTTCGAAATAGACCTGGCTATCGAAGCGGTTTGCCAGCTGAACCAGATGTGCAATCGGTGTTGCTTCCGCTGAATCTGTCATCCTGACTACGACTTCTTTTTCCATAAATCTCTTTCCTCCTCTTTTCTGATACCATCAGCAATCTCTCTTATCCGCCTTAGTCTGTGGTTTACACCCGACTTTCCTACCGGCGGATCAAGCAATTTGCCAAGTTCCTTTAACGGCATATCCGGATGAGCCAGCCTCACAGCAGCTGTCTCACGCAGCTTCTCCGGAAGAGAGCCCATGATTCCCGCGTCTTTTATTAGCATTATATCACGGACTTCTCTTACTGCGGCATCAACCATCTTACCGATATTGGCTGTCTCGCAGTTCACCTTGCGGTTCACTGCATTTTTCATATCCTTCTCGACTCTGACATTTTCAAATGCCATCATCGTAACCGGCGCTTCCATGATCTTCAGCATGTCGGATATATCATCCGCATCCTTTAGATATACTACATTCCTGCCCTGCCTTGCAACTGTCTTCGGAGATAAATCAAAACTTCTCATAACATCGCATATAAGCTTAGCTTGGGCGCTGCTTTTTGTCACTATTTCAAAATGATATCCCTTTTCCGGATCCGTTATTGACCCGGCAGACAGAAAGGCTGCTCTCATAAAAGCTCTTCTGCAGCATGGCTGCATCAGGATCAGCCTGTCGACCGTACCATCATCCCTGCCGTCTGCTTTTATCATTCTGATAAAATCTTCTGCAGTCTCTCCTCTTATAATAACAGAATCAGATGCTACATAGATATCACGGTTAACTATGTTAATAGTTTTTTTCAATAATGTAAAGTATTTTTTAATTACTCCATCTCTATCAGTACGTACCGCCGCCTCCCCGGCGCCGTCTCCGGCGACTGAACCAAAAAAGGAAAAAAATCCGGCGAGTTCGGCTATTCTGCAATGTCTCGCGCTGCTTATCCTGTTCAGCAGCTCTTCTCTAACCTTGCCTGAATATGACATATATTATTTACCGATCTTTTTATCTTTATCAATATCCCTGTGTTCTATCTTCAGTCCGAACATGGAATCATCCTTCATAAGCCTTCCATATATCTCGTTTGCCAGAGTCACCGACCTGTGTCTGCCCCCTGTGCATCCTATGGCTATCACCAGAGAATTCTTGCCTTCCTTTATATAATTCGGGATCAGAAATCTTAAAAGATCTTCCGTCTTTTCAAGAAAAGTATTGGCTTCAGGAAACTGCATCACATAATTTCTGATCTCCGGCTCATTGCCGTTATGAGGTCTCAGTTCTTTTATATAGAAAGGATTTGGCAGAAATCTGACATCAAACACCAGATCGGCATCCTGGGGTATACCATACTTAAATCCGAATGACAGGACAAGGATATTCATATTCTTGTATGACTGATCGTCTACAAAAATTTTCTTAAGTTCCGCCTTCAGCTCCCGCGTAAGGAGATGACTGGTATCAATAATATAATCTGCCTTTTCCTTCAGAAACTCTGTGGCAGTCCTCTCTTCTTTTATGCTTTCCTCTACTCTCTCATTCCCTGACAGAGGGTGAACACGCCTCGTCTCCTTATATCGTCTGACCAATGTTTGATCATCTGCATCAAGATAAAGGATCGTGCATTTCTTTCCATCCTGCTCCAGCTCATCAAGAATATTCTTCAGATGACTGAGTTTTTCACCGGAACGGATATCTATTCCTACTGCGACCTTCTTTTTCTGCATGGGGTCATTTGCCATGAGGTCCATAAAACTTTTAAGGAGAGGAACCGGCAGATTATCCACACAGTCATAGCCCAGATCCTCAAGGATCTTGAATGCCGTACTCTTGCCTGATCCTGACATTCCGGTCAAAAGGAGCAAATTGTTCATAGCGTTCTCCTTCCTATAAAAACTCTCCTGTCATTATAACCTCCGGTTCAAGCGTTACACCTGAATCTTCCCTGACCTTTGAAATCACCTCGTTTATTAAAGTCCTTACATCACCGGCCGTTGCATTGCCAAGGTTTATTATAAAACCGCAATGCTTTTCGGACACACATGCGCCGCCTACCCTGTAGCCTTTAAGACCGCTGTCTTCTATAAGCTTGCCGGCAAAATATCCTTCCGGACGCTTGAATGTGCTGCCGGCACTAGGATGCTCCAGCGGCTGTTTGTCGCGTCTCTTCTGATTCAGCTCCCGCATGCGGGCTTTAATGTTTTTTTCATCGCCGGACTCAAGGACGAGATCAACGCCGGTAATGAGTTCTTTCCTGTCAGAGAATGTACTCTTTCTGTAGCCAAATTCCAGTTCATCTCTCTTATATCTTCTTTTCTCGCCATCGGGAGTGAGTGTATATACAGCCTCCACTATGTCGCCCGTCTCTCTTCCGTAAGCTCCGGCATTCATCCGAAGAGCCCCGCCGATAGTACCGGGGATACCGGAAAGCTCTTCCATTCCGCTAAGCGAGCTGTCTGCTGCGATCCTGCTCACCCTAGAAAGCATGGCGCCGGCATCAGCATAAATATGATTCTCATTCACATTTACAGTCTTAAGCCGCACTGTGCTTATCACAGCACCGGGTATTCCCAGATCACCTACCAGGAGATTTGACCCATTTCCGATTATCATATAAGGAATGCCGTTATTATATAGAATCTCTGATACCTTTGAAAGATCTCCGGATCCAGGCTCAATATATACCTCCGCCGGACCACCGACCCGCATGGTCGTATGACCAGCCATCGGCTCTTCCAGGCTGGATTTCCCATCTGCAACTGCCGATAAAAGCTCACGTTTCAGACTGTCCGTGACGGCATCCGTCCTCTTTCTTAAAGATGTCTTCATATATGAGCATCCTTCAAAAACGCTATATATCCTCTGTATGCCTCATAGAGATCCACCTTTGAAATAATCTCCCAAGGAGCATGCATGGAAAGCACGGCTACTCCGCTGTCTATCACATTCATGCCGTAATTTCCGAGAATGTAAGCTATTGTTCCGCCGCCTCCCTTGTCTACCTTGCCAAGCTCTGCCGTCTGGAAGCAGACATCGTTTTTGTCGAAGACCTGACGGACACATGCCATATATTCAGCTGAGGCATCGTTCGATCCGCTCTTTCCTCTTGCGCCTGTGTACTTATTTATTACTATGCCTCTTCCCATATAGGATGCATTCTTCTTTTCAAATGCGTCAGCATATGTGGGATCAAAAGCAGCGCTTACATCAGATGAGAGCGCTCTTGAATTTCTAAGGGCTCTTCTGACAGACAATGCTGAATCGTCGCCTGTAAGAGCGCAGAGCTCAGCTACCGTATCCTCGAAAAATTCCGAATGCATTCCTGTCGCGCCGACTGAACCTATCTCTTCCTTGTCCACAAGGAGGCAGGCATAGGTCTCGACTCCCGGCTCGGTATCAAGGATAGCTCTGAATGATGGATATGCACATACCTTGTCATCATGACCGTAACCCATTATCATACTTCTGTCTAATCCAAAATCTCTGGCAGGACCGGCAGGTATGACCTCTATCTCAGCGGAGAGGAAATCCTCTTCCTCTATATCGTATTTCTCTTTCAAAAGAGCAAGGACATTTTTCTTTACAAGATCCTTCTCGTCCTTATCTTTTGAACTCATGGGTTCCGAACCGAAAAGTACATCCAGATCCTCGCCCTCAACTACCTTTGAGCCTTTCTTTTCCATCTGATCGCCTGCCAGATGGATCAGAAGATCTGATACTCCGAATACCGGATCACCTTCATTTTCTCCGAGATTTACATTGATCGTGGTGCCGTCTTTTTTTACTATCACACCGTGAAGAGCCATGGGAAGAGTCACCCACTGATACTTCTTTATACCTCCGTAGTAATGAGTATCAAGAAGGGCTATATCCGTATCCTCATAAAGCGGATTCTGTTTCAGATCGAGTCTGGGGCTGTCTATATGGGCTCCGAGTATGGTGAGACCGTTTGAGATCGGCTTCTCTCCGATCGTAAAAAGCGCTATGGCCTTTTTTCTGTTTACTCTGTAGACTCTGTCACCTGGTTTCAGGGGATTTTTTTCTTTTATTATCTCATCAAGATTTTTAAATCCTTTTTTCTCTGCTTCTTCAGCAAAGAAAGCTGTGCATTCACGCTCAGTCTTATGTCCGGACAGGAATTCCCTATAATCAGAAGCGAACTTCATCAGGTCATCTCTCCTGCTGCCGTCAGAATATTTTTTCCATGCATTTGGTCTTTCCATTATTTTGTCTCGTCCTTTCTTCTTATATTTTGATGATATAAATAATTACACTGACAAGATATGAGTGCAAAAATATCTCTTTTTTCTCAATTTATCCCAGGATGATCATTTATCACCGAAGCGTCCGCCGGATGTTATGTTCTCCTGCACTCTTCTGTAGAGTTCCTGCGCCGCGTTATATCCCATCTTCTTCTGTCTGTGGTTTACGGCAGCGGTCTCGCATATTACGGCCAGGTTTCTTCCTGGGCGGATAGGAAGGCTGTGGCAGACTACCTGCTTGCCAAGAATCTCTGTATATTCGTCATTGAGTCCCAGCCTGTCATATTCAGTGCCTGATTCCCATTCCTGCAGCCTTATCACCAGATCTATTCTCTGCCTCTCCTTTACGCACTCTACTCCGTAAAGGGATTTCACATCGATTATTCCTATTCCGCGAAGCTCTATAAGATATTTCGTTGTCGCCGGACTTGTGCCCATAAGAGTATTTTCATTTATCTTTCTGATCTCAACCACATCATCGGCCACCAGTCTGTGTCCTCGTCTTATAAGCTCAAGCGCTGCCTCTGATTTTCCGATCCCGGACTCTCCGATTATCAGAAGTCCCTCTCCGTATACATCCACGAGCACCCCGTGAATAGTCTTCATGGGAGCCAGAGCTTCTCCAAGAGTATAGATAAGCTCCGCCATAAACTCCGAAGTACCTCTATCCGTTCCCAGAAGCGGCACATTATATTTGTAAGCAATGTCCAGCACATAGGGCTCCGGCTCGAATCCCCGGCAATAGATGACACCCGGCAGCTGATGGGAGAAAAATTCATCATAGACTTTTATTTTTTCCTGCTCGCTTTTTGTATCCATGTAAGCATGCTCTACTGAACCTATAAGCTGAAGTCTGTCCTTTTCGAAATGCTCATAGAATCCGTTCAGCTGAAGAGCAGGTCTGTTGATATCCGGAATAATAACCTTGTGTTCGGACAGATCCATCTTGCTTGTGAAATTCTTAAGTCCCATGCGTTCTGCAATTTTAGATAATTTTGCGCCAGCCATAATGCTCCTTCCTGTAGATTTATCTTTCTCTCTTATGCCGTTCTTTTTTCGACCGGATCAGAATTTTCCTGTCTCAGAAAGCATTGTACCACATCCGTAAAAAAGTATGCAGTCAGCACTATCCTGCCCGGATAAGAAAATCAGTCCGATCCTTTGCCATGAAGATAATCATAAACTGCATTTGCTGCAGCAGAATTCATACCCGGCACAGATGCTATCTCCTCTGCAGTCGCTTTTTTCAGGTCATCTGCGGAAATGAAATGTCCCATAAGAGCCAGCCTTCTCTTCTCGCCAATGCCAGGTATATCATCAAGAAATGAGTGATACGCATTCTTGCTTCGGAGAGACTTATGATATGTGATCGCAAAGCGATGCGCTTCATCCTGAAGTCTTGTGATCAGTCTGAATGCATCGCTTCCCGTATCTATAGGAAGCTCTTCAGAGTGATAGTAAAGACCTCTGGTTCTGTGTCTGTCATCCTTTACCATTCCACATACGGGGATATCAAGTCCCAGCTGCTTCAGAACATCCTCGGCGATATTCACCTGGCCTTTTCCGCCGTCCATCATTATTATATCCGGAAATCTGGTAAAAGATCCGCTCTCGGTTCCGAGTCCCTGTTTTTTCAGTTCTTCTATCTCTTCGAGACCGTGTGTGAATCTTCTGGTCAGAACTTCCCTCATGGAAGCGTAATCATTCGAGCCCTTTACCGTCTTTATCCTGAATTTCCTGTAATCATTCCTTAAAGGTCTGCCGTTTTCAAAGACAACCATTGAACCTACAGACTGATATCCGTTTGTATTGGATATATCATACGCTTCCATGCGCTTTGCGCCTTCCGCGCCTATGAGAGACGCCAGCTCCCGCATGGCGCCCTCAGTCCTCTTCTCGTCTTTCTTTATTCTGTCTCTGTCCTGATTCAGAACTATCTCGGCATTTTTCCCGGCAAGCTGCAAAAGCTTTGCCTTCTGTCCTCTTTTCGGTACTCTGATGTGGACAGATCCCTGTCTTTTATCAGCCAGCCATTCCTCATAAAGGTCCATGTTCTCCGGCTCGCATGGAAGATATATCTCATTTGGTATAAAAGGCGTCCCTGAATAGAACTGCTGGAGGAAAGCCTCTGTGATTTCCCCATCAGTATCATCCGGCGAGACAGACAGGAAGAAATGATCCCTTCCTATCATTCTCCCACTTCGCACGAAAAATACTTGAATGACAGCATCATTTCCTTCGCGGGCTATTGCTATGATATCCTGATCATCGCTGTCAGTCCGGGTGATCTTCTGTTTCTCAACACATGATTTTACGGCATTGATAAGATCCCTGTATCCGGCTGCCTTTTCAAAATCAAGAGCATCCGATGCTTCCTGCATTTCGCTTGTCAGTCTGTCTATTACAGGCTTATCGTTTCCTTTCAGAAATTCCAGAGCCTGATCGACATTTACTTTGTATTCCTCCGGTGACACAAATCCTGTACATACGCCCCGGCACTGCTTCATATGGTAGTTCAGGCAAGGTCTTCCCTTTCCGATCGATTCCGGAAATTTTCTGTTGCAGGTTCTCAGATGAAATACCTTCTGCACGAGATCTATAGTCTCTCTCACAGCATTACCGCTGGTAAAGGGTCCGAAATATCTGCTCTTGTCTCTTATCATGCGGCGTGCAAAAATGACTCTGGGGTATTCCTCACCCAGAGTCACCTTTATATAAGGATAAGTCTTATCGTCCCGGAGCATGGTATTATATCTGGGTCTGTGTTCCTTTATCAGGTTACATTCCAGAATCAGTGCCTCAAGCTCCGAATCAGTCACGATGTATTCGAAATGATCAATATGTTCGACCATTCTCTGTTTCTTTATGCCCTCATCGTGACTGGCCTGAAAATATTGATGAACACGTTTCGTAAGGCTCTTGGCTTTCCCGATATAAATAATCGTGTCAGACCTGTCCCTCATTATATATACTCCCGGCTGATCCGGAAGCTTTTTTAATTCTTCCTGTATATCAAACATAAATCATAAAGAACCGCTGCCCTGATCATTCCCTTTCTCAGCAGTATTCTCTCCTTCTTTCTGTCCTTCAAGGAAATCGTCCGAATCCGGAAGTATCGTATCTTCACCGATCGATTGAGTTGCATTACTGTCGGAGCCGGACAGCTCATTCTCTGATTCAGGTTCAGGAATGCCCTTCATTCTTCTGAAAATATCCATGAATTCCTTACCTGTGATAGTCTCTTTTCTGTAAAGATATCCGGCAATATGATCAAGAATGTCACGGTTTTCTTTTAAAAGGTCAATGGCTTTCTTATGAGCTGTTTCAATTATCTCCCTGACCTCACCGTCTACATCAGCTGCCGTACGGTCTGCACATTCCATCGAGGCAGCTCCCTCCAGGTACTGGCTCTTTACGGTGGCGAGTCCCATCATTCCAAACTTATCCGACATACCGAACCTGGTAACCATATTTCTGGCTATGGATGTAGCCTGCTCTATATCATTGGCTGCGCCTGATGTGGGCGATTCAAATATCAGTTCTTCGGCTGCGCGTCCCGCCATAAAAGTAGTGATTTTGGCAAGAAGCTCGTCTTTGGTCTGAAGGAATTTTTCTTCTTCAGGCGTCTGCAGGGTATATCCAAGTGCTCCCATTGTACGCGGAACTATTGTGATCTTCTGAACAGGCTCAGAATTTCTCTGGAGAGCTGATACGAGAGCATGACCGACCTCGTGATAGGAGACGATCTTTCTCTCTTTGTCTGACATAACGCGGTCTTTCTTCTCCTTGCCGCCTACTGCCACAAGTTCAAAAGCATCAAACAGATCCGCCTGATTTACATACTTTCTGCCTTTCTTTACCGCATTGATCGCAGCTTCATTTATGATGTTAGCAAGATCGCTTCCCACCAGTCCTGCTGATGCGAGAGCAATTGCGTGAAGATCTACGGTATCGTCCATGGGCACATCTTTGGCATGAACCTTCAGAGTCTCTTCACGGCCTTTGAGGTCAGGTCTGTCTACTATAATTCTTCTGTCAAACCGTCCCGGACGAAGAAGCGCCTTGTCGAGAACCTCAGGTCTGTTCGTAGCCGCCAGTATCAAAATACCCTTTGAAGAGTCAAAGCCGTCCATCTCTGCAAGGAGCTGGTTCAAAGTCTGCTCACGCTCGTCATTTCCTCCGCCGTAACGCGAATCTCTTGACTTACCTATAGCATCTATCTCATCAATGAATATGATACAGGGAGCCTGCTTCTGTGCTTCCTTGAAGAGGTCACGGACTCTTGAAGCTCCGACTCCGACAAACATCTCCACGAAATCAGATCCTGCAAGAGAGAAGAAGGGCACTCCGGCCTCACCTGCAACAGCCTTTGCAAGGAGAGTCTTTCCTGTTCCGGGAGGACCCACGAGGAGGGCTCCCTTCGGAAGCTTCGCTCCGATCTCTGTGTATTTTCTCGGATTATGAAGGAAATCGACGACTTCCTGCAGCGACTCCTTCGCTTCGTCCTGTCCGGCTACATCCTTGAAGGTAACGCCTGTGGATTTCTCAACATAAACCTTGGCGTTGGACTTCCCTACTCCGAACATACCATCGGATCCGCCCATCCGCTTCATCAGCACACTTATTAATACCCAGAAGAGCACAAGAGGTATGACAAAGGAAAGGATATTCAGAATTACAGCGCCTGTATTTCCCTGAGTCTTTGCCTTTATTATTACGTTCTTTTTCTTCAGCAGGGGCAGAAGGTCATCATCCTGTATATAAGTCGTATAATAGGTCTTTTCTATCTCCTGCCCTGTCATCCTTGTAAGATAATTTTCAGCATTTGAATTATTGGATTTTTCTCTCTCGGATGCGACCTTTTTCAGCTCTATCTCAATCCTGTTGCCGGTAAAAGTGACGGATTTTACATCTCCCTTTTCCACCATCTTTAAGAATTTCGTATAGGTGACTGATTCCGACAGACCGCTAGATGAATTGCTGTATATCATGCTTGTGATAAATACGGCAATTATCGTAAACAGGATGAATATAATGAGCGGCTGCTGGTGTCTGTTGCCATTTTGATTATTCTGGTTGTTATCGTTCATTCTTTTTCCTCAGGATAAATCTGACTTTTCTTACATTCAAATGGATTCATTCTTTTCAACATTCGGAATCCGCCAGCCTTTCATTTATGCCTGAACATCATCAAATTCCTTGGTGACTGATGCTGATGGAGCAGGTGTGATAAGACTCACGATCACTGTGAAGACCAGACTTACAATGAAAGCCGGGAGGAGTTCATATATATCCCAGTTTCCTCCGAGCGGACGGATGAAGAATTTCCAGATAAATATCATTATACCACCGGAGAGCATTCCTGCCAGAGCTCCATGCCTGTTTGCCCGTCTCCAAAAAAGTGCCAGAAGCATAACGGGGCCGAAAGAAGCGCCGAAGCCTGCCCATGCGAAGCTGACGATCTTAAAGACGGAACTGCCGGGATCTCTTGCTATGACAATCGAGATTGCAGCTATTACAAGCACTGTAATTCTGGCGAGTCTGACTTTCTGTTTCTCGGATAGCTTCAGATGGAATACATCGACAAGGAGATTTTGTGAGAAAGAAGACGACGCAGCCAGGAGCTGTGAATCTGCAGTAGACATGGTGCAGGCCAGGATGCCGGCAAGTATTACTCCTGCTATAAGGGCTGTTATTATTCCATGCTTACTGAGAATATTTGCTATCTCAACTACAGTATTTTCAGCTTCTGATGAATTTGCGAAGCTGTCAATAACGCCCTCTTGAGACATAGCATATCCTATAACGCCAATAAGAATTGCCGCACCCATTGATATAAATACCCAGATCGTGGCGATCCTTCTTGACAGCTTTATTTTTTTATCATCCTTTATAGCCATGAATCTAAGGAGAATGTGCGGCATTCCAAAATATCCGAGACCCCAGGCAAGAGTTGAAACAATCGTAAGAAACGAATAAGGAGCTGACGTCTTGTCCGCGACATCAGCTGTCATGGTAAGGCTTAAATATCCCTTTACGCTTTCAGCAGATGCCATCACATTGTCCCAGCCTCCGGCTCTCATAATTCCATAGAATATCACTATGAAAAGTGCTGCCGTCATAACTATAGACTGAATCAGGTCTGTAAATGACGCCGCGAGAAATCCACCGAGCATTGTATAGAAGACAATGACAATTGCGCTTATAACCATTGCCGGAAAGTAGGGTACATTGAATAATTTAGAAAACAGCTTTCCGCATGCCGAAAAACCGCTTGCGGTATAGGGAACGAAAAAAATAAGGATCCAGATAGCGGATATTCCTACGAGAAGACCTGTTTTATCGTGAAATCTTTTCTCGAAGAAATTAGGAATGGTTATCGCTTTTATTCTCTCGGAATATCTTCTCAATCTCTTGGCTACAATGAGCCAGTTAAGGTATGTTCCTATTCCCAGTCCAAGCGCCGTCCAGAAAGGCGATGCAATACCGCTTATAAATGCAAGTCCGGGCAGCCCCATCAGAAGCCAGCTTGACATATCTGACGCCTCGGCGCTCATAGCCGTGGCAATTGGTCCAAGTGTCCTTCCTCCCAGATAGAAATCGTCTGAACTCCTGTTTCTTTTTGAGAATCTGACGCCTATATAAATGATTATCGCCATGTAGGCGATAATCGCTATTGTAATTCCAATCTGAGCTGTAGTCATAATCCCTCCACTCATCTCATAAGATCTTTGCCAGGAAATTCTTAAGACGGTCATTCTTCGGATGATCAAATATATCCTCCGGCGTACCGGTCTCCAATATCTTTCCGTCCGCCATGAAGACAACACGGTCTGCCACTTCTCTGGCAAATCCCATCTCATGAGTCACAACAGCCATGGTCATGCCGTCTCCTGCCAGACTCTTCATTACCTCCAGCACCTCTCCGACCATTTCAGGATCCAGAGCCGATGTAGGCTCGTCAAAAAGCATTATCTCAGGATCCATGCAGAGTGCCCTTACAATGGCAATTCTCTGCTGCTGTCCGCCTGACAGCTGAGAGGGATAAGTGTCCGCTCTGTCATCCAGATTTACTTTTTTTAGAAGTTCATGCGCTTTCTTTTCCGCCTCATCGTGCGGTTTCTTAAGAAGCACCTCAGGCGCCAGGGTCATGTTACGAAGCACTGTCATATTGGGAAAGAGATTGAAGTGCTGAAAAACCATACCCATCTTCTGGCGGTGAAGATTTATGTCAACCCTGGAATCAGTGATATCTACGCCATCTACAAATATGCTTCCGGAAGTCGGCAGCTCGAGAAGGTTTAAGGAACGAAGCAAGGTTGATTTTCCGGAGCCTGACGGACCGATTATTACAACCACTTCTCCCTTATCAATGTCGAGCGATACCCCGTCAAGGGCGTGGATCTTTCCTTCAAGATAATGCTTCTTCAGATTTTCGACATGGATCAGATGCTCATCTTTCATTTGCCCGGAGCCTCCTCTCCACTTTGCCCTCAATATATGTCATCAAAAGTACAATAATAAGATACATGGCTGCTACTATAAGGAGCGGCAGATATACCTGCAATGTCGTCGCTCTTATTATGTCTCCGGCCTTTGTCAGATCTCTTATTCCGACATATCCGGCTATGGATGTCTCCTTGAAGAGAGTGATGAACTCGTTCATAAGAGCCGGCAGCACATCCTTTATTACCTGAGGCACAATAATATATCTCATGGTCTGAGTATAGTTGAATCCGAGTGATCTTCCGGCTTCAAACTGTCCCTCGTCTATAGACATTATACCGCCTCTTATTATTTCAGCGACATAAGCTCCGGAATTCAGACCGAAAGCAAACATGGCGACAGGAATCCCGTTTCTCCATGAACTGAAAATCATGAAATAGCAGATAAGGAGCTGGACTACGGTAGGAGTGCCTCTTATTATCGTGATGTAGATTTTAAAAATAAAATTAAAAAATGACAGAATATAATATGATGCGTTCTTTCTGCGGCGCATTCTCTCTATGTTCTTGTCATAAGCGGCTCTTACCGCGCCCGCGACGATACCTATGATAATTCCTAAAACCGCGGCGGCCAGTGTGATGATTATTGTATTCCCGAAACCTTTCAGCAAAAGCTGCCAGCGGTCTTTCTGCAGGAACGCCTGCGAAAAGCTATCCTTAAATGACATTTTCTCATTCCTTGATATATTTAGATACTATAGAATCTATAGTGCCGTCATCCTTCAGTTCCTTAAGAGCCTTGTTGAGGTCTTTTCTAAGCGAGTCATTGCCCTTCTTCACGCAGATGGCGTACTTTTCATTGGCATAAGCGCTGTCTAAAATCTTGAGTCCCTTATTTGCCTTTACATATGCCTTTGCCGGCTCGTTATCAATGATGACACAGTCTACCTTGCCCTGCTTAAGTGCTTCCACTGCATCGGGACCGCTCTTGTATTTCACGACTGCATCTTCACCGTATCCGCCGTTTTTTGGAGAATCTGAAGCGTAAATATCGCCGGTCGTTCCCTGCTGGACACCTATCTTGTTCTTGGATGAGATATCATCCACGCTCTTTATCGGCGAATCTTCAACTACAATTACAGACTGAACCGCATTGGCATAGCTGTCTGTAAAATCGACATTTTTCTTTCTGTCCGGGGTGACTGTCATTCCTGCCATACCGAAATCATACTTGCCCTGGGATACACCGGCGATGATGGAATCAAATTCCACATCCTCGATCTCCAGTTTCTTGCCCATCTTCTTTGCAAGAGCATTTGCAATGTCAATATCTATTCCCTTCATGGTCTTGCCGTCGACATACTCATAGGGCGGGAATGTCGCGTTTGTAGCCATGATCAGCTTGCTGCCGGATCCGGCCTTGCATGATGTGAGTGTTCCCACCGCAAGAGCGGCAGCAAGTGCAAGTCCTGCTATTTTCTTGAAATTTTTCATTTGGTCCTCCTTAAGACAAAATTGCTTTATCGCTTGTAAATTCTTCTCCGGACACCTCTTCAAATTTCTGCAGCAGATCTTCTATCGTAAGACCTGCCTTCTCTTCTCCTGAGATGTCGAATATGATCTTTCCTTCGTTCATCATAATAAGTCTGTTGCCATGAACGATGGCATCATGCATATTATGAGTGACCATAAGTGTTGTCAGATGATTTTCAGAAACTATCCTGTCTGTTGTCTCAAGCACCTTTGCTGCGGTCTTAGGATCAAGCGCCGCCGTATGCTCGTCGAGAAGCAGCAGTTTCGGCTTCTGCAGGGTCGCCATCAGAAGTGTCAGAGCCTGTCGCTGCCCTCCGGACAAAAGCCCGACCTTGGCCGTCAGCCTGTCCTCAAGTCCCAGGTTCAGAGTGGCAAGGGCATTTTTAAAACGCTCTTTCTCAGACTTTGTCACACCCCATCTGAAGCATGACCTGCGCTTTCCTCTTCTGGCAGCCAGTGCCATATTCTCAATTATTTCCATGTCAGCAGCCGTTCCGTTCATGGGATCCTGAAATACCCGTCCCAGATATTTCGCCCTCTTGTATTCGGAGAGAGCTGTCACATCAACTCCGTCAAGGACTATGGAACCTGTATCCACCGGCCACACACCGGCCAGAGCATTTAAGAAAGTAGACTTGCCTGCTCCGTTTCCTCCTATGACAGTTACAAAATCACCGTCATTCAGATCAATAGAGACGCCCCGGAGCGCCTTCTTCTCATTGACCGTACCGGGATTGAAAGTCTTTTTGATATCACTCACACGAAGCATTTATTTGACCTCCTTATTAGATGAACGATAAGGATGAGCCGCTTTTTCCTTCAGATATGGAACTGCCATAAATACTGCCACTATAACAGACGAGATCAGCTTCATGTCCTCGGACGGTACCTTGAACCAGAGAACCACTCCGTATATCAGGTAATAAATAATGGCTCCTGCTACAACGAATCCCATTCTCAACATGAAATTCATCTTTTTTCCGAAAAGAGCATTTCCAATCACATCGCCTATTATTACAGCAGCAAGTCCTATAACGATGGAACCGCGTCCCATATTGATATCTGAAAATCCCTGATACTGGGCTATGAGGCCGCCGGAGAGTGCGACCAGTCCGTTTGAAAGAGCAAGAGCTATAACCTTCATTGCTCCTGTATTGATTCCCTGTGCAAGTGACATATGAGGATTGCTTCCGGTCGCTCTTATGGCGCTTCCCTGTTCGGTACCGAAGTATATGTACATAAGAATCATCACGCATACATCGAAAATGATGGCTGTTATTATTGTCTTCGGTATGTACCGCAGCGATACTATCACATGAAAATTATCTACCGACAGCGCCTTGTTGGCGCCTCCCATAATATGGAGATTTATCGAATAGAGCGCAAACTGAGTAAGTATTCCTGCAAGTATATCAGGTATGCCAAATACCGTATGCAGAAATCCTGTGATGAGACCTGCTCCGATTCCGGCGGCAAATGCAATAAGCAGAGCGACCGGCACAGGTACTCCCGACAGTATCAGCATGACTGTCACGGCTCCGCCCGTCGCGAAAGTACCGTCTACAGTCATATCAGGAAAGTTCAAAAGTTTGAAGGTCATGAAGACTCCGAGAGCCATTATGCCCCATATAAGTCCCTGCGCTATGTCTCCGGGCAGCATTCCCAGGAAAGATGCCATAAATATCCTCTTTTCTTAAAAGCCGGCTTCTGTCAGTCAGCCTTGATTTCCTTGTAATCAGACGGTATCTTGATTCCAAGAGCGTCTGATAATTCCTTATTATATTCCTTTGTGACGGAAGGAGCGGTCTTTATTTCCATCTTTGACGGATCCTTTCCGTTTACAAGAATATCGTATGCCATGTCGCCTGTCTCTTTTCCAAGCTCATAATAATCTATTGAAAGAGTCGCGATTCCGCAGGACTTGGCGATACCCTCTTCACCTGCGATCACGGGAATCTTTGCCGGGACTACCACATTCTTGATATTCTCGGCACATGACGCTGCTGTATTATCAGTAGGAATATAAAGTGCGTCCTCATTCTGGCATGCGCTCTTTGTAACAGTAGACACATCATTGGTATCCGAGAAAGTATAAGCCTTTACTGTGAGTCCTTTTTTCTCCAGAGCCTTCTTTACTACATTTGCCTGATATTTTGAATTTGACTCAGCTGAGCAGTAAAGGATACCTATCTTCTTTGCGTCAGGCAGAAGCTCTGAAAACATATCAGCCTGCTTATCAAGAGGAGCAAGGTCAGATGTACCTGTCACATTCTTGCCGGTCGTACCCTTCCAGTCGGAGATATTGAGAGCGGACGCATAATCGGTGATCGATGTTCCCACTACAGGAATTTTGCTTGTAGCAGAAGATGCCGCCTGGAGAGACGCTGTGGCATTTGCCATGATAAGATCATATCCGGCTGTCACGAATCCGTTGCAGATGGTCGCGCAGGTAGCGGAATCACCTGATGCGTTCTGGACATCGATTTTTACATTTCCTCCAAGCTTTTTCTTTAATTCATCCTTGAATCCCTTTGTGGCTGCGTCAAGAGCCGGGTGCTGAACCAGCTGGCATACACCTATCTTATAAGTCTTGCCGCTTTTCTTTTCCGATCCGCTCTTGGAAGAACTTCCGCAAGCTGTAAGCGATGTGGCAAAAACTGCCGCTGCCAGTCCGGCAGCAAGTATTCTCTTTTTCATAATATGCCTCCTCTTATTCCTGAATGTTTATGCATATACTTTCAGACAATATCACGTTAACTTCATGAAGTCAATCAGGGAGTCAGCAGTTAATTATTTTTCTTCTACTATAATTCCCTGCTTTCCCATCTTATCGTAAGCTCTCCTGCATGCCGAAATGGGATATTCCGTTATTCCTTTTTTCAGGGGATCCGCAAAACTGCATACGCCGCGTTTTATGTCATAACCGGTAAGCACCAGAGTGTGGTGTGAACCGTTCATATCAGTAAGCCCCCACATAATTACAGGATGACCTGACCTCACATATAAAAGCAGTCCGTCAAATGATTCGCCGGTAATATTAACGATGCGAAGAGAAGCTCCATGATCTTTTACCGCTTTTTTCATTGCATCCGCAATCGGTCCTGCATTGCACCAGTAACCCATTCCTCTGGCCTCTTCATGCGGAGACCCTCCGGTAAATCCCTTGTCCGGATCATCAGAATATGCAAGATATTTATCAGCAATATCAGTCTTATTAAGATTCATCCCGTAATAATTTAAAAGTATGGTAGCAGAAACTGACTCGCAGCCGGTCGGAAGCTCGGGATATTGCTCAATGTTTTTTACATCAAGAGACACATAAGCATTTGCCTGCTCTGCTATTGTATGTTCTATGGCAGCCACCTTGTCATAAGCCGTCCTGTAATCGCCGTCAGACATAGCGCTCACATATTCAGACGTCAGAGATTCTATAGCCGATCTGCAAGCAGAATCCATACCCGTCTTATTATTCTCTGACGCTACTTTTGTGTAATAATTTTCCGTCTCCTTTTTCGATGACTTATACTTTTCTTCTAATTCAAGATAAAGCTTTTGAATCGAAGTCTTATCGCTTTCTGTAATCTTGCCCGCAACTTTTTTATTCTTATATGCTTCAAGTTTATCAAGATAATCAGTCCTGCTGCCGTCATCCAGAATAGATCTGTCAATATATGACCGCATCCGGCTAATTTTATTATCAATAGAAGAGACAGAACCATCAGCGATTTTGTCCTGATTTTCTTCCTCTGTATCAGACCGCAAAAAAAGGTATCCGGCAAGCGCTCTGAAGCTGCCGGATTGAATTCCCGAAACCACTGCTGTAAATACAAGAAAGGCGATCGACAGAACCAGCAGGATGATGAGAGCCTTTAACCTGCTCTTCTTTTTCATATCATAAAGCTCTTAAATGCTTCAAAGACAGATCAAGTATGGGAGCTGAATGAGTCAGAGCCCCGCTTGATACATAGTCTACGCCGAGGTCCGCTATGGATCTTATATTCTCACGGGTTATATTGCCGGAAACCTCAGTCTGTGCTCTGCCGGCAATAATAGACACAGCCTCCTTCATGGTATCGTGATCCATATTGTCAAGCATGATAATATCGGCGCCGGCCTCGACAGCCTCTCTTACCATGTCAAGGTTCTCTACTTCTATTTCGATTTTTCTGACAAAAGGAGCATACTCCTTTGCCGCCTTCACAGCTTCCTTCACACCTCCGGCAGCTCCTATGTGATTGTCCTTCAAAAGCACTCCGTCCGAGAGATTATATCTGTGATTGTATCCGCCTCCGATACGCACCGCGTATTTTTCAAAAAGCCTCATGTTCGGAGTAGTTTTTCTCGTATCCAGAAGCTTTGTATGAGTCCCGTCAAGAAGCTTTGCGGATTCATGAGTATATGTCGCGATCCCCGACATCCTCTGGAGAAAATTTAAAGCTGTCCTTTCTCCTGACAGAAGAACCCTTATGTCTCCGTTTACAACAGCAGCTTTGTCTCCCTTATGGACATGATCACCGTCTTTTTTCGATCTGATTATCTCTGTATCCGGATCCAGAAGCTCAAAGACTCTTGCGAATATATCCAGACCGCACAGTATTCCGTCTTCCTTTACAATAAGATCTACCGTGCCTTTTACATAATCTTTCATTATTGAATTTGTCGTGACATCCTCACTTGAGATGTCCTCCTCAAGCGCCATCATGATAAGCTTATCCGCCTGAAGTTTCATTGTAATAGGATCCATCAGCTGTTATGCACCTCTCTGCCTGTAATCTTGTTCTCACGGTCAATTTCTGCCCAGATGGCAGTCTTCATGCCCGATTCAAACTTGTCCATATCCACATAATCATCCGGATCCAGATAATAAAAACGCTGGATCTCGGTATCATCCTTGTCAAGGAGAGTATTGAAAAAACGTCTCTCTCCCCTCATCTCATCCGAAGCATCACGTTCCACCATATTAAGAGCCGCCCTCTTTGCAAATACAAGACTCTCAAGAAGAGAATTGCTTGCCAGTCTGTTAGCGCCATGCACACCATTGCAGGCTGTCTCTCCGGCAGCATAGAGATGTTTCATGGTCGTATGGCTGTACTGATCCACCCATACCCCGCCCATGAAATAATGCTGAGCGGGAACCACAGGCAGCCAGTCCTTTCTTGCGTCTATTCCAAGACTCATGCAATGCTCAAAGATATGAGGAAATCTCTTCACTATATCGACCTTGGTTATGCATGTCATATCAAGCCATACATGTTTTGTTCCGTCGATCCGCATCTGCTTTAATATTTCCTGGGACAGGACATCTCTCGGCAGAAGCTCATCTGCAAACCTATTTCCGTTCTTGTCCAGAAGATGCGCGCCCTCGCCTCTTACAGATTCGGATATCAGAAATCTTCTTTCTTTTTTAGTGGAATAAAGAGTCGTCGGATGTATCTGGATATAATTCACATGGTCCAGCTTTATCCCGTGCCGAAGAGATATGCCGAGAGCATCTCCTGTAAGATGCGGGAAGTTGGTCGAATTCTCGTATATTCCTCCTATGCCTCCGCATGCCCACATGACATGATTTGCAAACACCGGTTTTCTCTCTCCATCCTGAGTCTCGATAAGGACGCCGTCACATGAATTGTCGCGTTCCAGAATATCTATCATAGGAGTATGAGTAAGAAGAGTCACATTATGCAGATTCTCCACCGCGCGAAGGAGCTTTGACGTGATCTCCTTTCCTGTCTCATCATCATGATACATGATCCTGTTGGTCGAATGCGCGCCCTCTCTTGTGAACCTGTACGACCCGTCCGCATTCTTGGTGAACTCGACCCCGTAGCCTATAAGCTCGTGAATTATATTTCTCGACGACCTTATCATGATATCGACTGACTCTGCCCGGTTCTCATAATGGCCGGCCTTCATCGTATCCTCATAATAAGAATCATAATCGCCGTCATCCTTCAGGACGCATATTCCGCCCTGAGCCAGAAACGAATCAGATTCCTCCAACCCGCCCTTGGTTATCATAAGTATCTGATAATCGCGTGGCAGATGCAGGGCCGTAAAGCAGCCGGCCACACCATCACCAACTATGATCACATCATATCTTCTGCCAATTCCAGCTGACATTTCGATATCCTCTCTAGAAAAATCTCACGCGAGACGAAGCATCTCTTCCATCGGACGTCTTGCCTTGTCCATTATATCATCAGAGAGAGTTATCTCCGGTTCCTCATCACAAAGAGCATGAAGCACCCTCTCCAGGCTCACCTTTTTCATATTCGGACACAGCTGCATGGGACCTGCCGTATAGAATTTCTTGTCAGGATGACGGGTTTTCAACTGATGCAAAACACCCATTTCAGTCACAATAATAAATTCATCTGCATCCGAATTATCAACATACTTTATTATTCCCGAAGTCGAGCCTACATAATCCGCTCTTGACACCACGTCCGGCACGCACTCCGGATGCACCAGTACAAGTGCTCCCGGCTTCAGCTCCTTTGCCTTGTCGATCTGTTCAGGCGTAATGGAATTATGAACATGACAAAATCCATCGTTAAAAATAAAATGCTTCTCCGGCAGCTGATCATCAATGAAATGCGCAAGATTTCTGTCAGGAATAAAATAAATGTCCTTTGCCGGCAGCTTCCTCACGATATTAAGAGCATTTGCCGAGGTAACGCAGACGTCGCTCTCCGCCTTCAATTCCGCTGTTGAATTCACATAGCAGACCACGGCGCAGCCGGGATATTCCTTTCTCACTTCTCTTATCATTTCGACAGTCGCCATATGAGCCATAGGGCAGTCAGCATTGATCTCAGGAATTATGACCTTCTTGCCCGGATTCAATATCTTTGCGCTCTCGCCCATAAAACGGACTCCGCAAAGTACGATCATATCAGCGTCCGTCTCCGTCGCACGTCTGGCAAGATAAAAGGAATCACCTATCTCATCAGCAATATCCTGCACATCATCCGGGACATAATAGTGGGCAAAAATCCTGGCATTCTTTTCTTTTGCCAGTTCCCTTATCCTGTCTTTCATAACACTAATTTCTGACATCTTAAATCCTCTGTTCTTATTCTCACATATTGCCGGAAGGGAATCCCTCAAATACTGTAGCAGCCTTGTATTTAAAGCGGTCTTCAAATGATACCTTTATTACGGCAGCATTATGGACCGGTTCAGACCAGAAATCCTTAAGTTCCTTATTCTTTATTACAGCAAGGATCGCGTGGATAATTGCTCCGTGCCCGAAGGCAAAAGCAGTCCTCTCATCGCCGTGTCCGAATTCGTTATACATATTATCCATGAACTTTTCAGCCCTTACAAGAAGATGTTCGAAGCTCTCTGCACCCTCAGGCATCTTTACATGAGCGGGATCGTGGAAAAAGTCATGCTCAAATACGGGATCAATGAGACCGACTTCCTTCCCTTCATATACGCCAAAACTCATCTCAATAAGAAGACGTTCTTTTTTAAAGCATTCCCGGCCCAGACCTGTCACATGTTCCGCTGTCTCAATAGTCCTTATTAAAGGGCTGGTCATTATGACATCCGGTTTAATGTTATTATTTCTTATGAAAGTTCCGGCCATCTCAGCCTGCCGTATGCCTTTCTCATTCAGATGAGTGTCTGTCCTTCCCTGCAGCATATGATGTATGTTCATGTCTGTCTGACCATGTCTGATCAGATATAGATAAGCCATATTTCGACTCCTGTCGTTAACACTGTTTTATATCTGAAAACACCCCGGGGCTTCCGGGGTGAAAATAACTTCTTCGGCAAATTACATTTCACTTATGAGTTCCTGAGAACGATTCTCATTAAGAGTCTTTGCCAGCTCTGTGAACTTCTCATAAGGTACGTCATGCAGCTGCTTCTTCACTCCGCGGACAGTTACGGATACAGTGCCGGATTCAACTTCCCGGTCACCTATTACAAGGATATATGGATCCTTGTAATTCTTGAATGACTTGATCTTCTCATTCATGTTCTTATCCGCGTAATCAGCTTCCACTCTTATTCCGGCGTTCTCAAGCGCGTCTGCGACTTTCTTCGCATATTCATTATGTTCAGGCTTGATAGGAACGATTCCTACCTGATAAGGACTCATCCAGAAGGGGAAAGCGCCCTTATAATTCTCGATAAGAATTCCCATGAATCTCTCGATAGAACCGAATATTGCGCGATGAAGCACGACAGGCTGCTCCAGCCTTCCATCTTTATCCTGATATGTCAGGCCGAAATTATGGGGAAGCTGGAAATCAAGCTGAACCGTACCGCACTGCCACTCTCTGCCGAGAGCATCCTTTATCTGCAGATCGATCTTCGGTCCGTAGAAAGCGCCGTCGCCCTCATTGACCTCATATCCACCCTTGCCGTATTTCTTGTCCAGAATTCTTCTGAGAGCATCCTCGGCATGATTCCAAACCTCTATATCTCCCATGAAATCATCCGGCCTGGTAGAGAGCTCTGCTCTGTATGTTATGCCAAATGTACGATAGATCTCGTCAGCTATCGAAAGGATATTGTCAATTTCCTCCTCTATCTGTGACTCGGCAACGAAAGTATGGTCGTCATCCTGCCTGAACTCCTGCACGCGGAAGAGTCCGTTCAGCTGACCTGACTTTTCTTTTCTGTGAATGACATCCAGCTCATTGTACCTTATAGGAAGTTCCTTATAAGAATGAATAGTCCTCTTGTAAGTAAGCATGGCGTTGGGGCAGTTCATAGGCTTTGCCGCCATTGTGTCAGGATCCTCAAAAGTGCCGTTGGAACCCGGAATTATGAACATATTATTTACATAGTGAGCCCAGTGTCCGGATATGAGCCAGAGCTTTCTGTTATTGATCACCGGAGCCGATATCTCCTGATAACCGTTCCTGTCATGCACCTCTCTCCAGTATTTGATCAGGGCGCGGTAAGCCTTCCATCCTCTGGGAAGCCAGTAGGGCATTCCGGGAGCTGTATCATTAAACATGAAAAGATCGAGCTTGGGTCCGATCTTCTTATGATCCCGTTCCATAGCCTCTCTCACGAGAGCAAGATGCGCCTTCAATTCGTCCTTTGACGGAAAAGCATAGAGATAGATCCTCTGCATCATATCATTATGCTCGTCGCCTCTCCAGTAAGCGCCTGATGCCGACTTTATCTTGAACGCGGCATTCAGAAGTTCTGCAGAATTATCCACATGAGGTCCCCGGCAGAGATCCACATAATCATCGCCTGTATAATAAACGGTGATGACCTCATCATCCGGCAGATCCTTTATAAGCTCGGTCTTGTATTTCTGATCCTTGAAGATCTCCAGAGCCTCCTCCTTCGATACTTCCTTCCTGGTCCAGTCTTCCTTCCTTTTAAGGATCTCTCTCATCTTATTTTCAATGGGTTCAAAATCATCCTGAGTGAGAGGTCTTGGAAGAATAAAATCATAATAGCATCCATCAGCTATCTGGGGACCGATAGCGTACTGAACCTTGCCTTTTCCGAATATCTCTATTACTGCCTTTGCCAGTATATGGGCAAGTGAATGCCTGTAAACTGACAGATATTGTTCTTTATCCATAATGCATTCCTTCTATTCATATCATATGATTGTATCAAATTTCCGCATTCGTCCTCTGCCTTATCAGTGCTTAGGAATAAGCACGCTCTTTCCTCCCATGTAAGGTCTCAGCACTTCAGGGATTCTTACAGAACCGTCTTCATTCAGATTGTTCTCAAGGAAAGCTATAAGCATTCTCGGGGGAGCGACGACTGTATTATTAAGAGTATTGGCAAAATACTTCTCTCCGTCGGCATTCCTTACCCTGATCTTCAAGCGTCTCGCCTGGGCGTCTCCGAGATTCGAGCATGAGCCGACTTCAAAATACTTCTTCTGGCGGGGAGACCATGCTTCAACATCACATGACTTTACCTTGAGATCAGCCAGATCTCCCGAACAGCATTCAAGAGTTCTTACCGGTATGTCCATGGAGCGGAAGAGCTCTACTGTATAAGACCAGAGCTTATTGTACCAGTCCCATGCCTCCTCCGGACGGCATACGACGATCATCTCCTGCTTTTCGAACTGATGGATCCTGTAGACTCCGCGCTCTTCTATACCATGCGCGCCCTTCTCTTTTCTGAAGCAGGGGCTGTAGGATGTATAAGTATATGGAAGGGATGCTTCGTCGCTTATAGTATCAATAAATTTTCCGATCATCGAATGCTCTGATGTACCTATGAGGTAAAGATCCTCTCCTTCTATCTTATACATCATGGCATCCATTTCATCAAAGGACATAACACCGTTCACGACATTGCCGTGGATCATATAAGGAGGGATCACATATGTAAATCCCTTGTCTATCATAAAATCTCTCGCGTATGAAAGCACAGCCGAATGCAGGCGGGCAATATCTCCCATCAGATAGTAAAATCCGTTTCCGGCTACCTTGCCGGCGGCATCCAGATCTATACCATCAAATCTTTCCATGATATCAGTGTGATACGGGATCTCATAATCAGGAACCACAGGATCACCGAAACGTTCAATCTCCACATTATGAGTATCATCAGGTCCAATCGGCACTGACGGATCGATGATATTGGGGATCCTCATCATTCTCTTTGTGACTTCATCCTGATATTCCTTTGTTTCCGCTGTCAGTTCCTCAAGTCTCTTTGCGTTGGCAGCCACCTGTTTTTTGGCTTCTTCGGCCTCGTCACGTCTGCCTTCCTTCATCAGGGAACCTATCTGCTTTGATATGCGGTTCTTTTCCGCGCGCAGATTGTCAGCTTCCACCTGGGCTTTTCTCGCCATATCGTCATACTTTATGACTTCATCAACGAGCGGGAGTTTTTCATCCTGGAATTTCTTCCTGATATTCTCCTTTACTGCATCAGGGTTGCTCCGTAAGAATTTTATATCTATCATTTCTACCTCCTAGAAGTCCCGCATTCTTCCCGGCTACCGGCCGGAAATCCAACAGGACAGTCAACATGAACGTTCTTATTATAGCCACGGCATAATAATGATACAAGTGCCGAATACTTAAAAGCAAAAAATACCGCATCACTAATGAAGATCTGAATTGTCATCTTTTTCTTTTTTCTTTTTCAGGCTCCTTCTGCTGCGCGGCTCAGGTTCCGGGGCTGAATTGATGCCGGACTCGAAAAATGACTTCACGGGATGAGGATCAGGCTCTGTATTATTTTTCTTGTATTCAATGGCATCTCTGATCCAATATGTGATGATCGCCGCCACAGGGATGGCGAGAAGAATCCCTATCACTCCGAACATCCTTCCCATGACGATGATCGCCACCAGTACCCATACCGAAGGAACCGAAAGGGCGCCGCCGTAGAATTTAGGCTTGACCACATATCCGTCAAAGGTCTGGAGAATAAATGTAAATATGAGAAAGGGAATCACTGCATAAGGATCCGCGAGAATCAGGATAAGCGAGCCGATAAGTCCACCGGCTATAGGTCCGAATGTCGGCGCCAGATTCGTAAATCCAACTACGACCGAGATGACCGCCACATAAGGCATTCGGGCAATAAGCATGAAAGCAGCGTTTGCAACGCCTACGAAGAGAGCGTCGAGTATCTCGCATACCACATATTTCGAGATAATACCATTTATTCTTCTGAATGTCGCGGCGCTCGCATTATAATTTTTTTCCTTCATGAAAAGCTTCATGAAATTCTTGAAGCCATTGATAAGCGGATGCTTAGCAATCAGGAAATATATAGCCAGAATGAAACTAAGCATGAACGTCATGGCCTTTGTTCCTATGGAGCTTATGGTATCCATGACCGTACCCTGATGCTTCAGATAATACTGTTTCAGCATCTCCAGACCTTTATTCAGATACAGATTGATCTGCGCAGTATCAATATGCGTTCTCGCTCCTGTGGTCGAAGTGCCGATCTGATTCACGAGATCCGTAAGCTTTCTTACATACTTGTCCCATTTGGTCGTAAATTCGGTGATACTTGAAATTAGAGACGGTATGAGAGCTATATTCAGAAGCACCATAAAGAGAATGAATACGATGATCGTAAATATAACAGACAGATTTCTTTTCGCGACTTCGTTCTGCATTTTAGAAAAGACGTGTTTCTCAAAAACGACTACGAGGAAATCCAGAATGTAGGCCATGATAAGACCATATAAAACCGGCAGGAAGAATCCGAAGAAAGAAGCGATCCTGCTCCAGATCACATCTATGTTCTGAAGAACCAAAAAGAACAGCACTCCGGAGCAGATGGCGAAGGTATATGCTCCCCATCTCGTGTCCCGCCATTTGAACCATTTCATAATCCGTTCCTCCTCAAAAAGATTCTATATGTCTTCATCAGATACAGGCGGTAGATTAAAGTATTTCATCACTTCATTCAAGAATTTTTTCCCGACTCTGTTCTGTACATAACCTTTTTTCTGTATGTAGCCAAGTTCCATCCTGCTGTTGGGTTCGCCCTTGCTGCCTTTGAAAGGTACTGCGGTATAATCACTCCCATTCAGTTCCTCGCAGATAATGCCGGAGCAAAGCGTGTATCCGTTCAGCCCTACCATCAGATTCAGCATGGTCGCCCTGTCTGTTGCGTGTATCATGCGGGGATAATCAAGCTCCGTAAGGATCTCTTCGGCAAGATAGGCAGAAGCGTCAGGTCCCTGGTCAAATGTAAGGCAGGGATAATCCATGAGCTGCTTAAAAGTAATATATTCATTATCTGCCAGCGGATGTCCCTTCCAGAGGTAGACGTAAGCTGATGTATCGATGATATGTTTGAATTCGATACTTCCCTCATGGAGCATCTTTGTAATTATTTTACGGTTGAAGTCGGACAGGTAGATGATGCCGATCTGACTTCTCATCTCACGTACGTTTCCTATCACCCTGGCAGTCTCTTCTTCCCTTATCGAGAAATCAAAGGAGCGTGTGCCGAACTGCTTTACAGTCTCCACAAAGGCCTTGTCAACGAAAGAATAGTGCTGGCTCGATACAGAAAACTGCTGCTTTATGGTACTTGAGTCAGAATATTTATCGCTTATCCATTCGTATTCCTGATACAGCTGTCTTGCATCATTCAAAAATTCCTGACCTTCGCTTGTAGGAAATACTCCCCGGCTGGTTCTTATGAAAATCGTGATACCGAGTTCCTTCTCCAGTTCATGGATCGATGCCGTCAGTGTAGGCTGAGACAGGTAGAGCTCTTCGGCAGCTTTATTCATCGAGCCTTTTTCTGAAACTGTGATTACATATTTTATCTGCTGAAGTGTCATATCCTGCCTCTATTCATGATTTCCGTTTATTTTTCCTTTTAATCAATGAAACGGACAAAGCCGTTATGCCGATCACCGCTCCAAGAGTATTGCAGAGCCAGTCAGTGAAATCACAGACTCCGAGTCCCGTATATCCCTGCATAAGTTCTATACATCCGCTTAATACGGCAGCGATGACAAGAGGCCAGAACACATTTCGCCTGTGATGCTTCGACAAGCGAAACCAGCCGGTAAGAATATATCCCACCGGTATAAAAAGAAGCACATTCATTATATCCGCGATATAATTATAATAAATACGCATCTTGAAAACCGCCATGACATAATGCAGGAATCGGTTCTGCCATTCATTCGGCCGGAAGGCGTTCAGTCTTCCCGACAGATTCATTCTCGAAAAGAAAGTATAATACACAGGCACGATAATATATATTATTGTAAGGAGAACCAGAACGAATTTCCTCTTTTTCGAAACTGCGTTCCTGGTAATCAGAAGTCCTATAATAATGCAAAAGATAAAAACCGCAATTCTTATTATGTCATGCAGTAAATCCTTGTTTGAAAAAATAGTATTCAACATTTCCTACTCATTCATATGTAATACCGCATCTCTTATACCGTCAAATGAATATTCCCCGGCAATCCTGATGCGGCTCTCATCAGATATATATTTCCTCAGTCTCTCTGCAGTATATCTGCCCATGCATACGAATTCTGCCCGGTCGATAAAGCTGCTTTCTTTATTATCGCGATTAGAAAAGAAAGCGTCAACACCAGATGCGCTCCCGAATACAATAATTTTGCACTCCGGCAGCTTGCCGCAAGAGTCCTTTACAGGAATACTATCATATATCTTCACATCATTATATGATATGCCATGCAGGTCAAATTCATCCGTAAGTCCTGCCGAGCCATTTGACGCGCGAAGTATCAGAACCGCTTTATTATCCGTGTCGTCTTTTTTTGACAATATTCTTTCAGACAACTCTTTTCCGAGGGCAAGGGCAGTATGCTCCCTGGGAACAAAATCAGCCCTGATTCCGCACTTCATAAGTTCTGCTTCAGTATCATTTCCTATGCAGGCAAACTTTATTCCGGCATAACTTCTCAAATCTTCTCTGTCTCTTATTATTCTCTTGTGCCAGATATTCACTCCGTTTGCGCTTGTAAATACGATCCATCCAAATCCTGTTTTATTATATTCCCAGTCTCTTTCAGTAATCTCAATTGTCTTATAAGGCCAAGCATTTATCCCCGACTCAGTAAGACGATTGGATAAATTCTCAGAAAAAAATCTGCTTCCCGTTACAAGAACAGGAAGATCACGGGATCCCTGACTGCCCTCATCGCTCAGATGATAAGCTGCGACAGGCCCTATCACGATAATGGCAGGCGTTTTTATTTCTGCTTTTTCGACTGCCTGTCCTATGGTATCAAGGGTGCCGTCGATTCTTTTTTCTCCGGGGTCAAACCCGTTTGATATTACAGCTGCCGGAGTAGATGGAGATTTCCCATACGCGATGAGATCCGACGTGATCTTTTTTATCCTTCCGAGTCCCATAAGAATTACTAACGTGCCTTTTAATCCGGCGAGGGCTCTCATGTCTTCTTCTGTGCCATCTGCCGTATGTCCTGTCACTACTGTAAATGACCTGGATATCTTCCTGATTGTAAGCGGTATGCCGGCATTTTCCGGAACTGCGACAGAGGAGCTGATTCCCGGAATCACCCGGCAGGGTATGCCTTCCTTTCGGACGGCAATATATTCCTCCGCTCCTCTTCCAAAGACAAAGGGATCCCCTCCTTTTAGTCTCAGAACCTTATTGCCGGTCTTTGCCTCTTTTATTATAGTCATGTTTATTTCGTCCTGGCTTATGCTCTCGCAGCCGGACCGCTTTCCTGTATATATTTTCCTGCAGTCAGACCCGGCAAATTGAAGAATAGTGTCATCAATAAGATCGTCATACATTATGACATCAGCTGACTTTATTTCTTCCAGGCATTCCGCCGTTAAATGTCTCCGGCTGCATCCGGCTCCCGCCAGCACTACCTGTCCTGATTTATTCAAACAGACTCCTCTATTTTGTACCTGCCGAGACTTCTCATCCATAGTCTCAGCCTTCATTAACCATCTTCGTTGCAAAGGATTCATTCGCTTTTTGCCAAGAGATGTCACAGTGCTGGCTCACAAGCTTCCATGAATCCTTTGCAACGAAGTTCCACTTTATCGAATGGAAGTTTTAGTCAGAACCCTATATCGTTATTTACCATGATTGCCTTTATATCAGAAACTGAAACTTCATCATGAATTGAGGCGAAGTCTTCCGGCCGCATCAGCGCATATATCTTCATAATCAGAAAATTTCCCGTGCAGGCATACAGTTTTTCCTTCAAACATGCCGTAAAGCGTCAGATCATCTCCGTCGATCTCAGCGTGAGCCCCGGCAGCTACAGAGCAGTCAGCTCCTATCATCCTGAAAAGACATCTCTCGGAAGTAAGCCTCTTTCTCGCATTCTCAGAATCTATTGTCTTCAGGATCTCAATGATCTCATAATCATCCGCCCTGCATTCAATGGCTATTATCCCCTGTCCGCAGGAGGGTACCATTTCATCCGGAGAAAACTTTCTGACATAGAAATTCCTTAAGTCGATCCTAAGTCTTTCCATCCCGGCAGCTGCCAGGACTATGGCGTCATATTCGCCTGATAAAAGCTTTCCCAGCCTGGTCTCCACATTGCCCCTTATATTTTTCACAGTACAGATTGGATAAAGTCTTTTTATGGAGAATGCCCTTCTCGCACTCCCGGTTCCGATTATTTTAATGTCTTTACAGTCTTTCCTCATCACAAGACAGTCAGAGGAATCCGCTGCCGGAAGCGTCGCGCCGATCATCATATTATCCATAAGAGAATATGGCAGATCCTTTGCACTGTGGACTGCCGCATCGGCATCTTTTGATAAAACTACTCTCTCTATCTCCCGTACAAAGAGACCGTCTCCGCCTATTTTTGATAAGTCGCCGGTTCTATCTATGTCGCCTCTTGTTTTTACTATAAGGCGACTGCACTCTATACCTTTTTCTAAAAGCGCATCCGCCGCCAGATCCGTCTGCACTCCGGACAGTCTGCTGCCGCGTGATGCAAGTATTATTTTTTTCATAAACCGTATCCCGATCTCGATAAGACATCTTCTATGGAAGGCTCTCCGTTCTCAGCAATGAGAATATCGAGAGCGTTTTTCAACACTTTCTTTCTCTCGTCGCCTTCAAACCGGTCATTACTCAAGACTCTTCTTATCTCCATCATCTTGTCAAGTATCTCTTCCGTACCGTCCGGTATTATATCACTGATTCTGTCGCGGAGAAGCGAAGCGAAGCGGGGACTGCTGCCGCCCGTGGACACGCTGACGGTCAGGTTTCCTTTTTTCAGTACTGCGGGAAAAATAAAATCACAGAATTTCGGATCATCCGATGCGTTCACAAGGATATTCAAAGCTCTGCAGTCCATGGCGATCTTCCTGTTCAGCTCGTGATTTGATGTGGCTGCCAGGCATATATCCGCATCCTTAAGAAAAGACGGATCATATTCTGACCGAATGAGGCGGACAGTACCACCGGCTTTATCTGTTATGTCGGAAGAAATCTCCGGCGACATAACCGTAATCTTATCCGTAAATTCAAGAAGGCGGCTGAACCTGCCAGCCGCCACAGTGCCTCCGCCTACAATGAGCCACTTTTTATTATCAATATTCATGTAGAACGGATAATATGTCATCTCAGCCTGATCCTGTCTATGGCAGGCGAAATCCTTACAGCAAGAGCCGATCCTGCTCCCGCTATCAGAGCGTCAACACCTGCCGTGCTTAAAAACCATACCGTGAAAAGTTCCATGATTCCTATGTTCGGGACATCGACAAGAAATACATTCGACATAAGATAGAAATATAAAAGTCCGCAGACATAATACGAAAGCATTCCTATCTCTCCTGCTATCATAAATGAAAGAAGAGACTTCTTTTTGAAGCGGCTTAAAATAAAACCTGAAAGCCAGGCCGCTGTCGCGAATCCGATAAGGAAACCGTACGTCGGCTTAAGGACATAAGCAGGTCCGCCGCCGTGCGCATATACAGGTATTCCGAAGAGTCCTATCACAAGATATATCAGAACGCTAATAAGACCATCCTTTGCGCCAAGTATGAGTCCCGCCATGACCGCAAACAAAATCTGAAGCGAAATGGTGACTCCGGTTCCAATTGGAAGTACGATATTCAATTTTGCTCCTACTGTCATAAGAGCCGCAAACATACCGCAGTATGCTATTTCTGAGGCGCGAATGCCGGATCCTGCCCTTATTTTTTCCATTTTTTATCTCCTTTTTCACCATCTGAGCGTTTATTTATGTCATTTCGGTACTCTCTCATATGACACGTTTTCAAGTATCGATCCAATACTCTCTCAGATGACACATTTTCAAACATCATTCCAATACTCTATCATATGACACGTTTTCAGGCCTCATTCCTGTACTCTATCAGATGACCCAGTTATTATTATCAATAGTCATTCCTGACGGCGTCATGTGGAATATTTTAGCATAAATTTTCTCAGCCGACACATCATGTCCGTCACTTATGGAGCTCCATGTCTTATAGTGCTCATCATTCAGAAGCTCGTCACTTGTCCTTATCCCGTCATCCAGAACCAGAAGTACAATAAGTCCTGCATTGTAGAGGTGGCGGACAGTAGTCACATAATCCTCTCCGGCCTCAGGTCTGTATAGATATGTGTGCCTGCCGTTTTTCACCAGAAGATATTCAGCTTCTGCTATCGTGTCAATATCCGTATTATCCTCTGCGGGATCAAATTCAATTACAGCGGGTGTCTGCCAGTTAAGAGCGCTTCTTGACGCCACATCAGCTTTCACGGATTTTTTCTTATTGTCCGGAAGTTTTCTTATTACGCCGCAGGCTGATGTCATGTTGGAAATTCTGTCGATAAGAATAAGCTCACCCATGGTATTGTATTTGCCGAATACAGATGCTATCACGGGCTCTGTAACGGCCACCTTTACCATGGCGATCTCATTTTTCTTAAGCGTGTCTGTCTTCTTCCTTTCGCCGGTATTTACATCAATCGAATACTCGATTTCTGTCACAATTCCGGGAATCAGCCTGGTCGCCAGTTTCACAAGGAAATTTCTCCCGACCTTCAGCTCATCGTCATCCATCCAGAGAATCTCTGTCTCAAACAGATCAGCTGTCTTAAGACTCGTGCCTGATTCAAGCACGCAGCCCCTCGATACATCCACTTCACGGTCGAGCTGAATAGTGACAGGCTGACCTGAGACAGCCGAATCACTCTCATGATCTGCGACAAGTATACTCTTCACATGAGCCTCTTCACCGCTGGGAAGAGATCTCACGCTGTCGCCGACCTTGATCTCACCATGCTCGATCTGACCTTCGAAGCCGCGGAATTCATGATTGGGACGGCAGACTCTCTGTACAGGCATATAGAATCCCTGCCCGGATTCATTGCCTGATCCCGTGTCCACTGTCTCCAGATAATCGAGAAGGACAGGTCCTCGGTACCAGTCCATCTTGTCAGAACGCTTTGTGATATTGTCGCCCTCGGTAGCAGAAACAGGAATGATCTGAATATTATAAAGGTCAAGTTCCTTTTTAAGCTCATTGATCTCGCTCTCGATCTCCTTGAATCTCTCCCCGGAATAATCCACGAGATCCATCTTATTTACAGCAAATACAAAATATCTGATTCCCATCAGAGCGCAGATCCTTGCATGCCTTCTGGTCTGAACCAGGACTCCCTTCGTCGCGTCCAGCAAAATGATCGCAAGCTCAGCGAACGATGCGCCGCAGGCCATATTTCTTGTGTATTCCTCATGCCCCGGAGTATCGGCGCAGATAAAGCTCCTTTTATCTGTCGTAAAATATCTGTAAGCCACATCTATAGTGATGCCCTGCTCTCTCTCGGCCATCAGCCCGTCTAATAGCAGGGAATAGTCGATCTTTCCGCCTCTGGAACCGACCTTGGAATCGAGCTGGAGTGCTTCTTCCTGATCCGCATATATAAGCTTTGCGTCATAAAGCAGATGTCCGATGAGAGTTGACTTACCGTCATCCACACTTCCGCATGTAATAAAATTTAAAAGTCCGCTCATCTTAGAAATACCCCTCTCTCTTACGTCTCTCCATGCTGGCTGCACCGTCATGATCTATTACACGGCTGGTCCTCTCGGATTCTACTGCTCCAAGTGTCTCTTCCACTATGGCGTCCAATGTATCGGCATCGGATTCAAACCCTCCAGTCAGAGGATAGCAGCCGAGCGTTCTGAATCTGATTTTTTTATGCTGTATGTCCGACGGCTTCAGATTCAGCTTCTTTACAATCCTGTCATCATCAACCATGATGATATTGCCGTCTCGCTCAATGCAGGGGCGTTCCTTCGCGTAGTAGAGGGATACGATCTCCAGATTCTCGCGCTGAATGTACTGCCATATATCTTTCTCTGTCCAGTTGGACAAAGGGAAGACACGGATGCTCTCGCCCTGATTGATCTTGGTATTATAAAGTTTCCACATCTCCGGCCGCTGATTTTTCGGATCCCAGGCCTGGGCGGAATTTCTGAATGAGAAAATTCTCTCCTTGGCGCGGCTCTTTTCTTCATCCCTTCTGCCTCCGCCGAACGCCGCAGTAAAACCATATGTTGCCAGAGCCTGTTTCAGCGCCTGAGTCTTCATGATATCCGTATATGTAGCACCATTGTCGAAAGGATTGATGTCTGCTTTGACTCCGTCCTGATTGATCCACTCGATCATATTGATACCGTACTTTTTCGCCTGGGCATCGCGGAAATCGATCATCTCATGAAACTTCCATGTTGTATTGACATGCAGAAAAGGAAAAGGTGGCTTTTCGGGATAAAAGGCCTTAAGTGCCAGATGCAGCATGACCGTGCTGTCCTTTCCTATGGAATAAAGCATGACCGGCTTTTCGCACTCAGCCGCCACCTCGCGGATTATATATATAGCCTCCGCTTCCAGCTTATCAAGATGTGATAACTGACTCATTTTGATTCCTCTCTAATATTTATTGGAACTTCTGTCATCAACTTCTATGGTCTCGGACGAGCCCTTGCTAAAAACTGTCCATCTGCCCGTATGACCTTCTTTCTTATAAGTCATATAAGCTCCGGTTCCGCCTATATCAGCTCCCAGCCGAAATCTGATCGCTCCCGCCGGGCAGACCTTCATGCAGGATGTGCATCCCCAGCAGTCTGATGGAATTCTGATATCAGCTTTCCCGTCTTTTTTCCATATCAGATTCCCGGGACAGGCATCGGCGCATCTCATACAGGATATGCAAATCGATCTGTCTATAGTTATGCTCAAGACCTGCCTCCTTTCAACTCTCCGGCTTTGCTATCTTCTCTCAGACCTCCGGCTTCACTTTTTTCTTTTGGAATTCGGGCTATGCTCTCTTCCGCCGGTTCTCCGGATTCAGGATCAGCTATAGCTGTCGCCTTGGTGTGAGAATAAGTATCCGACTTCACAAGAGGCCTGAATATAATCTCTATCTTTCCATTTCTCTGCACGGAATTGACGTACAGGTCGTATCTTCTGTCTCTCTTCGGATGGCTTGCATTCTCTCCGAATATATGCCACCTTGTCTCTTTCCTTGCTCTCATGTGATAAATCAGATCCAGGCAGACCCAGAGCCTGTCTCTTATCTCAAAGATATGAAGCAAATCGAACATATCGTCCGCTCTCAGGGAAGGAAGCATCTCCATCAGCTTCCTGATCCTGTTCTCCGCAATGGAAAGTCCCTTTTCATTATATTGATAATCATTCCTGATACCGCCGGCGTACTCATCCATGATCTTCTGCATAGCCTCTTCGGCTTCTGCGATTGTAATGGGAGAATCATTATTATCAAGGAATGACTCGTATGACTTTATTATCTCGTCAGCTGATGTCTCATTTTCTTTTAAATCAGATACCTTCAGATCATTAATAATGCTTTCCGCGGCTATCTCTCCTTCAGCAAGAGCTCCGGTCACATATTTCTGAGGCGCGCCTCCTGCCACATCACCTGCCGCGTAGAGATTCTTTACGGTAGTCCTTCTGCCGCTGTCTACCCAGAAGCCTCCGGCCGTATGACCGCCTGTCACATAAGGTTCTGTCCCTTCTATCTCCGTATCTGATGAAGACGGTCCCTGACCGGATTCTATCCAGCGAAGTGTCTGCGACGGTGCCATATTGAGATAGGCCTTGTAGAGATCATCTTCCGTCGCTTTAGAAATACCGCTTGTCTTAAGGAAACACGGACCTCTTCCGGCTCTGTTCTCCTGTACTGTACCGTATATCCTGTCGGCAGTCCTTCGTCCGTATCTGTCATCATAAGTCTCGCCCAGGGAATTGACCTGAGAAGCATTCACGCCCTGGGCTATGGTTCCAGTCGGAGCTATTGTATCCTTACATCTAAGCGCCACGAACCGGTCTTCCATGGTGGTCATCTCGGCTCCCGACCTTATCCCCATGGCGTATCCGGCTCCGGTATTAAACGGCGGATACCACATCTTGTGCCGTGAAAATCCCGGATTATTCGGCCGGTAGAGACCTGCCGCTCCGCCGGTCGCTATCAGCACTGCTTTTGCGTCAATATCAAAAGCCACGTTCTCACGGACTGAGAAGCCTACAGCTCCGGTTACTTCTATATCATCTTCCGCCGATGCATTCAGATCCGCTCCTGCTGCAATATTCCCGTTTCCGTCCGATATCTTCAGATCAGTAATATTTACATGTTCGAGAACCGATACATTTTCTGACTCAAGCGCAGCTTTTGCGAGGATTGGCTTAATGTTTTCTCCATTTATTTTTATATTCCGCCAGCCTCTTGTCGCATAGTTTCCGTTCTCGTCCTTTAAGATCACAAGGCCTCGCTTCTCCAGGTCATGAGTAATGTCATTTACCCTTTCAGCGAATGATCTCACGAGGTCGTCTCTGATTATGCCCTCTCCGTCCTGCCTCGAATATTCCAAATAATCATCCGGCGTGTGACCATCGGTTATATAGCAGTTCAATGCGTTCACTCCGGCAGCCAGACAGCCGCTTCTCATGATCCCCGCCTTCTCTGCAATCAGGACTTTAAGGTCTGTCTTTTCTCCAAGAAGCGCCGCTGCGTAACAGCCTGCTGTCCCGCCGCCTATTATCAGGACATCGGTATGATATTTTCTGACTTCTATATGTGTGTTTGCCATATCATTTCCTCTCGTTTCAGACAGAGTATAGAATAATCAGATGCTATATGCTAATACTTGCATTTAATTGCCTGATATCATAAATACCTATATCAGAAAAATCCCGCATTTCAGCAAGCGGCAGAAATGAAAAACGGCAGACGCTTAAACGTCCACCGTAAAATATTCCTTCTTAGAAAAATATGAGGAGTCCTCCGGCAGCTGCGGAGCCGATGAGGAGCCAGGTATTGTCTGTCTTTCTAAATGAAAGAAGCATATCGGAGGCTGCTATAGCTGCTGTGATAATAAGCGCGGCAACGCTGTTTTTACCTAGAGAAAGAGCCGCGGAAGCTGATGTCTTAAGCATTGTAACAGCTACTCCCAGAAGCAGACCGCTTATTATCGGTCTTATGCAGCTACTCACCATGCGAAGGAAAGATACATTTCTGAAAGTACGGAAAATCCAGAAAACTATGCCGAACACCATTCCGGAAGCTGATACGCTGATTGCAAATCCTGAAAGGGCGCCGGCTATTCCTGCTGCCGTGCCATGTGATGATCCGATCATGTATCCGCTGCCGGTCAGGATCTTGCAAAGGATGGAGCCCGGCAGGACATTCGCCGCAGGAACCAGAAGTCCATAGAAATCGTCTCCCGGAATCATTCCGGTATTTACGAAAAGGCCATCTGCTACAGAGAGATATGCGTCTCCGCCTCCGAACGACATAAGAGATGATAAAAAACCTCTGCCGGCAAACACAGGTCCGTTTCCTATCATGAGAAGAGCCGGAATTGACAGGAGAAAAGCAAATACAAGCCATACAGCCGTTTCTTTCACGATCGTTGTCACGGATTTTCGGAAGACTATATTTCCTGCAGAAGAAACCTTTGTTTTTTTATTTTCTTCTTTTGAAGTCAGACGGTCTTTAACATAGCGAATGAAATAAATGATAATCATTACTGCGAAGGATAATGCAAGTATCTGAAAAGTCGAAAGGCGGATCATCTTGTCCGCATTTTTAATGCCTGGCAGACTGAGTACAGTTCTGCCTCCGGTCAGGAAAAAGACCAAGGCCATGACAAGGATGGAAAAGATAAAATTCTTTTTATCGTATCTGGCTTCCTCAGCAGTCTTTATCGCATAGGATAGAAGGAGGGATGTGATGAATCCGCCTATCCCTATCGAAATATATCTGATCACAGACAGAATGGTACCTTCTGATCTGGCAACTGCTGACAGAATAAGCACAGTCAGAAATGCTCCCGGCAGAGCCATGGAAACAGCTGAAAGAAGCATTCCCTTTATTCCTGCCTTCTTATTCCCGACCCCGGCAGCTATTTCTACCGGCAGGGCTCCGGGCGTGACGCAGGCTGAAACCACGGCTTCACTATATTCATCGCGCGAAATGATTTTTTGATCGTCAACCACTTCCTCCTCGATTACCGGAATGAGCGCGCTTCCTCCGCCGAATCCGGTCAAACCGATCTTCAGCATTGTAAGTATCAGAGAATTTCTCTTAGCGCGGACTTTAGCGTATGTCTTATTTTTTCCTGTCAAATTCATCTCTGCCTGATCCATATCATATTCCCTTGAATTCACATCATTAATTCTTACGTCTGCGGCTTCCATATCAATGAATGGCGGTTACATTTACTTATTACAGGAAAAATTATAGTGTGGCAGGCCTTTCTCCGCTAATACTTGCTTATAATCGCTGGTTACCATATTTTTTTATAACAAAACCGGCAGCATCATCTGCTGCCGGTCTGAATCTGTGCTTATTGGGATTCTCACTCTCCTCTTTTTCTTACTATGAGGTCATAGGTCCCGTCCTCATTATCAATGAGCTTTAAGATCTCATGTCCCTCGTCCTTTACGCTCCTCGGTACATTCTGCACGGGTTCGCCGTCATTCATGTGAACCGACAGGATCTGTCCATCATCCAGTTCCTCCAGAGCTACCTTCGTCTTTACAAATGTCACCGGGCAAACCACCGATGTGATGTCTACCGTCTCGTCGATCTTATATTCTTCAGCCATATTTTATTCCTCTTTTAAAAACTTTCTGAACAGATATCTTGGGTTATTCATTTCTATTCAGCTGTCCCGGGTTATTCTTCGTTGTAAACCTTTCTGATAAGCTCATTAAATCTGTCCTGCCCGTATCTGTCTATGGCGAATTGCAGCCTGTCTCCCGCTATAGCGTTTGCTGCAAAGAAATCAATGGTCGCGTCGCAAAGCTTGAAAAGCTTTTCCTCGCTCTCAAAGAAAGGCACTATGTTTTCTCCTCTGTGAATATGATTTCCGAAGAGACCGCCCCATGAAACTATATATCCTGGATATACATCCCAGGAATCGACCGGGCATGACTTCTCGCAGCGTCCACAGAAGGAGCATTTGTCTTTATCAAGTACGATCTTTCCGTCTTCCAGTTTAAGAGCGTTTTCGCGGCATGCCTTCACGCATACTCCGCATTGGATGCATTTGTCAGAACGCCATTCCACTCGCTCTGCTCCCTTGATGCCGATATCATTTTCCTCGGTTTTAAGACAGTTATTCTGGCATCCCGTGACGCCAAATTTGAATTTACCCGGCAGCTCTCTGGCGAAATATCTTTTGTCAATCTTCTTTGCCAGATCCTGAGTGTCTATGCAAGCAGACGGACAGGTAGCGTTTCCCTGACAGGCTGTAGTCGTCCTGACTCTGGGGCCGCAGACGGAAGGATATACTCCGTACTCAGCCAGATCCTTTTTTATATCCTCTATGTCTTTCTCGTCCATCCAGGGAATCTCAAGCGACTGTCTGGCTGTCAAATGGACATAACCCTTACCGTATTTCTTTGCTACCTTCTGTATTCCCTCAAGCTGCTCAGATGTCAGAGTTCCGCCGATAACATGTACTCTCAGGGCGAATTTGCCTTTCTGCTTCTGTCTCATCCATCCGCCCTTTTTCAGAGCCGCATAATCTACTGCCATAAAAAGCCTCCTTAGTTAGCTTTTACATTACTGATCAGAAACTATCCGAAGTTCTTCCTTAGTGGATATACCATCCTCGACATGGAAGGAATTCAAAACCGGGTTGTCATTGTCCATAAGAGATAATATCAGATAACTTGCCTTGCTATCAAATGACAATCTTATATCTTCAGCAGAAGACCGGGACGGTGATGCCGGATGGGAGTGCCAGTTGCCGAGCGGCTTTAATCCTTCCGCCCTCATATCTTTTACAGCCTGAAGTTGCTCCTTCGGATCGAGAGAGAAATGTTCTGACGTATGGTCTATGTTTGTAAGTATATATACCTTCTTTATTTCTCTTACACCGTCATGATCCAGACCCGCTATAAGTCCGCACGCCTCAATCGGAGCTTCCTTCCTCGCGTGGCTCAATATCTTATCGAAATCCGATTCTTTTATAGTGACTTTCATATAAGCCTCTTACTTTCTCAAATCACATGCCGGCTGCTCGTAATCTATAAGCTCCGTTATCTCCGGGTGGTCGGAGCAGACGCTGCAGCCCTCTCCTCTCGGAGGGAGAGTTATCGTATGGAATTTCATCTTCAAAGCGTCAAATGTCAGAAGCTTTCCTGTCAAAAGGTCTCCGGCGCCTGTCAGGAATTTTATCGCTTCCAGCGCCTGAAGAGAGCCTATCACTCCTGCCATGGCTCCGACTACGCCGGCTTCCTTGCAAGAAGGAATGGCATCCTTCGGAGGCATGGTATGAAATACGCATCTGTAGCAGGGCGTCTCATGGGGAATTACAGTCATCAGCTGTCCCTTGAAACGGAGGATCCCAGCGTGTGAAAATGGCTTGTCTGCCATGACGCAGGCATCATTAATAAGAAATTTCGCGGGGAAATTGTCCGTGCCGTCAAGGACGAAATCATACTTTTTTATAATATCAAGTATGTTTTTGCTTGTCAGAAACTCATGATAGGTCTCGACCTCTACCTCAGGATTGATGGCAAGCATGGTCTCTTTTGCCGACTCCACCTTCGGCTTCCCAAGATCGCCTGTCGTATGGATCACCTGCCTCTGAAGATTGGAAAGATCAACCACATCAGCATCAGCTATGCCGATACGTCCTACTCCTGCCGCAGCCAGATACATAGCTGCCGGGGCGCCGAGACCGCCGGCTCCGATGATAAGCACCGAGCCGTTCATTATTTTTTTCTGACCTTTCACTCCGATTTCCTTCAGAATTATATGTCTGGAATAGCGTTCCAGCTCTTCATCTGTAAATGGCATTATCTTCCACCTCCCATGAAATACAAAAATTCCACATTATCGCCTTCCTTCAGATGATATGTGTCGAAGTCAGCCTTCTGGGCAAATTCCTCGTTTACCGATACAGACACATACTCAGGTGTCTCCACGTTTTCCTGAACTATAAGCTCGCTTATGGTAATGCCGTCTTTTACTTCTTTCTTTTCTCCGCCTACTGTGATAGTCATTTCTTTTCCTTTCTTATTCTGCTGACTTGATTGCGTCTTTCAGATCCACTTTTTCTTACCGAACTCCCATGCAGAAGCATAGTATTAAATCTCATGCCGTCTCACTTCCATTTAATGAAACGATGCCTTGCATCGTTCCTTTACATATCAAGAATTGCTAGAAAAAATATACCATTATGCGGCGAAATAAGATATTACGTATTGATGATAGCCAGTATTCAGAATTTCTTATAGGCATGAAAAAAAGGAGCTCCTTAAAAGAGCTCCCTTCTTTAATAAAATCAGTCCTGTTTTTCTATGTTCATTTTGATTTTCTGTGTAGTCTCGGCAGCTTCCACGCCGCCCTTTCCGGTCTCATCCGTGATGCAGGGATCAGGCGCAGGAACGGGCTTCGGCTTCGGATTTCTGTCGATAGCCGTAGCATCTCCGATTCCGAGTGATTCCCCGATTATTCCAAGAGAACTCACGGCATTTGCTATGTCGCTCGGCATATAGATCTTGGTCGCGCGTCCGTCAGAGACATCCTTCAGAGCTTCTATTCCCTTCAGCTTCAATACGGATTCATTTATTCCGGCCTTTGAAAGTGTATTCAGTCCGCTTGCCTCAGCCTCATATACGAGCTGGATTGACTTTGCTTTACCTTCTGCAAGAGCGATCTGGGCATCTCTCTCAGCCTCAGCTGCGAGGATCTTTGCCTTTTTGTCTCCTTCAGCTCTTGATACCACCGCTTCCTGATGAGCCTGAGCCTCAAGCACTGTCTGCCTTCTCTCGCGCTCAGCCCTCATCTGCTTGGTCATGACCTCCTCGATTTCCTTGGGAGGAGTGATGTTCTTGATTTCAACTCTCGTGACCTTGATGCCCCAGGCATCCGTCGCCTCGTCAAGTATTGTCTCCATCTTCCGGTTGATGTCGTCTCTGCTGGTCAGAGTCTGGTCGAGCTCCATCTCACCGATTATGTTTCTAAGAGTCGTCGCAGCCAGATTCTGGAGACCAATCAGAGGATTCTCCACTCCGTATGTAAAAAGCTTCGGATCAAATACCTTGCAGAAGACTACCGAGTCGATCTGCATGACTACATTGTCCTTTGTGATCACGGCCTGGGGCGGAAAATCAAGGACCTGTTCCTTCAGCGATACGATCTTCGCAACCCTCTGGATAAAAGGAACTTTAGCGTGAATTCCGGCTTCCCAGATTGCCTTGAACCGTCCGAACGATTCGATGATGTAGGCGTTTCCCTGTGAGACGATCCTCACATTGGAAAAAAAGATAATCAGAACTATTACAGCGATTACAATTATTACAGGTAGCATGCAACTCCTCCTCTTTTTAAACTATTTCAATGCGTCGTGATGAATAAACTTATTTGTTCATTTTCTCTGCCAGCTCACATATTATATGAACGCAGGTGTCCTCACCCAGCGTGCCGCTGTCCAGAGCCAGATCATAATTCTCATACTTGCCCCAGTGACGGTCGGTATAATATCTGTAGAAAGTACGTCTCCTCTTGTCTTTTCTCTCTATTCTTTTTGCTATATCGATATCCCTGTTTACATCAGGATAACGCTTCAGCACACGTTCCTCCCTGTGCTTGATGTCGGCATGAATGAGAACGTTCAGACAGTATACGCCGGCTTTCTTCAGGATATAATCGGAACATCTGCCTACTATCACACATGGTCCCTTGTTTGCGGCATCGAGTATTACCTTTCTCTGAACTAGGAATATCTCATCCTGGGGACTCTGGAAATACATGGTGCTTGCTGCTGAGATATCAAACCATTTGCTTGCCGAGCTGGTCGTCTCCCCCTGCTCTTCTATGAGTTCCTTGCAGTAGCCGCTCTCGACCGCCGTCTGATTGACGATCTCTCCGTCATAGAAGGGAATCGAAAGTGATTTTGCTACCTGTTCACCTATAGTGTGACCGCCGCTGCCGAACTCTCGGCTTATAGTAATAACCGGAATCATATCTTACCACCCTTTCAAGTAATGTTTATTCAGTAACCCTGATATAAATTTTACCATAAGAGATGGTCACATGCACCAATGGTTTTGTAAAATACCGATTTATGTAAATGTTCGTGGCAAGGATCCATTCGCTTTTTGCCAAGAGATGCACAGTGGTGGTCATCGCCACAGGATTCATTTATTCCTGCCTGTATATATTCGAGTGCCAGTATTTCACAGCCTCATCGAGCCAGCCCTCGGCGTTTGTTCCTGCTCCGAGTCCTATGCCGTGCGGCACTCTGAAAAATTTCTGATACATATAAGGCACAGTATTTTCCTTCAATGCCTTCGCCATCACATCAGTATGCGAGCCGGAAGTCACGAGTATGTCATCGTCGCCTGAGAACATATATGTGGGTGGATATCCCGGTCTGATCCAGTTCTGGACGCAGAGAGATTCTCGCTCCTCCCTGGTGGGAAAAGGCCCGAACATATATATATTCCCGCGCTCAGAGAACCATACGCCAATCAGACCTTCCCATATATTCCAGTAAGGGTGTTCCGCCCAGTGGTTGATATTGGTCCAAGGATATCCCAGAATAATCGTGCCGGGCTTTATAGTATTGTAATGTTTCCAGCCGTACTTTTCAGTGCCGTATATTCCCGCAAGATTTCCTCCCGCGGAGAATCCTATAAGCGAATAACCTTCCCTTTCGACATTGAATTCATCACTATGCTCCGTTATGAACGAGACTGTCCTTGCAAGGTCCTCCATCGGAGCATACTTTGAACATGCTCTGCCGGTTCTGTATTCAAGAACAAATGCCGTGATCCCCATCTCGTTCAGTCTGGCAGCTATTGACCATCCTTCAGCTACAGTAATGCAATGAGCATATCCTCCGCCGGGAAGAATTATTGCATAGGCGCCTTTTTTTCCGTCATCATTAGGAAAAACAGTGAATCTCACGTCAGACAGCTTTTTATTTTTAGCTATCTCGTCCATCGAATAGAGTGGCATCTGCCTCCAGCGTCCCGTCATGATAAGCTGCTGCCGGCGCGCACGCCCGCATTTCTTGCAGCATGCCCGTTCATCAACTATATGCATCTTCAGAATCATGAAGCAGGTAAGGAGAAACGTCAGCAAAAGATAAATGACTGCGACTTCCAGAATAAGACTCTTCATCAGCCTTTAAGACCCCTTGTCTGCCTGTCCATATCCTCTACGACTATGTCGTATATCTCTCCCTTTTTTGAGCAGTATTCCAGAACCTTCCAGGGCTCGTTTGTATGGAAATGAAGCTTAACCAGGTCTTCATCGCCCACACACAGAAGCTCGTCGCCGACAAAATGCTCGGCGATATAGTCATGTATCTCATCAGGATCCAGTTCCTCATCATCGAAGGGATCCATAAGAAGCTGTGTATCGTAACGGAATTCTATTGACTGCTTTGGCATTTTTTCTCCTCTCAAAAAATACGTTTTTGCCATCTAATGATTATAGAATATTTTTCTTAAACTTCCCACATCAAGATTTTTGGACTTAGCCGATTTTATCCTGTATCCGTCAGCTGATCATAAATGAGTTGAAAAGGTACTTTTGACACTCATATCAATATTATTTACTCCCTGAAAACCAGGTGCTTTTGTATCTGATAGCTGATAAGGAAAAGCAAAGTATCTACTATTATCTTTATCACAACTGCCGGAGCAGAACTGAATATAATGGTTCCGAGCGTTACAAGCCCTGCGGAGCAGGCCATTTGTGATAAGGCAAGGATCAGATATTTTACAGCAGCCCTGCCCTGCGGTTCCCGGCTTTTGAATACGACTTTATAATTCATGATGTAATTATATGTCGCCGAAATGACTCTGGCCGCCACCGTTGCCACCGCAGCGGATGATGCGATATTTCCCCTGAGCATATTGAAAAAGAGCTGAAACAGAAGGATATCTATAAGGAAAGACGATAGCGAAGCGAAGATATATTTTCCAAATGTCTCAAAGAGCACCCGGTAGATCTTGATGGAATCAGCGACAGGTCTGAAATGCGTCTTATGATTATCCTTTGAATCGTAGATCGTCTCTATCTTTATCTCCACGACAGGATAACGCTTCGCGCTCTTTATCAGCATCCGGGTCTCGAACTCGAACCTGTCCCCCGGGACATCGAGGAGCTCTCTCATGAATGACAGAGGTATGCCTCTAAGCCCTGTCTGAGTATCGCTTACATGCAGCCCGGTGACCAATGAAAAAACCTTTACCGTGAGATTATTTCCAAACCGGCTTCTCCAGGGGACATCCTCTCCGTCAAACATCCTGACGCCGAGAATCAGCGAGCCGGGGTTTTTAATAAGCGTATCTTTCACATTGCTGATCGCATCGGCTGTATGCTGGCCGTCAGAGTCCGCAGTCACCGAGCCGATGGCGTCGGGATATTTTTCAAGAATGTAGGAAAATGCGGTCTTCAGCGCAGCCCCTTTACCCCGGTTCACCTCATGAGTAAGAAGGACTCCACCGTCCTCTCTTACTATACTCTCCGCTTTCTCGAAGGGCTGGAATAAGCTTCACCGCTTCCGTCGTCCACTACTATGACCGGACCGATATTTTGGTCACGAAGAGACAGGAGGAGACTTATCATATTCTCATCCGGCTCATATGCAGGTATTATCACAGGAACGATTTCTCTCATTTACTTCCTTTCCCGGACAAGACAACGCCGATGGTCAATTTTTATGCTTTGATATCTTATTTGACCTAAACGCCCAATATTTATTAATAATAAAATTCAGTGGCACACTGATTAACAGATTCAAAATCGGGGCTATAAACTCCGAAATATGAAGAATTTTAACCCAAAATAACAACAAAACACTACTAAGAAACAATCCGGTAAATGAATAAGAAATATATGTTTTAATAAGTGACTTCCAGAATGACCTCTTTTCATTTACTCCAAGCATAAAAACATATCGATTATTCCAATAATAAGACCAAAGCACACTCAATATAAACTGAATCACCTGTGCCGCTATATAATCATAACCCTTAAGAATCCTGAAACCACGAAATATAAGGAGTGCCACTGAATAAAGGACATAACTTATTAGTGTGTTGGAAAGTCCTACTACACAAAATTTTGCAAATTGAATGAGGCTTTTTTTCTTAAAGTCATCCAATTTCTTTCCTGTTAATCTTTCGTATGCTCTAATAATGCTTAATACGATTGATTCAACGATATGAAAATCACGCTCTACTGAAGAACTAGTCTCATTATTCATCTTTTCAACATTCATCTTACTCATAAGTATTATATGCAGATTTATAGAAATGCATTATTATTCGAACTACCCATTTAGGCCAAAATTTCCGAAACATCGTAGTGTCATCAATTTCTCTCCTGTGATCTTCTATAAACTCTTTACTGGTAGCACCATCATGTACACGATAGTATGTAAGTGGTTTATCTGTATATACAAACGTACCCTTAATATCTGCAAATTTCAGGAATGTATCCCAATCAATATTGTACTTTAGATCAGATGTAAAAAAAGAATCCCCTAAAACAGATTTGTGATATGTAACTGCCGGACAGCATATACTATTTCCAAGCGATAAAACTGCTCTCTTCCAAAAGCGAGTGGAAGCCAACCGATTATTCTTCAATGGCATTCTTAATAATCTCCTGATCTTTGAATTTTTATCTCTTGGCCCTATCTGACCATTCTTTATTGGGATATAATCTGTCACATATGCAATAGGATTTTTCACCGTTTGGAGTTTTTTTATCATTTCCTCAACATAATGAGAATTATACAAATCATCCTGATGTGCTATTGTAACCCACTCCGTTGATGCATTGTTATATGCAAAGTTCCAATCATCTCGGATATCACTCTTTCCATCTCTTATATACATTGGAATCTCATATTTATCAGAAATTTCTTTTATCAATGAGTTAGGTGTTGATGTAGCCAAAATAATATTAGTCTTTATAGACTGGTTTATCAGAGATTCCACACATTTCTCTAAGTACTCCGACTCCTTATATGCACATATTGCAAATGTATGGCTGAATTGATCATTATCCATCTTTATATTTTTTATTCTCCATTTCAATACTTTTTATAAACGTTTTAACAATCTTTTGATATATTATTTGTAGTATTAATGTCCTCTTCTGACTTTTCCCAAGTTCTTTGACTTATAATATATCTTGGTCTATGTTTAGTCTCCATATAAGTTTTTCCAACATATGTACCTATAACTCCAAGACTCAACAATTGCACCCCTCCCATAAATGTTACAATGCAAATCATTGAAGCCCATCCGGCAACAGTCATCCCCATAAGAGCTCTAATAATCACCCAGATAATTCCTGCAAAACCGACCAAGCTAATCAAAAGTCCTAAACCAGCAATAATCTGTATTGGTTTAATAGAAAGACTTGTGATTCCATCAAAAGCCAGATGCAGCATCTTCGAAAGTGGATAATGACTCTGTCCTGCGATTCGTTCTTCACGTTTATAATATACACATGTACTACGAAATCCAACTAGCGGAAACATTCCCCTTAAGAAAAGATTTACCTCATGAAAATCTGCAAAATGATGCAGAACTTTTGAGCTGACAAGTCGATAATCTGCATGATTATATACGACTTCAACATCCATCTTATTTAATAATTTATAATATGATTGTGCTGTTGTACGCTTGAACCATGAATCTGTATCCCTGTTATTTCTAACACCATAAACAATATCACTGCCTGAATGATATTGTCTCACCATTTCTTCCATCGCATGTATATCATCCTGACCATCGCAATCAATTGAAATCGTGATATCACATTGATTCATAGCTTCCATCAATCCAGCCAAAACAGCATTTTGATGTCCTCTGTTTCGGCTCTGTGCAATACCAATAAAATGCCTATCCTGCTTAGAAAGTTCCTGAATAATGCTCCAAGTGCTATCACTTGAACCATCATTTACAAAAAGTATTCGACTATTATCCGATATCAATCCGGAAGCGACCATCTGATTCATTTCTTCCAGAAACATAGGTGCTGTCTTTTTCAGAACAATTTCTTCATTGTAGCAAGGAATTACCATCCATAAAACCGTATCACTTTTCATTTTTTATTATTCTCCTATTATTTCTTTTGCGTTCAGTAACAAAAATAAGAATCAACAAAATGAAACCAATCATCATACTTATAATACCAGCTCTGGCACCCGGAACATGATAATGCATCTCTATAACATGATGTCCTGATGACACCGGAAGCACCATCAAACAATTTGCAAACTTTCTTGGTTTGATTATTTTACCATTATCTGTAACCTTCCAAGCAGAATTATACGGAATTGATGTAAAGACCTCTTGACCTTCCTCTGAATCAAATTCCATTTTAACATTACCATTTTGAATGTCCAACTTATCAATACTATCTGCTATAATATCTTCTCTTAATTCTTTTAACGTATTTAGATTCAAAGCATAAAACTGTGTATCATTAATTGAAACTCCTTTTTCTGAGCTTACCTCCACGGTCACAGTTCTATTATTTTTTTCATTTGGAATGTAGAATACAGCGGGTGATAACCAACAAGAATAAGGAGTAATCTGCTTACCATCTACATAAATCACTTCACTCGTCTCCGTATTCCATGGCAAATTTCCATATATTGCATAATCACCCTCTGGATTATCTAAATTAAAGGTAATCTTCCGTTGATCATATTTATTCGCTACGGAATAATTTACTTTAGTAAATAGCCTAGTTTCCTTTCCTATCAAACTACTGTATAGATTATTTTGATACTCAAATGGATTCTGATTCTGTTGCTTGTCTATATTCAATTTATTTTGCTTATAATGCAAAAAAGCCATTGGAAAAGCATAGGGATTCACATATACAGACTTATGATTTACCACTCCATAAGAATCCATTTTTTGATATCCACTAATCTCATAATCCGAGAGTAAGTATTTCACGCCCAATAATGAATCAATCGGAAGAATTGATGTATTTACAATATACATATTCTCGCCATTGATACGATATCCTGCTTTATCAAAAAAATTTCTCTGCATATCATCAGGGCTGTTTGTATATCCGGCTATTGACCAATAACCATATCCAAAAGACTCATTATAATTTGCAGTAAGTTCTCTCGGGATCATATTTCTCGTGTATGTCTGTGTTATCCTATACTGAGTTTTATCATTTTCTTTTATAGAATCTATTAGTTTGCTTTCTGCTTTAGTATATGCCTCATATGGTTTGATATTTTGAACAGAAAAATGTGGCAATAGAACTCGTGTATTATATCCCATTTCAATACAAACTACTAAAAATATCATAATTGAAGACAAAATATTTCTTCGTGATTGTCTACTATAACTCCAATAAATCAAACTCGCCATGAATACCACATTAAAGAATACAGAAGCATATAGCAGCTTAAGAGAATATCCTTCTGTATCTTTATTAAAGAAAAATATGCTATATGAATATAAAAAAATAAATATCGATGCGTTTAATTCAAAACGAGTATCCATATTAAAGTTTAGATAGTAGTTTGCTGCAACAAAAACAACAGTAAATATTCCGATATAGCCAAAGCGGAACCAGAAGCTTGTTGCATTTTTAAACATCGAAAAAACAAAAGTAAGGGGCTGCCAGTAAAATGACATAACCACAATCGTCAAAAAAACTCCCAAAAGTCTTTTTTTCCATTTTTCTATTTTTTTATCGGTAAAAAAGCAGAAACATCCAATTATAGCAATGCTCCCGCAATATAACGATACCATCGTAGGAGTACTCAAAGAACCGATTGTATCATTTGTAAATGCAGTAATAATATTACCATTAAATGTATTGGAAAAATAATCCCAAATTACGGTTCCTCTATTGCCTTGCTTAACAGCCATTACAGTCGGCAAAAACAGAACTAAACTTATTAATACTCCACTTATTCCTGCTATTAATGTTTTTATAAAAGCGCGCACAACTTCAGTTATTTTTATTGTTCCTTTTTCAAATCTATACCAGAACATCTCTAAAAAGAACCAAAATATACAAAAGATACAATTAATAATGCCTGTATACCAGTTAAAAAGAATACTTAACGCTATTGTGCTTGCGAAAAAGATTGACTTATGTTCTCTTATTACCCTATACATTCCCCATAGGATGAGTGGCAAGAAAAACACTCCGTCTAGCCAAAAAATATTGCATGTTTGTGCGATAACATATTGAGAAAAAGCATAAGCTATTGCTAAAGAATATGAAAAAATACAATGTAACTTATTATGAAATCTTTTAGTTAGAAAATAAAACATAGAAGATGCAATAAAGCCAATCTTCAATGCAGCCATAATATCAAAGAACGAATGTAATTGCGACTTATCAAAGAAGACGATAAGCAAGTTTAGAGGAGATGCCATAGAATAACTAAAAGCATTCATAGTATCTCCCCCAAGATACATGCTAAATGAATATCCTAGAGAATTTTTCCCGGCAAGTACATCTTTTAAATAAGCATAAAGATCTAATTGAGAAACATCTATATCTGAAAAAGCCATGGATTTTGTGCCAAATGGTGCATAATGTCCAAAAACAAAGAGCATTATGATCATTGTAAAAGCTATACTAAATGAACATAAACAACCTAGCAACAAGTTTTTCTCAAATTTTTTTTCCAAAGCTATTCCTCCCATTTTGGAGTACGACCTTCTGATATAAAAGCCTCACAATCATAACATTATCTGTCCGTACCTAGTCATTGAGGCGAATCTTCTTTATTTGCTGAATCATTCCCGCCTTTGACCGTAGTTGTCTGTTCATCCGTCAGACCATTATAGCCATACATTATACCATCTTTTTCGCCCTTACCGGTTCTTTTTTCAATATAGGCACTACGCTCCCGAACTGTCTCTGACGGTTCGTAGTCATTGTTTCCATATAAAAAACGGTAAAGTAGTTTTACATTTGATTCCAATGTACATGGTATTACTACGGAGCCCGACTTACCCATAGTCCCTGTCGCTACCGTAAAAGGAAATCCGATGCTCTGAGAAATAGTATAATCCTTCATGCCACTCGCCATCCCTATTAGTTCCGGAGCAGACAATGACGTGGAAATTTCCGGAAAGATGGAATCAATCATATTATTAATTTGACTGAGATTTGCTTTCTTGGCTTTTTTTATAACCTGATCCACTACCTCTCTCTGACGGGATGCCCTACGGAAATCATCACCTGAAGTGTGCCTAGTTCTTGCATAACACAAAGCTTGAACACCATCCAAAAGCTGAGGTTGATCAGATGGCTTTACTATAGTGCTTTTTCTCCCAACAACCTCTTCACATTCTCCCCAACACTGCATCATAGCCTTTGCTGTTTCTGAATCCACTGTTATCTCAACACCACCGACTGCATCTACCGCATCGGCAACAGCTTTAAAATCAACAACAACATAATCTTCGATGTCAAGATCCAAATTCCGGTTCAGCATATTGACAGCCTGTTCAGGTCCGCCATAAGCATAAGCAGCATTTGCCTTATCCAGATTCTCTGTCCCATCTATATCAAGATAGGAATCCCTCAGAACAGATACTATGCTAACCTGTTTAGTATCATTATTGATGGAAGCAATCATTATTGTATCTGATCGTCCGCTCTTATAAGTACCATTTGTTCGGTTATCCAAACCAAATATCGCAATCGTGGTATATCCAGAAAGCATCTTCTCAGTTTTTGAATCTAGCTTATTTTTCTTTACATCCTTCATTTCGCCCTGAAAGTTGATCTTTCCTATTTTATTCCAAACCCATATTACAGCTATGAGAAAAAGCAGAATCAGAATTTCTATCACCAGAAGAACTCTTCTCCGCTTTCTTCTTCTGTGTTGAAAGAGATTCTTTTGCACCCGCCTGAGCTCAGGAGAAAGATCCTCCTTCTTAGCTTTCATCAATCTCTTTTTTTCTGCCTTAGTTAACTTTACTTTACTATTTTTATGGTTTTTATCAGTTGACATTTCCATAGTCTCCTTTTAAACTCTTCTCATTTCTATTGAAAATTGATAGAATATAGGTACTTACCTTACTCCATCGGATAAAGCTTGAAATCCATAGCGAACTAGGGTATTTTAGCATGGATATTTGTAAATGTCTAATGAGATGACAACAACCCGAAAAGGAGATATATATGAAACCGAGTAATCCACGCAAGAAGCAAACGGCAAAGAATCTCTTTACCGGATTGTCAAATCTGGTGATGTCTGCGTTTATCTCTATATGTTTCTTCCTCACATGGACAAAATATCTGAACAATCTTCAGGCTGATTCCTATTGGATTGGTGGAAATATTGCTATTACGTCAGTCTATCTCATTCTTTCAGTCATAATAATAAATACATTCAACGGTTATCACGTCGGTCGTGCCAGAAAAGGAAGTCTGGCAATTGGTCTCGTGATTTCACTCTTCCTTATAAACCTGATTTTTTCCGTAATATCCATGTTGATCATCGGAACTCGTTCCCTTACTGGTTATATAATAGCTGCCTATTTTTTCTGTTTTCTTTTTCAAAGTCTGGTATCTGTACTTTTTTCATGGCTGATGACAGATTTGTATAGGAAGATTTTCCCTCCTCATCGAATCCTTGAAGTCTATGGATTTCATAAAAATAATCTGAAACATAAGATGAACTTGAGAAGGGATAAATATAAAATCACGGAAAGCATCCCATATACTACGTCTCTATTAGATATAGATCATAAAATGCAGTCATATGATGCGGTACTGATTAATGATATTCCGTCTGAAAAGAAGGATCAGATTCTGAAGGTTTGTTTTGACCAGGGAAAACGTGTATATTTTACTCCTAAGATCTCTGACATTATTATCAAATCATCCTCAGAACTTAATCTTTTTGATACACCTATCTACTATTGCAGAAATCTCCAGATGTCCCCAGTGGAGCTTTCTTTCAAACGCCTCTTTGACATCCTTTTATCTCTGATTGGAATTATTCTCACATCTCCCATAATGCTGGTTGTATCAATTTTGATTCATCGTTATGATGGGGGTCCGGTCTTCTATTCTCAGAACCGCTGCACTACAAATGGTAAAATATTTCGAATCTATAAATTTCGAAGTATGATTGTTAATGCTGAGAAGCCACACGGTGGCGCTCGTCTTGCTACCGAAGATGATCCGCGTATTACTCCTATCGGGCGTTTTATTCGAGCAACACGAATAGATGAAATACCTCAATTTTTCAATGTGCTCCGCGGGGATATGAGTATTGTAGGTCCCAGACCGGAGCGTCCTGAGATTGTCCTTCAGTATGAAAAAGAGATCCCTGAATTTTCCTTTCGTATGCATGTGAAAGCAGGTTTAACAGGCTATGCTCAAGTCTATGGAAAATACAATACCACCAACCTTGATAAGCTGAAACTGGATCTGATTTATACCATGAAGGCAAGCCTGCTTCTGGATCTGAAGCTTATTCTACAGACAATTAAAGTAATATTCCAAAAAGAAAGTACCGAGGGACTGGAAGAGGGCCAAACTACTGCCAGCACTTCTAATACTTCTAAAAAACAGTAATATACTATGGGAAATATAAAATGGAAATGTATTCTGTACTAATGTCAGTCTACTGGAAAGAAAAACCAGATTACCTGCTTACTGCAATTGAAAGTATGACAAAGCAGACCATACCCTTCCATGACTTTGTTCTGGTCTGTGACGGTTCCCTTACTGATGCACTGACAAAAACGATTGATCGTGCCAACAAAATAATCAAAGCAATGCCCACACATCCTGTTTTCACAGTCGTTCCTCTTACAAATCATTCAGGATTGGGATCGGCATTAAACATCGGACTAAATTATTGCCAGTGTGATTTAATCGCACGAATGGATTCCGATGACATCTCATTACCGAATAGATGCGAAAGGCAACTTAAACAATTCGAACTAAGCCCTAATCTGTCCATAGTAAGTGGTACTATTATAGAATTTTCTAAATCTATTTCAGAACATGGAAAATGCCGGAAGCTTCCGGAAAATCAGGATGATATTGTCAAGTTTGCAAAGTCCAGAAATCCATTTAATCACCCCTGTGTCATGTATCGTAAATCTGCTGTGATTGCCGCAGGAAGTTACCGAAAAGACTATCCCTACTTTGAAGACTATGATCTATGGCTTCGTATGCTTTGGAATGGAGCCATGGGATATAACATTCCAGAACCCCTGCTCTATATGCGGGCAGGTAATTCTATGTATAAAAGGAGAGGCGGATCAGAGCATTTCCAATCCGCCAAGAAACTTTTTTCTGAAATGAAGCAAAAGGGTTTTATTACTTCAAAGCAATATTATAAAACCCTGACTGAACGCTGGATGGGAGACCATATGCCTAACAAACTGCGTTCCTTCCTATACCAAAAACTGTTAAGAAACTAAACGGTCACTTGACGAGTTTTTTGATATGATCCACTGCTTTCCTCCAGAATGGTCTATTTTTTAGAATCTGATGTGTTAATTCTTGTGTTAGATTCTGAAGTCGCTGCGTTTGATCGTACATCCGCTGACGCAATTCATTGATCTCACTACGGTGAACTCCGATGTCATACCTCAATCCATTGATTTCATTACGGTGAACCCCGATATCATACTTGAGTCCTCCGGTTTTATCCCTGACTTCCTCAGGCAGATGCATTAATTCCGGTGTCATGTATTGATATAATGACCGAAGTAACCGGTCAAAGACAATATCCTCATCCGTGACTGTATATTCCTTCTTCTCAGCTAGTTTCTTCATCAACCATTGAATAGATTCCTGCTTTTTCTGGCTTAATATATCTGTCACATGGTCATAGTTAATAGGATGTGACAAGAGTTCATCCATCTTTTCTTCCGTTACATCCTCTATTTTCACTAACCGGTCTTTCAATCCCAGCATTGACAAGAGATCAGTGAACCTCACCATCCCTCTTCCCTCATTCGCAATTGCAATAAACTGTTTCTCAAAGATGATAGAAAAACACATCCCATGGAATGAATCCACAATCACAAAATCACTGTCAAGGATATTTTTCAACCAATCCTCAATCGTTACATGTTCCTTTTCAGCTCCAAAGCGGTCAAAGGCATCACTTATCACATTGGCCTTTAAGGAAAGCTTTTGTTCAACCATTTGGATCAGCTGTCTTTTCTTCTCTGATTGATCAAGAACATAACAGCCAATGAAATGCTTAGGAAAGTGATAGTCAGAATTTGCTGCAAGTTCCAGATAACGGTTCTTATCACATAAGAACACCGGATCCAAGACATTTACTGCATCAATGCCAAATTTCTCCTTGCAGATGGTGACTCCGCTTTTTTCTCGAACAGAGACTCCATCAAATTTTCGCAGATACATAGAGGTCTCATGTTCTTCATAAGGACTTCCTTCCCATGTTTCCTTTCCAAAGGAGGAGGCATAGGCAATCTTCTTTTTGTCGTTCCGGATAAAATCCAGATAACATACCTCTCCGAACGGTTTGTAAAGGTCATGATGCCAGATCTGATCTGATCCCACAAGAAAGGTCTGACATTTCTCATTTAATTCGTACATGCTTGCCTTATTCTGAAAAAGGGGATGCATAGCCTCTTTCGGATATGGACAGGTCTTAAAAAGAGGAATTCCCTGATTCGGACCCCATACTGCATCCTTGGGTCGTTCAAACAGGAGACAGTCATAGCCCATCTGCTGAATTACCTGATATAAGGCATAATATGTAAGTTCCGACCCGTAGTTTTTCTCGCTCCAATTTCCCCAGATGGCGACATCAAATTTTCCGTTCAATGCCCGGTCAACTGATTCATTAAATGTCTTCTGATGCAGTAACTGATAAAAACGATCTCTTGCCGGATGTGGCTGGACCTCTGCCTGCCGATTATATCTCATATAATCAAAGGGTACTTTTTTCAAGAGAGCAAACTTGTCTGATACTTTATCCAGAAATTTCTGCCCCTTCTCATTATTGACACAGATACAACTGGTTCCCTTCCCATCATCAAGTGAAGCATCAAATTGTTTAATCTCCCAAAAATCTGCAATAGATAGATCCCCCTGCCTCGGATTCCCGGCAAAATAACAATTCTCACAAGTTTTTCGCATCATAAGTTTCGGATGATAAGCTGCCTGATAGGGATCATTGTAGGATCTCCGGTCTTCCTCCTTTCCGGATTGATAGGAAACTCTCTGGATATCAGCCACCCACCCCTGTGATTTTACACGAAATGTAATGCTCTTAAGATCTTCCTTTTGATAATTTTCCTGTAAATATCTACGAAAAACAGCTGGAGCCGGTGCCTGATTGCAATATAAATCAACTAAGAGTAAATTGTCATAATTCTGTCCCAGATACCCCTTCAATCCTGCAACTTCACAAGGTGTGCCGACATATAAAATGCTCTTTCCCTGCATAAGCAGGTCCTTTATCTCGGAAAAAACATGGCCTGTCCTGCTTTGCATATATTTACTATGCCGCAGAGCATCCATCTCATCTTTTGATGAAATGATGATATGTTCTGCCTCGAAGTTTTGATCCGAATGAACTCCGACTACATAGCCGCCTTCTTCAAGAACACAATCTGCGAGAATCGTAAAAGCTCCTCCGGAGGAACTTTCGAAGCGAATCTCATCCGGAGCCATAGCAGCATAACATTCTTCAAGCTTTTGATTGGTATTCTCTTTCGGGGAGTAAACCGGGCAGACTTCCTCACATTTATGACAATGGATACACTGATCCTCATTGATTTCAGCTACTATCGATCCGTCATCATCCAGGAGTTCCTTATAAATAATGGCATCTACGGGACAGATATTTACACAAGCACCGCAACCTGTACAGAAACGTCCTATATCATTTAATTTATGATACATAAATTCTCCTTTTAGGATCTGGCTTATCCAAAATAATTAGCAACAGCTGTATCTATTGATGTTCAGCTTTATGAAAACATAATATTATCTTTTAAATGTATTCCTTATTGCATAATATATCTTTCTGAAAAAGCTCCTGCGTTTTGATCCATAGGGCAATATCTTCGAACTTTTCTTTTTTAATTTTCCAATAGGTCCTACATATGCATTTGCTTGCGGGGTGTGGAGATCAGACCTGTTAAAACGCCAGATACTTCTTACCAGATAAGGATAGAAGGGTGACTCCTTAGCATAAAACCAGAAATAATCCGAGAAATCACAATCACCTACCTGCCACGGTTTCTGATATCCCGCAAAATGAACCATTCTTGGATGCTTTCTTGCTTCCAAATACTCCTCATATATCGTCCGATATGCCATTTTAAGAATATCCATACGGCACCGTCCATCTGGCTCTGACCAGCTCATAAGTGTATTCCATTCCTGAGGAAGATAGTAAACCCGATTTTTACATATAATATTTAATACATCCTGATCATGGCAACGAAACTTATGACCGCTTGCAAGATCCATCATTTCATTCGACGAAGTAATCTCACGAAGACGATCCAGATCAAAGATCAATACTCCCGCCTGAAAATAATCAAAACAACAATCCAGGTTCAATGTATTGGTTGCATAATTAGACCACTGATCATAGCCAAGTTTCATCTGACCTGCAACATCAATATCCTTTGCAGCTCCTATAACCATGCCTTGCAAATCTATATCATAGAGTTTTGCAACATCGTCATTTGCTACCATATCACAATCTAAATATAAAATCTTATGATAATTTGGCATTAGTTCTGGAATAATTAGCCTGTAATATGTCTCTATAGACAGATGTTGATCCAGAAAGTATTTCTTACTGTCGAAAAATCGGCTTACATTGACAAAACGAATACGGAAATTATCATTGTAGGAATAAAATGATTGAATCAGTCTTTCCGTTTTCTCAGTAATGTCATGATTTAACACAATAATGTCATAATTTCGATCTCTGGAGGCATTTAATATAACAGATCGAATCATAACATCCAGATAAGGAGCAAAGCCCTCATTTGCTGCCAAAACAATAGGAACTGCATTAGCAAAAACAGGCTCAATGGTCTGATCTTCCGGTTCGGTATCTTTGAATAAGGTTTTTTCCAGGAAGCCAACCTTCTTATTTGTCTCGTTTATCAGATAATAACTGAAAATACCCGTTAAACGTTCTGCTAAATATCCAAAAACTCTGTATTCCTGCTGACCATACCATGTAGTATCTATGCGCTTCTCACATTCTTCTAAAACGCCAAACACCATCTCGCAGTATTGGTTAAAGATATCTTTTTTTGCGATGAACATATTGCATTCATAAGCTATATTTGAATTCATATAGGCTGCAGCAGCATTCTGATATTGCGGAAATTTTTCCTTAAGAATCTCAAGCGCTGTATCAAGATCCGAACGATTCTGGAAATCTGCAATTCCATATTCATCATATATGGATGTCTGTATCTTCCTACCTTTCACAGTGATATAGTCATACCTGCGTATGGTTTTTTCCATATCTTCTTCATTTAAATGGATTTGTTCCGCCACTGAATTATTAAGATTATCAAACGCAATATTCCCCCAACCATCATTGGAAATCAGTTCCGGATTAAATGAAAAGTATCTCCTATAATGAAAAAAGCCATAATATTCAGCATCACAATTCTTCCATGCATAGTAATGTGCGGTGAGTTCGCAATAGCTCTTATTCTTTGCAGAAATATTATCTGTACCTTCATCATCATGAAGCATACCAGGTAATCTGTTCTTGGCTAGAGCTGAGCCTACCTGAATTGGATAAAGAAGCTTATTGTCCGGAACAACTGCAGGTTTATGACAAACTACAAATATTTTAATACCTGAACTACTCACTGATTTTTCCTCCATTACTCCTTCATATATTCATTAGTAACTGTATTTACATCACCGCTCATTTTTACAATTCCATGATCAAGCCATAGCGCATGATCACAGATAGCTCGTACAGAATCAATACTATGAGACACATAAAGCAAGGTTGTGCCCTGCTCCAGCATTCCTCTCATTCGTTTTTCACACTTCTCTTGAAACTTATAATCCCCTACAGAAAGCACCTCATCACAGATCAGAATATCCGGGCGCACCATCGTTGCAATCGCAAAACCCAGTCTGGCCGCCATACCTGAGGAATAGTTTTTAATCGGCATGTCCAGGAAGTTTTGAAGTTCTGCAAACTCAACAATCTCATCAAAATGTTCTTTCATAAACGCTTCACTGTGTCCGAGCAAAGTCCCATTGAGAAAGATATTTTCTCTCGCAGTCAATTCTCCATCAAAACCCGCTCCAAGTTCAATTAATGGTGCCATGGAGCCTCGAACTGTTACAGTTCCCTTATATGGTTTTAAAATACCGCTGATCGTTTTTAGAAGCGTTGACTTACCGGATCCATTGGTGCCTACAAATCCCCACGCTTCCCCCTTTCTTACATGAAGATTCACATCCTTTAAAGCCAAGAACTCCTGAAACATGAGTTCTCTCTTCAGGAATTTAATGACATACTCTTTCAGACTATCCAGCCGTTCTGCAGACATGTTAAAACGTACAGTCACGTGGTCTACGTCAATAATATAATCGTCGGACATTGTTTCTCCCATCAGATATACAAAATAAACTTATCTTGAGTCTTAGTAAAGCTCCATGTGCCTAACCACATAAAGAAAGCTCCAACTACGAACCCCCAGATCATATAATGCCAAGACGGCATAGCCTGCTCCAGAACGACACGTCGAAACTGCACGATATAGTTGCACATCGGATTAAAACGCAGAATGATCAATTGTAAGGTTTTAGGCAGCTGCTCTAAGGGATAGAAAATAGGTGTAAGATACATCCATGCGGTCATGATGACGCCATAGATATATTGAATATCTCTGAAAAAGACAGATGCCTGAGCAAGAAACAGACCAAAGCCCAGACAAAAAATATAGGTTTCAATAAGAATCACCGGGATAAGAAGCATATACAAAGAAAACGGTACACCTGTCACAATAAAAACAACAAACATAGCTGCCATCGAAAATAGAAGATTCACTAGGGAACTTGTGACCTTAGACAGAGTAAATACATACTTTGGTATATAGACTTTCTTCAAAAGTGAGGCATTCCCGGTTATAGATGTGATGGCCTGATTGGTTGCCTCACTCATGAAATTGAATAATGTCTGACCTATAATCAGATATGCCGGATAATGAGCGATTTGAAAACGGAACATATGCTGAAAGACAACAACCATAACCATCATCGTCAAAAGCGGATTTAAAACACTCCAAAGATATCCGAGAAAACTTCTACGATATTTTAGTTTAATATCCTTGATTACCAGCTGCTTGATCAAAAATCGGTAGTTATAGAAAACCGCCATCCTTCTTTGGAACAGATTCATACAATCTCCTTACTTCTATAGGTTATCCAAACACTTAAACTCATCTGACCCTCAGTTATATTCATATTTTCGGGTAAAAATATGCCGAAACAGGCTCTGCTATTATCGAACAATCTCTCAGAATTTGCAAGTTTTTTCGGAGTTCAAAACCTCTTGACACAGCGTAAGACCAGATAGCCAATGGGGAGAATCCAATAGTTGGTCATTCGAAGCAAGGTAATACTCTTTCTTCGCGTGCTGTGATAGATCTCCGGATAATCTTTCAGCAATTTTCGATCCCAAGACCTCAGTTCTTTTCTCATATCCGGATGGTTCCCTAGGCTAATATCAATCTGAAACTGATTCTCTACAATTTGTGCAATGCAACGTTCAATATAATGCTTTTTTGGGGGAGCCAGCTCAGGCAGTCTACTGTAAAAATCCGTCAGGCTTTTCATTACTCGTAAATGTTGGCCTCTGTTTCTCTGCATGGAATGGATATCCATGCTTTGACCATTTCTGCCCAATCGGTACATATACAAATTTCTCTGATCATAAAAGACTGTCTCTGCATAGGGAATAGGATATGTGATATATTCTGCGTCGACATAGAAACAGTGTTCATCCATTCGGTCTGGCATTTCTTTTAAGATAGCAGTCTTTATGGTAAGACTGTGCATTTTAATAACCTGATCCACAAAGCCATCCGATAACCGTCCATGCTTTCCGTATTTTGAAGCATCTGCACTGGCTCCCATCTTACGTAGGGGTTTCCATGTCTCATCTTCTATGCAGAGATAATCGGAAGCAATCAGATCTTCGTCATGGACTTGCAACATATCTAGGAAATCGGATAATTCGTCATTATTCAGCCAATCATCTGCATCCACAACTTTGAAATATTTTCCTGTTGCATGCTCTATCCCATAATTAATGACAGAACCATGGCCACCATTTTCCTTGTGGCAGAAGAAAAAGGTGGATGGATAACGGCTTGTATACTCTTTTGTAATTACACCAGTAGCATCCTTTCCACCATCATCTACTACCAGAATTTCCATCATTTTCATCTTCTCATCAGATAAGAGGAGAGCATCCAGGTTTCTTCGAATATATTTTTCTGCATTATATGCAGGTATTACAACTGTAAGAAGTTTTTCCATAGAATTTTCGGATTTATGCACCCAGCTCCTTTTCCACCACTTCCAGTGCAGCCATCAGATCCTTGTCCATGTCATAGTACTTATAAAGGCCAAGGCGACCTCCGAAAATGACATCATTTTCCCTGGATGCCAGGTCTTTATACTGTTCATAGAGCGCATTATTCTTCTCATTGTTGACTGGATAGTAGGGTTCTACGCCAGGTTTCCACTCTGAGGAATACTCTCTGGAAATAATTGTAGTAGGCTGCTTGCCGAACTCAAAGTGCTTATGCTCAATGATCCTGGTATAGGGCACTTCCCTTGCGGTATAGTTCACTACTGCATTTCCCTGATAATTATCGGTATCCAGTTCCTCCGTCTCGAAACGTACGGAACGATATTCCAGCGGGCCAAACTGATAGTCATAGTACTGATCGATCTGACCGGTGAAAAGGATCTTATCGAAGAAAATCTGAGTGCCGTCCGAAAGGACACCTGCATGAGGATTGGCTATGATCTCATCCTCCGGAAAATCAGAAGGATTTTCCCTGGGCTCCGGTTCTTCCCGTCCTACGACCTTAAAATAGTCCTCACCGGTACGGACATCGATTCCTTCGAGCATTTTTTCGATGATCTGGGTGTAGCCTCCGATGGGGATACCCTGATATCTGTCATTGAAATAGTTATTATCATAAATAAAGCGGAAGGGAAGCCGCTTAATAATAAAGGCCGGAAGCTCTGTGCAAGGGCGTCCCCACTGCTTTTCTGTATAACCCTTAATCAACTTCTCATAGACATCACGGCCTGCCAAGGACAGTGCCTGCTCTTCCAGATTCTGTGCCTCAAAGGGTTGGTCAGCAGGGATGCCACGCTTTTTCTTCATTTCTTCGATATAGACATTCCGCTGTTCATCGATCTTAGCCTTGGCTTCTTCCGGTGTACGAATATTCCACATACGAGAGAAGGTATTCATATTGAATGGCAGATTGTAGGTCTCGTCATGATAAGCAGCAATCGGAGAATTGATATAATGATTGAATTCTGCAAACTGATTGATATAGTTCCAAATCTTCTTGTCTGACGTATGGAAGATGTGGGCGCCGTATTCATGGACATTGATATCATGTACCATCTTGGTGTAGATATTGCCTGCGACGTGGTCCCGCTTGTCAATTACCAGACAGGTCTTTCCCTTCTTCTTCGCCTCATAGGCAAAGGTTGCGCCAAAAAGACCGGCACCAACAATAAGATAATCGTATTTGTTCATTTCACTGCTTTCTCCTAGATCAAATAACCACCAGATAACTTTCGATTGAAATTTATGCCGATCTCATAAGTATTAATCCTAATCCGTCCTCTTCTCAAGAAACTCCTTATAGCTCCAATTCACCTTATCCTTATCCGACAGATTCAAATCATCCGCCGACATTCCTTCCGGCATCGGCCATTCGACTCCCAGATCCGGATCGTTCCACATGATTCCGCCTTCATCATTCGGATGATAGAAGTCGGTTACCTTGTAACAGAATTCTGCTTCATCGGACAGGCAGATAAAACCATGCGCAAAGTTTTTCGGGATCATGAACTGCTTCTTATTCTCTGCGGTCAGAATGACTCCTGCCCACTTACCGAAGGTCTTAGAACCCGGGCGGAGATCAACGGCAACATCATATACTTCACCTCTCACGACCCGCACCAGCTTATCCTGAGGGTAATGGATCTGGAAATGCAGACCGCGAAGCACACCCTTTGAGGAAGCTGACTGATTATCCTGCACGAATACATAGTCCATCCCATTTGCTTTCATATCGTTCTCATTATATGTTTCCATAAAATAACCACGTCGATCTCCAAATACTTTTGGAGTAATGATATTCAAGCCTTCTATGCCATTTATGTCCTTCTCTACTGTTATTGCCATTACATTCCTCTTTTCTCACATAAATATCGCTGCATTGCATGCGCGATTGATTAAATATCTAAATGCCGCCTGCTTACTGAATTTCTCCATCAGCCACTGCGATAAGATACTTCCCGTAGTCCGATTTCATCAGGGGCTTTGCAAGTTTCTTCAGCTGCTCTGCATCTATAAATCCACGCTTATAAGCAATTTCTTCTATGCATGATACATATAAACCCTGCCTCTTTTGAAGGGTAGAGACAAAATTTGCAGCCTGTAAAAGCATATCATGATTACCTGTATCCAACCACGCAAATCCTCGTCCGAGAGTCTCTACATACAAGTCTCCTCGATCCAGATAAGCATTGTTTACAGATGTTATTTCCAGTTCGCCGCGAGCTGACGGCTGTATTTTTTCAGCTGTCTTTACTACGTCATTATCATAGAAATACAGTCCGGGAACCGCATAATTTGATTTGGGCTTATTCGGCTTCTCTTCGATCGAAACAGCCTTGCCGGTATCATCAAACTCGACCACGCCATATTCTCTCGGATCTCTTACATAATAACCGAAAATTGTAGCTCCGCCCTGGCTCTCGACTCTCTCTCTTGCGCTCTTCAGCGTCTTTGAAAAGCTCTGTCCATAGAAAATATTGTCGCCCAGAACAAGTGCCACAGAGTCATCCCCAATGAAGTCCTTGCCAATGATAAACGCCTCAGCGAGGCCATTCGGCGCTTCCTGGACAGCATACCGGATATCCATTCCCAGCTGAGAGCCGTCTTCAAGCAGTTCTTTAAACACAGGTAAATCTCTGGGAGTAGAGATAATCAGCACCTCTCTTATCCCGGCAAGCATAAGGGTTGATAAAGGATAATAAATCATCGGCTTATCATAAACCGGCATGATCTGTTTTGAAATTGCCTTAGTCAGCGGATAAAGTCTGGTTCCTGATCCGCCTGCCAAAATAATACCTTTCATTATTTTCTAATTCTCCTTTTGTTTAATACATCTCCTGATGTACATATATCTATTGTATATAAGAGTCTGTGAAAGTCTTCATGTATTCCTTCATAACCCTTCACCTTCCGCCCTGCCCGAACTCCTTGCAGGTATCCAGCAGCCACCTGCCGCTGTCGGTCAGGTCACTCTCGGTGAATCCGTCGGTCTTTGTCACATATTGCTTTATTATAGCAGATGTTTCATTTTTATTACAGAGGCTCCAGCCCATAAAGGACAGATTATAGTCTTTGATCAGGGATTTCCACTCTGCCGCGGACTGATAATCAATAGAGCCATTGCCTGACGCATCGCAGATGGAAAATTCCGAGATGAATACAGGTATGCCTCGTGAAATGGCATTCCTTGCCTTCTGCCGGATATTATCCTTATGAGTGGTTGCGTAGAAATGAAGGGCAAACATCACATTCTTTTTGTCTGTAAGACTATTCATATCGACGCTGTCGACGTCCTGAGACCTTTCCATAACCAAACCGTTTTCATTGAATAACTACGGAAAGCTTTCCTAGCTGATTATATAATTCAGTAAACCTTGCTTCACTCCTTGTCACATCACCTGCCAGCGAATCGCTGATATAGAAAACGCCTTGCGTCTTATTGAATCCATTGCTGCTGTAAAAATGTATTTTTTCAGCATATCTGTCCTCACTTGCACCTGAACCTCATGATAAACAGACTTATTTATCAGAAAAACGCACCCGACTCCCATCAGGTGCGAATTTTCTATTTTGTCCCCAGAGCCTCAAGGTACCTCGCTACAGCATCTTTCCAGTCCGGAAGCGGCGTAAATCCGTTCTCCGTCAGCTTGCTCTTGTCAAGCCTGGAATTCGCCGGACGAGCCGCCTTCGAGAGTCCGTACTCTTCCGTAGTTACCGGCAGGACTTCAGTCTTATATCCTGCCTGACGGTAGATTTCTTTTGTAAAATCATACCATGAAATATATCCGCCCTCGTTTGTGGCATGATAATAACCGTATTTATCAGTCTCTATCATATCCACGAGAAGTCTCGCGAGATCCAGGGTATATGTCGGCGTGCCGATCTGGTCATTGACGACACGGACAGTGTCATGCGTCTTTCCCACGTCAAGCATGGTCTTTATGAAATTTTTGCCGTTCAGTCCAAAGACCCAGGCGATCCTTACTATGAAATATTTCTTCAGGGTCTCAGAAACAGCCATCTCTCCGCCGAGCTTTGTCTCGCCGTAATAATTCAAGGGCGCGAAATCCTTGCAGTCAGGCTGCCACGGCTCTTTTCCCTGTCCGTTAAATACATAGTCAGTGGAAATATACACCATAGCTGCATCAACGAGTTTTGCGGCGTCAGCCAGATTCTTTGTGCCGTCCACATTGATTTTTTTCACAAGGGCTTTCTTGTCCTCTTCTTCGGCAGCATCCACCGCAGTCCAGGCAGCGCAGTGAACTATCACATCAGGATGAAGCTTTTCCACTTCACTCAACACTGCCTCCCGGTCTGTAATATCAAGCGAAAGATATTCCGCCCTCGTCACCGGAGACCCGTCCTGAATACCGGAATATACAGGTTTCAGATCGGTTCCGATTCCTTCATATCCTCTGCCTGCCAGCTCATTCATCACATCGTGACCCAGCTGACCGGCCACGCCAGTCACCAATACTTTCATATTCATCTCCTGCTTCTCAGCCGATTACTTCCTTATTTCCGTACATCTTCTGATAATAATTCTGATACTCGCCGGAAATAATATTTTCCCACCATTCCTTGTTGTCAAGATACCACTGAATGGTCTTTCTGATTCCATCCTTGAACATGGTCTCCGGCAGCCAGCCCAGCTCGTTATGGATCTTTGTGGGATCGATAGCATAGCGCTGATCATGTCCCTTCCTGTCGGTGACATGCTCGATCAGAGACTCCGGCTTTCCGAGATAGTCAAGGATAAGCTTTACTATATCGATGTTTCTCATCTCATTGTGTCCGCCGATATTGTAGGTCTCTCCGACCGTACCCTTCCTGATGATTAAGTCGATCGCCTTGCAGTGATCCTCAACATAGAGCCAGTCACGGACATTAAGTCCCTCTCCGTAGACCGGAAGTTTCTTGTCGGCAAGAGCATTAGCGATCATCAGTGGGATAAGCTTCTCCGGGAACTGATAAGGGCCGTAGTTATTTGAGCAGCGGCTGATCGTGACAGGCAGACCGTAAGTCCTGTGATATGCCATCACAAGGAGATCTGCTGATGCCTTTGATGTGGAATAGGGGCTCGATGTATGGATCGGAGTATCCTCATGGAAGAAGAGATCCGGGCGGTCAAGCGGCAGGTCTCCGTATACTTCATCGGTAGAAACCTGATGATAACGCTTGATTCCATATTTTCTGCAGGCATCCATCAGAACCGATGTGCCGATGATATTGGTCTCAAGGAAAATAGTCGGATTCTCTATGGAACGGTCCACATGAGATTCCGCGGCAAAATTCACAACCATGTCAGGATGCTCTTCCTCAAACAGCTTATAAACACCCTCTCTGTCCCTGATATCAAGCTTCACGAATCTGAAATTCGGCTTATCCATCACATCCTTCAAGGTGGACAGATTGCCGGCATAGGTTAAAGAATCCAGGCAGATGATCCTGTCATCCGGATGATTCTTTAATTCATAGAATACGAAATTGCTTCCGATAAATCCCGCTCCGCCTGTAACTATAATTGTCATGTCAATCTCCTTTAAAAATATTGAATCTCTTCTCGATTACCTTTTTTGATGAGCGCTGACCATCAGCTAACTCATCTCTTACAACTATACAAGGTGACGTAACGTCACCTGCAAGTGTTTTTTATATTTTTTTACCTCAGTCTGACCGTCCCTCTTTCAAGCCAGCTCCTTTGCCACCAGGTCAAGTGCAGCCATGATATCCTTATCCATATCATAATATTTATAGAGTCCCAGCCTGCCGCCGAACATCACATCTTTATCAGACTCGGAAAGATTCCTGTATTTCTCATAAAGCGCATTATTCTTCTCGTCATTTACAGGATAATAAGGCTCCGCGCCGGGTTCCCACTCCGACGAATACTCGCGCGAAATGATCGTCACCGGCTGCTTTCCAAATTCGAAATGCTTGTGCTCAATGATCCTGGTCCATGGAACATCCTTCGAGGTATAATTCACGACGGCATTGCCTTGGAAATTATCAGTATCAAGCTTCTCCGTCTCAAACCTGACGGACCTGTACTGGAGGGGTCCGAATTTGTAGCCATAGAACTCATCGATCTGCCCCGTAAAGAGAAGCTTCGAGAAAGTAAACCTTTCTCCATCAGAAAGCACTCCCTCATGACAAGTCCCGGCAGAATTCATTACATCAAAGTAATTTTCACCTGTCCTTACGTCCGCCCCTTCCAGCAGCTTCTCAACGATCCCGGTATATCCGCCCACAGGTATTCCCTGATATCTGTCGTTGAAATAATTATTATCATAAATAAACCGAAACGGCAGTCTCTTTATAATAAAAGCCGGCAGTTCTGTACATGGCCGTCCCCACTGCTTCTCGGTATATTCCTTTATCAGCTTCTCATATATGTCACGTCCGGCAAGAGATATAGCCTGCTCCTCCAGATTTGCCGGAACAAACTCCTCGTCATCCGAAAGGCCGCGTTCCTTCTTCATCCCGGCAATGTATTCATTCCTCTGAGATTCTATGATCTTCTCAGCCTCCTCAGGCGTCCTGATATTCCACATCCTTGAAAAAGTATTCATATTGAAAGGCAGGTTATAAGTCTCATCATGATAAGCCGCGATCGGGGAATTCACATAATTATTAAATTCAGCAAACCGGTTTACATACTCCCATATTCTCTTATCCGAAGTATGGAAAATATGCGCTCCGTATACATGAACATTGATCCCGTCTACATTTTTGGTAAAAATATTTCCCGCAATATGATCCCTCTTGTCTATCACAAGACATGACCGTCCGCGTGACACCACCTCATGCGAAAAAACAGCTCCAAACAGACCCGCTCCAACCACTAGATAATCATAATGTTTCATATCATTTCCTTTCCATAGACCTTAACGAATTTCTTAGCAAAACTTCAAGTTTACTTGCATGCAATGTTTCCGGTATCATCATAATATTAACATAAAACCGGTAGCGAACAGTGATAAAATACAGGTGTAACATATAAAAATTCAAAGCAGGCAAAATATGAACGAATCAGGCAAAAAAACATCCTATACCACCGGTCAGTTCGCGTCCAAAGCGCATGTAACCGTCCGAACCATCCGCTTTTACGACCAGAAAGGTCTGCTCACACCGAGCTGCCGCACCGAATCCGGCGCGAGACTATATACCGAATCCGATTTTGCCCGTCTTCAGCAGATCCTCCTCTTCAAATATCTCGGTTTCACCCTGGATGAGATACGTGAACTCACTGTCGCATCCGGCGACCCCTCCTCACTTCTCGACTCGCTGAATATACAAAAGAAACTCATAAGTGAAAAAATAGACGAGATGAGATCCGTTGAAAGCGCCATCGACCGAACCACATCAGCCATAAGAAAGAGCTCCCACATCGACTGGCAAGGCATGATGGATCTTATCCACCTCACATCAATGGAACAGAGTATGCAGTCGCAATATACCAGCTCTGCAAATATCTCCGCCCGCATCCGTCTCCACAGAGATTATTCCGTAAATCCTGAAGGATGGTTCAGATGGATCTATCGAACTGCCGGAATAGAAGACATAGGAAAGAACTCTTCCCAGCCTCAGATCCTGGAACTAGGATGCGGAAGTGGTTCTCTCTGGGCAGAAAACATTGAACATCTTCCTGACCGGACCACTATCATTCTTTCCGATATATCAAAAGGTATGCTGAAAGACGCGAGGCTTGCAGTCAACCGTTCATACCAGAAAAACATAGAAGCGCTTTCTACTCCCCGTCAGTTTCACTACAAAAAGATCAACTGCGAGAAGATCCCTCTTCCGGATAATTCATGCGACTGCGTCATCGGAGACCACCTTCTTTTCTATTTAAGCCGTCCCGACGGTATAAAAAATGCCCTTACCGAAATCAGGCGGGTACTGAAGGAAGACGGTATTTTCATCGCATCGACCTATGGCAGAGATCACATGAAAGAGATCACGAAGCTGGTACATGATTTCAACCCTGAGATCACATTGTCACAGTATAATCTCTATGACCGTTTCGGTCTGGAGAATGGAGAAGAGATTCTCTCATATTATTTTGATTCGGTAGATACCTTTCTCTATCCGGATCATATAGAAATAAGCGAAGCGGAACCCCTTATTGCCTATATCCTGTCCTGTCACGGCAATCAGAACAGCCTGCTTCTGAATCATTACAGAGAATTTCGCGACTTTATCCGGAAAAAAGTAAAAAATGGCATTCATATCACCAAATCCGCCGGTATCTTTATCGCCCGAAAATAATTTCGGAGTCTCCTCAATGCGCGTTGGAGCAAATAGGAAATGCAAACGAATACACATCTGTCTAAAAAGGCGGATACGGGACTTGCCCGTATCCGCCTTTATTTCCGGTGATATCATATTCCGGTGAATCCATATTCCAGTGATATCATATTCCGGTGAATCCATATTCCGGAATTTTCAAAATCATATCTTCAGATCCTTATCCCGGAATCACTTATCAGTCTCCATTATCAAGTCCAAGAGAAAATCAGAAATCTGTAAGATCAGCAGGTCTTCTCTCAAGAAATGCCTTCATTCCCTCACGGTGATCATGAGTATCGCAGACCACGCCGAAGAGGTTTGCCTCATATTCAACCGCATTCTCGATATCCATATCGTATCCGTTATTGATGGCGGCCTTTGCGACAGCTACTGCATAGCTTCCCTTTGAAATAATTGTAGCGGCCATCTTCTTTGCTGTTGGCATCAGTTCTTCCTTCGGAACCACATGATTTACCAGACCGATTCTGTATGCCTCTTCTGCGTTGATATTCTCTGCCGTGAAGATGATCTCCTTTGCGCGTCCCATGCCGACCAGACGAGCGAGGCGCTGTGTGCCGCCGAATCCGGGGATTATTCCGAGACCTACCTCAGGCTGACCGAATGTAGCATTTTCAGAAGCAATACGGATGTCGCATGCCATGGCGATTTCATTGCCGCCGCCAAGGGCGAAGCCGTTGATTGCCGCTATGGTAACCTGACGCATCTTCATAAGTCTGAAGAAAGGCTTGGATGCGCGCATACCAAATGCACGGGCGCTCTTTGCGTCAAAATCAGCCATCTCTGCTATATCAGCCCCGGCTACAAAACTCCTGAAGTCATCATCACCGCCGAGCTTCTTATTAAAGCAGGGACCGCCGGTAAGAATAACTGCCTTGATATCATCATTTGCCTCTATGGAAGCAAGGCAATCATCGAGTTCCTCCAGCGTCTCGCTGTTCAGCGCATTGAGAGCCTTCGGGCGGGAAATCTTGAGGACAGCAATATTATCCTCGACTTCAAGTATGAGATTTTTGTAGTCTGACATTTTCTACCTCCTGTTTATATATCATTTACCAAAATTGCCTATATCACTTTTCAGCATAGCTGCCAGGTCACCAAGCTTTGCAGAGCTGTCATTGATGGTGCTACTGTATTTATCCATCTCGATGAGATTCCTGACCGACTGTACGGAATAAGTCTGCTGTCTGGATGAGAAATCAAGAAGCTGCTCGGAAGAATTAACTGCGCTGTCTCTCAAGTCATTCATCTCATCCATGGATTTCTCTACAGCTGATACACCATCAGAGAGGCCGCTCAGACTCTTGTCGATGCTCTTAAAAGCTTCATCGGTTGACTTAATGTCACCTGACTGGCTCTCGGCAAGCTCCAGAGTCTTCTTCATGGTGCTGGTCGCATCATTCATAGCCTTTGCAAATACATCAATTATCTCTTTTATCTGCTTTGCAGAACCGGATGCCTGATTGCCGAGTTCTCTCATTCTGGTGGCGACTGCACCGAAACCTCTTCCGGTATCATCGCCTGCCTTAAGTGCCTCTTCTGAAGCATTCTTTGAAAGAAGGCTCATCTCCGATGCCATTGCAGATACGAGAGAAGTAATCTCCTGCATGGATGCTGAAGCAGCGCTCATCTTCCTGGTCTGGTCAGATATGATCTTAGCCGTAGTTTCAATCTTCTCATTAGTCTTTGACAGACGGTCAAGAGTATCCTGAACTGAAGCCTTTGCATTGTCGAGGTCTCTCGAACGATCCGAAAGCACCTTCACGACATGACTTGTAGTCTCTATCTGACTGCTTATCTTATCGATCTTCTCGGCATTTCTCTTGGAGAGCAAGCCCTGTTCGTCGCTTCTGGCATTTATGTCTCTTACAAACTTTGACAGAGGTGTATCTCCCTCATCCTCAGATCCTGTATCTGCCTGAACAGGCTTAGACTGTGCCTCAGGCTTTGATTCGCCCGCTGCTTTTTCAGCTGCCTTCTCTGCAGACTTCTGGGCAGCTTTTCTTGCCTCTGCCTCTTCCTCCATACCGAAATATCTGTAATCAGACTGAGGTCTGATATCCACGAAGCCATCTGCCATATTCTCACGGACAGCAGCCATTCCGGCAGTCTCTCCGCCTACATTGGTAGAATATCCTGCAGCCGAATTACGCATCTGCTCATCAGCAAGGACTGATTCTACAGTATAGAGACGCTCTCCGTCGTCCTGATTCTGCGCTCCGTTTGTCTCGATCGCCCCGGCTTTCGGCTGTATGCTCTGAGTCTCTCCAACTGCCTTCGGGGTCGGCTCAACAGCAGCCTCCTGCGCAGGTCTTGAAGGATGGAATTCGCTTATCTTCGAGCGTTCCTGTCTGCCGATATCTCCCTGTCTCATGGGTGGCTTGCTGTGAGGTACCTGAGCATTGCCTGTCTGCGTGTTCTTGTTCTCCGACGGAGTATACTGGTGTACTTTCGAACGGGCTTCCTGCATGTCTTCCGCCTGTGCCTGACGCGGCTCATGAGGAGCCGCTGCCTGCGGAGCTGCTGCCTGCGGAGCTGCTGCCCTCGGAGCCGCTGCCTGCGGTACTGCTGCCTGTGGAGCTGCTGCTCTAGGAGCTGCCTGCGGAGCTGCTGCCCTCGGAGCTGCTGCCTGCGGTACTGCCGGCTGAGGAGCTGCTGCCCTCGGAGCCGCTGCCTGCGGTACTGCCGGCTGAGGAATTCCATTCGGCATTGCCTCATTTTCTCTTCTGGCTTCCTCAGAAGCCGCCGTCATAGGCGCTACAGACTGAGGAATGCCGTTGCCCTGAGGCACTACGGCACTCGGAATACCATTTCCTTGCGGAACCACGGCATCAGGCACGCCTGTCTGCCATACATTGCCTGGCATCGAAGGCTGATTCTTCTCCGCTTCAGCTCTCATCCTTTCAGGCACATAAACCCTGGGCGCTTCATAATCATTTTTCGGCGCGTATGAGGTATGATCTTCCTCCGGTTCTATGGGAAGCCCGGATTTTCCGGTCTTTGCCTTCTTGCCGTCGTCCTGATTCAAATTAAAATTAAAAAGCGAACCGCCCTGCTCATTTTTCGACTTTGCTTTTGCCATTGCCATCTACCCCCTGTCTCGTTCAAATCGGGTCTGTATGAACAATATTACCGTTACCGGGTACAAATCATTCCAAAATACTATGATATGAGTGTCATGTCCTGACGCCTCCTTGTCTTTCATGCGCGGCGGCGGACATCTGACACTGTAATCATATGCACCCTTGCAACCGTTCCCTGTGATCACACGGGGAACAAAAACCTACTGTATCTATTACAACCCATTATACAAGGTTTTCGCCAAATATGATAGTTAAAAAAACGTTTTCAGCCTATCTTTGGTAAATATAACCATAAAATTCGGCATATAAACGATTATCAGCCGAGCTTTTTCTCCACAGCAGCAAGCTTCACGCAAAGTACGAACACATCAAGAGCCTGTGACAGCTCATCAAGCGTCGGATATGTAGGCGCCACTCTGATTGTCGAGTCATCGGGATCCTTATGGTAAGGGAAAGGAGCTCCCGCACCGGTCATAGTCACTCCCGCTTCCTTTGCGAGCTCTATTGTCCTCTTCGCGCATCCGGGATTTGTCGTGAACGTCACGAAATAACCGCCCGAAGGCTCTGTCCACGAGCCCACTCCCAGTCCTTCCAGTTCTTCCTTGAATTTCTTTACCGTAAGCTCAAACTTCGGGCGCACGATAGCTGCATGCTTCTTCATGTGCTCTCTTATTCCGTTGCCGTCACGGAAGAAGTTGACATGGCGCAGCATATTTATCTTGTCATAGCCTATTGTCTGTGCGGAAAGAGTCTTCAGCACATCCTTAAGGTTATTGTCGCTTGCGGCCATGCCGGCGATTCCTGCTCCGGGGAAAGAAATCTTGGATGTGGACATGAACTCAAATATCATGTCTTTGTGACCGCACTTCTCAGCCTCATCCAGTATGTTAAGTATCTTTTTCTGTTTCTCAGGCTCATCATAGATGTGGTGAACGCAATAAGCATTATCCCAGAAGACTCTGAAATCAGGAGCGGCCGGCTCTAAAGCCGCGATACGCTTTACGATCTCGTCAGAATATACATAGCCCTGAGGATTTGAATACTTGGGGACGCACCACATACCCTTTACGGCAGGATCTTTCACAAGCTCTTCCACCATATCCATATCCGGGCCGTCTTCCGTCATCGGAACATTTATCATCTTTATTCCAAAATGCTCAGTCACCCCGAAATGTCTGTCGTAGCCGGGAACCGGGCATATCCATTTGACCTCCGGAAGCTTACACCAGGGTGTCTCTCCAAGATATCCTGTCGTCATGCCCCTGGAAACCTGGTCATACATGATATTAAGAGATGAGTTGCCGAAAACTATTACCTGTTCCGGATCGCAGTCAACCATTGATGCCAGAAGAGCCTTTGCAGCAGGGATTCCGTCAAGTCCGCCATAATTTCTCGTATCAATGCCGTCTTCAATCATGTCAGAAGGATCCACGGCGCCAAGAAGTCCGTATGACAGCTCCAGCTGGGCGGGAGCGGGCTTGCCGCGTGCCATGTTGAGCGACAGGTCCATCTTCTGATAATCCCTGTAAGCCGCTGTCAGGCTTTCCTTTTCCTTCATCAGTTCTTCTTTCGACATCTCATTGTACGATTTCATCTGTTCCCTCCTGTGGTATCAATGTCTTCTATTCAGTTACCTTCCGCTGCTTCAGTCTTTATTTCCCGGCGGATCATATCCGTTTTCACCGTACTCAGACCTCAGTTTTTCAAGTCTCTTTTTAAGATCCGCCTCATATCCTATGTCTCCCGGCTCGTATATCTTCTCCCCGACAAGCGGATCAGGAAGATACTGCTGGGAAACATAATGTTCATGAAAGTCATGTGGATATTTGTATCCGACTCCCTTTCCCAGCTTCCCGGAACCCCCGTAGTGGGAATCCTGCAAATGTCTCGGCACGGGAGCCGAGCCTGTTTTTTCAGCCAGATCCATAGCCTTATCTATGGCGCACACGATTGAATTGGACTTCGGCGCCGTTGCAATGTATGCTGCGGCCTCTGCCAGAATTATCCTTCCCTCAGGCATTCCCACACGCTCGACAGCAGAAGCCGCGGCAGAAGCGACCACAATGGCGTTCGGATCAGCAAGTCCAACATCTTCAGCGGCGTGGATCATAATTCTTCTTGAAATAAATTTTACGTCTTCCCCTGCTGAAAGCATCCTTGCCAGATAATATACCGCCGCGTCCGGATCAGAACCCCGCATGGATTTTATGAAGGCGGAAATGGTGTCGTAATGATTATCGCCCTCTCTGTCGTAACGGATTATCCTTCGCTGAATGCACTCGCTGATCACGTCTGCCGTGATATGGATCTTTCCGTCATCAGACGGGTCTGTGGTGAGCGCCGCAAGCTCCAGTGCGTTCAAGGCTCTCCTTGCGTCTCCGTCCGCCATACCGGAAAGAAAATCCACCGCCTCATCATCCATCAGCGGATGGAAAACGCCGAGCCCGCGTTCCTTGTCCGTAAGCGCCCTTTTTATTATTGTAACAATATCATCAGAGGACAAAGGCTTCAGTTCAAATATCATTGACCTCGACAGTAGCGCGCCGTTTACTTCAAAATAAGGATTCTCCGTCGTCGCGCCTATAAGCGTAAGCGTTCCGTTCTCAACATAGGGAAGAAGATAATCCTGCTGGGATTTATTGAAACGGTGGATCTCATCTATGAATAAGATGGTCCGTCTGCCGTAGGCGCCAAGCATCTCCCGCGCTTCCTTTACTACGTTCTCCATGTCTTTCTTTCCGGATGTCGTAGCATTTATCGCCTTGAAATCTGCTTTTGTAGTATTGGCTATCACTTCCGCCAGGGTGGTTTTCCCCGTACCGGGCGGTCCGTAAAAAATCACGGACTGCAGCTTATCAGCCTTGATCGCCCGGTAGAGCATCCGTCCCTTGCCGATGATCTCATCCTGACCCACTATCTCGTCAAGAGTTCTAGGTCTCATGCGGGAAGCAAGAGGAGATTCCTTTTTTCGGTTCTGCTCTTCCATATAAGTAAAGAGATCCATGTCAGCCTTTCTATTAAAATGAATTATCTCGTATCTTTTCATTCATTTTTATTACCCATCGACTGTAAATTCAAGTTATTACTTTTAAAAATGAATTATTTGCACGAGAATTATTCACACTCTTGTTACAATACACTCTCTCAAAAAGATTTTCAAGTGAAAAAATGCGGCCGCTTTTTAGCGACCGCATGATCTGATACCGTATTCATTCGGCAGAATAAGATTTGCCGAAGCATTAATTTTTATCAGAGCTTACTTCTGATGTCTCGAAAATGAATTTTACTGATGATGTCATGTTTTCATCTGCACCGGCAAAGGTGTCATAAGCTTTCGAAGCATCATTTATGGCTGTAAGTCTGTCCGTAAACTGATTGATGTCCCCGTCAAAGACCTCTGCTATCTTCTTTATTCCCTCGTCATCAAACTTCACAAGACCTGCATCCAGAAGATCCGCTCCATTATAGAGATCAGCCGCTCCGTTATCAAGTGTGCCGATTCCGTTGTCAAGAAGACCTGCTCCTGAATAGAGATCCGAAGCGCCATTATCAAGACGGTTCACTCCATCAAGGAGTCTGCCTGAATTGCCGTTCAGAAGCGATGCGCCGTTATAAAGTCTCAGCACGCCCGGAGCCAGCTTTCCGCTGACTTTTTGATACAGGAGCCCGGCGCCGTTATTCAGCATATTCAGCTTGCCCTTAAGATTTTCGACAAAGGATTCGAATTTGACATCAAGCGAAGCCGACGTATTCGCATTTTTAGTAAGCTTATCAGCGACATCGTTAAGCTTGCTGTACTTCTCCTCGAAGGCCATGTACTTAACTATATATTCAGCTGCCGTATTCTTATCAGGGTCAGTGTCTTTCGCGTGAGCTGCTAAATATTTCCACTCAGTCATTGTCATGCCGGTGACGGAAAGCCATGCCTCGTCATCCTTTGATATCTGCGAAGGATCGCTAAACTCCTCATATCCTCTGGTCGAAGGAGCTTGATTAGCATCAGCAGCCGTGGTTCCTCCTGCCTCACTAACCTCAGTAGCCTGCATCTTCTTTAAGCCGGCATCTATTGCCCGCTTCTGAGCCTCTGATTTAACCTGTGTTTCAATTTTAGATCTGACTGTGGCGTCAACCGTATCTTTTAATGTGGTGTTTGTGGCCTTGTCGACTGTAGCCCCGGCAGCTGCCTCCATCTCTTTCAAAGCATCTTTTATCATGTCATCGGTTACGTCATTCTCTTGAATTTTTTCTCCGAATTTTTTTATAACCGCTGCCGTAGCTATCTCCTTAAGTGCCTTATTAAAATCCTCCGCAGACATCTTCTTTACGTCATCAAGAGAGACCTGCTTCCCAGTCTTCTGTCTCAGAGCTGTTGCGACTATCGCATAATCCTCGTACTGTTTCAGTACAGCAGGCTCCCTATCTGTAAACTCTTCTTCCACAGCTGCCTTATACTTAGTTTTATACTGATTCTGCTCCTCAGGAGTCATGAGATTATAAATAAAATTAAACTTCTCATCATCAGACCCCAGACTATTATATTTTTTAAGAAGTGCTGCCTTTGCAAATGCCTTGGCAGACTGGAGGCTGCTGGAAAAATATTCGTTATTAAGCGCTTCATTTACGGCTGAATATGCCTTCAGAAGACTGGTAAAAGAGTTCATGTCCGCTTTGTCCGCTGTGGAAATCGCATTATATAAAGCATTCGTGCCATCCGAGAGACGCTTCGTACCTGCTACAAGATCTGCCATCTTGTCGTTCAGTTCCTTAGCACCGGCAGTAAGCGTGCTGACGCCGTCGGTATAATCATTTATGCCGCTCTTCAATTCACCGGTACCGTCCTTTAATGTCTTTGTCCCGGCTTTCAGAGTACCCGAACCGCTCTTCAGTTTGGAAGTGCCGTCTTTTAATGTCTTTGTGCCATCCTTCAGCTTTCCTGAACCATCCTCCAGGGCTTTCATGCTATCCTGAAGCTTTGTCATGTCATCCTGGATCTTGTCAGCGGCTGTTGCATTGTTGAAGTCGTCGAATCCCAGATCCGAAAGCACATCCGAAGAAGCCAGTGTCATCGTAAGGCCGAGGTCAAAATCGCTTGTGTCCGCAGTTATTTCCACATACTCAGGTATGGTCTTGTCCTCGTTCACGCCGAGGTCTGTAAGCTTCGAGCTGTCAAGTTTCAGGGCATCCTTCAGTCCCGGAAGTGCCACGCCCATTACTATATTTGAGTTGGCATCGCTTACGACCTTGCCGTTTGTGACATTGATATTTGTAAACTTATCAGACGGGAGAATCATTCCTGATATCATGGCAAAAGGAACAGAAATATTTTCCTCGCTGCCGTTTACATTTATTTTCTCCTTTGCCGTATTTGTATAATCGAATCTGATCGTCACATGTCCGGACTTTCCGGCAAGATCGGCGGGAGAGATGTCTTTGCCGTCAAGCTTGTATGACACCTTGACGCCTACCGGCAGTTCCTTGGAAGTCTTGCCCTGATAATAGATGTCATTCCCGTCAGCATTCCATGTGATCTTGTCTCCGGAGCCCTTCTCGTACTTTTCATTGCCTTTCACATTCTGAATATCGGTAAGGCTTGTGGCATCCTCGATCTTGTCAGAACCTTTATAATTTCTCAGCCAGTCGCTTACCAGCACATTTTTCGGAGAACCCTCGGCATCGGACTTCACATATACTGTTTCTATCTTCTCTGCATCTTTTCCGGATTCTCCAAAGCTTGTATTTCTGATCGTCTTCTCAAGCTTCTTCTCATTTTTTGTCTCTGAACCCGATGTATTTTTGCTGCTTTCCGTGACAGCTGACGTTCCGGCGCATGAGACCGTGCTCAGTCCTACCAGGCATGCCATAGCTGCCGCTGCTGTTTTTTTGATTACTTTTCTGTTGATATTCATAAAAAGTCATCCTTTCCATTTCCGGCACTTATGCCTGAAGTTTCTTCTTGTTTCTGTCATACTCTCTTGCTTCGGCGCATTTTGCTGTCGTTCTCACGATCAGCGGATCGAATATCATACACATGGAAGGCAGTACCAGAATAACCACCACCATACTGATAAGTGCACCTCTCGCCATCAGCGAACAGAGTGAGCTTATCATATCGATCGACGAGACAAGTCCTACGCCGAACGTCGCTCCGAAGAATGACAGAGCCGATACTATTATTGACTTCATCGAAGCTGAGAGCGCTTCTCTGGTGGCGTGGGTCCTGCCCTTGCCGTGGTTTCTCTCCCAGAGATATCTCGTCGTCATAAGTATCGCGTAATCGACCGTGGAGCCAAGCTGAATAGTGCCGATGACGATGGACGCGACAAACGGCAGAGTCGTGTGCGTATAATAGGGAAGCCCCATATTTATAAATATTGCGAATTCTATGACCGCCACCAGAATAAAGGGGAGCGAGGCGGACTTCAGCACGACAGCTATTATAATGAAGACCAGCGCTATCGATACCCAGTTAACTATCTGGAAGTCCCTGTTTGTGACAGTAATAAGATCCTTGGTGCAGGGCGCTTCGCCTACGACCATAGATTTTTTGTCGTAGCCCTTTGTGATCTTCTTTACAGTATCTATCTGATCATTGACCTCATCCGATGCTACCTTGTACTTCGATGTGATGAGGCACATTTCATATTTCTTGCTCTTCATCATCTCGCTGACGTCTTTCGGGATCATGCTTTCAGGCACAGCTGGTCCGAAAAATGTATTCAGTCCTATAACAGAATCCACGCCTTTTACATCTGCTATGTCCTTCTGCATGTCCGACTTGTCTTTCGACTTCATCTTGACATTATAAAGAACCATATAAGACGTATTGGATTCAAAATTCTTATCAAGGGCACTTGATGCTTTCATCGAAGGAAGATTCGACGGCAGCGTTCCTGCCAGATTGTAATAAACCTTCGTATGTGTCTCTCCGAAAATCGCGAAGGGAAGGATCAGAAGAAAGACCAGACCGAAGATCCAGTAATACTTCGAGATAAATTTCGGTATTTTCTTAAATTCTCCAAGGAGAGGTCTGTGTCTTGTCTTCTCAAGAGCATTGTCAAAAATGAGCACCATGCTCGGAAGAACCGTAAGGCAGCAAATGACGCCGATAAGCACACCCTTGGCCATGACAAGTCCGAGATCAAGACCAATCCTGAAGCTCATGAAGCAAAGCGCTATAAATCCTGCTATCGTAGTAATAGAAGACCCTATCACCGACTGAAATGTAGCCACTATTGCCGTGCTCATGGCCTTGTTCTTGTCATCGGGATATCGTCCCAGTTGCTCCTGATAGCTGTGCCAGAGGAAGATGGAATAATCCATTGTCACGCCCAGCTGCAGGACAGCCGCTATACATTGCGTAATAAATGATATCTCGCCGAATGCCCTGTTTGTTCCCATGTTGTAAATGATTGCCATTCCGATAGACAGAAGGAAAAACAGGGGTATCAAAAACGAATCCATGGTAAGCGAGAGGACTATTACTGCCAGCACCACCGCAATCAGCACATATACAGGCGTCTCCTTCTCAGCCAGTTCCTTTGTATCCTCGACCAGACCGGACATACCTGCCAGGAAGCACTGCTTATTGGATATCTTCCTGATCTTTTTGACCGCATTCATTGTATCGTCTGAAGATGTGGTGTTGTCAAAGATGACAAACATCATCGTTGCATCGCCGTTATCAAAAGCCTTCCTGTATTTATCCGGAATCATGGATACCGGAATCGATATATCGGCTATGCTATCGTACCAGAGCACGTTATGCACATGCGGCACGGTCTCGATTTTCTTCTTCAGTTTCGCGACATCCTTGTAATCCATGCCTTCGACGACATACATAGAATACGCGCCGACGCCGAACTCATCCTCCAGGATATCCTGTCCTTTCATCGTCTCGATGTTCTTCGGGAGATATGTCAGAATATCATAATTGATCCGCATCTTCATATAACCGATTGCAGATGGGAACAGGAGGACGACGGCAATGACAAGGATCAGATATCTCAGCTTCACTATTCCTTTAGCCAGAGTCTTCATCTTTTTTCTCCTTCTCTGAAAAAATGACCATCGTTCATTTCTTTTCGTATAGCATTATGCTATAATAATGACCGGTGGTCAATTATTTTGTGATTTCAGATATACATAAATTCAAATCTGTATGATTACGGTGGCAAAAGGTACTTTTAACACTAAGCCGTAGTAATATACTTAATAGAAACTGGAAAAATTAATGAGTGAAAAAGTAACAAGCAAGAAAAGACAAAAACGCGAATCGCTGCTCAAGCAGTCCTTTCAGCTCTTCACAGAAAAAGGATTCCAGAACACGTCCATCTCCGATATCGTCAAAAATGCCGGAGTAGCCAAGGGGACATTCTATCTGTATTTCAAGGATAAGTACGATCTCCGGAACAGACTGACAATACATGAGGCGTCAAAGCTGTTCATCAACGCTTATAATGCCTTTATTAATGAGCACTCTCCGGATTCAGATGAAAATCATGAGCCGTTGGATGTCGAGAAAATAATAGTTTTCATGATGGAGCATATCCTCGATGAACTCGAATCCAACAAGCCCCTTCTGGTTTTTCTCAATAAAAACCTCTCATGGGGTGTCTTCAGAAACGCCATTTACGGAGAGCCAAAAGAGGATGAGCCCGACTTCTACTACCTCTACCGTAATATCCTGGAAGAATCGCCCGTGAAATACCGTGATCCTGAGATAGCTCTTTTTCTGATTGTGGAACTGGTGGGAGCAGCCGGATACAGCTCCATCATATACAAAGACCCTCTGGATCTTGAACACCTAAAGCCCTATCTGATACGTGAGATCCATAATATTCTGAAGTCGCATGAAATAATATAATCTTCAGATTTTCTCCGCCGCATGGACAGCATGACCGGTCAGCTCATTGTCCTTCACTTCTATTTCTATGGTATCTCCCATTGACAACTCATCGCCAAGTATGATCCTTGCGGCAATCGTCTCAATAGTCTTCTGCATATACCTCTTCAGCGGACGTGCTCCATATACAGGATCATATCCCCTGTCAACGACCATCTGCCGAGCCTCCGGAGTCAGTACAACCTTCACTTCCCTGTCAGCCAGACGACTGTTCAGTTCTTCAAGCTGCAGGTCTACTATGTGTCCGATATTTTCTCTTGTAAGCGGACGGAACATTATTATTTCATCCAGCCTGTTCAAAAATTCCGGACGAAACTGAGCTCTCAATATCTGCCTTACTTTCTCACGTGTCGCGTCAGTTATATCGTTATCCTTTTCGATTCCTTCCAGAATTTCATGCGCACCGAGATTTGAGGTCAGTATGATTATGGTATTTTTGAAATCCACAGTCCTGCCCTGTGAATCAGTGATCCTGCCGTCATCCAGTACCTGCAGAAGGATATTAAAAACATCAGGATGAGCCTTCTCAACCTCATCGAAGAGCACGACAGAATAAGGTTTTCTCCTGACAGCCTCCGTCAGCTGACCGCCCTCATCATATCCCACATATCCGGGAGGCGCTCCTATAAGACGGGAAACTGAGTATTTTTCCATATACTCGGACATATCGATACGCACCATATTTTTCTCGTCATCGAAGAGAGCCCGGGCTAGTGTCTTTGCAAGCTCAGTCTTGCCGACTCCGGTAGGACCCAGAAACAGAAACGAACCTATCGGTCTGGACGGATCCTTTATTCCTGCTCTGGATCTTATTATTGCTTCAGATACAAGTCTTACAGCCTCATCCTGACCAACAACTCTTTTCTTCAGTTCATCGCCAAGACCGAGAGTCTTCTCACGCTCGGATTGAGACAGCTTTGCTACCGGTATTCCTGTCCAGCGCGATACGATCTCAGCTATCTCAGACTCAGTCACCTTCTCATGAACAAGCGAAAGTTCCTTCTGATCGATGGCATTTTCCGTTTCTTTAAGCCTCTTCTCCAGCTCCGGCAGCTTACCGTACTGCAGTTCTCCTGCTTTCGTATAATCTCCGTCCTGAGTAGCAATCTCGATCTCATGATTCGTGCTCTCGATCTCTTCTTTTATTTTCGAGGCCTGGTCAACAATATTCTTTTCGTTCTGCCATTTTGCCTTCTTACTGTTGAATTCATCATTCAGCTCGGCCAGTTCCTTCTGGAGGTCAATAAGTCTCTCCTTAGACAGCTGATCCGTCTCCTTTTTAAGAGCAGTCTCCTCAATCTTCATCTGAGTCAGTTTTCTGGACAGTTCATCAAGTTCCTCCGGCATCGAATCCATCTCTGTCTTTATAGAAGCGCAGGCTTCATCTACCAGATCAATCGCCTTATCAGGCAGAAATCTGTCCGAAATATATCTGTCCGAGAGGGTCGCAGCTGCGACAAGCGCCGAATCCGTAATAGTCACATGATGATAATTCTCATAACGCTCTTTCAGTCCTCTGAGAATCGATATGGTATCGGTCACCGACGGTTCATCTACCATTACAGGCTGGAAACGGCGCTCAAGAGCCGAATCCTTTTCTATGTACTCCCTATATTCGTTCAGGGTGGTTGCGCCTATGCAATGAAGTTCACCTCTTGCAAGCATGGGTTTCAGCATATTTCCGGCGTCCATGGAACCCTCGGTCTTTCCTGCTCCGACAATGGTATGTAGCTCATCGATAAAAAGAATAATCCCGCCATTGGAATTTTTTATGTCATCGAGCACCGCCTTCAGCCGCTCTTCAAACTCTCCTCTGTACTTAGCTCCTGCTACAAGAGATGCCATATCGAGGGCGAATATCTTCTTGTCTTTCAAATTATCAGGAACATCACCCTTAACGATACGCTCTGCCAGTCCCTCTACAGCAGCTGTCTTGCCGACGCCGGGTTCTCCGATAAGAACAGGATTGTTTTTAGTCTTCCTGGACAGGATCCTGATCACATTTCTGATCTCGTCATTTCTCCCTATCACCGGGTCAAGCTTACCCTCGCGTGCTCTCTCTACCATGTCATATCCGTACTTTTTCAGCGCGTCATATGTGGTCTCCGGATTATCCGTGGTCACACGGGATGATCCCCTGACTTCCGCCAGGGCCTTAAGAAACCTGTCTCTCGTAATGCCAAACTGACGGAGATGGTCTTTAATATCGCTGTCAGGATGACGAAGTATTGAAAGGAAGATATGCTCTACAGATACATATTCATCTCCCATGGCCTTTGCCTCATCCTCAGCGTGTATTAAAGCCTGGTTTGCCCCGTTTGACATTCCGACCTGAAGATTTTCTCCCGCAGCCTTGGGGTAGCCCTGAACAAGAGAAGTAATATCATTCGAAAAATAATTCTTGTCAATTCCCATCTTCTCTATCAGATCCGGAATCAGACCCTCCTCCTGTCTCATCAGCGCCAGTATGATATGCCCCTGCTTCATCTCAGGATTTGAATAATCGTATGTAAGCTTCTCAGCATCCTCTATAGCTTCCCGTGACTTCTGTGTAAATCTGTCTATCTGCATAACTCACACCTCCTTATTTTGAGGTTATCAGATCATTTTTTCTATTTTTCAGTATATCACTATTGTTAGCACTGTCAATAGGTGAGTGCTAATTTATATGATAAATTTAAGCGGCAGCTTCCGCCACCGCTTAATTACCGGGTTGCCTGACCGGCAGCTTCCCCGCTACCCATTTTCGCTTCCTTTTACCTTCTACCTGGCTACAAAAAATCTGTGCTCACCGCGCTTTGATTCCTCTTTGTCACGATACAGCATCTCATCAGCTCTGGTTCTAGACGTATCGATAGAACTGTCATTTCTCTTGTCATAGAAAGCATATCCCACTGCTATATAAAAGCATGGTTTTTCTTTCTCTGCTTTGTCCTGCTTTATCTTAAAGTCTTTTACGGCATTCTCTACCTCAGCAGAATCAACGGACTCCATTATGGCTACAAACTCGTCTCCTCCCACCCTGTAAATCTTGCCATACTTCTCGAAACATTCTCTGATAAGATCAGCTGCCCACTTGATATATCTGTCACCCACGTCATGACCATATGAATCATTCACATGCTTCAGGTAATTTAAGTCGAACGAAACAACCGCTGTATGACCGCTCAGGATTCCCCTGCAGAGCTCCTCATAAGCATTTCTGTTATAAGTTCCCGTCTGCATATCCATGGAAGCCATATTTCGGTAAAACATAGTCTTCTCGCTCTCTATCCTTCGCTTTTTCATCTCGCGGATAAAGGTGATCCACAGGCAGGAAATATATATTATGAAGCAGATTGTCGGTATGATCATAAAGCTTGAGGATCTGATAAAGTAGCTTATGATCATTGTTGCTATTCCGACTATCAGAAAAAAGCTGCCGGCTAGGTTCAGGGTGGTGATTTTCCCCTCTTCCTTGCTGCATTTTTTCTTCTTGTACGTAGCCCATATGAAGAAAAGGCATACAAGAAGAACAACAATTATCGTAAGGAAAGCTGAATCCCTGAAGACAAGGACGCCCGTCAGCTGAAGCATATTCACAACAAACGCATTCAGAAATCCTATGAAGACCAGATATTTCCACCCGCTCTCATCCTTCAGCTTATAGAAATGCTTCACATAAAGCGTAAATACTATAGGGAAAAGAGCTATACATTCAAAGGCCAAGAAATTTACTCCGATATGATTTGAGAATATGAGACTTGATGCATCTGTCGACAGGAACATACAGATGCCTCCAAGGAGCGACGACAAACCCAGAAAGAGAGAGATGTGCCCTACCTTTATCTGTCCATCGCTCTCACCGTAATTGTCAATGAAACTGCTTAGAAACATAAGAATTCCGAATACGATCACGGCAAATGCAAGCAAAAACTCCGGTATGGATCTGCTGAGAAGATAATGATAAATCGTAGACTCATGACCTATCAGAAATTCAGGAGTATAGAAGTCTGCCAGTCTGCTCTGATACTGAGCCTCAATATACATGGATTTTGCTTCGTCCGGAATACTTACAAAATTCCATACCTGACCGGATGTGCCAGAAAGCGCGGATTTATTTTCAGGAAGAGAATAGATAAGAGAATTACCGTTATATACCTTGATATTCATATCCCGCGAACAGAATACAATGGAGGAACCATCAGGGATCTTCTTCGGAAGAATAAGCGTCCATGTCATATGACGTTTGCCGCCCACGGTGGATGTCTCTGTATGGTTTATCTCAACTCTTTTTATCCTGTAATCATTGTTTGCAATATTGAGATACGGTACCTTGTTGTATCTGTTGACTAGCATCACGGCAAAGATCAATATGAATATTGCCATGAAGAATATATGTGAAAACTTACCAATTGTCTTTTCGCTGATCCGCTTCATGCAGGCCCCCCAATCAATATATCATTTATGACGATTATACAATAACTCTCACCATAAATAAAGCACTAAAACTTCCCACATCAATAATGAATATTTTCGTCGCAAAGGATTCATTGAAGCTTGTTTTCAGATGCACAGATGGTGGCGAACATTGTGTTTTTCGTCGTGAGCGAGCACGCTAGCTGCGGCTCGGAAACTGTAACAGCACGAAGTGGTGTTACATGTGCAAGCGCTCGCAAACGAAGTTTGCGCTTCAATGCGCTTGCATCACTGTTGGTTGACAATCGTTCAAGCAGAAATGCTTCCTTGTAGAGTATTGCAACTGCAAAATTTATTTTAAAGCATTTCTGCGCGCTTTTGTCAGAGAGCCGCTAATAAGCGCGTGCGAGCAAACAGAAAAACACAACTTGTGAGCCACCACTGTGACATCTCTTGGCAAAAAGCGAATGAATCCTTGCAACGAAGATTCTCATTATTAATGTGGGAAGTTTTAGTAATTTAACCAAAAGAAGAAAATCATCTTAACAGAATATCTTTACCAATATAAAACAGCCGGTGCTTTTTTGCACCGGCTGTAAAATAAAAGCATACTTAGAAAAATATCTTGTTTTTATCCTTCTATCGATATCGTCTTCTTTTCCGGAATCTTCTTCTCCGGATCAGGAACTGTTATCTTCAATATGCCGTCCTCGAATCTCGCTCGTATCTCATTATCCGAGATATCCTCACCGAGATAGAAACTTCTCTCTACAGAACCATTATAACGCTCGCGGCGAATGATCTTGCCCTGACCATCCTTCTCGTCGTTTTCGCTGCCACGCGATGCCTTGATCGTAAGATTTCCCTGATTAAGCTCGATCTGGACATCATCTTTCTTGTATCCCGGAAGCTCTATGTCAAGCTCATACTCTCCGTCAAGTTTTCTGATATCAGTCTTCATAAGACCTGTCCTTGACTGCTGAGACGGTACACGGAAAAAATCGTCCTCAAAGAAATCGTTCATAAGGTCATCGCCAAAGATACCGGGTAAATACATCATAACAGTGCCTCCTTATATTTCACATTACGGGATTTATTTTTTCAAATCCCTTATCTCTCTGTCTGAATGTATTATACCACGATTATTAGCACTGTCAACAGGTGAGTGCTAATTATTTTTTCCCATACAATTTTTCTCAGGAATTAAACCATTCCGATAGATAATAATCGGACTTCCCTGCTCAAATTACATAGAACCAGGTGCTGTCCTGATGCAGTTCTGACGACTTTATTTCTTCCTTTCCGTCTTCTCCGGATTTGATACTGAGCTCCTGATTCTTTATAGTCACTCTGGTATTGGCAGGAATCGAGCTTGTAATAAATGCATTAGATCCAATCACAGAATCCTCTCCAATTACCGTATTGCCACCCAGTATAGATGCTCCGGAATATATGGTTACATTGTCCTCGATCGTAGGATGACGCTTCTTTCCTCTCAGCTTCTGCCCGCCGCGCGTAGACAGGGCTCCGAGCGTCACTCCCTGATAAACTTTTACATGAGAGCCTATTATGGTAGTAGAGCCTATAACTATTCCTGTACCATGATCGATAAAGAAATATTTTCCTATGGAAGCGCCGGGATGGATGTCAATTCCGGTGATTGAATGCGCATATTCCGTCATCATACGCGGTATAAGCGGAACATTTAGAAGGAAAAGCTCGTGTGCGATTCTGTAAACCGTTATAGCAGTGATTCCCGGATAAGACAGTACTATTTCATCCTTATTCAAGGCAGCTGGATCACCCTCAAGAGTTGCCTCCAGATCTGTATCCAGATACTCCCTTATCTTTGGGATCTGATGCATAAACTTCATTGTGATCCGAGCTGCATCCCTGTCTACCAGAGGCTGGCAAACATAAGCTCTGGGATCCTCGCCTTCCTTCTGATAGCGGAGCACTATGGCTATCTGCTTGTTCAGATTGTAGATGACATCTTCGATCCACACTGTAAGATTTGAATCCAGATTATAAAATTTAAGCACGCTGTCTCTGTAATATCCGGGATAGAGTATCCTCATCAGTTTCTGGATTATAGCCCTTACCGCGCTTTGATCCGGCTGGGAATATACGGTCATTTTGTCGATATCGCGTCCCTTATGATAATCAAGCAAAATATCATCCACAAGAGCCTTGACCTTATCAGGTCCCTGTGCCTCTATTCCGTCAACTTTCTGAATATGCCTCTTTTCGTTTGAATTATCCATATTTTCCTCATTAAAAGTCACTGTGCCGCTTCAGCATTGTTTCCGGCATCTGTACCTGCAGCGCCATTATCTCCGTTATTGCCGGCATTATCGTTATTTTCGGTCAAATTATTGTCATTTCCGGCATTCTCATTATTATCTTCATTCTGAGACGTAGAGCTTGTCTTGCTCTGAATACGGTTCAGACGGTTTTTCGCCTTCCTTGCGTCCTCCTTGTCAGGAAGCAGTTCGACTATACGCTGGTATGATGCTACCGCTTTGTCATATTGCTGCAATCCCTCATAACATTCGCCCAGACGATAAAGGGCGTCGCCATCTCCGTATGTCTCTTCGATAGCGGTTATTTGAGAATAATTATTAATAGCGTTCTGATAATCCTTCTTGCTGTAGGCCTCTTCTCCGGCGTCATACAGCTTCTTCAACTGATCAGCATTGACGGCTGCGTTCACACTGTTATACAAGGACTGGGCATTGGTTCCAAGCAGACTCGTATTCACACTTTGTAAAAGTGACTTGGCGGAATCCATATCACCGGATGATACAGCTGCCTGAGCCGCTATGATCTGTTCGTAGGATGACTGCATATCCGCCTTGCCGGTATAATTTTCAAGCTCTTTTTTCAGTGACTTTACTTCTGCCTGCAGCTGGCTGATGGAGTTTTTATTTGTCGTAGCTGTCTGATTGGACTTTACAAGCTTATTTGAAGCCTTGTTCTCAGCTTCCTGTCTTATTGTCGGCACGACCAGGAAAAAGCAGATAAGGAGTCCTATTCCTATACCTATAATAATATTGATTATCGTTGACCTGGAGCCGTTAATTAAATCTCCTGCAGACATCCGCGGCATAGTCACGCTGTCATTGCCGTCCTGAAATGAGATGACGGTCGCCTTTTTCCCGTGGCTGCCTTTGCCGCTCTCCTTCAGCGCCACCCTTATCGCTTCCTGATAACGAAGCGAAGTAATGTTGCCTGCATCGATCTTCAGCGCGTCACGAACTGTATCTGCCGCTTCCCCGTACCTCTCCATCCTGATCAAAATAAGAGTCAGAAGGTTTATGGCACGAATATTATTCCTGTCCTTCTGCAATAGCCGCTTCAGCTGAAGTCTCGCCAGATCGCAGCTTCCTTCATGGCAATATGAAAGCGCCTGGTTATATTTTTTTGCAGATTCATTGATTCCGGCAGTCTCTCCCGGTCTGCTGAAAAGATCCAGATAATATGCCGCCCTGTTGTCGTGGCGCAGAAGATTTGCTGAAATCACCCATTCCGCAAGAGCAGATACATAGTCACCTGTCTCAGCGTAAACAAGGCCGAGAAGATTTCGTGCGTCAATATTATTTTTGTCCATACGAAGGCTGTCTTTAAGAAGCCTTATGGCTCCGGTCAGATCGTGGGATCCGGCGTGGCTTATGGCCTCGTTATAATATTTACGCGAGAGGTTTTCTATATAAAAAGCGTCCCCGAGATCTGCTCCGCAAAAAGGACATGTCTTTTCATTCTCCGGCAGCATCCTGCCGCAGTATATACATCTTTCTGACATTATTTACCGCCCGTTTCGTCGTCTGTCTCGTCTCTTATAAAATCCAAAAGATCCTTCAGTTCCCTGTTCCTGACGCTTTCTTCCACATCGCTTATCAGCGGCTGCGGCTTATATTTTTTCAGTTCCTCGTCAAAATCAATCATATCATTTCCTCTGATCAGCCTTTAAGCTCCGAGATTCTTCGCTCTACATCTTTCATCATGTTTTCATATTTAGTAAGCTTGGCTCTCTCCGCCTCGACCTTCGCCGCTGGAGCTTTCTCGACAAAATTCCTGTTTGAAAGCATTCCGTGAGACCTCTTCAACTCTCCCTCAAGTTTCTCACGTTCCTTCTCAAGTCGCTCAAGCTCCTTTTTGATATCAACAAGGTCGTTTACAGGCATGCATGCCACAGCGTCAGGCACAATGACAGTCACGGCGCCTTCATCTATACCTTCTCTCGAAGACCTTACTTCGACAAGAGATGCCATAGCCAGTGTCTTATATACATCAGCAAGGCTCTCGTAGACATTTCTTACGTCTTCACGCCCGGACACTATGATGACCTTTGCTTTTCTGGACGGAGGCACATTCATTCCTGTACGCGCGTCTCTGATGCCTTTTACGAGATCGATCACCCTTCTTATATCTGCTTCAGCCTGTTCGTTTGAGAGTTTTTCATCATAAAGAGGCCAGCTCGATATCATTATCGATTCTTCCTCAGGATGGAGTGAACAGAATATTTCTTCCGTAATGAAAGGCATGAAGGGATGCAGCAGCTTCAGAGCGTTCGTAAGGACTTCCTTCAGCGTCCAGAGAGCTGCGTTTCTTGATCTACTGTCTCCGTCCTTGGCATATATCCTCGGTTTTACAAGCTCTATATACCAGTCGCAGAACTCATCCCAGATGAAGTCATATACCTTTTGTACGGAAATTCCGAGTTCAAATTTATCGAGACCTTCCGTGACTTCTTTGATAACAGTATTCATTCTCGATAAGATCCACTGATCTACTCTGTTAAAGTCTCCATCAAGAGGCTTTTCAAGTCCGGTCTCGTCAAGGTTCATCATAATAAATCTGGACGCATTCCAGACCTTGTTTGCAAAATTCCTGGAATTTTCGACACGCTCCCAGTAGAATCTCATATCGTTGCCGGGTGCGTTACCGGTAATAAGCGTAAGTCTCAGCGCATCTGCTCCGTATTTGTCTATAACCTCAAGCGGATCTATTCCGTTGCCGAGAGACTTCGACATCTTTTGTCCCTTATCGTCTCTTACAAGTCCGTGGAAAAGCACTGTATGGAAAGGAGCCTGACCCATCGACTCATATCCTGATAATATCATTCGAATGACCCAGAAGAAAATAATGTCATATCCTGTCACAAGCACGTCGTTCGGATAGAAATATTTAAGCTCCGGTGTGTCTTTCGGCCAGCCAAGCGTGGAGAAGGGCCAGAGCGCCGATGAAAACCATGTGTCCAATGTATCCGGATCCTGATGGATGTGGCTGCTGCCGCAGTGACTGCAGCAGGACGGCGCTTCTTTTTGCACCATCACTTCTCCGCAGTCATCACAGTACCAGGCAGGAATTCTGTGTCCCCACCACAGCTGTCTTGAAATACACCAGTCGCGGATATTGTCAGTCCAGTTGAAATAAGTTTTCTCCATCCGCTTTGGAAGAAGCTTTATCTCACCGTCTTTTACAGCCTTTACCGCCGGCTTTATCAGTTCGTCCATCTTGACAAACCACTGTTCCTTCACCATGGGCTCGACAGTGGTTCCGCACCTGTCATGTGTGCCGACATTATGCTTCAAATCTTCTATGGATACCAGAAGACCCATGTCATCAAGTTCTTTTACAATTGCCTTTCTGGCTTCATATCTGTCCATTCCGGCGAATTTTCCGCCGTTTTCATTTATTGTGGCGTCATCATTCAGAATATTTATTACAGGAAGGTCATGCCGCAAACCGACTTCAAAATCGTTTGGATCATGGGCAGGCGTGATCTTCACGACACCTGTTCCCTCTTCCATATCGGCATGCTCATCGCCGACTATTGGAATCGGACGGTTCATTATTGGAAGTATTACTTTCCTGCCTATAAGATCTTTGTACCGCTCGTCTGCGGGATTTACAGCCACAGCGGTATCGCCAAGCATGGTCTCAGGTCTGGTAGTGGCGAATTCAAGAAATCTTTCCGTAGAAACTGTGCCGTCGTCATTTATAAGCGGATATTTGATATGCCAGAAATGACTGTGCTGTTCCTGATATTCCACTTCCGCATCAGAAATGGATGTATGGCATACCGGACACCAGTTGATGATCTTCTTGCCTTTGTATATATATCCTTTGTTGTAGAGATTTACGAATACTGTCCTGACAGCGTCACTTAAACCTTCATCCATTGTGAAGCGTTCTCTCTGCCAGTCAGCGGACGAACCCAGCTTTTTCAGCTGCTTTATTATCCTTCCGCCATACTCATCTCTCCATTCCCAGCATTTTTTCAGAAATCCATCTCTGCCGAGATCGTGCTTGTCTATGCCCTTCTTCTTGAGTTCTTTAATAACTTTAACTTCGGTTGCAATAGAAGCATGATCTGTACCGGGCTGCCAGAGGACGTTATATCCCTCCATCCGCTTGTAACGGGACAGAATATCCTGCATAGTATTGTCAAGCGCATGTCCCATATGCAGCTGTCCTGTAATATTGGGAGGCGGCATCATTATTGTGAAGGGTTTTTTCTTCGGATCTACCTCTGCATGAAAATATCCGTTTTCTTCCCACTTGGCATACAGTCTGTCTTCTATCTTTTTGGGGTCATAAGTCTTCTCTAGTTCCTTAGTCATTTCTCATCCTTTAATAAAATTTTGCTCAGATGTTCGGGTTCCCGTCATCTTCATCCTTGTGGTTCAGTTCGTTGGCGATTGCACCGAATATTGATGACAAGCCGCCGATCACTGCTATTACAGCAATAATAGATACCGCGATCACCACTATCAGAAAGATTACAATAAATGATTCCCCTGTCATAATAACCTCCTGTCTATCTCAAAAATCTGAGAAGCAGATCCGGGAATACTTTTCCGAATCTTATAAGCCACTTTGTTACTGCAGCAGCGCCTCTCATGTTCCCTTCGGCGATAAGGCTTCTCAATACCCGGTCTGCCCTGCTCTCAGGTACAAATTTATCCGCCAGTTCCCTGTATAAAAGAAGATGCGATTCATTCTCCAGAAGCTGTGCCGCGTCATTCTTACTCATGCCGTGTGACATCTCTCTCTGTGTGCCTGATGAAAGCACACGGATATACATATGAGCCAGAACCTTTATTGTGTCATCATCATATATAGAAAGAGCAATAAGTAGATTTTTCAATCTCTCTATACCCTTTTTATGAAGATCAATATAGTCAGGCAGATATTCTCCGGTTCTTTTGTCTCCTCGCACATTTCTGCAGTGGTAGAGCTCATCCGGCAGAGTCACTACAGCAGGCTGTGACGATAGAGTGTCTACATCGAAAAGCATTCCGTCGATCTGGCTTACATCCTGAAACTGTATTTTCTTCTCCCGAAGCCAGCCGAGCCTGTACGCCTTGTTCCAAACATGACCTGCAGCATTGCAGGACAGCATGGTCTTTACAGTCTTTTTAAAATCAGTCTCGCCCGTATCATATATCTCCGGCAGCCTGTGGATCTTGGTATATAGAACCATTCCACGTTTTGACAGAAACTGCTCAGAGTAAGAATAGCATACTATGTCAGCCGGTTCTTTATTGATCGCATCTCTCACTCTCTCCAGAAGGTCACACTCAAAGCGGTCATCGGGATCCAGCATAATGACATAATCCCCGTCAGCTGCTTTAAGTCCCTCGTTTCTGGCAGCTGCCCTTCCCTGATTCGCCTCATTTGTAATCAGACGGACATCGCTGTAAAGCGACTTGAAATGCTCTGCGATTTTACCTGTCTTATCTTTTGATCCATTATCTACGATAATGAGCTCAAAATTACCGTAAGTCTGGTGCAGGACTGATTCCACGGCATTTTCCAGGTTCCTTTCCTCGTTATATGCGGGAAGAACAACGGAAAATCTGATATCCGAATCCATAATCTCTTCACCCGCCGGTTCACTTGGAAATCATGGTGCCGGCCACGCCGTCAGGCGCAGCTCCTTTTGAATCAAGCTTTGTAATCAGAACCTTTCTGATTGCCGAGTCACCTATAAAGCGAATGGCTGCTTCTATCTTAGGAAGCATTGTGCCTTCCTCAAACTGGCCTTCTTCAATATAACGTCTGGCATCGCTTACAGTCATATAGTCAAGCGGCTTTGCATCAGCTGTACCGTAATTCAATTCTACTTTCTCAATACCGGTAAGTATTACCAGCATATCGCAGTCCAGTTCAGACGCCAGAAGTCCGGCTGCCGTATCTTTTTCAATTACAGCAGAAGCGCCCTTAAGCTCACTTCCCTGCTCCAGCACCGGTATTCCACCGCCGCCTGCGGCTATAACCACATGTCCCGCCTCCATCAGCGTCTTTATCGCATCGATCTCCACGATCGAGATCGGCTCCGGAGTCGCAACTATTCTTCTGAATCCCTTATCTGTCTTTACGGTATGATTGCCTTTTTTCTCTTCTTCCTCTGCTTCCGCTTCTGTCATCACACGTCCTATTATCTTTGTCGGATGATAGAATGCTTCATCATAAGGATCTACAGTGATCTGTGTGAGAACGGTTGAGACCGTCTTCATAATACCACGGCTTACAAGCTCTGACCGTATGGCGTTCTGCAGATCATAACCTATATATCCCTGGCTCATTGCCGAGCAGACACACATAGGAGTACTTGTATATTCCGGATGAGTCCTGTGCAGTTCAGCCATAGCAGTATGTATCATGCCTACCTGCGGTCCGTTTGAATGTGTGATAACCACTTCCATTCCTCGCGCAATAAATTCGGCGGCTGCCTTTGCAGCACGCTTTGTCGCGAGCTGCTGTTCCGGAAGCGTAGTTCCGAGCGCGTCATGGCCGAGCGCGATTACTATTTTTTTCTTCATGCTTCCTCCTGTCAGTATGAATTTATAACTGATATGAGTATCAATAAGTCCTGCCGCTCACTCATTAAGAGACATAGCCGCGAACTTTTGACACTACAATCTTGATACTTCATTTTACCACATATATGATCTCTTATACTAAAAAACAGCCGCATCCGCGGCTGTTTTTTGGTATTTATCATTCCCTGCTCTCTGAGTCAGACCTGCTGCCAAGCTTTACTTCTATTGTCTTGGTGGTATATTTGCTGTTTCCTTTTGCGATCTTCATCTTTACCTTGTCTCCCGGATTCATCTTGGAAAGGGCTGTCTTCAGGTCATCGAAGGAACTTATATCTTTACCGTCCAGAGTCTCGATCACATCTCCTTTTTCGATTCCCGCCTTCTCGGCTGCGCTGTCTTTAGTTACCTGCATTACATATACGCCTTCGGGAATCTTGTACTGCATGGATGTGGATAAATCTATATCCATTCCGTATATTCCGAGATAAGCACCTGACCCTGTAGATTCAGATCCGCCGTCATGGCTCACGGTTCCGCCGTCCATCAGAGTCTGGATAATGGACGAGGCCTTGCTGATGGGGATGGCATATCCCATTCCCTCTACACTTGTATCCGAATATTTTGCAGATACTATTCCTACGACTTCTCCCTTCATATTGAGAAGAGCTCCGCCTGAGTTACCGGGGTTGACCGCTGCGTCCGTTTGTATCAGTTTGTTGGATATGGTATTGCCGTTGTCATCCTGTATCGAGACTTTGCGGTCAAGGGCGCTTATTACGCCTGTCGTCACAGACTGACCATAGCCAAGCGCATTACCGATCACGACTGCGGATTCACCGACGCTCAGATTATCTGATGATCCAATGGTCGCTACCTTTATGGAATTCATGGTACTTGTAGATATATCAGACTTCTTTACGCTTACAACCGCAAGGTCTGAGTTCTCATCCGTGCCCTTCACTTCGGCAGAAACTGATTTTCCGTCGTTGAATGTAATCGTGAGTGAAGTTGAATTTGATACAACGTGATTATTTGTGGCTATATATACATAGTCATCGTCTTCACTTACTATTATGCCGCTTCCTGCTGATTCCGTCGGCTTCCTGTATGTTCCGAAAAAGCTCTGGACATCCTCAACCGACATATTTGTTACCTGTACGATTGCAGGCATTACATTTTTTACAATATCAGATACATCATCTACTGTTGTAGCCGATGATGTCGCAGTTGAAGAGATTGATTTTTTGTCAGCGGTGCTTAAACTCCTGCCACTTGCAGCAGTACCGGTTCCATTCAGCTTTCTGCCGGCAATATAAGACGTACCCTCGAAGGCAGCTCCCGCAACTATTCCAAAAACCGCAGCTACAGCAGCTGCCGTTCCTACTTTCCTTAAGAAAGGATGGGCGCTTCCGTTTGTTTTCCCGGCAGCTCTTCTTGCCTTTTTCTTACGAATCTTTTCTTCGCGCTTTCTCTGCTTTTCCTGCCTTTTTGCTTCTGCAAAAGCTTTTGCTCCGGCATTCGGATTAAATCCATTTTGATTATATCCGCCATTTGAGTTATATCCATTCTGCCCGTTCCAGGCGCCGGACGTGTTATAAGAATTATTTCCAAACCATGCACCATTCATGTTGGCGTATCCGTTGCCTGTCGACCCGGCATTCACGCTGCTGTCCGGCATTCCATTTCCGGCGTTCACATTGCCGGTGCTGGCATTGCCGTTCGGCATTCCATTGCCGGCATTCACATTGCCATCCGGCATTCCATTGCCGGCATTCACATTGCCATCCGGCATTCCGCCGCCGGCATTCTGATCAGATTCTCCGTTTATTCCATGTTCGTAAAGGCTCATATCTGTCATTCCTTTCTGTCGTAAGCTCTTAATTCTTACTTTCTGAAATGCAGTATAAATGCGTGCTGTGATGATTTTGTGAAGTAATGGTTTTCATTATGTGAAATCTTCTCGCATAATGATACCTGAATAAAAAATGATTTATCATGGAAAGAATTCATTTATTAAAACCTGTAATTATCAATTCCCATCGGAAGATTCGGATTATAATACGGATCTCCCGGCGCCAGCCGGATATGTTTGCTGGTACCGTTTGGTCCGTACATTTTTATGATGAGATCCTTTGAACCGGTGCTGCTTACATCCGCCTTTCCTTTTCTTGTCACTCTGACAGATGACACATATACGATCCGAAAGCCTGCCGCCCTGGCTCTGAGACAATAATCCAGCATCATTTCATTTTTTCCGAGTCCCCGCATGAACCCTCTTAATTTTTTATATATGGCAGCATCCAGCATACAGCAGCCCGGGTCGGCGCATGATATGTCAGAAGACAGGGCAATTCTTCCCTCATAACCGGGATCCGCCGGACTCTGCGAATGGCACGCGCCATACAGGTTTCCCTTTTCATCATACAAATAACCGCAATTATCGATAAGGCCCTTATCATCGAGGCAAAGCGGCACTGCTGCAGCTACGGTTCCGTCCAGATAAGAAAAGAGATGTTCCATGGCGTATCCGGATCTCAGGCTTATGTCCTTGTCTCTTAGAAATATATAAGAGCTGCTGTGAGTCTTTACGTCACGGCTTCCCCGTTCCAGCTTCCAGTATCTCATTGAACTGTCATTTTTTATCCGGCCTTTTATCCCGTTTTTCTGAATAAATCTCTTCGCTGCGCTTACATAGTCCTTATAGATATCTTTTCTTAAAGTATCTCTGACGCTATCCGGCAGCTCTCTTATCCTCTTATGATACAGAAGCGAACATATATGGTCAGTCTTTACTTCAGTCCCCTTCATCATAAGAGTCAGGATACACAGGAGATAATCATACAGGCATGCTCTGCCTGCATTCTCATTTATCAGCCCCGTCAGTTTCAGAAGCCTTCTGGAGACGGAAAATGCCGGTCCAATGTAATCGCTCTGAATCAGAAGCTCCCTGTTAAAAGCACCCTTGAAATGCGGATTCATCCTGATTCCCGATACCAGCTCATCATGATCTGAATAAATAAGATCCGGCGCTGTATCACGCCAGGCTCTTAATATGTTCCCCGATGCAGCTCTTGCTATATCATCGATGGAGAGTTCTTCCGGTCTTTTTGGCAGAAGAGAAGATACTATCTTCTCTTCCATCTTCTTTAAGTATTCCGGAGACAATATATCACACTGACCTATAAAGAAGATATAATCACCTTCAGACCGTCTGATCCCTTCGTTTATGCATTGACCCGGAGTGGCTTCGTATCCCATCTGCATATAGTGGATATTGTCTCTTCGGGAAACACTCCTTATTATTCTTGCAAACGGATCAGAAGGAGACACATCAGCTGTCATAGTCTTCCGCTCACCTATCATTGATAAAATATATATCTCATAATTGGAATAATCGAGGGAGTCAAGAGCTCTGATGCTATCTCGAAGACCATCCGGATCGGGATCCTGTATCACCATGATCCCTGTAAAACGAACATCGCCCATCAATATTCTCTTGATTTCATTACCATTCTATTAAGAGCGGAGAAGAGCGCTCTGATACTTGCCTTTGTTATATTTGAGCTTACGCCCACTCCAAAGCACTCATTCTCGTTTCTTACGTCTTCAAGTTCTATGTAAGCGGCTGCCTTGGCATGCGAGCCCACGCCCAGAGTATGCTCCGAATAATCCACAAGATTGAAATCCAGTTCAGGCACCTCCTGTCTTACGGCAAATTTCGCCGCATCGACAGGTCCGTTTCCTTCAGCTTCTGATGTGATAAGATTTCCGTTATACCGGAAGGTGACCTTGACTGTCGTATCATCAGAATTCTGCTGGTCCTCTATCTCGCATGAGACAAACTCGAACGGATCTGAAAGTTCCAGATACTGAGCCTTGAATTCCTTCATAATGCGCTCGGGCTTCACTTCTCCGCCTTCTTTTTCGGATACTTCCTGAATGACATCGGCAAATTCTCTCTGCATCTTCTTCGGAATCTTGAATCCGTATACCTGATCCATAACAAATGCCACACCGCCTTTTCCGGACTGTGAATTGATACGGACAACAGGCTCATATTCCCTTCCGATATCAGAAGGATCAATTGGAAGATACGGCACCTGCCAGATAGCAGAATTTCTCTCCTTCATAGCAAGCTCACCCTTATTGATGGCATCCTGATGAGAGCCTGAAAATGCGGTGAATACAAGTTTCCCGGCATAAGGATGACGGGGATCCACGCTCATCTTCGTGCAGCGCTCGCAAGTCTCTATTATTTCATTTATATTCTCAAGATTAAGCTCAGGATCTATTCCCTGGGAGAACATATTGTAGGCCACATTTAAAATATCGACATTTCCTGTTCTCTCGCCATTGCCAAGGAGGGTTCCTTCCACTCTGTCAGCTCCGGCCAGAAGAGCAAGCTCTGTGCAGGCTATTCCTGTACCTCTGTCATTATGTGGATGAACAGATACTATTACATTCTCTCTGTCATCAAGATGCTTCGACACCCACTCTATCTGATCCGCGTAGACATTAGGCGTATTCATCTCGACTGTTGCAGGGAGATTTATTATTACAGGGTTCGGTGTGGCATGATTCCATTCATGGATCACAGCGTTGCAAATTTCAGCTGCATAGTCAGGTTCTGTACCGGTAAATGATTCCGGAGAATATTCAAGCCAGAGATTGCCGTCAAAATTTTTAAGTCTATCCTTCACCATCCTTGTGCCGTCAAGCGCAATTTGGGTTATCTCATCCTTGTCCTTATGGAAGACCACATCTCTCTGCAAGGTAGATGTTGAATTATATATATGGAATATGACATTCTTAATACCCTTTATCGCTTCAAATGTCCTGTCTATAAGCGGTTCTCTGCACTGAGTCAGAACCTGGACCTTCACGTCGTCAGGAATCATATTCTCATCGACAAGCTTTCTTAAGAAATCAAATTCTATCTGTGAAGCTGCCGGAAATCCGATCTCTATTTCCTTGAATCCAAGCTTCAGGAGGAGCTTGAACATCTCCATCTTTTCTTCTACATTCATAGGTTCCACGAGAGCCTGGTTACCATCTCTCAGATCCACGGATACCCAGATTGGAGCTTTCTCGATCTCCTTATCGGGCCACGTGCGTTCCGGATAATTCATGACCGGGTTCCTGCGATACTTCTTGTAATTCATTGCTTGTCCTTTCTACAGATTTTCTACAGTTCCGATACAAGATATTCTATGCTTCTCCGAATCCGCCATCAAACAGCTTCGATAAAACATTCATTGCTTCTTCTTCATCAGGGCCGTCAGTCACGAGTTCAATTGTGTCACCGTATTTTACACAAGAACCCAGTATCGACAGGACGGACTTGGCGTTTGCCTCTGATTCCATATCATCGCCATATCTGAACATAATATGCGCTTTATATCTGACGGCGGTGTCACACAAGACTCCTGCCGGTCGGAGATGAAGTCCTGTCGGGTTTTTGACCACGATCTTCTTTTCGATCATATCCCACCTCGAATCAATTCATAACTTTTTCTATCAGTGAAGCAAGGCTTCTGGCATCACTCTCTATTTCCTTCTGGTCCTTGCCTTCTATCATAACACGAACCAAAGGCTCAGTACCGGATGGACGGATAAGTACCCTGCCGGCTCCGTTGAATTTATCCTCAAGCTTTTTGATGGCGGTTCTTATTTCCGAATAATCATTATAACTTGCCTTCCTGTCATTCGGCACATGTGCATTCACCAGTGCCTGCGGAAGGACTTCCATGACAGATGCCAGAACTGACAGCGGCTTTTTCTCATTGACCATAACATCCAGAAGTTTCAGTGCCGAAAGCATTCCGTCACCGGTAGTATTGTCGTCAAGGAAAATAATATGTCCGGACTGCTCTCCGCCTATATTATACCCTTCCGCCTTCATCCGCTCGAGCACATACCTGTCTCCGACCTGAGTAGTGGCTATATTTATCCCCTCGCGTTCTCCCATCATTGTAAATCCGAGATTGGACATCACAGTCACAACGACTGTGTTCTTCTTCAGGAGACCCTTCTTCTGCATATATTTCGCGCAGACCGCCATTATCTGATCGCCGTCCACTATATGACCTTTTTCATCCACAGCCAGCATTCTGTCCGCATCACCGTCAAAGGCAATACCCACATCAGCTTTTTCATCGATTACTCTCTGGCAGAGCTGCTCCATATGAGTGGATCCGCAATGATCATTGATATTGGTTCCTGTCGGATGCACATGAATTGCGACAACATCAGCTCCGAGATCCTTAAGCACCTGAGTATTTGTGCGGTAAGAAGCGCCCTCTGCACAGTCCACAACTATCTTCATTCCCATGAGATCCGGATGAGCAGCGCTCTTCTCGAAGTCAATGTATTCCTGACCCATATCAAAAGCGTATGTTACTCTTCCAATTTTTTCTCCCTCCGGAAATTCAATATCCGCCATACCCTTCTCAATTTCAGCCTGGATCCTGTCTTCCATCTCGTCAGGGAGCTTATATCCGTCACGATTGAAAAATTTTATGCCGTTGAATTCCATGGGATTATGTGATGCAGAAATCACAACTCCGGCGTCATAACCATGTTTTCTTGTAAGAAAAGCAATTGCCGGCGTCGGCAAAATACCACAGTAGACTGCGTCAGCTCCTACAGAGCATATGCCTGCGATCATGGCATTTGCAAGCATTCCGCCGGAAATTCTGGTATCGCAGCCAACCAGGATCACAGGTCTCTTCCCATTGTTCCCACCGGTCAGCACATAGGCGCCGGCCTGGCCAAGCTTAGTTGCAAGATCTATATCCAGTTCTCTTCCTGCAACTCCTCTTACTCCATCGGTTCCAAACATTCTAGACATTATTAACTCCTTTTTAATTCGTAGTCCTGGCTTTTTCGGTAATAGTAACTTTGACCGTCACAGACGATGCACTTACTCCTTCAGGCAGATTTGAAAATGTAACCGGCAGAACATGTGAACCGGCAGACAGTCCTGAGGCATTCACAGTTCCTGTAATGCTGCCTGCATTCAAAGATGCCACCGTGCTCTCCGTACCGCTAAGCACCACGGAAATGCTGTCTGTCTCAAAAGCCGCGCTCATACCGGCCGGCACATTCAAAATTGAAATATTGGATGACGGCACTGTCATCGTAGAAGAATTCTTGCCCGATACCGACACATTTATTTTTACCTGCGAAGAAGAGTCATCCGTAAGCTCAACTCCTTCCGGAAGATAGCTCGTCAGATCCACGGTAGTTGACCAGTCGCCATTTATTGCTGACAGGTCGACTACAGAAGAAGGTATCGTTATCTCAGATATCTCATTCAATTTCTCAGGCAGACCCATAATGGATACCGTAGTCGGATCAGTAGTGATTCCGGCAAGTTCCATTCCGTCCGGCAGCTTTCCTTGTGACTGCACATTGATCCTTACAGACTTACTCATCCGTATAGTCACAGAAATATTGACAGAATCCTTGCTGAAGGTCAGACCGGTTGTATTTATCTGCACTCCGTTCTTGTCATAGAATTTAGGAACCACAGCCTCAGTCATGTCAGCGCTTATTCCATCTATATTGCATGTGGCAGTCACGCTTGCGATCTTCGATACCTTGTCCTCAGGTCCGCTCACGCTTATGGCATTCGGCGATACTTTCACTGAATCAAGGACATATCCCTTCTTAGGCGTTCCGGTAGTCTTTGCGTCAATAATGAAACGGTTGGAAGCATTCTTTCCTATTTTCAGTTTCAGATAATGCTGTGTCTGAGATATCGTGACCTTGTTGGTATATCTCATTGCAGTAATGGTCACAGGAACGCGTCCGCTTGAATCCATCAGCGACAAATCCGCTGTCGCGGAAAAATCCGACGCCGTCAGCTTTTCAAGAATCGATCTCTTCGCCTGGACATGGAACTGAACCGGATTTCCATCCTCTACTGTATAATATTCACCCTTATCCTTAAGGACGTTTTCATTTGTCACATTTACGCTTATACGAAATGAAGCGGTCGTGACAGGATCATTCAGATTTACGATCGTGACCCAGAGGATGATGGAAAGCACAGCTGCCAGAATCTTCAGTCCTATATTTTTGGTAAAAGCCTCTTTGATCTTCTCTTTCAATTTAAGCATCCTCCTTTCCGGAAGATACCTTTTTCATCTCCTTGTCAATCGCCTCCGCTTCCGGAAGCCTGCCGGTATTTTCAATCGGATTTTCTTCCTCGGTATTCTTATTCTCTTCCTTAGGTTTTACATACATTATCTTTTTCAAAACTTCCGTAAGCTCCTCAGGAGTCAGGTCGCGTCGAAGGACTCCGTTCATCGTAACGGAAATCTGTCCCGTCTCCTCCGAAACCACGATCGTCAATGCGTCCGAAACCTCTGAAATACCTACAGCTGCACGGTGTCTGGTTCCAAGATCCTTCGACAGTTCCAGGTTATCGGTAAGTGGCAGATAGCATGTAGCTGCGATCACCCGGTCACCCCTCACAATGACGGCTCCATCATGAAGAGGCGTATTTTTTTCAAATATATTGATAAGAAGCTGTCTGGTCAGGACCGCATCGACCATGATACCGGTCCTGATATATTCATTAAGATGCTCCTCCTGTTCCACAACTATAAGGGCGCCTGTCTTTACTGCGCCCATCTCGTAGCAGGCTTTCACGATCTCGTTCACGGTCTTGTCCGAGAATCTGGCTTCACCGCTTTTATTGAAGCTGAAAGAAAACAGGACGTGGAATATGTTCTTTCTACCCAGCTGCTCCAGAGCCTTTCGAAGTTCGGGCTGAAACACCACCACGAGTGCCACCATTCCAACACTCACCAGTTTCTCGCCCAGCCACAGGATGGTCGACATATGCAAGAGTCCGGCGATCACGAAGAAGACAAGCACCATGATGATACCCTTGAAAAGCATCCAGGCTCTGGTGCTCTTGATCCACTTCAGAATCTGATATATGAAAAACGCGATGATGATCATCTCCACGACGTCTATAACCTGAAGCTTCGGTATGCTGATGCCGAAGTAATCATTCAGACCCGCTTTGATATTCAGCAGAAATTCAGTCACGCGTTACTCCCTCCTCTTATTACTGCCGGTTATTTTCTTGACTTTCTTTTCTTCTCTTGCAAGCCTTATTTTCGGAACGGCAGTAACATAATAATAATAGTCATCATCCTCAAACTGTACATTCTGAACCTGACTGTAGTCAAGATCCATAATGAAGTACGTCAGTATAATTCCGATTGCGAGCACAATTAGGCATGATATCAAAAGCGCTCCTATTGATGATGTTGAACCGGTAAAGAGTAAGCCTGCCAGCATTATAGAAAAGCATGCTGCGATTCCTACTACATTAGCCAGAACCCATGAAAACCTTATGTTCTGGATCCTTATCGCATAAATAAGGAGAAAGGTCGATACAAGAGCTATCATATAAAAATAGAACATCTGGTTCTGGAACATCGACGACATCAGGAGATTGAATGCCGTCATAGAATTTCCATCCTCAATAAGCGCCAGGTTGCTGTGAAGTGTATGTAAAAAATAAGCCATAAATCCACCGGATATAACAGACGCCACATCATTTACAGATCCGGTAAGGGCGGCTACGACCGCGCCGGCGTAAGGAATCCTTATACTGTCAAGCACGGGAAGAACTACCAGATAATATCTTTCCTTCGACTGATAATATACTGAAATCAGATATGTTATCAGAAAAAGTCCTGCTGCCGTAAGAGCCGCTCCCGGCGAGATCACGATCAGATGAAGCAGGCAGAAAATAATAAGTATCAGCGAACAGCCGCTCATCGGCAGAAAAGCGCCCAGTAAAGAAAGCACTGCCGCCAGTACCGGACTCTGAAGCGGTCCGTCTATCGGAAAATCTCTCATCAGACAGGCAAGCGCTGTTATCATGATGATTCCATGCCATATACGTCTTATTACTATCTCATGTTTAGAGACAAATTCTCTGATCCGGTCGCGGATCACCATGAAAGTTGTCATATATCATCTCTCTTCTTCCTGGTTATTGATATTGTATTCTTCCATTCTGTACATATGGAGCAGTTTCTTTTTCTCATTATCAAAATATTTCATTTTCTTATAAGCATTCTCATACTTTTTTTTGGAACTTTTTGATATATATCTGAGATAGAAAAACATCACAAGAATATATATCAAAAGACCCGCGAAAACAGCAGCGAGCACCTCTGTGGAATGAATGACCATCACATAATTATAAACAACATAGGCGGCAACGGCTCCATAAAGAATAATGAAAAGAAGCGTACCGAGAAGGAAGGCGCCAACCATCCGCATTCCCTTGTAATCAGACTTTCTGTAGTCGTTTGCCAGACGAAGATCATGCCTTTCCTTTTTCTCGTACAAGGCCATCCTTGTCATTTGTTTTACACGTTCTTCATTGAGCATTCAAATCACCTCATGAAACGCATTCTGTCATTTTTGTCCGGTTTTAACGGTTCGGTCGTTTTCTTCGGTCTTCCGTCAGAGAAAGCATTATTTAATCCTGATGCCATCTTCATTTTACACTCATTGCAGAATCTCCCTGTCCTTATGGGCGCTCCGCATCTCTCGCACTTTATGATAAGCGGCGAATCCTTGGAAAGTTCCAGTCTCTCCTCTCTGATCCACTGATTTATCTGATGGGTCGACACTTCTGTATCTTCTGAAATTTTCCTGATATCCGAACCGGGATTTTCATCAAGATATTTTTTCACTTTCTCAAAATTTTCTTCTTCCTTTTTCCTGCATGAATCACAAATCGGTGACGCTCCGGTATAATTAAAAAGTTTTCCGCACCTCTTGCAGTATCTTACTTCCATATCGGCCCTTCCTTTCTAAACAGCAAAGGCATTACTTTCTTAAATCTTCGCCCGTGCATACCGTAAGCGCCGAAACTTCCATAGCGCCCGCATTAAGCAGGGCATCTGCGCAGGCATCAATAGTTGCGCCTGTAGTATATATATCGTCAACAAGCAATATTTTCTTTGATTTTACACCAGATCCGCGGTATTGAAAAGCACCGGAGAGTGTCAGCCTCCTCTCGGACGGATTCATTGTCTTTAAAGCCTTTGTGTCCTTTACTCTTACAAGGCTTTTATTGTCCGTAAGAATATCCTTTCTGCTGCCGGCAGAAGCAAGTTTTCGTGTCAGAGCATACGCTATGTCTTCCGCCTGATTATAACCCCGCTTTCTCTTTTTCTTTGAAAACATAGGGACAGGCATAACTATGTCAGGTTTTACAAAAGAAAGCCAGTTGCCGCAGATCCTGTATGCATCGTCTGCAAATACTTCTGCGTAATCTCTCCTTCCGGAATATTTGAAACGATACATGATGTCCTTCATTTCCCCTTCATATAAATATACGGATCTGGCCGTAGAGAAGCGGTGTGCTATGGCTTCACAGTCATTACAATATTCCCTGTCGTCACAAACCATCTTTCCGCACTTCATGCAAAGTCTGCCGGATATACAGGTTATTTTCTTCCTGCATTTATCGCAGAATCCGGGTCTTGCCAGCACTTTATCGCAAAGCGGACAGCGTGGAGGATAGACCAAATTTAAAAGGACATCTTTCATTTTCTCTGCAATCATATTTTACTCCTGCCTTGACGTTATCAGATTATGCGATTAAAATCTCCATAGACTGCATGGAGGTACAGCTTACCCATGAATAATAAACTTAGTAAAAAAATCATCGCATCGCTTGTCATTGCCGCATCTGTTACTATGATGTGTGCCTGCTCAGGCTCACGTTCCAACAGCGACGCAAAATACAAGCCGCTCAGCAGCAAGGATGACTCTATGTATAACATCTCTGTCATTACCGGCGATGACGACGCATACTCGACCGGAATCCGGAAAGGCTTCCGCGATGCAATGGACGATCTTATAGGCAGCGGCCATTACACGCTCAGCACAGTAAACGGCACCACCGGCGTATCTACCGCAAAACAGGCTATAGATACTGAGCTTTCAAAGGAAGATAAGCCTGATCTCCTTTTGACCGTCGGAAACAATGTCCTTACAGCAGCTTCCGAATCCACGGACAGCATTCCCGTGATAGGAACCGATGTACTTGATTTCCAGACGCTTCTCCATCTGAACGGCAGCAAATGGTCCAGCCCTACCGGAAGCAATATCACCGGTGTGTCTACCCGGGCTCCCATGGCTGATGTGATGTCTCTTATTGTAGAATCATGTCCTCAGCTGTCTTCGGTAGGACTACTTTACAGCCCGGAGGATTCGGACGCTATTTACCAGAACGAGATCCTTGAATCCTATATGGACGAGGCAGGCATTCCCTGGAGAGAATATGAGCTTCAGTCAACTGACGCCGCTATTGCTGCCCACAAGGTCAAAAACCCCGAATCTGATTCATCTATTGTAAAAAAGACATCTCCTTCTGTTCATGACAGTATGGAAGGACCCTATCCTGATCCTGAGCCGGTTTCACCCGGAGGACTGTCCACTGTGCTTAATGCCCCTGCCAGCGCCAGATCTGCCAAGGCTTCCGCTAACTGGAAGGGCGGCAGAATGGCAGAAGAATATTCAAAGCAGCATATTATAGAGCAGGTCGGGGCCGACGATCCTGATTCAACAGGGTCCGCCATTCCGGCAAACACTTCATCTACTATAGAAGGCAACGCCCAGGTTCTTTCCACTGCTGCCGCAGAATGCAGTGTGCTTTTCATATCCGCAGGATCAGATCTTTCTGATCAGATGGAATCGATCAGGAACACTGCCATGAACGCGAAAACCGCGACTGTCTCCTGTGACGGATCTCTTGGGATCAAGACTCTCACCTGTCTCTACACCGACCCTTATGCCATGGGTTACGCTGCCGGCAAACAGGCTTACAGGATCTTGATAGGACATGAGGATCCGGGCAAGATGAATATAGAGTGTGCGCCCTCTTCATCCATAGTAAAGCTCTACCAGGACGATATAGCCGATCAGCTTGGGATGACATTCCCGAAATCATTCCACGAAGTGGATGACTATCTGGATAATAATCCACCCGGTACAACTACTGAAAGAGTCAAAAATAATTCGACTGATAAAAAATAATAAGAGGTCCGTCCGCTAAACCGGACGGATCTCTTCTATTATTCTGTCTTTCAGTCCCGAATACCTCTTGTTGTCGGACACATTCCCCTCCATCAGCTTGAATGTATTCTGTTCTCCTACCAGAACTACGCACTTCTTTGCTCGTGTAACCGCGGTATATAATATATTTCTCGTCATAAGAGGACGGGGACCCGCCATAACCGGCATAACTACAGCCGGATATTCCGAGCCCTGGGATTTATGAATGGTAACAGCATATGACAGCATAAGATCTTCCAGACCTTCAAAGCCATAACTTACTATATGATCATCCTCATATCTCACTGTAACTGTCTCGTCAAAAGGATTTACCTCTTCTATTATTCCACAGTCTCCGTTGAACACACCCGTTCCTGATTCCAGAACGACATTATTGACACCGTATACCTTCCACTCTAATTGATAATCATTCCTGATTTGCATTACCTTATCGCCTTCGCGGAATATGGTATCTCCTGATATGTATTCATTTTTCCCATCACCTTGAGGATTAAGATAGCGCTGAAATATCTTATTCAGATTTTCAGCTCCGAGCTTTCCTTTCTTCATCGGAGTAAGCACCTGAATATCCTGCGGTTTGATCTTTAGATAAGAAGGCAGATTCTTCATGACAAGATCAAGCATTATTTTTATTACATGAGATGAATCATCACGCTCCATAAAGAAGAAATCATTATCATTTTTGAATGTCACCGGTTCTCCGTTATTGATCCTGTGAGCGTTCATTATGATGTCGCTTTCCTGAGCCTGTCTGAATATGGTCTCAAGTCTGATAACGGAAAACATATCCGAATCAATTATATCTTTAAGGACATTTCCGGGACCGACTGAAGGCAGCTGATTTACATCTCCTGACATTATAAGTCTGGTTCCTTTGCCTACAGCTCTAAGCAAAGCATCAAAAAGAGAAATATCCACCATAGACATCTCATCTATTATTATCGCATCGTATTCAATCGGATTATCTTCGTTCCTTGAAAAAACACTTCTCCTTGAATCATCTCCGGCCGGCTGGACCTCCAGCAGCCTGTGTATAGTCTTTGCCTCATGACCGGTCGCCTCAGTCATCCTCCTTGCCGCCCTTCCGGTAGGAGCTGCAAGAGCCACATCGTCACCTCTCAGAACAAGTGCTTCAATTATAGCCTTTATTGTCGTGGTCTTGCCTGTACCTGGACCCCCGGTAAGGATAAACACACCCCTTTTCAGAGCTTCCTTCACGGCTTCCCTTTGTCTTTTTTCAAGCGAAAGCCCTGTGGATCTCTCAATTTCATCTATCAGACCCTCGCTGAAAATTTCTCTTGAAACAGTTTTATCATCCAGATCTATAAGTCTTCTGGCAGCATCGGTCTCAATGTTATAATAATAAGACAGATATATTTCATCGCCGTTTACTACATTGATTTTTCCGTCAACAAGCAGATTATCAATTGCTGTTTGAAAACCTTCCGGTTCCTTTCCCATCAGATCGGAAAGATTCGACCGGAGAATGTCAGACGGTAAAAAAGTATTGCCGTCTTTTGCAGATCGCTCAAGTATATAAATAACAGCAGCTCTGGTTCTGAATTCGGAATCCTTGAATACACCCAGTTTTGACGCTATCCTGTCGGCTGTCATGAATCCGATGCCGTCCACATCTTCAGCAACCTGATAGGGGTTGGCCCTTATCACATTTTTCATGTTGCTGCCGTATGTCTTATAAATATTTATGGCAGTCTGACCATTTACTCCCAGCTCCTGGAGAAAAATCATCGCAGAGCGCATCTCGCGTTTCCCGACTATCTGATCGGATATGGACATAGCCTTGTTTTCGCTGATGCCGCGCACCTCCGCCAGCCTCTCCGGCTCTTCTTCGATGATCCTGATCGTATCTCTGCCGAATTCCGACACTATTCTCTTGGCCAGAGCAGGTCCTATTCCTTTTATTAATCCGGAGCCCAGATATCTTTCAATGCCGGCAGTATCATCCGGCATGACCTCCTCAAATGACACCGCCCGAAACTGTCTGCCATAAGAAGCATGATTAAAAAAGCTTCCCTTTACTTTTATTAATGTTCCGGTCGATACTCCTCCGGGAAATATTCCCGTCACAGTCGTCTCTGATCCATCATCGGACTTTATTATCAGTACGGAATATTCATTTTCGACATTCCTGAATAAAACCTCTGACACATATCCGCTGACTTCCTCATTGCTCTCCATCAGAACCCTTTTCCTCGGAATCTCCGGAGATGTCTATATGATAATTCCTGGCCATCTGCTCCACCATGGAATCCGTAAATCTTCCGCCGTATCTTTTTACTATGGTATCGGAAATATCACCAAGCACCGAGTCCATATAAAGGTCGGTATATTGCGATATGCTGCTGTCCTCTGATTTTATGCTTTTAACAGTTTTCTTCAAAAACTGCTCTACAAAATATGATTCGAATGTCTCAGCCGCTTTTTCCAGCTCTTCTTTTGAAGAAGACGAAGAGAGACCGGACAGTTTGCAGCGCGTCTTATCATAACGCGCGCTGCTGCCAGCCTCTCCCGCTCTTGTCATCATATAATTATCTAAATTCCCGGAGATAGAAATACTCATATACACCTCATATGATAAAGTGATATAAGTGTCAAAAATACATTTTGCCACTCATTTTGAATTAAAAAATCCGTCTGACCATCATCTCTTCAGATTATTTGCCTCCTCAAGCATGGTATCACTTGTAGTGATTGCCTTGGAATTCAGCTCATATGCTCTCTGGGCAATAATCATATCTACCATCTGAGTTGCTACATCTACGTTGGATCCTTCCAGATATCCCTGCACTATCACTGATGGAGTGACACCGTTCGTAGTGGATTCATTAAGCGGATTGCCCGAATTCACGGTCGCTGCGAGGAGATTTGATCCCCGTTTTTCAAGTCCGCCCGGATTGGCGAACTGATACAAAGCCACATATTGACCTGTTTGTACGGGAGTGCCGTCTGATCTCTTATAGGATACAGCTCCGTCTGAACCGAATGTTACGCTGTCCGTGCCTGCCTCTGCAGGAATCTTTATAGCCTGTCCGTTTCTGTCAAGGACTTTATAACCGCTTGCATTAGTAAGAACTCTGCCGCCGTCATTATCAATAGCCCAGTTAAAATCACCGTTTCTGGAAAAAAACGTCTCTCCATCGCCTCCGCTTAAAGCAAAGAATCCCTGTCCGTTTATGCAGAGAGCCGTATTTGAATCGCTCTCCAGTTCCTCACCCTGAGTATAGACTGAATTTATGGATGAGACTCTGGTGCCGAGACCTACCTGGGCTCCCGTCGGCTTGTCATCTCCATTCGCGGTAGTAGTCTTTTCCTGAAGAGTCTGGTAAAGAAGCGAGCGGAACTGTGTGCTCTGCGTCTTGAAGCCGGTGGTATTGACATTAGCCAGATTGTTTGCGATAGTGTCAACATTCGTCTGCTGCGCTCTCATTCCGGATGCAGCTGTCCAAAGCGATCTCATCATAATGCCTTACTCCTTTAGACCTTTCCTACCTGATTTACAGCGTGATCAAGAGTCGAATCCTCTGTCTGGATCATTTTCTGTCCTGCCTCGTAGCTTCTCTGGATAGTAATCATCTCTACCATCTCGTCTACCACGTTCACATTGGACATCTCAAGAGCCCCCTGCTCTATTCCTGAATCGGAAGCTGTCACATTGCCTCCGTTTACAAGATCATAATAATTATCGCCGTATTTTGACAGATAATTATAATTATTAATATCTACAATGCCAATCTGTCCTACCAGCTGATTATCCTGATAGATCTGTCCCTGCTGATTGATCTGATAATCACTGAGCGGGTCTATCCTGACATAATTGCCGGGATTGTTTGCGGAATTTATGGCTCCGTATTGATTTAAAACATAATCTCCGTCATTTGTGCGAAGATATCCGTTCTTATCTACTGTAAAGCTGCCGTCTCTGGTATATTTGATCGACTGATTTCCATTTTTGTCGCGAAATGATACGGCAAAAAAGCCTTTGCCCGTCAGCGCCAGATCAGACTTTACGTCAGTGACCTTCAAAGACCCCTGTGACCAGTCGGTATATGTCTCTCCGATCTTATCTCCGAGCCTTACATTCCCAATAGCTGACGGATAATACATAGTGCCCGAATCTTTGATGCGAAGAGCCAGCCTGTTCTTAAACGAACGATTTACCGTGCCTTCTTTCTTGAAACCGGTCGTATCGGAATTTGCCAGATCGTTCGCAAGCACATCAAGCCTTCTCTGTTCTTCCGCCATGCCTGTATATGCAGTATATAGACCTCTGACCATAAATCAGTCCCTCTTAAATATCAGCCCAGATCCTTATGGTCGCCCGCAAGGAATTCGACGTATTTACCTGTTCCGATGGCAACGCAAGTCATGGGATCATCTGCTGTGATGGTGTTGATACCCGTACGCTCCTCCATCAGCTGCTCAAGCCCCCGGAGGAGAGAGCCGCCTCCTGTCAGTACAATACCACGCTCTGAAACATCTGCCGCCAGTTCGGGAGGTGTCTTCTCAAGAACGCTGTGCACTGCATCAACTATCTGAATCGTAGGTTCTCTAAGCGCTTCCTCCGTCTCCTCTGATGATATCTCTATAGTCTTCGGAAGACCCGTGACCAGGTTTCTACCCCTTACTTCCATAGTCATAGGTTCCGGAAGCGGATAGCAGGTTCCAATCTTTATCTTCATATCCTCAGCAGTTCTCTCGCCGATCAGGATATTGTGTTTTTTCCTCATATAACGGACGATTGCCTCGTCAAAGTCGTCTCCGGCAATCTTTATAGATGTGGATACGACAGATCCGCCGAGAGAGATAACTGCAATATCCGCAGTACCTCCTCCTATATCCACTATCATATTACCGCAGGGTCTTGAAATATCAATTCCCGCTCCTATGGCCGCTGCTATGGGTTCCTCTATGATTGCGACTTCTCTTGCTCCTGCAGCATATGTCGCATCCTCAACGGCTCTCTTCTCAACTTCTGTCACTCCGGAAGGGACGCATACGGAGATCCTCGGCTTTCTGTATGACTTCTTGCCGAGAGCCTTCTGTATGAAATATTTAATCATCTTCTCAGTAACTGTGTAATCGGAAATGACGCCCTGTCTCAAGGGGCGGACAGCCACAATATTGCCCGGTGTACGTCCGAGCATCAGGCGTGCCTCTTCTCCTATCGCCTTGATTTTATTGGTATCGCGGTCAAATGCGACAACGGACGGTTCCTTCAGTACCACTCCCTTGCCTCTTATATATACAAGTATACTCGCGGTACCAAGATCGATTCCTATATCTGATGCAACCATAACGGTTTAAATCCTTTCTGTCAGCTGCCGGCCTCCGTTCCATCCGGCATAATATCCTCTTTAAGCATTTTTTCACACACTTATTTATATTATAATCGCCGTACCGGTTTTTTCAACTGCTTTTGCGGGAAGATTCGAGAAAATCACATCATTCAAAGATAGTTCTGCCCCACTGCTTCTCTGATAACCCGGGTCATATAATCTATCATCTGATCATTCATACCCGGATATACACCAACCCAAAAGGTGTTTTCGGTGATAAAGTCCGTATTGTAAAGATCTCCGGCGATACGGTATCTGTCTGTCCCTCTTATCGCATCAAAGCATGGATGCCTTATAATATTCCCCGAAAACAGAAGTCTTGTCTGGACATTATGCGACTCAATATAGCTAATCACTTTATTTCTGCTCAGACCGCTGTCCTTTCTTATAGAGATCAGAAATCCGAACCAGGAAGGTCTGGAATTATCAGCCGGTTCAGGAAGAATGATCATGTCTCCAAGATCATCAAGTTCACTCCTCAGTCTCTCCCAGTTATGTCTTCTTTTTTCTACAAATTCCGGGAACTTCTTCAGCTGCTCTACACCTATCGAGGCCTGCAGATCTGTAACCTTCAGATTATATCCGAAATGTGAATAAACATACTTATGATCATATCCATGTGGAAGTTCTCCATAATCTTTCTCAAACCTATGGCCACAGGTATTGTCATGCCCGCTCGGGCAGAAACAGTCCCTTCCCCAGTCCCTGTATGATAAAATAAGCCGGTGAAGCAGTGGATTATCAGTATAGACACATCCGCCTTCCCCCATGGTCATGTGATGCGGAGGATAAAATGAGCTCGTGCCTATATCGCCCCATGTTCCTGTGTATCTCGTCTCATTTCCCAGCCTGTACTCTGAGCCCAGCGCATCGCAATTATCCTCAATAAGCCATAAATCATGTTTTTCGCAGAAGCTTTTTACCGTACTTATATCAAATGGATTTCCCAGAGTATGCGCAATCATCACAGCCTTTGTCCTGCCGGGATTATATGCATCCTCTAGCCTTGATACATCTATATTGTATTGCGGTATTGTAACGTCAACAAATACCGGCACAGCGCCATACTGAAGGATCGGATTGATCGTCGTCGGAAACCCGCAGGCAGTTGTTATGACCTCGTCGCCTCTTTTTATCCGCCTGTCCCCCAGTTCCGGAGCCGTCAGGACAGAGAATGCTATCAGATTTGCACTGGATCCTGAATTTACCAGATGTGCATATTTCACTCCCAGCCATTCGGCAAATCTTCGCTCGAACTCATCTGCAAACCTGCCTGTCGTAAGCCAGAAATCAAGCATGGCATCTGTAAGGCTCTGCATCTCCTTTTCATCATAGACCCGGCCGCCGTACGATATCCTGTCTCCCGGTTGAAAGCAGCTGTGATCATTTTCCTTCTCTCTGAACTGATGATAGAATTCAGCCACCAGAGACTTTATTTCTATTCTTGCCTGTTCTTCACTTTTCCACATAATATTCCCTAATATAAACCAGTATGAATGTAGTTCAAAGTATTATCAAATCAATAAATAGTTTCTCCTCCATCAGCTTCCCGGGAGGATAAAGCGAATATCCCGCTGCTATGGCACCGCATAAAAACAGTGTCCTTGCCAGCCCAGACCACTTGAACCCGGTATAGTCTGTGATCATTATTCTTTTGTCCTTGAAAAATCAAGATTAATATATGCCACCTACTTTACTAACGAAGCTTCATAGCTTTGATGGTTTTTCTGATACCATCTTCGAATGTCGTCTTCGGTGTCCATCCAGTATCCCTGGTCAGATCAGATATATCCGCCTCCAGATGCATTGTCTGATATGGCAGATAAGGAATCGCTCCAATGTCAATCCTGGCTTTTCTGTCAAAAGCAGCTCTTGTCATTTCCATATATTTTTTAAGCGGTCTGGCCTTCCCGCTGCCAAGGACATACTTCGCTCCTTCCCTGCCTTTCACAGCCATAGCGAAAAGAGCCTCCGCCGCGTCTTCAGAGTACAGATAATCCCATATCTGTTCACCTGCAGTAAGCTTAGGCGTCTCATGGTTCATAAGACTTTTTATAACTGTAGTTATAAGAGTATTCCTGCCGTCATTAGGGCCATACACACTGACTATCCTGGGCCATATATGTCTGATGCCATATTGTCTACACATTGCTCCAGTCATCTGCTCAGCACAGAGCTTTGCCATCCCATATCCATTTTCTGGGTGACATGGCATGTCAGAACGAAGCACCCCATCTACCCTACCAAATTCAGCCTGACTTCCAGCACCTATATAAATTTTACATCCTAATGCTTTTGCGGCATTCACTGAATCCAAAGCATAGCGCACATTCTCATTCTGAAGGTACATATCCATCCTGTTATTTCTATCAGATGTACCTTTCCATGCCAGATGAAAAAATACATCTATTTCTTTTGATACCATATCAGGTAGTTTATTAAGTTCTTCCAGATTACAGTATATTTTATGAATGTACTTATTCTCTGGCAAAATTTCATTTCTCTTTGACCCATAGTGACAAACTGCATATGTCTCTATTTGCTTTTGTGCTAAAAAGCTTACAAGTGCCAGCCCGATAGCGCCAGTAGGTCCAGTTACAATGGCGGTTCGTATTCTCTCCATCAATGTATTCCTATCTCATAATTAATGACAACAAAAATTATATCTTTTGTTAATCAACTATTCCGCATATGCATAAAGCAAAGTATCTGCTACTGTAAAAGAGTGCTGCCTTATCAGCAGCTTATAATCAGGGATTAAATCATGTACCAGGATTGGAATCTGATAAAAATCCACTACATTATGATAAATACAGACAGCAAGATTAGGCTTATAGCTTTGAATGGTTTTTCTTGCGCCACAAAGCATCTGATACTCATAACTTTCTATATCAGCCTTCAAATAACTATATGACTCTTTCATTACATCATCAATAGCATATATTAAGGTCTTTATTCCATCTCCAGATTCAGTGAATTTTGAACCCATACCATTCTTTTGTTCTGATAAAGTTTTTTCAACTGTCTGTTCGCCTACTCCGGCATTATACAGCTTAAACATCTCATCGTCGAAGTTCCATTCCTGTTTTAATCTCTCTATTCTTCTTTTAAGAGCAGCGAAATTATTGAGATCTGGTTCAAATGCAGTTATTTTATTTACAAAAGCATAACTGTCTTCTCAATCCATAATATACCGCTCTATCGAATCTCCTACAAAAGCTCCACAGTCTACAAATCTCCCATCCCTCTCCGCAGCAAAAAACTCAGGAATATTAAACAGACTTCTGCCTATGACAATATTTGGATTCTGATTTTTCCCTTCAGCACGCGCCAGTGCCACTTCTGAATAAATCTCTCTAGATTTATCATCAGAAAAGAGTTTTAAACATTCCTCGATTTCTTTTACATGAAGCTTAAAAACCACTTCATCGATATGTCTTGCTTCCAGCCCAAAATCTTTACATTCGTTTTTTATCTCATTTACATAACGAAAATTAGGTGTTGCGATAAGAACAAGCGGATTTTTTAAATTCTTCACATCCTCAGGACATATGAGTGGCTTTCCATTAAAAGTTTTCCGTCCTATTTCACTCGCACTTATATTCTTTCCAGTATAATAACTTATGATAAAGCCTTCATTTTCTAGCCTCTTGAGTCCCTCATAATATAATAAAGACGTATTGCCAGTTCCCCAAACTACTAATGTTCTATCATGTACATCAACAGTGTTATTATTCAAATAATCAATTAATTTTTTTGACCAATCCATCAAAAAGCTCCTATATTATATTATCCGTTCAAAGTCAAGATAAGCTCTCATTTTTATTTGCAAAGGTTTCTGGACTTACATCATCCAGATTGTCATCTTCAAATAATGGAAGACGATGGCAATTTTTACACGCGTCATTTTTATAACGCTCCCCCTTTAAATGCATAAGTCTCAATTCATTGAATAATGTCCCCCCCCACAGACCGTCCGAAAACGTTGATTTTACGGCGTTTCCGGACGATTTTGAGTTCGTTTTTTTTCTCATCTTACCTAACTTTTTCTTTCATCTAATAGATAAATGATTTTTCAATTCGCATTTTGATCTT
>Ga0256406_1000033_pt1 | contig 231350 bp, 218 predicted proteins | sample RumenRJG_03DNA_FD_185986 | JGI IMG/M metagenome (GOLD analysis project Ga0256406, IMG submission 185986) | Bovine rumen microbial communities from Lethbridge, Alberta, Canada - RJG_03 | ecosystem: Host-associated > Mammals > Digestive system > Stomach > Rumen | place: Canada: Alberta... | reverse complement strand
ATCTTGCTTTTGAATTCTGGTGAATACTTTTGTTTTGGCATGAAATAGAACCTCCTGATTGAAATCTCCATGTTCATTATACATCTAAAATTTTCGAACATGGTCTCAATTCATGGTTCCATTATAGAATAGTGACAAATAGGGCTCTGTGGGCTATAATGCTGACAGAGTCTTTTTTTGAGGGGAGTTTGTTTTTATGAAGGTTGTTATCCTGGCTGGGGGCGGCGGGTCGCGGCTTTTTCCAATGTCGCGGCAGGCGTATCCCAAGCAGTTTTTGGCGTTGGAGGATGAGCGGTCTTTGCTGGCGCATACGGTGGCGCGGTATCTGCCGCTGGTGGCGGCAGAGGATATCGTGGTGGTGACAAATGAGCGCTACCGCTACCATGTGGAAAACGAGCTCGCGGAGTGTGGTGCGCAGGCGGCGCATGTGGTGTTGGAGCCGGTGGGACGTAACACGGCGCCGGCGATTGCGCTGGCGGTGGCGTACTGTGCGGAGCGGCTGGGCGCGGCGGCGGACGAGGTGGTACTCGTGGCCGCCGCGGATCATATCATCCGGCCGCAGGCGGAGTTCGAGCACTGTGTGGCGCAAGCGTCTGCGGTGGCAGCACAGGGGGCTTTTGTGACGTTCGGTATTCCCGCGACGGCACCGGAGACGGGCTATGGCTATATCGAGACGGCAGAGGTCACAGATAACGGTTCATATGTAGTATGTTCTTTTAAAGAAAAACCTGATCTAGCTACAGCCAAACAGTATGTAGCGGCGGGAAACTACTACTGGAACTCGGGCATGTTTGCGTTTACGGTGGGGACGTTGCAGGGAGAGATCGCGGCCTATGAGCCGGAGATTGCGGCGCTGTTGGGGTGGCATACAGACCGTGACCTTGCGGCTGGTAGTCTTGTGTATGCGCGGGAACATTTCTCTGAGATGCCGGATATCTCTATCGACTATGCGGTGGCGGAGCGTAGTCAGCGCGTGCGCATGGTGCCGCTGACGTGTTACTGGAACGATATCGGCTCGTGGGATGCGATGTACGATGTCTTGCCGAAGGATGACTCAGGCAATGCGTTGCGGGGCGATATTCTACCGCTGGATTGTAAGGATTCGTTGATTATCGGGCGCGACCGGCTCATCGCGGGCATTGGGCTGGATGATTTGCTCGTGGTTGAGACGGATGATGTGGTGCTCGTGGCGCGGCGCGGTGAGTCGCAGCGGGTCAAGGAGGTCGTGCAGCGCCTGAAGAAGCTTGGCCGCAAGGAGGCCGTGGAGCATACGACGGTGTACCATGCCTGGGGCACGTCGCAGATTGTCGGGCGCGGGCAGGGCTATCTGATGAAAAAGGTGCGTGTCCTGCCAGGTAAGGAGCTCACGCTACAGATGCACTACCACCGTTCGGAGCATTGGGTTTTCCTGCGTGGTACGGCGCGAGTGGTGCGCGGCGAGGAGACACTGATGTTGCATGAGGGCGAGTCGGTTTTTATCCCGCAGACGGTGCAGCACCAGCTGGCGAACCCGGGGCGGATACCGCTGGAGCTCATCGAGGTGCAGATCGGCACCTATATCGGTGAGGATGATATCGAGAGGTTTTGAGGGAGTAACTATATAGTGGATGTTTCAACAAAAGGTTTTGGTGCGTATGATATCCGTGGTGTCTATCCGGAGACGATCAATGAGGAGATAGCCTACCGCATCGGGCGGGCGTTCCCGGCTTTGTTTCAGGCGCATAAAGTGGCCGTGGGGCATGATATCCGGCTGTCGGGGCCGAGTCTGCAGGCGGCGCTGGTGCGCGGGTTGACGGAGGCCGGCTGTGATGTGCTGGATATCGGCATGTGCGGCACGGAGATGATTTATTTTGCGACGGGGCACTATGAGCTCGATGGCGGCATCATGATCACGGCGAGCCACAACCCAGCCGAGTACAACGGCATGAAGTTCGTGCGGCAGGGTGCGCGCCCCATCTCGTCTGATGATGGTCTGCTGGAGCTGAAGCAGGCTGTGGCCGAGGCGCATTTCTCTGCGCCTGCGGCTGAGCTGGGGTGTGTGGAGCAACGCGACATCACGGCGGACTATGTGGCGCATATGCTCTCGTATATCGATGTGAGTCGGCTGCGCGCAGGTTTGGCAGAGCGGTCAGCAAAGGCTGGGCGTGGTGCAGCGGGGGGGCTGAAGGTGGTCGCGAATGCGGGCAATGGCGCAGCGGGGCCGGTGGTGGCGGCTCTGGCGCGGGAGCTGCCGATGGATCTGGTGCTGGTCAATGCGGAGCCAGACGGGCATTTCCCGCACGGAGTACCCAACCCACTGCTGCCGGAGAACCGCGAGACGACGGCGCGTGTGGTGCGCGAGTCGGGCGCGGATCTGGGCGTGGCCTGGGACGGTGACTTTGACCGCTGCTTTATTTTCGACGAGACGGGCACGTGCATTGACGGCTACTATCTCGTGGGGTTCCTCGCGGCGGCTTTCCTGGAGACGCATCCTAGCGCGGGCATCATCTACGACCCGCGGCTCACGTGGAACACTATCGAGCTAGTCGAGCAGTACGGCGGGCGGCCCATCATGAGCCGCAGCGGGCATGCCTTTATCAAGGCGAAGATGCGCGAGGTGGGCGCGCTCTACGGTGGCGAGATGAGTTCGCACCACTATTTCCGCGATTTTTACTGCTGCGATAGCGGTATGTTGCCTTGGCTGCTCGTGATGAGCCTGCTATCGCAGGCGGATGGTCGCACGCTGTCCAAACTGCTGGCCGAGCGTATGGCACGCTATCCCATCTCGGGTGAAATCAACAGCCGTGTGCAAGACCCGACGGCTGTGCTGGCGCGGGTAGAGCAGTACTACACCCAGAGCGCAGGCAGCGAGGCTCCGCAGGTCGCGCATATCGACGGCCTCTCGGTGGAGTTCCCCACGTGGCGGTTCAACCTGCGCAGATCCAACACCGAACCCCTGTTGCGCCTCAACGTAGAGACGCGCGGCGACCAGCAACTGTGCAAGACCAAAACACAGGAGCTGCTGCGGTTGATCCGGCAGTGATTTTGCCATGCGTACCGAGAAAATCATGCCAGGCTTTTGTGGAGCGTGAAAGGGGCATTGCCAAGGGGCGTGCTTTGGTGGTAGACTAGAGGGTAGTGTTGCATGGCAAAGAAAAATAGCTGTGCGGGCAGGTGGACTGCCAATAATATATGATTAGGGATGGTAGCGTGACGGGGACAATGAGCAAGGGGACACAGGGGCATCTCGGCGGGTATTTGTGGCCGGTTTTGTTTCTGCTGGTGGATTATGCGGCGGTGGTCGTGACCGAGGTGGAGGCATTTGGCCTGCATTTCTTGGCGACTGGTGAGGGGCTGCCGCTGTTCCGCTCGTATGTGTTCCTGTGGATTCCCTTGATTTTTGTATTGTTCCTCGGTAGTGGCAAGGTCTACAGCCATATGCAGCCCATCATCACGACTATTCGCGAGGTGTTTCACGCCGTTTTCTTTGGCTTTATCACCTCGCTTTTAGTGTTATATTTTTTCCGGCCGGAGCTGCTGGTGTCGCGGGCATCAGTTGTTGCTTTCGGCCTTTTTGCGTTGGCGAATATCATGCTGTTGCGCACGGGCGTGCGGCTGTTTTTACGGCGGTTCCATTTGTTCCAGGAGCCAGTGATTTTTATCGGGGCGGGGTACACGGCGGAGCATATGCTCCGGGCGTTGCATGATGATCCGGGATTCCGTTATTTTATCCTCGGCTTTATCGATGATCATCCGAAGTCGGCGCGTATCGCGGCGCATTATCCAATCCTCGGGGATTTCGCGCATGCGGCGGAGGTGGTGCAGCGCTATCAGGTGCGCACGGTGATTATCACGGCGCCGGGGCTGCCGCGCGAGCGCATGGCGCACCTAGTGGGGGCGATTCAGCCGTATGTGCGTTATGTGAACTTTGTTCCCGACACGTATGGTACGCCGATGGGGAGCCTCACGGTGGATACATTCTTTAGTGAGAAATGTATGATGATGAAGATCCGCAACAATCTGGCCAGGCGGCGCAACCGTCTGCTGAAGCGTTGCTTTGATCTGGTATTAACGACGGTAGGCGGTTTGCTTATTCTGCCAATATTGCTGGTGATCGCGGTTATGGTGGGCATCAGCAACCACGGCAGGATAATTTTTGCGCATAAGCGTGTAGGAAAGGATGGCAAAATGTTCAAGTGCTATAAGTTCCAGACGATGGTACCTGATGCAGATCAGCGGCTAAAGGATTATTTAGCAGCGCATCCGTCTGCGCGTAAAGAATGGGAGGAGACATTTAAACTCTCCCATGACCCTCGCGTTACAAAATTGGGGGGGGTATTGCGCAAAACGTCGCTGGATGAGTTCCCGCAGCTGTGGAATGTCATCCGGGGCGATATGAGCCTCGTTGGGCCTCGGCCAATTGTGGAGCGTGAGGTGCCCCGCTATGGGCACCGCATCCGGGAGTACTATATGGTGCGTCCCGGCATCACGGGCTACTGGCAGACCTGCGGTCGCAGTGATACCACCTATGCAGAGCGCGTGGATATGGACACCTGGTATGTGCGCAACTGGAGCGTATGGCTGGATGTGGTGTATCTGGTGAAGACCTTTAGCGCGGTCATCAGCGAAAAGGGGGCGTACTGACGGCATTTTAGCGGGAGAACTCTGCCAGTGGCATTGATTTATCGATGCAAAGGTGGAGTTTATCTTGTCAGAGGGAGCAGAGTCCCGTATGACACCGCAGATGCGGCTGAACTACTATGTGGTGCCGTGGCTGCTGTTTGGTGTTGATTTGTTGGTGATTCTCAGCAGTGTGTATTTGGCTACGCGTGTGACGCGGTATTTCGGTCAGCTGGCATTTATCTCGCAGGCATGGTGTGTGCTGTTGCCCATTCTGCATGTGACGGCAATCATGATGCAGGACCTGTACCGCGGACGGCGGCTGTTCTATGATATCGCGCGTAAACTATTTAAGGCCACGTGCTACACGATGGTGGCTGGGCTGGTGTTTGATTTCGCGCTGCATTTTGGCACATTACCGACGTCAAGGTTGTTTGTGGTGACATACTGGACGCTGAGCCTACTCGGGCTGCTGGCAGGCAGATTCCTGATGCGGCGGGTGCTGAGCCGACTGGGCATCTGGCAAAATCGGGTAATCATCATCGGGGCCGGGCATACGGCGGCACAGTTCATCCATGCGTTCTACGGCAACTACTATGTGGTGGGCTTCATCGAGGATAATGCCGAGAAAGCTCTGCTCCAGCGCTATCCGTGCCTCGGGGGATTTGATGATATCGAGCAAGTGTTACAGGCGAATCCTGTGCATGAGGTCATCATAGCGGCACCGGGGTTGCCACGCGACCGGCTGGTGGAGATTTTTTACCGTGTGCAGCCGTATGTGCGCAAGACGTCCATCATACCCGATCTGTTCGGCATACCTATCGCGAACGTCAAAACGGAGCGCAGCCTCGATGATCATCTGCTTGTGCTGAAGACGACTAACAGCCTCCAGCGCCGTACAAACCGCTACCTGAAGCGTGCGTTTGATCTCGTGGTGGGGAGCGTGATTGCGGTGCTGGTGTCGCCGATACTGCTCATCACGGCGGTGGCCATCAAGCTGGACTCGCCAGGGCCGGTCTGCTACAACGCTGAGCGCATCGGCAAGAACCTGCGTCGGAGCGGCATGCCAACTTTTACCTGCTACAAGTTCCGCTCGATGTATGTGGACTCAGACAGGATATTGCACGAATATCTCGCGGCGCATCCCGAGGCCGCAGCGGAGTGGCAGACGTTCCAAAAGTTGCGTGGCTATGATCCCCGTGTGACGCGGGTGGGGCGTTTCATCCGTAAATACAGCATCGACGAGTTGCCACAGATATTCAACGTGCTCAAAGGTGACATGAGCCTCGTCGGTCCGCGTCCCTATCTCCCACGTGAGCGCGCGAAGATTGGCGATTATTACCATGTCGTCTGTATGACTACTCCAGGCATCACAGGGCTCTGGCAGGTCAGCGGGCGCAACGATATCGAGTTCGACGGCCGCTTGCGCCTCGATGCCTGGTATGTGCGTAACTGGAGCCTCTGGCAGGATATCACCCTGCTCGTGCGCACCATCGGTGTCGTCCTGGGCCGCCAGGGGGCGTACTGATTTCTCTTTTAGCATACGAAAGGCCAAGTCACCATGAGGGGCTTGGCCTTTGTGTTTAGTCGGCAAAGAAATCTTGCCATGCTTTTATGATGCGTTGTTCATTCATTTTTATCAGCAGCAGCTTGTGCAGGTCTTTATCTGGAATGCCACCCTTATTATGTGCCAACCGGACGCCGCCTCCTACCTAGATTTTTGTATCGTTTTTCTTTGGGCGCTTGATGCCTATATTGACGTGGGCTGGCTCGTTGGCATCGAGGGCGGAGAAGTAGATTACGTAGCTGTAAAGCTTAAATAGCACAGGCAAACCAATCTTCCTCCTTGCGGGCCAGTTTCCAGATGAGCTCGGCATTGTCTGATGCAAAGCGCAGCAGTTGAGCAATTTCTGCGTCAGTGAAACCGTTGCTGTCTATACGTTGCAGTTTCGGCAGGGAGGTCTCCAGGTATTTGAAAAAGTATTCATCATCCGGCTTCTCAAAATACAAGCGTACCCGCTCGCTGCCGTCCGCCTCGTGTCCGATATCATTGAAGGTAACGCTGGTGCCGTCGCCTAGTTCACAATAAAGGTGTTTCATCGTATAGACCTCCCTATCATTTGCTTTTGTGTCTTATTTGTGTATATTATAAATCAATCACGGACAAATGGCAAAAGCAGGATATCGCGCTGCTGGTTGGGGGGAAGGGTGACAAAAAAGACTCTGTGGGCTATAATGCCTACAGAGTCTTTTTTATAGGAGTGATGGTGTGATGAAAATTCTCGTGACCGGCGGCGCCGGGTTTATCGGTTCGCATGTGGTGCGGTTGCTGATGGCCGAGGGGCATGAGGTGACGGTGCTGGATAATTTCTCCACGGGGGACCGGTCGCATTTGCCGGCGGCGGGCTTTGAGCTTTGGGCGATGGATGTGCGGACGGAGGAGGCGCGCATCAAGATGCTTTCGGTGCCTTTTGACGGCATTGTGCATCTGGCGGCACAGACGATGGTGGATTCGTCGATTCGTGACCCTTTGTTCGATGCGCAGCAGAATGTCATGGGCTCGGTCAATGTCCTGGAGGCGGCGAAGCGGCTCGGGGCGCGGGTGATTTTTGCTTCGACGGCGGCGGCCTACGGTGATGTGACTGAGGAAGAACTGCCAGTGCCAGAGGAGACGGAGCTTGCGCCGCTGTCGTTTTATGGGCTCACGAAGGTGACGGTAGAGCGGTATCTCGCGCTTTATCATGCGCTTTATGGCTTGCACTATGTGGTGCTGCGTTTCGCGAATGTCTATGGTGAGCGTCAGGGCGACAAGGGCGAGGGCGGCGTCATCAGCATTTTCTGCAAGCGTGTGGCGCGGGGGCTGCCTATTACCATTTATGGCGATGGTGGGCAGACGCGTGATTTCGTCTACGCCGGTGATATTGCGCGGGGTATCTGCGCGGCGCTAGAGACTACGCAGGTCGATACGGCGTATAACTTGAGTACGGCGACGGAGACGAGCCTGCGCGAGCTCGTGGCGGGTATCGCGCAGGCGGCGGGACATCCTATCCATCCGACACTGGACGAGCCGCGCCCCGGCGATATCTACCGCTCGATGCTGGCGAATGCCAAGGCACAGCAGGGCCTTGGCTGGCAGCCGGAGACGAGCCTCGCGGAGGGACTGAAGCGCACATATGCTTATTTTTGCAGTTTGCATTGAGTAATTATAGGAGGAGCCTTTATGTATGATTATCTGGTAGTTGGCAGTGGCCTGTTTGGCTGCGTGTTTGCCCATGAGATGGCGACACGGGGCAAGTCTTGCCTCGTCGTGGAGCGGCGGGCGCAGGTGGGCGGCAACGTGGCCTGCGAGGAGCGGGATGGCATCTACCTGCATACGTATGGCGCGCATATTTTCCACACGTCCTATGAGGATGTGTGGCAGTATGTGAACCAGTTCGTGACGTTTAACGGCTATGTGAACTCGCCCGTAGCGAACTACCTGGGACATCTTTACAATCTGCCCTTCAATATGAATACGTTCCGCGAGCTTTGGGACATCGTGACACCAGCGGAGGCGCAGGCAATCATCGCAGAGCAGCGGCAGGTCATCCAGGGTGAGCCGCAGAACCTCGAGGAGCAGGCGATTTCACTCGTGGGCACAGATATTTATACGAAGCTCATCAAGGGCTATACGGAGAAGCAGTGGGGGCGCAGCTGTACGGAGCTGCCTGCCTTTATCATCAAACGTCTGCCTGTACGCTATACTTTTGACAACAACTATTTTAATGACAAATATCAAGGTATACCCGAGCAGGGCTATAACGGCTTGATTGCGGCACTACTGGATGCGCAAGAGCTTGCGGGCAGCATCGAGGTGCGCACGGGTGTGGACTATAATCGCGAGCGTGCGGCGTTTGCGGGAGTGGCGCAGACGGTGGTCTATACGGGCCCGATTGATGAGTATTTTGATTATAAACTGGGCCAGCTGGAGTACCGGGGCCTGCACTTTGAGACGGAGCGCTTCGCGGAGGCTAACCATCAGGGCGTGGCCGTGATGAACTACACCGCGCGGGAGGTGCCCTTTACCCGTACTATTGAGCACAAACATTTCATGCGCGGGCGCGAGGATATCGCGGCGCAGCCTGTGACCTACGTTACGCGGGAGTACCCGGCGGATTGGCAGCCGGGCGAGGAGGCCTACTATCCCGTCAACGATGCGCGCAACCAAAAGCTCTACGCCCATTATCAGGAGCTGGCGCAGGCTGAGTCCAAGGTCATCTTTGGCGGCCGTTTAGCGGAGTACCGTTACTATGATATGGATGACGTCATCAAGAGTGCGTTAGCTTGCGTGGCGAAAATTTAATTGCACTGGTGTGGCAGGTGTGCTATGATAGTAGCACAAAAGCTAATGCTTTGACTGTGGGGATGTAATGGTCTCGACGTGGTCGGTTGGAGCAGGAATAGCGAGCCGGGGGGTCATCAACCCGTTAGTAAGGTGAAACTTTTATTAAATATAAAAGCTAACGAAGACTACGCTTTAGCCGCTTGAGGCTAACCTCTGTCCCGCCTTTTCCCGCGGGGTAGGATAAGAGGTCAACAGCGGGATACCCAAGGGCCAATGCTCGGAGGCCACTGGGGAACTCTATCGAGCTCGGTGCACCGCAGCCTGCCAGTGGGCGGCGGTAAACCTAAACTAAAGCACTAGGCTGCGCTCGGAGAAGTTCGTGTAACACTTGCTGCGGACAGGAGTTCGATTCTCCTCATCTCCACCAACTGAAAATCAAGAGGGTGTCCCAGATTTTATCTGGGGTGCCCTTTTTTGTTACTGAATTTTAGAATCTTGCTTGATATGTAAACTTGTAAACCGACTTTGCGCGCGGCTATTGACAAGAACCCTTTGCTGTAGTAAATTTGTAACAATATATTTTAAAAAGACAGGGCCGTAACAGGTCGCATGTCCTTGTTTTCCGTTGTTCCATTTTTGCAGAAAGAAGGGGTTAAGTTGGCATTCTATTTCAAAGAACCATCTCACACTTTTGGCGAGTACCTGCTGGTACCTGGCTATTCCTCGGATCAGTGCATCCCGAAGAACGTCTCCCTGCGTACGCCGCTGGTGAAGTTCGCCAAGGGTGAGGAGCCGGCTCTTTCCATGAACATCCCCATGACCTCGGCCATCATGCAGGCCGTGTCGAACGACACGATGGCGATCGCTCTGGCGAAAGAGGGTGGCGTCTCGTTCATCTACGGTTCGCAGACCGTGGCTGAGGAGGCGGCGATGGTCGCCCGTGTGAAGCATTACAAGTCTGGTTTTGTCAGCAGTGATTCGAACATCAAACCGTCGACGACGCTGGGCGAAATCCTCACGCTGCTCGCGCAGACGGGCCATTCCACGATGGCCGTAACCGAGGATGGTACGCCGAACGGCAAGCTCGTTGGTATCGTGACGAGCCGTGACTACCGCATCTCGCGCATGACGATGGATACGCCAGCGAGCGAGTTCATGACGCCGTTTGAGAAGCTCATCGTGGCTGATGCGAAAACGACGACGTTGCCGATGGCTAACGACCTCATTTGGGAGCACAAATTGAACATGCTGCCGCTCGTCGATAAGGAGCAGCATCTCAAATACATGGTGTTCCGCAAGGACTATACGGATAACAAGGAAAATGATCTCGAGCTGACGGACCGCGACAAGCGCTACATCGTAGGCGCCGGTATCAACACGCGCGACTATGCCGAGCGTGTGCCGGCGCTGCTGGAGGCGGGCGCGGATGTGCTCTGCATCGATTCTTCGGAGGGCTTCTCGGAGTGGCAGCGCATGACGCTGAGCTGGATTCACGAGCATTACCCCACGGCGAAGGTCGGTGCGGGCAACGTCGTCGATGGTGAGGGGTTCCGCTTCCTCGCCGAGGCGGGTGCTGACTTTATCAAAGTCGGTATCGGCGGCGGTTCCATCTGCATCACGCGTGAGACGAAGGGGATTGGCCGTGGCCAGGCTACGGCGCTCATCGATGTCTGCCGCGCACGCGACGAATATTATAAAGAGACGGGCGTTTATATTCCGGTTTGTTCCGACGGTGGTATCGTGCACGACTATCACATGACGCTGGCGCTGGCTATGGGCGCGGACTTCCTCATGCTGGGCCGTTATTTCTCCCGCTTTGATGAGAGCCCGACGAACAAGGTCAAGGTCAACGGTACCTACTACAAGGAGTATTGGGGCGAGGGCTCGAACCGTGCGCGCAACTGGCAGCGTTATGACCTCGGCGGTGACCGCAAGTTGTCGTTCGAGGAGGGCGTAGACTCCTACGTGCCGTATGCTGGCCCGCTGAAGGATAACGTGCATACGACGCTGGCAAAGATTCGCTCCACTATGTGCAACTGCGGCGCGCTCACTCTGCCCGAGTTCCGCGACAAGGCGAAGCTTACGCTCGTGTCTGCCACGAGTATCGTCGAGGGTGGCTCGCACGATGTCATTTTGAAGGATAAATTCGGCAGAGACTAAGAGCTTGTGATTTTGTCGTCAATATAGTATAATGAGCGTAAGAAAGAGCACCACTTAGCGGGTGCCCTCGATTTAGTTAAACTTTATACAAGAATAACCGCCTGTCAAGTGACCAGCTATTGAGGCGGTTATTTCTTTGTTTCTATTTCTAGCAGCAGAACCAGGACTAGGATTAAAATAATCTGTTCCATAGGCAGCCACTCCCTTCAGAGGGCTGGAAATCCCGCCAAGCAGTACTCATAGGAGCATTATAGCACACTTTGTCCTTGCATGGTGTGCTATTTTTGTATTTCAGCCGAAATTCAGCTGTTGGTAGTTAAATAGAAAAGTAATTGAACAGGATGGAGGACATGACCATGCGCGTTTTGTTGGCCGAGGATGATGCACGCCTCGGGAAACTTATCAAATATATGCTGGAGCAGAATGATATCCAGGTGGATTGGGTGACGAATGGCAGCGATATCTACGAGTATGCTACCTATACGGAGTATGATATCCTCGTGCTCGACTGGATGATGCCGGGCGAGACGGGGGTAGCTGCGTGCAGCCGTCTGCGCAAGGAGGGGTATTCGCGGGCCATTCTCATGTTGACGGCGCGGGACTCGGTAGAGGACCGTGTGACGGGGCTAGATGCGGGCGCGGATGACTATCTCGTGAAGCCGTTTGAGTTCGCGGAGCTCCTCGCGCGCCTGCGGGCTTTGGGACGGCGCAGTACCCAGAAAATCCAGCAGGATGTCGTGCAGGTTGGCGGCTTTACGCTGAACCGCACGGCGAAGGTGTTGAAGAAAGGCGACGAGGTCATCCAGCTGTCACCGCGTGAGTTCCAGATCTTCGATTTGCTGGCGCAGAATATCGGCATTGTGGTGCCGCGCGACATTATCCTTGACCGCATCTGGGGTCTGGAGTCGGACGTGAGCTCGAACAATATCGACTCTTATATGAAAATCCTGCGCAAAAAGCTGGGCGATGGCAGTGACATCATCAAAACGGTGCGCGGCGTAGGCTATCGGCTGGAGGCAGGACAGGCGTAAATGGCGACGAATATTTTTGGCCGCAGCCGGCGGCGGCTGACGCTGCTGTACGCCATCATTATGGTGCTCTTTCTCGTCGTGCTGCTCTTTGCGGTGCGCAGTACGATGGAGTGGGCGATTACCTCGGAGCAGGCGCGGGAACTGTTGGATACGGCACATGATGTGTCGGATGTGCAGGAGTATATTGCGCTGCATCCCGATATTTTGCCCGAGGAGACGCCGGAGTACAAGAGCAGCAACGACCGGTTGTTTTTCTATGTATTCGATGAGGACGGGCGGCTCGTGAACTTCGCGCGGGCCTCGTTCCGCATTGAGCCCTTTATCCTCGACCAGATTGCGGCCTGGCAGTCGGCGGCAGATGAAGTCGTCGTCTTTACGCAGGGCGGCAAAAAAGACCGGCCGACGAAGCTGATGATGACCTCGAAGGTCATTCAGCTGGATAACGGGGTGCAGACGGTCTACGTGGGCAAGGACATTACGGCGCTGTACTATGGCATGGAAAAGGCGACATATGCGCTGGCGGTGACGGGCGTGCTCATGCTGCTCATCGCGCTGTTTATCGCGCATTTGCTCTCAGGCAAGGCGATGGTGCCGCTCAAGACGGCTTATGAGAAACAGCGCCAGTTCGCGGCGGATGCCTCGCATGAGCTGCGTACGCCGCTGGCGGTCGTCATGGCTTCGGCGGATTTGCTGGAGAACGACCCCTCGATCCAGTCGCCTTTCCTCAAACAGGTCATCGCCGACGTGCGCGATGAGGTCAAGAAGATGACGAAACTCGTCTCTGACCTGCTGCTGGTGGCGCGCAGTGACAATCAGGCACTAAAGCTCAAGCCGAGCAAGTTTGACTTTGCTGCGCTCATTGGCCAGACCGCGCGGCTCATGGCTCCTTTGGCTGAGCAGAAGCAAATCAAAATCGTTGCGGATAATTTGCCGAAAACGGTCATTCATGCCGATGAAGCAAAAATCCGTCAGCTCGTGCTCATCTTTGTCGATAATGCGGTGAAATACACGCAGCAGGGCGGACAGGTGACGGTGCAGCTGCTGCCTGCCGATAAGGGTTGGCTGCGGTTCAGCGTCAGCGATACGGGCATCGGCATTGCGCCGGAGGACCAGGATAAAATCTTTGACCGCTTTTACCGTGTAGACAAGGCACGTTCCCGGGAGATGGGCGGCAATGGTCTCGGCCTCGCCATTGCGCAGGAAATCGTAAAGCTCTATCATGGACATATTGGCATCAAGAGTGCATTAGGTGAGGGCACGACGTTCACGATTAGTTTGCGCTTGAAGTGAAAGTAAATAAATCCGGAAATTTTTGTGTATTTTTTACAAATAGTTGCAGGAATCAAGCGGATTTTGTAGAAATTAAATATTTGAGAGAAAGGAATTTTGTCGGCTAGTATCTGCTATATGGGGGGCGAGCGCCTTGAAACATGTTCGTTTCGATGAGCGCCTCGATAGCATCCTCGTACGTGCCGCCATTCGTTTACAGGAGCGTATGGAGTTTGCCCATCGTAAGGGCAGACTGCCAGAACTGCTCATGCGTATGGGCCTAGCCGCTGGCCTGGGAGCGAGTGCCTGCCAAGGCAGCTTGCTCGAGGTACAGGATAAGGCCGTGGTGTTGCTGGCGCGTAATATCCGCGAGGCTCGTCAGAAGGGGTTTCTGAGGAACTATCTTGCGGCTATACACATGGAGGAGCTCCTACATCCAGCAAGGCCGGGGGAACGGCCGGTGTTGGCAGGACTCCACGGGGTCGAGGCAGATCATCCACAGAGTGCCACAGTTATCTCATTGGAAAGTTTCCGTTAACGCGTCAGCGTTACAGAAACAAAACCGGTTGTCAGCTTGGGGGAGCTGGCAACCGGTTTTTCGTATATGTGGTTTATTGTTTTTTTACATAGCAACAATACGGCGCGTGATTTCCTCGAGTTGTTCCGGCGTCGGTTTGCCCGCGAGACGGATTTTCTCGAGGCAGATGTCACAACCAGCGGCCTTGAGGCCCTGCTCGACCAGTTGGACGCTCTGACCGCCCCAGCCGAACGAGCCGAAGGCGAAGGCCAAATGATTTTTCGGGGCGAGACCCTGCAGGTAGCAGAGGAAGCTCGCGATGGTGGGCATCATCTGGTTGTTGATGGTCGGTGAGCCTACAGCGAGGTATTTGGCCGTGAGCACGTCCGTCATGATGTCGGAGAGCTCGTTGTGTTTGATGTCGTAGAACTCAGCGGGGATGCCCTTTTGCTGGAAGGCCTCGGCGATGCAGCGGGCCATCGTCTCCGTACTGCCCCACATGCTGTCGTAGACGACTACGGCGCGGTCCTCGACTGTGTGCGTGGACCATTTTTGGTAGCAGGCGAGGATTTCTTTGATATGTTTGCGCCAGATGACGCCGTGCCCGGTGGCAATCATATTGATGTCAAAGGGTGCCAGCGCTTTGAGGGCTTTCTGCGCCTGCATGCCGTAGAGCATGAGGATGTTGGCGTAGTATTTCTGCGCCTCAAAAAGGATGGTGGGCAGGTCGTTCTCATCATCGAAACGGCGGCTGGTGGCGTAGTGTTCGCCAAAGGCATCGTTCGAGAAGAGAATTTTCTCCTCGGGGCAGTAGGTCACCATGCTATCGGGCCAGTGCAGCATGGGTACGGGCAGGAACTGGAGCGTGCGTTTGCCGAGACGCAGGATCTCGCCCGCCTTCACGCCCTGATAGCTCAGCACACCATAGCGCGCCATGAGACCTTTGAGACCCTGGGGGGCGCTGGTGAAAATCGTGGCCTTCGGACAGTGGGCGGCCATGAAGGGGATAGCGCCGGAGTGGTCCGGCTCGACATGGCTGGAGACGATGTAGTCGATGCTCGCGGGGTCGATGACGGAGCTGATGCGGGCGAGCAGTTCCTCTTTGAACGGCTCCTTGACCGTGTCGATGAGGGTGATTTTGTCATCGAGGATGAGATAGGCGTTATAGGTGGAGCCGCGTCCCGTGGCATAGCCGTGGAAAGAACGCATGTTCCAGTCGATGGCGCCGACCCAATAGATACCTTCACGGATTTTTACAGCTTGCATGTAGGCATTTCCTTTCTCTTATGCTTTTAGTTCCAGTGCATGAGCATCTGGAGACTGTCGCTGGCGGACTGACGGGTGATTTCGCTGTCAGGAAGCCATTCCTCAGAGAAGAGCGGCAGGCCGCTGACGATGCGTTTGATTTCACCTTTGGCCTCCTGGACGGCGGCGGTATCACGCGGCGAGTTCAGCAGGCGGCCGATGATATGACCGAGCTGCTCCAGTTGTTTTTCTTTGAGCGAACGTGTCGTGGGGTCGAGCGAGGAAAGGCGCAGGATGGGGATATCGTGTCCCGGCTGGTTAGTCTGCAAGTGCTCGGCTTTGACGAGGATACCGGCATCGGCGAAGCGGCGCGTGAGGTCCTCGCTGTCGCAGCTCTCGGGGAGTTCGGGCAGTACGAGGTGGTTTTCCGTGACGGCACCGTGGCAGCGCAGCCCTTCGGCCTGGAGGCCTCGCTCGAGAGCGCGGGCGTTGGCGATGACCTGCTCGCAGTAGGCGTGGAACTCGTCAGTCTTGGCTTCACGGAATGTGATGGCGAGGGCGGCGAGCACGTTCTTTTTCAGCGAGGAGTGACCCGTGCTGTGTACGGCCTCGATGAGGCTGTTGGCATATTTTTCGCGGCAGAGGATGACGCCATTCTGCGGGCCGTGCAGCACGTAGGCGGGGAACGTCACGACGTCAGCGTAGGGCACGGGGCTCTTTAGCGTATTCGTGGCGACGAGGCCTGCGTTCTGGCCCATATCGACCCAGAGGGCGGCGCCCACGCTGTGGGCAATCTGTTCGAGTTTTTGGAAGTCCGTGCAACGCGGCGTGTTCACCGGAGAATAGATGACGAGCTTCGGCTGGTGCTCTTTGGCCAGACGCTCGACTTCTTCGAGGTTGATGGCATCGAGCTTCGGGTCGACGTTGAACTCGACAAAGTTGAAGCTCAGCTGGTCGCCGGTGCAGTATTCGCTCTTGCGGCCATTAAATGAAAGGATGGTGTCACCCTTCGCCACGAGGGCGAAGAGGACGACGCGAGAGGCCGTATCGAGACTGCCGAGGCGGACGATAGCCCGGTCAGCGCCATAGAGCTCGGCCGCACGCTGGCAGGCGAGCTCCTCGAGGCGGGAGTGGTTGCGCACGGTGTGGTGGTCAGCGAGGTCATTGCCGAGGGCGCTGCCCTTGAGATAGGAGATAAAAGGCGAGGCAGCATTGGCCGTCGGAATGAACGAAAGCGTATCGTGCTGGCGCGTGAGCTCCTCAGCTACAATTTCGTAGAGTGAGGGGTCAAAACCGGCCAGACGCTGTAAAAGTTGTTTGTTATCCATGTCAATCAGGCTCCTTTTCTGTTTATGCTAATATTATTCGCCGCTTTGGGAGTAAATTCCTGTTTTTTTGTCGGCCTGTATAAAATTCTGTACCGTGTGGAATGTCTGTTCCAGCAGGGGCAAAATATGGTATACTGTTAGGGATTGAGCTGATAAATAGGAGGACTTTACGCAATGCAGATAAATGAAGTAAAACATGGTTTCCGCCTGGTGCGGCAGGGTGAGGTACCGGAGCTGGCGGCGCATACTTTTTTGTTCACGCATGAAAAGAGCGGGGCACGCCTGTTCTTCGTGCAGACAGCTGATGATAACAAGGTGTTCCACATCACGTTCCGCACACCGCCCCATGACGACACGGGCGTGGCGCATATCGTGGAGCATTCGACGCTCTGCGGCTCGCGCAAATATCCGTTGAAAGAGCCGTTCGTCGAGCTGGTGAAGGGCTCGTTGAATACATTCCTCAACGCGATGACTTACCCCGATAAGACGATGTACCCGGTGGCCAGCCGCAACGACAAAGACTTCCAGAACCTCATGGACGTCTATCTCGATGCGGTGTTCTATCCCGCGATGCGGGAGAACCCGCAGGTGCTCATGCAGGAGGGGTGGCATTACGAGCTGGAGAACCCGGCGGCGCCTCTAACCTACAGCGGTGTGGTATTTAATGAAATGAAAGGTGCGCTCTCCGACCCGGATGATTTGCTGGAGAGCAAGCTTATGCAGGCACTGTACCCGGACACCACGTATCACTACGAGTCGGGCGGTGACCCGGCGGCCATCCCGCAGCTCACGCAGGAAAAGTTTATCGCTTTCCACAGCAAGTTCTATCATCCTTCGAATAGCTTTATCTATCTCTATGGTGACCTCGATATCGAGGAAAAACTCGCCTATCTCGACCGCGAGTATCTGAGCCATTTCGAGCGTATCGACGTGGATTCGGAGATTGCTTTGCAGACACCTTTCCCCGAGGCGCGGGAGCAGCATGACTATTATCCGGTCAGCTCGGGCGAGGAGACGACGGGCAAGACGTTTATCGCGCTCGCGTGGGTGTTCGATGAACTGTCGCACAAGGATGCGGCGGGTCTGGAGGTGCTGCTGCATACGCTCTTGGAGACGGAGGCGGCGCCGTTGCGGCAGGCTATTATCGACGCCCAGCTCGGTAAGGATGTAGACAGCCATACGGAAATCGATTTGCGCCAGCCGTTCTTCAGCTTGACCCTGCAGGGCTCAGAGGCGGAGCGGGCGGAGGCGTTCCGTACGCTCGTTTATGATAAATTGCGCGAGTATGCGGCGCAGGGTATTGACCGTCAACTGCTGGAGGCCGCGTTGAACACCTTTGAGTTCCAGCTGCGCGAGGCGGACTTCGGCACGGCGCCGAAAGGGCTCATCTACGGTATCCGCATCATGCGCACGTGGCTTTATGGTGGCGACCCCGAGAGCTATCTGCACTATGAGGCGCTTTTGCAGGAGCTGCGGGCAGGACTCGATAATGGCTATTATGTGGACCTGCTCCAGCGTTACCTGCTGGACAATCAGCACGCAGTGCTGCTCACGCTGGCCCCGAGTACTACGCTGGCGGCCGAAAAGGCCAAAAAACAGGCGGCAGAGCTGGCCAAGCGCAAAGCAGCCATGAGCGAGGCGGAATTGCAGCAGGTCATGGCGGATGTGCAGGCGTTGAAAGCGCGGCAGCAGAGTCCGGAGACGGCGGAGGCACTGGCGACCATCCCGGTGCTAAAGCTCGCGGATATTCGTCAGGAGCCGGAAAAACTGCCGTTGGCGGTCAGCGAGCAGGCTGGCACCAAAGTGTTGTGGTCGGAAATCGATACGCAGGGCATTGCCTATGTGCAGCTGCTCTTTGATACGCAAGCCGTGCCGCAGGCAGATTTGCAGTATTTGAACCTGTTGACGGATTTACTCGGAGCAGTCGATACGGCGCAGCACAGTTATGCTGAGCTCGCTCTGGCGCAGGAACTGCATACAGGCGGCATCAGCTATGGTACGACGGCCTATACGCGGGCGGGCGAGCCAGACTCGTTGCGGCCAATGTTGCGCGTGCGGGCCAAGGCCTTTGTGCGCAAACTGCCCGAGCTCATGGCCCTGCTGCGGGAAATCCTCACGCAGAGCCAGTTCACGGACGCGAAGCGTCTGCGCGAACTTGTGGAGCAGACGCAGTCGGGCCTCGAACTCAGTATGCAGCGTACGGCGCATCGTATCGTGAGCTCGCGTATCAGCAGTTACCTCACGCCAGCGGGCGCTTATACTGACCTCGGCAGTCTGCCGTATTATCATTTCCTCACTACGGCTTTGGGCGATTTCGCGGTGACGCTGGAGGAGCTCAAGCGCGTCTACCGGGAGATTTTACCGCGCATCTTTAACCAGCACGCACTCACGGTGAGTGTGACCTGCGACCGGGCGGGGTATGAGGCCTTTTTGCAGGAACTGCCCGCTTTGCAGCAGGCACTGGCTGCGGAGAGCTTTGCGCCCGAGCAGTATCATTGGGAGCTCACCAAACGCAACGAGGGCTTTACCTCCTCCAGTCAGGTGCAGTATGTGGGCCAGGGTGCGAACTTTCTCAAACTCGGGTATAAATTTACGGGCGCTATGCACGTGCTGGAGACGCTCTTGCGCTATGGCTATTTCTGGACGAAAATTCGCGTGCAGGGCGGTGCCTATGGTGCGTTCACGAACTTCAACCCGAATGGCAATATGTTCTTTGGCTCCTATCGTGACCCGAACCTGGCGGAGACGCTGGCGGTGTTCGCGCACACGGGGGATTTCGTGCGGCAGTTCGACTGCTCGGAGCGTGAGATGGTCAAGACCATCATCGGCACCATGAGCGGGGTAGATACGCCGCTCACGCCGAAGATGAAGGGCGAGGCGGCCACGACGCTCTACCTGCGTGGCATCAGCTATGCCGACCGTCAGCGCACGCGACAGGAGATTTTGCAGGCGACGCCGGAGAGCATCCGCGCCCTCGCGCCGCTTATCGATGCCTGCATGCAGCAGGAGGCGTTCTGTGTCTTTGGCAACGAGCAGCAGGTGGCAGCTGAGGCGGCACGCTTTGGCTCCGTACAGCCAGCTTTGTGAGGCAGCAGGGGAAAGACGTTCCTACGCTGTGTACGTTGACAGTGGACGCAATTCATGGGATAATAAAGGGCAAATATGTAAATATTGCCTTTGCTAATATGTGTAGAGCTGTTGGGAGGCCTAACAGGTATGAAAAAACCAATTTTCCGCGGCGCAGCGGTGGCTATCATCACGCCGTTCACTGAGACGGGCATCAACTATGAAGAGTTCAGCCGCGTCATCGAGGCCCAGATTGCGGGCGGGACGGATGCTATCGTCGTGGCGGGCACCTCAGGTGAGGCCGCGACGATGAGCGATGCGGAGCATAAAGCTGCCATCAAGTTTGTCGTGGAGCAGGTCAAGGGCCGTGTGCCGGTCATCGCGGGTACGGGCTCGAATGACACGGCCTATGCCATCCAGCTCTCACAGTATGCGGAGTCCGTGGGCGTAGACGGTCTGCTCGTCGTGACGCCTTACTATAATAAATGCACGCAGAAAGGCCTCATCGCGCACTACAAGGCGATTGCTGAGGCGGTGAAGACGCCGATTATCCTCTATGATGTGCCGAGCCGTACGGGTGTGGGCATCCAGACGCAGACCTATGTCGAGCTCGCGAAAATCCCCAACATCGTGGCGGTGAAGGAAGCCAACGGCGACCTTTCGAAAATCCTGCGCCTGCGCGCGGCGGTGGGCGATGAGCTGGTGCTCTACTCGGGCAATGATGACCAGATTGTGCCTATCCTGTCGCTCGGCGGTCAGGGCGTGATTTCCGTGCTCTCGAATGTAGCGCCGGCGGATACGCACAAGATGTGCCAGGCTTTCTTTGACGGCGACGTGCAGACGGCAGCGGCTCTGCAGATTGCCTATAGCGACCTCATCGATGCGTTGTTCTGCGAGGTGAACCCCATCCCCGTGAAGGTGGCCATGCGTAAGCTCGGTTTTGCGGCAGGGCCACTCCGTGCACCGCTCTGCGAGATGGAGCCCACGCATGAGGCACAGCTCGAGGCGGCCCTGCGCAACCACGGTTTAATCAAATAAGTGCTGGCAGCAGAGTTTCTTTAGACAATGCAGTCTACGAAAGATTTTTCTTCCGTAGACTTTTTCTTTTGTAATTTACGGTTTATTTAGGGAGTAAAGATTATGCGTGGCGTTTTTGATATTGTGGGGCCGGTGATGATTGGCCCCTCCAGCTCGCATACGGCGGGGGCGGTACGCCTCGGTTTGATGGCGCGGCAGATTCTCGGGGAGGAGCCGGTCAAGGCAGAGATACATTTGCACGGTTCCTTTGCGCGTACCTACCGTGGTCACGGTACGGATAAAGCTCTCGTGGCGGGCATCATGGGCATGCACCCCGATGATGAGCGCATCCGTGAGGCCCTGCCACTGGCGGAGGCGGCAGGCCTCGCGGTGAGTATCCAGACCGTGCATATCGAGGGGGCACATCCCAACACGGCGGTGCTCTATCTCACGGGCACTTCGGGGCACCTCGCCCGCATCCGTGGGGCCTCGGTAGGCGGGGGCAACATCCTCGTCACGAATATCGACGGCTATGAGGTAGAGCTCACGGGGCAGTATCCGACGCTCGTGGTCATTCATCGTGACCGGCCCGGGGTGATTACGCGGGTGACGGAGATTCTCGCCCGCTACGAGCTGAACGTGGCCTTTATGCGCGTGGCGCGGCAGAGCCGGGGCGAGACGGCCATGATGATGCTGGAGCTCGATGATGAGCTCACGGAGGAAGTGGTCGAGGAGTGCCAGCAGGTCAAGCGGGTGCTCAACGCGTTCAGTATTCCGGCGATTGGGTGAGAGGAGCGGCTATGATACAGTTTAATAATATAGAGGAGCTCATGGCCTTGGCGGAGGAAAAGCAGGTGCCCCTGCACGATATCGTCATCGCCCGCGAGATGCACGACAGTCAGCGTACACGCGAGGCCATCTGGCAGCAGATGGCTGCGAACTGGCAGGTCATGCAGGCCGCTATAAAGCGCGGTCTCAATAATGAGGAGCGCTCGGTCAGCGGCTTGACGGGCGGTGACGCACGTCGTCTGGTAAGTTTTGATGGGCAGGGCTATCTCGGGCGGCAGGCGATGTTCGCTGTGGCCTGTGCGGTGGGCATCAGCGAGGTCAATGCCGTCATGGGACGCATCGTGGCCTGCCCCACGGCGGGGTCCTGCGGTATCGTACCCGCGGCGCTCTATGCCGCGCAGCAGCAAAAAAAGTTTAGCGATGAGGCGGTTATCGGCGCGCTGTTCACAGCGGCGGGCATCGGTATGGTTATCGCACAGAACGCGTGTATCGCGGGGGCGGCTGGCGGCTGCCAAGCGGAGTGCGGTTCGGCGGCAGGCATGGCGGCGGGTGCGCTCGTGGAGCTGGCGGGCGGCGCGCCCAAGCAGATCGGGCACGCCGTAGCGCTCGCTATAAAAAATCTGCTCGGTCTGGTCTGTGACCCGGTGGCGGGCCTCGTCGAGGTGCCCTGCGTCAAGCGCAACGGCTTCGCTACGATGGTGGCAATGACGGCGGCGGATATGAGCCTCGCGGGCGTGCAGTCGGTCATCCCGGTCGATGAGGTCATCGCAGCGATGGCACAGATCGGCCGGGCCCTGCCACACAGCCTGCGGGAAACGAGCGAGGGTGGCCTCGCCATGACGCCGACGGGACAGCGGCTGGCGGCAGAAATCTATCCCCATTGAGCTGGCAGACAAAACCTTAAACCGATTTTGTTGTTATCCTCAATAAATTTTTATAGCGCCGCAACGGAAAAAGGTGTACAATAAAAGGCGATACGGATACGGCGGCCACGGTCGTCGTGCAATAAGGACATTTAGGAGGAAGTATCTGATGAAAAAGATTTTCCAAATGCTGCTGATGGCCTGCCTCGTAGTGCTGGGCACGCAGGTGGCCTTCGCCAACTCCGACAAGGTAACCCTACAGGAAGGGGCTGACCTCACGGCAGTGCGCAGTATGGCTGTCGCTGCGCCGCTCTACATGCAGACGGATGAGCGCGCCCCGGACAAGGCGATGCTCACGAAGATTATCTATGACTCCAGCAACGTCGCGACGAAATACACGGTCATTTCTTATGACACGATTGCCAAGACGTTCCAGAGCGAGAAGAAAATCGATATCAAGGCGATGAACCGTCATGAGGCGGCCAAAGCTTTCAAAGATAATCTGCCGGGCTATGCGGACAGCTACGTCGTGCTGACGGTAGCTAACAGCAGCAAGACGACGTTCTTCTTTGATGTGTACCAGACGGGCACGAATCAGCTGATGTTCTCCTATCAGATTGTGGCGAACAGTTCCGATGGCAACACGGTTGCGTCCTACACGACATTGTGCGAGCAGTTCTACAAACACTTCGAGCGTGCGGTGACAGATCAGGAAAAGGCTAACGCCAAGAAAAAGAAATAAAAGAAAACTGCTGACCAAAAGCTTCAGCTTGCTTTGGCCAGCAGTTTTTTTGTACATTTTTACAGATTATAGCCCTCAGTGTGCGAGGCGCAGGGGCTTGATTTTCGCATCTTCGGCCATGCGTTCGTCGATATAGCCATTCTTGACCATCGCATCGAGTACGACGAACTGGCGTTTTTTCGCCATGAGGAAGTCCACATAGGGCGAGTAGAGCGAGGGCGCGTTGGGCAGACCGGCGAGCATGGCACTCTCAGGCAGTTGGAGCTCGGATGGGGCTTTACCGAAATAGCCCTCGCTGGCAGCGCCGATGCCATAGTAGTTCGAACCGTAGTAGATGGTGTTGAGGTAGAGTTCGAGGATTTCGTCCTTGGAGTAGTTGGCTTCGATGTCGAGTGCGAGCAGCAGTTCCTCCCCCTTGCGGCCCCAGGATTGTTCGTGCGAAAGGAAGAGATTCTTCACCAGCTGCTGGGTGATGGTGCTCGCGCCCTCCTCGATTTCGCCGTATTGCAGGTTCACCAGCGTGGCGCGGGCGATACCCGTGGGGTCAAAACCGTGATGTGAATAAAAGCGGCTGTCCTCGACGGCTACGACCGCCTGTTGCAGTGACTCCGGTATCTCGCTGAGCGGTACGTAGTCATCGCGCTGTACGCGCGCGTTCACGGCGCGGCGGATAAAGAGGAAACGGCTCAGGCGGTCGCTCCAGGCCATGACTTCAGGCGCGCCGGTTTCCTGGATGGCGGGCAGCTGCTGGGCGAGGCGTGGCAGCAGGTCGCCGACGTGTTGCCAGGTACGGGGATGCAGTACCCAGATGCCCCCCGAGAGGAAAAAGGCAATAAAGAAAACGAGTGCGAGTGTGAAGAGGAAACGTAACACGCGGTTGCGTATTTTGCGTTTTTGTGTTTTGCGCATGAATAGTGATTACTCCTTTATTTACGTACGTTCCATTATAACATTGTAATTATTTTCCGCCAACTATTGCAATATTATACATGTATGATGTATAATTATAAAAACATTTTGAAGGGAGTACCTGTTATGAGAGTGAGTGTACTGGGCGCTACGGGCTATGCCGGGGCGGAACTGCTGCGTATTCTTTATGGTCATCCCGAGGCGGAGGTCGTGCATATCACGTCTGAGAGCCATACGGGCGAAAATATCGCGGACCTCTATCCGCATCTGCGCGGGTTGTATGATATGCAGCTCGAGAGTATGCAGGATATTGAGGCCATCGGACGTGACAGCGATTTTGTTTTTATCGGTCTGCCCCACGGGCATGCGATGGCAGTGGGCAAGGCACTGGAGCATTTACCGGTGCGTATCATCGACCTCGGCGCGGACTACCGGTTCAGTGATACCGCAGTCTATGAGGCCTGGTACCATGTCAAGCATACACATCCCGATGCGTCGCGGGTCTATGGTCTGGCGGAGCTCTACCGCGAGGACATCAGGGGCGCGAAAATCATCGGCAATGCAGGGTGTTTCACGACGGCCAGTATCCTCGCACTCGCGCCGCTCGCGCGGCAGCACCTCATCGAGGTGAATACGATTATCGTCGATGCGAAGTCCGGCGTATCGGGGGCGGGGCGCAAGCCGAAGCAGGGCAATCATTTCCCCGAGCTCTACGATAATTTTAAGGCCTACAACGTGGCCCAGCACCGGCATACGCCGGAAATTGAGCAGGCCATTACGGATTTGTCGGGCGAAAAGACCATCATAAATTTCACCCCGCATCTCGTGCCAATGAGCCGCGGCATTCTCGCGACCTGTTATGCGACGCTAAAGCCGCAGGTGACGCCGGAATTGGTCGATGCGGCCTACGAAAAATGCTACGGCAAGGAGTATTTTATCCGCCTGTTGGGGCGGAACGCGTATCCCGAGACCAAATATGTACGCGGGTCGAATTTCTGCGATATTGCCTGGCATATCGATGAGCGCACGCACCGCGTCATCGTTATCTCCGCTATCGATAACCTCGTGAAGGGAGCGGCGGGACAGGCCGTGCAGAATTTCAATATTGCCTGCGGCTTTGAGGAAAAGTTGGGGCTGGATTTCACACCAATTTACCCCTGAGGCAGGGCAAGATGAGGCATTATAGTTTATCAATAGGAGGCTTAGTTATGTTTGAGGAAGCAGAGGCTAAGGCGGGCGTGACGTTCCCGCAGGGCTTTAAAGCAGCTGGTGTACAGGCTGGTATCAAGAAGAGCGGTAATCTCGATGTGGCTGTCATCTATACGGAAAAGGAGGCCGTGGTGGCGGGGACGTTCACACAGAATGCGGTGGCGGCTGCCCCCGTCTACGCCTCAAAGCGCGTCGTGGCTACGGGCACTGCCCATGCTATTGCGGCCAATGCAGGCTGTGCCAATGCCTGCACGGGTGAGCAGGGCGACAAGGACGCAGCGGCTATGCAGGAGATTACGGCGGTGGCCCTGGGCTGCCAGCCAGATGATGTTATCGTAGCCTCCACGGGTGTCATCGGCGTGCCCCTGCCGATGGACAAAATGGAGCACGGCCTCAAGAAGGCGGTGAGTGAGCTTTCTGCTGATGGCAGTGAGAACGCGGGCAACGCGATTATCACCACGGATACCTACTCCAAGGCCGGCAGTACGGAGATTACGCTCGGCGGTAAAAAGGTACGCTTCGGCTTTATCGCCAAGGGCTCGGGCATGATTCAGCCCAATATGGCCACGATGCTCTGCTTTATCACGACGGATGCGGCCATCGCGCAACCTTTGCTGCAAAAGGCCCTCTCCGAGGTGGTCAATGTAACCTTTAATATGATTTCTGTCGATGGCGACATGAGCACGAACGATATGGTCGTGGTGCTTGCGAACGGCGCGGCGGGCAATGCGCCTATCACGAGTGAGAACGCGGACTATGAGACGTTTAAAGCAACACTGTTAGAGCTTTGTACGGGTATTGCCCAGCGTATCGCGGCGGATGGCGAGGGGGCAACGAAGTTCCTCACCGTGCATGTGACGGGCACCAAAACCTATGCCGACGCGAAAACCATCGCTTTCAGCGTGGCGAAGAGCCCACTGGTCAAGACGGCTTTCTTTGGTGAGGACCCGAATTGGGGCCGTGTCATCTGCGCGGTCGGGTACGCGGGTGTGCCCATGAATCCCCAGACTACCGTGGTGAAGTTCGGCGGCATCCCCGTCTATGCGCACGGTGTCGGTGCGGCCTGTGATGAGGAGGCTCTGCGTCAGGTGATGGCCGAGCATGACATCGTTATCGATATCGATATGGGCGCGGGCAGTGAGGAGGCCACGGTTTGGACGTGTGATTTCTCCTATGAGTATGTGAAAATCAACGGCGAGTACCACACCTGATGGGAGGCGCAGCAGATGTTTTCAGCCGAGGACAAGGCGGCGATTCTCGTCGAGGCGCTGCCCTATATACAAGATTTTTACGGCAAGACCATCGTCATCAAATACGGCGGCAATGCGATGATTAACGAGGACCTCAAGGATAAGGTCATGCAGGACATCGCGCTGATGAAATACGTCGGTATCCGTCCGGTTATCGTGCACGGCGGCGGCCCGGAGATTACTGGTTTCCTCAAAAAAGTGGGCAAGGAGTCGGATTTCGTAGCCGGCCTGCGCGTGACCGATGAGGAGACCGTGGAAATCGCGGAAATGGTGCTCGATGGCAAAGTCAACTCCGATATCGTCACTTTGCTCAACCGGCGCGGGGTGCGGGCACTGGGCCTCTCGGGCAAGGATGCTGACCTCATCCGCGCGCAGAAACAGCTGGCGACGGTTTATCAGGGCGACGCTGTACGCAAAGTCGATATCGGTTATGTGGGACGGGTGGAGTCCATCAACAGCGATTTGCTCGAGGATTTGCTCGACAACGATTATGTACCTATCGTGGCGCCCATTGGCGTGGGCGAGGAGGGGGAGAGCTACAACATCAACGCCGATTATGTGGCGGCGGAGATAGCGGGTGCTTTGCAGGCGGAGAAACTGCTGCTGCTCACTGATGTCGAGGGCATTTATAAGGATTTTGACGACAAGAGTTCCTTTATTTCCAGTCTGCATGTGGATGAGGCACGGGCCTATATCAAGCAAGGCATTATCAAAGGCGGCATGATTCCGAAGGTCGATGCCTGCCTCAAGGCACTGGAACTCGGTGCGGGCAAGACGCATATCATCGACGGCCGCTTGCCGCATTCGCTTATTCTCGAACTCTTTACCTCGACGGGTATTGGTACACAGGTTATACATTGATTTTCCAAGTGTTCGTTTAGGCGGGCACTTTATTGCTAAAGGCAGGTTGTGTAAGCATGAGTGCATTAGATGAAAAAGTTTTTGCGGAGGACCAAGCCAGTTATGTGCCGGTTTTTCAGCGTTACCCGATTGTGCTGGACCACGGCAAGGGCGCTTGTCTCTGGGATGTCGATGGCAAGCGTTATCTGGACTTTCTCGGTGGTATCGCGGTCAATGTGCTGGGGCACGATGACCCGGAGCTCGTCTGGGCCATCACCGAGCAGGCACACAAGATGATTCATTGCTCGAACCTCTACTACACGCAGGCGCAGGCCGATGCGGCGGCGCGGCTGGTGGAGCTCTCGGGGCTGGGTAAGGCCTTCTTTGGCAACTCGGGGGCCGAGGCCAACGAAGGCGCCATCAAAATCGCCCGCAAGTGGGCGACACGGCAGAATCCTAAGAAAGTCAAAATTATCACGGCGCGTATGAGTTTTCACGGCCGCACCTATGCCACACTCACGGCTACGGGCCAGCCGCACTACCAGGAAGGCCTCGGCCCCGTGCCGGGCGGCTTTACCTATGTGGGCTTTAATGACATAGATGAGCTCGCGCGGACCATCGATGATGAGACCTGCGCGGTTATGCTGGAGACCATACAGGGCGAGGGCGGCGTGTTCACGCCTGCGCACGACTATCTAAAAAAGGTGCGGGCCCTCTGCGACCAGCATCACGCGTTGCTCATCCTCGATGAAATTCAGGCGGGCATCGGCCGCAGCGGCAAGTTCTTTGCCTATGAAAACTACGGCATTAAGCCGGACATCGTAACGCTGGCGAAGGGCCTCGCGGGCGGCGTGCCCATCGGTGCTTTTATCGTGACGGATGAGGTGGCACAGGCCTTCGGCCCCGGCGACCACGGCACGACTTTCGGCGGCAATCCGCTCGCTTGTGCGGCGGCGGGCGTCATCCTGCGCCGTGTACCCAACCCTGCTTTTTTGCAGCACGTACAGCAGGTGGGGGCATATTTTAAGACGGGGCTGGCAAAACTTCAGCAGAAATATCCGCAACTCATTAAAGGTGTGCGCGGTCAGGGCCTTATCCTCGGGGCGGAGCTCACCATTCCCGGCCGCGACATCGTCAATGCCGCGCTGGCGCAGGGCGTCATCATCAACTGCACCGTAGGCAAAGTCCTGCGCTTCATCCCGCCGCTCATCATTACGGAGGAGCAGGTTGACGAAGTCCTAAATGTGTTGGACAAGATACTGAGCCAGCAATGAGGAGTAGGGGCAAACAGGCCACCTGCCCCGATTATTTTATGCATAAAAATAAGAAAATATAGCATAAATTTGCAAAAATCCCTTCACAAACGCGGTGGAGGGGAGTATAATACTGCGTAACGGCGGATAAATACTTTTAGGAGGTCTTGGGATGCTGAAAGGTAAAGATTTACTTTCGATTCACGATTTGAGCGTCGATGAGGTGGCGGAGATACTCGCGCTGGCGGCGGAGCTCAAGGCGAAGCAGAAGGCGGGCGTGGAACATCACCTGCTCAAGGGCAAGACGCTGGGCATGATTTTTGAGAAGTCCTCGACCCGCACGCGCGTTTCTTTTGAGACGGGCATGTACCAGCTCGGCGGGCAGGCGCTGTTCCTCTCGAACCGTGATTTGCAGCTCGGGCGCGGTGAGCCAATCAAGGACACGGCCCGCGTGCTCTCGCGTTATCTCGACGGCATCATGATTCGTACCTTTGGCCATGACCGCGTGGTTGAGCTCGCTGAGTACGCGAGCGTGCCGGTCATCAACGCGCTGACGGACCTCCTGCATCCTTGTCAGGTACTCACCGACCTGCTCACGATTAAAGAGTATAAAGGCAAGAACCTCAAAGGGCTCAAGATGGCCTATGTGGGCGACGGCAACAACATGACTAACTCCTACATGTACGGCGCGGCTAAGACGGGCATGACCTTTGTGGCGGCGACGCCGGCTGACTATAAGCCTGACCCCACCGTGACCCAGAATGCCATTGCTGATGCCAAACAGACGGGGGCCTCCATTACGCTGGTCGAGGACCCTGCTGAGGCGGTCAAGGATGCCGACATCGTGGTTACCGATACCTGGGCTTCTATGGGGCAGGAAGCTGAACACGAACAGCGCAAAAAAATCTTTGCCCCGTATCAGGTCAATAAGGAACTGCTGGCCAAGGCCGACAAGCGCGTGATTGTCATGCACTGTCTGCCCGCCTATCGCGGCGAGGAAATCACCGAGGAGGTTTTTGAGCACTTCGCACCGGTTATTTTTGACGAGGCCGAGAACCGGCTGCATACGCAGAAGGCAATTATGGCCCTGTTGATGGCCGACTAAAGTATAATTTATCCGTTAGTGCAGGATTGTTTTACACAGCTGGCAGGATTTTATACGCGGAGCACGAATTTGTATCATGTCGGTAATCATTCTGACAACTATAGCGGAAAAGGTTTCCACCAGAGTAAAGGAGCGAGCATTATGGCAGAGAAAAAAGTAAAAAAGGTTGTCCTGGCTTATTCCGGCGGTCTCGATACGTCGGTCATTATCCCCTGGTTGAAGGAAAACTACGATGGCTGTGAGGTCATTGCCTGCTGTGCCGATGTGGGGCAGGGCGACGAGCTTGACGTCGTGCACGATAAGGCACTGAAATCTGGTGCCTCCAAGGTCTATATTGCTGACCTGAAAAAGGAGTTCCTCGAGGATTTCGTTTGGCCGACGTTGCAGGCAGATGCTGTTTATGAGGGCAAATACCTGCTGGGCACGTCCTTCGCCCGTCCCTGCATCGCCAAGAAGCTCGTGGAAATCGCCAAGAAAGAGGGCGCGGATGCCATCGCTCACGGTGCTACGGGCAAGGGCAACGACCAGGTGCGCTTCGAGCTGACGGTCAAGGCGCTCGCGCCGAATATCACGATTATTGCACCGTGGCGTGAGTGGGACCTCGACTCCCGCTCGGCCGAAATCGAGTACGCCAAACAGCACAATATCCCCATTTCCTCGGGTGCAAAGGTCTATTCTATGGACCGCAATATCTGGCATCTTTCGCATGAAGGCTCCGACCTCGAGGACCCTGCGAATGAGCCGAAGAACAGCATGTTCCTCATTTCTAAGGCGCCGGAGGATGCACCGGACCATCCCGAGTATGTGACGATTGAGTTTGACAAGGGTACGCCGGTCGCGGTGAACGGCGAGAAACTGGGGGCAGTCGAACTGCTGGAGAAGCTGAACGATATCGGCGCGCGCAACGGCGTGGGCATCGTCGACCTCTGCGAGAACCGTCTCGTCGGTATGAAGTCCCGTGGTGTCTATGAGAACCCGGGCGGCTCCATCCTGTACTATGCACACCGTGAGCTCGAGTATCTCTGCCTCGACCGCATGACTTTCCACTTCAAACAGCAGGTCGCGTTGCGCTATGCGGAGCTCGTCTATGACGGCATGTGGTTCTGCCAGCTGCGTGAGGCACTGGCCGCTTTCGTTGCGAGCACGCAGCAGACGGTTACGGGCACGGTGAAGCTGAAGCTCTATAAGGGCAATATTATTTCTGCTGGCAGCAAGAGCCCGTATTCGCTCTACAGCCAGGAGTTCGTGACCTTCGAGCATGACGATGTCTACAACCAGGCCGACGGCACGGGCTTCATCAACCTGTTCGGTCTGCCGTTGAAGGTACGTGCACTCATGCAGGAGAAGACGGGTAAATGAGCAAAGCAATGTGGGGCGGCCGCTTCACCAAAAGCACCGATGAGATGATTAACGAGTTTCAGGCGTCCATCGGCTTTGATAAACGTATGTATCACGAGGATATCGCGGGTTCGATTGCGCACGCGACCATGCTCGCGAAATGCGGCATCATCAGCGAGGCGGACCGGGATAAAATCATCGCGGGGCTCAAGGCTATCCTGCAGGAGATTGAGAACGGTAAATTCGATTTTTCCGTGGACCTCGAAGATATTCATATGAATATCGAAAAGCGGCTCACGGAAGCCATCGGCGAGGCGGGCGGCCGTCTGCATACGGCGCGCAGCCGCAACGACCAGGTGGCACTCGACACGCATATGTATGTGCGCAAAGAGACTGTGGCCGTACAAAAGGAAATCCTCAATCTGCAACAGGCGCTGGTCGAGGCTGCCACGAAATACGCCGATGTTATCATGCCTGGCTATACGCATCTGCAGCGGGCGCAGCCGATTCTCTTTGGCCATCACCTGCTCGCGTATTTCTGCATGCTCTCGCGTGACTTTGCGCGCTTTCAGGGCGTGTATGAGCGCTCAGATATCATGCCGCTGGGCGCGGGAGCGCTGGCGGGCACGACGTTCCCGATTGACCGGCAGTTTGTGCAGCAGCAGCTCAATTTCGAGCATATCTACAACAACAGTCTCGATGCGGTGAGCGACCGTGACTATATCCTCGAGTTCCTCAGCGCGGCCAGTATCCTCATGGTACATCTCTCGCGGCTCAGTGAGGAGACCATCCTCTGGTGTACGCGCGAGTTCTCCTTTGTGGAGCTCGACGATGCGCATTGTACGGGCTCCTCGATGATGCCACAGAAGAAGAATCCCGACGTCTCTGAGCTCGTGCGCGGCAAAACTGGGCGCGTCATCGGCCATCTCATGGCCATGCTCACAACGGTCAAGGGTTTGCCTCTGGCCTACAACAAGGATTTGCAGGAGGATAAAGAGGGTATTTTTGACACGATTGACACGGTGAAGTTCAGTCTCGCGGTCTATGCGCAGATTATCCGTGGCATGAAGGTCAAAAAGGAAAATATGCAGCGTGCCGTGACGGAGGATTTCTCCAACGCGACGGACCTCGCGGATTATCTCGTGAAAAAGGGCTTGCCTTTCCGTGAGGCACATGCTGTGGCCGGTCAAGCCGTACATGACTGTCTGGCGCGGGGCATTTACCTCAAGGATATGAGCCTCGCTGATCTGCAAAAGCTTTCGCCGCTCTTTGCGGCGGATGTGCAGGACGCTATCTCTCCCGAGACCTGTGTGCGCAACCGTAATTCCTTTGGCGGTACGAGCTATGAGCAGGTAGAGCTCCAGCTTCAGGCGGCCCAAGTTTTGCTCGCCAGTGAGCAGCAGTGTTGTGCTGCCGCCGCGGCCAAGCAGGTACAGGTGGATTAAAGTAGCCACTGATTAAATAATCATAGGCAACAGGTAATGGCTAATGAGCTGTTACCTGTTTTGTTGTTTAAGCGGGCGGCAAGAGCTACCCAAAACTGCTGATTTGTCGTATAATGAAAAGCAGTGATTGATAAGGAAGGTGGAGGCACTGGCAGTAGATATCGCAAAAGCGGAGCAGGCCATGCGTACGTTTTTGGAGGCCCTGGGCCTCGACCTGACCGCTCGGGGCATGGAACAGACGCCCGCACGCGTGGCGCGTATGTATGCGTTTCTTTTTGACGGCGTAGGCCGGGAGACGGCGGACATATGGGGCGAGACCTTTGCTACGGGCTCTGATGGGCTTGTCGCCGTGCGGCATATTCCGTTTTATTCGATGTGTGAGCATCACCTCGTGCCTTTCTTCGGCACGGTTGATATTGCCTATATACCACAGGCTGGCCGGGTGGCGGGCTTTAGCAAGTTCACGACTCTCGTGGAAAGACTGGCGCATCAGCCCCAGTTACAGGAGCGATTGACGGCGCAGCTTGCCCATGCGGTGGAGCACGATTTACAGGCCGTCGGCGTGCTGGTGAAAGTAGAGGCACTCCAGCTCTGCATGACGATGCGTGGCGATATGGCACCGGGCACGCGCACGGTTACGAGTGAGGCCACGGGTGTCTGCCGTGAGGACCATGCACTCTATCAGCAGGCGTGGCTGGCGCTCGGCGGCGAGAAATAATTTAGTTTATTTTTGCTCTGTCAGACCCAGATAGGGCTTTATATTTTGGGGTAGGGGTGGTACTGCCAGCAAAGAAAGGCAGGCAGTACTATGCGCTGTAACCGTAATTATCATTTCGCCGATGGCAAGGAACTGCATTTAGGCGGCAAGACGTGTATCATGGGTATCCTCAATGTGACGCCGGATTCCTTTTCGGATGGTGGCCAGTGGAATACCGTGGCCAAGGCGAAACAACACCTTTTGCAGATGGTAGAGGAGGGCGCGGAGATCATCGATATCGGTGCCGAATCCACGCGTCCAGGCTCAACGCCTATGACGGCCGAGGAGGAACAGGCACGGCTGTTGCCATATTTGCGGGAGCTCGTGCCGATTTCGCCGGTGCCCCTCTCCGTCGATACGTATCATGCGTCTACGGCACGGCTGGCAGCAGCATGCGGCGTCCATATGCTCAACGATGTCTGGGGCCTGCAATATGCCGGCGAGCCGGCGGGGACGATGGCTGCGGTGGCAGCTGAAACGGGACTGCCCCTTATTGTCATGCACAACCAGCAGGGCCAGCAATACGACGGCGACGTCATTAGTATTATGCAGGCGTTCTTCCGCCGCTCGCTGCATATCGCGGCGCAGGCAGGTGTCAAACGGGAAAACATCATTCTCGACCCGGGTATCGGTTTTGGCAAGGATACGCCGACGAATCTGTTGGTACAGCGGCGCTTGTGGGAGCTCACGGTCATTGACGGTGAGGCTTATCCCCTGCTGCTCGCGTGCAGCCGCAAACGCTTTATCGGTGATGTGCTGGGACTCCCCAGCGACGAGCGTGACTTGGCCACTGGCGCGGCGGGGGTCGTGGGGATACTCAACGATGCCTGCATGCTGCGCGTGCATGCGGTAGAGCCTATGGCGCAGATGGCGGCTATCACCGATGCCATTCGCGGTGTGGCGGTAGATGCTGATGCGCGTTAAAATGTGAGGGAGTTAGCAGACATGGATAGTATCAGGTTGACGGGCATGGAGTTCTTTGGCCATCACGGCTGCCTGCCCGCGGAGCGTCAGCAGGGCCAGCGTTTTGTGGTGGATGTGACGCTTTGCCTGCCCTTGCAGCAGGCGGGACGTACGGATGACCTCGCGGCTACGGTGAACTACGCAGCCGTGTTTCAGGATGTGCGTGCCGTGGTCGAGGGCGAGCCCGTCAACCTGCTGGAGACAGTGGCCGAGCGTATCGCGGCGCGGCTGCTCACGGCCTATTTGCTCGTACAACAAGTCAGCGTGACCGTGCATAAACCCGGTGCCCCGATTGCAGGGACCTTCCGCGATGCGGCGGTTACCATCACGCGGCAGCGGATGTTGGCGGAGCAGAGCGTGCCCGTGGCGGCTGTGGACGGTAGATGCAGGGAGCGGGGTGAGTACTGATGCAGTGGACATGTTATTTGAGTTTGGGGGCTAACCTCGGTGCGAAGGGGGAGACCTTGCGGGAGGCACTGCGCCTGCTCGCGGTACTGCCGGATACCCAGCTGTTGCGCGCGTCATCGTTTTATACGACAGCTCCCTGGGGCAAAACCGACCAGCCGGATTTTCTCAATGCGGCCTGCGCCCTGAGGACATCGCTCACACCGTTGGAACTCCTGCATGAGTGTCAGGACATCGAGGTGCAGCTCGGACGCATCAGGCATGAGCGTTGGGGGGCGCGTACCTGCGATATCGACCTCGTCTATGCCAGCGATGGCATCACGAGCGATACGGCGGAGTTGCGTTTGCCGCATCCCTACCTCACGGAGCGGGCGTTCGTGCTGGTGCCGCTGGCAGAGATTGCGCCGGAACTGGTCATCAAGGGGCGCACGGTGACCGCCTGGCGGGACAGTGTGGCTCATCAGGATTATCAGCTGGCGCTGGAGGTCTGCGACCCGTACCCCCTGCATCTCATCGCGTGCATGGGCATGGACCGCGGCATCGGCAAGGAGGGACAGCTGCTCTTTGATGAGCCCGAGGACAAGGCATTTTTCCGGGAGAAAACGACGGGCGGTATCCTCATTATGGGCCGCCATACGCTCGCGACCTTGCCGGACGAACAGCCCCTGCCGCGCCGGCTCAACATTGTGCTCTCCCGTACCCTGACCGGGAAGGCTCAGGCAGCTAAAGAGCGGGCGGGCTTCGTCATCTGCCACGACCTCACGGAGCTTTGGCAGACGCTGGGCCAGCTGCAAAGCGAGGAGAACTGGCGCCAGCGCAAAGTCTGGGTCATCGGCGGTGCAGCTATCTATCGGCTGCTGCTGCCCTATTGCCGCGATGCCTGGCTTACAGAGGTAGCGGCCAATGTGCCTGCGGACGCCTATTTGCCAGAGCTCACCGGGATGACGCTGCAGGAGGAAATCGCCAGTCAGCTTTCGCCTACGCTGAGTTTTTGTTACTATCGCCGCACGGCGGCGAGCAGTTATGGTGACTGAAACAGGCGCACATGACATAATAAAAGCCAGACCTGGGTGCTTTAGCATCTGGTCCGGCTTTTTGTTGCGCCGCAGGGCGCAAATTTATTACTTTTTCTGTTTGGTGTCCTTGTCGGTATTTTGCTTCATTTCACCCAGTACGAAGTTTTCAAGTCCGCCCTGCTTGTCAAAGATGAGCATGCAGTGGACGGCTGGAGCCTTTTCAAACTTCATGATGTAGGACAGGCGGTCAGCCTGGGTAAAGCGTTCCCAGGCAACGAAGCCGATGGCCTGCATCTTGCCCCATTTGGCCTGCATATCCTGACCGGCTTTGACGACTTTGTCCTTGGCGATTTGCTTTTGTGCCGTGGCGGACATGAGCTGGTAGGCTGCCTCCGGCTTTTGCTGCACAATCATGGTCTGTATCCATTGGTCGGCGAGCGTCTCCTGCGCGGCAAAGGCAGCCGCGTCGGGGGCGTTCGTGGCCGCAGCGGCCTGTGCGGGCAGTGGCAGTAAGGTCATAGCGCCGAGCGCTAAAGCAAGGAAAAACTTTTTCATGGTCTATCTCCTCCTGCTGACTATTTTACGCGCAGCGGGCGGAATGTGCAACCATTTTGCCCGCGGGCTAGAGCATTATAATTGCCTGAAGGGCGGGCGCTGCCCTTGCAACGCTGGACGATTTTTAGTAGTATAAAAGCAGTATGATTGGCAGGAGGGATTAGTTTGGACTGGTTCAAAAAGGCGGTTAAACCGATGGATGTGCTCATTGCGGCCATCGGTATTTATTTGTTTGCCAATATGGATTTTGGCAATATGCAGACGATTGATTACATCTATGCGGTCTGCTTTGGTATTTGGTTTGTTTTGCTCATCGTGAAAGTATATATTTACTATCAGAAGCGTTGATTCAGGTGACAATTTTGCGTAAAACTATTGGCATGTTTATCGGCCTGCTCCTGCTGGCGGCGGCCTTTTTGGCTGGTTGCGGCGGACAGGCCAGTACGGCCGTGGACCGCGGCAGTACATCCTCTGCCTCGACCGTGACCAGTCAGCAGCCAACTCTGCCCAGTGGGCAGGTGACTATCAAGATGCTCGACGTGGGGCAGGGGGACAGCATCCTCGTGCAAACAGCGGAGCAGACGGTGCTCATCGATACGAGTGATGTCGACGAGCAGGATAAACTGCGGGCTCAGTTGCAAAAGACAGGCATCACGAAAATCGACAAGGTCATTCTCACGCATCCACATGCCGACCATATCGGTGGTATGCCCGTGCTCTATGCGGACTATCAAGTGGGAGAGATTTACGATAACGGCGTGACGGTGAAGTCGAAAATCTATCGTAATAACCTCAAGCAGGCGCAGGCGAAAAACATCCCGGTCAAGACGCTGCAGGCGGGGGATACGCTCGACTTCGGCGGCGGGGTGACGTTTCATGTCTATGCGCCAGGTCCGCGCATGCTGGCGGCGAGTCAGGAGAAGAATTTCAATCAAAACAACGGTTCAATCGTGGGACAGCTGGTCTGTGGCAAGTTCAAAATGCTTTTCACGGGTGATGCGGAGCAGGAGTCAGAGCAGGAAATCGACGCCAGTTACCGCGACGTGCTGAACAGCGATGTGTTAAAGGCCGGGCACCACGGCAGTAAGACGTCGTCCTCGCCTACTTTTTTGCGTAATGTACATCCGCAGGTCTGCCTCATCTCCTGTGGGCCGAAGGAACCTCAGGGCGGTACCGGTAATACCTACGGTCATCCGCACGAGCAGACGTTGAAGAAATATGCGGCGCTTAAGGCGCAGGTTTTCGTGACAGCCTGGCAGGGGATGATAACCATTACGACAGATGGTACGACGTATCAAGTTACAGCAGAGCATGCCAAGGATGATGCGTCAGCACCCGGTGAGCACTATGAAGGGCAGGCGGGTACACGGTGAAAAGCATTTCGGCCTATATCGACCGCTTTGAGGGTGACTATGCGGTACTGCTCGTAGGCGCACAGGAGGAAAAGGTGAACTTTCCCCGCCATTTGCTGCCAGAGGGCGTGGGTGAAGGTGATTATCTCGCGCTTACCCTCGCCTATGATGCTGGCAAGAACGAGGCGGCAGCACATGAAGCGGCGGCCTTGCGGCAGCACAGCTAAGTGGCAGGCCTATCTAGATATATTCACGCCAGACCAGATTTAGGGAGGTTTTAGTGCGTGTGGCAGGCTTTTGAGTATTTTTTAGCAAAAATCAGTGCGCGGCGCAGGGCAGGCGCTTTGGTGTTCTGTCTCGGTCTGTTGTTGTTTTGCACCACGCTGACGGGCGAGGCACGGGCGCGGGGCGTGCATGAGTTGAATTATTTTCAGACCAGTGAGGTCGAGGTGCAGGGGCGTCAGGCGACGCGGGTGGAGATTGGTCTTGACCGGGATAATCTCACCTATACAGCGGCTGTGCCACAGACTGAGCCGGACACCCTGCAGTTGACGTTGCAAAAGACGCGGCGCGGCAAGGTGCAGGCGGATATCCCCGTACAGAGTAAGGAAATCCGGTCCGTGCAGTTCACAGAGGCGGCCTCGCGCAGTCTCGTCGTGCGTATCAAGACGACGCATCAGACGTTGCAGACGGGCGACTATCAGGTGCAGCTGGCACTTGCTGACCGCAAAAAGCGTCTGCCCTATCGTCTGGTGCTTGATGTGTTTCATCCTGCGGCGGCTGCTGTTGGGGCTGTAGAGGGGGTACGCGGACACACCATCGTGCTGGATGCAGGGCACGGCGGCAGTGACTCGGGGGCCGTGGGCCCCGCTGGTATTACCGAGGCCTCGGTGACACTGCCGGTGACCCAGGCGGTGCGCGACATTTTGCAGGCCTCGGGGGCACGCGTGGTGATGACGCGGGATACAGATGTCGATGTTTATGGGCCGAACGCCTCCGACCGCGAGGAACTACAGGCACGCGTCAACGTGGGGGCACGTACACCGGGAGCGGAGCTGTTTGTCTCCATCCACTGTAATGCGTTTTCCAGTCCCAGTGCGCACGGCATGGAGACGTATTATTATCCGAAGACAGACGCTGACTACCGCTTGGCCAGCCTGCTCAATGAGGAATTGGCGGCAGCGGGCGGCCGCTTCAATCGGGGCGTGAAAGAGGCACGCTTCTATGTGATGCGCAACTCCGCTATGCCGGCATCTCTGGTGGAATTGGCGTTTATCACGAACCCTGCTGAGGAACGTCTGCTCGCGGATGCGGCCTACCAGCAGCGGCTGGCGGCGGCTATCGCGCGCGGCATTGCGCGTTATTTTCGTGAGCGGCTCTTTTGAGAAAAACCTGCTTACTATAGGAGGCAAATATGAAAAAGTTACAAGTCATGCTGGCGGCGGCGCTCATGCTCGTACTCGTGCTCTGCGCGGGTTGTGACCCGCAGGGAGAGAAGCAGGCAGCTGAGGAAGCGGCCAACGCCCCGACTGCGGTCAGTACGGGCAGCAGCAGTCAAAAGGCTGCATCCAGCAGTGCGGCGGCAAAGACCAGCGGCAGCCAGACCATCACGCTCTATTTCCCAGATGACAATGGCATGCAGCTCCTCGGTGAGCAGCGCAAAATCAGCTGGCAGCAGGGCGGCGACAAGTATCTGGCGGCCGTGCAGGCGTTGCTCAAAGGCCCACAGCAAAAGGGGGCTATCGCTATTTTCCCGCGTAAAGCCAAGGTACAGAGCGTTACGGTGAAGAACGGCGTGGCGCAGGTCAGCTTTAACCGGGCGCTCAAGGATGATTTTGTAGGCGGCTCCACGGGTGAGGAGATGCTCGTGGGCTCTTTGGTCAATACGCTGACGGGCTTTAAAGAGGTACAGAAAGTCCAGCTGCTGATTGAGGGGCAGGCTGTAGAGTCGCTTGACGGGCACATGGACCTTAGCACACCTTTAGGTCCTATGCGCGATTTAGTGCGCAAGTGAGTGGGGATTTAGCCGTAGCCGTAAACGGTATTTTATGTTATACTAAGATTATTATAAACCGAAAGGAGTCTGCGGCGTCGTGATCAAGCTACCGCTCAAAAATCTGCGGCCGGGCATGGTTCCCGTGCAGAGTATCTATAACTCCCAAGGAGCCAGTTATCTGGTCAGGGGGGTACCGCTGACTGCTACCTATATCCAACGTCTGCGCCAGCTGGGCATCCAGGCTATCTACATCACATCCACGGACCCTGATTTAGAAGTCAAACCGCCTGAGGATGTGCTGCAGGAGGAGACCCGCAAGGCGGCTGTGGATCATGTCTACCATTTGTTCGAGAATGTGCAGCAGCAGCAGCTCATGGATATCGGCCCCGTGGAAAAGGCCGCTGACGCCATTATCGGGGACCTCGTGCTGCGCCGTAAAAATCTCGTGCAGTTGACGGATATCCGCACCTATGATACGTATACGTTTGCTCACAGTGTCAATGTAGCAGTGCTCTCGGCCATCGTGGGTACGCTCTGTGAGATGGACGCGAAACATCTGCATGAGCTGACGCTCGGTGCACTGCTGCATGACCTCGGCAAAACGCGGATACCGCAGCCGGTGCTGAACAAGGAGGGCGGTCTTACCGACGATGAGTTCGAGATGGTGAAACGCCACCCGCGCTGGGGCAGTGAGATGATTCTCGCCATGCACCTGCCGGGCACGGCTATGTTCGCTATTTGTGCCCGTCAGCATCACGAACATCTCGATGGACGCGGGTATCCCTATGGCCTCAAAGGCAATCAGATACATCTGTATGGACGCATCTCGGCCATCGCCGATGTCTATGATGCTTTGACGAGTTTGCGTCCATATAAAAAGCCGTATCCGCCCCATGTGGCACATCACATCATGATGAACTGCTCCCCTGGTCAGTTCGATATGGACCTGTTGAAGCTGTTCTTTACGAATGTGGCGATTTATCCCGTGGGCACAGTGCTCTTGACTACACATGGTTATGGTATCGTGAGCAAGGTTATCTTTGGTCAGACGGAACGGCCGCAGCTTATCCTCTTTGCGGATAAAGAAGGACACCGCTGCCAGCCGCGGGATGTGAACCTTTTCGCCGAGACGGATGAGATTATCACGAAGGTGCTTATGGGCACGGAGCTCTTTCATTTTATCGATCAGCTCGGTTTTGACCCGGCCACACTTTTGGTCGAGCAGTAATAGCAATGATTTTTACACGACGGTGTATGCCTGGGGCGAGGCGTGCACCGTCTTTTTTTAACATAATATTTTGGCGGCAGACGTAGGAGTTTGCCGCTTTTTGGTGAATATAAACATTAGTTGAGAGGCTAAGGCAATCCCTGGGTATTGACTGTATACAGGCTATTCTGAACATTGTGATATATCAGTTATGTCCGTTGGATATAGTTGAGACGGGAGATGAGACACAGTGGCGGAACATGAACCTATGGTAGAGGTCTTCATTTATGAGACACGGCAGTTCCTCGAGCAGTTGGAACAGATGGCGCTCACGAGTGAGGAGCAGGGCAGCTTCGCAGCGGAGGATGTGAACGAGATTTTCCGCGCGATGCACACCATCAAGGGCTCGGCGGCCATGATGATGCTCGATGAGATTTCCCAGCTTGCACACGCCGTTGAGGATATATTTTTCTATATCCGCGAGCTGCATCCTAAAAAGGTCGATGTGTCGGCGATTACGGATATCGTATTGACGGCCGTGGATTTTATGAATGGCGAGGTGGACAAGCTCGATGATGGTGGGCAGCCAGATGCTTCGAGTGAGCAGCTCAGACAGTCGACGCATACTTTTTTGCGGGAAATGAAAATCGCTAACGGTGATGACCCGGATGTGGACTTGCGCAAGGCGAAGCCGCAGGCTGGCAGTGCGACGACGGCGGCCACCGCTGCCAAGCCACCAGATGCGCCGCCGAAGCAGCAATACTTTATCCCCGCGGCGAAAAAAATACCACAGCGGCTGAGGGTCCGTTGCATGTCTATGCGGCGACGGTACATTTCGAGGCGGGCTGCGGCATGGAGGAGGTGCGAGCCTTCGCCGTAGTGAACCGGCTCAAGGATGTGGCGGCGGAGCTGCACTATCTGCCGGAGAAAATCCTCGAGGACCCCACGGCGGTTGATACGATTCAAAACCTGGGTTTTCGCCTCTGGTTCACGACGGATAAGACACCGGAGCAGGCCCAGGCCATTTTGAGCGATACTATATTTTTGGAAAAGTTGGATTTCCAGGAGCTCAAGAGTACGGCAGAATGCGAGTATTGGCCGAGTCCGCAGCAGCAGGCAGCTATCCAGGCGGAGGAGGCAGGCGAGCCCGTGGTGCCGCCAGCACCCGAGCCCAAGCCTCGCCCCGCACCGCTCAAAGCACCAGCAGCGCATCACGAGCATGAAGCGCAGATGGTTTCGGTGCGCGTCGATAAATTGGACCGGCTCATGGATTTGGTGGGCGAACTGGTCATCGCGGAGTCTATGGTCACGCAGAATCCTGACCTCAAAGGTATGGAGCTCACGAACTTTGACAAGGCGGCGCGGCAACTGCACAAGCTCAACGAGGAATTGCAGGATGGGGTGATGTCCCTGCGCATGGTGCCGCTCGAGGGGACGTTCAAGAAGATGAACCGCATCGTGCGTGACATGACGAAAAATCTCGGCAAAAAGGCCCGGCTCGTGCTGGTGGGCGAGGATACGGAGGTCGATAAGAACATCACAGAGCATATCGGCGACCCGCTCATGCACATCGTGCGCAACTCGATGGACCATGGCATCGAACTGCCAGCCGAACGTGCGGCGGCGGGCAAAGCCGAGCAGGGCACGATTACTCTGGGGGCACGCAACGAGGGCGGCGAGGTGGTCATCACCATCATGGACGATGGCGGGGGCATGAACCGCGAGAAAATCCTCAGTAAGGCGCGGGAAAAGGGACTCCTGCAAAAGTCTGAGGCCGAATACAGTGACCAGGAGGTTTTCGGCTTTATCTTTGCGCCGGGGTTCTCCACGAATGACCAGGTCACGCAGTATTCGGGGCGCGGCGTGGGTATGGACGTGGTGGTGTCGAATATCCGCACCCTGGGGGGCAAAGTCACGGTCGACAGCAAGGAGGGCGTGGGTACCACTACGACCATCCGCATTCCACTCACCTTGGCCATTGTCGATGGCATGTGTTTGCAGGTGGGGCGGTCGCGCTTCACCTTGCCTATCAGCGCGATTGAGCGCTCGTTCCGTCCGGCAGTGGGGCAGGTTTTTCTCGATGCCGAGGGCAAGGAAATGCTCATGGAGCAAGGCAACTGCTGCCCGGTGGTGCGGCTGAGCCGCCTTTATGGCATCGCCGGGGCCGAGGAAGATTTGACCCAGGCTATTTTAATGGTCGTGGAGGCGGACCGGCACCGGTTCGCCTTGGCGGCAGACCAGCTGCTGGGGGTACAGCAGATTGTGGTCAAGCCCGTGCCCAAATATATCAGTGGCATGACGCGCACCACGGGGATTACAGGCTGCACGCTGCTGGGGGACGGCAGTATCAGCTTGATTATAGACCCAGGCAAGACCGCGGGGCTGGTCTTTGCCTGAGTCAGGGACAGGGGGGGATTTAATTGGCAGAGGAAGCAGTGCTGGCCGAGGAAGACACACAAAAGGATAAGTATCTGACCTTTACCCTCGGCAGTGAACTCTACGGTATCGACATCCGCGTGGTTATGGAAATCATCGGCATACTGCCCATTACGGCAGTGCCCGAGGTGCCGGAGTATGTACGTGGCATCATCAACCTGCGCGGCAAAATCATTCCGGTTGTGGATATGCGCCTGCGCTTTCACCGCGCGTTCCGTGAGTATACCGACCGGACGTGCGTGATTGTGATTGAGGCCGAGGGGGTACTCGTGGGCCTCATCATCGATGGGGTAAGTGAGGTACTGGATATCCCCGAGGAACAGGTCGTGCCACCGCCCAAGCTCAAGGCGGCGCAGAACCGTTACGTGCGGGGCGTGGGGCGTTTGCCAGCAAATAAGGTGGTCATGCTGCTCGATTGGCAAAAGCTGTTCTCCGAGGATGAAACAGCGATGCTGGAGAGCATGAACGAGGCGGCGGAGGCTGATACAGCGGCGCCAGCCACTAAGGCACCAGAGTGATAGAGGGGGCAGTGAGATGAAACAGTTCAAGGACATCAAAGTCGGCACCAAGCTCGTGGGCCTCGTGGCCGTCATGGGCGTGTTGCTTTTAGCATCGGTTCTGGTCTCGATGAATATGGTGGAGCAGGTCAACAACTCCTATCAGCAAATACAGCGGGAGGATGACTATGCGGGGCAGTTGGGTATCTCCATTGGCAAGGCTTTCAGTGAGGACCGTGCCAGCCTCACGCGTTATCTGTTCCGCGTCAATCCTGCCGAACGGCAGCAGATAGCGCAGGAAATCCAGCAGCAAGACCAGAAAATAGACGCGAGCCTGCAAGAATTGGCGCCTTTTATGCTCAGTGATGAAGCCAAGGCCATTCAGGCGGATATCCAAAAGAATATGTCGGCCTACCGCACGGCGCGCTCGGCCCTTATGGAGGCGCAGCCGGCACCGGGTCAGCCCGTGGACAACCTGCCTGAGCTCAAGCCAGTACATGACCTCGGCGCCCAGCTCGGCAAGGATTTCGACCGCATCGGTGAACTAGGGGTCAAAGGTGCGGCCGAGAACTCGCAGGCGTTGGGGGCGCAGATTGCTCAGCAGCGTATGCTCATGTTTGGCCTGTCGCTGGCTGTTATCGTCGTGGCGGTGCTGCTCGGCTATCAGCTGGCGCGGCACGTGAGCAGGAATATTCAGGCTCTGGCGGCGCGGGCGCAGGTTATCGCGGGTGGCGACCTTACCCAACCCGTACCTGTCGAGAGTGCTGATGAAATCGGTGAGCTCGCCCAGCATCTCGAGGTGATGCGGGCGCAGCTGCACCAGTCGATGAGTGAAATCCATGTCGCAGCCAATTAGGTCGCGGCGGGGGCGCGCAACGTCTCGGATGCCAGTGTTTCACTGTCACAGGGCGCAGCTGAGCAGGCCTCTTCGGTGGAGGAACTCTCCTCGTCCATTTCGGAGATTTCCTCGCAGACGGCCAGCAACGCCGAGAATGCGACACAGGCCAACGGCCTTACGGAAAAAGCACGCCAGCAGGCGCAGGTCGGCGACAGCGACATGCAGGCCATGCTCGCGGCTATGGATGCCATCAACGTGTCCTCGACGAACATTTCGAAAATCATCAAGGTCATCGACGAAATTGCCTTCCAAACGAATATTCTCGCCCTCAATGCGGCGGTAGAGGCCGCGCGTGCGGGCCAGCATGGCAAGGGCTTTGCCGTGGTAGCCGAGGAGGTGCGCAACCTCGCGGCCCGCAGTGCCAAAGCGGCCAAAGAAACTACAGATATGATTGAGGACTCCATCGGCAAGGTGGGGCATGGCCGGGAGATTGCGGCCAAGACTGCCGAGTCGTTGAAACTCATCAACGAGAATGTTACGCAGGTGGCGGATATTGTGAGCGCCATTGCCAAGGCTTCCAGTGAGCAGAAGCTCGCCCTCGAGCAGATTGACCAGGGCGTCATGCAGGTCTCGCAGGTGGTGCAGGCCAATTCGGCCACGAGTGAGCAGGCGGCCTCGGCCAGCCAGCAGCTCAGTGCTCAGGCCGAGCGCTTGCAGGAGACGGCCAGCCGGTTCCGTCTCGCGCAGGGCGGTACTTTCCCGACGCCGGCGGCCACTATTCAGAAACCGCAGCTGCCAGCCAGACCGCAGGCAGCTGGCAAGGTGCCGCCGAAAATTGCTCTGACGCCCGAGGAGGGTTTCGGCAAATATTAAAGCTGACTTCTGTCAGAGGCCAGCTCCAGCGAGGTGGTGCGCAGCATGGATAAGGCCACGTTTCAAGGTTATGCCGCTATTGTGGCACGTGAGTTTGGCATTCAGCTGCCTCCAGCTAAGCAGGCGCTTTTAGAGTCGAGGCTCTACCGCTTGTTCTGCGAGGGCGGTCCGGCCGCGGTCTACGGTGATGCGGCGGGCTTCCTGCGGGCCCTGCGGCAGGATCGTTCTGGCAAACTGCTCAAATTACTCGCTGAGGCCATTACGACGCACCATACCTTTTTTCTGCGGGAGGCAGACCATTTCCGCTACTATCGCGATGTGGTGCTGCCCTGGCTGGCGCAAAATGTGCGCGATGGTGATATCCGCACCTGGTGTGCGGCCTGCTCTACGGGGCAGGAGGCGTACACTTTGGCCATGCTTTTGGAGGATTTTTTCGGCTTGCGCGGCGGCAACTGGGAAAAGACCCTGCTTGCGACTGACCTCTCGCAGGAGGTACTGGCCTTTGCGCAGCAGGGTATGCCAATCTAAAGGTAAAGAAGTGATGTTATGCGGCCGGTACGTGTGCTGGTAGTCGATGATTCATTGTTTTTCCGCCAGTTTTTGCAGTTGGGACTGCAAAAGGTCCTGCCGGCGGGCAGTCAGATTGTGACGGCGGGGGACCCCTTTGAGGCGCGTGACCAGATTATCGCTTTTCAGCCGGATGTCATGGTGCTGGATATGGAAATGCCGAAAATGGACGGCGTATCCTTTTTGCAGCGCCTGCTTGCGCAGTACGACCAGCCGACTATTGCGCTCACGAGTGAGCCCAAATACCGCGAGGTGGCTTTGCAGGCGGGCGCCAAGGATTTCATGGTCAAGCAGGCGGCGGGGCCGGATGCAGGCTATCTCTGCACGGAACTCGGCGCACATATCCTGCGTGTGGCGGGGGTGAGCAGGGCGGAGCCGCTGGCAGATGGTGAACAGACAGCGGTCAGTCATTTCCGTCTAATCGCGTTGGGGGCCTCGACCGGCGGCACGGAGGCGTTGGCGCAGGTGGTAGGTGCTTTGCGGCCGCCGCTGCCGCCTGTGGTTATCGTACAGCATATTCCGCCGGACTTCAGCCGACTGTTCGCGGAGCGGCTGGACCGCGATTCTGCCTTTGCCTGCCAGGAAGCTGAGGACGGCGGGCAGTTGCAGGCCAATCATATCTATGTGGCGCCCGGTGACTATCAGATGCGCGTGCGCAGTGTAGGTGAGGCGTTGCAGGTGAGCTGTACGCGGGAAGCGCGCGTGAACGGGCACAGCCCCTCGGTGGATGTGCTGTTCCGGTCGGTGGCCGAGCAGGCAGGTGAGCGGGCGGTAGGCGCGATCTTTACTGGCATGGGCGAGGACGGTGCCCGTGGCTTGCTCGCCATGCGGCAGCAAGGAGCGCGTACGCTGGGGCAGGATGAGGCCACCTGTGTGGTCTACGGTATGCCGCGGGCAGCCTGGGAACTGGGCGCGGTGGAGCGGCAGGTGCCCTTGCCTGCGATGGCGGGGGCCATTATGTCACTCGTACAGGCACGTGGGGAAAGCTAAGGTTATACGCAGCAGGGAGGTGAGGCTATGCAGGAAGAAGAAAATCAGGTGCTCCAGCGTCAGGTCCTGCAGGGCCTGTTAGGTGATGTGGGCGATGGCGTAATCCTCACGGATTGCGATGAGCAAATTCTCTATATGAACGAGGCGGCGACGCGTATCCTCGGCTGTCAGATAGCTGAGGCCACGGGGCAGCGTTTCCCGCAGGTCTGCCAGCTCGTCAACGTGAAAACGGGGCGGCTCTACCATGACCCACTGGAACAGGCCATGCGCAAGCGGCGCGCCGTGGGGCTCGCGCGCAATATCGGTATCCGGCGCGGAGAACAGCAGATTTATCTCTCGGCTACGTGTTCGCCTATGCTCAGCCCGGAGGGCGAGGTCGTCGGCTGTTCCATTATCTTGCGGGAAATCACGCATATGCGGCAGCTGGAGATGAAAATTGAACTCGACCACATCTATATGCGGGCCGTGTTCGGTGCGGCGAAGATTGGCCTCTGTGTACTCGATGAGCAGGGCGCCATCATCAACATCAACGATGCGGCACTCGAGATGATGGAGACGACCTTTACGCAGGTACAGGGGCAGCAGTTCGGCGATGCGTTCCGCTGTCAGAACAGCTTCGAGTGCGGCTGCGGGCACGGTCATCTCTGCGGGCATTGCCCCGTGCGGCGGCACATCGAGGCGGCGATTCGCGATGATACGTTTACAACGGAGTTCACGGTGGCTATGCACAGCCGTATCAGCACGGCGCCTATCTGGCTCAAGATTTTCGTGTCGCAAACCTCTACGGAGGGGAAAAAGCAGATTGTGCTGGCCCTCATTAACGATTCGGCGCGCAAGAAACGTGAACAGGCGCTCGATGATGCGCGGCTGCGGGCAGAGTCGGCCAGCCGGACGAAGAGTCAGTTCCTCGCGAACATGAGCCACGAAATCCGCACCCCCATCAACGGCCTCACGGGTATGCTCGACCTCACGCTGCGCACGGAGCTCGATGCGGAGCAGCGCGAGAACCTGCTCAATGCCAAACAGTGTGCCGATGACTTGCTGCGGGTCATCAACGACATTTTGGATTTCTCCAAAATGGAGAGCAACAATTTGCAGTTGGAGGATATCGGTTTTGACTTGCGGTTGAACCTCAAGCGTGTCTGCCAGGTGCACAGCAAGATTACGCGGCAGAAAGGGCTGTATTTCCGTCATCCCGACTACAAGGCCCTGCCCCAGCTCATGCGGGGCGACCCCATGCGGTTGCGGCAAATCATGCACAATCTGCTGACGAATGCCACGAAGTTCACGCAGGAGGGCGGCATTACCGTGGAGGCACATGTCGGTGAACGCCGGGGACAGGCCACGCTGGAAATCTCCGTGCACGATACGGGCATCGGTATGAGTGTGGCGGAACAGCAGAAACTCTTCCGCCCGTTCAGTCAGGTTGATGGCAGTATCACGCGCCGCTTCGGCGGCACGGGCCTGGGTCTCACGATTGTGAAAAAACTCATCACGCTTATGGGCGGGGAAATCAGCGTACATTCGGCACCTACGGTGGGCAGTAATTTTACGTTTTGGCTGCCGCTCGTAGAGGCTGATAAACTGGATGAAGATATCCATGACCAGCGCGTGTTCCTCAATCCACGCCTAGCCGTGCCTACGGCCAGCGTGCCGCCAGCGGCCCAACAGCAAGCGCCCCTGTCACCGCCTGCGCCGGAGGTAGCAGCCACGGTCAAGCAGGTGACGGATCTCGATATTGCCTCGCTGATGCGCTACTGTGAACAAAAACTTGACCCGGCTCCCACCACGCCGGATAAGCCAGAGGAGAACTGAGGAGGATAAGCCAATGAAGATACTGATAGCAGAAGATGACCGCTTAAGCCGCACGTTCATGGATAAGTTCATGTCGAACTATGGTGAATGTGATGTGGCTGTGGACGGTATGGAGGCTCTGGACCTCTATATGGATGCCGTGAAACATAAAAACTATTATGACTTGCTCTGCCTCGACATCATGATGCCGAAGGTGGACGGTCTCAAGGTGCTCAAGGTTATTCGCGCCGTCGAGCAGCAGCATGGCCTGCCGCATCTGCCCATTATTATGATGACGGCCATCGCCGAGGTGGAGTATGTCGACCAGGCTTTCGAGCTAGGCTGTGACGCCTACGCCTCGAAGCCGGTGGATACGGAAAAGGTGCTCGAAGTCATGCAGAATCTGGGCCTGTCGGTGGAGAAGAAAGCGACAGCGGCAGACTAGGCAGCAGTCCTAAAAGGTGAGTTGCATTTTAGCGGCTCATCTATTTTTTTTGTGCTTTTTTCGCTGGATAGCTTGTAATTCAAATAAAATTGAAAAAATCTATTGTATAATCGTGAAAAATGGCGTACAATACTGCCGTAAGGCAAAAAAAGTAGAGTACGTATACGGATAAATATTTTATACAATTTAAAGCTATGCTTTATAAAATTATACGTCACAATGTTATACGTTATATGATTGCCTTAAATTGATTTTGCATTCAAACAAAAATAAAGGAAAAGGTTGTGTTACAGTGCTATGAAAGAGTTCCATCTGAGCGAAGAAGAAATGAATCAGCTGGCAGAGCGGTATGAGACGCCGTTCCTCGTGGCTTCGGCTACGCAGGTGGAGGCGAACTACCGCTTTATGCGGCAGCACATGCCGCATGTGGGCATCTATTATGCGATGAAGGCCAATCCCACACCGCAGATTTTGCAGCATGTGGCAGCGCTCGGGTCGTGCTTTGACGTGGCTTCGGCGGGCGAGATGGCACAGCTGGCGGCGCTGGGCGTGTCCGGTGACCGCATGATTTATGCGAATCCCGTCAAGGACCGTCGTGGTTTGCGCGAGGCGGCGGCGCTGGGCGTGCATCGTATGACGTTCGATGATGCCAGCGAAATCGCGAAGATGGCTAAATACGTACCGGGTGCGGATGTACTCGTACGTATTGCGGTACGTAACAACAAGGCTTTGGTCGACCTCAACACCAAATTCGGGGCGCAGCCTGAGGAGGCTTTGGCACTGCTCCAGCAGGCTAAGGCGGCTGGGCTGAACCCGATGGGGATTTGCTTCCATGTGGGCAGTCAGTCGCTGTCGACGGCGGCCTACGAGGAGGCGCTTATCCTGTGCCGTGGCCTGTTCCAGCAGGCGGCAGAGCAGGGTATGGTGCTCACTGACCTCGACATCGGCGGCGGTTTCCCCGTGCCGGCGCGTGAGGGGCTGGGCGTTGATGTAGGCGCGATGATGGATACGATTGACCGCGAGGTAGCGCGCCTGTTCCCCGAGACTGCGGTTTGGTGTGAGCCGGGACGCTTTATGTGCGGCAACGCGATGAACCTGGTGACGACCGTTATCGGCACGAAAGAGCGGCAGGGCAAGCCCTGGTACATTTTGGATGAGGGCGTTTATGGCGCGCTGTCGGGTATAATCTTCGACCACTGGTCTTATCCCCTGCATTGTTTTGGCGCGGGGGAGCGGCGGACGGCGACGTTCGCGGGGCCGAGCTGCGATGGCATCGATGTGCTGTATCGTGACGTCGAGGTACCGGCGCAGCAGCTGGGCGATCATGTGCTGATTACGGAGATTGGTTCGTATTCTACGGTCAGCGCTACGCGCTTCAACGGTTTTTCCCTGGCACCGGTATTGCTCTGGGAGGACTTGCCGGAGTCGCGGGAGCGTTCGGAGCGCGAGGCACAGGCCACGCGTGAGGCGGTGCAGCTGGCTGAGGAGGAAGTGGTCTGATGACGCAGGCGGAGGCTACGCATATGCTGCTGCATGCACTGGCAGAGGACAGCGTGCAACAGGATTTAGACCAGGCCCACACCCAGCTCGAGGTTTATCATGTTTTGCAACGCTTGGCATACTTCGACATGACACCGGATGAGTTTCGTATTAGTCTCACTGAATTAAGTCAAATGCAGGAAGAAAAATAAAAAAAAATAGCAAATTCTTATTTTTAGCAGGAGAATGTTTATCCTTATAGAAATAGGTTTATAGAAAGTGTACAAGACTAAAGCCCTATTGGCTCAAATGGGATTGGTCACTTTCTATAGCCGCTGGGGGATGGACGTGGACCTGCTTTTTTGTTGGGTAAAAGCAGGCCCCGTGGTCCCTTACTATCAGCTGAAGGGGGCTTTGCTATGTTGGGATGGTGTGAAATTACACCTGAATCTAAGCATCATTTAAAAATCGCCTACAGTATTGGTGAGGATGCCAGCTGTAACGGTGAGGTGCTTTATGACCAGATGAATGAGGAGTTCATTTTAGTGGAACTGGCTACCGGGGCGACGTTGATGGATACCCGTTATTTTGTGGAGGGCCTGCGGCAGAAACTCATGGTGTCGATGCCACTTTGGCAAAAAAGTGCCATTTTCTTCCCCACAATGTATCCCTTGCCCTATTTGCGGGGGGACTGGCGTATTGTCAATCCTCTGCACAATATGCAGTATGAACGGCAAAAACACAACTGGCAACGGGAGTTCCTGTGAGCTGGCTGGACTGGGTAACGCCAAGAGGAGGCTGCACGCAGATGCGTGCAGCCTCCTCTTTTATTTTTTGTGCAGATGGTGGAAGATGGTGCTGGCGGTCATGAGTAAACGGTGGGGCAGGAGGGTACAGCAGATGCGGTGCAGGAAAGACATGACATCAGGCGTGCAGACCGCGATGCCGTTCTGGGCCGCGCGCAGGGAGCGGGTGGCTACCTGCTCTGCCGTGCAAGGCAGGGGAAAGGAGGTAAAGAGGTGACGGTGGTCGCTTTGCCGTGCCACGTCGACGAACTCCGTGTCTTTAATCCAGTAGGGGCAGACGGCTGTGACCTGTATGCCCTGAGGTGCGAGCTCGTAGCCGAGGGCGCGGCTGTAACGCAGCAGGAACGCCTTGGTCGCAGCGTAGACGTTGATACCAGGAAGCGGCTGGAAACCGGCGCAGGAAGCAATCTCGAGGATGTGGCTCCCCGCCGACATAAAGGGGATGGCCAGCTGCGTGAGAGCTACGGCGGCCTTGACGTTGAGGTCAATCATCTTCAGCTGGTCGGCAAGCGGGATATCTGTAGTGTAGCCGAGCCGCCCATAACCAGCAGCGTTGATGAGCCAACGCACCTCGATGTCGGGGCTTTGGCCGAGGCGGCTCTGCAGCCCGGTGAGTACGCTCGTCTGCGTGAGGTCGCAGGCAAAGACCTGACAGGTAGTATGCAGTTCCTTGGCAAGTGCCTGGAGCCGCTCTTTACGTCTGGCGATGAGCCAGAGCTCATCCAGCCCCTGTGTATCCAAAAGTTGTGCATAGGCACGTCCCAGCCCACTGGAAGCCCCTGTGATAATGGCGATATTCAAAGCCGTTGCCTCCCCTGATATCAGGTTCCATAATTTTTTTCATTATATCCCACATGAGCGGGCTGTGTCCAGTTTCGTATACATCTATACGCTGGTAAAATTAACTGTATCATAACATACGTGCAAGGAGGAATGCTGTAGCTGTATGGCGAATATAAGCAATAGGAGGTGAGGTCAGAGCCGTTTAGTGAGTGGAGAGGGCCTGACCGCTTTTTTGTGTGGCCGGGCGGTAAAGGGGGCATAGATTTCGCAGAGCTTTTTATGGGGAACCGTGATTCCCGTCATTGCCTGATTAAGCTGCCATGCCGTTAATGGCAGCTGCGAGAGGAGTTTGACAATGAGCAAGACTAAAGAGCGCAGGGCGAAAATTCTGGCCAGAAAGCGGGAGCAGTATGGTTATTTTGGCTTCTTCCGCTTGCAGGATGTGTATCCTTTTCAAGAGTGGATGCAGCAGGCACGTGGCTTTACGCTGTTTACAACGCAGGGGAACGAGCTCGCGTGTCTCTACTGCGAGGGGCACTATATCCGCGTGTGGTATGACGCGGAGCTCAGACAGTGCTGCTGCAATCGTCTCGGTATGGCGATGTTCCTGACCTGGCAGGGTCTGGTCGTGGCGCGTCAGCATTGGGGCGCACAGCAGGAGGCTGCCTGAGGATGGGCACATAGTGCTGGCATAGTTATGCTATATTATGGCCGCAGTTATACGTGGACTGCGGCTGTTTTTGTCTCTGTGTAATGTATTTTCTGTGGTTGTAGCTTCTATTTGCACAGATGATATGTTAAAATAGGATACGTATGTAAAGCTTTGTCGTAAGTATGGAGGAGGAACACTATGAGCCTGATGGAAAATTTGCACAATGCTGATCCGGCCGTGGCGGAGGCTATCGACCATGAGCTGAACCGCCAGCGCACGAAGCTGGAGCTCATCGCCTCGGAGAACATCGTATCTAAAGCGGTGCTTGAGGCACAGGGCAGCGTGCTCACGAACAAATATGCTGAGGGCTACCCTGGCAAGCGCTACTATGGCGGTTGTGAGTATGTGGATGTTGTGGAGCAGCTGGCCATCGACCGGGCAAAAAAACTGTTCGGTGCCGCGTATGCGAACGTGCAGCCGCATTCGGGCGCACAGGCCAATATGGCAGTGTTCTTTGCTCTGGTCAAGCCGGGCGATACGGTTATGGGCATGAACCTCACGGACGGCGGTCACCTTACGCACGGTTCGCCGGTGAATATGAGCGGCAAATATTTCAAAATCGTGCCCTACGGCGTGCGCAAAGAGGATGAGCGCATCGATTATGATGAACTGGAGCGCCTCGCCAAAGAGTGTCAGCCGAAAATGATTGTGGCTGGTGCCTCGGCCTACGCGCGCATCATCGATTTCGAGCGTATGGCGAACATCGCCCACAGCGTCGGTGCCTATCTCATGGTGGATATTGCGCACATTGCGGGCCTCGTGGCGGCTGGTCTGCATCCGAGCCCAGTACCTTATGCCGATGTAGTCACAACGACGACGCATAAGACCTTGCGTGGCCCGCGCGGCGGCATGATTCTCTGCAAAGATGCCGAGTTCGGCAAGCAGTTCAACAAGGCAATTTTCCCCGGCATTCAGGGCGGCCCGCTCATGCACGTCATCGCGGCCAAGGCGGTGGCCCTCGGCGAGGCTCTGCAACCAAGTTTCAAGGAGTATGCAAAGCAGGTCATCAAAAATGCCAAGGTGCTCGCCGATGAGCTTACTGCCGATGGTTTTCGTATCGTGACGGGAGGCACGGACAACCACCTCATGCTCGTCGACCTCACGAGCAAACATCTCACGGGTAAAGAGGCACAGAATCTGCTCGATGCCGTGAACATCACGGTTAACAAGAACACGATTCCTTTCGAGCCGCTTTCGCCGTTCGTCACGAGCGGCATCCGCCTCGGTTCGCCCGCTCTCACGACGCGCGGCTTTAAAGAGGATGACATGAAAGAAGTCGCCGATATCATCGCGCTGGTGCTCGACCATCCCGAGGATGCAGCCGCACAGGAACAGGCGAAAAAGCGCGTAGCGGCACTGTGTGAGAAATATCCGCTGTATGAGTAATGTGTGGCGCGTTTTATAATAGTGTGTATTAAAATCGCCGTCAACGTGTATTGGCGTTGACGGCGATTTTTATTTGTCTAATTTTGGTCAGGTATTATCAGCGAGGGGCTTTGAGGTTTTAGGCCTGTTGCAAGAGCTCCTTGAAGTCCTGATGGGGCAGGGGCTTGGAGAAGTAGTAGCCCTGGATGTCCTGGCAGCCGATACTGCGCAGGAAGTCGAGCTGGCTCTGGGTCTCCACGCCTTCGATGACCGTGTGCATGCCCATGTCTTTGGCAATCTGTACGATGTCGCGCATGAGGATACGGGTGGTCTCGTCCTTGTCGAGGTCGCGCACGAAAACCATATCGACCTTGAGAATGTCGACGGGCAGGCTGCGCAGCATGTTCAGCGAGGAGTAGCCGCTGCCGAAGTCATCCATGAGAATGGGGAAGCCGTGGGCGTGGAACTGTTGGCTGATGGCTTGCAGCTGGTGCGGGTTGTCTACGTAGGCACTCTCGGTGATTTCGAGTTTCAGCATCCAGGTTTCGAGATAGTATTTTTTGATGAGCCCTAGCAGGAACTCGAGCAGATTGCCCGCATAGAAATCGAGGCGGGAGACGTTGATGGAGATAGGAGTTACCTGGGCGCAGTGCTTTTTTTGCCAGGCGAGGCACTGGCAGGCCTTCTCCCAGATGATGCGGTCGAGGCGGGTGATAAAGCCGTTTTTCTCAAATACGGGCAGGAACTTGCCTGGGGAGATGAGGCCTTTTTCGGGATGGAGCCAGCGTACCAGAGCCTCGGCGCTTACACATTCGTTGGTGTGCAGGTTGTAGATGGGCTGGAAAAAGGCGCAGAACTGGTCTTCTTTGACTGCCGTGTCCATTTCGCGCACGATGACCTGTTCCTCGAGCAGTTTTTCCCGCATTTTATCATCGTAGCTCGCGTAGCGTTTGGCGAAGTTCGCGCCGAGGCTGTTGAGCGCCATGTGCGCGCGGTCGAGCATCTGGTCGACGGGCAGGCTGATGTTCGTAATGGGATAGATGCCCGCGAGAAAGGTCAGGCGGCTGTTGATGCCGAGCTGCTGCATGTGTAGGTCGAGCGCCCGGGTGATTTGCTCCATATCCAGCGCGTCCTGAGGCAGGCAGACGGCGAACCGGTCTGCCTCGATGCGGCCGCAGAGTCCGTGCGTCTCTTTAGCCAGCTTCAGGAAATAATTCGCTGCTTCGCAGAGGATGCGGTCGCCTGTCTGGGTGCCGAACAGGTCGTTGATAACCTTAAAGGAATGAATGTTCCAGTAGAGCATATCGTAGGGCTTATCGGCGTTCTTTTGCAGTTGTTGGGCCACTTTCTTGCAAAAAGTTTCTTTGTTATAAATGGCTGTGAGGCTGTCGTGTTCGATGAACTCTTTCATGCGGGCTACCTGACGTGCTTTTGCATCGCGGTCGACGCGGCCCATGACGTTGCGTACGCGGCACTGTACCACCGTGGGGTTATAGGGCTTCTGGATATAGTCATCCGCGCCCATCTCCATCGCGAGCACCTCGCTTTGACCGTCGGTGTAGGCCGTCATCACGATGACAGGCAGGGCGGCAAAACGCTCGCTGGATTTGATGCGGGAGAGCACCTCGTAGCCGTTCAGTGAGGGCATGACGAGGTCGAGCAGGACGACATCGACGGGCTGTTCCTCGATGATGCGCAGACCGCCGTCACCGTCATCGGCTTCGAGAACGGTATATTCGTCGGCAAAATAGGTCGTCAGCATGGCGCGGTTCATTTCCACGTCGTCAACGATGAGCATTACTGGCTTGGCCATAAAACTCACTCCTTATATATACGCCACAAGCAGCATATAACTTACTTTGAGTATAAGCGAAAATTTCCCATTTTTCTATAAATTTCTATTCGCGTCACGGCAGGAAAATTCCTGCTCTTTAGGACGTGGGACAGGGTTGTTTTTGTGTTAAAATTATAGTATACTAAACGCAAAACAAAGACACGCAATGGTGCGCAACCGTTAGCGTGTCTTTTCGTTTACTGAGTGCTGTATTTGGGAGGGATTGGCTATGATTAACTTTCCACTGTTCAAAGACCTCGAGGCTAAACGCGATAAGGTGAATGCCTATTTCCACAAGGAGACGGAGCCGCAGCTGCGCGAGCGGTTGCAGCAGTTTGGCTTTACGCCGATTGCGGAGTCGATGCCGGGGACGATGATTCTCACGGAGCAGAGTACGGGCAACCATTACCTGCTGGCCATCACGCGCTACACCATCACCGTGCGGTTCCAGCATGTAAAGAACGGCGAAACGGTGAAAATCTGTGAAATCAGCAATCTTGAGCTCAACGCGCATGAAATGCTGAACCTCATCATCAAGGCGATTGACAGTTATCTCCAGTATGGCATTGTCATCGACTATGTGTCCGCGCAGTTCGCGCCAAAGGCAAAATAAAGTAAATAAGCAAAATGCTCCTGCGTCAGTCCGCGGACTGTGCAGGAGCATTTATTTGCGTTTTTAACGGGTGAGGTTGCGGCCGAAGCTTTCGCACATATCTTCGATATACTCACGCCGTACGATGGCATTGAGCCAGGTGGCAGGGATGGAGTCGTAGCCGTATTGGATGGCGGCCAGAGCACCTGCCATAGCACCGCTGGAGGCAGTTTTGCCGCCGAGGTTGACTGCGGTGAGCACGCAGTCGCGGTAGTTGCCTGCGTGCAGCAGGCACCAGCAGGCGGTCTCCAGCGTGTCGATGACATAGCCGGTGCTGTGGATTTCTGCTTGTGGCAGGTCGCGGAAAGCCTGGACGTTGAGCAGGCGCTCGAACTGCCAGCGCTCGTGTTCGTAGCCGGTACGATGCCAGTAGAGCCGATGGAATTGTTCGCCGGCCTCGCGCAGGGCCGTGACGGGAGAGGCTCCATCGAGCAGTTCCAGAGCCGTCAGCACGAAAAAGGTGCAGGCCATTTTTGCGCGGGCATGACGATGCGTGAGGGCCGAGACGTTGTGAATGAGGCTGATGTCGCTGGATACTATCTCAGCACTGTGATGTGCGTAGATATAGAGAGCGATAGGTACCATGCGCACGAGGGAACCGTTGCCATTGTTCTGCTCGGTGATGCCGCCGGCCTGCAGGGCTGGCGTACGTTGACGATAGCGGTGCAGGGCGGCTTCTGTGGTACTGCCAATGCCAAAAGCGTGTCCGGCGGGTGTATAGGCACCCTCGAGCGCCCAATGACAGAAATTCTGCATGAGCGAGTCAAAGTCTATATTATCCGTGCGGGCGATGCTTTCCATAGTGGCCAGGGTGAGACTGGTATCATCTGACCAGGTGCCGGGCGCCTGGCTGTGTGTACCGTACCCCAGCATGTCACGTACAGGCTGTCTGGATAAATCGTCGCGGCTATGTCCCTCCACGGGCACGCCGAGCGCGTCGCCGACGGCCAACCCCAAAATTGTCTCTGCTATTTGCCTTGCATTAAGCATACGCATCACCCTATCCTTCGTCAGCTTATCTGTGCGTAATTCGTACGAGTTTTTACGAACATAACTTCATTATACTATAAAATTAGACAAAATACTACAAATAAAGCAAGAAAATCGAAAAAATAATAAGATATAATTTGCGATTAGAGAAAATGATTAGGAAAGCTTTCATGCAAGGCTGAGGTAAACTGCTATAATGAAAGATGTTGTCTGTCCATAGCATAGGTGACGGTTGGTCACTATGTCAGTGGGACAGCAGCGTAGTTTGGTATGGGGGATGTTTAAGCGATGAAATTTGCTCGGCTTTGGTATCGACGTGGTGTGGCTGGTCTGCTCGGGCTGTGTCTGTGTTGCGGTGCCGCGCTGGCGCAGGCTGCGCCGCCTGCGGTTACGGCGGATGCGGCCATCGTGATGAACCAGCAGACCGGGGAGGTGCTCTATGCGAAGAACGCGGACAAGCGCGAGTATCCTGCGAGTATGACGAAGATGATGACGTGTCTGCTGGCGCTGGAGAAGGGCAATCCTGATACTGTAGTCGAGGTGAGTGCCGATGCGGCGGATGTGGAGTGTACGCGCCTGCATGCAGGCGATGAGCTGCGCCTGGGTGATTGTCTGCGCCAAATGATGACGGTCTCAGATAACGGCGCGGCTACCGCGGCGGGCGAGACGATTGCGGGCGATATGACGCAGTTTGCGGCCATGATGAATGCGGAGGCACAGGCACTCGGTTGTACGGGTACGCATTTCGTCAATGCGAACGGTATGCCGGATGCCAACCACTACTCGACGGCGCACGATATGGCGCGCATTGCCTGCTATGCTCTGGGGGATACACGTTTCCGTGCCATCGCCGGTCTCGATGCCGTGCGTATCTACTATATCCGTCCCGCAGGGCGTGTGGAATACTGCGAGAACACCAACGAGCTGCTGGAGACCTATCCGGGGTGTATTGCGGGCAAGACTGGCTGGACCAATGCGGCGCGCGGTTGTCTCATGGCTGCCGCCCGCCGGGGCGGCAAAACGCTCGTGACGGTGGTCATGCACTCACAGGATGAGGAGACGCGTTTCAGCGAGGCGGCGGCACTTCTGGACTATGGTTTTAGCCAGTCTTGAGTGTTTGACGCAAGCTTGCATTCTGGAAAAATTTGTGCTATATTGTAACGTATCGTGGCGATGATGAAGGAAAGTAGTCCGCGGTTGCTGTGCCAAGAGAGCCCTCGTCTGGTGTGAGCAGGGCGGCAGGACGCGGGGGAAGTTCCCTTCGGAGTTTCCGGGTGAACAGCCTGTTAGGCCTGTAGAGGGCGGCGGGCGGTAGCGCGGACGCAGAGCAGCGTTAGAGCCGGTAAATAAGTGATAAATCAGAGTGGTACCGCGAAAGCTATACGCAATATATGAGCCTTCGCCTCTGGGAGTGCAGTCTCCCGAGGTGGAGGCTTTTCTATTGTCCTGGCACGGGTACAGAGTGCCGGGCAGTTTGAGGAGGTTTTGTCATGGCTATGGAAGAAAAAATTGCCGCGTTGCAGGCGCAGGCGGCCGAGGCAATAAAGAATGCCGCGACGTCGCTGAGTGAGCTCGATGATATCCGCGTGCAGTTTCTGGGCAAAAAAGGTGAGTTCACGTCAATCCTGCGCGGCATGGGCGCAGTAGCGAAGGAAGACCGCCCGAAAATCGGCAAGATTGTCAACGAGGCCAAAGCACAGGTTGAGGCGCTCATCGCGCAGAAGAATGAGGAGCTCAAGGCCCGCGCCCTCGAGCAGCGTCTCGCTGAGGAGAAAATCGATGTGACCCTGCCGGGACGCCGTCAGCCCCTCGGCCATTTGCATCCGTTGACGCTCACGTTGGAGCGCATCAAGGATATTTTCTTCCGCATGGGCTTCTCGGTGGAGGAAGGCCCCGAGATTGAAAAAGATTATTTCAACTTTGAGGCATTGAATCTGCCGAAAGACCATCCGGCGCGTGATATGCAGGATTCCTTCTACATCACGGAGGATATCCTCATGCGTTCGCAGACCTCGCCGGTACAGGCACGTACCATGCAGAAAAACGACCCGAACACGCCGATTCGCATGATTGCACCGGGCCGCGTCTACCGCCGCGATGAGTATGATGCTACGCATTCACCGATGTTCACGCAGGTCGAGGGGCTGGTCATCGATGAGGGTATCAGCCTCGGCGACCTCAAGGGTACGCTTGAGCTCTTTTTGCACCAGATTTTCAACGAGCATGTGGGCGTGCGTTTCCGCCCGAGCTTCTTCCCGTTCACGGAGCCGTCGGCCGAGGTCGATATCTCTTGCGTCATGTGCCACGGCAAGGGCTGCAAAGTCTGCAAGGGCACGGGCTGGCTGGAAATCCTCGGCGCGGGCATGGTGCATCCGCATGTGCTCGAGATGAGCGGCTATGACCCGCACAAGGTCAGCGGCTTTGCGTTTGGTATGGGCGTGGAGCGCATCGCGATGCTCAGCTACGGCGTCGACGATTTGCGGTTGTTCTACGATAACGACCAGCGTTTCCTGAGCCAGTTCTGATGACCGGTTTGTGCGGAGAGGAGATATATCATGCAGGTATCCATTAAATGGTTAAAGAACTATATTGATTTCGACTGGACGGCTGAGGAGCTGGCGGACAAGTTCACGATGGCGGGGGTGCCGGTGGAAAATGTCGTGCGGCAGGACGAGGGCCTCGACAAAGTCGTGACGGGTTTAATCGAGAAGATTACGCCGCATCCGGACTCTGACCATCTCCAGGTCTGCCAGATGAACGTCGGTGGCAAAGATCTGATTCAGATTATCACGGGTGCCCAGAATGTACGTGAGGGGCAGGTAGTGCCCGTGGCGATGGTCGGCGCGCATCTGCCGAATGGCGCACATATCAAAAAGGGCAAGCTGCGCGGCCTGCCCTCGAACGGGATGCTGTGCAGTGCGGGCGAGCTGCACCTCGACACGACCAATATGACCGAGGAACAGCTGAACGGTATCTATATCCTGCCCGAGGGTACGCCGGTGGGCGTACCTGCTGCTACGGTGCTGGGCCTCGATGATGCCGTGCTGGAGTTCGAGCTCACGGCCAACCGTGGCGATTGCTTCAGCGTGCTGGGGCTGGTACGTGAAATCGCCGTGCTCTCGGGTAATGAGCCGCGTTATCCGGAGATTGCCTGCCGCGAGGACGATGCGGCCAAGGCCGCCGATATGCTCAGCTGCGCGATTGCGGCCCCGGAGCTCTGCCAGCGCTATACGGCACGCGTCATCAAGAACGTGAAAATCGGCCCATCGCCGGTCTGGATGCAGGAACGTCTCGAAGGGGCGGGCATCCGCGCCATCAACAACGTGGTCGATGTCACGAACTATGTCATGGTGGAGCTGGGGCAGCCCATGCACGCCTATGACTACGACCAGATTACGGGGCATACGCTGACCGCACGCTTGGCGAAAAAGGGCGAGAATCTGCACACGCTCGATGACAGTGACCGCACGGCGCAGGGGACGGAGCTGGTTATCGCCGATGCCGAGCATCCTGCGGGCCTGGCAGGTGTCATGGGCGGTCTCGAGACTGAGGTGACGGAGCAGACTACCACTATCGTACTGGAGGCGGCTTCGTTCAATGGCCCGAGTATCCGTCGTACCTCGCGGGCCTGCGGCCTGCATACGGAGGCTTCGGGACGTTTTGAGCGTGGGGTCAACGTGCCGGATATTCCGCGCGCGCTCGACCGCGCCGCGCAGCTTTTGCAGGACATGGGAGCCTGCACGGTGACGCAGGGTATTATTGATGTTTATCCTGAGCCGCAGGCGCCGGTGACGATTGACTATACGGCGGAGCAGATTAACCGCCGTCTCGGCACGGAGCTGACGGCAGAGGCCATGAACGATATTCTCACGCGCCTCGGTTTTGTCGTTGAGGCCCAGGGCGATCACTACCAGGCCACGGTACCGAACTGGCGTAACGACTGCACCTACATGGAGGACCTCTCCGAGGAGGTTGCGCGTATCTATGGTTTCGATAATATCAAGAGCACGACGCCGCACGGTTATATGATGCAGGGCCATAAGAGCGAGAAGCAGTCCTTTGTCGAGCGGATCAAACACATCCTCGTTGGCCTCGGCATGACGGAGGAACTGTCGTTCAGCTTTACGAATACGGACATGCTCGATAAAATGCTCGTACCCGCTGATTCGCCGCTGCGTCAGGCGATCCCCATCATGAATCCGCTGACAGATGAGGCACCGCTCGTGCGCACCTGTCTGCTCACGTCCATCATGGAGAACGCCCTGCGTAACTTCTCGCGCAAGAACATGGATTTGCAGTATTTCGACATCGCACCGGTGTTCTTCCCGAAGCAGCTGCCACTCACGGAACTGCCGGAGGAGCGTCTTGAACTCGTTGGACTCATCACGGGCCGCCGCGAGGTAGCGGGTTGGAATCAGGGCAAGGAACTGGTGGACTTCTACGATATGAAGGGCATTGTCGAGGAGCTCTTTAGCCAGCTCGGCCTAAGCCGTTACACCGTGGAGGCGGGTGAGCATTTCGCATTGCATCCGGGCAAGACGGCCCTGTTCAAAAAGGGCCGCGATGTGTTGGCGGCTGTCGGCGAACTGCATCCGCAGGCCGCGGCAAATTTCGGCGTGAAGCAGAAGATTTATCTCTTTACGATGGATGTCGCTACGTTGATGAAATATACGGGCAAGCAGGCTAAGATTGAATCCCTGCCGAAATATCCGGCGATTGCCCGCGACCTCGCGATGGTAGTCGATGCGGATACGCAGGCGGCGGAAATCGAGCAGGTCATCAAGAAGCACGGCGGTAACGAGCTGAAGGCTATTACTTTGTTCGATGTCTACACGGGCGCGCAGGTAGGTGCAGGCAAAAAGAGTCTCGCCTTTAACTTGCAGTTCCAGTCAAAAGAGCGTACACTTAAAGATGAGGAAGCGGACAGTGCTTTCCAGAATATCCTGCAGGCAGTCGAGAAGCAGTTTGCGGCTGAACTGCGCAGCTGATAGGTGGTGACGCCCGATGCCGGACGCAAAGGCACAGAAACAGGACAAACAAGTGGAGCGGGTAGTTGTAGAAATCTACGGCAGTGAATACGTGCTCAAAACCGATGAGCCCGACTATCTGCGGCAAATCGCGGCAGTGGTGGATAAGCAGATGAAGCAGACCGCCCGCAAGGCGCGCAGCTTTGACTCGACGAAAATTGCGGTCATGGGCGCGCTGGAAATCGCCGATAAATACTGCCAGCTCCGCAAGGACTACGATGAACTCGTAGAGCTGTTAGACGAAAAATAAAAGCTGAGAGAGACCCCACCGGCCTTGTGGCCTGGCGGGGCCTCTTGCTATGTAAAATTTAGGTTAACTTATAGTGTGGCCGGGGGGCTTTACGCTATACTATAGACAGAAGGTAGTACATCATGGCGAAGTTTTGGCCGCAACTGACTATCAGGCGGCGCTTTCTGCTCAACAATATCGTGATGGTTCTGGTGCCGGTATTGCTCTTTGTTCTGTTGGGAACGGGCGTTTACTATGGCCTAAGGGCAACGGGTAATTTCCGCGACCGCGAGATGGAGTTGTTTTGGCCAGAGGCAGGTTCGGCGGTGCCGGTAGAACTGGCGCTCAGCCATTTGCGGGCGCATGTGGACCAGTCGGAGCTCGATGATGTCGACAAGCGTGCCATCCCCAGACGCTATTTCACGAGTGTGGAGGCTATGGGGATGCGTGAGGCCGTCATCAACGACGGTGTAGTGAGCTATGAGACGTCACCGGGGCTGGCTCAGGACTTGGTCGAGGCGACCTATGCCCGCGTGCCCGAGGGGCAGAACGTCTACCTCTGGGATGATAAAGGACTGGTGTTCCGCTACCAGAACGCCGCTACCAACTCCATTGCGGTGGCGATATTTGACCAGCCATTTGTGATTGATGAAGGCTATTTTCCCGCAAATATGAATCATTTTTTGGAACGTCTGCTGCTCATAGTGGTTTTGTTCAGCTCGCTGCTGGTGGCGGGGGCGGGGTTCCTGCTGGCAAGGCGCAGTTCGCGGCATGTGCTGCACCCGCTGGAGCAGTTGCGGCAGTCGGCGCGCCGCATCGGCGGTGGCGACTATGATACGTCTGTGCCGGTCTACAGTGATGATGAACTGGGAGAGACGGCGGCGGTCTTTGAGCAGATGCGGCAACAGCTGAAAAATGACCGTGCGTTGCGTGAACGCTATGAACGCAACCGTCAGGAACTCATGGCAGGTATCGCCCATGACCTCGCGACGCCGCTTACGAAAATACAGGGCTATACCGAGGGTATCATGGATGGTGTCGCCAATACGCCGGAGAAGCAGCGGCGTTATCTCGAGCGTGTGCATAGTACCAGCAAGCAGATGGAGGGGCTCGTGCGGCAGTTGTTCCTCGTTTCAAAACTGGAACTGGGGCAGGTGGCTTTTCAATGGCAGCAAGTTCCCGCCAAGCGTTTGCTGCAAAGTTATGTCAAGGAGCAGCAGGAGGCGCTGCCAGCAGGTTTTACGCTGGCGTTTGTCGATGAATGGCCCCGCGGGAGTGAGCCGCTGCTGCGGCTGGACAAGGAGCAGTTTCACCGCGTGCTGGACAATCTGCTCAGCAATAGTATCCGTTACCGCCTAGGTGATACAGGGAGCCTGACTTTGCGGCTCTATCTGGCCGGTGACCGTTTGGCCCTCAGTGCACAGGACACGGGGAAAGGCGTAGCAACGGAGGAACTGCCGCATCTCTTTGATAGTTTCTACCGCACGGATAAGGCGCGGGCTAACGTGGCGGGCGGCAGCGGCCTCGGCCTCGCCATCGTGCGGCATATCGTGGCGACCATGCAGGGAGATATTCACGCTGAGCAGGCGCCAGAGCAGGGGCTGAACATCGTCATGACTTTCCCGTGGCAGGCGGCACGTCCATAAAGCCATAGCAGGCAGAGCTGGTCTGGTTAAGGAAAATACTAGGGATATCCCCACTGTAGGGAAAAGCTGTATTAGGAGCAGGATGAACATGCAGAAAATACTTATCGTCGAAGATGACAACGATATCGCCGAGTTGGAACGGGACTATCTTGAGGCGTCAGGCTTTGCCGTAACCATCGAGAACGACGGCACACAAGGACGCACTGCAGCTCTCACGGGGGAATATGACCTTATCGTGCTCGACCTCATGCTGCCGGGAGTGGATGGGTTTAATATCTGCCGGGAATTGCGGCAGACTTCGGACATTCCTGTGATTTTCGTCTCAGCACGCCAGACGGATGTGGACAAAATCCGCGGTTTCGGTCTCGGCGCGGACGACTATCTGACGAAGCCCTTCAGCCCCAGCGAGCTGGTGGCGCGTTGTCAGGCGCATCTGCGCCGCTATCAACAGCTAAAGGGCAGTGCCGCTGCTGACCAGACACGCCTGCGGGTTCACGGCCTTGAGTTGCGCAAAGAGGAGCACCGCGTGTTTCTCGACGGGCAGGAGGTAATCTTGCCCAACCGTGAGTTCGAGCTCCTGGAGTTCCTCATGGAAAATGCCGGCCGCGTCTTCTCCCGCGACACGCTTTTTGAACGCCTCTGGGGCATGGATGCCCTCGGCGATACTGCCACCGTAGCCGTCCATATCAACCGCATCCGCGAGCGCCTGGGCGACAACAGCGCCCAGCCACGCTTTATCGAGACCGTGCGCGGGGCAGGCTACCGCTTTCGTAAAGATTGAATAGCTTCTTATGCAAAAAGGACTACCTTATGTGGTAGTCCTTTTTGCTTGACAGTATTTTGGCACAAGATAGGTATTAGCGGTTGTGGAGCAGGCCGTGTTTGTAGAGGTCGCTGGCTTGTTCGTACCAGGCCAGGGCCTGTTGGTTGAGGCCGCTGGGGAGGGGTTCGGGGGTGTATTTACTTGTCTGCCAGTCGTCGATGTGACTGGCGCTGACCTGCTGGTCTGGGGTCAGGACTACGAGCTGGTCGTCCTGCACGAGGCCGAGGCTTTGATAGGTGCTGATGAAGGCGCGGTCAGCACTGGGGGGAGTCTGGAAGAGGTCGCGTCCGAGCCAGCTGGTCTGGTAGGAGAGACCAACCATGCCGAGCAAAGTCGGTGCGAGGTCCATCTGGCTCACGAGGCGGTCGGTACTGCCCGGCTGGATGAGCTCCGGTGCGTAGAGGAGGCAGGGAATGTGGTAGCGGTGCACCGGCAGGGCGGTTTTACCTGCGACATCGGCCTGATGGTCGGCCACGATGACGAAAACCGTATTGCTGAACCACGGTTTGTCCTTGGCTCTTGTGAGGAAATCGTGGATGGCCCAGTCCGTATAGCGCACGGCACCGTTGCGCGTGCCTTGCTCCCCGTCGACGCGGCCTGCGGGGAAGGTATAGGGGCGGTGGTTGGAGGTGGTCATGACCATTTCCAGGGCTGGTTCACCCTGAGCAGCGTGCTCGTCCAGCGAGCGCAGTACCTGCGTAAAGAGCGTTTCGTCGGCCACGCCCCAGACGGTTTCCTGGATGATGTCTTCTTTCGGGATAGAGAGGCGGTCTTTGATGGTGTAGCCGTTGCTCGCAAAGAATGCGTTCATGTTGTCGAAGTAGCCGTAGCCGCCGTAGAGGAAGTCGCGGGCGTAGCCGTTCTGGCGGAAGGCGTCACCGAGAGAACTGAGGTTATCGTTGCCCGCACGGCGCAGGATGGACTGTCCCGGGGTCGGTGGTACGGCCAGCGTGATGGCTTCGAGGCCGCGCACCGTGCGCGTGCCCGTGGCGTACATATTGTTGAACACAAAGGCGTCCTGGGCCAGCGCGTCGAGATAGGGCGTCTGCGTTTCTTTAGCGCCAAAGGCACCGCAGTAGCTGGCACTCAAACTCTCCACGGTGATGACGACGACGTTAGGCTTTTTGCCGGTCAATGCGTTTGCGTTATGCACCGTGCGCAGGGTGCTGTTATCGTCGAGAAAGGTCACGTTGGGGGCTGCCAGCTCTGCGCGCAACCGGGTGAGGCTGGCAATTTTATCACCAGTTTCGTAAAAGGTGTCGTAGTCTAGTTCATTGGCGAAATAGGCGTGTACGAACTCATAGGGGCCGTTGCCGGTGAGCTCGTTGTTGTAGCGATTGGCCGTGAGGCGGTTGTGCCAGCTGGCTGAGGTCAGTTGTACTACGCCGAGTGGCAGGAGGATACCAGCCAGCAGCAGGGCGAGGGTCTGGCGCGGCACCCGGTGATAGTCCTGCGGCAGGTAGTGGCTCTGGCCCCAGGTGATGAGCCCCGCGAGGCCGAGAATGGCCGGGATAATCAGCCCCATGTGGAAGGACTGGAAAATCGTGCCAATCATTTCGTGTGTGTAGACGAGGTAGTCCACGGCGATGAAGTTGAAAGTGGTATGGAACTCCGCCCAGTAAAGGTAGAGCGCGATGGCACAGAACACCATGAAGACATTCAGCAGGAAGGTCAGCGCGGTGAGACCGTAGCGGTGTACACGGGCCGAGAGGAAATGCTGCGGCACGAGCAAATAGAGGAGCGGCAGCAGGCAGAAAAACACGCCAGCGCTGAGGTCATAGACGAGCCCGAGACCAAAGCATTTGAGCAGGTCAAGCGGTAACAGTGAGGCCGTGCCCGCCGAACTCGCGAGCATGACGAGGCGCGTGAGCATCTGCACGGCGCACCAGCTGACGAGCAACAACAGCAAATAGGAGAACGCATCGCCCAGGCGGTGGCGTAAAATAGCAAAGCGTGGCATGAGATAACCCTTTCTTTCGTAAAGATTTACCAAATCTACTCAATCTACTAACCTTCAGCATAAAGGGCTAAGGTAGCCTGTACATAATGCTAGTTTAAACAAAGTATAAATTCGCTGAGTTTATTTAATGTTTATCTCATTTTGCAGTATGGGTTAAGCGGGGCGCTTATCCTAAAGTTAGAGTTTGTACTCAACTGGCTGGGGGGAGTAAAATGGATTTTTTGCTGGGCTATGTGCAGCGGCGCGTGCAGGCTCTGGCAGCGTTGGCTGAACATCCGTATGTTTGTATCATTGTTTTTTTCGGTGCCTTTTACTTTTTCTGCAACTGGCAGCTGCCCGTGACCGACCCTGTGGAGTCGAACTATGTGCAGACGGCTAGGGAGATGTTGCAGTCGGGTGACTATGTTTCGCCGCAGATTTTTGGGCATTACTGGTATGACAAACCGGCCCTGTACTATTGGGAGCTCATGTTGGCCATGCAGGTTTTCGGGCAGAGTGATTTCGTGGCGCGGTTGGTGTCAGGCGTCATGAGTATTGCGGTGCTTTGTGCGACGTACCGCTTTGCCCTGCATCTCTATAGCCGCCGTGTGGCGACGCTGGCGGTACTTATTCTGGGGACCGCGGCTGGGTATTGGTACGTCTCGAAGTCCATCCTTACCGATATGACGCTCATGCTCTTTTTTTGTGGCACGCTCATGGCGTTCTATGTGGCCTGGGAGCGGGCAAGCCACCGCTGGTATCTGTTATGCTTTGTGCTCGCAGGGTTCGGCGTGCTCACGAAAGGGCCGATTGCTTTTTTGCTGCCGGGGTTCGTCTATTTCGTGTTTCTTTGCGTGCGCCGTGAGCCGGGGAAAATCCTGCATATCGGCTGGATGCCGGGGATACTCATCTTTGGCGCTATCGTTGCTATGTGGTACGGTCCCATGTATCTACTCCACGGGCAGGATTTCCTCGCTTCCTTCCTCGGTACACACAACTTCCTGCGTGCCACGGTGGCCGAACATCCGAAATACAACGTCTGGTACTACTACGGGGCGATTTTCCTCGCGGCCATGCTGCCGTGGTCGTTGGTGATGTTTTATGGGCTGCGAAGGCATTGGCAGGAACTGCGGCATAGCCGACCCGCGCCGCAGACGGTCTATCTGCTCGTCTGGGCGGTGACGGTCACGTTGTTCTATCAGTGCATGGCGACGAAGTATCCTACTTATACGCTGCCGTCGCTGCTGCCGGCGGCCATCCTTATCGCGCGGTTGGTTGAGGATAAAATGATGCTTTGCTGGCGTGTTTTCGTCGTGTGGAGCGTGGCACTCTGCGTGCTCACGGTGGCAGTTATGGTGCCGTTCAGTCACTACCGCTCGGGACAGCAGATGGCGGCGCTGGTGCAGTCTTATTTACCCGTCACGCGGGCTGCCGGGCAGGCCAAGGCTGGGCGCGCAGAACCATTGTTATTGGCCTATTATGGCGGCAGTTATGAGGTGTCGTTCAGCTACTATTTGCATGGGTGGCCCGTTTATGATTTGCAGCCCAATGCGGCAGCTATTGCGGACAAGCGCCCCATTCGAGGCGTGAGCAGCTGGCGCGATAAGAATATCCAGCCTTATCTGGCTATCACCGACCTGGCGGCGGGGCAGCAGCTGCTCGTCATCTGCGACGAGGAAAAGACTGAGCAGTTCCGTGCACTTTTACCGGCGGGCACTACCTGTCAGCCACGCGGCGCGGTAGCAGACCTCAAATTGTTTTATGTGGCGTTGCCACAATAAGCGCTGGAACAGAATAGCAAAAAAGCACTCCGTGAGATCAGTTTTTTAACTGGCAACGGAGTGCTTTTTGCTTTGTCTGATTTTTACAAAGTGACGTAGCGCGCCTGTGTGAGCACGGTCTCGCGGTGGGCGATGGCGATGATGGTGCGGTTTCTGGCTACGCGTTCCAGCGCCTGGAGTACGTTTTGTGCTGTGGCATTGTCGAGGTGGGCGGTGAACTCATCGAGCAGCAGCAGCGGCGGGTCGTAGGCGAGGGCGCGGGCGAGAGCCAGCAACTGCCATTGGCCCTGTGAGAAGGTGACCTGCCCGATAGGCGTGTCCAGCCCCTGTGGGAGCTTCTGCACGGTGGGCGTCAGGCCCGTCACATCCAGCAGTGCCCAGAGGTCGGTATCGGGGAGGTTCAGCTCAGCGTCAGTGGTTTGTTTAGTGGGGCGCACTTCGCCTTGGGCCAGCGTGAGCTGGTCGCGCAGGTTGCCAGCCACGCGGGGACAGTCCTGCTCCACAATGCCAAAGAGCTGCCGCCGCTTGGCTGGCGGTATTTGGTCTGGTGCCTGCCCGAAGATGGTGATACTGCCACTGGCAGGTGTGTAGAGCCCAGTGAGCAGGCGGAACAGCGTCGTCTTGCCGGTGCCGGTGCGGCCACTGATGATGACGCGCTCACCAGTTTGTACGGTCAGGTTGAACTGCGTGAGTACAGGGGCGTCTGCGTCGTAGTGGAAACTGACGTTTTGTACTACGCAGGCGGGGCGGGTATCAGCTGGCTGGGTTGAGGTAGCAGCCTCCGTAGTCGCAGCTGGCGGCGTCGTCAGTTCAGGCAGTGCGAGGAAGTAGCGTACCCGGCTGAGGGCGGCCGTAGCGGTCTGGATGTGCTGCATCTCCATGCCGAGAGCCTCGAGCGGTGCGAAGAGCGAGAGAATGTAAGCTGTCATGGCTACGGCCTGACCGACCGTGAGACCGAAATAGGCACGGGTGCTTTCACCAGCCGCGAGTACCATCATCGTGGCGATGAGCGCGGCGGTGATGGTTTTGATAATCGGCGAATAGACGGAGTCAAAGAAGTTCGTCTGCTCCGTGGCCCGGAAACTGTCGCTGATTGCGCGGGAGTAACGCCGGTACATATAGCGCTCCGCGCCGAGATTGCGGATGAGCGGCAGGTTTTGGATGGTTTCGGGCAGGTAGGCAAATACCGTGGCGATAGCGGCGCGCTGGCTGAGCTGGGCACGGTGTACGCGCCGCTGGCAGGCCTGGGTGAAGGCATAGAGCGCGGGCAGTACGAGTGCGAGCAGGAGCCCGAGGGAGAGATTAGTCCAAAAGATAATGCCCAGCGTGAACACGAGGCGCAGGCTGCTCGCAAGCAGGGTCACAATGCCCTCGGTGAACAGCACATTGACCGCATCGACATCGTTCAGCAGGCGTGAGCTCGTTTCTCCCGCGGGGTGAGCTTTGTAGTAGGACGCGGGCAGGCGGTTGAGCTTGGCCGCCATGCGGCTGCGCAGGACGTGCATGAGGTGCTGGCCCAGCGCGATGATTGCGCTGTTTTGCCCGCTTTCCGCCAGGTCGGCAAGGACGCTCAGGGCGAGGTAGGCACAGCCGAGCAGGAGCACGGTCTGCCCCTGGGTCAGCTGGTCGACAAAACGTCCCAGCAGCAGCGGCGGCAACTGCGCCGTAGCGGCCGTAAGCCCGATGAGAGCGAGGACGGCCAGACAGCGGCCCCGGTATTGTTGTACATATTCCAGTAAAGGCCCCTTAGTCATGCTGCTCACCTCCTGCCTGTTCGTGGTATTGTTGGGCAAAGGCCAGACTGCGTTCGCAGACTTCTGTGAAATGTCCCCAAATGGCTTCGCCCTGACTTAGATAGAGGATATAGTCGCAGGCGGGGCAGAGGGTTAACTGCTGCGTGCTGAAAATGAGGGTGCGGCCTTTTTGCCAGTGACGCAGGTTGGTGAAAATCTGCTGGGTTGTCGCCGTATCCAGCGAGGCAAAGGGGTCATCGAGTACCAGTACGCTGCTCGCATGGGCCAGTGTCCTGGCGAGGGCGAGGCGTTGCTGCTGGCCACCCGAGAGCGGACTGCCGTCGCTGAGCAGCTGCGTATCTGCGCCAGCGGGCAGGGCAGAGATTTCTTTCGTCAGGTCGACGAGCTCCAGATAGGGGGCTATGTTGAAATGTTTGCCCAGGGTGATATTTTCCCTGATACTGCCGCTGAAAAAGCTGTGCGCTTGTGGCATGCCCGTGACGAGCTTGCGTTGCTCGCCCAGAGGCAGTGCGCGCCACTCGGCGATTTGTTCCTGTGTGGCTGGGGCCTCGCCGGCCAGCCGTTCCAGTACGATTTTTTTCATACTGGCAGTGACGGACTTGGGCGGCAGCTGTTTGGCCCAAAGCTGGCCGGTGTAGGGCAGGTTTTGCGTCAGCACTTGGAGCAGGCTGCTCTTGCCACTGGCCACGGGGCCGGTGACAGCTACCGTGCTGCCGGCGGGCAGGTCGAGGGTGAGGCCTTTGACGATGGCTTTTTCACCGCGTGTGAGGCCGAAATCATGCAGGGAAAAGGCCAGTGGTTTCTGTGCGGCCTCGCGCGGTGGGAGTTTGGGCGGCAGCACCAGCAGGGGCTTGACGCGTTGCCAGGAGACCTGCGCTTTTTGTACGGCATTAAAGAGCTTGGCCCCGTGGGAGGCTTTTTCCGCCAGACGCAGATAGCAGGCAAAAAAGGCTGTGAAGGCGGCAATATCCCAATAACTGCTCTGCACATAGGTACCGCCATAGTAAAATATGGGCAGGGTGCCCATTACGGTGATGATGCGGTAGAGTGGTTGCAGTGCGTTCTCCCAGAGACCAGCGCGGATGGATTTTTGTTGATAGTCGGTGAGGTTTTGCTCGTAGACAGCGTTGCGGCGGGCCTCATAGCCGACGAGACGCCAGGTCAGTGCGTGGGTGAGGCGGTCGAGCGTGGCCGAGGTCAGCTGCCCCTCGCTGGCGCGCACGTGCCGGTTGGCGGCGGCCACCTGCCGTTTTACCGCCAGTGCGATGAGATAGGCCACGGGGATGATGAGGCAGGCGTATATAGTGAGCCGCAGGTCATAGGCCATGAGAAAGGTGACATAGGCCAACATGACCACACCGGTATCAAAGAGTTCTGTGGTGAATTTGCGTACGCCCTCTGTGCAGATATCGACATCGCTAACCGCCTTGGTCATGAGGTCGCCGGTGCGTTCGGCGGGCGTCTGCCCCAGCAGGCAGCGGTAGAGTACGAGGCGCAGGTTGCGGCTCAGGTTGTTGGCGAAACGCCGCACAAAGAAGCGCTTGCCGGCCCGGCATCCCTGCACGAGCAGGATAATGCCGAGATAGGTCAGCGCCAGGGTCAGCATGGCCGACCAGACCGTCTGGCCGCCGACGATGGCCACAAGGCATTGTGCCATCTGTCCCTCGAAGTACGGTCCGGCGGTCATGCCTGCATTGTAGATGAGTCCGGTCAGGGTCACGAGCAGCAGATAGCGCCGCTCGGCCAGAATATAATTTGTCAGTCGCTGTGGTTGACGCAGGTAGGCTGGCTGTTGTGTTTTGGGCATAAAATCACTCCCTTGCTCGATGTCTCTTCCATTATATCGTAAGTAGTGGGCGCTTAAATAAACCTAAGCTAAAGTATGGGCAGGTAATATATTATTTTATGCCTTTTAGGTATGAAATGGGTTCGATACGAGGTATTTCACAAGTAGCCAAGGGTATTTTATAATAAAAGCTGTAGGGAACTATGGTTCCGGCAGGCAGTCAGCTGACTGCGTTTCGTAACACAAAAGGGGGACAAAGATATGAAGAAACTTTTGACCGTACTGCTGGCCACGCTTACGCTGTTGGTGTTTGGTGGCTGTGGCGCGAACGACAATGCTGCGGCCTCGTCGTCGGGGAAGACGGCGCCAGCCACCAGCTCCAGTGCGGCGGCACCAGCAGCGCAGGGGAGTAAGGATAGCAAGACGCTCGTCGTCTATTTCTCCTGCACGGGCAACACCAAGGCACTGGCGGGCAAGGCGGCGGAGGCACTCGGCGCGGAGACGTTCGAGATTGTGCCGGAGAAACCGTACACGAAGGAAGACCTCAACTACAACGACGAATCCACGCGCGCTACCGTGGAACAGAAGGATGAGTCGGTGCGTCCCGCCATCAAAAACAAAGTGGCGGATATGAGCAAGTACACGACGGTCGTCATCGCTTACCCGATTTGGTGGGGTCAGGCACCGCGCATCATCGATACGTTCATGGAGAGCTACGATTTCAGTGGCAAGACGCTCGTGCCTATTTGCACTTCGGCCAGCAGCGATATTGGCTCCAGCGGCGAGTATTTGCAGCGTCTCGCGCCTAATGCCAACTGGAAAGCGGGCAAGCGCTTCGCGGGCAGTGCCTCGGTGGCTGAGCTGAAGGATTTCTTTGGTGGCTTGAGGCTCGGCAAATAAACAGTAACTAAATGTTTGGTAAAACTGGCTTGCAGGGGTTGTAACCCGCAGGCCAGCTTTGTTGTGCAGAAAATTATGTAGCAAAAACACCTGCCGCTGGGGCGGCTTAGGTGCTCCTCAGGGCAGGTGTTTGCTAGTTGGGCGTTATTGATTTAGCTGGTGCAGCATGTAGTCCAGCTGGCCGATGGCGGCTTCCTTTTCGTGAACGAGATGCAGCAGAGCCTGACGCTCGCGTACGAGCATGTGGTAGCGGCCACGGTCGTCGGACTGTGCATAGCGCTCGAGAAAGGCCTGCCGCTGTGCGGCGTCGGCGTTGCCCGCCTCCAGGCAAAGGCCGAGGGCGATGGCGTCGTAGGGGCGTCCCATCTCTGCCACCTCCTTACAGGTTGGCACCGATTTGCCGGGCCTGTTCGGGGAACTGTGAGGACTCTACGAGCGAGCGGGCACCGCAGCCCGTGCCCAGCACCATGCCCACGTCGTGCCACTCCATGTACTCGACGAGGCGTTTGTAGGTCGTGACCAGCGTGTCCATCGCGTGTGCGCCGCTATCGTAGCAGGTGGCGATGAGCATGGACTGCTTGCCGTGCAGACGTCCCGTGCGCGAGTAGAAACGGTCAACGATAGTTTTGAGCTGGGCGGACATGGTCCAGTAGTAGAGCGGTGTCACCAGCACGAGCAGGTCAGCCTCGAGCATCTGCGGCATGAGGCTGCGCTCGATGTCGTCATCGTGAACGCAGGGACCATCCATATGGCAGAGGTCGCAGGCTGCACAGGGATGTGTGTTGGCCTTAGCCGCATCAAAGACAAAGACCTCGTGCCCCGCACTGCGCGCGCCCTCGGTGAAATTCTGGGAAATATACTTGGAAGTTGATTCGCTGTCACTATGCGGACTGCTGTTGATTACGACGATTTTCATGTTCTTACCTCCTGAAATACTGCCTTTCTCCGGCGTGGTGGCCGCAGAGGTCTCCGTCCCCATGAGTGAGGAAAGCCCGCAGCCGCTCAGCAGGACGGTGAGCGCCCCCATGCCGCCCAGCTTGAGGAAATCACGTCTATTCATTTACGCCAGCTCCTTTCGCGGTAGCTATTATAGTTAAGGGAAATACGTGTCCTAGGATGGTTTCAGCATAGCATGAGGGAAGACACATGTAAAATACTTGATGTTGAGGCGAGAGCATACCTTTGAGGCATTGCGAAGAAGCAAGCATTAGTTGTGATATTAAGGAACGAAAGAAAACCTGCATATTAAACAGGAGTTAGCTGAAGATTGTAGAAGTTAAAAGCAGCACAAAATAGGTGGAGGGGTGAAAGCGTGGAGAAAGCAAAACAGGAACAACGGGAGGCCTTTCTGCATCTGGCTATAGAATCCTGGCGGTTCGTTCGTGTCTTTAAGAAAGCTTTACGGGATATTGACGAAAAGAAGCAAAAACGCTATGCGGGTCGTTTGGATTGGTATGAAAAGCAGCTTGGCGAGGCCATGGAAAAGTTCGGTTGTCAATTTGTTGATTTGACAGGAAAGCCATATGATACAGGCGTGGCGGCTACGCCCTTGAATCTTAATGATTTTAAGGCAGAAGAATCGCTCGTTATCGATTATATGATGGAACCGACGATTCTTGATGGGGATGGCAGAATTGTCCAAATTGGGACGGTTATGTTACGGAGGGCAGAGAAATGAAGAACTATATTGGGATAGATCTTGGAACAACGAATAGTGCAATCTGTTCGTTCGACGGACAGGAGACGCACGTTTGGAAAAGCCCAGAGCAGAATGATGTAACTCCGTCGTGCATTAGCTATGATCGGCGCGGCAATAAATACGTTGGTCAGCGTGCCTATGATTCGGCTCCACAAAATCCAGACAATGCTGCCAGAAATTTTAAGCGCATTATGGGAACGAAAACGATGCTTACTATCAAAGCACTTGGCAAGGCGTTGCGTCCCGAGGAATGTTCGGCAGAGGTACTGAAGACACTTTTCGGCTACCTGCCGGAAGAATTGCGTAACGACCCTGATATCGGTACGGTCATCACTGTGCCAGCAGCATTCAACCAGATGCAGAAAACGGCGACGATGGAAGCGGCCGAATTTGCCGGCATCGGTAATGTCGCATTGATGCAGGAACCGGTTGCGGCCATTATGAGTGTCATGCGTGTCAAAAAGACCACGGGATGTTCCTAATCTATGATTTCGGCGGGGGAACGCTGGACATTGCCATTGCAGAAAGTATCGGCAAGCGTGTAAACCTGCTCGCACACGGCGGTATTGCCATGTGCGGTGGGCGTGATTTCGATCGTGGAATTTTTGCGAATGTCATCCAGCTGTGGCTGGAGCAGACGTTTCATTTGCCACATGACTGGGTGACGCAACCAGATTACCAAGTGCTTAAGAATCTGTCTATTTGGGCAGCGGAGCGTGCGAAAATTGAACTTTCCAGCCGTGAGGAGAGCCACATCAGCCTTACAGAATTTGAGGTCAGAACACGGGATCTCGATGGTGAGGAAATCTTTTTGGATGTGCCGCTTACGCGTGACTTATTGAATCCGATTATTGAAGAAAAGGTCACAGAGTCCATTGATAAGGTGCGCGAACTTTTGGTCAAGCTCGCTCGGGCGTTGTGACTGGCTACAATCCTACGGAGCCAATCCTTAATGATTCTGGCCTCTGTGAAGTTACGATTGACAATACAAAGAATGATATGCCTGTCTACGTCCGCATCTGGGATGCAGAGATGATGATGCCCGTGCGTTCGTTTTATATTCGGCAGGGTGGGCAGTTCACGGCAGATAATCTTAATCCAGGTACATATCAAGTTCGTTATATCGACCTCTACGAAGACGGCACAGCATCACATGGCTCGAAGTCTGAAAACTTCGAGCTCGAACAGATAGAGACGTTAGATGGCACGCAATACAGCCGACTTTCGTTGACGTTGTACAAAGTTCGTAACGGCAACACGCGTACGACTTCGATTGACGCGGATGATATCTGATGCAATAACGAATGGGGGTGCGCACGATGGAGAAGTATTTCATTCATAACGTAGAAGCGAATCAATGGAGGCTTTGCGAAGAACCGCAATTGAACAAAATCGACATCGAGCGTGTCCCTATCGTGTTCATCGTCAAAGATGAGGGCATTTCTCGTGCATGGTGTCCGCATCACCGGACGTATGAAGAAGTAACCACGTTTGCCACGACGGAAGTGCAGACGGCGGCAGGCTGTCACTTGCATGGCATCTGCGTGGAGTATACAATATCTGCGCAGACGAAAAAAATGCCCGTGCAAGATGTTCTGAAGCTGAAGAAGCCTGTCAGCCTCCCCGCGCGCTGGTGGCTTTATCGCCGTGATGCGGCGCATCCATTGATTCTGGGAACTGAATTTCTTGAGCTGCGTACGCGCCCTGCACCATATGTTGAGCCTTATCCGTACGAGCCATTGTTGAAGAAATTTTCTTACTACAATAGTCCACTGGAACTGGGTAAAGAATATCATTACACGAGCCGATCTGTTGACGATAGTCAGCTTCCTTCTATTGTGGCAAAGGCGGTTATCGAGGTACTAAAAGATGACGCGGAGAAACGCTTCGGCATTCGTCCGTCCACATTTTCAGGCTTGGAGGGGCGAGATAAATTACATGCTTTTGTCGAGCGGCCACTCGACCTCAACAGTGCGCTATTGCGCCCGTATTTCAAGGATTTCGATAAAAATTTCCCTGTGACAAGTACAGATAATTTCCATCCTTTTTGTCAGCACCTTGGCATCCATCCCCCCAAGAGCTTGCGTCGGCTCTATCAGAAAAATCCGGTGGCACTTATTGAGTATCGGGCGCTCATAGAGCTGGGATTTCGTGATTATAACCATATGCGGATATTGCTAGCCTATCCGCGTATAGGCAATATTGATTTCTCGGAGCATTGTGCGTCGTGGGAGAGGGGAACTTCATATACTCGTTATAGTTTTCCTTTTCTCGCTAATGAACAGGATACACCAACAGAGCTAGTGGAAGCTCCCCAGAAAAGGAAAACACCATCAGGTGGCGGAGATAGAATCACGCAGGATGAAATCGATATGCTTTTGAATGGCATGGTATCTCCCAGCAGGGACTGTCGTGACTATACTGCGTGGGAACGACTTTATGGTTTTGTTCATTTTTTTCTGAGCCGTAGGGGAGAGGCGTGGACGGCACGCTATTTGACAACGCTGGCTCATAGTGGGTGGAATCGCTGGTGTGATGACATGTGTTCGATGATGGAGCAGTATGGACATAAATTTTCGGAAGAAGTGAAAGGTGCATTTGCCCGATACGGATTTGCTGAGTCCGTCCATGCGCGGATGGTGATGGAATTGAATTGCATGAAGTATATTCATCACGCCATCCGCTACACGAAGGAAGAACGGTGGCTCGAATGCGATATCGGCGGATATGCGTTTCGACTCTTTCCCAATACTGATGTCATGTTGCAAGTAGGCAGAGAAATGAATAATTGTATAGCGAGTTACATGAATCGGGCATTGCAGAAGGATTGTACGTTGCTTTTCGTGCAAAAAGACAGGCGCACATATGCTTGTATCGAGGCACGAGGTATCCAGGTCATGCAGGCGCTTGGACCACATAATCATCAACTACAAGGTGATGCTCTGTCGGCTGTCCGCATCTGGATGCACATGCTAGTTTTGGAAAATCATGCAGGAATGCTCTTCTCTGATGTGTGGAAGGAAGCCGATGTTCTTACAGCAAAATCACTCGATAAAGAAAATTTTTGGCTGTATAACATGGAGTCTCTGGTGAAGCGCATCTCTGCTGGTGTAGGTGATGGGTGCATCGCCGCATTTCTGACAAAATTTGTCACGTCCATCGCTAAGGATGAAGCCGTCCGTCAAAAATATGTGCTGGCAGCTCCAGCACGTGAAGTCCGGGACGAGCGCAGAGAACTGAGCCGTGTCTGTCCAATCTTGTTGCGTGTGCTCGATGCTGCGGAGGCTGGAAATGGAGAAGCAATGTGGGGCATGTACTATCTATTTGGCGCACCATGCGGCATTTTCCCGGAAGATGCGACAATGGCAGAAAAGTGGAAAGAGCGTGCACGGGAAACCAACGTGCCAAAATACCAGACAATTTTACGGACTCATGAGGCCGACTATGTTACCCAGGAGGAACTTGATAGGATGTTGGTAAGGTTTGCCTGACGCGTAAAGAAGGGAGGACGGTTGCGATGCTGGACAAGGCATTCGTACAGAAAAGAGCAGCGGTTCATGGATGACGCGCTGGGCATTTGCTATGCACGCGGCGTAGCATTCGTATATAATGAAAGTGAGGGATGAGCATGGAGCGCGATGATGCCTTCGAGATGTGTCCATTTCAAAAAATAGCAAGAATTGCATAGTTTGTAGTTTGATAGGCGACACACGATTACATTGATTGCTCGTAGTAACATCGGATTATCCGGTTGCTTTTCATGCGCCATTGGCGTATAATAACATTGTGGAAGATAACAAAATTCCCCAGGTGGTTGTCGAGACAATCCCTTATCTAAAGGCAGTTGAGAAAATCTGGGATGAAGAAACGCAGATAGAGTTCAAGAATTACATAGGCATGAATTTTGCTCTTGGCGATGTTATTCCTGGTACAGGCGGTATACGCAAAATTCGTTGGCAGGCAAATGGACATGGTAAACGTGGAGGGGTGCGGGTTATTTACTATGTCTATAACGAAAATCAACCTATTTATCTCCTGTATGCGTATCCTAAAAATGTGCAAGTAGACTTGAGCTCCGATGAGAAGAAATTGTTCCGAATGGTAGTGGAAAAGATGAAGTCAGTTTTCAAGGAGAAGGATGGTGAAAAACATGAGTGAGCATATTTCGCCGGCTGCGGCGGCTATTTTAGAGGGGCTGAACGAAGTTCTGGCAGATGCACAGGGAATGCCAGTTGCGGGGATAAAGAAGACGACAGTTTATCGCGTAGAGCCCAAGGCTATAAGGGAAAATTTGCATATGTCGCAGAGTGAGTTTTCTCAAGCTTTTGGTATCCCTTTATCAACCTTGCGTAATTGGGAGCAAGGTCGTCGGCAATTGGATGCTACGGCAGTATCATATCTGCGTGCGATTATGCGTTTTCCCAAAGAGATTATGTCGGTTCAGATGGCATAGAAGTTGTGCATGATGTTTTTTAGGCGCCACGCTAATGTGGTGCCTTTTTTTACCCGATGAATAGTAAAACCAAGTTGACCTATGCTTTGAATGTATGAACAGGCATGTGATATACTTCGTATAGATGCGTTCAACATGATAAGGGGGAGCAGTCGTGGAGTTAAGAGTATTACGCTATTTTTTGGTGATTGCGCGGGAACAGGGGATTACGCGGGCGGCGGAGGCGCTGCATATTACGCAGCCGACGCTTTCGCGGCAGATTGCGGAGCTGGAGGCGGAGCTCGGCGTGCAGCTTTTTGACCGTTCGGGGCGGCAGATTCAGCTCACGGAGGCGGGCATACTCTTTAGGCGGCGTGCGATGGAGATTTTGCAGCTCGTCGACCGCACGCAGGAGGAGATGAGCTCGCAGGACGAGGAAGTCAGCGGTACGGTGGCCGTGGGTTGCGGTGTCATCGCGGCTTTTCATGATTTCGCCAAGTGCCTCGGGGAGTTCCGTCAGGTCTGCCCGCATGTCGATTTCCGCCTGCATACGGGTGATGCTGATGACGTGCGGCAGCGCATTGACCAGGGACTGTTGGATTTGGGGCTTTTTGTCGAGCCGGTACCGACGGAGCAGTATGACTATGTGCGTTTCCCGACTAAAGATAGATGGTGCGTGATGCTGCCCGCTGATTCGCCCTTGGCGGCGCAGGCCTCGGTGACGGCGGAGGACATCAAGGATTTGCCGCTCATCATCCCGCCACGTGCGCAGATGCGCAGCGAACTCGCGAACTGGTTTGGCCGGCCCGTGGAGGAGCTCAATGTGCCGTTTACGAGTAATCTGAGTCAGAACTCGGCTATGCTGGTCGCGCATCATCTGGCCGTGAGTATTATCCAGATGGGCTCGCAGCCTTATGCTGACCCGGCCTATATCGCGCTCAGGCCGCTTACGCCGGAGCTGTCTTCTACGGCCATTTTGGCGTGGCGGCGTGCTCAGCCCTATCCGCGGGCCGTGCAGAAATTTATCAGTTTCATGCAGGAGCATGTGCCTCACATGCGGCCAACCGTTTTGTAATACATGCTTTAGGGGCATTAGGTATAATGGAATATAGGTATTTGTCATCAGACGTTAGCAGCGCTATGATAAAGGCAGTTAAAGTGTAGTTTGTCTAGCGGAGCCTATAGCAGGCTTGAGGCTAGCGGGAGGTTCACGATGGCGACGGAACGGAAATTTACGCGGCGGCAGTTCCTCATGCTCGCGGGTGGTGCGGTGCTGGCGACCGGCGGCGGTCTCGCTTGGTACGAGCGGCGGCTGGTGCAGCGCGTGGCTACGACAGTCTTAGGTGAGCTCGATGCCGCCTATGTGCGGCAGATTGTAGCGGCGGATAATGCACGGGCGCGCACGCTCATGTGGCAGGCGGCCAGCGCACAGGCTGGCGCGGGCATAGAGCTCAGGCGCGCCGGGGCAGAGACGGTGCAGAGTTTCCCCGCCACGAGTGTGCCCTATAGCGATGACGGTGTCTCGGCTTATTTGCAGACAGCGCAGCTCACGGGGCTCACGCCGGGGCAGACTTATGAGTATCGCCTGCGCGCGGGCCATAACGCTACAGATTGGCAGCCGCTCCAGACGGCGGGCACGGATAAATTTGCCGCGCTCGTGTTCCCAGATTCGCAGTCGAACGATTATACGGATTGGCGTAACCTCGCGCGGCAGGCCTATGCGCGTTTCCCCGAGGCCCAGTTCTTTATCAACATGGGTGACCTCGTGGATAATGGGGAGGACCACCGACAGTGGGAGGACTGGTTTGACGCGGTATCGCCGCTGCTGGCGGGCATCCCTGTGGCACCTATCATGGGCAACCATGAGACCTATAACCAGCAATGGAAGGTGCGTGAGCCGCTTGCGTATTTGCAGCAGTTCGCCGTGCCAGAGGTAGCTGGGGCGTCACAACCGCGCAGTTACTATGCCTTCGACTATGGCCCCGCACATTTTATCGTGTTGAACACCCAGCAGGACGAGATGGCGCCGTATTTCCCTAATCTGCTGGCGGAGCAGCAGGCTTGGTTTGCCCAGGAAATCCAGCAGAGCAAGGCACGCTGGCAGATTGTGCTCATGCACAAAGACCCGCTGCAATATGCGTTCAAGCATCGTGAGGGGCGCGAGGAAGGCTTTTCGGACGAGGGCCGTGCGTGGATGCCCGTTTTTGATAAATATGGGGTTGACCTCGTGCTTTCGGCGCATCTGCATACCTACCGCAACCGCGGGCATATCCGCGACTTTAGGCGTGATGAGCGCGGCCCGCTCTATGTGCTTACGGGCGTAGCGGGTAATGTGCGTTACCCTGACCTGTGGCGTGACCACAGTCTCGATCGGGTAGTCGCGCCGCAGCCCGAGGTGGATAACTACCTCACGCTCAAGGGGGATACGCAGACGCTGACTTTGGCCAGTTATCAGCCCGATGGTACGCCGATTGATGAGGTGACTTTGCGCAAGTAAAGCGTGCCTCCATGCTTTACAGGTATTTTATAACAACTAAAATAGGTATTTCACATATTAGCAGCGGCGTGTTATGCTAAAAGCAGTTCAAGAACTTGAGCATATGACTGGTATTTGCATAGGGAGGCTTTTGCTATGGCCAAGATTGTACAGACGGCAGGCCGTCAGGCGCTGGGTGAGTTCGCGCCGGCCTTTGCCCATTTCAACGATGATGTGTTGTTCGGGGAGAACTGGAACCTGCCCGGCCTCACGGTGAAGCAGCGCTGCCTGCTCACGGTGGTCGCACTTATGGCGCAGGGCATCACGGACAATTCGCTGAAATATCATCTGGAGAATGCCAAGGCGCACGGCGTGACGCGCGCGGAAATCGCGGCGGCGGTGACGCACGTGGCCTTTTATGCGGGCTGGCCCAAGGCGTGGGCCGTGTTCAATCTGGCGAAAGAGGTCTGGCAGGCTGAGACGCCACTGACGGCTAAGGATGCGTTCCAACAGGAAATCATGTTCCCCATCGGAGAGAAAAATCCCTACAACAAATATTTCACGGGGCAGAGTTATTTAGCACCGGTTTCCGAGCAGCAGGTAGGCATTTTTAATGTGACTTTTGAGCCGGGGTGCCGTAATTTTTGGCATATCCATCACGCTAAGTCTGGTGGCGGCCAGCTCATCATCTGTGTGGGCGGGCGCGGCTGGTATCAGGCGGCAGGTGAGCAGGCCATCGAGATTCTGCCGGGCACGGTGGTCAACATCCCGCCCGAGGTCAAGCATTGGCACGGTGCGGCCGCCGACAGCTGGTTTGCGCATCTGGCCGTAGAGGTGGCAGGCGAGGACACGTCCAACGAATGGCTCGACCCCGTCAGCGAGGCGGAGTACGCCGAGGTAAATGAATAAAATTTAGTCATTGCAGGTACGAAAAATGAGCTGACCCCCATAAGTTGGATTTTTTCAAGTCCAACTTATGGGGGTCAGCTCAGTATACCATAAATGGGGGCGGTAGACGTAATATGTCTACAGCCTGAGCCTGCCCAAAATGGGCAGGCTGTTTTCGTATGCAAAAAAAGAAGGCGGCTGAAAGCTCCACAGATAAACAGTAATTAAGAGGTGAGCAATTTGGACTTTTTAAAGAAAAATGTGCTATTTATCTGTCTCTTGGCTGTAGCTTGTTTTTTTCTTGCTGATCCGAGTCTGACTTTAGCGGCAACAGAGTTAAAAACAGATATTGTGGCCAATGATGCAGGCGGTTTTAACACCAACATGCGTAATTCTCTACAAATGGCGCATAATGTTGCTGTAACGATATCGACCATTATGATCTGCCTCGGCGGTATGATGGTTACGATGAACCTAGAGGGGCCCAATAAACTCTTATGGAACAGTGTGCTTGGCATAGGCCTAGCTTTGGGCTTTGCTTCCTTTTTAGGGGTAGCTTTTAATGACCAGATTGCAGGTATGGATGACATCCCCGGTTATTTCGCTGGTGTCGTTTATCATTCTGCTGTTCATCATGCTTCTGCTGTTCCTCACAGGCATAGAGCTCCTGATGGCGCGGTTTGAGTTCTGGACGATGGCGATGCTGACGGTGCCTCTGATTTCCTTTGCTGGCCTCCCACAGACGAAATTCCTGTTTGAGAGCGCGCTCAAGGCGATGCTGAGCCTAGCGGTCAAGACGTGTGTCATCGCGTTCCTCGGCTCCCTGACCTCGACGATTATGCTGAGCTACGTCAAGGCGTTTAAGGAATCCAGTAGCATTACAGGCGATATGCCCCTGCTTGTCCAGTGCCTACTGATGGCTCTATTGATGTACATACTCACCAAGCAGATACCGCAGATGGTACAGGGACTACTTACCGGTACGCCGAATATCACCGGCGCGAGCATGACCTCGATTGCAAAAGAGGGCATAGGCGGGGCCGCCTCTGTAGCAGGCGGTGCCGTGAGCGCTGGTGCCAACGTGGCCGCTGGTGCGCTAGGCGGTGCCAAGGCCGGTGCCGCAGGCGGCTTCAAGGCCGCAGGTGGTGGCAAATCTGGTCTCGTCGGCGGTGCGCTCGGTGCTCTGGGTGGTGCCGTAGCAGGCGGCGGTGGTGCGGCCGCTTCAATGGCCGCAGGCGGGGTTAGGAGCCTCCTAGCAAACAATCCGATTTCCCGTGGCCTGTCGCGTGGTGCCAATGCCGTCAGCGGCTCGAATGGTGCAAATAGTAAACGTCAGGGTAACACCAGTAACATGGCCAGTGGCAAGGATAACGGCAATAATGGTGCTGGCAGTGGCGGCACGTCCAATAGCAATTCTATTCCGGCTGTAATGAAAAACGGTATGGGCGATAGTTTTGCTACCGGCGAGAAGGCTGGCTCAGGCCTCATCAAGGCGGTGAATGCCGTCACACATCCTGTAGATACCGCTAAAAACGCAGGCAAGGCTGTTAGGGCCACCGCTGACACGGCAAAGGCCAAGGCTGATGCCGTGAAAAACGCCGTCCAGAATCCTATGCAGACGCTAACTAACATGGCCAATACCTATACACCACCTAGTAAGGGGGACAAAGGCCAAGAAGCTGGCGGCGGAGCAGGCAAGACGACTGAGAACAAGGAGAATACCAGTGATTTTGTAGGGGATAAAAAGTAATAAAGCAATAATGAAGAAAGGCAGGAACCATAACGGCTCCTGCCTTTTAATGTATAAAAACTGTTTCATTAGTGGAATGCTCAAGTGATGCTTTCAAAGCATCATATTGTTTTTTCATAGTGTCATATTTTATTTCAAGTTCTTGATATTTGTCATTTAGTAAACCATAGTAAGAAGCATAACTTATATTTTTACCAAATTTTTTGAGGTTATCGTCACCATCAGCCGCCTTTTGCAGATAGGCGTCGAAGTCGGGGGCGAGGTCGTGGAATACGTTGTCCAGACGGTCGGAGCCGAGCACATTGTTGACCGCGCCATGTACGCGCCAAGCTTTGTAGTCCTTGTCGTCGAAACCGTCACCTTTACTAAAGAGACCCATAACAATCACTCCTTATCTGCCCTGTGACTCACGTTTGAGCGCCATATACTTCTTGGCCGTATCGAGGGAGAGGTCGGTATATTCCTTTTGCAGTGCCATATACTCATCGTTGAGCTTTTGGTAACGCTCCTTGAGCTCAAAGTAGCGTTTCTCCCAGTCGTCCTCATCGATGATGGCCTGCATACGGTCACTGACCCGTGCCGCCTTGCGGATTCTCGCACACGTCTCAGGTGCCAAGTCCTCTAAAACTCTGTCCAGACGGTCAGAGCCGAATACATTGTTGACCGCGCCATGCACACGCCAAGCTTTGTAGTCTTGGTCATCAAAGCCATCTTTCTTGCCACCGAATAACCATCCCATAACTCATCATCCTTTCTACAAATAGAGTACCACGCGGGGAGACGGGGAAATCCTGTATTTTTATAACGATGTCAGACCGTTGCGGATGTAGGCTCGATAGGTACTACCTTGAGTGTTTTTCCTAGCGGGGCGAGAATACGAAGAATGGTACTGAGTTGTGGCGTAGAGGTGCCTTTTTCCATACGGGCGATAATCGGCTGTTTTACGCCACTAATTTTTTCCAGTTGCCTCTGTGATATTCCGTTTTCCTCGCGTGCCTTGATGATTTCGTTAATCACTGCGACTTTGAGGTCGCAGGCCGCAATTTCCTCTGGTGTATAGATTTCTTTGCGCAGACTGTCCCAACTGTCGCCTAAGTGTTGGTTACTCATCCAAATCAGTCCTTTCTAAAAATGCCTTGAGATTGCGTTTCGCCTGCTCAACTTCACGCGACGGTGTCTTTTGTGTTTTCTTGGTGAAATGGTGAAGCAAAATGATTTTGTCATCTACCCATGCCGCAAACAAGATGCGGTCAGATAGGGGGCGCAATTCCCAGATTTTACCATCAAGATGCTTGACGTAAGGAATACCAGCCCGCGTACCGTTAGCCTGTAATACTTCCATATACTCTTGAATTTTGTTCAATTTGATGCGACTGCTCTTATCCTGTTTTGCCGCCAGTTCGAGTATATATTCTTTTATCGGCTGATGCCCACGGCTATCTTTGTAAAAGTAGATTTTATACATTTCATCCCGCCTTTTCTATATGATAACTTAAAAATTATCGTTTTGCAAGTGGCTTGTAATATATTTTGTTTGAGGGCGCGCTCAAGGCGATGCTGAGCCTAGCGGTCAAGACGTGTGTCATCGCGTTCCTCGGCTCCCTGACCTCGACGATTATGCTGAGCTACGTCAAGGCGTTTAAGGAATCCAGTAGCATTACAGGCGATATGCCCCTGCTTGTCCAGTGCCTCCTGATGGCTCTATTGATGTACATACTCACCAAGCAGATACCGCAGATGGTACAGGGACTACTTACCGGTACGCCGAATATCACCGGCGCGAGCATGACCTCAATAGCGAAACAGGGCCTCCATACAGGCGCAAAAGTCGGTGGTGCCGTGGCCAGCGGTGGTGCTACGTTGGCCAGTGGTATTGCCCGTGGTGCTTATGAAGGTGCTAAAAAGGGTGGCTCAATCGGTTATAAGGCCGTAGGCAAAGGGGGTGCAGGCGTAGTCGCTGGTGCTGTAGGTGGCGTGATAGGCGGTGCGTTGGGAGCCTTGGATAGAAGTGCAGGCATGGTTGGTGGTGCCGTAGGATATGGTGCTAAATCATTGTTAACGAATAATCCAATAGGAGAAGGATTGCGGCAAGGTGTTAATTCTGGTCGTCAAGCATTTAATCATGCCCCCTTTCATACACAAGCAGTAAAGTCTGCTAAGACCGTAAAAAATGCTATTGACAAAATAATACCGTGAAAAAAACGCTGGCCCGCTACAATACAGGTCAGCGTTTCTTTAGCGTTGTGATAATAGGGCTTGATTAGCGGCAATAGTTTGTACGAGCTCGTCATAACGTTTTTGCAATTCATCGTAATGTTTCTGAAGCTCATTGTAACGGCCTTCAAGCTCGTTGTATTGGTCATATTTGGCTTGATGGGTATATACTTCCTCAAGCATCCCGGTTAATGTTGGAGCTTGTACGGCGAAAACTCTGTCTAAATCTGGGTCACCAAAAGAATCACAGACATGCTCAACTATAGCTATGTGTCCAGACTTGTTTTTGAGCGTCATGTGCTTTCGCTTATCTGCTTCGCGTTGCTCTTGCTCCGCATCCATTTCCTTGACTGCTTCTTTCAAGTTGCTGAAAAATCCCATATCGCATCATCCTTTCCACAAAAAGAGTACCACGCGGCAGGCGGGGTAAAATCCTGTGATTTTACAGGTTGGGAGTTACAGGCCAAGCTGGGCGTCCATCGCGGCCTGCGGATGGAGCATGATGGTGCGCAGATAGGCCATCGATGAGCTGTCAATCTTGCGCGTACCCTGCTCCCAGTTGCGCAACGTCCCCAAGGGAATACCGAAAGCCTTTGCAAATTTGCTCTGTGACATGTGCAGACGTTCACGGATATCCTTTGGCTTTACCGTATACACCACGGTTTTTTTCAGGGAGCTTTGTGGCTTTTGTACATCAGCCAAGACTTCATTGAGCCCATCGATAATACCCTGTGCCACAGGGGAAAACTGTTCCTGCATTATATTCCTCTCCTTTCACGGATGTTGGCCTTGATTTGGTCAACGATTTGCCGCATCACTTTCTTTTCCTTCTCTGTCAGATTTGTTTTGACATTTTTCGGGTAAGCAAACAACAGGTAGATGGGTTCGCCCTGATCATAGACGTAGTAAATGACGCGGGCCCCGCCACGTTTGCCATGATCGGAAGATGACCAGCGTATTTTACGCAGGCCGTCCGTATCAGGGATGATGTCACCTGCATCTGGGTGAGTACCAAGAAAGGTCTTGAAATCCCGCTGTTCGTCATCATCCCAAAATGCCTGAACTGCTTTTTCGTAAGCCTTTGTTTCCAGTAAGGTTTGTGGAATTAAATCATTGTTCATCATGCTTATATTATACATCAATGAAGCATATACGTCAATGATGTACTGCATGGTGGTGCAGAGAACCAATTATTATGCTGAGTTACGTGGATGCGTTCCAATCAAGCTCCAAAGATTCAAGTTTCACGACGGGCAATATCCCCCTGTTTGCGCAATGCCTCCTGATGTCCTTGCTGATGTTCATCTTGACCAAGCAGATCCCGCAGATGGTGCAGGGTTTACTGAGCGGTTCGCCACAGCTCACCGGTGCGAGCATGACCTCGCTCGCGAAGCAGGGCATGAACGCGGGAGCCAAAGCAGGAGCGGCTATCGCGAGCGGCGGCGCATCCGTTGCTGGCGCGGCCGCTCATGGAGCTATGGCAGGCGCAGGCTTTAAGGCCGCTGGCGGTGGTGGCTCCTTAGCAAAGCTTGGCGGTGCGCTGAAAGGCGGCGTGAATGGTGCGGCTGGTGCTATGGCGCAAGGTGCCGCAGGATTGGCGAAAAACGCCCTCTTTGGCAGTAACAACAACAACGCTGGTGCCGCAGGTAGTGGCGGCGCGATGGGAGGCGGTGGCGGTCGTTCCGGCGGTCTCGGCATCGTCAACGCCATGCGTCAGGGCTCACAGCTTGGCAAGAACTTCAGCACGAAAGACCAGAACGGTGGACACATGGGGTTGTTCAGTATGTCGGATGGTAAAGGCGGAAAGGCCCCCAGTGTTATGGGAAATGCCAAGCAGGCTATTCAGCATGCTATTAGCAGTCCTGTCATGAAAGATGTTGCCGATATGATTCAGACTCCGATGAAAGATGCCAACGGTAATGTTATGAAGGATAAAGCTGGCAACGTGATGATGAAGCAGACTCCGCAGTACAATGAAGATGGTTCGATGAAAATGCACAAAGAAGATACAGGGAAACGCACGGGTGTTCTTGGTGCTTTCCAAAATCTTAGAGAAACCTATCGCAGTGCAAAATCTGTTAAATCGAATGAAACAACTAAGAAACCTTGAGTATGTTTTGATGCAACAAAAAAAGAGGGGCGTTTGCCTCTCTTTTTTCGTATCGACTTTCGCTTTAGCGACCATTTACCTGCTGGTTCGCCGCCATTGATGCGACCAGTTGATTGTACTGGCCTTTTAATTCCTCATAGTGCTTTTCCAGTTCATCATAACGGCCTTTGAGCTCACGGTAGTTCTGTTCTGTGGCCAATTTACCGTCCATTTGCGCTTTCATATCGCGAATTTCCAAGTTGTTGGCCTGTGCCATATTGCCAGCACCGAAAAGAGCCTGCGTGACAGCAGGAGCGCAGGCGGCCATAACCTGATCTAAATTGCTCGTACTAAGCATGTTAATCAGGGCAATCTTGGTAGCACCACCATTACCAGAGCCAGCAACAGGCTGAGAAACCGTACCACCACTACTGCCGCCATTCTGCGCGGCCAGCCAATGCCTATCATATTCATCCCGTTCATTTGCCCTACGGATTTGGCTTTCATCGTCACAGCCAATCAATTTCAAAAATCCCATAACTCATCATCCTTTCCACCAAAAGAGTACCACGCGGGGAGGCGGGGAAATCCTGTATTTATTGCAAGTAGAAAACAGAATCCTAACTGGTATTCTCTCACGCATGTTGCGGCTGTTTAGGTTCAAAGATGATTTTCAGATTCATCTGCATACCTGCGGCCAGCCGTTGGAGCAGTTTGATGGACGGGTTGCGGTTGCCGTTTTCCAGCTTGCTGATTTCCGTCTGGGCAATTCCCGTGCGCTTGGAAAGTTCCTGCTGGGTCAGATGACTCGCTTCGCGTGCCTCGACGATGGCGCGAATGACAGCCATTTCAGGTTGGATTTCTTCATAAGCGGCCGCAAAAGCCGGGTCTTTCATCTGTTCTGCTTTATATTCCTTTAGGGTCATGGTTTTTCCTCCATCCGTTCTATATAGGCATTCATGTAGCGTCTGGCCAAGGCAATGACAGATTTTGGCGTCTTTTGTGTTTTCTTTACCAGCCCGTTGGTCATAACGATTTTACCGTGGTAATAGAAAAAGTACATCACTCGGTAGATATTACTTCCCTGTTTGCAACGTAATTCCAAAATATCCTTGTCAATCTTTTTGCTGTAAGGTTCCCGCAAGGTATTTCCTTTTTCTTCCAGTAGCTCTAACATACCAATCAGCTTAGCACGTGGTTTTGCTTCCAGTGAGTTGAGAAAATCTTGAACGGGAGTGTCCCCTTTTGGCGTCGTATAAAATTCGATTTCAAACTGCACAATGCGCGTCCCATTCATTTCTTAGGTAATTACATTGTATTAGATATATATCATAATGTCAAGACGTGCGTGATTGGATTTCTCAACTCCATGACCTCGAGTGCAAAAGAGGGCATAGGCGAGGCCGCCTCTGTAGCAGGCGGTGCCGTGAGCGCTGGTGCCAACGTGGCCGCTGGTGCGCTAGGCGGTGCCGTGAAAAACGCCGTCCATAATCCTATGCAGACGCTAACTAACATGGCCAACGCCTATACACCACCTAGTAAGGGTGACAAAGGCCAAGAAGCTGGCAGCGCAGGCAAGACGACTGATACCAAGAAGGATACGGCTGAAAAGGCGAAGTCATTTAACAAAGGGTAACAAAAAAAGAAGCTCACAAGAGCCTCTTTTCTTATGTACTATACAGTTGTTAGAACTTGAGGTTCTGGAAGCGGGCTACGGCGCGTTTCGTGTCTTCACGGTCACCAAAGGAGGTGAGGCGGAAATAACCTTCGCCGCAGGGACCAAAGCCTGCACCCGGCGTGCCCACGATGTTGAGTTCCGTGAGCAGTTTGTCAAAGAAGTCCCACGAGGGCATGTCGTGCGGCGTCTTCAGCCAGATATACGGGGCGTTGATACCACCGTATACTTCGAGGCCGGCAGCCGTCAGGCCTTCGCGGATGATACGCGCGTTCTCGAGGTAGTAGCCCACGAGTTCCTTGACCTGTTTCTGGCCTTCCTCGGTATAGATAGCGGCGGCACCGCGCTGTACGATGTAGGCCGTGCCGTTGAACTTCGTCGTATGGCGGCGGTTCCACAGCTGGTTGTAGGGGACGCGGCTGCCGTCAGCGGCTTTGCCCGTCACGCCTTTCGGGATAATCGTGTAGCCGCAGCGCGTGCCCGTGAAGCCGGCTGTCTTGGAGAAAGAGCGGAACTCGATGGCCACGTCCTTGGAGCCCGGTATTTCGTAAATCGTCGTCGGTACGTCGGGCTCCGTGATGTAGGCGGCATAGGCGGCGTCGAAGAGGATGACCGTGTCGTTCTCTTTGGCCCAGTTGACCCATTTCGTGAGTTCCTCACGCGAGAGCGTCGTACCCGTAGGGTTGTTGGGGCAGCAGAGATAGAGCATATCGACGCGCTCTTTGGGCAGAGCCGGGGCAAAATTATTCTCGGCCGTGCAGGGCAGGTAGGTCACGCCCGCGAAATGGCCGTCCTTTTGCAGCGTGCCCGTACGGCCCGCCATGACGTTCGTGTCGAGGTAGACGGGGTAAACGGGGTCGGTGATAGCGATTTTATCGGCGCTGCCGAAAATCTCCTGGATGTTGCCCGTATCACTCTTCGAGCCGTCGCTGACGAAGATTTCGTCCGTGCCGAAATGAATGCCCTTGCTCGCGTAGTTGTTTTTGAGAATGGCTTCCGTGAGGAAGGTATAGCCCTGCTCGGGGCCGTAGCCGCGGAAAGTCTCCTTATGCGCCATTTCGTCGACGGCTTTGTGCATAGCCTCGATGCAGACGGCTGGCAGCGGCTGGGTCACATCGCCGATGCCGAGACGGATGACGTCGGCTTCGGGGTGGGCCTTTTTGTAGGCGTCCACGCGGCGGCCAATCTCGGCGAAGAGATAGCTGCCGGGCAGTTTCAAATAATTATCGTTGATAGTAGCCATGAAGTAAATCCTCCTGCTTGCAATAGCTCATATAACTTTTTAGCATATTATATCACGATAATATGCACTTTCAAATAGATGAAGTGATTTATTTATAGCAAAAAGCCCGTGCGCGTATGGCACGGGCTCGGGTAGCAGGGGTTAGTCGGCGCTGTTGGCCTGTCCTTCCTCGCGTTCCTTGAGGATTTCGCGGCAGAAGTCGATAAAGGATTGGGCTGCTTTGGAGATGTAGCGGTCTTTTTTCCAGGCGAGACCGACGTCCACGGGATTGAAGTCTGTGAGCGGGATGGCTTTGACGCCCGGTGTGTTGCGTGCCACGATATCGAGCAGGAACGAGATGCCTACGCCGTTGGCCACGAGACCCTTGAGGGTTACGACCTGGTTGGATTCGAGCACGATGTTCGGCGTGATGGCGGCTTCCTTCATGTGGTGCAGCACCGTCTCACGGATGAAACTACCTTCCTTGAGCATGATGATGTTGGCTTCGGCTACATCCTGAATGGTCAGCCCCTGTTTCGCCGCCAGGGGACTGTGCTCCGGTACACAGCAGACGATGCGGTTCTGTGACATAGGCAGTGTCTGCAAGTTCTGGGCGTTGCCCGAGAGAATAATGATGCCGAAGTCCAGCTCATCGCGCTCCAACTGCTCGCGGATAGCCATAGAGCCTTCCTCGTGCAGGTAGATGTCCAGATGGGAGTATTGACGCTGGAAGCTGGAGAAAATCTTCGGGAAGAGGTAGGCCCCAATCATAGGCGGGATGCCGATTTTGATGGTGCCTTTTTGTAACTGTTTGTAGTCGTTGACCTCGAGGACGGCGTCCTGGATGTTGCGCAGTGCCAGTTCAATGCGGTTCAGGAAGACGGCACCTTCCGGCGTGAGCGCCAGCTGTTTCTGGCTGCGGTCAAAAAGCTGAATCCCCAATTCATTTTCCAGCTTTTTGATGGCTACGGTGATGTTCGGCTGCGAGACGCGCAACCGCTCGGCGGCCCGGGTAATATTCCGCAGACGGCTGGCCATCTGGAAATATTCGAGTTGTCGGAGTTCCATATTGCTCAACTTCCTTTGCTTCTTAGTTTCGTCATTGCGTGATAACTTTTTTTTATCTGGATTACATTATATCATATTTTAAGTGCATATATGATACGATAATAAAAAATTATCGTTTGGGGCGCTGGAGAGCTTTTAGGGGCTATAGACCTGCTTGTGACGCTGAATGACAAAAATTTATTAAAAAGCTGAAAAAATGCTGGGGAGTGGTAGGATTTTTCCTTTTGATATGGAATAAAACAAAGTATGGAGTATAATAGGATTGTCATGGTCCGCACTGGTGGGCTGGCAAGAAGCGCTGTAACAGGTGGCGTCAGAGCGTAGGGGGCTGCTGACAAGGATGTGGCAGCGTGTACGGAAGCTTCACAGTATCATTAGGAGGCGTTTACTTTGGATAAATCGACCGTAATAGGCTTGATAGGCGGCTTTATTTCCGTGTTCGTAGGCATGGTCTTGAAGGGCGCGCCCATCACGGCCTTGAACAACCCGGCCGCATTCCTGATTATCATTGGCGGTACTTTTTCCTGCCTGTTCATCGGCTTTACGCTGGAGGACATGAAAAAGTTCCCCAAACTTATCAAACGTGCTACGCAGGCACCACCCATTCATAAGAAAGCAGAACTGTTGCAGCTGTTCGTGGAGTTGTCGCAGGTCGCACGTCGTGAAGGTATCCTCGCCCTCGAGGGTCGTGTACAGGATATCGAGGACCCGTTCTTCCGTACGGGCCTTGGCATGGTTATCGATGGTATGGACCCGGATTTCGTCAGCGATGTACTCGATGCGGAGCTGTCGGTGATGGAGCAGCGCCATGCGCATGCCCGTTCGATGTTCACGCAGGCTGGTACCTACGCACCAACCCTGGGCGTTATGGGCGCCGTGGTCGGCTTGGTTGCAGCGCTCGGTAACTTGAACGATATCGACAAATTGGGCCATTCGATTGCCGCCGCCTTCATCGCTACAATGCTTGGTATCTTTACTGGTTACGTGCTCTGGCTGCCTATCGCCAACAAGCTGAAAGGCCAGAACGATGCAGAAATCAGTGAGAAACGCATGATTATTGAAGGTATTCTTTCCCTGCAGGCCGGTGATTCGCCGATGGCTATCGAGGCGAAGCTCATGGTATTCATCCCGCAGTCTGAGCGTGAGGCCCTGAAGTCCAACAAGGAGGGTTGAGTCAATGGCTAGAAAAAAGAGAGGGAAACCAAAGGAAGAAGAAGCCAGCGAGGCTTGGCTGCTGCCGTATTCTGACTTGCTTACCCTGTTGCTGGCCTTGTTCATCTGCTTGTTCGCTATGTCGCAGACTGACCAGAAAAAGGTCACGGAGATGGCTCAGGCCTTTAGTGCGGCTTTCAATAGTGGCGGCCCGTCTTTCTTCAATAAGATGGGCCCGAATGAGGGGCGTATGGCCGACATCCCCTATGATGAAGATAAGGGTAACTCGGCCTATATCCAGGAGAACCAGAAGCTCGAGCAAGTGCAAAAGCAGATGGAGGAGTATATTCAGGAGAACAATCTGCAAGAGGAACTCAGCACGCAGATGACGGAAGAAGGCCTCATGATTCGCATTGGCGAGCGGGCGTTGTTCCCGTCCGGCTCGGCGACGCTGGGCAACCAGGCGCAGCAGATTGTGCCGGTGGTGGCAGGTCTGTTGGCCTCGGTCAACGAGCGCGTGCTTATTTCGGGCCATACGGATAATGTGCCGATCAATACGGCGCAGTTCCCGACTAACTGGGATTTGTCGTCGGCGCGCGCGCTGAACTTTATGAAATATATGCTGGCGCAGAATGGCAACCTTGACCCGCACCGTTTCAGCGCTATCGGCTATGGTGAGTATCGGCCGATTGCCGATAACAATACGCCTGCGGGACGGCAGCAGAACCGTCGCGTCGAGATCCTCATCGCCCGTAACTATCAGTTCAATCCAAACGAAGCGGGTGAGGACGGCGGTTCGTTGGCTTCGTCGCCGACAGGTACGCTGCCGTTGACGGATACGGCACCGGCCAGCCTGAACCCTAACGCCGCCAAGCATACGCCGGGCACGGCACCAGGTGAGGCACCCGTACCAGTACTGGATGAAGCGCCGAAGCCTGTGATGACGCCCAGTGACCCCTTACAGACGAAGTGAGACAAAGAAATAAGTGCGTCATCAGGAGTTGGCTCACGGGCCGGCTCCTTTTTGTTAGCAGTTGAGGTGGCTGGCAGGAGGTAATTTATGATTCTAGGGACAGGCATAGATTTGGTAGAGATTGACCGTATGCACCGCGCCCTCAAAAATCCGGCTTTTGTGCGGCGGGTGTTTACGGTCGATGAGCAGGTCTATTGCAAAAGCCGGGGCGCACAGCTCGTGCAGAGCTTTGCCGCGCGTTATGCCGCGAAGGAGGCCGTGATGAAGGCCTTCGGCGTGGGTATTTTTCAAGGGGCTTTTACGGATATTGAGGTGGTACATCAGGAGTCTGGGGCTCCGACGTTGCGTTTAGGGGGCTGGTTCGCCGCGCGGGCAAAGAAAATTGGTGTGACCAGGACGCATATTTCGTTAAGCCATACGCGGCGCTACGGTGCGGCAACCTGCATTTTGGAGGGTGAGTCATGAAAATCGGTACAGCGGCAGAGATGCGGCAGATAGACCGGCAGGCTGAGGATGAGTATGGCCTGCCGGCGCTCGTACTTATGGAAAATGCCGGACGGCGGGCAGCGGAGTGCCTCGCCGACCGGCTGCATGGTGTGCAGGGAAAATATCTGTGCGTATTTGCGGGCAGTGGCAACAATGGTGGTGATGCTTTGGCTGCAGCCCGCCATTTGACGTGCATGGGTGCGGAGGTGCATGTGTTCCTCGTGGGGGATACGTCGCATTTTTCTGAGGCTACGGCTGCTATGTATCAGGCAGTGACGCAGATGGAACTGCCGTTACATACGCTGGCGGAGGATAGGGACTGGCATCGTCTGCGCCTCTCTTTGCGCCTGATGGCGGGCTGCGTGGATGGTATTCTCGGCACGGGCTTCCAAGGTGAACTGCGTAAACAGACGTTGCGGTTGATTGAGGAGATTAACGCAGCGGCGAAGCCGGTGCTGGCCATCGATTTGCCGAGCGGCGTGGAGGCGGATACGGGACGGGTGTCCACCGTGGCCATCGAGGCAGCGGCTACGCTGACGCTGGCCCTGCCGAAACCCTGTCATTATATTTCGCCCGGTGCGGACCATGTGGGTCATTTAATTGTGGATAATATTGGCCTGCCACCCGCGCTGTTGACGTCCGGTGAGCTCAAGCAGACATTGCTGGATGATGCGCTGGCGGCTACGTTGCTGCCGCCGCGCCCGCGTGCCGCCCATAAGGGGACGTGTGGCCGGATTCTGGTTGTAGCCGGTTCGCAGGGTATGACCGGGGCAGCGGCTATGGCGACGATGGCAGTTCTGCGTGCGGGTGCAGGGCTGGTGACGCTGGCGGTGCCGGCCAGTCAGCAGAGTGTGCTCGCGGCTAAGCTCACGGAGGTTATGACGGTGCCAGTGTCCGAGAGCAAGGCGGGGGCTATGGGCGGACAGGCAGCTTTGCAGGAGCTCACGCAGTTGGCGGCAGGGTACGATGCCGTGCTCATTGGGCCGGGGCTCGGACGCGACTACGAGACGGGAGAGCTGGTGCGTGCTTTGGTGACGCAGATTGAGCAGCCGGTGATACTTGATGCCGATGGTATTTATGCGTTTGACGGACAGGCTGAGGCCTTGAGCCAGTGCCAGCAGCTGCCCATCCTCACGCCTCATCTGGGAGAGCTCGCCCGTTTGCTCCAGGCGACCGTCGGTGAGTTGCGGGCTAACCTCGTGACACAGGTACGTGAGGCCGCGGCTCAGTTGCAATGTGTGCTGGTCGCGAAGAGTGAGTGTACGCTCGTCGCCTATCCCGATGGCGATGTGTTCTTTACGAGCAAGGGGAATGCCGGTATGGCTACCGCGGGCTGCGGCGATGTGCTCGCGGGGACGATTGCGGGCCTCATGGAGCAGACGGAGGAGGGCGTAGCTCCGCTACTCGGCGTCTGGCTGCACGGTCAGGCAGGTGACCTAGCTTATGCGGCACAGGGCGAGGGGCTGGTCGCTGGAGATATCATCGCCCAGCTGCCGCAGGCCATGCGTCACTTACGCCAACAACAAGCAAAATAATAATGTCATTACACTAAAGACGTATCAAGCATAAAATGTCCACTCTTCACAGAAAAAATCAGAAAAGTCCTTGACTTTTGTATACAGCGGGGCTAGAATGGAGACACTAAGTCGTTCAGCAGAAAAGGGGAGTTTTACATGGCAAACGTAAACATCGATTGGAACTCACTGGGCTTCAGCTATCAGCCGATTGCTCAGCGCTATGTCGCGAACTTCAAAGATGGTAAATGGGGGAAAGGCGGCCTGACGGACGACGCCAATGTCGTCATGAATGAGTGCGCTGGTATCCTGCAGTACTGCCAGGAAGTCTTCGAGGGATTGAAAGCCTACAAGACGAAAGATGGCCGCACAGTTACGTTCCGTCCGGACCAGAATGCCAAACGCATGTACGATTCGGCACAGCGTTTGGAGATGCCACCGGTTTCGGAGGAGATGTTCTTGGAGGCTGTGGACGAGGTCGTGCGCGCCAACAAGGATTACATCCCGCCCTTTGAGTCCGGCGGTGCCCTGTACCTGCGTCCGTACCTCTTTGCGACGGGCCCGGTCATCGGCGTAAAACCGTCCGATGAGTATCAGTTCCGCCTGTTCGGCACGCCGGTCGGCAACTACTTCAAGAACGGTATCAAGCCGATTACGATTTGCGTGAGCGATTTCGACCGTGCGGCACCGCGCGGCACGGGTCATATCAAAGCTGGCCTGAACTACGCGATGAGCCTGCACGCCTACATTACGGCACATAACCGCGGCTACGATGAGAACATGTTCCTCGACCCGGCTACGCGCACGTACGTCGAGGAGACGGGCGGTGCGAACTTCATTTTCGTCACGAAAGACAACACGCTCGTGACGCCTAAGTCCAGCTCCATCCTGCCGTCCATCACGCGCCGCTCCCTGCTGACGATTGCCGAGAGCCTTGGTTACAAGGTGGAGCAGCGTCCGGTGAAGTTCGACGAGCTGGATGAGTTCCAGGAGGCTGGCCTCTGCGGCACGGCTGCCGTCATCTGCCCGGTGGGCCGTATCGATGGCAAGGGGCGCACCATCAACCTGCCGAGCGGTATGGACGAGATGGGCCCGGTGCTCACGAAACTTTACAAGACGTTGCGTGGCATCCAGCTCTGCGAAATCGAAGCGCCGGAAGCCGGCTGGGTACACGAAGTCAAGTAAACCAACTGCATAGATTATCAGTAAGTACCTCTGGTCTTTGGACTGGAGGTATTTTTATGCGTTTTTTGTATATTTGCGGAACGGCAGGCAGGAAAAAGCAGGATAAGGTGCAAATATATTAAGTAGAAAATATTCGTATAATTTACATAAGGTTGTTACAAGGGTATAATAGGGATTTAGAGTGAAAACAGGGAGTTTTGTTTATGCCTTTTGATTTCTTACAGCCGTTCCAGTTGCACGGCATTATTTTTACGATTGGTTGGCTCGACGTACTGGATATTCTGGTCGTGGCCGTTATTTTGTATAAAGTTTACGAAATGCTCGCGGACACGCGTGCGATTACTCTGGTTAAAGGTATTCTCGTCCTGCTCGGCATTACGCTCGCCTGCAGTGCGCTGAATTTGCATGCGATTTCCTGGCTGTTGCAAAAGACGGTCACGCTGCTCTTCGTGGCGTTGCCCATCGTGTTCCAGCCGGAGCTCAGACGTGGCCTGGAGCATCTCGGGCAGGGGCGTTTCCTCGGCCCCACGAGCGTGTTGAACGATGAGGAGGCACACTCCGTAGTCAATGAGCTAGCTAAGGCGGTGAAGCAGCTCGCACATGATAAAACTGGTGCTTTGCTCGTCATCGAGCGGGATATGGGCCTCAACGATATCAGTGCTACGGGTATTCAAATCGATGCTTTGATTACGGCAGATTTCCTGCTCAACGTCTTTATCCCGAACACGCCGCTGCATGATGGCGCCGCGATTATTCGCGGCAAACGGCTCATCGCGGCTGGCTGCCTGTTGCCGCTCACGGAGAGCCATTTCTCCACGGAGCTGGGTACGCGGCACCGTGCCGCGATTGGTCTTTCGGAGCAGTGCGATGCCCTCATCGTGGTAGTGAGTGAGGAGACGGGGACGATTTCGGTGGCCGAGAATGGCCGTATTGTGCGCCATTTGGACATCGATACGCTCAAAGCTATCTTGCAGCCGGCCTTTGTCCATCCCAATACGGGCATCAAGGATTTCGTCAACAACTGGAGGAATAAGAAATGATGACACACATCCGCGGACTCTTCCAGCATAATTTGTGGGCGAAAATACTGGCTTTGGCGGCAGCGGTTATCCTCTGGAGCTACGTGATGAACGACCAGAACCCGTCGACCGATGGGACGTTCAGCGTGCAGCTCACGACGCTCAATGCGCCCGAGGGCTATAAAATCAGCTATGACAACGAAAAAGTGAAAATCAAGGTGCGCGGGCCGCGTTCGCTCTTCATCAATTTGGGGGAGAACGACTTCAAAGCCTATGTAGACCTCGACGGGCTGGACTCGGGTACGCATGAGCTCAAAGTCAAGACGTCGCTGCCGCAGGGCATGGACTTGGTGGAAACCGACCCCGGTACTGTCAAGGTCACGCTCGATCGCATCGTGCAGCGGCAGATGCAGGCGGAGTTTATCATCTCGGGGGCGCCGGGACCGGATGCGGCGGTAGCCCATGTCACGCCGGATACGCAGTATGTGACGCTCGAGGGACCGGAGTCAGCTATCGACACGGTTGAACGCGTCATCGGCTACGTGGGCTTGGCGGGCAATACGAACGACTTCCAGCTGCAGGTGCCGCTCACGGCCATCAATGCCGATGGGCGCGAGGTGGCCGATGTGCGGGTAGTGCCGAACAGCGCCTATGTGACGGTGCAGATGGCCCGGGGCCTCACGAAGAAGGTCGTACCCATTTCGCCACAGGTGAAGGGTGATCTGGACAGCGCCTATGAGGTGGGCGGTCTGCGCGTTGACCCAGCAAAAATTGAGATTGCCGGCGATGGCAAGACTTTGGCGGGTATCAGTAGCATCAGCACGGAGGAGATATCGCTGGCCGGCGTGGATAAGACCACCGATAAAATGGTGCACCTTGTACTGCCGGATGGTGTGACTGTGACCAACAAGAGCGTGTCCGTGCATATCATCATCAAAGCGAAAAGTAAGAAATAAGGCCCTTTAGAGAGTGATGTGACAGAGTGATTCGGATTAGTAATTTCGCCGTACCGTTCGACGATACACGCGACCTGCGTGTGCTGGCGGCGGCGCGGCTGGGGCTGACTGCCCAGCAGGTGACGGCGGTAACGGTCGTGCGACAGGCTGTGGACGCCAGACGCTATCATGGGGCGCCCATCCAGTTCGTCTATGTGCTCGATGTAGCATTAGTGGAGGAACCAGCGGTCAAGAAGCAAATAGCCAAGCGCCTGCGCAAGGATAAACAAATCGTTTGGCGTGAGCCGCAGGTTGCGGCGCCGCCCATTTTGCGTGCGTTCCAGCCAGGGAGCAGGCGGCCGGTGGTCGTGGGCTTTGGCCCGGCGGGCATGTTTGCGGCGCTCACGCTGGCACGGGCAGGCTGGCAGCCGCTCGTGCTCGAGCGGGGGCAGGATGTCGATACGCGCCATCAGGACATTGCAAAATTTTGGACGACGGGTGTGCTCAACCCCGCCTCGAATGTCCAGTTCGGTGAGGGCGGTGCGGGCACGTTCTCCGATGGCAAGCTCACGACACGCATCAATGACCCGCATATGGCCGATGTGCTGGAGGCTTTTATCGCGGCGGGGGCGCCTGAGGAAATCCGCTATCTGCACAAACCGCATATCGGTACGGACTTACTGCGTAAAATCGTCAAGAATATCCGTTTGGAGATTATCCGTCTCGGCGGCGAGGTGCGTTTCGGTGCCTGTGTGACGGATATAGAATGTGCGGCAGACGGACAGGTAACGGCACTCATCGTGAATGGTGAGGCGCGGCTACCCGTGGACACGGTCTTTATGGGCGTCGGGCATTCGGCGCGTGACACCTACCGCATGCTCTATGAGCACGGCGTGGCTATGGAGGCCAAGCCTTTTGCCATGGGTGTGCGTATCGAGCATCCGCAGGAGTTCATCGATCGGGCGCAGTACGGTGCGGACGCGGGGCACCCGCGCCTGCCCGTGGCCGACTATGCGCTGACGTGGCGTGACCCGGCGACCAAGCGCGGCTGTTACTCGTTCTGTATGTGCCCTGGCGGTCTCGTCGTGGGGGCGACCTCGGAAGTTGAGGGCGTGGTCACGAATGGCATGAGCAACTACCACCGCGATTCGGGGATTGCCAATGCGGCCTTGCTCGTACAGGTGGGGCCCGAGGACTTCGGCACGGGCGTTTTTGACGGTATGCTTTTACAGGAAAAACTCGAGCATCTGGCTTTTCAACTGGGTGGTGGCGACTATCGCGCCCCCGTGCAGACGGTGGGCGATTTCCTCGCGGGGAGGAGCGGTTCGCAGCAGTTCCTTACCACGCCTACATACCGGCCTGGCGTGCGCCCCGCAGACCTGCACGGCTGCCTGCCAAGCTACATCACAGACGCGCTCGCAGGTGCCTTGCCGCATTTCGACCGCAAAATCCCGGGCTTCGCTGACCCAGGTGCGGTCATGACGGGCATCGAGTCGCGTTCCTCGGCTCCCTGCCGCATCCGCCGTGACCGCCAGACGTTCGTGGCCGAGCACACGCCAGGCCTCTATCCCCTCGGTGAGGGCGCGGGCTATGCGGGCGGTATCATGAGTGCGGCCGTCGATGGTATGCGGGCGGCACTGGCCTTTTTGACAAAAGCCTGACTGGCTGGTAAGATGAAACCGTTAAATTTGTAAATTAAGTCAATATCTGGGAGGATATATTCATGGCAAGATTATTTGGTACCGACGGTGTGCGCGGCGAGGCTAACGTGACGCTGCTGCCCGAGATGGCCTATCGTCTGGGGCGTGCGGCCACGCTGTATTTCGGCAAGGAGAGCGAGGAGCAGCCGCTGATTATCATCGGCCGTGATACGCGTATCTCGGGCGAGATGCTGGAGGCCGCATTGACGGCGGGCATCACCTCGGCGGGTGGCCGTGCGATGGTCGCTGGCATTATCCCGACGCCGGCCATCGCCTACCTCGCACGCATGCACCATGCCAAAGCGGGTATCGTGATTTCTGCTTCGCACAATCCGTTCCACGATAACGGTATCAAATTCTTTGGCGGCGACGGCTATAAACTGCCCGATGCCGTGGAGGATGAGCTCGAGGCCATCGTGCATCAGATCGAGGACGACGATAACCTCGCGCGTCCGCACGGCGCAAAAATCGGTAAAATCGAGTCGCGTCCTGACCTGTTGAACCAGTACATTGAGTTCGTGCTCTCGACCTGCCATGAGCGTTTTGATGGCATGAAAATCGTGCTCGACTGCGCGAATGGTGCCTCCTATCAGGTCGCGCCGAAAATCCTGCGCGAGCTCGGCGCTACGGTCAAGGTCATCCATGCGCTGCCGAACGGTACGAACATCAACGACGGTTGCGGCTCCACGCACCTCGAGTCCTTGCAAAAGGCGGTTATCGAGAATCACGCTGACTTCGGTATCGCCCATGACGGCGATGCTGACCGTTGCCTCTGTGTGGATGAAAAGGGCCAGGTCATCGACGGCGACCATATCCTCGTGATGTGCGCGCTCGATATGATGAAGGCGGGCACACTGCCCTACAACACGGTCGTGACGACGGTCATGGCCAATATCGGTTTCCACAAGGCATTGAAGGCCGCAGGCGCGCGCGCTGAGATTACGCAGGTTGGCGACCGTTATGTGCTTGAGAACATGCTGAAAAATGGTTACAAACTCGGCGGCGAACAGTCCGGCCACATCATCTTCACGGACTTCAGCACGACGGGCGATGGCCCCATCACGGCGCTGCAGGTACTGTCCTCGCTGAAACGCAGCGGCAAGAAGGCCTCGGAGCTCACGGCACTCATGACGACCTATCCGCAGTTGCTCGTCAATGTCAAAGTCGGCTCCAAAGAGGGCTGGGAGCAGAATAAGGCCATCAAAGAGGCCATCGCGGCGGGCAATGCAGAGCTCGGCGAAGACGGCCGCATCCTCGTGCGTCCCTCAGGTACGGAGCCGCTCATCCGCGTGATGGCGGAGGGCCCGGATCAGGCACAGCTCGACCGCATCTGCCATGCGATTGCGGACGTCGTGAAAAAGGAGATGGCCTGAGATGTCGCGTGCCTTGATTTTTGCCAGTTTTGGCACGGCGGACGCTGAGGTCAAAAAAGCTTGCCTCGACCCCATTATGGAAGATTTCAAGTTTGAGTTCCCCAAGGACGAGCGGCTGAGCGTCTATACCTCGGACTTCCTGCGCAAAAAGGCGGCTGCAGAGGGGGAGATGGTGCCTTCACTGGCGGAGGCACTGGATATGCTGGCCTTTAAAAAGGTCACGCAGGTCTACATCCAGCCCGGCTTCGTCACGGCAGGTGAGGAGTATCAAAACAAGTTGCAGGCCGTGGTAGACGAGTATCAGGACAAATTTGCCACGCTGAAACTGGGGCAGCCGCTCTTAACGAGACCTGCGGACAACTGGCAGCTGCTCACGGCTTTGCTCGCCGACCTGCATGTGCCCAGCGGCTCGGAGCTTGTGCTGGTGGGGCACGGCTCGCCGCATCAGCACAATGCGGCCTATGAGAGTCTGCAAGACCATATCGATAAAGAGGGCCTGCCTATCCATATCGGTGTGCTCGAACAAAATGACACGCCGGACTTTGCGGCGGTTAACGCCCGCTTACAGGAGGCGGGAGCGCACAAGGTGCTGCTGGCCCCGCTGCTGCTCACTTGTGGTACGCATGTCACGCGTGACATCGCGGGCGACGTGCCTGCGAGCTGGCAGAGCCGTTTGCAGGCGGCGGGGTACACCGTCGAGACGAGCCTGCACGGCCTCGGTGAGTATACGGGCATCCGCAAGCTCTTTGTCCAGCGCCTGCGTGATTTGCTCGGCGAGTGAAAATGTGCTGAGGCCCAGCGGCGTCCAGATGAGTGACTGCTGCTGGTTATATGACAACCCAGGAGACCCGTGCTATACTATTGTGTATGGATAGCACGGGTCTTTTGTTGTGCGGCTGATGAAAGGATGAGGCAGATGGAACGACAGGCGCAGGCGGCGGCCGAATTTGCGCAGAAATGGGCAGGCACAGGTGATGAGAAGCAGGATAGTCAGCGGTTCTGGATTGAGCTGTTACAGACGGTGTATGGCGTGACGAATCCCGCCGAGTTCGTGCGCTTTGAGCAGCGCGTCAAGCTCGCACATACGAGCTTTATCGATGTGATGATTCCCTCGACGCACACGATGATTGAGATGAAAAGCCTCGGCAAAGATCTCAACGCCCCCATCAGGCAGTCGGACGGCACCCTGCTTAAGCCTGCCGAGCAGGCGAAACGCTATGCGGCGGCACTGCCATACTCCGAGCGCCCGCGCTGGATTATCTCGTGCAACTTCTCTGACTTCCTCGTCTACGACATGGAGCGGCCCAACGACGAGCCCGAGCATATCGCGCTCAAAGACCTCGGCACGGAGTACTACCGCCTGCAGTTCATGGTCGACGTCACTGATGACCATATTCAGAAAGAAATGGACATCTCGCGCGATGCGGGCCGTCTCGTAGGGCTCATCTATGACGCCCTGTTGCCCTGCTATGGGGAGGAGCTCACGGCGCAGGACCTACAGGACCTCAATAAACTCATCGTGCGGCTGGTATTCTGCTTTTATGCGGAGGACGCTGGGCTGTTCGGCCGTCGCAACATGTTCCACGACTACATGGCTTCGTTCAACCCGAGCCATTTCCGCACGGGCCTTATGGAGTTGTTCCGTGTGCTCGACCAAAAGCCCGAAACGCGCGACCGCTTCATGGAGCCCGAGCTCGCGGCGTTCCCCTATGTCAACGGCAGCTTGTTCACCGAGGACGTGCCCGTGCCGCCCATTGATGATAAAACGCGCAACCTCATCCTCGGTGAGGGCTGCGGCTTTGACTGGTCGCAAATCAGCCCGACGATTTTCGGCGCCATATTCGAGAGTACGCTGAACCCCGAGACACGGCGGCAGGGCGGTATGCACTACACGAGCATCGAGAACATCCACAAAGTCATTGACCCGCTGTTCCTCGATCATTACCGTGAGCAGTTCCGTGAGGCCATGAACATCAAAACGCTCAAAACCCGTGTGGCGAAACTCAAAGAGCTCCAGCATGCACTGGCAGCGGGGAAGTATTTCGACCCAGCCTGCGGCAGTGGCAACTTCCTCACGGAGAGCTACCTCTCCCTGCGCCGCCTCGAGAACGACATCCTGCGCGAGACTATCACCGATAAAACCGGCACGGGGGTGCTGGGCCTCGACTTCGACGAGGACAGAGAGGACTTTATTCAGGTCAGCATCCAGCAGTTCTACGGCATCGAGATCAACGACTTCGCCGTGAGCGTGGCGAAGACCGCCATGTGGATAGCCGAGAGCCAGATGTTCCACGAGACCGAGGACATCATCCACAAAGAAATGGATTTCCTGCCCCTCCATACCAACAGCAACATTCATGAGGGCAACGCGCTCCGCATGGACTGGCGCGAGGTGCTGGCACCAGCGGACAATGTGAAACTGCTCGGCAATCCGCCGTTTGTGGGCTACTCGCTCCAGTCGAAAGAGCAAAAAGCGGATATGCTTGCCATCTATGTCGACGAAAAAGGCAAGCCCTACAAGAAGGCTGGCAAAATCGACTATGTATCCGGCTGGTACTTCAAGGCCGCCGAATACATGCAAAACACGCAAGTGCAGGCCGCTTTCGTTTCCACAAACTCCATCACACAAGGCGAACAGGTCGCCGACATATGGGAGCCGCTTTATCAGCGTTTTGGCATTCATATAGACTTCGCTTATCGCACGTTCCGCTGGGATAGTGAGTCGAACAATAAGGCGCATGTGCATTGTGTAATTATCGGTTTTAGTACATGCGAAAATAAGCAACATAAAGTTCTGTATAGCGGAAATTCTGTTCACATCGTGGAAAATATAAATCCTTATTTGCATGCTTCGCAGACGGTGTTTATTAAGGCTATAACCAATGCTCTTTGTGCTGTACCCAAAATGTTATCTGGCAACAGACCAACTGACGGAGGCAACTTGATTCTTTCTGAGGAAGAGAAAAACGAGCTTTTAGCCAAAGAACCTGCGGCAGAAAAATTTGTCAAACGCTTTATGATGGGGTATGAATTTATCAACAATGTGCCTCGGTATTGCCTTTGGTTGGTAGATGCTAGTCCGAAAGAATTACGTTCCCTACCTTTGGTGATGGCAAGAGTCGAGAAATGCAAACAATCGCGTTTAAACAGCACGGATAAAGGCAGACAAAAATTAGCAGACACGCCAACATTATTCCGTGAACAGTTAAATCCTATTACTTGCATAGTTCTACCAAAAGTATCATCACAACGACGCCGCTATATTCCGATGGGGTATATAGACGATAGCGTCATTGCTGGCGATAAACTTTTTGTTATTCCGGATGCTACAAAATATCACTTTGGTGTACTAAACAGCAATGTTCATATGGCTTGGATGAGAACAATTTCCGGCAGGCTAAAAAGTGACTATAGTTATTCGATAAATGTGGTCTACAACAACTTCCCCTGGCCCACGCCGACCGATGCACAGCGCGCCGAGATAGAGCGCACGGCGCAGGGTATCCTCGACGCCCGTGCCCTCTATCCAGACAGCAGCCTCGCTGACCTCTATGACGACGTGCTCATGCCGCGCGAGCTCCGCGAGGCGCACCGTGCCAACGACCGCGCCGTCATGCGCGCCTACGGCTTTGACCTCAAAATGAGCGAAAGCGCCTGCGTCGCCGCTCTCATGCAGATGTATCAGGAATTAGTGGCGACGGAAAAGTCTAGATAAACCCCGTGGGGGCGTTGTATAATATGGGTGAACTCAAGCATTATGTCATAAAGGGAGGTATAAATTATGAGTGCGCGACGTGAATTTGTTGAGAAAGATGGCATCCGTATCACTTACCTTGACGATAACGTCTGTTTTGAGGATATGCAAAAGGCAGACGCCATATTGATTGATAATCAGGGTGGTATTATCCATAATAATTTTGATGCAGAGCGGACAGCCTTTTTTCTTGCTTACTGGCGTAAAATATATGACACCATTCAAACTTTTCGTAGTCTGGATTCCGCGGAGGAGGCTGGCTGATGCCAACATTCATCATTGATATGCGACTATATTTGCCAGATTACATTCAGCTTTGGCAAAAATACATGGGGTATTTGACTTATAAAAAATAATAATAGAAATGGTAAGTATCACATAATACATTTATTGGGGGTGGTTGCTATGATGTACCCGTTTATGACTTTGGATGATGGCACGGAGATTGTGCATTCCGAGATGTTGCCTGACCAGCGGGTGAAGGTATATGTAGAAAAGCCAGATACCAAGGATTGCTTTCACCACATGACGTGTTATCTGCCTAGTTATGAGATTATGGAAAATGTTGGTTTTACGGAGGCGGAGGTCAAGCGCTACATGGAGGTTATCCGCTCTACGGCACACCTGATTATCGAGTTCTCGCAGGAGGGAGGACTGGAGAATGCCGCAGGTTTTTAAGGTGGGTTCTTACTGGGTTTATTTCTGGGCTAATGAGACAAAGCCTCTCGAGCCTGTACATGTGCATGTATCAAGTGGCAAGCCAGTGAAAAATGCAACTAAAATCTGGCTCACCAGTTCGGGCCATTGCCTTTTGTGCCATAATAAGTCTCAAATTCCTGAGCGTGTCTTGCATAATATTATGCGTGTAATCGAGGCACGTAGCAAAGAAGTGGCCGATAAATGGTACAGTTTTTTCGGGGAAATTTCCTACTATTGCTGACAGAGGAACTGCCTGCATTGTGGAATGGTTAATTTTTTAGGAGGTTGATTGATATGCTAGGAGGATATTTGCGATGAGGGGTACATTTTATGGTATCGGCGTGGGGCCTGGCGACCCCGAGCTGCTGACTGTGAAGGCTATTCATGCCATACAGGCGGCTGACGTGCTCATCGCGCCCAAGACCGAAAAAAAGGAAGACAGCCTCGCGCTGTCCATCGCCAAACCGTATCTCAAGCCGGATGTAAAGGTGGTTTATCAGACCTTCCCGATGGTCAAGGACTTCGCGCAGGACACCAGCGCCTGGGAGGCCAACAAAGAGGAAATCCTCGCTTTGCTCGAGGCTGGTCAGAATGTGGCCTTCCTCACGCTGGGCGACCCGATGTTTTTCAGCACCTATATCTACATCTACCGTTTGCTCCGAGATGCGCATGTGACCATTGAGACCATCCCTGGTGTGCCCGCCTTTGCGGCCATCGGCAGCCGCACAGGCTATCCGATTGTCGAGGGGGACGATATCCTCTCGATTATCCCCGCGACGGCACCCGAGGAGAAAATCCAGCGCGCGCTGGCGGCCTCGGATAACGTGGTGCTCATGAAGGTCTACAAGAATTTCCCGCAGATCGTGGCGGACCTCGAGGCGGCAGACCTCTCCAAGCAGGCTGTGCTCGTGAGCCGCGCGGGCTTGCCCGAGGAGCGGGTCATCCGCGATGTGCCAGCACATAGGAACGAAAAGCTGAACTACCTCTCAACGATTTTGACGCGGAAAAATCCGCCTCGCAAGAAGGGGGCGGAGCGATGAAAAGCATGACTATGTGGCAAGGCAAAAGGCTGCCTCAAGGGCTGAGGGGGCTGGTGCTCGGTATAGTGGCAGCGGCGCTGGTGTTGCTTTCAGGCTGTGCTGGTACGCAGAGTACGGGCTCAGACAGCAGCAGTGCTTTTCACGCCGAAATAACGGACGATCTCGGGCGTACGGTGACGCTCGACCAAAAGCCTGAGCGTATCGTGGTGACTTCGGCGGCTTTCCTCGAGCCTTTGCAGGCCGTGGGCGGCGACGTGGTGGGCCGTCCTGACTCGAAGACATTGCCCGACTTTGCCAAGGACAAGGCCAGTGTGGGCAAGGTCTATCAGATTGATGTAGAAAAAGTCCTCGCCTGTGAGCCAGACCTCGTCATCCTCAACAAGGGGATGAACGAAAAGCTCGTCGATACGCTCGAGAGCAACGGCATCAAGACGCTCGTGGTGTCGGGCAAGACCTATGCGGACGTGCAGCATGAAATCAGCATGTTCGCGCAGGTGACAGGCGAGCAGGATAAAGGAGAGCAAGTGCTGGCAGCGATGGAGCAGCAGCTGACGCAGGTCAGAGACGCCATTAAAGACCAGCCTGCGCCGCGCGTGGCTATCATCCACAGCACGACGAATGGCCTCTCGGTGCAGCTGCCGGGCAGTATCGCAGGCTCGGTGGCAGAACTCCTCGGCTGGCAGAATACGGCGGCGGAGCTCAAGCCGAATAAAAAGCATCCAGATACGGCCCCCTACAGCCTCGAGTCTCTGGTAGCGCAAAATCCTGATGTGCTCTTTATCACCAGCATGGGTGACCTCGAGTCAATCAAGGCCAGCATGCAGCAGACCATGCAGGAGAGTCCGGCCTGGCAGACCATCCCCGCGGTGCGTGACGGTCGGGTTTACTACCTGCCGCAGGACCTCTTTTTGCTGAGCCCTGGTCTGCACTATCCCGAGGCGGCCGCCTACATGGCGCATTGTCTCTATCCTGAGGCTGTGGCGCCATAATGGCTGAGGATAAACTGCCATCCCCTCAGGCAGGTGCCTCAAGGGACGGCCATATGCAGCTGGCAGGAGGTTGCTGGGCACGGCAAGGCCTGTTGCTGGTGGTCTTTGCGGCGTTGGTGCTGTTAGGCATCCTTTTGAGTATCGGCCTCGGTTCCGTGGCCATCTCGCCGTCGGAAATTGTGACCAGTTTGCTGGGGGGCGGCAGTACGCACGAGCAGATTTTGCGCAATATCCGCCTGCCCCGCACGCTCGTGGCGGCGCTCACGGGTGTCAATCTCGCGTTGGCGGGGGCCATCTTGCAGGCCATTATGCGCAACCCGCTGGCCGACCCGCACATCATCGGCATTTCCTCGGGCGCGGGGCTCACGGGTATTCTCGTGTTGCTCCTGCTCCCAGAGGCAGGCTGGCTGGTGACACCCGCGGCCTTTGTGGGGGCGCTGGGTGCGGCTCTGCTCATCTACGCGCTGGCGTGGAAACATGGCATACAGCCGTTACGCATCATTTTGGCGGGCGTGGCCGTCTCGGCCTTCTTCAGCGCCTGTATCTCCGGGCTCATGATTCTCAACAGCGACCGCGTGCACTCGGCGCTTATCTGGCTCGTGGGGGGGCTGTCGGCGCGCAGTTGGCCGCAGGTCTATTTGCTGGCACCCTATACAGGAGTGGGAACGCTGTTGGCTTTGCTCGGAGCACGCCAACTCAATATTTTGCAGCTTGGCGACGAGATGGCGCAGGGGCTGGGACTGCGCGTGGAGCTCACGCGCCTTTGGCTCACAGCTGTGGCGGCACTGCTCGCGGCTAGTGCCGTGGCCGTCGTGGGGCTTTTGGGCTTTGTCGGGCTCATCGTGCCACATGCGGCGCGTTTGCTCATTGGCTCAGACCATCGTTGGCTGCTGCCTGCCTCGGCGCTGCTCGGGGCGGCGCTCGTCATGCTGGCTGATACCTTCGCGCGCACGGCCTTTGCGCCGCTGGAGCTGCCCGTAGGTATCATCATGGCGGTACTCGGTGCGCCGTTTTTCCTTTTTCTGCTGCGGCATCAGTTATAATTTCTTTGCACGCGCCCTCTGTCAAGCAAAAAACCTTGACAGAGGGCGCGTGCTTCGTTATAATATCTTTCGTCAAGTATTTTTACTTGGCAGAATAAAGGCGTGGAGGCGTGAGCATGGAGCGTTTTTGGCATTTGACGGCGCTTTTCAGCTTCTACGGTGCTTTGTTGACTGAGAAACAGCAGGCCTGCTTGCGGTTGCATCTGGATGAGGATTTCTCGCTATCGGAGATAGGCGAGGAGCTCGGGATATCCCGGCAGGCGGTTTACGATAATATTCATCGCTCGGAGAAAGCGATGGAGGACTATGAGGCTAAGCTGGGACTGGTAGCGCGTTACGAGGCAGAACGGGCTGAGTTGCGCGCGGTGGCGCGGGCGGTACAGGACCTGCGCACGCCGGAGAACAGTGGGGCAGTGACGGCGGTGCTGGCGCGGCTGGCACCACTCATGGGCCCAGGCCGGGAGGTATGACGTTGATTTTTGAGAGTTTATCGGATCGCTTGCAGGCGACGTTCAAAAAACTGCGCGGCCACGGCAAGCTGACGGAGGACGATGTCAACGAGGCCATGCGTGAGGTACGTATGGCCCTCCTCGAGGCCGATGTCAACTTCAAGGTCGTCAAGCAGTTCGTCAAGACGGTCAAAGAACGGGCCGTCGGGCAGAACGTGCTCGAGACGTTGACGCCGGCGCAGGTCGTCATCAAAATCGTCGATGAGGAGCTCACGCAGCTCATGGGCGGTACGCAGAGCCGTATCACGATGAGTGCGCAGCCGCCGACCGTGGTGATGATGGTGGGCCTGCAGGGCGCTGGTAAAACTACCTCGGCAGGCAAACTGGGTCTCGCGCTGCAAAAGCAGGGCAAGCATCCCCTGCTCGTGGCGGCCGATATCTATCGCCCGGCGGCTGTGAAGCAGTTGCAGGTAGTGGGTGAGCAGCTCAATTTGCCGGTGTTCACGCTGCCGCAGGGCACGGATGCCGTGACGATTGCGCAGGAGGCTATCCCCTATAGTCAGGCTCATGCCAACGATGTGGTCATCATCGATACGGCAGGCCGCCTGCAGATTGATGAAAAGCTCATGCAGGAACTGCGCGATATCAAAGGTGCAGTGAAACCACACGAAATCCTGCTGGTCGTCGATGCGATGACCGGTCAGGAATCTGTGAATGTCGCGCAGGCCTTCAATGATAACCTCGGTCTCGACGGCGTCGTTATGACGAAGCTCGACGGCGATGCGCGCGGCGGCGCGGCCCTCTCCATCAAGGCGGTTACGGGCGTACCTATCAAATTCATCGGTATGGGCGAGAAGCTCGAGGCTCTCGAGCCGTTCCATCCCGACCGCATGTCTTCGCGTATCCTCGGTATGGGCGATGTGCTCTCGCTGGTGGAGAAGGCGCAGGAGAATTTTGACCTGGCTGAGGCCAAGAAGATGGAGCGCAAACTGCGCAAGGACGAGTTCACGCTCGACGATTTTCTCAGCCAGATGCAGCAGGTCAAAAAACTGGGCTCGCTGGAGTCCATTCTCGGCATGATACCGGGCATGGGCGGGCTGAAAAAACAGCTCGAGGGGCAGAACATCGACCTCGATGGTAAAGAAGTGCGCCAAATCGAGGCCATCATCAAGTCGATGACGCCGCAGGAGCGCGCCGACATCAGCATCATCAACGGCAGCCGCCGCAAGCGCATCGCGCTGGGCTCAGGCACGCGGGTGCAGGACGTGAACAAACTCTTAAAGCAGTTTGGCGAAATGCGCAAGATGATGAAAAAGATGAAGAAGATGCAGAAGGGCAAGAAAGGCTTTCCCGGCCTTGGTGCTTTAGGTAATCTGGGCGGCATGGGCTTCCCTAAATTGCCCTTCTAAAAGCAAGCTGATATTAAGGAGATAGTTCCTTTATATATTGACAATGCGGCGGCTATCCGCTATATTATAACGAGGTATGCGTTCCGCAGCGAAAGGTGGTGAAGTTGCATGGCAGTAAAGATTCGTCTGAACCGTTTGGGTGCAAAGAAGAATCCGTTCTATCGTATTGTTGTCGCTGACTCCCGCGCTCCGCGTGATGGTCGTTTTATCGAGATTCTCGGTAACTATGATCCGTCCCAGAACCCGGCTGTAGTCAACGTAGACGAGGATAAAGTTCTGGATTGGATGAGCAAAGGTGCTCAGCCGACTGACACCGTAAAGAATCTCCTGAGCAAGCAGGGCATCATGACCAAGTTTGCCGAGAGTAAGAAACACTAAGGAAACGCGAGAGTGTTTCCTTAGGCCCGGAGGGAATCAGCATGAAAGAACTTGTTGCTGTAATCGCCAGGGCACTTGTTGACCATCCGGAGGCTGTTGTCACCGAGGAGAAAGCGGACGAGCGTCACATCACGGTGGAGCTCCACGTCGCCGACGATGACATGGGTAAAGTTATTGGCCGTCAGGGCCGGATTGCCAAAGCAATCCGCACGGTGGTCAAGGCAGCAGCTGTTCGTACCAACAAGCGAGTCACAGTTGAGATTATCTAAGGGATTTTTCCCCGACAAAGGCGCCAGCCCATATACGGGCTGGTGTTTTTTGCGTAAAGCAGTCCCTTATTGACTAAAGAGAGGATTAGACAGATGGATTCCATTTCTATTAAAGTGCCAGTCACCATCAAAGCCAAACTGACGGAAAAGCTCAAGAACAAGATTTTGAGCGACCTGGAAGAGGGCATCAAGCGTGCTGAGCTCGAGGTACAGCAGATTAACATCCAGGAGAAGCGCGTGCTGCAGGAGAACGACAAGCAGGAGCCGACGCCGGAGGATATCAACCGCCTCAGCGCTATCCGCCAGCATTTCGCCGAGGAGCGCGGCAAGCGTATGCAGTACCGTGAGGAAGCCATGCAGCGTAAGGAGCAGACCGAGGGTCTGGCACTCGGCGCGGAAATCGTGCAGGGCCAGCTCGAGCATCAGGTCGAGGTACATGTCGGTGACGATATGCGCGAAATCATGAATGTGGAGATTCTGGTAGAAGATGACAAGATTATCGCCATCCGCAGCTAAGCAGCAAAAGCTGGCACGCAAAGCGGCCAAACAGGCAGCCAGGCCGGGGAAAGACCGCGTCATCATCGGCAGGGTCGGCGCCGCACATGGCATTCAGGGTGAAATGCGCATCATTCCTTTGACGGACTTTCCCGAGCGCTTCAAAAGCATGTGGGAGGTCATGGTTGGGGAGGAACTGCTGCATATTGAGAGCTGCCGTTACCACAAGCAGTTTGTCATCTTGAAGTTCCGTGAATATCCCGTGCGCGAGCAGGCAATGCAGCTCACAAACCGCTATCTCACGGTGCCGCGCAGTGAGGCTATGCCGCTGCCCGAGGGGCGTTACTACGAGTTCGATATTATCGGGCTCAAGGTCGAGAGTGAGCAGGGAGAGCCGCTGGGCGAGGTGGAGAACATCCTGCATACGGGTTCGAACGATGTCTATGTTACGCACCGTCCCGATGGCCGTGAACTGCTCATTCCCGCGCTCAAAGCGGTGGTCAAGCTCATCGATGTGCCTGGGGGCCGCATGGTCGTTGACCTGCCCGCGGTAGTTGAGGACGGCACGCAGCGCGGTGAGTAAGTCTTTATTTTATGAGTGCTGTCAGTAGAGAGGAGGTGCGGCAATGCGTATCGATATGATTACCCTGTTTCCCGAGATGTTCGCGGGGCCGTTCGGCGACAGCATTACGAAGCGGGCCGTGGATAACGGGATTCTCGATATTCATTTTACGAATTTCCGCGATTACTCCTTTGATAAGCATAAACATGTGGATGATTCGCCTTTTGGCGGTGGCGCGGGCATGGTGTTGAAGCCTGAGCCGCTCACGCGGGCAGTGCGCGCGGTGCTGGCAGAGACAGCCGAGTTCGCGGCGGAACGCCGTGTGCTCATCATGGACCCGTCTGGGCCGACGTTCACCCAGGCAAAAGCCCGTGAACTCGCGCAGTATGAGCAGCTCGTTTTTATCTGCGGTCACTATGAGGGCTTTGATGCGCGCATCTATCAGCTGGCGGATGAGGCTGTTTCCATCGGTGACTATGTGCTCACGGGCGGTGAATTGCCCGCGATGGTGATTACCGATGCGGTGTCGCGTATGCTGCCGGGCGTGCTCGGCGATGCGACCTCGGCGCCCACGGACTCGTTCTATGACGGCCTGCTGGAGTTCCCGCAGTATACGCGGCCACGGGAGTTTGAGGGACGCGAGGTGCCGGAGGTGTTACTCTCAGGCGACCACGCCCGTATCCGCCAGTGGCGGCATGAGCAGTCACTGCGGCTCACGGCTAGGTATCGTCCCGATTTGCTCGAAGATTATCCGCTGACGCCAGCCGACAAGGTGTATTTAGCCCAGTTGGCGGCGGAGGCCGAATCATAAGTCTCACGCAATTTTAGCGCTGGTATAGAAATCAGTTTCTGTACCAGCGCTTTTTTTTGGTTTGTTTGTTAGTAAATTATTATCTTGTGGATGGCACAAAAAGGACAGGCGACCTTTTTCACGGCTCGGACGCGCGGTTATAATAAGATATAATGAATAAGAAATGAGATTTAGTGTGAGCAGGGGAGGAAAGACGCCATGAATTGGCTGAGCAATCTGAAGGTGCCTTATAAAATTATCTGCATGATCGTCATCACGGTCATCGCTTTGGGCACGGTCAGCTGGACAGGGATTTCGTATCTGCGCAGTACGCAGAGCGCTATGAACGAGATGGCCAACCGGCAGACGAAGGCGGTGCAGCTGCTCGGTGATGCGGCGGTTATCGTACGTTCGTCGCAGGCTCGCGTGCTCGAGAATGTGAGCCTTACGGACCAAAAACAGCTCGAGAAAAATAAGAAGAATATCAACGAGTACATGGATCAGTACGAAAAGGACTGGCAGGAGTACAAGGCACTCGGTTTCCATGCCGACGCGGAGCCGGTCATCGAGCAGAACTGGCAACTGTTCCGCGAGCAGATGAACAAGATGCTCGATCTCTCGGTCTCGGGCAAGCAGGATGAGGCGCGTCAGGTGTACAACACGCAGGGCATCAAGGCTATCATCGCCTGGGATAATGCGATGACGCCACTGCGCAAAGACCTCACGGCGCAGACGGAGGAACTCAATGCGGCCAACAGCGGTGCTGTGGGTTCGGCGGTCACGAGCATGGCTATCCAGACGCTCATCACGCTCATCATCATGTGCCTGTTCGGCTGGATGCTCATCAACTCCATCGTGACGCCGCTGCGTAACATCATGGCAGGTTTCACGCGCCTGGGTGAGGGCGATTTCCGTGATGACGGTCAGGTCGTCACGCGCAGTGATGAGTTCGGTGATATGGCGGCGATGTTCGCGACGATGCGGCAGAAACTCGGCAAGTTGCTGAGCCAGACGCATGCCTCGTCTGAGCATATCGCCTCGGCTTCGGAGGAACTCACGGCCAGTTCGCAGCAGTCGGCGCAGGCCTCGCAGCAGGTGGCACAGTCGGTACAGCAGGCTTCGGATGCGGTCATGGCCCAGCAGGGCGGTATCGACACGAGCACGCAGGCCGTGCAGGGCGTAGCGGCAGCCGTGGATAACTTGCAGCAGGAGGCCAACAAGGTTTCGGAACATGCGCAGGCGGCTTTTGACCAGGCAGTGAACGGCGGTCAGGCCATCAAAGCTTCCGTCGATAAAATCCGCAGTGTTGAGAGCACGGTGGGCGAGTCGGCGGCTATCGTCGATAAATTGGGGGCCAGCTCGCAGGAAATCGGCCAGATTGTTGAGACGATTTCGGGTATTGCCGAGCAGACGAATCTCCTCGCGTTGAACGCGGCCATCGAGGCGGCGCGTGCGGGCGAGCAGGGACGAGGCTTCTCCGTGGTGGCCGACGAGGTACGTAAACTCGCCGAGGCTTCGCAGGAGGCTGCGCAGCAGATTTCCCAGCTTATCCAGGGCATTCAGCAGGATACGGGCAATGCCGTGAACTCCATGCGTGCGGGCAGTGCGGCGGTCGCCGAGGGCGCGCGTTCCGTGGAAGAACTGCATGAGGCCTTTGAGCAAATCAAGACGTATGTCAGCGATGTTTCCAGCGAGGTCGGCCGCATGGCCGAGGCCATTAAGGGCGTAGCGGGCAACACGACGGAGATTACAGGTACGATTAACGATATCGATGGTCAGGGTAAAAAGGTCTCTATGGAGATGGAGAGCGTCTCGGCCGCGACGGAGGAGCAGTCAGCATCCTCGGCAGAAATCGCCACGGCTAGTGACTCCCTCGCCAAACTCGCACAGGAACTGCAAAACTCTTTGCAGAAGTTCCGTTTCTAAAGCACAGGTCTTTACTAAGTCAGCCTTGCGGGGCTGGCTTTTTTATATTATGCTTTTAAGCATAAGGTATAAGGAGCGTGGGAAAAGATGCAGGAGCCAAAGCGTGTATTGTGGTTGGCGCTCAATGCGAAATACTCGCATACATCACTGGCGGTGCGTTATTTGCGGCAGGTGGTGCCGGGCTCAGAGATTTTGGAGCTGACGATTAACGACCAGCTGCTGGCGGTACTGGGCCAAATTTATGAGCGGCGCCCGCAGGTGCTGGGCATCGCCTGCTACATTTGGAATATTGAAATGGTCAAGCGACTGCTGCCACTCATCGCCGAGGCCATGCCCGAGGTCTGTATTATTTGCGGCGGGCCGGAGGTGTCCTATGAGACGGAGGCGTTCCTGCGCGAGTTCCCGATGGTGGCCGCCGTCATGCGCGGTGAGGGTGAGGAAGTCGCGGCCAGGTTGGCGGCGCTGGACTTCTGTTTCAGCGATATGCCGGGGCTCGCCTGGCGGGCAGCGGATGGCACGCTGCATGTGGGCGAAGCCGTGACCGTGGCGGACTTGCAGGCCGTGCCCTTTGCCTATAATACAGAGGAAATCGCGGCTATCAAGGAACGCATTCTGTATTATGAAACGTCGCGCGGCTGCCCCTTCAGCTGTGCGTACTGTCTCTCCTGTGCTACGGCGGGCGTGCGGTTCCTGTCCCTCGCGCGGGTATATCGGGAACTGGATTGGTTGGTGGCACAGGATGTGCGGCAGGTGAAGTTCGTTGACCGCACGTTCAATGCGAAAAAGAGCCATTTTTTACCCATCTTGCAGCATATCCTCGCCTATCCTGCGACCTGTCGTACGAATTTCCATTTTGAGGTGGCCATCGACTATCTCGATGACGAGGTCATGGCAGTGCTCAAGGCGATGCCGCGCGGGCGGGTGCAGTTGGAAATCGGCATCCAGTCCACGAACGAGCAGACCCTCAAGGCGGTCTCGCGGGTGAACCATTGGCAGCAGATTGCCACGCATATCCGTCAGTTACTGTCACCGCACAACATGCACCTGCATGTCGATTTGATTATCGGTCTGCCCGGCGAGGGTATGGTCTCGTTCGCACGTTCGTTTAATGCGGTGTATGCCCTGCGGACCGATATGTTGCAACTAGGCTTTTTGAAATTTCTCAAGGGTGCCAGCATGATGGAGCTGGTGGCGCGCTATCACTACCGTTATATGCCCTCGGCGCCTTATGAGGTTTTGGCCTCGGATGCGCTCACTTATGGTGAAATCCGCTGGCTGCACAGCTTTGAGGCCGTCTTTGAGTATTACTACAATGCGGGACGCTGTCGGCATACGGTGGCCTGGCTCATCCGCACCCAGACGGCAGGTGACGCCTTTGCTTTTTGGCAGCAGTTCACGGACTGGTGGGAGGCGCAGGGCTATCATCACTGCGGGCACAGTACGGCGGCGCTCTATGGCTATCTCCTGCGTTTCGCGGCGGTACAGTATGGTGTGGCCGGGGCACAGCTTGATGCACTGTTACGCTATGACGCGTTGCTGGCCGACCGGGGGCGCATCCGTCCGCAGACGCTGCACTGGAATATGCAGCAATATCAGGCCCGTACGGCACCGTTTTGGCGTAGTGAGCGCCCGCGGGCCTATATCGGGCACTATACGTTCACGAATTGGCGCGATAACCGGCGGCAGTATCACATCGAGGTGTTCCCCTACGATGTGCTGTCGGCGTCGTTGCCAGCGGGGGAGACTGCCGTGCTCTTTGACTACACGGGTACTGACGTGCGCGCTTGTCCTGTCACGCTGTGATTTGGTGGTCAGATGTGGTACAATGGAACAATACGAATGGAAGGGAGCAATTACTTTGCTGGCTACGCAAGCATATGAAGATATCGAGGCGAAAGTTCTGCGCGGGGAGCGTCTGACGCGGGAGGATGGCATCCGGCTGTTCCACTGCCCTGACCTCGCCTGGCTGGGGGCTCTGGCTGACCACGTGCGGCGCGAGAAGTGTGGCGATATCGTCTACTATAATGTGAACTGCCATGTGAACCTCACGAATATGTGCACGTCACGTTGTGAGTTCTGTGCCTTTGGCCGCGATGAGGACGACCCGGGGGCCTATGCCATGACCAAAGAACAGGCTATCGCACTCGTGCGCGAGGCCCTGCAAGACCCCGATATGGGCGGCCTGCATGTGGTGAGCGGCCTGCACCCGCATTGGACGTTTGAGCATTATCTGGGCTTGTTGCAGGCCTTGCATGAGACTTTCCCGCAGCTCTACCTCAAGGGCTTTACGGGCGTGGAAATCACGCATTTCGCGAAAATCTCCGGCCTTTCGGTGCGGGAGGTACTCAAAAAGCTCAAGGCGGCGGGGCTCCAGGCCATCGCGGGCGGCGGGGCGGAAATCCTCTCCGACCGCGTGCGGCAGGCACTATGTCCGAACAAGGCCACGGCTGACGAATGGCTGACGGTAGCGCGCACCGCGCATGAACTGGGTATCCCGACGAATGCCTCTATGCTCTACGGCCATATCGAGACGCTGGAGGAGCGCGTCGACCATTTGCTCAAACTGCGCGCTTTGCAGGATGAGACGCACGGTTTCCAGACGTTTATCTGTTTCCCTTTCCTGCCCAAGCATACCGAGCTCGGCAAGCGCGTGCAGCAGACGAGCATGTGGGATGATTTGCGCACGATGGCCATTTCGCGGCTTATGCTCGATAATTTCCGCAATATCAAGGCCTATTGGGTTATGCTGACCGTGCCGGTGGCACAGGTAGCGTTGAGTTTTGGTGCCAACGATATGGACGGCACCATTCATAAGGAAAATATCCTGCACGACGCAGGGGCCACGAGCCCGCGCGCGCTCACGGAGGACACAATCATCAGCATCATCAAGGAGGCGGGGCGTACGCCCGCGCTTTGCGACTGCAATTTCAATATTATCCGCACGATAGACTAGGAGGACGCGCATGGCAACAGAGCAATACCGCAGCGTGGCTGTCGAGGCCGCACGGCATAAGGCGGAGATGGGACAGCGCCTGACGAAAGAGGACGCTCTGGCCCTGTATGAGGACAATGACCTGCTCTTTCTCGCACGTTGCGCGCGGGCGGCCAAGGAGCGGCAGAGTGGCCGCAATGTCTACTATACAGTGAACCGTCATATCAATCTGACGAATATTTGCAGTTCGAACTGTCCGCTCTGTGCCTTTCAGGTGGCAGAAGGGGATAAGCGCGGCTATGTCATAGAGCGGGAGGATATTGCGCGGGTGCTGGCACAGGCGCAGGCTACGCCGCATTTGACGGAAATTCATATCGTCTCGGCGCTGCATCCGGAGAAGCCCTTCCAGTATTATGTGGATGTGGTGCGGCAGGTGCGCGAGGCTTTGCCACAGGCGGATGTCAAAGCCTTTACTCCGGTGGAAATCGTGAATTTCGCCAAGCAGATGGGTAAGAGTATCCGCGAGGTGCTGGAGATTTTACAGCAGGCGGGGCTCGACAGTCTGCCGGGCGGCGGCGCGGAAATCCTCTCCGATCGCGTGCGGCAGATTATCTGCCCGAAAAAGGCCACGGCGGCGGAGTGGCTGGAGACGATGCGCACGGCGCATGCACTGGGTATCCGCACGAACTGTTCCATGATGTACGGTCATGTCGAGACCGTGGAGGAGCGTATCGACCATCTGCTGGCTTTGCGGCAGTTGCAGGATGAGACGCATGGTTTTCAGGCCTTTATGCTCTTTCCGTTCCATCCAGCTCACACGAAACTGGGGGAGGAATACCACCTGCAGCGCGTGAGCTCGTGGGAGGATATGAAGATGCTCGCGCTCTCGCGCCTCGTGCTCGACAACGTGGCGCATTTCAAGGCGTTCTGGATTATGCTCACTCTGCCCATTGCACAGCTGGCGCTGGGTTTTGGCGCCGACGACCTCGATGGCACCATCGGCGAGGAGAAAATCATTCATGCGGCGGGCGCACACACGCAGACGGGCATCACGCGCGCGCAGCTGGCGGCCATCATCCGTGAGACGGGGTACGAACCCGTGGAGCGCGATACGTTTTACCAGCCCGTGCATTTTGCTGAGGAGGCGCAGGCATGAGACTAACGGCAGAACAGGGCGAGCGGATGCTGCGCGAGGGTGACCCCATCGAGCTGGGCGCGCTGGCCGATGCGGAGCGTGCACGGCGCTTTGGCGATACGGTGACCTTTATCGTCGACCGCAATATCAACTACACGAATGTCTGTGTGAATGAGTGCAAATTCTGTGCTTTTTTCCGCAGGCTGGGGCATAAGGATGCCTACCTGCTGACCTACGACGAGATACTGGACAAGGTGCGTGAGACCGTAGAGGCGGGTGGCACGCAGGTTATGATACAGGGCGGGCTCTATCCTGACCTCGGTCTGGCCTATTACGAAAAAATGCTGCGGCTCATCAAAGAGCATTTCCCCAGTATTACCATTCACTCCTTTACGGCCACGGAAATCCAGCATTTCGCGTGGCAGGAGGGTATCAGTATCCTCGATACGCTGAAACGCCTGCAAGCGGCGGGGCTCGACAGTCTGCCGGGCGGCGGGGCGGAAATCCTTGTCGATGCCGTGCGAAGGCGCGTAAGCCCCAAGAAAATCATGACGAAGGACTGGCTAGCGGTCATGCGGGCGGCGCACAGCATCGGCATGGAGAGCACGGCCACGATGGTTATCGGGTTCGGCGAGACGATGGCGCAGCGCATCGAGCACATGGAGCGCATCCGCCAGCTACAGGACGAGACGGGCGGGTTCCGCGCCTTTATCACGTGGACGTTCCAGCCGGGACATACGCAGCTTGGCGGTGAGAAGACGTCCAGTTGGGACTATATGAAGACGCTCGCGCTCACACGGCTCTATATGGATAACATCGCCCATATTCAGGGGTCCTGGGTCACGCAGGGCGAACGTATCGGCCAACTCACACTGGGCTTTGGCGCGGATGACCTCGGCAGTATCATGCTGGAGGAAAATGTCGTGCGTGCGGCTGGTACGAGTTACGATATGAGCATCCGCAAGATGACGGACCTCATCCGTGGCGCAGGCCGTCGGCCCGCCCAGCGCAATACGACCTATGATATTATCAAACGCTATTAAGGAGTGCTTCGGTTATGGCAAATGCTCAGCATATTCCTCAGGCGGATTTCGCCATCGTCGGTGGTTCGGGCACGTTGTCCTCGGATTTTCCCCGGAACTGCGCCGCTGACGATGTGGAGATTTTAGCCGACAATCTGCATTTCTCTACGCCCTACGGCGAGAGCCCGGCGCTGCGTCTGTTCACCGTGGCAGGAAAGCGCGTGCTGACCTGCCGCATGCACGGGTGGCGTTCGGGCGTCACGCGCGCCGACGCTTCGCGGCAGGTTTTTTGGACGTTCCGCGAGGCTGGGGTCAAGCGCATTCTCTCCGAGGGCGGCGTGGGCACGGTCAACCATTTGCTCGATATCCGCGACTTCATGGTGCCGGATGATTATCTCGACCTTTCCGTGCGCAAGGACGTTATGCTCGACGGCCGCTATCTGCTGCTGATGCAGGATGCGCTATGCCCAGAGCTTAGGCAGGCCCTGCTCACAGCTACGCGGGCGCGCTTTCAGGGGCGTATCTTCGACCGGGGCATCTATGCGGTGACGGATGGCCGCCATTTCGAGAGCGCGGCGGAGATTGCCATGCTCCAGGGGCATGCGGATATCGTGGGGCAGTCTATGTGCCCCGAGGTATATTTAGCGCGGGAAATCGGTGCCTGCTATGCGGGGCTTTATTATACGGTGAATTACGGCGAGGGACTGCACGGCGGTGTCTCGCATGAGACGATGGCCGATATTTTCTATGACGATGCGCCGATGATTGGCGAGATTCTGTTGGCGGCCATTCGGGCTACGGATGCAGGCGAGAGGCATTGTGCCTGCCTGTCGCATAGAAAAGAAACTTTGCTCAAGGATGTGTACAACGAGTGTTCAGCTAAAGGCTGACCTGGGAGCAAGCGATGATACGCAAAGGAAAATCTGCTGCGGGGGCGGCGAAGGCTGAGGCGCGGCGTCAGCAGCAAAAGGCGGAGTGGCAGCAGGCCGAGCAGACCAATGAAATGAACCTCCAGTTGGCGGCACAGGCCGAGAAAATCACTGCGTTGCAGGCGCAGGTGGCGCAGCTAAGGGCCGAGAACGAGCAGGCCATCCTGCGGGAGATTGCCCGCGAGGATGAGGTGCGGGACCTCAAGAATGAGGTCGCCCGCTTGCGACGTTTAGTGCCCCCCGAGGAGCGGGGGGAGGTGGTTGAGACTGAGACTGTGCAGCCTGTTGAGCCGGAGCCTACAGATGTGGCAGCGGCACCGGAGGCCGTGCAGGCTTTGTGTGCCCAGTTTAACATTTACGTGGTAGGCGGCAGTCAGACCTGGCAGAAACGCGTGGCCGCAGTCTGCCCCGCGCTGAAAGTCATCGGCAGTCAGAAAAACTTTGATGCGCAACAGCTCCAGTATGCCGACCTGCTTGTGCTCAATACGAATTTTGTCAGCCATGCCTGCATCAATAAGGCTAAGGAGGCGGCACCGCGCACGACCCGTGTGCGCTTTTTGTCGCAGAACCAGCTCAGTGCCCTGTATGCGTTGATTACCGAGACCTTTTCCTTGTCGCTCTAACCCTTTGATAAAAGCGAAATTTTGTTTGTTTTGGCAGGAAAAGCCTATGTCTATGGCGAAATAGACAAAATACAACAAATATATCATGGGGATAGACGAAAGAGGAAAGGGGCAGAGATATATGGAGTATGGTATTACCCAAGCGTATCTTGATTTTATCGGCAACCGTCGGCTGGCACCGGTAACAGAACAGGAGCTGGCCTATTGCTGGGATATTCAGTACAAGCGGGCGAAACTGCACAACATCATCATCGCGGTTAATTCGAGCAACCGTTTCAGTTTCATGGTTTACGGTTTGGCGAAGAAACAACTCTGGGACGTCGATGATGTGATGTATCGGGCGATTGCACGGATGATGCAGCTGATAGGTTATACGAATGAGCAGGTAGAGCATTACTTTGACCTGGCAGGCCGGGCGGCGATTACCGCTACGCATGGCCCGCGGCCCGAGGCGCAGTTGCATGAGGTCGTAGCTTTCGAGGCGCATTCCAGTCAGCCGTTTGATGTGAGTGCGAAATTGCAACTGGGCATTTCGGCGCGGTTGAACCAGCTGGAGGGTAAGGCCTGCGGCTTCCCCGACCAAAGTGCGGTCAAGCCGTTGGAGGCGTTTAAAGCCGACATGCAGCGGTTGGGTGTTTTATAAAGTATAGAAAAAAGCCCTGCGGGGTCACGTGGTTTGGGCGTGGTCCGCAGGGCTTTTTGTGTGCGTGTGTTTAGGCTTTACTTAGTTACATAGGGAGAGGTGTTGAAGTCGTTTTGCTGGTGGCTGGCGGGGGGCAGAGTGAGGTTACGCAGCTCTGTGGCCAGAGAGTCGAGGGCGGCCTGTTGACGCGCTTGGGTTAACTGTGGCGTGGCGGCCGTGAGCTGTGCGAGGCCCAGGTCGCGCTGCTGGCTCGTGAGCAGTTGGCTGAACCGTGTCACTATGGGGATGGCAGCACTTTGTTTGGCGGCATGTAATACAGCTTGCCCGCGGGTATTTATGGCGAGGACGTGGACGTAGGCGGGGCCGTTGGCGGTGAGCGTCTGTATGGTCTCGGTGGTGAGGCCTAGGAGCAGGTAGGGCACGAGGCGGCGCAGGCGGGCGGCGGTATAGTGGCGTGTGGCAGCGCGGTGGATGAAGTCATCAAGCGAGACCGCTGCCGTGGCGGCACTACGCAGGCGCGGCAGGATGCCCTCACCGGCGGACAGACCGTAGATGCGATAAAGTGCTGCGCTGCTCTGGCTCAGCAGGGCCGTTTGCAGTGCAGGCAGCAGGCGGTTGGCGTCTGGCAGGCCGGTGGTCACGGCATTTTGCAGGGCAGTGAGCGTGGCAGGAGGCACTGCGGACGCGAGGGCTGGCCAGTCTGGCTCAGCGGTAGCGCAATAGAGGGCCTGTCTGATAGCGGTGCCGCTGGCGTAGTGCTGGTGTAGCGCGCAGTCATGGTGGTTGGCACTGTGACGCGGCAGTAGCAGAGGTGCGAGGCAGGGCTGTGTCTGTAGGGCGCGCAGGTATTCCAGCGCGAGGATATTGTTGGGCTGTCGCAACAGGGCGGGAGCGAGGCCCGTGGCGACTTGCAGGCTGTCGGCCAGTGCCGCGGCATAGGCCGCGCCTTGCGCGAGGCGGGCACGCAGGGCGGTTTGCAGGGCGGGACTGGCGAGGTGGGCAGCGGCCTGTTGGAGCGTGGCGAGGTCGTCTGTCTCTGCGCCAAAGGCCAGCTGTCCCTCCAGCCCCAGGCTGGCGAGCAGCTGTACCCCGCCGGTGGCAAAGGCCTGGGCGCTGCGGCAGGCAAAGACAAAGGGCAGTTCCAGTACGAGGTCACAGCCCTGTGTCACCGCGAGCCGCGCCCGCGTCCATTTATCGAGTAAGGCGGCGCTGCCGCGTTGGCAGAACGCACCGCTCAGCAGGGCGACGATGGCTGTGTCCGGGTTGCGCCGCCGTATCTCAGCTATTTGCCAGGCGTGGCCGTTATGAAAGGGATTGTATTCGCAAATGATGCCAGTGATATACATGCCGTGCCTCTTTCGCAGTGTTTTTAATTTTGGTGCCCCAGATAGGCGAAGTAGGTCTGCCGCATTTCTTGGCGGTTCTTGGCCTTGGGCCAGAGTTCGCCCGTGTTGCCCTGGCGCATGGCGGCGGCCAGGTGGTCGTAGAGGTCGGGGATGGGCACCTCCTGCTCCAGTTTGGCAATGAGCTCCTTGACCGTCTGGCGGATGGTGTGACCGTCGTGCGGACAGGGCGAGGGCTCTGGCGTGAAGCCATGTAACTTTACGGCGTCGCGCGTCTCCTGCTCGCGGAAGTACACGAGCGGCCGGATGACTGTGAGCCCCGTGCGGTCGAGATAGGTGACAGGTGTGAAGGTTTCAATCTGTCCCGAATAAAATATGCTCATGAGGAAAGTTTCCACGGCGTCGTCGTGATGGTGGGCATAGGCGATTTTGTTAAAACCGTGCTCCACGGCGTAGCGGTTCATGGCACCACGGCGGAAAAAGGCGCAGGTATAGCAAGGTGTCTTGCCCTGCTGGGCCGCGATGGCGCCGGCAATATCGACATCGATAGTCTCATAGGGGATGTCGAGACTCGCGCAAAAGTCACCGATGCGTTCTGTATCAAAATGCACGTCGGGGAACAGGGGATTGATGGTGAGAGCGGCGAGGGAAAAATCCTTGTGCAGGCGCTCGCGCAGGATGGCGAGGGCATAGCAAAGGAAGATGCTGTCCTTGCCGCCTGAGACCCCGATGAGGATGCGGTCGCCGTCCGCAATCATCTGGAACTCGACGACGGCGCGCATGAGTTTGCTGAAATAAAGTTGTGGCAGGTTGATTTTCATGATAGGTGTTCCTTTCTGCAATAATCACTACTATCTTAATGGATAGAGCAAAAGCTGACAAGTCTACTTTATTCCTTAGTAAGAATGTGTTAAAATAAGGGCTAGACTAACGGCGGCCGCTTGGGGCGGCGCTGGGGCTTGCATTTGAGGAGGATTTGCCCACCATGAGTAATACGAAACCTATCTATGCCATCGGCCATCGCAACCCGGATACGGACTCCATCTGCTCCGCTATCGGTTATGCGCATCTGAAACAGGCGCTGGGCCAGAATGTGGTCGCGGCGCGCGCCGGCAAAATCAATGCCGAGACGAAATATGCGCTCGATGCGTTCCATGTGGAGCAGCCGCTGCTGCTGACCGACCTCTATCCGCGTGTCAAGGATATCTCGCTCGACTGCAAAATCGTGGTCAAGCAGCATGATACGTTGCGCCGTCTCGGTGAGGTCATGCGTAAGAACGACCTCAAATCCGTGCCGGTTACGGATAGCAAGGGCGTGCTCGTGGGCATTGTGACGGTTTCGGATCTGGCGAAGCGCTATTTCCAGGAACTCTCCATGCAGAAACTGAAGGATATGCGTGTACGCTATCGCGACATCATCCGTGCCACGGACAGTGAGGTCATCTGCGAGGGTGATGAGAGTGCCTTTATCGAGGGCAGTGTACGCATTGCGGCGGGCTCCGTGGAGACTATCGAGTCCGTCATTGAGCCGCATGATATCGTGATTGTCGGTGACCGCCACGATGAGACGCTGGTGCGTTGCGTGCAGCAGGGCATTGCCTGCCTCATCGTCACGGGCAAGGGGCGTGTTTCGGCCGCAGTTGTCGAGGCTTGCCAGCAGCAGGGCGCTTTCTTGCTCTCCACGCCGTATGACACCTATACGGTGGCGCGTCTTATCAACCAGTGCGTGCCTATCCGCCGCATCATGCACGAGGCACCGGTCTGCTTCAAGCCGCTCGACCTGCTCTCCGATATCAAGGGCACGATGGAGACAACCAACTATCGTAACTACCCTGTGGTGGAGAATGGCCGTATCGTCGGTCTCGTGAGCCGCGACAATCTCATGGTGCTGGAGCGGGACCGCGTTATCCTCGTCGACCACAACGAGCGTGGTCAGGCAGTTGAGGGTATCGAGGAGGCCAAAATCCTCGAAATCATCGACCATCACCGCCTCGGCGGTATCCAGACCAGCGAGCCGATTTTCACACATGCGGAGCCGGTTGGCTGCACGGCGACCATCGTGGCCAACATGCACTGGGACCACGATGTCGATATCCCGAAATCTATCGCGGGTCTGCTGCTCTCGGCTATCATTTCCGATACGGTGCTCTTTAAGTCACCGACCTGCACGCCGAAGGACAAAGAGGCGGCGCAGCGTCTCGCGGAAATCGCTGAGGTCGACCTCAAGGAGTATGGCATGGCCATGCTGAAAGCGGGTGCGGGCATCGGCGATATGACGCCGGCGGAGATTGCCAAGACGGACCTCAAAGAGTTCCAGTTCGGCGACTATCACGTGATTATCAGCCAGATTTCCGTCATGGACCCGAAGGAAGTGCTCGACATCGAGCCGCAGCTCATCGAAGCCATGACGAATATCTGCGAGAAAGAGGGCTTTGACATGAGCCTCGTCATGGTCACGGATATTCTGCAGGAGGCTACCTACCTGCTCTATGCGGGGTCGCCGAAGACGCTTATTGGCGAGGCGTTCAAGAAGGATGCCTCCGGTACGCATATCTATCTGCCGGGCGTCATGAGCCGTAAAAAGCAGATTGTACCGCCGATGTCCGAGGCGGTGAAGCGCATCGCGCAGAACTGATTTTATCAGCCCATCCCATCCGCTCCCGTGTGGGGGCGGATTTTTACGTAAATTTCAGAGGAGTATCACGTGGAAAGCAAGGATATTTTCAGCGGACTCAATCCCATGCAGAAGCAGGCCGTGGAGCACCGCGAAGGGCCGCTTTTAATCATGGCGGGTGCAGGCTCCGGTAAGACGAAAGTGTTGACCTGCCGCATTGCAAATCTGTTGGCGCATGGCGTACGCCCGTGGCAGATTTTAGCCATTACCTTTACCAACAAGGCAGCGACAGAAATGCGCGAACGCGTGGATAATCTCATCGGTGAGGCGGCCAAAGAGGTTTGGCTTAGCACGTTCCACTCGTTTTGTGCGCGTTTCCTGCGCCGCGAAATCGAGGCGCTCAATGGCTACAAACGCAATTTTGTCATCTATGATACCTCAGATGGTCAGACTGTCATCAAGCATTGTCTCAAAGACCTCAACCTCGACGACAAGCAATATACGCCTGGGCATGTGCTGAACGCTATTTCCAATGCCAAGAATAAAATGCAGTCACCGCGTGCGATGGCGGCAGAGGCCGGGCATAATTTCCATCAGGCGAAACTGGCAGAGCTCTATGAGCTTTATCAAAAGAAACTGCGGGAGAACAACGCACTGGACTTCGATGATTTGCTGATGCTTTCGGTGCAGCTTTTGCAGGACAATGACGCGGTGCGTGAGAAATATCAGCGTCGGTTCCAGTATATCCTCGTCGACGAGTATCAGGATACAAACGGGGCGCAGTATGAGCTCACGCGCCTGCTGGCGGCGGGTTACCGCAACCTCTGTGTTGTGGGTGATGCCGACCAGTCTATTTACGGCTGGCGCGGCGCTGATATCAGCAACATTATGAATTTTGAGCGCGACTATCCCGAGGCCACGGTTATCAAGCTGGAGCAGAACTACCGCTCGACGAAGACTATTCTCGCGGCCGCGAATGCGGTGATTGCGCACAACAGCAACCGCAAGCCGAAAAAGCTCTGGACCGAGAATGCGCAGGGTGAGCCGCTCACGGTCTATGAGGCACGCGATGAAAAGGACGAGGCCGACTATATCGACTCAACCATCGAGGAACTGCACAGTCAGCAAAACCTCGCCTACGGCGACGTGGCCATTCTCTACCGTACCAATGCGCAGTCGCGTGTCATCGAGGAGACGTTCATGCGGCGTGGCCTGCCCTATACGATGGTCGGCGGGCTGAAATTCTACGACCGCAAGGAAATCAAGGATGTGCTGGCCTATCTGCGGCTCATTTTCAATCCGCTGGACAGCGTGAGCCTGCTACGCATCATCAATACACCGAAACGCAGTATCGGGGCTACGACTATTGCCAAGCTCACGCAGTACGCCGAGCAGACGGGACAGCCGATTTTTACGCTGCTTGCTAGTGAGGCTGACCTCGATGCGGCGGGGCTTACGGCACGTGCGAAAAAGCCGCTCATGGCATTTTCGGAGCTTATGTTCAACCTCATGGGCGAGGCGGACGGTCTGCATCTGGATGAGCTCGTGGAGCAGGTGCTCGAGGAGACGCACTATATCGATGAGCTCAAAAAAGATAAAAAGACCGAGAATGAATCGCGCATCGAGAACCTGCATGAGTTCGTGGGTGTGGCGCGCGATTTCGAGGCGAGTGAGGAAAATCCCGACCTAGAGATGTTCCTGGCCCAGCTTTCTTTGGTTTCGGATATCGACAACGCGGATATGGATGATGACCGCGTGACGCTGATGACCCTGCACGCGGCCAAGGGGTTGGAGTTCCCCGTCGTTTTCATGGCAGGCATGGAGGAGGGGCTGTTCCCGCACTCGCGCACGTTGACGGAACCTGAGGAAATGGAGGAAGAGCGCCGTACCTGCTACGTGGGTATTACGCGGGCCCAGCGTCAGCTTTATCTGACCTATGCACGCGGGCGTATGCTCTATGGCCGGCCTAATGCCTTCCCGCCTTCGCGGTTCCTCGCGGAAATCCCCGCGGAGTATAAAACGGAGCTGGTTTCAGATGGTTTCGGCGCGGCTATGCCCCGGGGCGAGGCTCGTAGTTTCGGCAGTGGTGCTACGCACGGTTATAGTGGCATGACGGCGGCAAGTTACCTGCATTATCGGTCAGGTCAGGTACCACGGGAAACGGCTTTTCACCCGGGTGCGCAGCAGATGGGGACGGGCGTGCACTTTAACGGCACGCCGCAGTCGGCACTCAGCGCGCTGGCTGCGTTGCAAAAACGTCGTCAACAGCAAAACGTCCAGCCTGCCACAGGGATTATCCGTCCGGATACCAGTGTGGCTTGGAAAGTGGGCGATAAGGCACATCATAAAAAATGGGGTATCGGTACGGTGGTCTCGGTTAAAGGTACAGGTGAAGAAACCGAACTCAAAATTGCCTTTCCGGGGCAGGGCGTCAAAGGACTTATGCAGAAATACGCGCCGATCGAAAAAGCGTAAGTCTCATCGTTCGTCGTTCATGGTTAAGGGGTACTTTTATGTCAAATACATCAGCCAGGCCGCAACCCAGCGGCTTCCTCAATATTCTGAAGCCTCCCGGTATGTCTTCGCATGATGTTGTGGGCTATGTGCGGCGTGTGCTGCACACGAAAAAGGTCGGGCATGCGGGTACGCTCGACCCAGGCGCGGCAGGTGTACTGCCTATCGCGGTAGGCCCGGCTACGCGGCTCATTGAGTATTTGGAACACGCGGACAAAAGCTACCGCGCGGAGCTCTTGTTAGGCTATGCTACGGCCAGCGGAGATGACCTCAGTCCTGTGACGGAGAGAACCAGCAAGTTCACTATGCCTACGATGGCCCAGGTGGAGGCCGTGCTGCCGCAGTTTTTGGGCACTATCCGCCAGACGCCGTCGGCCTATTCAGCTATCAAAATCAACGGTCAGCGCGCCTGCGACCGCGTGCGGCAGGGCCAGCAGGTGGAGATGCCGAGCCGTGAGGTCAAAATCCTGCGGCTGGAGTTGCTGGCTCATCATGCGGTCAGTCAAACCCTGCTTTTAGATGTGGACTGCTCACGTGGTACCTATATCCGCAGTCTGTGCGAGGATATAGGCCGAGCCCTTGGCTTACCGGCCTGTATGTCTTTTCTCGTGCGCACGCGGGTGGGCGATTTTCGCTTAGCCCATAGTTTGACGCTGGAGGAGCTGGCACAGCAAGGACAGGCAGCGCTGTTGTCACCGGCGGCAATGCTCAGCTATCTGCCGCGTTACGCTTTGCGGCCCGACCGTGCAGCTGCCTTCCGCAACGGGCTGGCGACTAATGTCTGGGCTGTAGAGCAGCTTCCGGCAGTATTTACCGTTTTTGCCGAGGATACGTTCCTCGGTATCGGCACTTGGGACGCGGCCGCGCACGCAGTCAAGCCGCTGAAAGTGTATAACGTCACCCAGGCATAAAGCTATGGTGTGGGAGACGAGTCAGCGTCCATAACCTGTGGTGCGTGCAATAAAATCTGCTGGTAGCAAAGTAGGAGAACGGAACATGAAATTGGGCATTATTGGAACGGGCACGATTGTGCAGGAGTTTTTACCCGGCTTGAGCACGTTGGACGGGCTGAAACTGCAAGCTATCTTGAGCACTCCGCGCTCTTTGGAGAAAGCACAAAAGCTGAGTAGGGAGTATGGCATCGTTAGTGTGGTGACGGATTTTGCGTCGCTTTGCCAGACGGATATTGATACGGTTTACGTCGCCATACCGAACTCGCTGCATTATGAATATTGCCGCCGTGCGCTCGAGCAAGGGCTGCATGTTATTTGTGAAAAGCCTTTAGCCACGAATATGCGCGAGGCAGAGGCACTGGCCTGCCTCGCAGAAAAGCAACATTTAATGTTGTTTGAGGCGATAACGAATCAGCATATGGCCACGTATCAGAAAATACGGGAGTGGCTGCCGCGTATCGGCGCCGTCAAAATGGTGCAGTCCCAATACACGCAGTATTCACGGCGTTATGATGCTTTCAAGGCAGGCGAAATATTGCCGGTTTTTGACCCAGCCAAGGCGGGCGGGGCTTTAGCTGATTTGGGCGTTTACTGCCTGCACTTTGTGTTGGGGCTGTTCGGTACGCCCTTGCAGTACAAGTATTATCCGAATATCGAGCGCGGCATTGATACCTCGGGGATTATGGTGCTGTCTTATCCGGGCTTTCAAGCTTTGTGTCTGGCGGCAAAAGACTGTCAGGGCAATGCTTTTAGCATTGTGCAGGGCGATAAAGGCTCGATTCGCTGTGATGCTCCGCCAAATACTATGGGTAAGATTATTTTGGCGTTAAATGACGGTACGCGGGAAGAGTTTGTTGATGACTCCGCGGCCGAGCGACAACTGCCAGAGTTTCGGAATTTTATCCGGGCCCTTAACAGTGCAGACTATGCGTACAGCCGCCGGCTGTTCGCCCATTCCCTGGCGGTATGCCGTGTGCAGACAGAGGCACGCTTAGCAGCTGGGATAAAATTTCCCTCAGATGCAGTATGAGCTTTGACTCTAGCATTGTGTGACAAGCTAAGATCATAAGAAAGGCTAATATGCGCCCTGCTAATCGCGTGAAGGGGCGGTAAATAGATGGAGGTAAGAAAATGGCATTTAGAGCGATGCGTAGGCCACGCCAGCAGATGGCGGATAGTGAAGCACAGGCAGTATTAGCACAAGGAACGGAGGGGGTACTGGCTGTCCTGGGCGATGACGGCTATCCTTATGCGGTGCCGCTCAATTATGTGTACCATAACGGGAAAATCTATCTGCATGGGGCCAAGGCCGGCCATAAAATTGATGCGCTCAAAAGGGAGGCGCGCTGCTCTTTCTGCGTCATTGCAGAGAAAACCATCCTGCCGGAAAAGCTGGCGACCAACTACCGCAGTGTTATTGCCTTTTGCCATGCCCGTATTGTGACGGAGCCCGAGGAGGTAACAGCTATTGCACAGGCCATTGGGCGCGGCTTTTCCGATGATGAGGACAATATCAAACGTGAAATCAAGCAGTTTATGCCCAGCTTGTGCTGCATCGAATTGACGGTAGAGCACCTTACCGGGAAAGTCGGTCTATACCTGTTGCCAGGACAGAACTAAACCGGTTAATTTTCAGCTTCAGCTGGTTTATCGGACACGCTGTTGTCAATACTGTCATGCTTGTGGGAGAACGGGCTGCGCAAGTGTAGTTGGCCTTGTGTATCTACCCTTGATAGATGTTGGAGGAAGAACTGTGCGATACTGCCGGTAACCAAGGCGGAGAACAGAGTGCCTTCGCGGATACCTTCGATACTGCCTAAGAATGCTACAGAGCAAATCAGTGCCAGACATACCAGCGACACATCGTTGGCGGTTTTGACACGGCCAAAGGCAATATGGAAGCGGCGCGCCACAGCATAGACAATGCCTTCGCCCGGCAACATCAGCACATTGGCAATGCCCTGCAGAGCTACCCCCAGCGCGATACATGTCGTACCGCAGACCAGCGGCACCAGTTGCCAGAAGTAGCTATGCGGTGTTACCCAGCCGAAAACCTCCATAAATACATCAATGGCGCAGGCGAAAAGCATAGTCATGGGAACCTGCAACCACTGGACATGGTCAAAATCTCGCTGCAGGAGTAGGACCTGCCCCAGCACCAGCAGCATATTCACAGCAAAGGTAAACTCACCCAATGTATAGGGGAATATCAAGCTTAGTACATAAGGAAAACTGGAAATAGGCGATGTTCCCAGCAGGCTCTTGACTACAAGGGCAATACCAGCCGACTGGATAACCGTCGCCACAGCAAAAATAGCATAGCGTTGCAGCACACAATACCCTCTTTCAAAGATTTAAATGGAAAAACTATGTTCAAGTATAGTTATGTTGCCGTTAAATGTCAAAATAAAGAAAGGATATGATGGATGATGAAATCTTTGTTGGTGAAAGACACAACCCGTGAGGAGCGCGAGGAGATTGTGCGTAAGGCATTGACGTGTGGCGATGGTTGCGACAACTGCGATGGCTGCGCATTAGGAGTGGGGGACCCGATGCTGATGTACCAGCCGTATATCGATGGCAAAATGGAACTGCGGGAATGCACGCGTGCTTATAACGCACGATACAGCATTCACTGAATTTCTAAGATATAAGCTGTAAGCCAACAGAGGAGTTTAGCTTTTATGGAACGTCCGATTATACATGACCCTATTTTTCTGCAGCGGGCATCGGAACAGGCGGGTAAAGCCGATTTAGGCACAGCTGCCGACTTAGCCGATACTTTGCGTGCGCATCGGGAGCACTGTGTGGGATTGGCTGCTAATATGATAGGAGAAAGCAGGTGCATTCTCGCGGTTTTCGATGGCCAGGAAATCATCACGATGCTTAATCCTGAGATTGTCAAGCATAGTGCCCGCCGGTATCAGACGGAGGAAGGTTGTCTCTCTCTGCCCGGTGAGCGCTCTGTCGAGCGTTATGAGAGCGTTGAGGTGCGCTACCGTGATGAGACCTTCCACAAGCAACGCCGTAAATTTACTGGTATCACAGCTCAGGCCATCCAACATGAAATGGACCATTTCGTGGGAAAGCTAATTTAGTTTCGCATAGTAGGTTCATAATATAACAGGGCCGGCATATCAGTGCCAGCCCTGTCAAGTTTAACGGATATATGGTTTTAATTCTGGATGTTCCTGGAGGTATTCGTTCATGATGTGCCCCCAGTCGTAGCCCTGTGCGCTATTATGTGTTTCTTCATTGGGACGCTCGACGATGGAGCCGTCTGCGCGTTCGCCATATTGTATGGGCTTGTCCGGTTTGGTCGGCAGCTCATCCTCGAACAGGTGGACGATGCGGCGGTCATGGTGATAGGCAGCGAGCCCATCGGCCAAGGAAGATTTTTTCTGAACGATGCCAGCTGACTGTCCTTGTTGTGTTGTATCTGACGTGCCGAGTAGCTTTTGCACGAGAGACAGTTCCTGTGCCTGACGGTTCATTTCTTTCATATAGCTGTAAACCGCAACAGATTGACCAAATCATTGGCACGCTTGCCTTGCTCACCAGAGACCTTTTCCTTTGGTACGGATTCCAGCCAGTCATTCTGCGCAATCTGGGGATGGTCTGCCAACGTATTCGTATTGATTTGCATAGTTACACCTCCGTGTGTTGCTATAATTCCATATTATCTACTATTCATTATATCGTCGAGCAAAGTATATTCTTGATAAATTTTTAGGGCGAATTTAGAAGCAAAGTTAATGGCTAAGTAGATGAGCACACCAGCCTACCTGTGTGAAAAGCTTTTTTCGTGTTTGGAGATATGCTAAAGTTACATAATTTCATCTGTTTTGTTTATCATCAATGAACACTTTACCTTGCTATCCTAGGCTGTCAGCGCTAAAATGGTGGTGATGGAGGGAGTCAAGGTATGGCAACAGAGTCGTACTGGCTGGACAGATAGATGCTGTTCGTAAGTTTGCTGCCAGCAATAAGGTACAGTTAGCATAATCGATATACAACATTAAGCCACGGAAGTACAATCTGTGGCTGATTTTCTATGAAAATGGTGCCGATATGTCAATAGAAAGATTCTTGAAAGCCCAGGAAGCAGCTTATGATATTGCCTTGAAGGAAATACAGAGTGGGCACAAGCAGTCTCACTGGATATGGTATATTCAAGTGCTGGAGAAGAAAGAATGAATGAGATTGTTATACAAGGTTTGCTGATACCTTTTGCCGGCACGGTATTGGGGGCAGCCTGCGTATTTTTGTTACGTGATGAGATGCCTAAACTGGTAGCTCGGATGCTCACAGGTTTTGCGGCTGGTGTCATGGTGGCAGCCTCTATCTGGAGTTTGCTCCTGCCAGCACTGGCCGAAAGCGAGCCTATGGGGCAGCTGGCGTGGCTACCGGCAGTCATAGGTTTTTGGCTTGGTATGGGCTTTCTGCTCCTGCTGGATCATGTAGTGCCACATTTGCATATGTATGCCAAGAAAACAGAAGGGCCGCACAGCCATCTGGCACGTTCCACCATGTTGGTACTGGCTGTAACACTGCACAATATTCCTGAAGGCATGGCGGTAGGTGTAGTATTGGCTGGCTATATGCTGGGCAACGCCGATATTACCCTGGGCGGCGCTATGGCTATGTCTGCTGGTATTGCCTTGCAAAACTTTCCCGAAGGGGCTATTATCTCCATGCCCTTACGGGCGGCAGGCATGAGCAAAATGCGGTCCTTTGTGAGCGGTGCCTTGTCGGGGATTGTCGAGCCTATAGGTGGCGCCTTGACCGTGCTGCTGGCTGAACACATCATGCCGCTGATGCCCTACGGTCTGTCGTTCGCGGCTGGTGCCATGCTTTATGTAGTAGTGGAGGAATTGATACCAGAGATGAACTCAGGCGATGATGAACATTCAGACTGTGGTGTCATCACTTTTGGCATCGGCTTCACGCTGATGATGGTTTTGGACGTAATGTTAGGGTAGAGGAATTTGCGTTCATTGTTACTGAGGTATGTGGTGCCGTCAAGCTAATCTGGGTTAAGCGTATGCGTGCCGATGGTGCAAAGCTATACAATGATGGTCTTATTGTGGAGAATGGGCCTACAGATGTTGATATAGCTGCGAGTGAAAAGCTGGGAAGGGATTTTGCTGCTAGTATTGATGGCTAATGGGTTGGTATTTTGGGGAATGTCAAATATATGACCAGCGCTCAGGTATATGGGCGCTTTTGTTGTATTGCGGCAGGATATGAACGTAAATCTGGCGAATTTTTTTACAAGAAGGGCGTCCAGCTGTCCGCCATGCTGACGGGCGATGATTATTTTGAAATTTGCCCTTATGAAGATGAGGATAATCTTTTTGAGGTTATAGGATACATCATGGAGAGGAATTAGTTTTGAAAGTATTGAATTTTTATGGCGGTGCGGCCATTGGCAAGAGTACGATTGCGGCAGATATTTTCTCCAAGCTCAAGCGGCGCGGTTATAAGGCGGAGCTGGTAGGCGAGTATGCGAAGTGGCTCTGGTATCAGAATGCCACGGACATCGTGCGCGACCAGCTGTACCTCTTTGCCGAGCAGGTGCACCGTTTGAAGACGCTGCAGGCATATGGTGTGGAGTATGCCGTCTGTGACTCACCGCTGCCGCTGAACATCATCTATAACTGCGAGCCGGACGATATGTTTGACCAGCTCGTCATGCACGAGCACGCCAAGTTCGACAACGTGGAATACCTGCTGCGCCGCAATGACGCGTTCATCTCCATTGACGGCCGCAAGGAAACCGACCTGGCGCGGGCGAAGGCCAAGGATGATGAAATCCGCACGGTGCTGGACAGCCACGGCATTGCCTATACGGAGATTGCGCCGTGGGAGACTGATAAGGTGCTGCTGGATATGGGCGTGAAGTAACGGAAGATAGGTTTACAAGCAGCCGCTCGGCTTTATTGTATGTATACGTTATAGGTCCTCATATTGGCAAAAAAGGTCAGCTTATAGGAGGAATAAGGGATATGTGGAGAATTTTGTTTGTTTGCCACGGCAATATTTGCCGTTCGCCTATGGCCGAGTTCGTGATGAAAGAATTGGTGCAGCGCGCCGGGATGGCAGAACAGTTTGTGATTGACTCCAAGGCTTGCCGCACGGATGAAATTGGCAGTGACGTACATCACGGGACACATGAGGTGTTGCGGGCACATGGTATCCCCTTTACGTCACGCCAGGCCCGGCAAATCAGACGTGATGACTATGCACAGTGGGACTATATCATAGGCATGGATGCGGAGAATATGTGTGACCTGCATAAGTTGTTTCCCACTGACAGGGAGCACAAGTTATATTTGTGCTTAAATTTTGCCGGCGAAGCACGCGATGTGGCTGATCCGTGGTATACAGGCAACTTTGAGCAGACCTATCAGGATGTATTGCTGGGATGTAAAAGCTTGCTGGCATATCTCATAGCATAGAGATATGGTATACTATTGATAATGCCCATAGAGCAGGGCGGAGATTATCCCGGCTAGGACGGTATGGTAAAGTAATGTTTAGGAGGCAAATATCATGAAGATTGCTATGGCTAATGACCATGCTGGTACGGCGTTGAAACAGGCGATTAAGGCTTATTTAGAAGGTGAGGGGCACGAGGTCAAGGATTTTGGCACGTATGACGAACAGAGCTGCGACCTTTCGGATTTTGTTTACCCGGCGGCACGCGCTGTGGCTAAAGGTGAGTGCGAGCGGGGCATTTTTGTTGATGGCGTAGGCTACGGTAGTGCTATGATTGCCAATAAACTGCGGGGTATCTTTGCGGTGGTCTGTCAGGACCCGTTCTGTGCGCAGCTGGCCCGCCAGCACAATGATAGTAATGTCCTGTGTCTGGGCGGCAAGATTATCGGCGGTGCTATTGCTATGGAGATAGTTAAGACCTGGATGAGTACGGAGCCGCTAACTGCGGAGAAATATCAGCGCCGCATCAAGAAGGTGCAGGAAATCGACCAACGCTGCTGCGCACCTGTAGAGTAATCAGGCTGATATTTATGCTAAGTCCAGCAAAGGGGATTGGTGATATGCAAACAGTCGATTTGTCGCTAGCGGAGCAAGAAAAACTACAGTCTCTGCAGGATACGTTGTTGCTCAAAATGCTGGCCTATGACCAGGGAGATGCCAAGCGTATCCAGCATTTAGTCAAGGTTTGGCAGTTTGCCGCTCTGATAGGGCGGCAGGAAAAGTTGCCGGCGGCAACGCAGCTTACCTTAGAGGCGGCGGCTATATTGCATGATATAGGTATTCATCTGGCCGAGCAGAAACATCAGAGCGCGGCAGGTAAATATCAAGAGCAGGAAGGGCCTGCCCCCGCCAACACTTTAATGCAGGAGCTGGGCTATCCAGAACCGTTTCGCACACGGGCATGCTATCTGATTGCCCATCATCATACTTATCAAGCGGTTGATGGGCTGGATTATCAAATTCTGCTGGAGGCGGATTTTCTGGTTAATGCGTATGAGGATGGGCTTTCTCCACAGGCTATTGCGCATTTTGAGGAGAAAGTTTTCCGTACGCAGACAGGGAAGCAACTGCTGCGTTTGCTTTATCAGCAGTGATGACGGGTCACTGATAGCAAAGTGCTCTTGTTAATCTATCGGAGAAATAAAAGCGTGGTTATTTTAACTTAAACATTGGAGTAAATGCGCGGTGATTGTACCAGTTTTTATGCAGGACTTTGTTTGTAAGGCGGACGCCTGTCAACATACCTGCTGCCGTGGCTGGGAAATTGATATTGATGAGGCGACAGCACAGCGGTATCAGCAGCTGAGTGGTGAGCTGGGGGATATGCTACGGGCAAATATGACTTGTGAGCATGGCATATGGCATTTTGTGCTGACCAAGGAGGGGGATTGTCCCTTTTTGCGTGCGGATGGCCTCTGCCGGTTGATTCGTCTGGCAGGGGAAGACATACTCTGTACGATTTGCCGGGAGCACCCGCGTTTTTACCAGCAGGTGCAGGGGCAGGAGCTGGCGGGGGTTGGTCTGGCCTGTGAGAAAAGCGTAGAGTTGCTGCTGGCTGAGGCTGGGCCGTTGTTATTTAGCTATACAGAACCGGAGCAGGCGGGTACGCCTGCGGATGCGCCATTTTCTTTTGCCGAACTGCTGGCTAAACTGGGCATTGTTTGCCCGACTGCGCTTAGCCATTGGCAGGCTGACTTGGAGGCAGATTATCTGGCTTTTGTTTTGGAGACCTTGGCCATGACAGAGCCGATTGATGCGGCGTGGCTGCCCGAAATAACGGCTTTGCAACAGGATGTTTCTGCTACTGCGGCGGGGGTACATAGTCTGCTGGAAAAAGTGCCGTCTGGGCAGATGCAGCGTTTGTATCAATATATTTTTTATCGGCAGTTGAGTGCTTTGTCTGATTGCTCAATAGAAAGTTTGGCGGCATATGCGGCTTTAGGCACGCTGACTATCTGTCTGCTGGCTTTAAGCCGTCCCTTAGCCGATGCCGTGCGCCGCTGGTCGGAGCAAATCGAGTATTCCCCAGATAATGTGGCCCTGCTGCTGGCTGTAGCCTAAGTGGCAGGGGGAGTTTTAACTAGCGGTCAACGTGTGCAGCGGGACCGTTATTTTTTTGTTTATATCAGCAGGAAATGTGTGCTTTATATAGAAAAAGAGAGGTGAAAGACAAATGTGGAATAGGGTGAGTGCATGCAGGATGTATGGCGTGATTGGTGGCTGCCGCTGGTGCAGGCGGCTATCCGTGCGGAGGCATCGGATATTCATGTGACGGCGGGGCAGGCAGCTTGGCTGCGGTGTGCAGGCGTTTTGACGCGGCAGGGAGCTTTGCAGCCTACGGCGGCAATGTTGGAGTCGGTGTTAGGGCAAATGCTAAACACGGCACAACGGCAGGCACTCAGGCGGCAGCGCACTTTGGATTTTTCGTGGACCGGTGAGGGGCGGCGCTTCCGTGGCAATGCTTATTTCCAGCAGGGCTTGCCGGCGCTGGCTTTGCGCCTTTTGCCAGCACAGATACCGACGCTGACGCAGATTGGCGCACCGCCAGCCCTTGCCTCTCTGGTTACAGCCGAACAGGGCTTTATTCTGGTGACAGGACGTACAGGAGCAGGTAAGACTACGACTTTGGCAGCCTTTCTCGATGCAGTGAATCATAGCCGTGCTGCACATATCATCACGCTGGAGGACCCGCTGGAGTATCTCTATCAGCCAGACCAGTGCTTTATCAGCCAACGGGAGTGTGGGCGTGATTTTTTAACTTTTGCCGATGCCCTGCGCAGTGCATTGCGTGAGGCACCGGATATCATTCTCGTGGGTGAAATCCGCGATGCCGCGACCATGCGCATGGCCATGATGGCGGCGGAGACGGGGACGCTAGTGCTGGGCACGCTGCATGCGGTGCGGGCGGCAGAGGCGGCGTTGCGTGTCGCGGGCTTTTTCCCCTTGGCGGAGCAGGAGCTGGTGCGGGCGCAGCTGGCCGAGGTACTCACGGGGATTTTTGCCCAGCGTCTCGTACCGGCCACTGTGGGCGGACGCGTGGCGGTGATGGAGGTGCTGCTCGCCACACCAGCGGTACGCAGCCTCATACGTCAGGGAAAGTATGCGCAACTGGAGTCAGTCATGCTCGGGCGCGGCGGTATGCAGACGAGTGATATGGCTTTAGAGCGGCTGTATGCGGCAGGTGAGATTTCGCGGGCGACGCGGGATAAATATCATTCACCGGGTTGAGCATATATTATGTGGCAGCGTAATGTTATGGTGTGTAGAGAGCTGAGGGGCGTAGTAACATGCCGGAGTTTCAGTATAAAGCCTGCAATCGGGCGGGCAAGATGCAGCAGGGGGCACTCAGGGCGGCGAGCCGTCAGGCGGCAGCGCATGCTTTGCGCACGCAGGGGCTTTGGGTGACGCAGCTCACGCAGCGGGGCGGACAGCATGCTATGCCGGCCTTATGGGACGCAGGCACGGCGCTATGGCATAGTCTCACCCGGCAGCATTTGACGCGGCGCGATACGGTGCTGCTTTGCCGGCAGTTGCAGGTGATGCTCGCGGGTGGGTTGCCCTTGCATGAGGCGGTGCGCACGCTGGCGCAGTCAGGGGAGGGCTCGGCGCGGCAACGGTTCTTAAAGCGGGCCCTACAGGATTTACAGGCAGGGCGCTCCTTGGCGGATAGCTGCCGCCGCGAGCCGCAGGCCTTTCCCGTGGCCATGTGCGAGCTGATTGCTGTGGGAGAGCAGAGCGGCAATTTGCAGGAAATCTTGGTACGGCTTGCCGACTATCTGGCGGTAACGTATGCGGCGGGACAGAAATTGCAGTCAGCTTTGCTCTATCCGGTGCTGCTCGGCGTCTTTTCGTTGGTGGCGATTTTTCTTTTGAGTATTTTCGTTTTACCGGCGTTTGCCGATTTATTGACGAGTTTTCATACGGCCCTGCCCTGGCCTACGGTCATGGTGCTGACGCTTGCGGGATGGCTGCAAAATCAGTGGCGTGTTGCTCTGCTGGGAATGGTAGCTCTGGCCTGCGGCTGCGTGGCGCTGGGGCAGGTACCTGCAGTGCGTCTGGTGCTGGATAAATGGCGTCTGCGGGGGCCACTGGGAGGCCGTTTGGTACTTTACAGCCATTGGCTGCGGCTTTGCTCGACGTTGGCGGTGCTCCTGCACAGTGGGATAAGGCTTGACCGCGCTTTGGCGATGCTGCCGGCGACGACGGGAAACCGTTATTTGCAGCACTGTCTACAGCAGGCGGCCCGGCAGGTACAGGCCGGGCAGTCCTGGCGGCGGGCGCTCAAGACGGCCTGTCCGTCCACCCTGCTGGATATGATGGCCGCGGGTGAGGCCTCGGGGCATTTGCCCGAAATGTTGGAGCATGCCGCCAGTTTGTGTCAGGTGGTTACGGAAAATCAGCTGCGGCGTCTGGTGGCTTTGGCACAGCCTGCGGCCATTCTCGTCATGGGTGGTATTATCGGCTTTATTTTGTTGGCTGTAGCCCTGCCCTTGCTCGATGCCATGACGGTGCTCAGCTGAATTTATTAGAATTTGTTAAATGCTATTGAACTCTCGTTTATTGCCTTTGTCAAGCTGAACCGTTATAATGAGTTTGTTGATTAAGGGCAATATAAGGGAGTTTTTTGTTTGCGCTTTTTAGATATTATGCGTGGCCAGGGGCGCGGCGCGGAGATTTTGCGCTTCTTGCTGGTCGGTGGCGGTTGTTTCGTCTTTGACTATGGTCTCATGGTTTTCCTGACAGAGATAGCGGGTGTTTATTATCTCTGGTCGTCAGGCATTTCTTTTACGGCTTCGGTGGTACTGAACTATTGGCTCTGTGTGCGTTATGTCTTTACGGAGGTCGGCCGGCAGTCGGCGAAGCAGTTGGCTATGTTTATTGGCTCGAGCGTTACCGGGCTGTTCCTCACGCAGTTCTTTATGTATATTCAGGTTGATGTGCTCGGCATATGGTATATTATTGCGAAATTTATTGCGGCTGGGCTTGTGGCCATTTGGAATTATGTGTGGAAACGTAAGGCAGTGCGTGGTGCGGGCAAAACGGCGGATAACGGAGGGGAGGCATGAGCATTTCGGCATTTTGGCAGGCGCTGGTGCGTCATCCCTATCGCAGTATCGTGGTATTTTTCGCCGTGCTCTATCTGCTCGGCAATAATCTGCTGCCGATGACTGACCCGGTGGAGGCCAACTATACGGAGACGGCGCGGGAAATGCTGGCGGCGGGAGACTATATTTCGCCGCGTATCTATGGGCATTTTTGGTACGACAAGCCGCCTATGTTCTATTGGGAACTCTTGGCGGCCTTTAGCGTGCTGGGTTTTACGGATTTTGCGGCGCGCTTTTTCCCCGCCGTGTTCAGCGTGCTCAGCCTGTGTTTGACCTATTATCTCGGCAGCCGTATCTATGACCGGCACACGGGGCTGCTGGGAGCTTTTATCCTCGGCACGGCGGCGGGGTACTGGTATATGTCCAAAGCCGTCATTACCGATATGACGCTGCTGTTATTTTTCAGCCTCACGCTCGTGACTTTCTATGCCGGCTGGCGTAGCGGCAAGCGGCGCTGGTATCTGGGCTCCTTCATTTGTGCAGCTTTGGGTGTGCTCACGAAAGGGCCGATTGCCTTTTTGCTGCCAGGCTTTGTTTATCTGGTCTTCCTTTGCGTCAGACGACGCCCAGGAGAAATTCTGCGATTGCATTGGCCAGTTGGCATGGTGCTCTTTTTGCTCGTCGCCGGGCTCTGGTATGGTCCGATGACGGCATTGCATGGTCAGGACTTTCTGGACACGTTTCTTGGTACGCATAATTTCCTGCGGGCGGCGGTGCCTGAACATCCTGAGACGAATGTCTGGTATTATTATGCGGCCATTTCTTTGGTGGCGTTTATACCGTGGACGTTCCCTGCGCTCTATGCGGTATGGCAAAAGCGTCATGTACTGCGTCCCCGGCAATGGTCGGATGGTACGCTTTTCCTCGTAGTGTGGGCCGTGACGGTGACGCTTTTTTATCAGTGCATGGCGACGAAATATCCGACATATACCCTGCCCGCTTTTTTGCCAGCGGCTATTTTGCTGGCGCGTCTGCTACGTGACTATGGCCGTCTCTGCCGCGTACTGGCGCTGGGCTGGAGCGTGGCACTTATCGTGTTGACGTTTGCCGTCGCCGTGCCACAGGTGGAGCGGGCCTCGGAGCGTGATGCAGCACATATGGTACAGCAGGCATTGGTGCAGGAGCCTGACCTGCCGGTATATTATTGGGGCGATTATAAATCATCATTGGTCTATTATCTGGCGGCGCATGATGTGTATAGCCTCAAACCACAGGAACGCATAACGGAGATGCTGCCTGTGCCGGGGGAGAGCAGTTGGCGTGACCGCAACGTCATGCCGTTTGCTGCGGTGGAGGACTTGCCCCCGGGAGAACCGTTGCTTATAGTGGCGGCGCGACGGCCTTCGCGGCACACGCCGGAGCAGCTGACGGACTGGCTGCCGCCCACGGCAGAGCTGACCGTGCTGGGCGAGACGCCGCAGAGTATCGTTTATCGTGTGGTCATACCCAGATGAGGGAGTACCTAGTTTAAGATGAAAGCTATTTCTATCGTCGTACCTGTTTATAATGAGCAGGACAATATCACGCATTTTTACCATGCCGTGCAACAGGTCATGGAGCCGCTAAAGGGGCGCTATACTTGGGAGCTTATCTTCGTCGATGATGGTTCCCGCGATGAGAGCCGGGCTATTCTGGCAACCTTGGCGGCGCAGGACGCGCATGTGCAGCCGGTTATGCTGGCACGTAACTATGGGCATCAACTGGCCTTGACCTGTGGCCTCGACCGCGCCTTTGGCGATGTGGTGGTCACGATGGATGGCGATATGCAGCATCCGCCGACGATGATTCCCGAACTGCTCAGTTACTATGAGCAGGGCTTTGACGTCGTCCAGACTATCCGTGAGAGCACACAGGGCGTTTCGCCGGTCAAAAAGCTGACCTCGGCGCTGTACTATAAGGCGCTCAATGCGATTTCGGACGTGGAGGTGCGGCCGGGCGGTTCGGATTTTCGTCTGCTCAGCCGTCCAGCAGCGGATGCTTTGCGGCGGTTCCGTGAGCACGACCGCTTTATCCGCGGCATGGTGACGCAGCTGGGTTTCCGTCAGGTCACGGTACCCTTTGTGGCGCCGGCCCGCTATGCGGGGCACTCTAAATTTTCGCCGCGCAAGATGCTGCGCCTGGCTTTGGCCGGTGTGTTCAGCTGCTCGACGGTGCCTCTGCGCATTGGTCTCTATCTAGGTTTTATCTGTGCGTTTATCAGTCTGGTGATTTTTGGCGATGTACTCTATGCGAAATACATGAGTCTCGATGCAGAGCCGGGCTGGGCTACGAGTGTGAGTCTGCTGCTCTTCTTTGGCGGTTTGCAGCTGATTGTTTTAGGCTTTATCGGGGAGTATATCGCGCGGATTTATCAGGAGGTCAAGGGGCGGCCACTCTATCTTGTGGAGCAGGATATGCCACGCTTGCAAAGGCATGAGGTGGGCTCTTGTGTCACGGTGTCGCCCGAGGCGATGAAGGCGGTGCAGCCGTGAAAAAGGTCATCTTTAATGCCGACGACTTTGGTCTGCATCCCGACGTCAATACAGGTATCATTGAGGCCTATACGGATGGGGTGCTCACGAGTACGTCCGTCATGGCGGTGGGCGAGGCTTTGCCCGAGGCGGTGACGTTGCTCCAGACCACACCGGGGCTCGATACCAGCGTGCATATCTGTCTGGTGGCAGAGCGTCCTGTCCTGCCGCCCGAGCAGGTGCCGTCGCTGGTGACGCCAGAGGGACGTTTCTGGCCGGATTATGGCGCTTTTATGCAGCGCTATGTGCGGGGGAGGATTCACCTCGCGGAGGTACGGGCCGAGTGTGAGGCCCAGATTGTGCGGCTGGAGCAGCTGGGCCTGCATGTCTCGCACCTCGACAGTCATCAGCATCTGCATGTCCTGCCGGGCATTATTGATATTTGTCTGGAGCTCATGCAGGCACATGGCATCACGCGCATGCGTGTGCCAGCCGAGCCGTACGGCTTTACGGGGGGTTATCGTCAGGCGGGGCTGGGCCGCCGCGTGGCGCGGGATGGGCTGACGTTCTTCGCGGAGCGGGCACGGCGCCGGGCACGGCGCTATGGCGTCAAGATGCCTGACGGTTTTTATGGCATGCTCATGGGCGGTCATACGGATGAGACGAATCTCTTGCGTATCCTCGCGGCGATTGCCCAGGCACCGGGGCAGACTTTTGAAATCATGCAGCATCCGGGGCGGACTACGGCGGCGTTGGCGGCAAAGTATCAGTGGGGCTATCACTGGTCAGAGGAACGGGCGGCCCTGTTATCGCCGCGGGTGCGGGAGTTCATGGCGCAGCACGCTTTGCAGCCGGCGTCCTTTACGGATTTATAAGCAGTATCAACTGCTTAAGAAAATTTTACTTATCCTTTACATGATAAAAAGAATGACTTGCTACTCTAAAGCTGGGAAAACAATCCCGGCTTATTTTGTTGGAGCAAAGGAGGTGAGGATGATGAGCAGCCTCGATAGAATCAGTGCTATAGCGGGCATTAGCGCCGTGAGCCCCTATGCTAATCAGTACAACACGGCGAGTACGACGGCTACGCAGAGCGTGGCGCCGACGGAGTCCTTTAGCAGTGTGCTCGACAGCGTATCTACGCAGGGTGTGAGCGCAAGCAGCAGCAGTAGCAGTGCCAGTGATGACAGCAGTACGAGTAACGATGACCAGACCGTGACGCTCACGGAGGTGCTGGCCGATGGCTCGCTTCTCATCAAGGAGATGCGCGGCAACGAAGTAATCTCGGTGCAGAAAATCACGTTGGCACAGATGGGCCAGCAGAGCAGCGGGGATGCCGCGATGCGAGCCTATGCCACGGCTGGTTATGCCGGTGCCAGTGCTGGACTGTTGTTCAGTACCTCCATCTGAGTGGTGGATGTGAGCATTTATCAGGAAGAAAGATAGGGAGAAAGGAATCCCGTAATGTATACGGACAGCCAGAGGCCTGCCACCTAGCTTTGCGCATGTGGCAGGTCTTTTAGTGTGCCGTGGTGCGGTCAGGTGTCCTTTTTCTGGCTGACTTGTTTGGTTATAATTATTATTACTTAGTATAATACATCACGGTGAGTGACAGAGAGGGAGAGAAAGTATTTATGTACGCTAAACGGTATCTTAAGGCGTTGGCAATGGGCACCTTGCTCACGGCGGCTATGGCTGGTACGGCTTGTGCTGGCGATTTGACTGTGTTTTCGACGTCGGATGTGCACGGCAGTGTCATGGGCTGGAACTATTTTACGGCCCAGCCGGCCGATGTAGGTCTCGCGAAAATCAGCACGCTCATCAACGAGGCGCGTGCTAAGCAAGGCCAAGACGATGCCATGCTCGTCATCGATGCGGGTGACATCCTGCAAGGCACGCCGCTTGACACCTACATGGTACAGCATCCGCAGGAGTGGCAGGAGCATCCGATGTTCCATGCTTTTAACCAAATCGGCTACGATGCCATCCTCTGCGGCAATCATGAGTTCAATTTTGGTCTGGACTATCTCCGCAAGGCTATCGGCCAAAATCAGAACGTGCTTTCGGCTAATACGGTGGATGTCAAGACCAACAAGACCTGGTCAGCAGTCAAACCCTATCTCATCCGCACCGTTAAGGTCGATGGCGAGGACGTACGCGTAGGTATTATCGGCACAGTGACACCGGCTATCCCGAACTTTGAGGCCCCTGCACATTATGCGGGGGTGCGTTTTGATGACCAGATACCGGTCATTAAGCGCTGCATCAAAGAGCTCCAGGCTCAGGGTGTAGACCTCATTATCGCGGCTGTGCATTCCGGTGTACAGCGCGGTGACCGCAACGCGGTGGAAAATCAGGTCATCGGTATTGCGCAGGCCTGCCCCGAGCTCGCCCTGCTCATCGCGGCACATAACCACGTCGTCATCGACAATGCAACAGGCATCAAAGGTCCGGACGGCACGGTGTATCCGGGCAGCGTCATCAACGGGGTACCTGTGGTTGAGAGTGGCAAGGATGGCAAGTTCCTCGGCGAGAGCAAGCTCACGCTGCATAAGGTGGGCGGCAAATGGCAAGTGCAGCAGGTCAAGACGCAGGCCGTCTCCGTCAAGGGTGTGCCTGATGATGCGGCTATCGTGCGCGACGTGCAGCCGTGGCATCAGAAGACGCTGGAGCATTTGCAGCAGGTCATCGGTACGGCCACGGATGAGTTCAGCGGTGCCGAGTCCAACCATCAGGATTCGGCCATCGTAGACTTTGTGAACAATGCCCAGCGGGAAATCGCGGGCACACAGCTTTCGGCCGCGGCGGCCTTTAACACCAAGCAGAATATCGCCAAAGGCCCTATTACACTACAGGAGATGTCAGGACTCTATATCTACGAGAACTACCTTTATGGTATTGAGATTACAGGTGCAGAGTTGCGCAAATACATGGCTTATGCCGCTGACCACTACGGCGTAGAGCCGGACTACAACTACGATATGGTGCAGGGTGTGGAATATACCATTGATACGCGGCAGCCGCAGGGGCAGAAACTCACGCGTTTGCAGTATCAGGGACGTGATGTGCGCGACAATGATACGTTCACGCTGGCCTTGAATGATTACCGTTTCAACGGTGGCGGTGGCTATATGGCAGCGATGGGCTATACGGGCGACAAGCGCCCTAAGGTCGTCTATAACTCGCTCGCGAAATATGGCGACGACGGTCAGCTGCGCACCTTGCTGGTGAAGTACATACAGGCTAAAAAGCAGATTACCCCGCAGGTAGATAATAACTGGCATGTCATAAAGTAGTCCTTAGGCAACGGCCAGCCGGCTCATACACCGGCTGGCCGTTTTATAGTGGCAGGCACCACTTTTTTGTGATATAATTGCCTATGCTGTGTATGATGGCCCTAGTGGTTTTCGACTATCGAGGCGCTTGACGCAGTGACATTAGCAAAATACACGCAGGGCGGTGTTTTTCATTAGTAATATAGAGCAACAAACGCAGCCGGAGGCGGCTGCGCAGAAATCCAGCAAGGGCGAATCTTTCCTCAAAGGCACGGTGATTTTGACTATTGCCGGCTTTGTGGTCAAGGTTATCGGCTCGCTAAACTGGATTTTCGTCTCCCGCATTCTGGGCGGTGAAGGTATCGGCCTCTATCAGATGGCCTTCCCGATTTACTTTTTTGCCATGACCGTGTCGCAGGCGGGTGTGCCGGTGGCTATCTCCATTATCACGGCCGAGCGCGTGGCCCTCAAGGATATCTATGGCGCTAAGCGTGTCTTTCATATTTCGATGGCTTTTATGCTCGTCTCGGGCATTATTTTCTCTTTATTGACGTATTTCTCAGCTGGCTGGCTCATCGACTTCCAGTTCATCCGCGACCCGCGCGCCTACAAGGCCGTGGTCGTGCTGGCACCGACGGTGTTTTTCGTGACCTTGCTCGCGAGCTCGCGTGGTTATTTGCAGGGCTGGCAGCGCATGACGCCGACAGCGGTGTCGCAGATTGTCGAGCAGATTTTCCGCGTCATCACGATGATTCTGCTCGCCTATCTGCTGCTGCCTTGGGGCCTCGACTATGCGGCGGCGGGCGCATCACTGGGCGCACTGGCAGGGGCAGTGGCCGGCCTCATCGTGCTCGTTTACTATCATTGGCGGCTCAACCGCGATATCGAGCGCGACTACGGCGTGGTCACGCCGCGTCCCGACGTGCCGCAGGAGCGTACGTGGAAAATTATCAAACGCATTTTCCAGTTGTCGCTGCCGGTTTCGGCCTCCAGTCTCATGCTGCCGGTGGTTTCGAACCTCGACCTCATGATTGTGCCGCAGCGCCTCGAGGTCGCAGGCTATAGCGTACACGAGGCTACGGAGCTCTTTGGCTATCTCACGGGCATGGCCGTGCCCTTGGTCAACCTTTCCTGTATCATCACGGCCTCGATGGCAATGAGCATTGTGCCGGTTATATCTGAGGCGCGTGCGTTGCGCAATAAGCAGAAGATTTACGATACGACCTCAATGTCCGTGCGTATCTCGAATATCGTCTGTTTCCCCGCCTTTGTCATCGTGTTTGTGTTGGCGACGCCGATTTCGAGTCTCATCTACAATGCACCGGGCGCGGGGCCGGCGGTCATGATTTCGGCCGTGAGTATCGTACTGCTGGGGCTGCATCAGGTCTCTACAGCTATTTTGCAAGGCCTCGGGCACCCGACTATCCCCATGGTGAACATGATTCTCGCGGCGGCCGCGAAAGTGCTGCTGAACTGGAACCTCACGGCTATCCCCTGGCTGGGCATCATGGGTTCGGCCTGGGCCACGGCGGCGGATATGGGCGTAGCGGCCATTATCAACCTGTTCTTTATTTGGAAATTCCTCGGCTACCGCATCGAACTGCCACAGTTGTTGAAGACTATCTTTGCGGCGGCGGTTATGGCTGTGAGTGTCTATTATTTCTACGCATGGACGATGGCTTGGTGGGGCATCGGCGCCATCTCGACCTTTGGCGCGGTGTTCTTTGGTTGTGCCGTTGACCTCATCGTCATGCTGCTTATCGGTGGTATGCACGAGGACGATTTGCGTCATATGCCGATGTTGGGCGGTGTGCTCATCCGCGTTTTCCGTAAACTGGGCGTATTTAAGACGGCAGAGGAGGCCGCAAAATGAGAAAATTAGTGCTGGCCTATAACCCGGTCTCGGGACATGCCGCTTTCAAAAAGAAGCTGGACTATATTATTGCGGCGTTTCAAAAGCGCAATATCATGATTTTGCCCTATCGCACGCGCATCGACAACCGCGGGTATTTTGACCGTTTCGTCGAGGCTGCGCAGGCTGACGGCATCATTGCGGCAGGTGGTGATGGTACCGTGCATGAGGTCGTGAATCTCATGCGTCAAGGGCATATCGAGCTGCCTTTGGCGATTTTCGGCAGTGGCACCTCGAACGATTTTGCCACGAATCTGCATATCAATGAGAACCTCGAGGAGTATTTCGATACCATTCGTGATGGCCGTACGCGCCGTGTAGATGTGGGGCTCTGCGGTGAGACCTGTTTTATCAACGTGGCCAGTGCGGGCATGATGACAGGCATCGCGCACGAGGTCAATGTGCATCTGAAAAATGCGCTGGGCAAGATGGCTTATTATATCCGTGGCATCGGGGAAATCCCGAAGTTCCGCGCCCTGCCGTTGACGATTGAGACGGATACGGAGACGGTCACGACGGAGGCTTATTTGTTCGTTATCATCAACAGCGCTACCGTTGGCAGTATGAAAAATGTCGCAGCCAGCGCGCGCGTCGATGATGGCCGCCTCGATTTGCTTGCGGTGCGGAAATGTGCCGTGCCGCATATCGTGAAAATCAGCGGTGACCTCATTGCGGGCAAGCCTGTCGATGACAATCAGCATGTGCTGCATTTGCAGTCGCGCCATTTCCGTGTGAGCTCCAGCGTACCGTTGCAAAGTGACCTCGACGGCGAAGCCGGTCCGATGCTGCCGCTCAGCATCGATACGTTGCCGCAGGCACTGGAGGTCTTTGCGTAAAAGGCTGGTTATATGAAAGGTTATTTGCCTCGTGAGTTTTGCTGGCTCGTGAGGCAAATTTTTTGCCGCAGGTGCCAGTGGCTTGCAAGATGTAGTTTTACACTTAGCTAAAGCTGTGATAAAATGAATTGTCTATGAGATAACGTAAGTGCTGGATGTTACGGAACATCGGGCTGGATAATAGGAGGGCTCAGCGTGCCGAAGAAAATCAATATTCTGGGCGTGACCGTGGATTCCCTGACTATGGCGGAGGCTGTAGCACAGGTCGAACGCTATATGGATGAGCGGGCAGGCGTACTCGTGGCGACGGCGAATGCCGAGATGATTATGCGGGCTACGCATGACACGGAACTGCGGGATATCCTCAATGAGGCGGCGCTCGTGGTGCCGGATGGTGCTGGCACAGTCTGGGCTGCGCATCATCTCGGGCATCATATGCCGGAGCGCGTGGCGGGGTATGATTTGGCCCAGCAGCTCATGCGCCGCGCGCCCGAGCACGGACGCCGGATTTATTTCTTCGGCTCGGCCCCCGGCGTGGCGGAGAAGGCCAAGGCCAAGGCGGAGAAGCTCTATCCGGGCATTGAGATTGTCGGCACGCGCAACGGCTTTTTCACGGCGGCTGATGAGCCGCAGATTGTCGCCGATATCAAGGCGGCGCGCCCAGACCTGTTGCTTTGTGCCCTCGGTGTGCCCAAACAGGAAAAATGGCTGCATAAGTATCAGCAGGAGCTCGGCGTTCCGGTGAGTATCGGCGTGGGAGGCACGTTCGATGTTATGGCGGGCGTGATGAAACGTGCGCCGCGCTGGATGCAGAAGGCCAAACTCGAGTGGCTGTTCCGCGGTATGATGCAGCCGAAGCGGGCGGGGCGGCTCATGGCCCTGCCGCGTTTTGTGTTCAAGGTACATGCGTTCAAGAGTGAACACAATCGTTGAACAGGGCGCAGGACATAGACAAAGCGCTAGCTATTCGCTATAATGATAGATTGTGAATTATGAATTGGCTGTACGGAGGTGCAGTATTGTATCCCATTATTTCTGAGGGCTATCCTTTTATCGGTATCAGTGCGTTGCTGGCGATCGTGCTTTGGTTGTGCGATGCGCACTATGCGGCGGTGCCGTTCATAGTCCTCACGCTATACTTTTCTTATTTTTTCCGCAATCCCCGGCGCAGCATCCAGCGCGATGACACGGCGGTGCTTTCGCCGGCTGATGGCACGGTACAGGAGATTGTGCATCTGGACAGCGATGAGTTCGTGGAAGGGCCGTGCAACAAAGTCGTCATCTTCATGTCGGTCTTTAATGTGCATGTGAATCGCAGTCCTATCGATGGTGAAATCAAACTACAGAAATACTATTGCGGCCGGTTCCGTCCCGCCTATAAGGACGAGGTAGGGTTCGAGAATGAGCACCATCTCATCGGGCTGGAAAATGACCGCGTGCGCATTACGGTGAAGCAAATCGCGGGGATTCTGGCCCGCCGCATCGTCTCGTGGGTGACGCTCGACGATAAATTGCGGCAGGGTGAGCTCTACGGCATGATCCGTTTTGGCTCGTGCCTCGAGGTCGTGATGCCGGAAAGTGTCGACGTACTCGTGCAAAAAGGCGATAAAGTAACCGGTGGTAAAACCATTATCGGGAGGATAAGTGACAGATGAATTATCGTGTGTTTTTACCGAATCTCTGCACGTCCATGAACTTGGTCTTTGGTATGTGCTCTATTCTCAGCAGCCTCAGCGGCAATCTGTTCTGGGGCTCGTTGTTCATTCTGCTGGCTTTGGTGGCTGATGGTATGGATGGGCGTACGGCGCGCTTCTTCGGCGTGGCCAGCGAGATGGGCAAGGAGATGGACTCGCTCTGTGATTTGGGCTCGTTCGGCATTGCGCCGGGCGTGCTGGCGTGGCAGTTTGTACTGCATGACTTCGGCCTCGTGGGCGTGGCAGTCGTGGTGCTCTTTGCCATCTGCGGCATGTGGCGCCTCGCACGTTTCAACGTGAATGCGAGCGTGGTGCATGGTTATTTCATGGGTCTCGCTATCCCTGCGGGTGGTAACATCGTGGCGATGACGACCCTGCTCTTTACGCTTACGGGCGTTGACCCCCACGGTTTTGGCTATGTCTACCCCGTAGTCATGGCGGTTGTGGGCTGGCTCATGGTCAGCCATGTGCATTATCCGAACTTCAAAGGCGATGGCGGTGAGCCTATTTACATCGCTACGAAGCTTTTTGCCCTGGTGATGTTCCTCGGTATTTTGTATCTGGGCCATACGGCTATTTTGCCGGCTCTGGCTGTGGCGGTGTTCTGCACTTACGCGGCGGCGGGCATTCTCAACACGCTCATCGCGCAATTCGCACAGAAAGGCTGATGATTCTTGTTTAATTACCCTTTCGACATCGTTATGGTGCCGATGCAGGTTTTGATTTTCCTTTTCACGCTTTATTTCTTCGTGATTGGTTTTTGCGGCTTGTGGCGGCGCAAAGAAAACAAAATCACGACGCCGGAGAAGACGTTTGCCATCGTCGTGGCCGCACATAACGAGCATGCGGTCATTGGGCAGCTGGTGGAGAATCTGCAACAGCTGAACTACCCCAAGGATATGTATGATATCTACGTCGTGGCCGACAACTGCTCAGATGATACGGCAGATATTGCGGCCGAGGCTGGAGCCATCGTGCACAAGCGCTTTGACGACAAGAAAAAGAGCAAGGGCTACGCGCTGGAGTGGATGTTCGACCGTCTGTTCAAGCAGGAAAAACAGTACGACGCTGTGGTGGTGTTCGATGCGGATAACCTCGTACACCCTGAGTTCCTCATGGAGATGAATAACCGTCTCTGCAAGGGCGATAAAGTCATCCAAGGCTTCCTCGACGCCAAAAATCCGTACGATACCTGGGTTTCGGGCACGTTTGCCATCGCGTTCTGGGTCATCTGCTATATCTCGCATCTCGCGAAATCAAATATCGGGCTCTCGGCCTGCCTCGGCGGCACGGGCATGTGCTTTGCCAGCGAAATCCTCAAGCGGCACGGCTGGAAGGCGACCTGCCTCACTGAGGACATGGAGTTCACGATGAAGTGCATGGCTGAGGGCATCAAGACGAGCTGGGCGCACGACGCCATCGTCTATGATGAGAAGCCGTTGACCTTTAAGCAGTCGTGGAACCAGCGCAAGCGCTGGGCACAGGGCCAGTTCGATGTGGGCAACCGCTACATCCCCAAGATGCTCAAAGAGGGTTGGAAACATAAGGATATCCGTATGTGGGATGAGTGCATCTACCTCATGCAGCCGCATTTCCTCATGATTTCCACTATCTTCATTGTCATCAGTTATTTGCAGCTCGGTCTGCCGAAGTTCTACACGAATATCTATAATGTCATGCCTTCGAGCCTCATGACGGCCATCATGCTGGGCCAGTACATCCTGCCGATGATTATTCTGCTGAAAATGCAGGTGCGTTGGAAGGCCTGGGCCTATATGCTGCTCTATCCGGTGTTCATTTACTCGTGGATTCCGATTATTTTCCTCGGTTTTATCCACCGCAATGAGCACGAGTGGAGCCATACCAAGCATACGCGCGCCATGAGTATGGATGACCTTGTGGGCAACGTCAAGAGCACGAAACATCTGCCTAAATAAATTATGTTCAGTCTACAAGCCTTTCCTTTGGGGAGGGCTTTTTGCTAAGGAGTAGTTATGTATACACTAAAAGTGGCGGGAGCCTTTGAGGCGGCCCACCAAATCACGGGCTATCCGGGAAAGTGTGCCCGTCTGCACGGTCACAACTGGGTAGTAGAGGCCGTAGTCAAGGGCACGCAGCTCAACGAGCTGGGTATGCTCATCGACTTTAAGGAGGCGAAAAAGGCTTTGGCCGGGGTACTCGACCGTTTCGACCATCGCTTTCTGAATGAGTTGGAGCCGTTTAGTACGGGCGTGCTGCCGACGGCTGAGAACTTGTCGCGCATTATCTATGAGGAGTTAGCGGCCGCTCTGCCCTGCCCAGAGGACGCGGCGCTGGCGGCTGTGACGGTCTATGAGTCGCCCAAGTCTTCTGTTACTTACACCAAGGAGGGGTAAACATGGGAGAACAGGCAGCATTGCAGGATACACTTATCGAGATTTTCTCGTCCATACAGGGCGAGGGCAAATATGTGGGCTGCCGTCAGGTATTCGTGCGCTTTGCGGGTTGCAATCTGCATTGCAGTTTCTGTGATACGGAGCACGAGGCGGCACAGCACGCCCAGTGTCAGGTGGAGACAGAGCCGGGCAGCCACGCGTTCAAGGCACTGCCTAATCCGCTGACGGTAGAGCAGGTGGCGGCGGAAATCAACGCGCTCTTGCAAAAGGTGCCGCATCAGGCGGTGAGTTTCACCGGGGGGGAACCGTTGCTGCATGCCGCCTTTATCGAGGCGCTGGCGCCGCTGGTGCATGTACCGGTACTGCTCGAGACCAACGGCACGCTCTGGCAGGAGATGCAGGCCCTGCATGACGTGGCGAGCATTGTGAGCATGGATATCAAACTGCCCAGCGTCACGGGTACGGCGGAGTGGGAAAACCACCGCCGCTTTCTCGAGGCGGCGCGGGACCTGGACCTCTATATCAAACTGGTAGTCAGTGCGGAGACGAGCGAGGCGGAGTTCCAGCAGGCTGTAGCTCTCGTGGCACGTACGGCACCGACCCACCTGTTTATCATCCAGCCGGTGACCCCGGTGGGGCCGTGTCATGCCCCGAGCCCGGCGCAGGTGCTGCATTTTCAGGACTTGGCACTGCGGGCACTCGATGATGTGCGGGTGATTCCCCAAACGCATAAAATGTTAGGTCAGCTGTGAGGCTGTGTCTGGCAAACTAACAAGGGCCTTAGATGGCGGTAAAGCCATCTAAGGCCCTTGTTTTATACGCAAAGGTTAGTGGGCGCGTGCGTGCGGGGCGGCCTGTGAGTTGGCGAGCATGGCGCAGTGCGTGCAGTCCTGGTTGCAGGTCGCACAGTTGAAACGGCGCAACTGTGGCTGATGGTCGGCGGCGTAGTCGCGCAGCATCTGTTCGTAGGCCGCGACGGCAACGGGCTTGGAGTAATAGTAGCCCTGCGCATATTCACAACCGATATCGCGCAGGAACTGGGCCTGTGCTTTGGATTCTACACCCTCGACGATGACCGGCGTTTGCAGGCCTTTGGCCATGCGCACGACGGAGATGAGGATATTGCGGGCACGGTCAGCGGTGTCGTTCGTGGTATCAGCGAGAAAGTTGAGGTCAATCTTGAGAATGTCCACGGGTAAATCCTTGAGCATGTTCAGTGAGGAGAAGCCCGAGCCAAAATCATCCATGAGGATGGGGAAACCGAGCGCCTGGAGCTCTCTGGTCATGCGCACGATGTCCTGCGGTCTATCGACGTAGGCACTCTCCGTGATTTCCAGTTCCAGCAGTTGTGGCGGGATACTGTAGCGTTTGACGAGCTCGCGGAAATGTTGTACGAGATTCTGACTGTAGAGGTCAACGCGGCTCACATTGACGGAGATGGGCTTGGCTTTTTCGCCAGCGTCGAGTTCGCGGCGCAGTATCTGACAGACCTGTTCCCAAACGTATTTATCCACTTGAAAAATAGCCCCGGTGCGCTCGAAAGCGGGGATAAACTTTGCCGGTGAGATAAAGCCCAGATGTGGGTGGCGCCAGCGCACGAGCGCCTCAGCACCGACGATGTGTTCGGTGACGAAATCGAATTTCGGCTGTAAATAAACTAGGAAATCTTTGTCCTCAATCGCCTTGGTCATGCTGCTCAGCAGCATTTGTTCCTCAACTATCTGTTGTCGCATGGTTTCGTCATACACTGCGTAGGCGACAGTGTTTTTCCTTTTGGCTTTGGCCAGGGCCATGAGCGCGCGGTCGCACATCGTGTGTACGGAGAGCTCCTTGTCGGCGACGGGGTAAATACCAAAGGAGAGGTCTACGCGGTACTCGAGCGAGAAACTTGCCACGGTCACGCTGAGCGAGGTCATGAGCCGCCGCCGCGTTGAGCCGGTCTCGGGATAGAGAATGGCGAAGTTATCGGCGTGCAGGCGCCCATAGGCGCAGGGGCGCAAGGTCAAGGCGTTGAACAGACTGGCGATTTGCCGCAGGAGTTCGTCACCGATTTTCTCATTAAAAATATCATTGAGCGCCTTAAAGCGGTTGACGTTGACCACCATGAGTTCAAAACGTACATGGGGATTGTTTTTGAGCAGCTTTTCTGCCTCGTGGCAGAAAGCGGTTTTGTTATAGAGACCAGTCAGGCTGTCGTGCCGTAACATATAGAGAAAACGCTCGCGCAGATTGCCTTCGTTGGCGAGTTTGCGGATTGCCGCCTCGCTGCCGTGTGCGTAGTAAGCATGCAACAATTCTTCCGTGAGGCTCAGGGGGTGTTTTTGTTCCATGCAAATCATTCCTTTCCCTGCTGGATAACCGTGATTTACCCTTGATTTGCTATTTTTATTATGGATATATTCGCCGCGTGGGACTATTTTCCCTGCAAAAATAGTGGAAAATTTGCCGTACAGTCCGTCAAGCGGACATGAAAAAAGCCTGCTTCGTGCAGGCTTGAGCTTAAGGCAGGCGTTGCAGGAGAATCGAGCCAACGTAGCCGATAATCATCAGATAGACGAGAGTATCACCGAGACGATAGGGACGCTGTGCGGCGAGATGTGCATGCTGTTCGTGGCGCACATGCAGGTAGGTGTTGATACACTCCGTGATGGTCTGCAGGCGTTCCGCTAAATCCATTTGTGCTGTGTCGCGGCCGCGCATAAGGCGCTGGTAGATGGAGAGGTAGAGCGCCTTTTCCTTGTGGTAGCCGTCCTGCACGCACCAGCAGACGAAGGCGAGGCAGCCGCCCGTCACGTAGAAATCCGTGCTGGAAAGCGTGCCCTCCACAGCTTGATAGAACGTAGTCGCAAAGAGGAACAGGATGACGATGTCATATTCACGTATGGCCTGCCGTAACAGCAGCAAGGTGGGCACAGGCCCATGCAAAACCATAATCGATTTCATGCGCGGACTCCTTTCTTTAGTAAACGTAGACACATTTTACTATAAGCCAGGTCAAAATGCAAATTGTGCGTTGTCTTTGCGTGCTGACAACGCGCTAAATGGGGACAAGTCAAGGACACGTGACACTTTTTGCGTGGCGGGGCAACAAATTTAGGAGATTTTATGTTATACTGTTTAACTGTAAGCTTTATGTATAACCTAGGAGGTTGGCAGCACATGAAAGAGTATCAGCCGTTTAAATCTGGTAAAGTGCGCGAGGTCTATGATGCCGGGGACAGCATCATCATGGTGGCAACGGACCGCATTTCCGCGTTCGACCACATTTTGCAGAATCAGATTACGGATAAGGGTGCCGTGCTCACGCAGATGTCACGGTTCTGGTTTGACTATACGCGGGATATCCTGCCGAACCATATGCTCTCGGTCGATAATAAAGACATGCCGGAGTTCTTCCAGCAGCCGCAGTTCCAAGGCAACGCGATGAAGTGCCAGAAGCTCACGATGATTCCGATGGAGTGCATCGTGCGTGGCTATATCACGGGCTCGGGCTGGGAGAGCTACCAGCGCAGTGGTACGGTCTGCGGTATCAAGCTGCCAGCTGGTCTCCAGGAGTGCCAGCAGCTGCCGGAGCCTATCTTCACGCCGTCCACGAAGGCAGAGCTCGGTGAGCATGACCAGAACGTCTCCGTCGAGGAAGGCGCAGCTTTTGTGGATAAAACCTTCCCCGGCAAGGGTAAAGAGTATGTGGAGAAAATCCGCGACTACACGATTGCCCTCTACAAGAAATGTGCGGCCTATGCGCGTACGCGCGGCATCATCATCGCCGATACGAAATTCGAGTTCGGTCTCGATGCGGCGGGCAATATCGTACTTGGTGACGAGATGCTGACGCCGGACAGCTCGCGCTTCTGGCCGGCGGATGGCTATCAGGTGGGGCAGTCTCAGCCGTCCTATGACAAGCAGTTCGTGCGCGACTGGTTGAAAGCCAACCCTGATAGCGGCTACAAATTGCCGCAGGACATCATCGACAAGACGATTGCCAAATATAAAGAAGCTTATGAATTGCTCACGGGTGAGAAATTTCACCGCTGATTGTTGACAGTAGGCAACGCAGTGATTATAATATATTCTGTTGATTGCGAGCGATGCTCGCGCAGGTCAATGATGGTTCACTAGCTCAACTGGCAGAGCAACTGACTCTTAATCAGTAGGTTCGGGGTTCGATTCCCCGGTGGATCACCACGGTTCACTAGCTCAACTGGCAGAGCAACTGACTCTTAATCAGTAGGTTCGGGGTTCGATTCCCCGGTGGATCACCATTGATGATGACAGGCCTCCTTGGCGACAAGGGGGTCTTTTCTTTTACCGTATAGCTGTAGTAAAATAAGGGCTATAGTGTAGTGGAACGGAAGTTGTAGTAACGTAGCAGGCCGTGGGACAAGATGACGGCCGGAGCACAGGAGGTAATATGCGGATTTTGATTTCTAATGATGATGGCATTCAGGCGGAGGGCATTGAGGCGCTCGTAGCTGCGTTGGCACCACATCACAGGGTAATAGTAGCGGCGCCGATGTATCAGCAGAGCGGCATGGCCCATGCGTTGACCGTGGGCAAGCCGATGGAAGTGGCACGTGACACGGCGTTCGAGCAGCGCTATGCGGCCTACGGTGTCGAGGCCTATGCGATTGATGGCACGCCGACCGACAGTGTGAAACTTTATCTGGAAGCTATAGCCGAGACGAAGCCGGAGGTGGTGCTCTCGGGTATCAACCACGGGGCGAACCTCGCGACTGACATTACCTATTCGGGCACGGTAGGCGCGGCGATGGAGGGCTACCTGCACGGTATCAACGCTTTTGCCGTGTCACTAGATGCACAGAGTGAGCTCAGCTATCGCGAGACGGCAGAGGTGTTCCGTCATTTTATGGAGCGTGAGGTCATGGCGCGGCCCCCGCAGGAGCCGCTGTTTTACAATGTGAACTTCCCCGTGCGCTTTGCGGCGGATGGGGTACAGTTCGTCTTTGGCCGTCAGGGCAAGCGTGACTATAAGAACGCCTTCCAGCGGCAGGAGCGTGCGGGCAAAGTATTTTACACGATGGCGGGCGAAATCTACGATACCGACAAGGGCGAGCCCACGGACATTTACGCGACAGAGCAGGGCTATGTAGCCGTGACGCCGCTCATCGTCGACGCGACAGACTACCCGGCTCTTGATAACCGGCTGCAACGGTGAAGGTTGGCTTGGGTGAAGAGCAGGGAGATTTTACATGGCATCACAGGAATTGAATCAGGCATTATGGAATGCGGCGAATGTTATGCGCAGCACGATGAGTGCCGACGAGTATAAGGACTATCTGTTGGGGCTGGTGTTCTATAAATACCTCTCGGACCGTCAGCTCTATGCGGTAGTCGATTTGCTGGAGGACCGGCAGCCGGAGAGCCTCGATGAGGCAGTCAATTTGACCTGCATGAGAGAACACTGCTATATCAAGAGTGCTACCATCCGCACGGCATGCTATGTGTTAAAACACACGCGCAACCGCAGAAGCAACCTGCTCGGCATCAGCCACGTTATCGGACGAGTGAAGAGCGGGCTTTTGACAGATTGAAGAAACGTATACATGAACAGAAATCTTCCCAACGGTTTCAGAAGGATTTCCTGCGGACACAGTTGCTGGACATTGCCGAAGCCGCAGGCGGCAGGCCGGTGGTGCTCTATTGCCGGATATGACACAGTACATCCTGCCGTCTGCTGTTGACAAAATAGGTGGATGAAAAATATAGTATAAAAAGCAGCCGCCCTGCGCAAGATAAAGCGCGGGCTGCTGCAAAAGATGTTTGTGTGAAATTTACTCATAGTGCGTGCGGCACTGTACGATGATGAGTATGTCACTGCTTACTTTATAGACGATACGATTAGCTTCATCGATGCGGCGGCTCCAGTAGTCAGAAAGGTCATAGCGCAGTGGCTCTGGCTTGCCTATGCCGTGGTAGGGGTCGCGCAACATATCCTGTATCAGTTTATTGATACGGCGTAGCGTCTTGCGGTCTTCGGTCTGCCAATAGATATAATCTGTCCAACCGTCAGGCGTCCACTGCAGATTCATGCGTCATCAACCTCGATGAGTGCATGCTCCTCCAGTTCACCCCGTTCGGCCTGAGCAATGGCATGGCGCAGATGGCGCATATTGGCTGGCGAGTAAAAGGGGTCGCCGGTAATATCGAAGGGGATCCGCTGATTTTTGAGTACGGATTTCACGAACATATTGACGGCTACCGAGGCATTCATGCCAGCGGCGCGGCAGAACTCATCAAACGCGGTTTTGTCGGTGCGATCAAGGCGCACACTTAACACTGCTTGTGCCATATGAATCACTCCTTTACTTATATTGTACAGCTAATATATGACATTAGCAAGGAATAATATGACAATGATTGGTAAAATATTATGGCAGAGAAGGAAGCGGTGATGGAGCGGCGGCTCATTGACGAGCTCACGACTGGCGTGTCGCAGTGGAAATCCCGCTGGTGCGCGAGGATGCGCGGCAAGGTACGGTGCACCTCATGGCCGTGAGCTCGCGCGAGATTGCGGGCGGGCGCTCGTCCTATGAGGTCATCAATCAGTTCGTGGCGCGTAAGGTCGATGACGACGACCGCGTGCGTCGCTTTGACGTGACCCTGCTCATCAACGGCCTGCCCATGATCCAGATTGAGCTGAAAAATCAGGACCACCCCTATATGGATGCGTTCCGCCAAATCAAGAAATACAGCGTGCAGGGCAAATACCGCGGCCTGTTCGGTCTTGTGCAGATGTTCGTCGTGACGAATGGCAGCAATACGCGCTACATCGCGGCGGATACGGGCGAGAAACTCAACGAGAAATTCCTCACGTCCTATAAGACACAGGAGAAGCACGATGTCTACGATGACGATGCGCACCGAGCGGATGTAATCAACTATATCGTCAACAAGGCCAGCGGCAAGTGCCATTATAGCTCATGGTGGAGCATGGGCCTACAGAGGTCGGCTGATATAGCTGTCTGCGTAAAGTCGTGACAACGGAGTTAGACTTTGTGCGGATTTTCTGCTAGAATGAGAAATAGTTTATGGCAGTAATAGGAGGTAGTGCGTGATGGAATCTGAAATCCGTGATATTAAACTGGCCCCGAGCGGTCATGATAAAATTGACTGGGTGAAGAATTTCATGCCGGTCATGGGCGCGCTCGATAAGGAATACAGCGTGAGCAAGCCTTTTGCGGGCAAGAAAATGGTTATCACGCTGCACCTTGAGGCCAAGACGGCCTATATGGCGGAGATTTTCCATCATGCGGGGGCTGAGGTCGCAGTCACGGGCAGCAACCCGCTGTCGACGCAGGATGATGTGGCGGCCGCGCTCGTCGAGGATGGCGTGCATGTCTTTGCGACGCATGCCTGCACGGATGAGGAGTACTATCACTATATCGATAAAGCACTCGAAATCGAGCCGGATATCATCATCGATGACGGTGGCGACCTCGTGCATACGCTGCATACGAAACGCCGCGACCTGCTGCCAAAGGTGCTAGGCGGCTCAGAGGAGACGACGACGGGCGTGAACCGTCTGCGTGGCCTCGCCAAGGCAGGCAAGCTGGAGTTCCCCATGCTCGCGGCCAACGATGCCTATATGAAATATCTCTTTGACAATCGTTATGGTACTGGCCAGTCGACCTGGGACGGTATCATGCGCACGACCAACCTCGTGGTGGCGGGCAAGAACGTGGTCATCGCCGGTTATGGCTGGTGCGGTAAAGGCGGCGCCATGCGGGCGCGCGGTCTCGGAGCGAACGTCATCATCACGGAGGTCGACCCCATCAAAGCCATCGAGGCTATCTTTGATGGTTTCCGTGTGATGCCGATGGATGAAGCCGCGAAAATCGGCGATATTTTCCTCACGCTCACGGGCGATAAAGATATCATTCGCAAACAGCATTTCGCGGTGATGAAAAACGGTGCGGTTATGGCCAACGCGGGTCATTTTGATTGCGAAATCAATATCCCCGAGCTCATGGCCGGTTCGGTCTCACGCCGCACTGTGCGCAAGAATATTGAGGAGTTCAAGCAAAAGGACGGCCGCAAGCTCTATCTGCTCGCGGAGGGTCGTCTGGTGAACCTCGGTGCTGGCGACGGGCATCCGGCAGAAATCATGGATTTGTCGTTTGGCGTGCAGTTCTTCTGTGCGCTGCATATCCTCGAGCATCATGCAGAACTGAAAAATCAGGTCTATATTATGCCGGAGGAGATTAACACGCGTCTCGCTGAAATAAAGCTCAAGGCACTTGGCGTCAAAATCGACCATTTGTCTGAGGAGCAGCGCAAGTATCTCAATCTCGACTGAGCGGGCTGCTCTGGAACGGCCGCGCACACCTTGCATATTTAGTTGGGAAAAGAAAGCAAATTTCACACAGCAAGGAGAGTACATAGTATGAAAACCATCATCAAAAACGTCCATGCGTTCCTACCAGATGGCACGACGCCTGTCACGAACATCCTCATCGATAAAGACCGCATTGTGGGAATCGGTGACATCCCCGATGACTTCCATGCAGGCAAAATCATTGACGGCACAAACCACTTTGCCATCCCGGGTTTTGTCAACGCGCATACGCACACGTCGATGACGCTCTTGCGCAGTTATCGTGACGATATGGCGCTTATGGACTGGCTGCATAGCATTTGGCCTATCGAGGATAAAATGACCCCGGACGATATCTACTGGGGCGCGATGCTCGCGATGGCCGAGATGATTCGCACGGGCACGACGACCTTTGCCGATATGTACGGGCCCTATATGGAACGCGTGGCTGAGGCGGCCATCGATGCGGGCCTGCGCGGTGTGCTCTCGCGTGGTATTATCGGTGCGGCACCGGACCATGACGCACGGTTACAGTCCAATGTGGACTTGTTCCAGCAGTTTAACGGCGCGGCGGACGGCCGCATCACCATTATGTTTGGCCCCCATGCGCCATATACTTGTCCGCCGGACTTCCTGAAAAAGGTCGCGTCGGCCGCACAAAAACTCGGTGCGGAAATCCACATCCACATGCACGAGACGCTGGATGAAATCAACGGCTCGCTCAAGGAATATGGCAAGCGTCCCTTCGCCTGGGTGGAGGAGACAGGCCTCTTTGATGGCAAGGGTACGCTGGCGGCGCACTGCGTGCACATGGATGACAATGATATCGAGATTGTCAAACGGCATCATATCCGCGTGGCGCACAATCCCACGAGCAATATGAAACTCGCGAGCGGCGTAGCTCCCGTGCCGCGCATGCTCCAGGAGGGTATCTGCGTGGCGCTGGGCACGGACGGCACTTCATCGAACAACAACCTCGATATGCTCGAGGAGGTCAATCTCGCGGCGATGCTGCACAAGGTGCACGCACTCGACCCGCTGGCCATCCCTGCGGCGGAGGCCCTCAAGATGGGCACGGAGTATGGCGCGACAGCCGTGGGTGTACCTGACATCGGCCAGCTCAAGGCCGGTTACAAAGCGGATATCACGCTCTTTAGTATGGACAGTCTGACCTGGTGTCCGCAGCATGACCTCGTGTCACTGCTGGTCTATGCGGCCAGCTCGCGCGACGTGGACACGGTGCTGGTCGATGGTCATGTGCTGCTCGAAAAAGGTGAGTTCAAGACGCTCGATGTTGAGCGCATCAAGTTCGAGACGCAGCGTTGTGCTGACCGTCTGACGAAATAAACGATAAAGATTTTTACGCTAAAAATCCGCCCTGTCATCAAAGGGCGGATTTTCCTGCGATAATGCGGCTGCCTCAAAACCTGTTTTACGGGTGGGGCAGGTCGTGGCAATATTGAGGTGAATCACTTGAAGAAAACGGCGAAACGCAGCCCGCGTAAGACGGCCGCGAAGGCGACGGGGCGGCGCACGACGCGCAGCAAAGCCCGTGAGACAGCCAGCAAACCGGCTAATCCGGGGCGCAGATACGAGCTAATCGGCCTCGCTTGTGTGGCTGTGGGGCTCATCGCCATTTGTGGCCTGGCGGGGCTCAACGTGGGGTTCGTGGGCGTGTATGTAGCCAATTTCCTGCGCTATCTCTTTGGTGTGGGCGCTTTCCCGGTTACGCTCATTATCCTGCTGATTGGCTGGCAGTATATGACGCGGCACCAGGGCCTGCACTATTCGTTGCGTTTCTTTGGCTTGTTTGCGCTTTTTGCCTCGGTGCTGGCGGTTTGGCATCATTTCGTGATTCCAGCGGGGGCAGAAATCATGCCCGAGAGCCTCACGCGGGGCGGTGGTCTCTTTGGTGGGGCTATTCTCTTTGTGCTGCGCAAATTCTTTGGCGTGGATGGCAGTATCATCATCCTCGGCGTCTCCGTAATCGGTTCGGTGCTGCTTTCGACGACCTGGTCGCTGGCGAATGGCCTCAATAAAACGCAGGCCACGGCGGAGAAGGGCGCAACGGCTGCGGCCAGTGCCGCGGGGACTGTGCTCAGCGTGACGGCTGATAAGGTAGCTTCGGCGGGCAGTGCGGTAGAGGAGCATGTAGCAGAGAAAGTGCGCGATTTGCGCGCGAAGCATTTTTATAATCAGGCAGAGGATGAACATTTTGCCGAGGATGAGCAGGACAAGTCGGCTACTGTGTCTGCGGCAGCTCCGTCTGAACAGGAGGTAGAGCCAGAGCCCACAGAGCTCATTTCGGGTATTATGCCGCATATCGAGACTGTGGGTGCCGCTGAGGTAACACATGTGCCGGAGACGGCAGCAGAGCCTGAGCCCCCCACGGCTGCCGCGCCTAAAACTGTGCCTGCCGCGCATAGTGTGCCCAAGTTCACGATACAGTTCAGTTCTGACCGGGATGAGACGGCAGAGGATGAGGATGCGGCTACGGCACTGGATGCCATCGTACATTCTCAGCGCAGTTTGGCCGAGGAAAAGGCCAGGGCTGGTGCGGCTGTGGCGGCGGGTAATGCTGCCTTGCAGGCCAAACAGGCCGAGGTGCATGCGGCTGAGCCAGTCGATGCGGAGACAGCGGCCCAGTTGGTGGCGGCTAATCAAGCGGCGGCAGCCAGCTTGACCGAGGCAGCATTGGCTGGGCTGCGGGCCAGCGTGCAGGCCGATGTTCCCGTCAAGGAGGACGGGGAACAGGTGGAGCAGGCTGCCGTCAAGTCCGAGCCAGAGGCAGCGGAGCTGGGCACGGGTGTACCCGCGCCGGGCGATCGTCCGGCTCAGGGTGATTATCTGCGGCCTACGCCCCAGCCGGCTAAGCCCCTGACGGCAACGGCGGCTGAGCTGGGCACAGGCGTGCCTGCAGCGGGCGACCGCCCCGCGCTGGGGGGCTACCTCAAGCCTACCCCCAAGCATACGCCCGAGGCCGCGCAGGCCGAAGCGGCTATGCAGCAGCCACCGAAGCCCTATGTCTTGCCACGGGTGGCAGATATTCTCGAAAAAACAGTCAAGCAAAAAGATGCCGCGATGGAAATTGAAATCGAGGAAAAGGCGCAGATATTGCACCAGACACTGGAGAACTTCCGCGTGAATGCCAATATCCTCAATGCCTGCCACGGCCCGGCCGTGACGCGCTACGAGCTCGAGCCGGCCCCCGGGGTGAAGGTGAGCAAAATCACGAATCTCGCCGAGGACATCGCGCTCGCCCTCGCCGCACCTTCTGTGCGTATCGAGCCCATCCCCGGCAAAGCCGCTATCGGCATCGAGGTGCCGAACAGCAAACTGGAGGGTGTGCGTCTGCGTGAGGTGCTGGAGAGCGAGAAATTCGCGCAGGCCAAATCGAAGCTCACGGTGGGGCTCGGCAAGGATATCGGTGGCAAGGCCATCTTTGCTGACCTCGCCAAGATGCCGCATCTGCTCGTGGCCGGTGCTACGGGTTCGGGTAAGTCGGTCTGTATCAACACGCTCATTTGCAGTATTTTGTTCAAGGCCAAGCCCGAGGAGGTCAAATTTATCTTCGTCGACCCGAAGATGGTTGAGCTCTCGAACTACAACGGTATCCCGCATCTTATGGTGCCGGTAGTGACCGAGGCCAAGAAAGCGGCCTCGGTGCTGAACTGGTCGGTGCGTGAGATGGAGAAACGCTACGCGAAATTTGCCGAGCACAACGTGCGCAACATGGAAAGCTACAATAAACGCTTCCCAGACGATAAGATGCCGGCGATCGTCATCATCATCGATGAGCTGGCTGACCTCATGATGGTTGCGCCGCACGATGTGGAGGATGCCATCTGCCGTCTCGCGCAAAAAGCGCGTGCGGCGGGCATCCATATGGTACTTGCAACCCAGCGTCCTTCCGTGGATGTTATCACAGGCATTATCAAGGCCAACATCCCGTCGCGCATTTCCTTCGCCGTTTCGTCGCAGATTGACTCGCGTACGATTCTCGACCGCAGTGGTGCCGAGAACCTTTTGGGGCGCGGTGATATGCTCTTTTACCCCGTCGGTGCGGCGAAGCCGCTGCGGGTGCAGGGCGCTTTTGTCAGTGACGAGGAAGTGGAGCGCCTCATCGACTTTATCAAAAGTCAGGGGCAGGAGATGGAGACCAACGAGGATATTGTGGCCTTCACGGAAAAGGAATTGGCCGAGGCAGAGGAGGAGAGCAAGGGCGGCAAGAAAGGCAAGCGCAAACCGGCGATGGATGAACTGCTGCCCGATGCCGTTGAGCTCATCATGAGTACGGGCGTGGCCTCGTCATCCTCCGTACAGCGGCGTTTCCGTATCGGTTATACGCATGCGGCGCGCCTCGTCGATACGATGGAGGAGTTGCACATCGTTGGTCCCAGTCAGGGCAGCAAGCCGCGGGAAATCCTCATGAGCCAGGAACAGGCAAGTGAGGTCGTGGCTAGGGCTATGGCTGAGGACGCGGCAGGTTGAGCGCGCGGCTTTGGTAACAGCACAAAATTCAGACAATTTTAAGCAGAGGCTGGGTTCAGCCTCTTTTTTGTCTACGCAAACTATAGTATAATGAAAACAACAAGGGAGTAACGGACGCTTTCAAGGAGGAAATCATCATGATGAACAGTTTTGTCATCTCCAACCGTATTGCGAACCAGCTCAATCGCAATTTCGCCAGCATGGCGCTGCATATGCAGCGCGTGGCCTCTGGACAGCGTATCAACAGTGTGGCTGATGACCCGTCCGGCTGGGCTATCGGGCAGCGTATGAGTGTGGAGATTCGCAGCCTCAATCAGGCACTCAGCAATACCCAGCGCTCGCAGAGTATGTTGAAAGTAGCCGACGGCGGCGTGAGCTCGACGATTGATATTCTGCGTACGCTCAAGGAGAAGGCTATCGACGCGGCTAACGACAGCAACACAGATGCTGACCGCAAGACCATTCAAAAACTTTTTGACCAGTATGCCGACCAAATCGACGACAATGCCTATATTACCTATAACGGTAAATATCTGCTCGACGGCTCGCATCTGGGACGCTCGCAGCTCTCGCAGCAGGCCTATACGAATGAACTGTTGTCGACGGATACCAAGGCTGACACGAAACTCACAGAGCTACTGCGGCGTGATGGCAGCAGTGCGGGCATCCTCGAGGGAGATACCATCGGTATTTCCTATGTCAAGGATGGCAAGACCTACACGACGAGTATTGCGGCCAAGGATGCCACGACAGGTAAAGCGGCAACCTTGGCAGATGTGTTTGCGGCGGCGAATGCTATGGGGGTCAAAGCGGGGATCGGCGAAGCCTTTGACACGGCGGGCATGAGCTATGACAATGTCATCGGCACGGATGGGCAGGGGACAGAGGTGCATACTGCCTCCGAGGAAAATGCGGTCACGGTCAAGGCCAAGACGGCGGGCACGGGTGGCAGTATTGCGGGTTTTGCCTTAAGCGTTACCCACACTAACGGTCAAGTGGATAAGGGCGCGACGAACCTTTTGAACGGTTTTACGGAGAGCATCCAGGCTACTGATGCGCGGGCGGATAATATGCTGACAACGCAGAGTGGTACGCGGGCCAACCAGAACATCCGCACGGCGCTCGGCGATATGCGCTCCACGGCGCTCGGCCTGCGCGGTAGTGACGGCAGCGTCATCAACGTCTCGACGAAAGAGGGGGCCAATGCGGCTATCGCGGTGCTCGACAATGCCCTCGCTAAGGCACTTGACCAGTCTACGACGATTGGTGCCTACTCCAGCCGTATGGACTATACGGTCAGTAACCTCACGACGCAGAGCACGAACGTGCAGGCGGCCATGTCCACCATCATGGATGCTGACCTCGCGAAGGAGATTACGGAGTATGCGAAGTCGAATATCCTCGCACAGGCGGCGATGGCCATGCTGGCACAGAGCAATCAAAACGCCGGCTGGTTCCTAAAACTGCTGGGATGATTCATTGACAGTGCCTAAACGGATATCAGTGAAGAATTATTGTATAGACTGCCATAGTTGAGCATACATAAGTACCAATAAATTTTGCTGTTTAGTGAACTTTCGGTTGAAAAAAATCATGTATACACGCATTACCCCCTTTACAAAGGTGTACCTGTGTGTTAGTATAATACCTGTGAGCAAAAAGCCCACGAAAGATACAAAAAACATAAATTTAGGCAAAGAAGCCATATGGGAATGTTAGCGCTGGGGTTTTATTTTCAGCATGACTTCCTATATGGCTATTTTATTTCTATCAAAAGGTGGTTTTACAATGGAAGATTTACTGTATGTCATTCCCGCGAACTCCAAGAAAAAGGATATCCTGAAAGACCTCAAGGATCACCCCGAAATCAAGTATGTCTCGCTGGTCGGCGTTGACATGGCAGGTAATGATACGGATGAGAAAATCCCCGTCCGCATCTTCCTGAAGGACATCGACGATTTCTATGCCGGTACGGCTGTGCAGACCGATGGTTCTTCCGTTGTGCTGCCGGGTATCGCTACGCTGAACAACGCTAAAGTCGATATGCCGGTTGACCCCGCTGTGAAATGGTTTGTTGATTACAATTACGATAATTTCGATGAGGAGACGGGCAAGCCGGTCGGCACGCTGCGTATCCCGTCGTTCCTCGTGCATGAGGGCAAACGCGTAGATGCACGTGCTATTCTGACGGATACGTTGAGCTACGTGAAAAAGGGCCTGCTCGATATCTTCCATACCAAAGGCACGATTGCTGGTATGGAGAGTGTGAAGGGTGCAGATGTTGAGGATATCCTGTTCACTTCCGCAACCGAGCTGGAGTTCTGGGTTAAGACGCCGCTGGAGAATACGGCCATCGAGGAGATGAGCGCCAGCCAGGTACTGCAGGAGCAGTATTGGGAGCGTCTGCACGGTGCTGTCCGCACGGCGATGGAGGAGTGCCTCGAGCTGTTGGACCGCTATGGTCTCTCCGTTGAGATGGGCCACAAAGAGGTCGGCGGCAGCAACGCTACCATCGACAAGGATGGCGACCTCACGAATGTCTGCGAGCAGCTCGAGATTGACTGGAAGTTCGCGGACTCCGTACAGGCAGCAGATAACGAAATCTTCGTGCGTTCTATGGTGCGCGAGGTGTTCCGCGCCAATGGCCTCGAGGTCAGCTTCAAGGCGAAGCCGATGATCGGTGTCGCGGGCAACGGCGAGCATACGCATATCGGCATGGCCTGCAAGATGAAGGACGGTTCCGTGCGCAGCCTGCTGGCAGCCGATGACCAGCTGAAAGACTACATGAGCACGGTCGGCTATGGCCTCATCATGGGTCTGCTGAAGAACTACGAGGTCATCAACCCGTTCGTCTCCGCGACGAATGACTCCCTGAACCGTCTGAAGCCGGGCTTTGAGGCGCCGATTTGCGTCGTGACATCCCTCGGCCATGATCCGAAGGTCCCGTCCCGTAACCGTACGATTCTCGCCGGCCTCATCCGCGACCTCGGCAACCCGATGGCGACGCGTTTCGAGCTGCGTGCTTGCAACCCGTACAGCAATACCTACCTCGTGCTCGCCGCTATCTACAGCGCTGCCCTCGACGGCATCAAGGCTGCTGTGGAGCACACGACGGAGGAGTGCGTAGCTGAGCTCTCCAAAGAGGCTGGCGCCAAAGGCTTCTACCTCGAGCAGGGCCGCGCTTACCGCTCTGAGAAAGATGTGTTCGAGGACTATACGGAAGAGGAGCGCAACCGTCTGTTCGGTGCACCTCCTGCGACGGTTTGGGAGAACATGCAGGGCTTCAAGAATTATCCGGAGAAGAAAGCTGTCATCACGGCTGGTGGTGCGCTGACGGACCGTCTCATCGAGTCCTTCGAGGAAGGCGCTCTGCTGCGTTGGAAGACCGAGCTCATCGCCCGCATCATCCCGGCCAACCGCGCTATTGTCCGTGAGGCTGAGGAGATTGTTTCTGACAATGTTACGGACCAGGATAGCTACAACTGGACGAAGATCAGCAATCTGCGTAACTATCTCGCTAAAGACAGCATCGATGAGAAGAGCCTGTTTACGCTGCTCATCAACGCGCTGAACGAGGGCGACTATGCGACGGCTTCCGGCCTGCAGGTCGAGATGTACGACAAAGTCGAAGAGCTCAAAGCGCTCTACGATGCCTATGAGAAGAATATGATCTGATGACATACAGATAAATGTTTTTCAGGCCACCAGCTTGCGGGCTGGTGGTCTTTTTTTATAGAAAATTTATAGCAAAGCCTTGCTTTCTGGCCGCAAGATTGTGTAAGATAAAAACTATGTAATCATCAGGTACATTTATTAGCGTGTGGGAGGTCTTGTCTTTGCATAATCTGCTCGTAGGCTCGCTCTTGCTCTCCTTGGCGGGGAGTATTTGGGGGGCGATGTTCATTGCGGTTGTCGGTGGCAGTTATCCCGCCCATACCGCTGGTTTGGCTGCGTTATGGCACGGCCCTCATTGCACTTGTGGTGGTGGGACTGTATATGCACGTGGATTGGCATATAGAGCGCAAGGATTGGAAACTGTTGCTGCTTTCGGCCCTCACGGGACAGACACTCTCCATTGTGACGCAGGAGACAGGCACGATGCTTACCTCGGCACAGACGGGCTCCGTCATTACGGCGGCTACGCCGGCCTTTATGGTGGTATTCGGCTGTTGGCTGCTGCACGAGAAATTCACGCTGGGACGGGCGGTCTCCGTGGTACTCGCGACGGCAGGTGTGCTCTTTATCGTCTTTGACCCCGACAATATGCAGATTTCCTGGCTGGGCGGTATTGCGCTCTTTATCGCGGCGGTAACCTGGGCCCTTATGTCAGTACTGTTGAAATTTTTGAGCAAGTATTCCGTAGTTACGTTGACGTTTTATGGCGTACTCATCGCTTTTCTGGTGCTCACGCCTTATGGTTTGTGGTGGAGCTTTACGCAGGCGGATTACAGTGCTATGGCGGCGCCGGATATCTGGGGCTCGGTGCTTTATCTCGGTTTCATCTCGACGACGGCAGGTTTCTGTCTTTGGAACAAGGGCCTCACGTACATGGATGCGAGTATCGGTGGGCTATTTATGTTTTTTCAGCCCATTGTGGGAACCTTCCTCGGCTGGCTGCTGCTGGCGGAGCCGGTGACAAAATATTTCTGGCTGGGCTTTGGCTGTATCGTCATCGGTGTCGTTCTGGCCATGCGCGGTGGTAATACCACGGCGGCGGAGAAATTGGCACGTCAGGCTAAAGCTGATGCTGTGGTGGAGGAACCGGCGGCCAAATAAATCAGCGCATACTAAAAAGCTGTTGCGGCAGATTTTGTTATCTGCTGGCAACAGCTTTTTTAGTATGCACTTTTCGTAGCGGTCAGATGCCCAGTTCGATATTTTTGATGGTCGTGGTGAGTTCCTCCATCTGCTGCTGGGTCTTGTCGTTGATGGCTTGGAGTGCCTTGATGGACTGCGTGGATTTCTGGATGTGCGTGATGCCTTCATCCAGACTCTTGTGCAGGTCTTTCATCTCTGTAGCGAAATGTTCGTCAAATTCGTTGATTTTGGCCTCGAAGGTGTGGTTGGCCTCAAGGATAGTGTCGATTTCCTTGACATCGCCGAGCAGTACGCGGATGGCAGCGTCGGAGGTCTCGAGGCTGGCCTGCGTATTCTCGGAGAGTTTGCGTACCTCCTGGGCGACCACGGAGAAGCCACGGCCGGCCTCGCCCGCCCGGGCGGCCTCAATGGCGGCGTTGAGCGCGAGCAGGTTGATTTGGGCAGCAATCTCGTCAATCATCTTCATGACGTCGTTGATTTTCTGCGTATTCTGCGAGAGCATGTCGAGCTTCGGCGTAATCTCGCCGTTGCGCTGCATGAGCTGGTCGAAGAGGCCGTTCTGTTCGTCGATGCCACCGGCGAGTTTTTTGATGGAGGCCTGAATCATCTCCACGTCGTCGGACATACGCGTGATGGTTTCCACGATGGCCGGCATCTTGGCTTGATAGTCTTGGAACATCGTGATGACGTTGTCCTTGAGCTTCTCCGTATGCGCCTGGCGGTCGATGACGCGGTGCAGGAAGAAAGCGCGGCAGTCGGCGTAGATGCGGGCGAAGTTGTCCAGATAGGCATCGTGGTAGGCCTGACCCGCTGGCGTATGGTAGAAGAAAATAGCCGTCAGCGTTTCGTTCACATGCAGGCCGGCGATTTCACCGAAACTGGAGAAACCGGCTACGGGGATATCTTTGAACTCATCAACGTGTTTGATTTCTTCCGGGTAGCCGAGGCGGCGCAGGATACAGTCGTTGAGGATACCGCCGATGGGGGCAGGCTTGCCCTGACGATAGGCTGCCGCATCGCGCTGAATCGTGCTGCCGAGTGGCTGGCGGCGCATGAGATAGAGCTGCTCACCCGTGACTACATCGCAGAAGAAAGAAATCTGGTCGTTAGCCTCGTCAATACCGGAGATGGTACGGATGAAATACTCGCCATCGACATCTGTGGCAAACGTATAATCCTGCATGGTGGTGTTCAGCTCATCGACCGTGCTGACCCCAAAGTGTTTTTTCAAGGCCTCGATAAAGGAGATATCCTCGCCCGTCTGCGGGTCCTGCACCGTCTTCACAAAACGCAGAGCAGTGTTGGCGCGGCTGATTTTAAAGCTGTCACCCGTGGGTTCGACGGCCTGCGTCTTGAGAATGCCATAGCGGTATTCTTTGGCGAGGCGTACGAGCGTGATGACGGCGTGGTTCTCCTGGCATTGTTCGTTGTCGTAAATGTAGGTGTGCTGGAAGTCCATATTGCCGCCGGCACTGCCACCGATGAAGGGGCAGGGGAAGCGGCCCGACTCGTAGAGGGCCTGCAGTGCGAACGTCTCACAACCGGAGACGCCATCGACGTAGACGAGTGCGAACGTATGGTTGAGGCTGATGCGGAAAGGAATCTTGAGCTTGCTCACGGTATCAGCCATCTGCTGCACGCGTTCGGCCACGGTCATGTTAACCTCGCCTTGGCGCAAGTCGCTGTTCGGCAGAGGCAGGCTGATGATGTAGCTGTCCTCAATCATGCGCTGAGAGAACGATTGCAGGAGTACGCGGCCGCGCCCCTCTGGAGCTTCGCAGTAGATGGTGTTTTTCCCCGGTTGACGGCAGAGCTCACCCGAGGTTGTCATGAGTATAACCTTGGTATCGGGTGGTACCTGCTGTTTGATTTGGTGAGACACCGTGGCCACATCGAGGTCAGGTGAGACGAAACCGAGCACCAGTGCTGCACCTTGCGGCAGGCTGCACAGGTCTTTCAGATGGCTGGCGTCGAGCTCATTGGCGTGCAGATAGGCCGTTTTGATATCGGGCTCGCTACTCGTGGGCTGTGCGGCGCGGATGCGGCTGGCCGGTGTGGGAACAGCTGCCGTTGCCTGTGACTGGGCAGGCGTGGGGGCGGTAGTTGTTTTATCATTAGAGGAAAAAATACTGAACATGCGTTAAACACCTCGCATTAAAATTTTGTGAACTCTACCTATATACTTAGTCTTCCTTGTTTGTTTTATTCGTGATAGGTGGCGGTTTTCCTGCCATTATTTAAGGAAACCATGATTAAATCATCAGAAATTATTAGCTCGGCTTGCAGGAATGTTTGTTTATCACGTGCATATAGCTGCAACTTTGTCCATAATCTTGATATTTAGTTTACATTATTTCTTGACAAAATTGTATACCTGCGTAATAATGTATACAATCTGACGCTTTGGCACGGCAAATGTGTAGTGCTGAGTATGGCTGTGTAAATGTGTAAAGGAGAGCAAAGCTTATGGGTATGACGATGACGGAGAAAATTCTGGCGCGGCATGCAGGACTGCCGGTAGTAAAGCCGGGGGAACTGGTGACCTGCCAGCTGGATATGGTATTAGCTAACGATATTACGGCGCCGCCAGCCATCAAAGTGTTTAATGCTATCGGCAAGCCGGTGTTCGATGCAACGCGTATCGCGCTGGTGCCTGACCATTTCCAACCGGCAAAGGACATCAAATCGGCGGAGCTGGCGCAGACGGTGCGGCAGTTTGCACGGGCTCACCATATCGTCAATTATTTTGAGCAGGGGCGTGTGGGCATCGAGCATGTTATTTTGCCAGAGTTCGGCCTCGTGGCACCGGGGATGCTGACCATCGGTGCGGACTCGCATACCTGCACGTATGGGGCACTCAACGGCTTTGCTACGGGGGTGGGCTCTACCGATTTGGGCGTGGCTATGGCGACGGGGCGGGCCTGGTTCAAGGTGCCGTCCGCCATCAAAGTGGTGCTCACGGGGCATAAACCGGCAGATATAACCGGCAAGGACGTCATCCTCACGCTCATCGGCCGTACCGGCGTAGCGGGAGCGCGCTATCAGTCGTTGGAGTTTGTGGGAGCGGGCGTGGCTGAGCTCACCATGACCGACCGCTTGACTATCGCCAATATGGCCATCGAGGCGGGGCAAAAAATGGTATTTTCCCCTACGATGCCGTGACCGAGGCTTATGTAAAAGGGCGGGTCAAGGGAGCATACGAGCCCGTTGCCGCCGATGATGATGCCGAGTATGTGCGGACTGTCACTATCGACCTCAGTGAGTTGCGCCCCGTGGTAGCCTTCCCGCATTTGCCGGGGAATACCAAATGTGTGGCCGATATTAAGCAGCCGCTGCCGATTGACCAGGTGATTATTGGCTCCTGTACGAACGGGCGGCTGGAGGATTTGCAGATAGCGGCGGCGGTGCTCGCGGGACATCAGGTGCATGCGCGGGTGCGTTGTATTGTCATTCCGGGCAGTCAGGCTATTTACAGGGAAGCAATGCGGCGGGGCTATATCGATACCTTTATCGCTGCGGGGGCGGTGGTATCGTGTCCTACCTGCGGCCCCTGCCTCGGTGGCTATATGGGCATCATGGCGGCAGGTGAGCGCTGTGTTTCCACGACGAACCGCAATTTCCGCGGGCGCATGGGGCATGTGGATAGCGAGGTCTATTTGGCAGGGCCGCAAACGGCGGCCGCAAGTGCCATTCTGGGACGTATTGCAACGCCAGATGAGGTGCAAGCTGCAAATTGATGGTGCAGCTTAAAAGGTAATGAAACGCTGCGTATGCGGTGGTTAAGGAGGCATTTTTATGCAGTATGCAGGCAAGGTATGGCGTTATGGGGACAATATTGATACGGATGTGATTATCCCCGCGCGTTATTTGAATACGTTCGTGCCAGCGGAATTAGCAAAGCATTGTATGGTCGATATTGATGAAAGTTTTGCGCGCAACGTGCAGGCTGGTGACATCATGGTGGGCGGGGAAAATTTTGGTTGTGGTTCCTCGCGGGAGCATGCCCCGGTAGCGATTAAGGCTTCGGGTATCCCCGTGGTCATCGCGGCGAGTTTCGCGCGTATTTTCTATCGTAACGGCATCAACATTGGCCTGCCTCTGCTGGAGATAGGCAAGGAAGTGGAGAAAATCAAGGCTGGCGACCAGCTGCGGGTTGATGTGGCGACGGGCACGATTAAAAATGTTACGACCGGGGATGTATTCCATGCACAGCCTCTGCCGGGTTTTGTACAGGAGATTGCACAGGCGGGCGGTCTGGTCAATTATGTTAAACAGCACTGAGAACGGTAAATTTCAGAGGGCTGGTTTTGAGGAGGTCTAGGTATGGCATATCAGATTGTTGTTATCCCAGGTGATGGTATTGGCGCGGAGATTACCGCCGCGGCGGTCAAGGTGTTGCAGGCAGCTGCGCGCAAGTTCGGTCTGGATTTGCAGTATACCTATAAAGATGCCGGGGGCACGGCCTACGATAAGTATGGCACGCCGCTGCCAGAGGAGACATTGCAGGCTTGCCGGGCGGCCGATGCGGTGCTGTTCGGTGCCGTGGGTGGCAATAAATGGGACCAGGTGGAGCCGTCGCTGCGTCCAGAGCAGGCGATTCTCGGGCTGCGTCGGGGACTGGGACTTTATGCGAATCTGCGTCCGGTGAAAATTGAACCGGCTCTGGTTGACTACTCGCCGTTGAAGCCAGAACTGGCGCAGGGCGTGGATTTGGTAATTGTACGTGAGCTCGTGGGCGGTATTTATTTTGGTGACCGCTGTGAGAGTGAGCAGTATCATGGCGTGGAACGGGCCTGGGATTTGGAGAATTACTCGGTGCCCGAGGTGGAGCGCATCGCCAAACTGGCCTTTGCGACGGCCAAATTACGGCGCGGACAGGTCACCTCGGTCGATAAGGCCAATGTGCTCGCTACGTCGCGGCTGTGGCGGCGTACGGTGACCGCGGTGCAGGCACAGTATCCTGAGGTGGAGCTCAGACATTTGTATGTTGATAACTGTGCGATGCAGTTGGCGGTGCGTCCAGCGCAGTTTGATGTGATTGTGACCGGCAACCTGTTCGGCGATATCCTCTCGGATGAGGCGGCCGTGGTGGGCGGCTCCATCGGTATGCTGCCCTCGGCGAGTATCGGCGAGCAGACGAGCCTCTACGAACCGATTCATGGCAGTGCTCCCGATATCGCCGGGCAGGGCATTGCCAATCCCATGGGGACGATTCTCTCGGCGGCTATGCTGCTGCGCTATTCCCTGCACGAGGCACAGGCGGCGGACGCTGTTGAGGCGGCAGTACGGCAGACGCTGGCCGATGGTTACCGTACGGCGGATTTGTGGCGTGAGGGCTGTCAAAAGGTGAGCACCGATGCAGCGGCTGAGGCGGTGGCGGCCAGAGTGTAGCGGTTGAGGTCAGCGGGAAGCCGCATTATAACTGAATAGGCTTAGCTCAGGCATGCTAAAAAGGAGGCTGCGCGCTGATGCGTGAGCCTCCTTTTTAGCAGCTATCAAATTGTGGTTATAGTTTCTGTTCGGTGAGGATGAGGTCAAGGGCGTTGAGGACGTCGTTGATGTTTTCCTCGGTGATGATGAGGGGCGGCTGGAAGGCGAGTACGTTACGCGCGGCGCCGTTCTTGCCGATAATGAAGCCCCGGTCGAGCAAAGCCTCGAGTACGTTGTCGAGTTCTGCGGCGGCGGGGGAGCCGTCAGCGTGGACGAACTCCGCACCGTCCATGAGGCCGAGGCCGCGCACGTCACCGATGATGGGGTGCCGCTTTGCGAGTTCGCGCAGGCCTGCCCGCAGTTGTTTGCCGCGTGCGTAGGCGTTTTCGGCGAGATGGTGCTCCTCGATATAGTTGAGTACGGCGAGGCCAGCCACGCTGGAGACGGGGTTGCCGCCGAGCGTGCTGGCACCAGGACGCGTGTAGGTATCGGCGATTTTGGCCGTAGAGATAAAGGCGGAGATGGGGACACCGTTGCCGAGCGCTTTGGCCATCGCCATGATGTCGGGCGTCACACCCCAGTTTTCGATAGCGAACATCTTGCCCGTGCGGGCAAAGCCCGTCTGTACTTCGTCGATGATGAGCAAGGTGCCGTACTGATGACAGATTTCCTGCACGCGGTTAAAGTAGCCTTTGGGGGGCACGACACAGCCCGCATTGCCCTGAATGGTTTCGGCAATAAAGGCACCGGGGTGGCCCGAGGTGGCGGTTTTGATGACGTCCTCGACGGCGTTAGCGCAGGCGAGGTCGCAGGTGTCGGGCTTTTTGTTGAGCGGGCAGCGGTAGCAGTAGGGGTTCGGGGCAAAATGCACGCCGCCGACTGGGCTGGGGTCGGTGCGCCACATCGTGAGGCCCGTAACGCTCATGCCGAGTTTCGTGCGGCCGTGCAGGCCTTGGCGCAGAGCGATGATTTCGGGGTTGCCCGTATAGACCTCAGCGAGGAGCAGGGCACCCTCGGTGGCCTCGGAGCCCGTGGAGCAGAAGAAGGATTTTTGCAGGTCGCCGGGCGTGACCTCGGCGAGCTTTTCGGCGAGGTTGACGAAGTTTTCCGTGAGGTAGATGTTGCAGACGTGTTGCAGGGTGTTGACCTGCTCCGTGACCTTTTTGGTGATTTCGGGGTTGCAATGACCGCAGTTCATGACCGAGACACCGGCGTAGCAGTCGAGATATTTTTGTCCCTCGCTATCGTAGAGGTACTGCATGGAGCCTTTGACGAGCTGGCGGGGGTGTTTGTAGAAATGGCCGAGGCAGGGCATGATGTACTGTTTTTTCTTCGCAATAATGGCTTCTGGGCCGATATAATGCTGTTCACTCATAAAGTAATGTCCTTTCTTTATTGGGGGCATGAGGCCGTGGGGCTGGGGTGCTTTTGCTCCTCTCCACAAACGACCCTCCGCCGATAGCTCAACATCTTTGTACTTTGGTCCGGCTAAAGCGCGGACCGAGTATTCATAAAGGTGTCATTAAACAGATTCGGGAGGGCCGCCGGCTGCGCCGGTTGCAATGTTCCGCTACGCAAAAGCACCCCAGCCCCACCCCTATGTGTGTGCCAATTCCTTTAGATGGAGTTACGTGACTGCCGGAATCTGTAGGTGCCGATTCCGAGGGCGCGGGGGCTGGCCTGCTGGATTTGCTCGAAGACTGCTTCGTCAAAGGCGGGCTCGCCTGCGCTCAGGTGGTCGAGGGCCGTGCGGTAGGCTTTAGTGAGCAGAGCCGTGAGCTCGGGCGTGTAGTCCTGGGCCTCGATGCGGTAAGAGGCAACGCCGTTGAATTTTTCCAAATAGGGGTAGAGGCAGAGGTCTTTAGCGAAATAGATGTGGTCACGGCCGTATTGGTCAATGCGGATGGGGTGGACTTCACCAGCTTTGTCACGCAGAGCATAGTGGCGGTCGAGCACCTCGGGATTGTCCAGCTCATTGTAGTGGGGCAGGGACATGCCAGGTATATTGTGGTCGCAGAGCATGGACTCATAGGCACCATGTACGACTACCTCAATGGGCAGGGGACTTTGTTCGACGATTTCACGCAGCTGCTCAAATGATAGTTCGTAAGAGGTCGTGGCCATGGTGATGCCGTTGTCCTGCATGAAGGCGGCCGCCTGATGGTTGAAGAGGTTAAAGGAGTGGTCGGCCTGTACGGGCAGGCCGGTGAGGCTCTGGGCTAGTTTCAGCGAGCCCAGATTGCTGACCATGATACCAGCGAAAGGTTTATCTTTGATGGTATTAAATAACTGTTCGAGTTCGCCACATTCGCGGCGCATAGTCGTGCGCGGCGTATTGAGGACGACGCGGCATTTGTCTTTTGCATAGGCGAGGATGGCATCATAGTCAGCCAGAGTCCACGGCGTCAGCGGGCGGAAAGCTTCGCCGCCTACGTAGATGGTGTCAGCACCATTGTCGACAGCGGCCTTGGCGGCTGCCAGGGTATTTACGCGCACGGCAAGCTGACGGTGTGGAGTGTTAGGCTTATTGATGCCGCGTTCCTGCTTGAGGATGTCGTCCTGGAAACCGGCTTCGACGACGGCTTCGGAGAAGAAGCGCGGCTCGCGCTCGCCGGTGAAGCCAATGTCTTTTTTACTCGTGGCACCAAAGGCAAAGGTGGTCGTGAAGTCACGCGCGCGGTTTTCGTAGAGGGAGCGCCAGCCTGCCTCGTCGGTGTGGTAGCCGTTCGGGTCGGCGATGTAGGCATCGATGGCCTTGCGGTACGTGCTGACGATGCGGCGGATAAAAGCAGCGGGGCGCATACGCCCCTCGATTTTAAAGGAGAACACGCCTGCCTGAATGAGCTGCGGGATGGCGCGGTACATGCACATATCTTTGAGAGCAAGTTTGTAGGCACCGGGGCCGTCCTGGTCGAGACGTTCACCGGTTTTTTCGTCGATGAGTTCGTAGGCCCAGCGGCAGGGCTTGAGGCAGCGGCCACGGTTGCCGCTTTGGCTGAAGACTACGCCCGAGTGGATACACTGGCCAGATTCGGAGATGCACATGTCGCCGTGCATGAAGTATTCGACTTCGATGCCCGTGCGCTCGCGGAAGAGTGAGAGTTCGGAGAGCGTCATCTCCCGCCCCACGACGATACGCGTGATACCATATTCTTTGAGTTTTTCGATGGCGTGCTCGTTATGCGTATTCATCATCACGGAGGTATGCAGGGGGATATCGATGCCGAGTTCACGCACGAGCTTCAGCACGGCAAAGTCCTGTACGAGGATAGCGTCGGGTTTGATTTCCTTGAGGTAAAGCAGGTATTCGCGCAGGGCAGGCAGTTCCTCGTCGCTGATGAGGTTGTTGAGTGTGATGTAGAGACGTACTCCGTGGCTGTGCGTGTAGTCGATGGCTTTTTTGAGCAGGGCATCATCAAAGTTGAAGTCACCCTCGTGCATGCGCATGTTGAAGTGTTTGCCGCCGAGGTAGACGGCGTCGGCTCCTGCCTCTACGGCAGCTTCGAGGGCGTCCCACGTGCCGGCAGGGGCCAGCAGTTCCACGGATTTACGTGTCAGATTCATAGTTACCGGTACTCCTTCTATAATAATTGATACGCAATTTTATCAATAAAAACATTACTCCAATTTATTAGTATAGCATGCAATGGGCGCTAGGGAAATACTTGGCTTGATGATTTTGTCAGCATTTTCCCAACGCAAGCTCACGGGTGCCAAAGGTTTGCAGGAGCTCCTGGTCGTGCGTGGCCATGATGAGTGTTTTGCCCGCGTGCTGTAATGCAGTGAGAAACTCCATGAGCCAGGCCCGCCCCGCAGCGTCGAGGAAGCTTTCTGGTTCGTCCATCGTCCAGACGGCAGGGTTCATCGTGAGCAGGGAGGCGAGGGCCACGCGCTTTTTCTCCCCGCCGGAGAGGCTGTAGGGAGCACGGTCACGCAACTGGGCAATCGAGAGGGCTGCTAGGGCATCCTCCACGCGCTGGCGTATGGCCTCGGTGGGCAGGCCCATCTGTAGCGGGCCAAAGGCGAGTTCCTCACTGACCGTACTACAAAAGAGCTGCGTGTCGGGATTTTGCCAGAGAAAACTGACCCGTTGGTGGAACCATTTGGAGTAGCGGTGCTCGCGCATGCGTGCGGCCGTGATAGGTGTACCCTCGAAACGGTAAGTTCCCTGTTCGGGAAAGAGCAGGCCGTTGAGCAATTTTAACAGAGTGGACTTGCCTGAACCGTTAGGCCCGGTGAGGCAGATGGTTTCACCGGCGTTTAGTGTGGCGTCGATATGGCTGAGCACGGGCACGCCTTCATAGGCATAGCAGACGTCTTGTAGTTGGATTTGCGGCGTGGGGGCGGGCGTGGCTATGGTGTCGTTCATTGGGGCAGAACCTCCAGTCGTAGGAAAAGATACATATATATAAGTGCGAGTAATAGTAACAATAAATCATAGCGTTGCAGCTGCCAACTGCTGGACGGTGCTGGGTAGTCACCGGTGAAACAGCGGCAGCGCATGGCGTCGTACATGTCCAAAGACATGCGTTGTGAGCGCAGGAGCAGTACGCCAAGCAGCCCGCCGATGGCGCGGCTTTTGTGTGTGTTGTGGCCGATGGAGCGCATTTTCAGCGCTGTGAGCAGCTGTGCGGCCTCTTCCCCAAGTAGTACGATATAGCGCAGCGTAGTGTCGAGCAGGAAAATGGCGATGTTAGGCACATGCAGCTGGCGGCAGGCGTGGGTGAGACTATGCCAGGCAAAGTTCTCCTGGAGCAGGTTCAGTGCTGTGACGGTGAGGAAAGTTTTGGCGGGGAGCAGCAATACGTGCTGTCCGTTGCCCAGCCAGAGTGCGGGCAGCACGATGGCGGCACAAAATAGTGTGGCGAGCAGGGCTCCGGCGAGATTTTGCCGCAGTGTGCGGGCGGGCAGCAGGCAGAGCAGGACGGCTTCACCTGCTCCTACAGCCCAGAGATACGCGCTGTGGCGGGCAAGCACTAGAGAGAGGATGAGTAGCAGCGTATACACCAGCCCTAGCAGGGCGGTACCATGTTGTTTACGGCTGGCTTGTTGGCGCAGGGCTTGCAATACGAGCATAAGACGCAAAAGGGATCGGGTGATATAGTAATCCCGATCCCGATCCGGTGCGTAAACTTCATCCTGACAAGCCCAGTCAGGTAATGTTAGCATAATAATCCTTTTTTGTTTAATAACGCGCTGGTTGTTTGGAGAACGAACCCATAATCTTAAAGACTATGATGAGCAGAGCAGCACCTATGATAGCCGACAAAATATAACCGAATACATCTGGCAGTCCAGCCACCGTGTAGTCAGGAAATAAAGCGGTGAAGTCAAAACCATCGGTCATGCCTGCGGGTGTGTAACCGAGCGTTGAGCCCAGATAGTCCTGTGTGGCCAGCTCTTCAGGCGCCCATTCGCCCCAGGCCGTGCCCTCGGCCAGCAGGCCGAGCGGTGTACCGATGATAAGCAGAGCCAGTAGAGCATAGATGGGACGGCTGGACGCAGAGGCTTTATCCTGTGAGTCTGGTGCTATGAGTTCGGTGTTAGTGCGACGCAGGTAGGCGAGTACCGCAGTAGTGAATACGACCTCGGCGAGGCCGAACACCGTGAGATGACCAGCGAGCATGGCGGGCAGAGAAAGCCATAAGGGGTAAGGACAGTAGAGTGCCTGTCCTGCTCCGTCCGTGAAGAGCAGTGGCTGGATGCCAAACTCGATGGCGGCGCAGGTGGCCGCGAGGTTGATACCGACAAAGGCGCCACAGCCGGCGGCAAAGAGCTCGCTATGCGCTGAAGATAGGCGCTGCCGCAGCTGCTGATAAACAAAGTAACCACTAAAGGGTAATACGAACGCCATGTTAAAACAGTTTGCTCCCAGGGCGAGGATACCGCCGTCGCCAAAAAAGACAGCCTGCACGAGCAATGCTATGCTGACGCCGAGGCAGGCAGCCCAGGGGCCAAAGAGTATAGCCATGAGCGTACCGCCTACGGCATGCCCGGTCGTGCCGCCGGGGAGTGGGATGTTGAACATCATGGCGAGAAAGACGAAGGCTGCGCCGATGCCTAGCAAAGGCAGACGTTCCTGCGGGATATGTTCACGCACTTTTTTGACGGCCAGCAGCCAGACGGGCACCATGACGGCCCCCATGACGGCGCACGTTTCCGGGCTGAGATAATTTTCGGGGATGTGCATATAATTCACGCTCCTATATGTGTTATGTAACTAAAGATGAATGAAAACATACGTTTATTTTAAAGGAAAAAATTGTTGGGCGTAAGCCTCCAGGGGGGATGATTATTCTTAATGTTGCGGTGGGTATTCATAGGACTATTAGTATACAACTTCAATGATACTAAAGATTGAAATTTGCGCACTTAGTGTACAGAATACACTGACTTTAGACAAATGTAAGTGATTTTTTATAGACATGGGCAGGAATATACTATTTTTTGGCAAATAGTACAAGTATTGAATTTGACAAAACTGTTCAAGGAGGAATCTTTTATGGTGTTAGGTATCAAACAGAAGTTTATCGTGCTCTGTGGGCTGGTCGGTGCCTTGCTGGCGGTGATTTCCCTGCTGGGCTACTACATGGCTTACCGTGCGCTCGATGCGAGCATTCAGGGGGAGATTACGACAAGTATCACGAGTGAGCAGCGTGACCTCGCGGGCTGGGTGCGTGAGCATACACGTATTTCCGAGGACCTCGCGAACCATGCGGCAGCGCTCGATGCGCAGGCAGCGGGCGGACATACTTCGCAGACTTTGTTCACCCCGGCCAAAGATGAAATGCTGCTGGGGTTGACGCTGGCGCGGGATGATGGCGCAGTGGTGAGCTGGCCATCTGGCGATATTACCGGCAAACTGGACCCGCATGCGCGTGCTTGGTATAACGATGCCAAAGCGGCGGGGCATACTATTTATACAGACCCGTATACAGATGCCATAACGGGTAAACTCTGCATGAGTATCTCGACGCCGTATTATAATGAAAGCGGCGTATTTGCCGGTGCTACCTGCGAGGATGTCTCGTTGGAGAGCCTGGAAAAGTATGCGGGCCAGATTGACTATAAAGGTACTGGCTCCGGCGCAATCATCGGTCAGGACGGTGTCATCGTAGCCGCTGGTGACAGCAGCATGACGGGCAAGAATGTGTCGGATTACGCTGCCTTGCAGACACATTTCAGCGAAATGCAGAGCAACAAGACAGGCTATTTCCTGGCGGATGTGGCAGGTGAGTCTACGATTATCGCCTATGATACGGTACCGGGGCCAAACTGGCTCATGGTGTTGTCGGTACCGGAGAGCACGGTTTTCGCAGGTATGACCTCGCTCAAATGGATGTTCCTCGTGGTGACGCTGGTGGGGCTCGCGCTGGTACTGGTCATTACGCGTCAGTTCGCGCAGCGTATTGTAGGGCCGGTGACGGCTTTGCAGGCGCATGCGGGTGAAATGGCCAAAGGTAATCTGCGCATTGATGATTGTGCGGTTATGAGTCAGGATGAACTCGGGCAGCTCGCGGTGGCCTTTAACCAGATGACGGCCAGCCTGCGTAAGCTGCTGCAAAATGTCTCCACGACAACGGAACAGGTGGCCTCGGCCTCTGAAGAACTCACGGCGAACTCCGAGCAGTCGGCACAGGCCAGCCAGAGCGTAGCGCAGACCATCGTCGATGTAGCCAATGGTATGGAGGAACAGTTGCGCAGCGTGGATGGCGTGAAAGAGCATGTCGACCAAGTTAACGCGCAGGTTGGCGAGATGACCGACAAGGCCAAGGTAATCAACCAGCGTTCGGCGGCCACCGCAGATGCGGCTGCACACGGACAGCAGCTCATGCAGAGCTCTGTAGCGCAGATGGCCGAAATCGAGGAGAGCGTGAATGCTACGGCGGCGGTGATGGATAAACTCGGGGCCAACTCCAAGGAAATCGGCGCTATCGTTGAGACTATCGCTGGGATTGCTGACCAGACCAATCTGCTCGCGTTGAATGCGGCAATCGAGGCGGCGCGTGCTGGTGAGCAGGGGCGCGGCTTCTCAGTCGTGGCCGACGAGGTGCGTAAGCTCGCTGAGGAGTCACAAAGAGCGGCCGGTGAAATAACGGCGCGTATCGAGACCATCCAGAAGGATACGGCACAGGCTGTGACCAGCATGCAGCAGGGCACGGAGCGCGTGAAATCCGGTATGTCCGCCATCCGCGAGGTCGGTACCGAGTTCGGCGACATCATGACGCAAATCGGCCAGACCAAGGACGATATGATGGGCATTAGTGAGGCTGTGCAGAAACTTGCGGAAAGTACGCAGGAAATTGTGCAGGTGGTCGGTAACATTGATACCATCAGCCGGCAGACCTCGGAGAACACGCAGACCATCAGCGCTGCGGCTGAGGAGCAGGGGGCCTCGACCGAGGAAATCGCCTCGGCCTCCCGCAGCCTTGCTGACCTTGCCACGCAGTTGCAGACGGCGGCCCAGCAGTTCAAGGTGTGACGGCTGCCCTGCTTTGCTGGCAGATTGGTAATATCGCTATCTTTTTGAGTAAAAGCCGCAGAATGTTTGACGTGTGCAGGGCTCACCTCAGGCAGCATTCTACGGCTTTTTCGTATCTACTGGTGTAAGAAAGCGGAAGTAGGACGGAATAACGGCGGCAGAGCTTGTTTTCTTATTTGTTTTATGCTATGATTTAGTACATATGGCATATTGCGCCAAGTGGCGGCCATTGATTTAGGCACAAGATAATTAGGAGGTCATTCCAAACCATGAAAGTAACGGTAGAAAACGGCGAGAACCAGCAGGTTACGCTCACCATCGAAGTTGAAGCAGCAGAGGTCGAAAAGGCTATTAACCGCGCCTGCAAACGTCTCTCCAACCGTGTAAATATCCCGGGCTTCCGCAAGGGCAAGGCTCCGCGTAAAATCGTGGAGACGCATCTCGGCAAAGAGTATATCCTGAATGATGCCTTTGAGTACGATTTGGCACCGAAATCCTTTGACAAGGCGCTGGATGAGCAGAAGATTCAGCCGGTAACGCGTCCGAACATCGACATCGTGACGCTCGAGGAAGGCAAAGACCTCGTCTTCAAGGCTACGGTTACGCCGCGTCCTGAGGTCAAACTGGGCGAGTACAAGGGCCTGAAGGTCGAGAAGAAGGTCGAGGCTGTGACGGATGAAGACGTCGACAAGCAGCTGAAGGCTATGCAGGAGCGTCAGGGTAAACAGGTTGATGCACCGGAGGGTGCTGCGGTTGAGAATGGCGACTTCACGACGCTCGATTTCGAGGGCTTTGTGAATGGCGAGGCTTTCGAGGGCGGCAAGGGCAAGGACTATCCGCTGGAGATTGGTTCGGGCAGCTTCATTCCTGGCTTTGAGGAGCAGCTGGTCGGCATGAAGGTCGGCGAGGAGCGCGACGTCAATGTCACTTTCCCTGAGGAGTATCATGCCAAGGACCTCGCAGGCAAAGCCGCTACGTTCAAATGCACGATTCACAGCATCAAACGCAAGGAGCTGCCGGAGCTGAACGATGAGCTCGCGAAGAAAGTCAGCAAGTTCGATACGCTGGATGAGCTCAAAGCTGATATCCGCAAGAACCTCGAGCACAATGCTGAGCACAAGGCCGAGAACGAGCAGCGTGCGGCTGCCATCGACACGGCTACGGACAATATCACGGTTGATATCCCGGAGGTCATGATTGATAACCGCGTCTCGGCCATGCTCCAGGAGATGGCTATGCGTCTCGAGTCGCAGGGCATGAAGATGGAGCAGTATCTGCAGTACGCAGGTACGGATATCGCCAAACTGCGTGAGCAGTATCGCGACACGGCGGCCAAGAATGTGAAGACTGACCTCATGCTGGAGGAAGTTGCCAAGGCTGAGGACATCAAGGTCGAGGACAAAGACCTGAACGCTGAGGTCGCTGGCATGGCTGCTGCCTATGGCGCTACGCCGCAGCAGGTTGCTAAAATTATCAAAGAGCAGGGCCGTATCGGCGATTTGGCTGCTTCCGTGCTCCGCAAGAAGACGGCGCAGTTCATCATTGACAATATCGCTGAGTAATGCTGCCCTGATTTAGGGGGAAACACCATAATGAGTTATGTACCAATGGTCGTGGAGCGTTCCAGCCAGGGTGAGCGGGCGTATGATATTTACTCCCGTCTGCTCAAAGACCGCATTATCTTCCTGGGCGGCCCCATTGACGACGCTGTCGCCAATACGGTCGTGGCCCAGCTCCTGTTTTTGGAGTCGGAGGACCCGGATAAAGATATCTATCTTTATATCAACAGTCCAGGCGGTGTAGTAACGGCTGGTCTCGCTATCTACGATACCATGCAGTATATCAAGCCGGATGTGTCTACAATCTGCATCGGGCAGGCGGCCAGCATGGGCGCGCTGCTCCTGACGGCGGGTGCGAAAGGCAAGCGCTATGCTTTGCCGCTCGCCCGCATCATGATTCATCAGCCGCTCGGCGGGGCTCAGGGCCAGTCGACGGATATTCAGATTCAGGCGCGGGAGATTATGCGTATCCGCGAGGTTATCAACGATATCCTCACGAGCACTACGGGTAAAGAGCGTGCCCAGATTGTTGAGGACACGGAGCGCGATAACTTCATGACGGCCGATGAGGCCAAGGCCTATGGGCTAATCGATGAGGTCATCACGCGTCAGGCGGCCGCCACGAAAAAAGGTGGCAAGAAAACCTCAGATAAAACCGAGAAAACTGACAAAGCTGAGAAGGCCGATAAGACAGACAAAGGCTGAGAGGTGAGGTCATGTTGAAATTCGGGGATGAGAAAGGCCAGCTCAAATGCTCTTTTTGCGGCAAAACGCAGGAACAAGTGCGCAAGCTGGTAGCCGGACCAGGCGTCTACATCTGCGATGAGTGCATCGAACTCTGCAACGAGATTATCGAGGAAGAGTTCAGTGAAGATGTTGAAGTCGAGCTGAAGGACGTACCTAAGCCGAAAGATATCCGCAGGATACTGGACCAGTATGTCATTGGTCAGGACGAGGCGAAAAAGACGCTCTCCGTAGCGGTGTACAACCACTATAAGCGCATCAACAGTGCCCAGCCTAAAGGCGATGACGTCGAACTGCAAAAATCGAATATCCTTATGCTGGGCCCCACGGGCAGCGGCAAGACGCTTCTGGCGCAGACGTTGGCGCGCATTCTCAACGTGCCCTTTGCCATCGCCGATGCCACGGCTTTGACCGAGGCCGGTTATGTGGGTGAGGACGTGGAGAACATTCTGTTGAAGCTCATCCAGGCGGCGGACTATGATGTAGATAAAGCCCAGCGCGGCATTATCTACATTGATGAAATCGATAAGATTTCCCGCAAGTCGGAGAATGTCTCCATCACGCGTGATGTCTCGGGTGAGGGCGTGCAGCAGGCGTTGCTGAAAATCCTCGAAGGAACCGTGGCCTCAGTACCGCCCCAAGGCGGGCGCAAGCATCCGCATCAGGAGCTTATCCAGATTGACACGACGAACATCCTGTTTATCTGCGGCGGTGCCTTTGATGGTATTGAAAAAACCATCGAAGCCCGTCTGGGCCAGAAACAGATGGGGTTTGGCGCGCCCATCAAGTCGCGCCAGCAGCGTAATATCGGGGAAACTCTGCGCAAAGTGTTGCCGGAGGATTTGCTCAAGACGGGCTTAATCCCTGAGTTTATCGGCCGTCTGCCGGTGGTGGTTACGCTGGAAGCGCTCGATGAGAACGCTTTGGTCAACATCCTGAAGGAGCCGAAGAATGCGCTGACGAAGCAGTATGCCAAGCTGCTCGAAATGGATGGTGTACAGCTGACCTTTGACGATGAAGCCCTGCGGGCTATCGCCAAAGAAGCACTCAAGCGCAAGACGGGTGCACGCGGCCTCCGCTCGATTATCGAGGGGCTCATGCGCAACGTCATGTATGAGGTGCCATCGCTCGAAGGTGTCACGCAATGCCGTGTCACTAAAGACGTGGTGACCGCAAAGAAAGAGCCTATCCTCACCTATGAAAAGAAGGATAAGGCTGCGAAGGAAGAATCTGCCTGAGCTATTCTGGCTGCTTTTGACAAGGCGCTGCAATCGCAGCGCCTTGTTGTCGCAGAGGCGGAATTACAGGCTTTTAAATAGCAAAAGGAGGGGAAAGTCGTGGCTGAAGACCTGCGCAAACTGCCAATGCTGCCCTTGCGTGGCGTGGTGGTGTTCCCTTATATGATGGTGAATCTGGACGTGGGGCGTGATCGCTCGATGGCCGCGATTCAGGCCGTGCTGGACACAGAGGATCGCGAGCTCGTGGTGGCAGCCCAGCGCGATGAGGAAAAGGACGAGCCGACGAGTGCGGACCTCTATGATGTGGGGACGCTTGTCACGATTCGTCAGGCGGCCAAACTGCCCGATGGCACGATGCGGGTGCTGGTCGAGGGGCTGGAGCGTTGCTGCATCCTCAGCAGTGAAGAGCTGGAGGACTATCTCGAGGTCGAGGTACAGGTATGTCCTGACGTTGAGGATAAATCCGAGCGTGCCGAGGCACTCATGCACGGCATTGTAGACAAGTTTGAACGCTGGGTGAAACTCACGAAAAAAATGCCGCCGGAGGCTATGGTCTCCGTGGCTATTCTCGATGACGCAGGTCGCCTCGCCGACCTCATTATCAGCCACCTCAACCTGCGTTTCAGCGACAAACAGCACTTTTTGGCCTGCATTGATTTGCAAGACAGGCTGACGGCGTTGTATGACCAGTTGACGCGGGAACTCCAACTGCTCAGGCTCGAGCGGGAAATCGACAAGAAAGCCGCCAAAAAGATGGATAAGACGCAGAAGGAGTACTATCTGCGCACCAAGATGCAGACCATCCGCGAGGAACTCGGGGATGATAACAGTCCCGATGCGGTAGCGGATGAATACCTGCAAAAGCTTCAGGCAGGTGACTATCCCGAAGCGGTACAGGAGGCGGTCACGCGCGAGGTGCATCGCCTGCAGAGCGCCTCGCGGCAGAGTGCTGATGCTGAGGTCAGCCGCAACTATATCGAATGGTTGCTGGAACTGCCGTGGCGCGTGGGCACGCAGGACGTGCTCGACGTGGCGCAGGCGAAGAAAATCCTCGATAAGGAGCATTATGGTCTCGACAAGGTCAAAGACCGCATCCTGGACTTTCTCGCCGTGCGACAGCTGGCGCCGGATAAGAAGTCGCCGATTCTCTGTCTCGTAGGTCCGCCGGGCGTCGGCAAGACATCGCTGGCAACCTCCATCGCTCAGGCTATGGGACGCAAGTTCGTGCGCGCCTCACTCGGTGGCGTGGGTGACGAAACGGAGCTGCGGGGGCATCGACGCACTTATGTCGGTGCCCTGCCGGGCCGCATCATCACGGCCCTGCGCGATGCCGGGGCGAACAACCCCGTTTTCCTGCTCGATGAAATCGATAAAATGGGTTCGTCCTACCGGGGCGATGCGACGTCGGCTATGCTGGAGATTCTTGACCCCGAACAGAACCAGACGTTCCGCGACCATTACCTCGATGTGCCCTTTGACCTCTCGAACGTACTCTGGGTCGTTACGGCTAACAACCTCGGCAATATACCGGGGCCGCTCCGTGACCGCATGGAGATTATCGAGCTCTCGAGCTATACGGAGTACGACAAGGTGGAAATCGCCAAGCGCCATCTCGTGCGGCGCCAGCGCGAGCAGAACGGGCTCAAAGCGGCGGATATTCATATCGTGCCCAGTGTGTTCCCGGTGATTATCCAGGACTACACGCGCGAGTCGGGCGTGCGTGAGCTCGAGCGGCTCATCGGCACGATTTGCCGCAAGGCGGCGCGCCGCATCGTCGAGGGGGCGGAGGTGCCAATCCGCGTGACCAAGAAAAATCTCACAGATTTCCTAGGCAAGGTGAAATATATCGATACGCACGCCGACAAAAAACCTGAAGTGGGTGTCGTTACGGGCATGGCCTGGACTGAGGTGGGCGGTACCATCCTGCCGGTCGAAGCCACTGTGCTCCCCGGCAAGGGTAAGCTCATCCTCACAGGGCAGCTCGGCGATGTGATGCAGGAGTCGGCACAGGCGGGCATGACCTATGTGCGCAGCCGCGCCAAGGAGCTCCAGCTGCCGGATGATTTCTACGAGAAAGAGGATATTCATATCCACCTGCCCGAGGGGGCTATCCCCAAGGACGGCCCTTCGGCTGGCATTACGATGGCGACCTGCATGATTTCAGCTTTGACGCAGCGCAAGGTGCGCAGTGATGTAGCGATGACGGGGGAGATTACCCTGCGGGGTACGGTACTGCCCATCGGCGGATTGAAGGAAAAAGTGCTCGCGGCCTATCGCGAGGGCATGAAGACCATCATCCTGCCCGAGGAAAACGAGCGGGATATCGAGGAAATCCCCGAGCCTGTGCGCGAAAAATTGAATTTTAAACCAGTAAAAAATATGGATGAAGTGCTGCGTATCGCTTTGCTTTAAGCGGCGCAGGGCAGGCAGACGTTAGGCCGGGGGCGTGACGCCTGCCTTTTGCTATGGACAGATAAAGGAGATGAGAATATGCCTGATACAAATAAACAGGAAGTCATCATTACGCAGGCTAAATATATAGCTTCGGCGGTCAAAAAGGAGCAGTATCCCGAGCGCAAGCTCCCCGAGTTCGTGTTTATCGGCCGGTCGAATGTGGGCAAGTCGTCGCTCATCAATTCGCTTACGCGGGTAAAGGGGCTGGCGCGGGTGTCGGCGCAGCCCGGCAAGACCCAGACGATAAATTTTTATGAGCTCGGTGCGAAAATGCCCGGGGAGACAGACAGGCGGGACCTTTACCTCGTCGATTTACCCGGCTATGGCTATGCCAAGACGGGGCGCGAGCGCCGTGCCACCTGGTCAAAATTTATTCAAGAGTATTTGTTGACCTCGCTTCAGTTGCAGTTTGTCTGTCAGCTCATCGACTGCCGCCACGACCCCATGCCTGCCGATGTGACGATGTTCCAGTGGCTCGTGCAGCACGGTTTGCCGGTACTCGTGGTTGCGACCAAGACGGATAAGCTGGGCAAGCAGGCCTTAAAGCGGCAGACGGCGCGCATCAAGCAGGTGCTGGGGGTACCAGAGCTTTCGGTGCTGCCCTATTCCTCGCTGAAAAATGAAGGACGTTCAGATTTACTTGACGTCATCGGGGCAAGTCTGCTACAATAAGCGTAAAGAAAGGTGAACACGGTTCATCTATTACGCGAGGGGAGCGCAGGGATATGGGAGAGTTGACAGCGTTTGACAAGTCTTTACTCAACGTGCTGCAGGGCAGCTTGCCCGTGTGCAGCCGCCCGTTCGCGGCCATTGGTGCGGCACTGGGGACCGACGAGCAGACGGTGCTCACGCATGTGCGGGCGTTAAAGGCGGCAGGGTATCTGCGCCGTATCGGTACGTTTTTCAACTCGGCGCAACTGGGGTACAAGGGCACACTCGTGGCGCTGGCCGTGGCACCGGCAGCCGTGACGGACGTAGCTGAGTACATCAACCAGTTCACTGGTGTCACGCACAATTACGAGCGCGAGGGCCGTTATAATCTCTGGTTTACGCTCAATACGAGCAGCGTACAGGAGGAGCGGCGTATCCTTGCGCAAATCCGGGCGTTGCCTGGGGTGCAGGATATGCTGAACCTCAAGGCCAACAAGAAGTATAAAATCAACGTGCAGTTCAAGCTGCACTAAAGGGGATAGGCAGATGGAGCAGCGGCAAGGGGCACCGGGGGAGAGCATGCCGCTTACGGCAACGGAGAAGGCGGTCGTGCGGGCGTTGCAGGGAGATTTTCCGCTCGTGCCTGACCCTTATCAGGAATTGGCTGACAGTATCGGTATCAGCAAGGATGAATTTTTGGCTACGGTAGAGCAGTTGCAGGCGACACACAAGATTCGCAAAATGGGGGCGGTGCTCGCGCATCGGCATGTGGGCTTCAAGGCCAATGTGCTCGTAGCGTGGCAGGTGCCTCCAGAGCGTCTTGATGCCGTGGCAGCCAGCATGGCGGCGTCGCCTGCGGTCTCGCATTGTTATGACCGCAACACGGCCCCCGGCTGGCCCTACAACCTTTACACGATGGTGCATGGGCACAGCCGTGCTGAGTGCGAGCAGATTGTGCAGGCTTTGGCCGATGCTAATGCGGTGCAGGAGCGGCAGATGCTCTATACGAAAAAAGAATGGAAAAAGCAGAGCATGCGTTATTTCCAGGAATAAACTTTAAAGCAGGGGCAGGTTCTTAGGAGCCTGCTTTTTGTTTACGCTTTTTTCCTGGCTGGGGGCAGGAATGCGCCGACATTGGGCAGAATAATATTATAAATGGGTAACATTCTTCTACTGACTGGGAGAGTAGGAGTGATGATAAAATGAGTTTTTCGCAAGGAAGCGGCGGACAACGGCCCTCTAGTGGTGCGATGGGGCGTACGACGGTCGTACCGCCCGTTATTCATGGTTTAACCGAGCACAATGCCAATCGGTTGCGGCAACAGACGGCGACGCCAGCACATCAGCCGACGCAGGCTGAGCGCGTGCAGGCCCGCTCGGCACGGACGGCAGAAAATATCAATGCCATATTGGCTAAGCTCACGCATAAGACGCATGAAGCTGGGCCGGCCAAGCCGCAAATCTTGACGCCGCAGGTTCAGCTGGAACTAAAAAAATGGCGCACGCCGCAACTTATCGTGATTGGTTCTTCTACAGGCGGCCCCGAAGCGTTGACGAAAATCCTGCCACATCTCGAGCCGCCGATGCCGCCGATTCTCATCGTGCAACATATACCGGCACTGTTTTCCCGTCTGCTGGCGGACCGGCTGGACAGTGCGAGTTCACTGCATATACGCGAGGCGGCCACCGGCAATGACCTGCTGCCTAACCATGTGTATATCGCACCAGGCGGGCAGCATATGGAGCTGCAGCAGAGCGGTGACGGCCTCAGTCTCTACTGCCACCCCGGCCCCAAGGTTAACAACGTCTGTCCTTCGGCGGATGTGTTGTTCGCCTCGGTAGCGAAATACGTCGGTGCGGGAGCACTCGGTATCATCTTGACGGGGATGGGGCACGACGGTGCCGATGGCCTCGTGCAGATGCACCAGCAGGGGGCGCACACGCTGGGACAGGACGAGGCGAGCAGTGTGGTCTACGGTATGCCGCGGGCAGCCTTTGAGCTGCATGCCATCGATTATCAGGTAACACTGCTCGATTTGGCCAAGGCCATTACTTGTGTGGTGCAGTCGTGAGGCAAGCTGCCAGGACGGCGCGGCCTGAGGAGGATAGGGTTATGAACAGTTACGGAGAGTTTCGTCTGGAGAATGAGCAGCAGCATCTGGAGTACCGGCAGGATTTGCTGGAGGATATGCACTATATCCTTACGGGCATTCAGGCTATGGGGCATTTTGCCCTGCCCAACCTCAAACGTGAGAATCCCGACCGGGAAATCAAGCGTTTCTTGCAGCAGCTGGGTGAGGACCTGCATGCCGATAGGACGTATATTTTTGAAACGAAACCCGACGGTACCTTTAGCAATACCTATGAATGGTGTGCCGAGGGCGTGGCTGCGCATCAGGCGCAGTTACAGGACTTGGCGGAGTCCGTCTATGGCCCTGAGTGGTTCCTAGCCTTTCGCCGGGGCAATGGCTATATCGTAGCTGACCTCGAGGCCTATGGCAAGTTCGACCCCGCCATGTACGAGATGCTGCAAAAGCAGAACATCCATAGTCTTGCGGTGTTCCCCTTGCAGATTCAAGGACGTTACGTAGGCTTTTTCGGTCTGGATAACTTGCCGCGGCAGTATCTGGAGCTGGCGGCAGCGCTTTTTATCCTCGCGGCAAAAATGCTCTCTTTCATGTTGCTCCAACGCAACTACATTTCCAGCGTAGAGGCGGCAAAACAGGTCGACCCGTTGACGGGGCTCAGGAGTGTGAGCAGTTTCACCACGGCGCTGGACCAGCTCGCAGAGCGGGTCGTGAGCGGTGACGAAAAAGAGCCTTGGGATGTCGTCTATTTCAATGTGGCAGACTTCAAGGTGTTCAATATGCAGCACTCTATGGGCGAGGGAGACGCACTGTTGCAGGATATGGGACATACGTTGCGGGAGCTCGTGGGCACCGACCAGGTTACGCGCTACATGGGCGACCATTTCTATGCGCTGCTGCCGCATGCGCGGGCAGTGGCGGTCGTCGAGGCCCTGCACGAAAAGATGAAGAACTGGCCCGGCTATCAGGTCGATATCCATGCAGGCATCTATACGCTGACGCAAACGGATTGGCGTCCCGGCGTGGCGCTCGACCGCGCAAAAATGGCGGGGGATAGTGCCCGCAATGATTTCACCAACTATTATCGCATTTACGATGCGGAGATGGAGACGCGTCTCACGCAGCATGATTATCTAACGACGCATTTGGACGAGGCCATTGAGCAGGGTTGGGTGCAGCCGTACTATCAGCCTGTTGTGCAGACGGCTACGGGGAAAATCAGCCATCTGGAGGCGTTGGCGCGCTTGATTGACCCTGAGGGCGGTATGGTGCTAAACCCCGCTGATTTCCTGCCCATGTTGGAGGCCAATCATATGCTGTATAAAGTGGATTTGGCAATATTACAGGCGGTCTGCCGCAGTCTGTCCCAGCAGCGCAGCACGGGGCAACCTTATCTGCCCGCCTCCATCAATGTCTCGGCTCTGGACTTTGAGATTGAGGATATCCATGAGCGTATCAACCGCATTGTCGATGCGGCGGGCGTGCCACGTCAGTTATTGTCCTTTGAAATCACGGAATCGACGATGGGACGTGAACAGAGCGGTATTGGTGACCATTTGCAGCGCTTCCATCAGGACGGCTATCAGGTGTGGCTGGATAATTTTGGCAGTGGCTATAACTCTTTGCACGGTTTGCAGAGTTTCGATTTCGATTTGGTTAAAATCGATATGCTCTTCCTGCGGCACCATTCGGATAAGTCGCTCGACATCATTAACAACATCGTCGATATGGCGCAGGCCCTAGGCATGCAGACACTTGCGGAGGGCGTGGACAACAGCGAGCAGTATAATTTCCTCTCCAGTATCGGCTGTAACTATATCCAGGGCTACTACATCTCGAAACCCTTACCTGGTGAGCTCAGCCGGTCGCTGTTACAGGAGATGGCCGCACAAAATGGGCTTTTGCAGCCGGAAGTGTAAATTTACCCCGCAGGCACCTGTAATCTCGGACGGAAATGTGTTAAAATGTACACGATGTATACTTATTACAGAGGCAAGTATCTGCCTTGATATGCCAAAAGGGTGGTAAGTTTATGATTTCACAGAAGATGTATGAACTGGGGACGAAGAAGTCCACAATCCGCACGATTTTTGAGTTCGGTCGCAAGCGAGCCGCCGAGGTCGGCGAGGAAAATGTTTTTGATTTTAGTCTCGGCAACCCGAACGTGCCGACGCCGGAGTTCGTAAAGGAGGCGGCGATTGACATTTTGCAGCACTGGGAGCCGAGTGCGGTACACGGCTATACCGTGGCGCCCGGTGCGCCGCAGGTGCGGCAGGCCGTAGCCGAGAGCATCAACCAGCGCTTTGGCACGCATTACGCGGGCAAGAATATCTTTATGACGGCGGGCGCGGCGGCGGCCATCACTATCAGCTTCAAGGCGCTCTGCCAGGAGGGAGACGAGTTCGTCACCTTTGCGCCGTTCTTCCCTGAGTATCGTTGCTTTGTGGAGTCCGTGGGTGGCAAGCTGGTCGTGGTGCCCGCGCGTCCTGAGGATTGGCAGATTGATTTTGCGGCGTTCGAGCGGCTCGTCACGAACCATACAAAAGCCATTATCGTGAACTCACCGAACAATCCGAGTGGTGCCGTCTACAGCGAGGCCACCATCAAGCAGTTGGCTGACATCCTGCGCGCTAAGGAAAAGGAGTTCGGGCATCCGATTTTTCTCATTTCCGATGAGCCGTACCGTGAGATTGCCTACGAGGGCTTCACGGTGCCCTATATCCCTAAATATTACGACAACACGCTCGTCTGTTACTCCTACAGCAAGTCGTTCTCGTTGCCGGGCGAACGTATCGGCTACATCGTGGTGCCGGATGAGCTCGCCTCTTACGAGAAAATCTTCGGGGCCATCGCGGGTGCGGCGCGCATCCTCACGCATGTCAATGCACCGTCGCTCTGGCAGTATGTGGTTGCACGTTGTGCGGCTAAGCCTTCGGACATCTCGACCTATGTCACGAACGGTCAACTGCTCTACAACGGGCTGAAAGAGGCAGGTTTTGAGTGTGTACAGCCGCAGGGCGCGTTCTATCTGTTCCCGAAATGCCTCGAGGACGATGACTATGCGTTCTGTGAGCGTGCGAAGAAATACGGCCTGCTGCTCGTGCCGGGTACGGATTTTGGCTGCCCCGGTTATTTCCGTGCGGCCTACTGCATCAAGACGGATACCATCAAGCGCAGCCTGCCACTCTTCAAAAAGTTGGCGGCTGAGTATAAGTAAGTAAAAATCGCGCATGATAAAACCCGCATCTGTCGTAACCGATGCGGGTTTTTTGTATCTGGTTATATTTTAGGCTGTAGCCAAAGTCGCCTCGGGTTCCTCCGAAGTTTCGGGAGGGGGCGTGGGCGGCTGATTGGTCATCAGTTTGATGAGTTTATCCCGCGAGACGGGCGGGCTGTAGAGGTAGCCTTGGAAAATCTCGCAGCCGAGGCGCTGGAGCTGGTCGCGCTGGGGTACATTATCGACGTACTCAGCTACTGTTACCATATCCATGCGTCGCGAGAGGTCCGTGAGCGACGAGATAATCTGCTGGCTCTTTTCATCGGTCAGTACTTTTTTCGTGATACTGCCATCGAGCTTCACCATGCCGAAGATACCGGCCTGGAGATAGTTGATGGAGGTCTGGCCCATGCCAAAGTCATCGATGATGAGCTGATGTCCCGCTTCGCGCAGGCTTTGCAAGTTGACCTGTGTGCGGCGGTTCAGCGTGATGGTATCCTGTTCCGTAATCTCAATCCACAGCTTGTTCGGCGTGATACCGCTCTCGCTGGTGATGTTGCGCACGGAGTTGTTGAGGCCGTCATATTGCAACGAATCGCCGGTGATGTTGACAGAGATTTTGAAATTGGCCTCGGTGCCCAACTGTTTTTCCAACTTGGCGATGCAGGTGCAGGCCTCGCGGAAAATGAACTCTTCGAGCTTGGGCAGTAAATCGCTCTGTTTGGCCAGAGTGATGATGAGAGGCGGATAGATGAATCCGGCGTTGGGATGCCGCCAGCGCAACAGTGCCTCTGCGCCGATACATTGCCCCTCACTGTTGACCTGGGGCTGGTAGACCATGAAGAGATGTTCAGGCTTCGCTTCGTCGAGTTCCTCGGCGAGGTCACTGGCCAGCCAGGAGAAGATGAGTGCTTGCTGTTCGTTGAAATTGGCGGGATTGATGCGCTCGGCACGTGACTCGCACCATTGGTGCAGCTTTACCATATGGCGGGTGAGGCGTGCCACCTGCGTAGCACGATACTCGTCGTAGAGCAGCACGAAAGGCCGGTACAGCAATGTGTCCAGCCCCAACAGCAACAACTGCAAAGCGATTCCATCCACGGAGCCGGTAGCAGTGTAACCATTGAGGAAGATTGGCGTGGCGGCCGATACATCAGTCAAAGCCAGCGGGACCGCACCGCTGACGGTAAAGGCATAGGCAATGAGCAGGTTCAAGAGCGGCAACGTCACGAAGGGAATAATGAAAATCGGGTTGCCGATTACTGGCAGCGAGAGCACCAGTACGTCGCCTACATTGAGCAGGGCGGGGATGAGGGACATCTTGGCTGCCTGCCAGGAGAGCTTTTGCCGGCTGTCGAGGAAAATGGCCAGGATGAGCGCCAGTGCCGCGCCTGAACCGCCCACGAGCTGGAACGAGTTCACGAAAGTCTCGTTCATCAATACGCTTGGCAGACCGGGGCCGCTTACGGCAGCTTGGGTCAAATGCGCAAAATAGGCCGCGTGTGCGTCGAAGAAAATCAGCTGGCCGTCGATGCCGAAGAACCAGCAGGCGTTGGTCACGAACGTGTAGAGTAACTGCGCGGCCAAGGGATATGGCTCCAGCAGCTGGAACACGGCGAGTACGCCGCTCATGATTTGATTTTCCAACAGGGTGCCGCCACCCAACGCCAAAATCGCCGATTGCGTGAAGATGGCTGCGACAAAAACGCAGGTCGTCAAGGGAATGGCGTAGACGACATCGTAGAGATGCGTGTTGATGTGGCAGCGCGGCCGAATCATCTGCTTGGCGAGTGGCCGCCAGCCTGAAAGCTTGAGGTAAATGCCGCTCGAGAACAATGCCGAGAAGATGGCCGTGCAGACGCCCGACAGCGAGAGGTAGTGGATTTGCTGTCCAGAGAAAATCCAGAACGTACCGATAGTCGAGAGCGAGAGCAACGTACTGCGGAACGGCTTGAGATGCCACTCACGTGCGAAGCCGTAACTGAGCGCCGAGGCCAACAGGAGGGAAAAATAGTTGGCTGTTGCCTGATAGATTGCGGCAAACGCATAGTACAGGGGTTGCCCGCTCGTATGCAACAGGTTCTGCCACGGGGTTAATGGCAGGGTCAGACAAGCTGAGGCTACGGCGTGAATTACAATAAAGGGCAGCATGAGAATCATGCCGTTCTTCATCGCCCGTAGCGCACGGTTCTTGTCCCACCTATCGGCTGAGCGGAACAGTTTCTTTTTTAACTTCATAAAATACAAACCTTCCTAATTCCAGCATAAAGGGGGGCTGGAAACGAGAGAACGTGCCCGGGCTTCCGGGGAAGAAAGCTCAGACCTAAAGGAATTTTGTGCTGGTAACTCACCTCACTTTGACCATAGTTAAACCCATAAACCACAAGTTATCTCAAAATACATTCACAGTACAATTTTAGCATAAACGCGATTTTGAGTAAATATTATGGTGGCTTTTTAATCCTATACGGCGGTTGTGTGCCGGTGTTGTAGATACGGCGGCACTTCACAAGCGGGCGTCTGCTATGATAAAATAGGTGCAGTTTGTATAATAGGAAGGAAGCATATGCAGCTTAAACGACTGGAGGCCTACGGTTTTAAATCGTTTGCCGACAAGATAACGATAGATTTCGATCAGGGTATCACGGCCATTGTAGGGCCGAATGGCTCTGGCAAGAGCAATATCACCGATGCCATCCGCTGGGTGCTCGGTGAACAAAACGTGCGCAACTTGCGCGGCACGAAGGCGGAGGATATCATCTTCACAGGCTCGGCCAGCCGCCGTGCGCTCGGTGTGGCAGAGTGTTCGCTGGTTTTTGCTAACGATGGTACTTTGCCGGTTGATTTTCGCGAGGTCGTGGTGACGCGGCGGCTGTACCGCAGTGGCGAAAGTGAGTTCTTTATCAACCGTGGACGTTGCCGCCTCAAGGACATCTATAACCTTTTTGCCGATACGGGTATCGGCCATGATGGCATGAGTATCATCGGGCAGAACCGCATCGACGCTATCCTCAACGCGCGGCCTGAGGAACGGCGCGGTTTCTTTGAGGAGACGGCGGGCATCACGAAATACCGTAACCGCAAACGTGAGTCTCTGCGCAAGCTCACCGATACGGAGCAGAACCTCGTACGCGTACAGGACATCATCGGCACACTGGCCGAGCAGTTGGGGCCGCTCAAGGAACATGCGGAAAAAACGCGTATCTGGCAGTCCTTGCAGGGCGACTACGACCGTTGCCGCCTCGGTAGTCTGGCACATGACTACGCACAGGCGGAGGCTAAGCAAAAGGCCAATGATACCGAGCTCAACGAGGCACGTGACACGGCCATTGCGGCCGGCGCGGCTGTGCAAAAGGCCGAGGCCGCGAAGGAGGCCATCGCCAAGGCGGTTACGGATATCGAACAGGCCATGCAGGCGCAGGCGGGCAAGAACGAGGCACTGCGCACGGATATGGAGCAGGCTGGTCGTGCGATGGCGGCGCTCGAGGAGCGGCAGAAGCAGGGCGAGTTGCGGCAAAAGCAGTTGACGGCGACTGGGAACCAGCAACGCGAGGAAATCGCTGCTGCGCAGCAGGCACTAAAGGCCCTGGAGCAGCAGCAGCAGGCTCAGGTACAGGCCCAGGAAGAGGCTGCGGCGGCGCTGCAAACGCAAAAGGCCAAGGCTCACGCACTCGGCGAGGCCGTGCGCGCGCAGCAGCAGGTCTACAATGCGGCGGTAGCAGCGCAAAACGAGCAGGAGCAGACGCTCACACAAAAGCGGCAGGAACTCGCCGTACTGGACCGCGACGTCGAGAACAGCAGTGGCGGTCAGGCCGCTCAGCAGGAGGCTTTGGCGCAGGCGGCGCAGGCGCTCGCCGCGCAGCAGGCCCAGGCGGCGAAACTGACGGCAGCGCTCGAGACGCAGGAGCAGGCCGTGACGGCGGGTCTCACACGTCAACAAAAGGCCGAGCAGGCCTTTAGGGCACAACAGCAACAGGTACAGACTGCGCAACAGGCCTTGCGTCAGAACGAACAGGCCAGTGCGGCAGCGCGGCAGCAGGTAGAGTTCCTGACGCGCATGCAGCAGTCTTATGAAGGTTTTGGCAAAGCGGCACGTGCGGTGTTGCAGAGCAAAGCTGCCTGGCGGCAGGGGGTCGGTGGTGCCGTGGCCGAGCTCATCGACGTACCAGCTAAATATGTGACGGCTATCGAGACGGCGCTGGGCGGCAGTTTGCAGGATGTAGTGACCGAGGATACGGACACGGCTAAAGCTGCGATTGCCTTTTTGAAGCAGGGGCACCTCGGCCGCGTGACTTTTCTGCCCTTGTCGACGCTCGTTGTGCGTAAAGCTCCCGAGCAGGTGCAGGGCGCAGGCGTTATCGGTTGGGGCAGCACGCTCGTGCAGTGTGAGACGCACTATCGGCTGGCGGTTGATTTCCTGTTGGCGCGCACGTTGGTGGTAGATACGCTCGACCATGGGTTGGCGTTGGCTAAAGCGCATGGTTACCGTCTGCGTATGGTGACGCTCGAGGGAGAACTGCTCAATCCTGGTGGTTCGCTCTCTGGTGGCAGCAGCCGACGGCGCGAGGCCAGCTTTATCAGCCGGCAGGGCGAGCTGGCAGGCCTAAAGGCGCGGTTGGCTCAACTCGAGGGAGTCAGGCAGGCACTACAAGACGCGGTGACAGCAGCTCAAGCTGCTTTGGCCACGTGCGAGCAGGAGCGTACAGAAAGTTTACAGGCCTTGCAAGAGGCTAGCGAACGCCGTGCCGAGTTGCGGGCTGGCAGCGAGGCTCAAGCCGAGGCAGTCAAGCAGGCCGAGGCCCGCCAGAATGAATTACAGACGCAGGCTGAAGCTCAGCAGGCTGACTTTGTCCAGATTCAGCAGCAACGGCTGACGGTATTCCGTGCTGTCGGTTCGTTGGAGATTCGCTGCCGTGAGGCCAAGCAGGCGGCGACAGATGCCGAGGCTGAGCTCACTAAGCGTGAACAGGCCGCTGAGGAGCTTGCACAGACACTGCAGGAGCAAGAGGTGCAGCAGGCGGTACTGGAACAGCAGGCCTTGCGCAGTCGCGAACAGGTGCTATTGCGGCAAAAGGCACTTGCCAAGGCCGAGCAGCAGCAACAGGCGCAGACCGAGGAAGCTGCGCAGCTGGCCACGCAGATGCAGATGGATAGAGAACAACTGCAAGCACTCAAGGCGGACCATACACATAAACAGCAGGCCTATGCGGTAGGGCGGCAGGCTTCGGATCAGCTTTATGCACAGCGTGCCGACAAATTAGGTGAGGCGCGCGCGGCCGAGCAGCATGCCCGTGAGGCTGCCAAGCGGCAGAATGAGGCGCGCGAACAGGTACATAGTTTGGAAATTGTGGCTACCAAGTTGCAACTGGCCTTGCAGGATAAGGCCGAGGCTTTGCTGCATGACTTTGGCCTTACGCCCGAGCGCGCTGCCGTAGAGGCTCCGGATTTGCCTCCGGAGGAACTCAAGAGTCGTATGCGCACGCTCAAGCATAAAATCGATGCCCTAGGTCCCGTCAATCCCAACGCTTTGCAGGAGTATGAGGAGTTGTCGCAGCGCCACGATTTCCTGGAGAAGCAGGCAGTCGACTTGCAGGAGGCGCGTGCTAATCTGCAACGCATCCTCGACGAGATGGATGCGGCCATGACCAAGCAGTTCAAGGCGGCCTTCCACGACATTCAGCGCTATTTCCAAGATATTTTCCGCCGCTTGTTCGGTGGCGGCGAGGCGGAACTGCGCTTGCTCGAGCCGGATAATGTGCTCGAAAGCGGTGTGGATATTCTTGTGACGCTGCCGGAGAAAAAGCGGCAAAATCTGGCTGCCCTCTCGGGCGGTGAGCGCGCCTTGACGGTTATCGCACTGTTATTTGCTTTTCTCAAGTATCGGCCCTCGCCCTTTGCGGTGCTAGATGAGATTGATGCGCCGCTCGATGAGGCCAATGTCGTGCGTTTCGGCCAGTTCCTCAAGGAATTTGCGGGGCGCACGCAGTTCATTGTGGTTACGCACCGCAAGGGGACGATGGAGGCCGTGGATACGATGTACGGCGTCACCATTCAGGATGCAGGTGTCTCAAAGATTTTGTCGGTAAAACTTGAAGATGTGCAAGACGTAGAAAAGGAGCAACCATAATATAGGATTTTAAATTTTTTTGCGTACACGCATATTTTTCTTGCGTGCCTAGCGGCTTTATGGTACAATACTTTTCGTATGTAAGGCGGTCCTCTGGATGGGCATGAGCCTGCCACGAACGTCAAGAAATAGGAGGATTTACATATGAACATTATCGAAACTCTTGAGAAAGAACAGCTCCGCTCTGATATTCCGGAATTTGCTCCTGGCGACACGGTGCGTGTACACGCAAAAATCGTCGAGGGTTCCCGCGAGCGTATTCAGGTGTTCGAGGGTGTCGTCATCGCTCGTCAGGGCGAGGGCGTGCGTGAGACTTTCACGGTGCGTCGTATTTCCTACGGCGTAGGCGTGGAGCGTATGTTCCCGGTGCATTCCCCGCGTGTTGCGAAGATTGAGGTTGTGCGTCACGGCAAAGTCCGCCGCGCTAAACTCTACTATCTGCGTGAGCGTACGGGTAAAGCTGCTCGCATTGTCGAGAAACGCTAAGCTGCACTACGGTAGGGGCTGCCTTAGGGCAGTCCCTATTTTGTTAGCGAACCTTTGCCAACATTTTGGAGGTATAAGTATATGAGTTCTATTGGTGAAGAAGCCAAGGACTGGATTATTTCCATTGTCGTTGCCGTTGTGCTGGCCTTCATTATCCGTCAGTTTATCGTCGAGCTCTACATCGTCGATGGCCCCTCGATGCGGCCTACGTTGCAGTCGCAGGAGCGCCTTGTTGTGAACAAATTTATCTATGATTTCCGCGCTCCAGAGAAGGGCGAAATCCTCGTGTTCCAGTACCCGATGGATAAGAGCCGCGACTTTATCAAACGCGTGATAGCCACGCCGGGCGATACGATTGAGATTAAAGACAGCCGCGTTTATGTCAACGACCAGCTGCTCACCGAGGATTACATCCTCGAGCCGACACTCAGCGAGTATCCGAAGGCCACGGTGCCGAAGGGCACGCTCTTTGTGATGGGGGATAACCGTAACAATTCCGAGGATAGCCGCTTTGCCGATGTCGGCTTTGTGCCGTACAGCCTCGTCAAAGGCAAGGCTTGCCTCGTGTTCTGGCCTCTGGATAAGTTCAAGACTTTGCCTTGAGGAGGCGGGAGTATGCGTTTCATTTCTTGGAATGTTAACGGTCTGCGCGCCTGTCTCAAGAAAGGCTTCATGGAGTCGTTTGGCACTCTGGATGCCGATGTGTTCGCGTTGCAGGAAACGAAGATGCAGCCCGAGCAGGCTATCCTCGAGCTGCCTGGGTATCAGCAGTATTGGAACAGTGCCGAGAAAAAGGGCTATTCGGGTACGGCTGTTTTTACGCGCGTCGAGCCACAGAGCGTGAGCTACGGCCTCGGCATCCCCGAGCATGACCACGAGGGCCGTGTGATTACGCTGGAGTTTCCCGAGTATTACTTTGTGACGGTCTATACGCCTAACTCTCAGCGCGGCCTAGCGCGTCTCGCGTATCGGCTGACCTGGGAGGATGCGTTCCGTGCCTATCTGCAAAAGCTCGATGCACAGAAGCCGGTCATCGTTTGCGGCGACCTTAATGTAGCCCATCAGGCTATCGATTTGAAAAATCCGCAGTCCAATCATCACAATGCAGGCTTCACCGATGAAGAGCGTGGCAAATTCTCGATGCTCCTTGACAGTGGCTTTATTGATACTTTCCGCACGCTTTATCCTGAGCGTACTGGTATCTACACCTGGTGGTCCTACCTGCGCAAGTCTCGTGATACCAACGCCGGCTGGCGCATCGACTACTTCGTAACCTCAGCGCGTCTGCGCGACCAAATCGCCGACGCCACCATCCACAACGAAATCTACGGCAGCGACCACTGCCCGGTGGGGCTGCTGCTCAAAGCTTGAGTGTTAATATCGGGTCAAAAAAGACGGATGCAACCAGGTAATTGCATCCGTCTTTTGATGTGGAAAAATTTATTTTGCTGCCCGCACGTCTACGCAGACGTCGTAGAATGTGCTACCGCCAGCCTGGTCGGTGAGGCGTTGGCTGGTGAGGGCGTTGGTGTTGGGGCCGTCGGCGATTTGCTGTGACCAGACACCTTCGGTGACGACGGTGCCGCGCGGGGGACGTTTACTGAGAACGAGCGTGAAGTTTGCTTGACCGCGCGCGTTGCTTACGGTGACGCGCTGGCCAGCTTGTAGATGTAGTTGGGCCGCATCGTCGGGGTGCATCATGAGCTCCATTGTGTGGCCGCGCGTGAGTTCTGCGCGTTCGTTAAAGGAACTGTCGAGAATGCGTGCGTCGGGGCTGTTGACGAAATGGAATTGTGCAGCGTCACCCGTAGGCGGGAAGTAATCGGGCAGGGATGGTTCAATAGCGGGATTGAAAATTTCGATATGTCCGGAGGGCGTGCGGAACTGCATTTTGTAGTCTGGCGGCAGCGGGAGCGGCGTGGGTGCGCCACGGCGCAGTTGGTTTTGGTCAACGCGCAGTTTGTCCTTTAATTTTGCCTGCTGGCGCAAGGTGTTATGCGTGGCATTAGTAGGTGTGGTATTGGGCAGGTCAGGCCAGCAATGGGCTGTGCTAGCTATGAGTTGCTCCACGAGGTCGCTGTCTGTCTGTTGGAAAAATGGTTCGTCCCAGCCCATAGCTTGTGCCAGCAGGCAGGCGGTCTGCCAGTTGGATTTGCTCTCGCCCACAGGCGGGATGATGGCTGCACCACGTTGCAGGCAATAGTTACCGTAGGAGGGATAGAGGTCGTCAGCTTCCAGTGAACTCGTGGCGGGCAGGACGATGTCAGCATAGCGTGCCGTATCTGTAAGGAAGCGTTCATGTACAACGGTGAAGAGGTCGCGGCGCTTCAGACCTTTGAGTACAGCCTGTTGGTCGGGCGCCGTGTCCGCTGGGTTGCTGGAGTAGATGTAGAGTGCCTTGATGGGCGGGGCGAGCGTTTTGTCGTTGAGTACCGTGCCGAGTTCGCACATATTGATGGTGCGGGCGTCCTTCTGCCGCCAGTCCGTATGGTAGACGCATTCGCGGTCGATGGCGTGCGAACTGCTCACCGAGGTCAGCAGGCCACCGCCCACGTGGGCATAGGCACCGACGACAGCGGGCAGGCAGGTGATGAGGCGCACGGTCATGGCACCATTAGTGTAGCGTGAGAGGCCGCTGCCGAGGCGGATAAAAGGCGCATGGGCGTGACCGTAGGCGGTGGCAAAGGCCTCAATTTGTGCTGTGCTGAGGCCTGTGATAGCGCTGACTGCATCGGGCGTATAGCGTGGCAGTACCTGTGCCTGCAACTCCTGCCAGCCCTGTACATGTCGTGCGATAAAGTTGATGTCGATGAGGCCATCGCGTGCGAGGAGATGCAGTACGCCAAGTGCCAGTGCGCCGTCCGTGCCAGGTTGTACAAAGAGCGTATGGTCGGCGAGACTTTCTGCCGTGCGTGTGGCATAGGTGTCGATGCACCAGATTTGTGCGCCTTTTTGGCGTGCAACGTCTACATCCTGCTGGAAATGTATGTCTGTGGCCAGCAGGGAAAGGCTCCACAGCACGATTAGGTCGCTTTGCTGTGCCTCTTGCGGCGCGGTGGGCAGGCTCTGGCCCATGACCGCTTTGTAGCCGGCAGATTTGGCGGGGGCGCAGATGGTGCGTGCGAGGTTGCTGGCCCCGAGTTTGTAGAAAAAAGCGTGGTAGCCGTTATGCTGTACGGCACCCATGGTACCGGCGTAGGAGTAGGGCAGGATAGCTTGATAGCCGTACTGTTTGCCGATGCGTTTAAATTTCGTTGTGATGGTTTTGACGGCTTCGTCCCAGCTGATAGGGGTGAACTCGCCGGCGCCTTTTTTGCCCGTGCGCTTGAGTGGTGTTGTGAGGCGGCCGGGATGGTGCACCGTGCGCTCATAATGAGCCATTTTCGGGCAGAGGGTGCCGCGGGTAAAGGGGTGGGCTGGGTCGCCCGCCGTTTTGACGATGTGGTCCTGTTCGACGGTGACGAGCAGGCCGCAGCAGTCGGGGCAGTCATAGGGACAGGCGGTTTGGGCAATAGGCATGGGGAGGCCTCCTTAGTCGGTAACAGTGGTTGACATTTGTTTCAAATTATAGCAGAGCTATTTTCGTACTACAAGGACTAAAAGATTGATAACAATAAGATATGATAGGATAAAGCTATTATATTATAGGTAAAGCTTGTTAGACTTGTATTTGCGGTTGTGTTACAATTAAACCATAATAAACAGGATAAAATCATACTGCAATATGAGCAAAGGAGAGGATGAATGTCATGACACAAGCGGAAGCCGTAATGCGTATGACCGATACGATGGCCAAGTTCGTGGCCTTCACAGGCAAGCGCCTGCCGGATGATGTACGTGCCAAAATCAAGGAGTTGGCTGCACAGGAAGAGGAGCCGCTCGCGAAGGCGCTCTATGCCACGATGGATAAAAATCAGGAGCTCGCCTGGCAGCTCAACCGCCCGAGTTGCCAGGATACGGGCGCGTTGCAGTTCTTTATCAAGTGCGGCGCGAATTTCCCCTATATAGGCGAGTTGCCCGAGCTACTGCGCAACGCGGTCATGCAGGCCACGCAGGACGCACCACTGCGTCACAATGCCGTAGAGACGTTTGATGAGTATAACACGGGTAAAAACGTAGGCCTCGAGGTGCCGTCGTTATTCTGGAAAATTATCCCGGGCCGAGATGACTGTGAAATCTACACCTATATGGCAGGCGGCGGCTGCACACTGCCGGGGCGTGCGAAAGTCCTCATGCCGGGCGAGGGGTACGAGGGTGTGACGAAATTCGTGCTCGACTGCATGACAAGCTACGGCCTCAATGCCTGTCCGCCGTTGCTCGTGGGCGTGGGTATCGGTACATCAGTAGAGGTCGCGGCCCTGCATTCCAAAGAGGCACTGCTCAGGCCTATCGGTTCGCACAATCCCAATCCGAAAGCGGCGGAAATGGAGCACCTGCTCGAGGACGGTATCAACAAAATCGGCCTCGGCCCACAGGGACTGCGTGGTAAAAACTCCGTGCTCGGGGTCAACATCGTCAACTCAGCGCGTCATCCCTCGGTCATCGGTGTCGGCGTGAGCGTCGGCTGCTGGTCACACCGCCGCGGGCACATCGTCTTTGATAAAGACCTGAACTATAATATCGATACGCATTCGGAGGTGGATTTCTAATGGCAAAGAAGGTACTCACGACGCCGATTAGCGCCGAGGATTTAGAGGATATCAAGGCTGGTGACGTCATTTATCTGACGGGCTATCTGACCACCTGCCGCGATGTGGCTCATCGTCGCGTCATTGAGGAGGGGCGTCCGCTGCCCGTCGATGTGCGCGACGGTGCTATCCTGCACGCAGGCCCGATTATCCGTCCGCTCGGTGACGATAAATTCCAGATGGTCACGGTCGGCCCTACGACCTCCATGCGCATGGAGAAATTCGAGGAGCAGTTTATCAAGGAGACGGGCGTGCGCCTCGTTATCGGTAAAGGCGGCATGGGCGAGGGCACGATGCGCGGCTGCCGAGACTACAAGGCCCTGCACTGCGTTTTCCCCGCTGGCTGTGCCGTCGTGGCTGCGACCTGTGTCGAGGAAATCGTCTCCGCCAATTGGCGCGACCTCGGCATGCCTGAGACGCTCTGGACGTGCAAGGTCAAAGACTTTGGCCCACTCATCGTTTCTATCGACACCCACGGCAACAACCTTTTTGAGCAGAATAAAGTCGTCTTCAATGAGCGCAAGGATAAAGTTTACGAGGAAATCTGCAAACACGTGAAGTTTATCAAATAAAATCATGATGCCCCTTATTTCAGATAACCTTTGCTATTTGAAATAAGGGGCTTTTGGTTGAGTTTACTTCCCAGTAGCTGTAGTATATACTGGGATAGTGTAAAAGTCGGTTATTGTGTGCAGGAGGTATGTATATGATTCGCTTTAACAACGATTATAATGTCATCGCCCATCCCCAGGTTATGGCGGCGTTGCAGGAGCATGCACAGGAAAGTTATGCCGGCTATGGTGAAGATGAGTGGTGCGCGCGGGCGGCAGAGCTGATTCGTGAGCGGACAGCCTGCCCGCAGGCGGCGGTGTATTTCCTGCCAGGGGCGACGCAGGCGAATTATATTGTTGTGGCGGCGGCTTTGTCACCAGTGGAAAGCGTGATTTGTGCAGATACAGGGCATATCTTCTGTCATGAGGCGGCCTCTATTGAGAATACGGGACATAAATTATTGGCGTTGCCCAGTAAAAATGGCAAGATTACAGCGGCACAGGTGGCAGAGGAGGCTGCGCGTTACTATGATAATGGCACGCCAGAGTATTTGACAGAGCCGCGCCTCGTCTATTTATCACTTTCTACTGAGTTGGGTACGGTCTATACCAAGGCAGAATTGGCGGCAATACACGAGGTCTGTGCGCGTTATGGCATGCGGCTCTTTGTCGATGGCGCCCGTCTCGGTTATGGTTTGGGCGCGGCAGAGTGCGATATTACCTTACAGGATCTCGCGGCACTTACGGATGTGTTCTATATCGGCGGCACGAAATGCGGCGCGATGTTTGGTGAGGCGCTGGTTATTACGGATAAGACTTTGCAACCGCGTTTTAAAGCTTATATGAAGCAGAACGGTGCGGTACTAGCCAAGGGCTGGCTCATGGGGTTGCAGTTCTGTGCCTTGTTGCAGGATGACCTGTACTTCACCATCACGCGGCGGGCAGATGAAATGGCCATGCAGTTGCGGGAGAGTTTTTTGACCCGAGGGGTGCCACTGGCCGTAGACAGCCCTACAAACCAGCAGTTTGTCGTGCTGACAGAGCCGCAAAAGGTGAAGCTGGCGGAGCAATTCGTCTTTGAAGATGAGGGTGACAGCGTGCGGTTCTGTACGAGCTGGTCGACGACGGAGGAAGATTTGGCGATACTCATGGCGGCTGTTAAGCGTCTTTGAGGTGGAAAATGTGCTGACCAGCTTACGCTGTGTGCCGCTAAAACCTACAGAACTATGATTTATGGAGCTTGATGATTTGCGCACAATATTTTATGGGTGCGGTATCATGGGTGATGATGAGCAGGGTTTGGTGTGTTTGCTTTACCTTGGCGAAGCAGGCTGTCAGCAGACGCTCGGCGGTGTTGGCGTCAAGCCCGGCGGTGGGTTCGTCAAGGATGAGCAATGGGGCGTCGCTGGCCAACGTGAGAGCTGTGAGCAGGCGGCTGCGTTGGCCACCAGAAAGCAGGGAACTGTTTTTGTAGGAGCTTTTAACAGAATCGTTTGGTAATAACTGGGCGCAGGTGAGGGCGTCCATTATTTTTTTGTCAGTAATATCTGGGTAGAGTCGGATGAAGTTGGTACGCAGTGATGCGGCGAAGAGCTGGTACCCCTGCGGGATGACCGTGACCGTGCCGTGACGGGTGATGGTGCCGCTGTCGGGGGGCCAAACGGCGGCGATCAGTTGGGCCAGAGTAGTTTTGCCCGCACCGCTTTCGCCGATGAGGGCGGTGTGCTGGCCGGGCGCTATGGTAAACGACAGGTGCTCGATGATAGGGTGTGCTGGTTGATAGCCGAAACTGAGGTCGTGGACGGTAAGCAGAGAGCCGGTTTGGCAGGGACGAGGCGACGCACAAAAGTGTGCGAATTGCTTAGTCAAGTCGCCGTTAAGGCGAGCTGGACTTCCTTCCGCTGTATTGCCCGTTAGAATGTTTTTCGCGGCGGTTAATGCGGTTTGGGCCTGTCTGACTGCTGGGGGTAGCGTAGCATAAGTGTCAAGTAGTGTGAGCAGGAGTATCAGCCATACGGCCAAGCCGATACCAGATAATTGGCCGCTGCTGACGCAGGTAATGAGCATAGCAGTCAGCAGCACAAAGGTAGTTTGCGCCGTGAGCGCTAACAGCGCGTCGTTTAGGTCGTAACGGTTATGGCGGTGTTGTAATAAATGCTGCCAAGCGCGGGCACTTTGGTTGAGCCGGGTGAGCGCCGCAGCGATATGACCAGCGCAGGCGAGTTCGTTACGGCCTAAAAAGTAATCTAACAGGGTGGAGCGATAATGCGCCTCTTGAGTGCGGCTGGTGCCGGGGTTGTGTTCTAAGCGCGTTGCGGTAGAGGTCCTGTTAGGGCTGGTTAAGGCTGGCCAGAGCAGGTGTAGAAGATAGCAGAGAGGCATGAGAAGGGCGTACAGCCCGAGGTAAGGCCAGAGCAAAATAGTAAAGAATATTGTAGTCAGGCCGAGGGTAAGCGGTGGTAGCATAGCGCGCAGGTAAAAATCGCGCAGTTCGGCACTGCCGGTGGTGAGGTCATGCAGAAAAGCACCTTGCTGGGCAGGGCCGGAACGCATGGGGAGCAATATGGCAGCGCGCTGGTAGAGTTTGGCGTGTAAATGCGTTTGGATGTGAAAGGCAGTGCGGTGCGTAAAGTAACGCTCACCATAGCGGGCAACAGCGCGGCCCAAACCGCAGGCGCGCACCGCGGTGATGCCTAGTGTGAGCGTATAGAGCGGTGGCCTTTGTGCTGCCGTGGCAATGAGCCAGGCCGCAGCCCCGAGCAGTCCGAGGCCCAGGGCGAGGGCCAGCAGGCTTAAAGTGAGGAGTAGCAGACAGGAAAGCGGTTTGAGCAGGGTTAGCATTTGTCCCCAAGGCGTTGTGGCCTTGCTGGGGGGAGCAAAGGCGGCAAATGTGGTGTCAGGTTCATTGGGGGCAGAGCTGGGTTCGTCAGCTTGAGGACAAGGTACAGTGGTGGCGCCTTGGGGGTTACTATCAGTTGGCGGGACCAGGGTGAGTAAGCAGTCGGCCATAGCTAGGACGGCCGGACGGTGGCTGACGATAATGACGGTGCGGCGATAGCTGAATTTTTTGAGCGCCTCTAGAACGTGCTGTTCGGTGGCGCTGTCCAGTCCTGCCGTAGGTTCATCGAGCAGTACCAGCGGGCGGGCCTGCAAAAAAGCACGCGCCAGGCCGAGCCGATGACGTTCGCCTTGAGAAATGGCGCTGTCGCCTGCGCCTAGCAACGTGTCAAGACCTTGCGGCAGAGCATGATACCAGTGGTCCAGATGCGCGGCACGGAGGGCCTGCAAGCAGCGCTGGTCGGTGATGGCTGGGGTTAAAGTTTGTGGTTTAGATGGCGCAAAAGCTAAAGTGAGATTTTCGCGCAAGGTGGCGGCGTAGAGATGCGGCTCCTGTGGCACATAGCTGATGATTTTGGCACGGCTGGGGGCGTCCATAGTGGCGAGGGGCTGGTCTTCGAGCATGATATGCCCCTGTGTAGGTTGGGCCAGACCGGCGAGCAGACGACAGAGTGTGCTTTTGCCACAGCCGCTGGGGCCGGTGATGACGGTGATGCGGCCCGAGGGGAGCAGGAAACCATGTTTTGAGAAGCTTGGCGGCGCGGCAACAGGAGAGAGTAGCTTAGTCAAGTCGCCGTCAGGGCGAGCGGGGCGTACATTCTTGGTTTTTATAGTGGCGTCGGTGAGGTCGAGGGCGTCTGCGGCAGTGTGGGGGTAACGGTAGTGCAGATTCTGCAGTTGGACGGCGGGAGGGATACGCAGCTGTTCATGGTGGCTGGGCACAGGGGCAGCTGCATTTTGTAGATAGGGCTTGATTTTTTGCCAGGCGGTATGGGCGGTCATGGCCGCATGAAAACCAGCCCCCGACGTGCGCAGAGGCTGGTAAAAAAGGGGCGCGAGCAATAATACACTAAAGGCGGTCTGGAAAGCCAGCTGCCCGTAGAGTAAACGCAGTCCCACACTCACGGCGAGCAGGGCGATGGCGAGTGTCGTGATAAGCTCGAGGGCAAAGGTAGAGAGAAAGGCTACTTGCAAGACGGCGAGCGAGGCTGCACTGAAACGCCCGCTGAGTGCGGTGAGCCGCTGCCCCTGCCGTGCAGCCTGGCCAAAAAGTTTTAATGTGGGCAGACAGGCCAGAAGTTCACCAAAGGCTGTACTGAGCGCGTTGAGCTCTTGCCAGGCGGCTGAGCTGCGTTGTTGCGTTACGGTGCCGATTAGCCAGAGCAGCAGTGGTGCGATGGGCAGGGTAACGAGCGCGAGCAGGCCAGTGGGCCAATCGAGCAGCCAGAGCGCTATGAGCAGGCAGGGCGTGCCGCAGAGTAAGGTGAGGATATTGGGCAATACCTGTGTCACGGCGCCATCCAGTGCCTCAGTCGCCTCTAAGGCGAGCGTGAGCAGGGCGTGACTGCCTGCGAGAGATGTAGCCGGTTGCAAGGCGGCGCGGTGCAGTTGTTGGCGGATATCCTGCCGCACTTGCAGTGAGAGCTGGCGCAGCAGTCGCGTTCTGATGAGTGTGAGGCCGGTTTTGCCTGCAAGCACCACAAACAGCACCAGTAATACTGGTGCTGCCGTGGTCATATGCCAGTCACGCAGAAATACGCCATTGAGCACGGTGGCCAGGAGCAGGCAGGCTGTTATTTGCAGCAGTGCCGTGGCGCTGGTCAGTAAGCCGAGTCGGTAACGCAAGGCCGAGGGCAGATAGCGCAGAACTGTGGACGGGATTTTTTGCATAGTGAGCCTCGTTAGTGTTGGCAGTCATCCGGGGTGACGCGTTGGCGGAAAATGTACCAGCACCAGCCTTGATAAATGAGCACGAGCGGTACGAGGATGACGGCTGCAACTGTCATCACGGAGAGCGTGTAGGGGGTGCTGGCGGCATTGGTAATGGTGAGACTCCAAGCCGGGTTGAGACTGGAGACCATGAGCCGCGGGAACAACGCCACGAACAGGCCTACGCTCGTGCAGACGATGGCGAGACTGCTGAGCATGAAGGCCGCGCGTCCTTTGGCGATGGAGAAGGAAAGCGCGCTCACGACGAAGAAAAACGCTGCGCCGACGAGCAGCAGGGCCGCCCAAGGTGTACTAAAGAGGTCTGTCTCCTGATAGAGCAGCACTGCCCAGCCGAGGAAGGCCAGCGTACCCCAGGCTGCCATGCGCAAGCCGAGTGCCTGTATGCGCAGGATGAGGCCAGTGTCGGCCAGCCTGAGCGAGAGGAAGGCCGCACCATGATAGGCGAACACCAGCAGTAAAGTCAGGCCGCCGACGATGCTCACGGGGGAGAGCAGGTCAAAGAAATCACCACGATAGGCCATGTTTTCGCCGATGGGCAGGCCTGCGAGCAGGTCGGTCACGACAACGCCCCAGAGAAAGGCAGGCAAGGCACTGCCCAAGCAGATGGCACCATCCCACAGGCGGCGACGGCAGGGCGAGACGGTGTGCCCGCGCAGCTCAAAGGCTGCGCCGCGCAGGATGAGTGCCACGAGCATGAGGAAAAGCGCTAGATAAAACGTGCTGAACATAGTGGCGTAGACGTGCGGGAACGCTGCAAAAAGTGCACCACCCGCCGTAATCATCCAAACCTCATTGCCGTCCCAGACGGGACCGATGGTGCGGATGACCTGCGTGCGTGCCTCGTCACGCGGGCTGACCCAGGGCAGCAGCGTGCCCACGCCGTAGTCAAAACCTTCGAGGAAAAAGAAACCCGTAAAGAGCACGACGATGAGGATAAACCAAATCACGTTGTAGTCCATCAGGCCCGCCCCCCTTCTGCGTCATAGGTGACCTTGGTATTTTTGATATGGCGGCAGGCGATGTAGAGGGCCGCCACGATGAGCACGAGATAGAGCAGTGTAAAGCCGAGAAGCGTTGCCCAGACGTCGAGACTGGTGAGATTGGGCGAGACGGCCGCGGCCGTCTTTTGCAACCCAACTACAATCCACGGTTGGCGTCCAGCCTCAGCGATGAACCAGCCCGCCGTGTTGGCGAGGAAAGGCAGCGGCAGGAAGAACGGCAGGACTTTTAACCAAAGGGAGAAACGGTCAAGCTGTTTCCGCCAGGCAAGCAAGCCTGTGAGGAGGGCTGCCAGCAGCATGAGCCCGCCGGCGCCGACCATGAGGCGGAACGACCAGAACAGGCCGCAGACGTCGGGGCGGTAGTCGCCGCCGCCGTATTGCTGCTCCCAAGCCGCGTTGACGTCGTTGATGCCCTGCACCTCGCCAGACGGTTGATTGTAGAGCATAAAGGAAAAGAGCGCCGGTACGGTGATTTCAAAGTCATTTTGCCGTGCTGGCTGGTCGATTTTCGCTACGATGGCGAAAGGCGCCGGGTCTGCTTTTTCCCATAGAGCCTCCATTGAGGCGAGTTTCATGGGGTTGGCCTCTGCGAGATATTGCGTGTGCAGATGTCCCGTACCCATGACGCCGAGCACGCCGACCGCGAGGAAGATGGCGCCTGCCTTGAGCGTTTGGGTAAAGGCGTAGCGTGAAGCCGCATCATGCAGGTATTTCCAAGCGGAGACGGCGAGGATGAGCACGCCGGTCGTCGTGAGACCAGCCATGAGCGCGTGGGTGTACTCGCCCACGACGTAGTGGTTGGTGACCAGAGCGAAGAAATCCTGCATTTCCGCGCGGCCGCCGTTCAGCACATAGCCCACGGGGTGTTGCATGAAGGAGTTGGCCACGAGAATCCAGAACGCTGAGAGGTTGCTGCCCAGCGCCACGAGCCAGATGCAGGCACAGTGCAGTTTGGGCGCGAGCTTGTCCCAGCCGAACATCCAGATACCGAGGAAGGTCGACTCGAGGAAAAAGGCCGTGAGGGCCTCGAGCGCCAGCGGTGCACCAAAGATGTCGCCCATGAAACGCGCATACTCCGACCAGTTCATGCCGAAGTGGAACTCCTGCACGATACCTGTGACCACGCCCAGTGCGAAGTTGATGAGGAACAGCGTGCCGAAGAAACGCACGAGCTGGTAACAGGTGACGCGCCAGCGCGGCCTTGCCGTATGCACGGCGCAGGTCTCGAGCAGGGCCACCCAGATTGAGAGGCCGAGCGTGAGCGGCACAAAGAGGAAGTGGTAAATCGTCGTGATGGCGAATTGCCAGCGCGACAGCAGTAAAGCATCCATAGAAAAATCCCTCCCTTGTACGAGTCTTTGGTAGTAGCTAATGCTTACGCAGATAATAGCTGCCTTAGTTAACTACAGATAAATTCTCGTTTGAGGGAGGGAAATCCTGCTGTGCGTATGTAAATTTGTCTCTTATACCCGCAAGGAGTTAACGCTGATGAGCAGGCAGATAACGGCCAGACTGATGGCTGCAAAGAGCGGCGGCAGGAAGGGGCCGCCGAAAGTGTAGAGCAGTCCTGTGGCGGGTATAAGCAGCAACAGGCTGAAGATTACGGCCAGACGACGGTTTTGGCGAATGATTTGCGTTGCCCGCTGGCTGAGCGGGAGCAGGTGTGCCAGTTCCGTGAGCGTGAGGCCTGGGAGAGCCAGGTCGGCCTGCATGAGTGCCGCGTCCTCCTGCTCCGGTTCGGCGAGAACCGCGACGGTTTCACCGTGCAAACGCAGGTTTTGCACTTCCTGTGCTTTGGCGGCAGGGGTGAGGTTACCCTGTGCGGTATCGACGTTGGTGTGTTTCTCCGTGGCATGGGCCAGGCGCTGGTTGTCTGCGGTGAGTACTACCACGCGCAACCCCTCGCGTTGCAGTGCGTGGATAGCATGCACGGTCTCGCGGGAGATATCATCATCAAAGACGAGGATGCCCCGGATATACTGACCGTTGGCCACGAAGATAGGTTGGCGGCCACGGGCTGAGAGCTGGTCGGCACGGGTGAGGTAGGCTGCATCGAGTTCAATGCCTTCTCTTTGCAACCACTCGGGGCGGCCTACACGCACGGGAAAGCGGTTGACGATGGACTCCACGCCCTGTCCCGGCACCTCGTTGACAGCGGTGGGGGTTGGGAGCTTGAGTTCGTGGTCGTGGGCAAACTTGACGATGGCTTGTCCGATGGGGTGTGTGGCTCCCTGTTCAGCAGCCGCCGCCATGCTGATGAGTGCCCCCCGGCTGAGCCCCTCGGGAATCATTTCGGCGATATAGGGGCGGCCGCTAGTGATGGTGCCGCGCCGGGAGACGACGAGCGTATCTATGTCTGCCAGCTCGGCTACAATATTTTTATCGCTGAGGCTGATGCCCTGGGCCCGTGCCTGGCTGGCGGCACGCCACAGTACGATAGGACGGGCGAGCAGCCAGGGCAGGGGCAGTACGGCGCAGAGTGTGGCTACGGCTACGCCCAGCCCAGTGGCGAAATCCAGCTCCAGCCACCAGTAAATGCCCAGGCAACAAGCCAGCCCAAAGCCTAGGAGTACGATGAGATACCAAGAAAGATGTTTTTTCATGTAAAAGACCTCGTTTACTACCTGTATCGTTCTATATTGTAGCAAAGATTGGCCCGAGAAAAAAGACTTTACCCGAAGTAGTGCGTTTGTAGGCTTGAATGGGCATTTGTCACATGTTATAATTTTTTTGTTTGAATTGGTGAAAGTGTGGTGTGCAGTCTTGGCAGAGCGTTCGATTGAGCTGAATCGCTGTTTATTTCAATATGCTTCGGCAGATTGCCATCTATGTCAGACGATTTGCCCACAAGGAGCGATTACGGGGCGGGATATCGATGCGGCAAAATGTGATGACTGCGGGCTTTGCACAGGCGTCTGTCCGGCGGGAGCCATCGTGTCCAGCGTGGACTATGCGGCGGGATTGGCGCAGGTGGCGGCAGCGGAACGTCAGCTCATCGTCTGCGCTGCCGTGCGGCCGTCGCCCTTTCCTTGTCTCGGCTTCCTCAATAGACGCCTGCTCTGGGCACAGGCCCAGCGAGGCGATGTCTATGTGGAACTGTCGCACTGTGCGGCCTGCCGCCCCGCAGTTTATGACTGGCTGCGGCAGGAGATAGCGGCGGCTAATGCGGCGCTGACCACCCGGACATCACAATCGGCAACTGATACGCAAGATAGTGCACGGCCACGCATTCACATCGTGCGGCTGAAGGGAGAGCGTCCGGCAGGCGATAAGCCTTTGTTGGAAAAGGGTGTGTCACGGCGGGGCATTTTTGCCGCGCTCCTGCATGCGGCGCGGGATAAAGTTGAGGAAGTGGAACAACGCAACGCGGCGGCTATGGGCGTGCGTTTCGACAGTACGGATTATGTGGTGCACCAGGTGGGAACGCTGGAGTCGTCAGCGATACCGGCCCTGTTTTACGGTTTGCAGGTGTCGCGGCGTTGCAATGTCTGCGGCCTCTGTGCTTCAGTTTGTCCAGAGAACGCTTTGCGCTGTTCGTGGAGTGATAAAAATATCCGCTTTTCGCCTCTGGCCTGTACGGGCTGCGGACTTTGCGTCAACACCTGCGGGCAGGATGCACTGACGCTCTTAGACGCTTTTGCCGGTGAGACGACGTTTTATCCGCGTCAACTGGCGGCGGAGCCAGTTGAGTCGGAGGTCATGACGCTCCCGGACACCGATGCTACCGATATGGAGGAAGAAAGTGCAGCTGAGCCTGAGGTATCCGACGCAGGTGAGCTGTTCGATAATGATGATGCAGATGAGGAGTAATGAGCATGGCTGAGGCAATTACCGTAGCAGGCAACGCCAAGATTAACTTGACGTTGGATATTTTGGGGCGACGTGCCGACGGTTTTCACGAGGTGGCAATGGTTATGCAGGCCATTGACCTGCATGATACGCTGGTACTGACCCGGCGCGAGGCTGGGCACGTCAGCCTGACCATCGATAGACCGGGGCTCAAGGCAGATGACAGTAATCTAGCCTGGCGGGCAGCGGTGGCGCTCAACCAAGCTGTGGGCCGTGAGCTCGGCGTGGCTATTGCGCTCACGAAACGTATCCCCATTGCGGCGGGGTTGGCTGGCGGCAGCACGGATGCAGCGGCGGTGCTGCGAGGCATGAATGAGCTTTACGACCTGGGGCTTTCGTTAGACCAATTATGCGACATCGGAGCGACGTTGGGCTCGGATATACCGTTTTGCCTGCGGGGCGGCACGATGTTGGCCACGGGGCGCGGTGAGGTGCTCCGTCGCCTGCCGGAGCTGCCACCGCTCTACGTCGTACTGGCGAAGCCGCCGGTTGGCGTGTCTACGGCCTGGGCCTATCAGCATTACGATGACGAGGGGGCAGCCGTGCATCCCGACAACGCTGCCGTGGAACAGGCTTTAGCCAAACAAGATGTCCATACGGTCGCTAAATTATTGTGCAATGTGCTCGAAAGTGTTACTATAAAGAAGTATACAGTGATTTCTGCATACAAGCAGCTGATGTTGGATAAAGGCGCTCTCGCCAGCATGATGTCCGGCAGCGGCCCCACGGTCTTCGGTTTGACAGACACTGAGGAGCGGGCACGGGAAATCGCAGCATACCTGCGGGCACAGGTGCCGGAGGCAGAGGTCCTGGTCACGCGCACCGCAGCGGGGATGAAGTAACCCAACACCATGTAACGAGAGAGGGTAACATTTATGGAATCAAAATTAACACCCATTAAACTGGACAGCTATCAGCCCCTGCGCGAGGTCGTTTGCGAGTCGTTGCGCGATGCTATCCGCAGCGGTACGCTGAAGCCGGGCGAGCGCCTCATGGAAATCCAGCTGGCGGAGCAGCTGGGGGTGAGCCGTACACCGGTGCGCGAAGCCATCCGCAAACTGGAACTCGAAGGCTACGTCATTATGATGCCGCGTCGTGGTACCTATGTGGCCAACATGTCGATGCGGGACGTCAGTGATATTTTCGAGATTCGCTCGGCGCTGGAGTCGCTTTCGAATGGTTTGGCCGCCCAGCGCATCACGCCGGAGGAGCTAGAGCATTTGCAGCGTCTCATGGTGATGATTAGTTCCTACATGGCCGAGAAGGATATGGAAAAAATCGTTGAGGTCGATATCGAGTTCCACGATTTGCTGTATCATGCGTCACGCAACAAGCGCCTGGTGGGTATCATCTCCAACCTGCGCGACCAGCTCACGCGTTTCCGTACGCTTTCGATGTCCTATCCGGGCCGCCTGGAGGCGACAATGGAGGAGCACCGCGCTATCGTGGATGCTATCGCTAACGGCGACAGCAAAGCGGCGGAAAAGGCAGCTGAGAAGCATATGGAGAACTCGGAGAAGACCCTGCTGAAGGCTATGGACGCCATGAAGCAGAGAGAAAAAGCTAATAAGGCCAAGCGCAAAACAGTTACGCATATCGTGGACTGAGGAGTGCAGCCTTGAGGAGCCACTGTTGCATGCTGCGGCAGCGGCTCTATATCTGTGCAAAGAAAGAGGAGATAAAAAAGCATGTCAGATTTAGTTACCGTCATTTTGGCGGCCGGCAAAGGCACCCGCATGAAATCCAAGCTGCCGAAAGTCCTGCATAAGGCGGGCGGCAAGAGCATGGTGCAGCATGTCATCGATGCGGCCAAGGCCGCAGGCAGCCGCCGCACTGTGGTAATCACGGGCTTTGGCGGTGAGCAGGTGCGGGCCGCTATCGGTGACCAGGCCGAGTGTGTGGAGCAGAAGGAACAGTTGGGGACAGGTCATGCTGTTTTGCAGACCAAACCGCTCCTGCAGAACGAAAAAGGCACGATTATGGTGCTCTGTGGTGACACGCCGCTGCTTACGGGCGCGCTGCTCAAAAAACTCTATGATGAGCATGTGCAGGCCGGGGCCAAGGCGACGGTACTGACGGCCGTCATGCCGGACGCTACGGGTTATGGCCGTATCATTCGCAACGCCGACGGTTCTGTGGAGAAAATCGTCGAGCACAAAGACGCTACCGAGGCGGAGCGCCAGGTCAAAGAGGTTAATTCTGGCATTTACTGCTTTGAGGCGCAGTCCCTCTTTGCCGCGCTGACACAGGTGACGAACGACAACGCGCAGGGCGAGTATTACCTGCCGGATGTGCTGTGGATTCTCAAGCAGCAGGGCGAGAAAATCTGGGCTGTGGCGGCCGATGACTACGAGGATACGCTGGGTATCAACTCGCGTCAGCAGCTCGCGGGCGCAGAGCGTATCCTGCGCCGCCGCAAGAACGAGGAACTCATGGCGGCAGGGGTTACCATCATGGACCCTGCGACGACCTATATCGATGCGGACGTACAGGTGGGCCGCGATACTGTCATCTATCCGCAGACCTGGCTGGAGGGGAGCACGGTCATTGGCGAGGACTGCGAGATTGGTCCTTGCGTGCGCTTCCAGAACATGCAGGTAGGCAACCGCGTGACCGGTCAGTTTACCTATGCGCATGATGCCGTTATCGATGATGACGTTATCCTCGGTCAGTTCACCCATATCCGCCCGAACACGCACCTCGCATCACATGTCAAAATCGGTAACTTCGTCGAGGTCAAGAACTCGACGGTGGGTGAGGGTTCAAAGCTGCCGCACCTTTCCTATATCGGCGATACGGATATGGGCTCGGGTGTCAACATGGGGTGCGGCACCATTACGGTAAACTATGATGGTAAAAAGAAGTTCCGTACGAAAATCGGCAACAATGCTTTCGTTGGCTGTAACTCGAACCTCGTGGCGCCGGTGACGGTGGAGGATAACGGCTACATTGCGGCAGGCTCGACTATCACGGATACTGTGCCCTCGGAGGGGCTCGCCATAGCGCGCGCGCGTCAGGTAATCATCAAGAATTGGTCGGACCGCCGCGACTAAAAGTAACCTGGGAACGAAGTCTACAACTTGTATTTTTCCCATGATGGTTGTTAAATCGGGAAAAAGCGTGTTATACTACTAATACAGGACGTGTGACTTGTTTTTCACGCGACTCGGAAAAGTTCATATCCATGTAAAGATGATGGAGGTTTTTTACAAAATGGCTTTAGACACTGGCAATTTATGTATCCTGACCGGTAACGCAAATCCGGACCTGGCCAAGAAGATTGCTGACCACATCGGTGTCAATCTCTGTGATGCATACGTCGGTCATTTCAACAACGGTGAGACGCAGGTGATGATTTCGGAGAGTATCCGCGGTAAGGATATCTTCATCATCCAGCCGACGTCCTATCCGGTCAACGACAACCTCATGGAACTGCTCATCATGGCTGATGCCTGCAAACGCGCCTCGGCTCATAGTGTTACGGCAGTTGTACCATATTATGCCTATGCGCGTCAGGACCGTAAGACGCGCGGCCGTGAGCCTATCTCCGCGAAACTTGTGGCGAACCTCATGACGACGGCTGGTGTCACGCGCGTGGTCACGGTTGACCTCCATGCCGGTCAGATTCAGGGCTTCTTTGATATCCCTGTGGACCATTTGGCGGCGGCTCCGGTGATTGCCAACTACTTCCGCAGTCAGAAACTCGACGATGTCGTCGTCGTTTCACCGGACCTCGGCGGTGTTACGCGTGCACGTATCCTCGCTGATCACTTGCAGGCACCGATTGCCATCATCGAGAAACGCCGTCCGAAACCGGGCTGTGCCGAGGTCATGAACCTCATCGGTGATGTCAAAGATAAGACGGCCGTTATCATCGATGATATCGTCGATACGGCAGGCTCGCTCTGCGAGGGTGCGCGTGCGTTGGAGAAACGCGGTGCGAAACGCATCTTTGCCAGCTGCTCGCATGCCATCCTTTCCGACCCGGCGGTGCAGCGCATCAACGAGTCGCCTATCGAGAAACTCGTCATCACGGATACCATCCCTCTGCCGCCCGAGAAGCACAGTGACAAAATCGTCGTGCTCTCGCTCGCCGATGCACTCGGTGACGTCATCATGCGCATTCAGAGCCATCGTTCCGTCTCGCAGCTGTTCCGTTGATGGCCAAACGGCATAGTAGGTTGTGCTACAATATAGTTTTCTAGCTTGGTCTATGCTCCCTGTGTGGCAGATTATTTTATTTGCCGCACAGGGAGTATTATTATGGCGCCTCTCTATTGCGGGTAGAGGTGTGTGTGTGCTAGAATGTAGGTTGATTTGATTTTGACGGGGAGGACTATATTTTGTCAGCTTTACGCGAAGAACTCGACCAGGAAATAAAGAAGCGCCGCACGTTTGCCATTATCTCGCATCCGGATGCAGGTAAGACGACGCTGACGGAGAAGCTCCTGCTCTACGGCGGGGCTATCCATCTCGCGGGCTCCATCAAATCGCGCAAAACGCAGCGTCACGCAGTGTCCGACTGGATGGAGATTGAGAAGCAGCGCGGTATCTCGGTTACGAGCTCCGTGTTGCAATTCGACTATGCAGGCTGCCGTATCAACATCCTCGATACGCCGGGCCATCAGGACTTTTCTGAGGACACCTATCGCACGCTCATGGCCGTGGACAGCGCAGTCATGGTCATCGATGTGGCGAAGGGCGTCGAGGCACAGACGAAAAAGCTGTTCAAGGTCTGCAAGCAGCGCGGTATCCCCATTTTTACCTTTGTCAACAAACTCGACCATTTCGGTAAGGCACCGCTTGACCTCATGGACGAAATCGAGAACGTGCTCGGCATGCAGTCCTATCCCATGAACTGGCCCATCGGACAGGATGGTCAGTATCAGGGCGTCTATGACCGTCGCCGTAAAAAGGTTTTGCTTTTTGCCAGTGATACCTCGCATGGTCAGCAGGCGCGTGTGGCCGATGAGTATGAGCCGGATGACCCCGAGGTCGTGGCACGTATCGGTCAGGACGCGTTCGACCAGCTGCAGATGGATATTGAACTCCTCGATGAGGCAGGCGAAAAGTTCGACCAGCAGCGCGTGGACGAGGGCGACCTCACGCCGATGTTCTTCGGTTCAGCTATGACGAATTTCGGTGTACAGGATTTCCTGGAGGAGTATATCCGTCTAGCGCCGTCGCCGCGGCCGCGTCAGTCGTCGGAAGGGCTGATTGAACCGGATGACGAGCAGTTCTCGGGCTTTGTGTTCAAGATTCAGGCGAACATGAACCCCGCACATCGCGACCGTTTGGCCTTTATCCGTATTTGCTCGGGCAAGTTCGAGCGTAACATGGAGGTTTGGCACGAGCGCTCGGGCAAGATGCTCAAGCTCGCACAGCCGCAGCAGTTCCTCGCGCAGGACCGGCAGATTGTTGATACGGCCTATCCCGGTGATATCATCGGTCTTTTTGACCCCGGTGTGTTTGGTATTGGTGATACAGTCTGCATGCCCAGCCATAAATTCAAATATGCCGATTTCCCGGTGTTCCCGCCCGAGAAATTCGCCCGCGTGCAGGCTAAGGATACGATGAAGCGCAAGCAGTTCGTCAAAGGCATCATGCAGCTCACGCAGGAGGGCGCTATCCAGCTGTTCCAACAGGCAGGTGCAGGCATGGAGTCCTACGTTGTGGGCACGGTTGGCACGTTGCAGTTCGAGGTGCTGGAGTATCGGCTGAAAAATGAGTACAACGTAGATATCGAGATGAATATGCTGCCTTACGAGGTAGCGCGCTGGTTAGCCTGGGGCGATGGCCGCGAGGTCACGCCGGCCTCGCTCAAAGGCGCGGACCGTGGCATGTTCGTCTACGACCGCCACGAGAACCCCGTACTGCTCGTGAGCAACGAGTGGGCGCTGGGCTGGATTCTCGACAACAACCCGGATTTGCAACTCAATCACGTACCGTTTGACAAAAAAGAAGTATAAAACATTAAAAAGGCAGCATCACGTTACTGTTCGGTAGGTGATGCTGCCTTTTGTTGTATGCTAATGTGCGGAACTTTAGTCCTTGACCAGCAGGGCCCGGGCCTCGTAGGGTTGGAGGCAGCTGGGGGTGTGCTGGGGGTAGTTGCTGATGAGTTCGGTGTCGGATTTGCCGTCGTAGAGTGTGCAGGGGACGGTGCTGGACGTCCAGTTGCAGGCTACGTAGAGGGTCTCACCTTCATAGTGGCGGGCGTAGGCGTAGACGTTGGCGTCAGTAGTCAAAAGTGGCTCTAAACTGCCGTAGACGATGATTGCATGCTCATGGCGCAGGGCTATGAGCTGGCGGTAGTAATTGAAAACTGAATCAGGGTCATCGACCTCGGCGGCCGCATTGATAGCCGTGTAGTTTGGATTGACGGCGAGCCAGGGCGTGCCTGTGGTGAAACCGGCGTTGGCACTGGCATCCCATTGCATGGGCGTGCGGGCGTTGTCGCGTGCCATGTTGTCAAAACAGGCGAGCATGGTCTCTGGCGCGAGTTTCTTTTGCTCATCTACAAATTGGTGCCAAGCGTTGATTTCCTCGACATCGCGGCAGTCGGCGATGGAGTGGAAATGCGTGTTGGTCATGCCGAGTTCTTCACCTTGATAGATGTAGGGGGTGCCCTGCATGAGGTGCAGGCAGGTTGCGAGCATCTTGGCTGACAGTACGCGCCACTCTGGGGCGTCGTTGCCAAATGTGGAGACAGCGCGCGGCTGGTCGTGGTTATCCCAATAGAGAGAGTTCCAGGCCTGTCCGGCGAGCTCAGTCTGCCATTTGTTGAGGATGGCACGCACATTTTGCAGTTTCGGTTTGCCGAGAGTCCATTTCTCGGCGAGACTGCCGCGTCCGTTGCCCGCCTCGACATGCTCGAACTGGAACACCATGCCGAGCTCCTTGCCATCACTGCGCGCGTATTTTTTCGCCTCATCGATGGTCACGCCCGCGGCTTCGCCAACGGTGAGCAGGTCGTAGTGCGAGAGTACGCGCTGGTTCATTTCCTGTAGGAACTCATGCACACGTGGGCCACTGATGCAGTAGGGGGAGAAGTCGCCGTAACCATCTGGTTTCACGGGGCCGTCGGGGAAACGCTGGTCTTTGGAAATCATGCTGATAACGTCCATGCGGAAACCATCGATACCTTTGTTGCACCAGAAGGTCATGAGGTCGTAGACTTCGTCGCGTACCTTTGGGTTTTCCCAGTTGAGGTCAACCTGCTTTTTGGAAAACAAATGCAGGTAGTATTGGTCCGTCGTCGCATCATATTGCCAGGCGGAGCCAGAGAAACAGGACTCCCAGTTGTTGGGGGGCTGGCCGTCTTTGCCGTCGCGCCAGATATAGTAGTTGCGGTACGGATTCGTGCGTGACTTGCGGCTCTCGATGAACCAGGGATGTTCGTCGGAGGTGTGGTTCACCACGAGATCCATGACGATTTTGATACCCAGGCCATGCGCGGCGGCGAGCAGTTCGTCAAAATCTGCCATCGTGCCGAAATCTTGCATGATGGCGCGGTAGTCCGAGATGTCGTAGCCGTTGTCATCGTTGGGTGAGGCATAGATAGGCGAGAGCCAAATCACGTCAATGCCAAGCTTTGCGAGATAGGACAGACGGCTCTTGATACCCTGTAAGTCGCCGATGCCATCACCATTCGCATCCATAAAGCTGCGCGGATAAATCTGATAAATTACCGCCTCTTTCCACCAGGCGTGTTGTTCTGCCATAGAGAGGCCTCCTTTTTGCTGCAGGTTTTGCTACTTTTACGATACAACACGTGCAAATGCGCCGCAAGTATTCTGTGTGTACAAGATGTGTATTTTGGCACGGATTGGTAAAATGCAGTTAGGGGATTGCCATATGTTGTGTATTGCGTTATAATTACTCTTGAACATGTTAAATTGAACGTGTTCAAGAGGAGGGAGCTTATGAAACGTAATGGTGATGTATCTGATGCGCATTTACAGGCAGTGCGGCGGCGTATTCTTGATGTAACGAAGGATTTATTTGTTAAATATGGCTATAAAAAGACTACCATCCGCATGATTGTACAGCATTCTGGTATACTGATCGGTAGCATTTACTACATTTTCCGCAATAAAGAGGATATCTGCCGTTCCCTGATGGCGACGATTATCAGTAAGGCTATCACCAAAATTGATGAGCGCTGTGCTGGTGAGTCAGCGGCTTTCCGCTATGCGGCGGCTTGCTACATCGAGCTGCTGGAGATGGAGGCGGCGCCGATTATTCGTGATTTGTACAAAGAGGGCTATGATTCGGGTATCATCTTTGAGACGATGGTTAACGAACATGTCAAAATGTGCCATCACATGTTTGACGGCACGCCGCTGGCGGCCAGTGAGGAAGAATATTATGAGCGTATGCTGCTGCTCAAGGGTGCTGTGCGCGGCTGCATTGGTGAGCTTTATTTTGAAAAGCCGCATGACCATGCGCGCAGCCGTCACGCTTTGTTGTTGATGGCATTGTTTTTATTCAAGCTTTCGCCAGAAGAAAGTCGGGCTATCGTGGAGCGCATCGAGGCGCGGGATGATTTGTGGCTGGAGATTGCCAACGAGTTGGCCCAGCAGCCGATTGATGAGACGGATGATACCGCAAAGCAGTGTATTCTGTAAAAGGCATTTTTTTGCCATAATGTTGAACACGTTAAACGTCATGGCCCTGTGAGTTTGATTGCTTTATGATGCGGGCCGGGAGGATGATTACTATGAAGAAATTTCTTGCTGTAATATTGTCAGCGCTGCTGGTGCTGGCGAGTGTGGGCTGTGGCAGCTCAGCGGAAAATAAAGTTGAATGGGGGCGCGCTGATGCCAAGGAAATCGACGTGAACTCCAAGGTGGCCGGCCGGGTAGTCGAACTGCTGGTGAAAGAAGGCGACGAGGTCAAGGCGGGTCAGGTCATCGCACGCATTGATAAGCGCGACCTCGAGGCGAAGAAGGCTGGCTATGAGGCTAATATCGCGGCCATCGAGGCCCAACAGCTGCAGGCGGCCTCGGTGACGAGCATGCAGACGGGTACGACGCAGTCGGCGCTCGCGGCGGCACAGCATGCGCAGGATAAGGCCAGCTCTGATTTGGCACTGGCACGGGCTGACTACGAGCGCTATTCTGACCTCGTGGCTAGTGGTGCGGTTTCACGGCAGGCGTTTGAACAATATCAGACGAAATATGAGGTAGCACAGTCTACGTATGAGCAGGCGGGCGCGAGTGTACGGCAGGCACAGGCCGCGCTTGGTCAGCGTGACGTTGATACGGCGAATGAGGCCGCTACGGCGAAAAAACTGGAACAGGCCCAGGCCGCTTTGCAGGAGGTCGAGGTATCTCTTGATGAGACGGAGATTCGGGCACCGTTTGATGGCGTGATTACGGAGAAATACGTGGAGGAGGGCTCCATGATTTCCAACGGCACGCCGCTCGTGGCTGTGCAGGACCCCACGGACAACTGGGTTGACCTCAAGGTGCCCGAGACGCAGCTCGCGGATTTCAGCGTGGGACAGGACATCACGCTCGTGGGCCGCGATGGCAAGACCAAGGTCACGGGCACTATTACCGACATCAGCAAGAAGGCGGAGTTCGCTACGCAGCGTGCGACGAGCGAGCGCGGTGATGCCTCCGATATCGTGAGCTTTAACGTGAAAATCCAAATCAACAATCCTGTCCTGCGGCCGGGTATGCGGTTCCGTCTGGCAGGTGATGCGTCATGATTGCCAAACAATTTTGGGAAGTATTTTGGCATGAGTTGCGCGGGCTATTTCATGGACGCATACCACTCGCGTGTCTGCTCATCGGTACACCACTGGCCTTTACGTTGCTCTTTGGTGTAATCTATGGCGAGAACGTGGTCAACCATATTCCGCTGGTCATCTACGACGAGGACCAGTCAGCCTTGAGCCGCAAGGTCATTCAGGCCTATGCGGATGCCGACCGCTTTGTGGTGACGGATTATGTCCAAAGTGAGGAGGAAATGAAGGCCGCACTCCTCAATGGCTACGGCAAGGCGGCACTCGAGATACCGCGCGACTTTGCGAAAAACGTCAAGCATGGCGATGGGGCCGACTGCATGCTCATGGTCAATTCGGCCAATAACATGTTCGGCAATGCGACGATTGCTGCGTCGCAGGAAATCGCTCGTAACCTCGAGGTATCCGTGGCCACGAGCATGCTGCAGTCGGGTGGTCTGCTTCCTGCGGCGGCACTCAACAACGCTTATCCCGTACGGCTTGGCGTGCGCATCACGGGCGACCCGGCCAACGGCTATGCGGCCTTTATGCTGGGCGGCCTCATGCTGAACGGCCTGCAGATCGGTATTATGGTTGCGTTGTCGCCGTTGCTCAT